>OLQC01000025.1_pt1 | contig 196952 bp, 191 predicted proteins | sample 1672471 | NCBI WGS metagenome assembly OLQC01 (sample SAMEA3136689, study PRJEB25190) | human gut metagenome | biome: human gut; feature: human-associated habitat; material: faeces | place: Austria | collected 2013 | reverse complement strand
ACAGTTGCTCAGGGACGTTGTCTCATTAATGAGACAACGTCCCTGAGCAACTGTCTCATCTTCAGCATTCCCATTGGCAGCGGCGCATGTCGACGTGGGCGTCGTCCTTGAGCTCGACGCCTTCCTCGGCAAGCAGGGCCGCTTGTTCCTCCCAGCCCGGCACGAGGCGCCCCGCGTGATTGACCACGCGATGGCATGGGTATTCGCCGTAGAACTGGGAGTCCTTGAGGACCTTGCCCACGAGCCGCGCGTTTTTCGGGCGACCGATGAGGCGGGCGATCTGTCCGTAGCTCGCGACGCATCCCGCGGGAATCTCGGCGACGACCGAGAGCACCTCGTAGGCAAGCTCGTCATCGAGCACGCGTTCGTCGCTGGCCGCATCGCGCGCGTCATGAAAGAAGCCGTCGTAGTCCAAGGATGCCTCCTCATCTTCATTTTCAAGAAAGTATACGCAAAATTGCATGGTTGACTGTGAACGGAGTGTCGCCTGAATTACAATTACAAAATCTATGTGATTCCAACTATGAAGGAGCTTGCATATGGCTGACGAGATTGCCGGCGAACTTACCATCGCCGAGGATGTCATCGCCGACTTGGCCGGCTATGCCGCCCTCGAGAGCTACGGTGTCGTGGGCATGGCCGCACCGACGCTGTCCGACGGCATCGCCAAGCTGCTGCCCGCGAGCCGTCTACGTCGTGGCATCAACGTCGAGATGGTCGATGGTGCCATAGATATGGACCTCTACGTCATCATCGAGCACGGCACCAACCTGGCCGAGGTGAGCCGCATGCTTGCGGACAAGGTCAAGTTTGTGCTCGAGGACGGGGCGCAGCTTCCCGTCCGCGAGGTTAACATTCACGTGCAGGGCGTCAAGGTCCGCGATTAGCCAACTTGTAAGCCAAAACTACTCAACGGGGATACATCCATGAACATTGACGATATTCGCGCATGCATCGCAACCGCCTCGGCGGAGCTCTCCTCGCGCAAGGAGGAGATCAACCGCCTGAACGTCTTTCCGGTTCCCGATGGCGACACGGGAACCAACATGTCGCTCACGATGGAGTCCGTTGCCCGCGAGGTTGCCGCGCTTCCGCCCAATGCCGATGGAGCCGCCTTGCGCAAGGCCGTGACCCATGGCTCGCTCATGGGCGCCCGTGGCAATTCCGGCGTCATCACCAGTCAGATCCTGCGTGGCCTGTGCGAGGGGCTTGCCGATGTCACCGAATTCAGCACCGAGACGGTCGCGAACGCAATGGCCCGTGCCGTCGAGGTCGCCTTCCAGGCTGTCAGAAAGCCGGTGAAGGGGACGATCCTCACGGTGCTCGAGGATTGCTCGACCGTCGCGCAGCAGGCAAATGCCGATGGTCTCGACGTCACGGCGACGCTGCATCTCATTTCCGAGGAGGCGCTCGCCTCTGTCAAGCGTACGCCGGAGCTGCTACCCGTTCTCAAGGAAAACGGCGTCGTCGATTCCGGCGGCTTTGGCCTGGCCATCCTCATCCAGAGCTTCATCGCGGCGTTGACCGGCGAGCAGGCCCATCTTGCCTCTGCGGAGGACTTCACGCACGCCGAGGCGAAGGTGGCCATAGAGCACGTGCGCGACTGGGCCGGTTCCGACTACATGTACTGCACGGAGTTCCTGCTGCATAGCGACGAGGTCGACGTTGCCGAAACCCTCGATTTCCTCGCCTCGCTCGGCGATTGCGAACTGCTCGTCGGCGCCCATCCCGATTTCAAGGTGCACGTGCACACGGACACGCCAGGCACGGTGCTCACCTACATGACCGACCGCGGCCAGGTTTCCGAGGTCTTCATCCACAACATGGTGCTCGAGAGCGAGGAGCGTGCCGACGGCATTGCCGCGGATGAGGCGGCGCTCGGTTCCGGTGATTCGGAACAGCGCAAGCCCCTCGCGTTCATCGCGGTCGCCGCAGGCGAGGGCATGGCGAACATCCTGCGCTCGCTCGGCGTCGACTACGTCGTCTCCGGCGGCCAGACCATGAATCCCTCGACGCGTGACCTGCTCGACGCCATCGAGCACGTCAATGCGGACGCGGCGATTCTGCTCCCCAACAACAAGAACATCATCATGGCCGCCAACGCCGCAGCCGAGAACGCCGATATCCCCTGCAGGGTCGTGCCCACGACCTCGGTGCCCGCATCGTTTTCGGCGATGCTCGTCGCCGACTTGGACGGCGATCTCGAGGAGAACGCCGAGGCCATGTGCGACGTGCTCGACGAGGTCAGGTGCGGCGAGGTCACGACGGCGATCAAGGACTCCAAGACCTCGGATGGTCGCGCGATTCGCCCCGATGACATTATCGGCATCGCCGACGGTTCGCTCGATGTCGTCGGCTCGAGCGTCGAGGAGGTCACGCTCGCTCTCGTTGACGCGCTCGACGACGACCTCGACTCGCTCACGTTGCTCGCCGGTCAGGACCTCGCGCAGGATGATTTCGAGAGGCTCGTCGAGCGAGTCGAGGAACTGCATCCCGACCTCGAGGTCGACGCGCAGCGTGGCGAGCAGCCTCTGTATCCCATCGTTTTCTCGATCGAGTAGGTGTGGGTGATGCGGAATATGCAGACCGAGAAAATCGCGATCGTAACCGATAACGCATGCGATGCGTCGGACGCCGAGCTTGCGGAGATCGGCGTCAAGTGCGTGCACCTCAGGGTCATCGAGCCTGACGGAACGCATTTCCCCGAGGACAACACGCCCGAGAACATCGAGGCCTTCTACGATTACATCGTCGCCTGCGACGAGCTCCCCGGTACATCCATGCCCCCTTTGCTCGAGTTCGCGCAGATGTACACCGACCTTGCCCTGGAGGGATACACGCACATAATTTCGTTGCACATCTCCTCGAGCATGTCGGGAACCGTTCATACTGCCCAAATGGCGGCCGAGAGTGCCCCCGTTCCCGTCGAGGTCATCGACACGCATTGCAACACCGTTGCCCAGTTCCTCTTCGTGCGGCGCATCGCGCAGCTGCGCGAATATGGCCTGGGGTTCGATGAGCTCGTCGAGGCCGCCCATGACCTCGAGGGGAAGACGAGCATCTGCTTCATGCTCGACAAGCTTCGCAACCTCATCAAGGGGGGTCGTACCGGCAAGGCCACTGGTCTTGCCGCAGCGCTCCTCAAGATCAAGCCGCTTCTCACGGTCGATCCGGAAGGCGAGGTCGAGATGTTCGGCAAGGCGAAGTCACCCAGGCGCGCCGTCACCAAGCTCGTCGATCGCTACAGGGAGCTCGAAAGCCGCTTTGGTCCGCTCGAGTGCTGCTTTGCCCATACGCGCAACATGGCCGGCGTCGACGAGCTGCGCGAGGCCATGATCGAGGCGGGCGTCAACTTGCTCGAGGTGGGTGTGCGCATGGTCGGTCCCGTCATCACCACGCACGTCTCGACCGGTTGCTTCGGATTCGCCTACATTCCGCAAGACGAACGGGTGCTGGGGCTCGCGTAATGTCATCGCGCGGGGATTCCGACTTCTTACTCGACCGTGATGTCGACAAGGTGCGTGCCGTGAGCCCGGCACGTGCGAAGAATCTTGCCAAGATGGGCATCAGAACGGTACGTGACCTTCTCGGGAACTATCCACGTCGCTATGTCGACCTATCCAATGTCGAGACGGCGGCACGGGCCCCCATCGGCCAATTCGTGACCGTCACGGGCACCGTTGACGAGGTCGTCGAGAAGCAGCCGCGTCGGCGCCTCCACATCCTCGAGGTCTCCATCTTCGATGGCACGGGCATCATCATGGCGACCTGGTTCAGGCAGCCCTGGATGAGCGCGAAGTTCGAGCGCGGCATGCGCGTGGCCTTTTCCGGCAAGGTCACCTTCGAGTACGGTTTCAAGCGCATGAACAGTCCCTATGTCGCCTTCCTGGGCGAGCCGGGCCAGGGAGAGGCACGGCCTGTCCAGATGATTGCCGTGCATCCCACGACCGAGGGCATCTCGACGACGTGGATGCGGCGTTTTATCGCCAACGCGCTCGAGCAGACCGCCGATATCGAGGACCCGCTGCCCGCCTGCCTGCGCATGCGCCATGGGCTTGTCGGCAAGAAGGTCGCGTTGCGCCACATACACTTTCCAGAGAATCGCGCGCAGATGCTCCAGGCGCGCAAGCGCCTGGCCTACGAGGAAGTCCTGCGCTTGCAGATCGAGATGATGCGCCTGCGCCGCGCCGAGACGCTCGATGCCGCGCCAACCGTGCACGTGCCGGGACGACGCGTCGAGAGCCTGCGCGCGCAGCTGCCCTTCGCGTTGACCGATGAACAGGAATCCGCCATCGCGGACATAGAAGCGGACATGTGCGCCGAACGCAGCATGAACCGCATGCTCTTGGGAGATGTCGGAACGGGCAAGACCATCGTCGCCGCGTTCGCCTTGGCGTTAAGCGCCGACAGCGGTTGCCAGGCGGCCATGATGGCGCCGACGGAAGTGCTCGCGCGCCAGTACGCGAGCAAGCTCGGACCGCTTTTCGATGCCGCGGACATAAGCTGGGGCATCCTTACGGGTGCCACGCCCCCCGAGGAGCGCGAGCGCCTGCTCGGCGCTGCGGCCGAGGGAAGTCTCCAGGTGCTCTTCGGCACGCATGCGCTCATCGAGCCCAAGGTGAGCTTCGCGCACCTGTCGCTCGTTATCATCGACGAACAGCATCGCTTCGGCGTCAACCAGCGCGCGGCCCTGCGCATGAAGGGGCCGGGTTGCGACCTGCTCGTCATGACGGCCACGCCCATCCCGCGCACGCTCGCGCTTACCCTGTACGGTGACCTGGACACGAGCTACATTCGCATTCGACCGGGCAACGTCACGCCCACGCGCACCGAGCTCGTCTCGCGCGATGCGCGGGGGAGGGCCTACGAGGCGATGAGGGAGGCGCTTTCCCAGGGACGCCAGGCATACGTCATCTGCCCGCTCGTGGGGCTTTCGCGCGAAAGCCGGGCCGAACGTGCCGAGGATGGCACGCTCTTCTCCTCGCTTGCGCAGGGAAGCGACATCTCCGACCCCAGGGCCGCCGAGCAGGAAGCCACCCGCCTGCAACGCGAGGTCTTCTCCGGTTATCACGTGGGACTGCTCACGGGACGCATGAGCGCCGCGGAAAAGCAGGAGGTCATGGATGCGTTCAACGAGGGCTCGATTGACGTGCTCGTCGCCACGACGGTCGTCGAGGTTGGCGTCGACGTGCCCAACGCGACCATGATGCTCATCGAGGACGCCGAGCGCTTCGGCCTCTCGCAGTTGCACCAGCTGCGTGGCCGCGTGGGCCGCGGCGAGCATCCCGGAACGGTCTTTCTCGTGGCAGATCCCGGCAAGGACGATACCGAAACCCAGGCGCGCATGGACGCCTTCGTGAGCACCACGGATGGCTTCGAGCTTGCCGAGGCCGACTTGCGCACCCGACACGAGGGTGACGTGCTCGGCAGCAGGCAGCATGGTGCGGAGACCCTCAAGCTCGTCAACGTCATCGATGACGCGCAGCTCATCGCCTGCGCCCATGCCGACGCGCTCGAGCTCCTCGAGGCCGATCCCGACCTGCGCGATCCCGGTCATCGGGCGCTCGCCGCCGATATCGAGCGCACGTTTGCGAATCTGGACGAGACATCGAGCAAGGGGGCATGACATGAGGATCATCGCGGGGGAGTTCGGCGGTCGCGTCATCGACAGCCCGAGCGAGAGGACCACCCGTCCCACGACCGATCGCGTGCGCGAGTCCATCTTCTCGTCCGTGTACTCACGTCTGCCAGACCTGACCGACGTCATCGTGCTCGACGCCTTCGCGGGTAGTGGGGCGCTCGGCATCGAGGCGCTCTCGCGCGGCGCCGCGAGCTGCACCTTCGTCGAGCGCGATCGCGCGGCCCGTGCCGTCCTCGAGAAGAACCTCTCCACGCTCGGTCTGAAGGCCCCACGTGTGCGTGTCATCGCCGGCGACGTCTTCGAAGCCGCCGAACGCCACGCCCTGGTGCCGTCGGCCCGTTTTTCGCTCGTCCTGCTCGATCCTCCCTACGCCGAGCAGGCGGCGCTTGTCCGTGACCTGCTCGTGGCTCTGGATGACCACGGCCAGCTTGCCGATGGCTGCCTCATCGTCTACGAGCACGCCCTCGACGACAGGCAGGCGGTCGCCGAGGAGTTTGCCTCCGGTGGACGCTTCGCGCTCGATGGCCAGAAGAAGTATGGCAAAATCGGAGTGACCTACCTGAAGTACGACGAACGCGAGGATTGTCATGCATAGGGTGCTTGTGCCCGGAACCTTCGACCCCATAACCCTCGGACACCTGGACGTCATCCGACGTGCCAGCGACATGTTCGACGAGGTCATCGTCGGCGTCGCCGCGTCGACTGGCAAGCGAGGGGGGACGTTGTTCACGCTCGAAGAGCGCGTCGAGCTGGCTCGGGAGGTCACGGCCGAGCTTGCGAACGTCAAGGTCATGGGCTTTGACAACTTGCTCGTCGATTTCGCCTCCTCCATAGGGGTGACGGCCGTGGTAAAGGGCTTGCGCGCGACGACCGACTTCGAGTACGAGTTCCAGATGGCCATGCTCAACTTTCGCCTCGCTCCCGAACTCGAGACCTTCTTCGTCATGTCATCGCCGGACTACATGTACGTCTCGTCGTCCATCGCCAAGGAGCTCGCCTTGTTACACGGTAGCACGGAGGGCATCGTCCCTCCCGTCGTGGGCCAGGCCCTCGCCAATCGTCTGGGATAGGATGCCAAGAGACCTAGCCCCTTGACGCGGATGATGACATGAAAGGGGTAGAACCGAGGTCTAAGGGAGCGCGCCGTAAAGACTGCGAAGCGGGCTGTCGGGAAGCGATCGTCGGGGCGATGCCCCTTCCATGTCATCTCAGGTCATCCGTGCGCACAAGCGCTGCCGCTTCGTATATAATCAAAGGCTCTATGGCTAGTTTCCGGGTTCGACGAGCCCACGCAACTTGAGATAAGGAGGCGATACGTGAAACCCTTGCACATCATGGACACGACCTTGCGCGACGCGCATCAGTCGTTGTGGGCAACGCGCATGGAGACGGGCGACATGCTCCCCATCCTGTCGAAGCTCGACCAGGTCGGCTATTGGTCGATCGAGATGTGGGGTGGCGCGACCTTCGATACCTGCCTGCGCTTCCTCGACGAGAATCCCTGGGACCGCCTGCGCGTCATCAAGCAGCGCTGTCCCAACACGCCGCTGCAGATGCTCACACGCGGCCAGAATCTCATTGGCTACCACCATTATTCCCGCGATATCGTCAATCGCTTCATCAAGGCGGCCCATCGTAACGGCATCGACGTCTTCCGCGTGTTCGACGCGCTCAACGACGTGCGCAACGTCATCGATAGCGCCGAGGCGCTCAACGAGTGCGGTGCCCACTTCGAAGGCGCCATCAGCTACACCATGAGCCCCGTGCACACGCTCGATTCCTATATCGAGTACGCCTCCGAGCTCAAGGCACTGGGCGCCAAGTCCATCTGCATCAAGGACATGGCCGGCATGCTCACGCCGTACCGCACGGAGCGTCTGGTCAAGGCCCTCAACCAGGAGGTCGGCCTGCCCGTTCACGTGCATTGTCACTACGTGGGCGGCATGGCCCCCGCAAACTACATCAAGGCAGCCGAGGCAGGCGCGTCCATTGTCGATACCGCATCCGCACCCCTGGCCTTCGGCAATTCGCAGCCCGCCGTCGAGATGATCGTCGCAGCGCTCAAGGAGTCCGAGTACGATACCGGCCTTGACCTCGACCTGCTCTTCGAAATCTCGGACTACTGGGAGGAAATGCGTATCAAGAAGGGCTTCAAGCGCGGCATCTCGACGCTCTCGCACATGCGCGTCTACAGCCATCAGGTTCCCGGCGGCATGATGTCCAACCTCGTGAGCCAGCTCGAGATCCAGAAGGCGTCCGATCGCATGGACGAGGTCCTCAAGGAGATTCCCCGCGTGCGTGCCGAGGTCGGCTATCCGCCGCTGGTCACGCCCATGTCCCAGATCGTCGGCACGCAGGCCGTCTTCAACGTGCTCACCGGCAAGCGCTGGTCGGTCATCTCCAAGGAGATGAAAGATTACATCGCCGGTTACTACGGCAAGGCACCCGGCAAGATCGACCCGGCGATCCAGAAGGCCGTGCTCGGCGACGAGCAGCCGCTCGCACCGGACATCGCTCCGGGCTCGCTGGTCACCACGACCTACGAGGAGCTTGCCGAGGAGCTGGGCGACTTGGCCAAGAGCGAGGAAGACGTTCTCATGTACGCCATGTTCCCCAACGAGGCACGCCAGTTCCTCGAAAGGCAACGCAAGATCGAGAACACCAATTTCCTGATGAACAACGCCGTCAGCATCACCAAGGAGGAGGACTACGTGGACATCGCACAGATTCGTGACCTCGTGAAGCTCGTCGAGGAGTCCGGAGTCGGAGAGATTACCGTCGAGGAAGCCGGTGCGAAGGTCACCATTCGCACCCCGGGCATGCAGCCTACCGGTTACGCCCCGGCTCCCGTCATGCCCCAGGCGGCAGTTGCTGCCGCTCCCGCCACCGCCGAGGCGGCTCCCGCAGCCGCCGAGTCTTCGCGCCCGGCAAGCTGGAAGGCCGTCACCGCGCCCATGGTCGGCACCTTCTACGCCGCCCCGTCACCTGATGCCGATCCCTTCGTCGCCGAAGGCGCGACGGTCGGAGCGGGCGACACGCTCTGCATCGTCGAGGCCATGAAGCTCATGAACGAGATAACCGCCGACGAGATGTGCGTCGTGCGCGAGGTATGCGTCGACAATGCCGCGCCCGTCGAGTTCGGAACCGTCATGTTCTACGTCGAGCCCGTCTCCGAGTAGGAAGGCCCGAATCGCGCATGCTTGACAAGATCCTCATCGCCAACCGAGGCGAAATCGCCCTGCGCGTCGTGCGCGCCGCCCACGAGCTCGGCATCAAGTGCGTCGTCGTGTATTCCGAGGCCGACAAGGACACGCGTGCCGTCGAAATGGCCGACGAAAGCGTCTGCATCGGTCCAGCCCCGTCGGCGCTCTCGTATCTCAACATCCCCAACATCATCGCAGCGGCCCAGATTACTGGTGCGCAGGCCATCCATCCTGGCTACGGTTTCCTCTCCGAGAACGCGGACTTCGCCCGCGCCTGTGCCGACAACGACATCATCTTCATCGGACCGTCTCCCGAGTGCATCGACTCTCTCGGCAACAAGGCAGCCGCCAAGGCCACGATGAAGGAGCTCGGGGTTCCCACGGTGCCTGGAAGCGACGGCCCGGTCGAGACCGTCGAGGAGGCCCGTGCCTTTGCCCACGAGGTCGGCTACCCCGTCCTCATCAAGGCCTCTGCCGGCGGCGGTGGCAAGGGCATGCGCGAGGCAAACGACGACGAGGAGCTCGAGAGGATGTTCGTCGCCGCCCGTACCGAGGCTTCCAACGCCTTTGGCAACGACGAGGTCTACCTCGAAAAGCTCATTCGCCGTCCGCGTCATGTCGAGATCCAGGTCATCGCCGATTCGCATGGCAACGCCATGCACCTGTGCGAGCGCGATTGCTCGATCCAGCGGCGTCACCAAAAGCTCATCGAGGAGGCACCGTGTCCCGTCATCGACGAGTCCACGCGTCAGGCGATGGGCGAGGCTGCCCTCAAGGCCGTGCGCGGCGTCGGCTACGTCAACGCCGGTACCATCGAGTTCCTTCTCGACACGGACGGCAGCTTCTACTTCATGGAGATGAACACGCGCGTGCAGGTCGAGCATCCGGTTTCCGAGCAGATCACGGGCGTCGACATCATCAAGCAGCAGCTCATCGTCGCGTCGGGCGATCCCATCACCTGCGCCGATCTCGCTCCCATGTCGCCCAGGGCATGCGCGATCGAGTTCCGCATCAACGCGGAGGATCCCGCGCATGACTTTCGTCCGTGCCCCGGCACCATCACGCGCTTTGACATGCCGGGCGGTCCCGGCGTGCGCGTCGATACCCATTTGCGTGCTGGCGACGTGATCCCGCCCACCTATGACTCGCTCATGGCAAAGCTCATCGTGTGGGGTGATACGCGCGAGGAGGCAATCGCCCGCGGCAAGCGCGCGCTTGACGAGTTCGTTATCGAGGGCGTCGCGACGACGATACCCTTCCACCGTCGCGTGCTCGATAACGCGACCTTCAACTCAGGCATGGTCTACACGGACTTCATCGAATCCGAGACGAATGGGGGACAGCTGTGAAGGAAATCGATCAGGGGTACGCGATTGACGGCATCACCATCGCGCCCGGCGTCGTCGAGACCATCATCTCGCTCGCCACGGCCGAGGTGCCCGGTGTCGCCGCCGTGGGGGTGGGTGGTGCCATCTCGACCATCAAGTCGGCCTTCGTCGCCGGCAACGCCGTTCCAACCAATGGCGTGCGCATCGAGGCGCAGGGCGACAAGAAGGTTGCCGTCATCGTTTCCATCCAGGCGTATTACGGTTACCGCCTCGTCGAGATTGCCGAGAACGTGCGCAAGGCCGTCGCCGACGCGCTTGCGGCGCAGATCGGCGTGACGGTGACGTCGGTCGACGTGCACGTCGACGCCCTCTCCTTCGAGGAGTAGGATCGCGCGATGGCCTCGCTTCGACACGAACACACGGCCGCGCGCCGTGAAGCGCTGCAGCTGCTATACACGAGCGAGCTCACGGGCGCGCCCCTGTCTGGCCTCGTAGGCGGTGACGAGCAGGAACTCCTGCTCGTGCCCGAATGCCCGCAGGGGGTCAGCGATGCCGATTTGGTCGGCGTCGACCTCGTCGACTACGCCTCGACGCTCGTCGACGGCATCGTCGAGCACGTTGATGCGCTTGACGAGCGCATCTCGTCGACAGCCGAGAACTGGACGCTCGAACGCATGCCCATCGTCGATCGCAACATCATCCGCATCGCCACCTACGAGATAGTCTATTGCGATGACATTCCCACGGGCGTCGCCATCAACGAGGCCGTCGAGATGGCGAAGGCCTTCGGTACCGACGAGTCCCCCAAGTTCGTGAACGGCGTGCTGGGGCGCATTGCGACCGAAACCTGTGGCGGGAACGTCGACGAGCTCGACGAGGACGCGCTGCAGGCGTGACTCGATGGATGGGGTGGTGACAATGGCGGAAACTTCACCGGAGACCTTTGGCGAGGTGCGTGCGCGTCTAGACGAGATCGTCTCCCAGGTGCGCAGCAAGGACGTATCGCTCGAGAAGAGCCTCGACCTCTACGAGGAGGCGATCAGGCTCGGCAATCGGGCGGCCGAGCTCATCGACAAGCCCGATTACACCGCGGCTGAGATCGCCGAGGCAAACGAGGTCATCGAGGCCGGCCAAGAAGAGGGCCCCGAAATCACGATCTGATGGCGAGGAATGACCAGGCCTTGACTGAGAAGATACTGGATACGATCGAGTCTCCCGCGGACCTTGGGAGGCTGAGCTACGACGAACTCGAGCGGCTCGCCTTCGAGATGCGTGCCGAGATGATCGCCGCGACCTCGCTGCATGGTGGTCATCTGGCCCCGTCACTTGGCGCCGTCGAGCTCATCATCGCGCTGCATCGCGTCCTCGATTGCCCGCGTGACCGCCTCGTCTTCGACGTCGGACACCAGGCCTATGCGCACAAGCTCCTGACGGGCCGGCGCCGTCAGTTCAAGACCCTGCGCACCTATGACGGCATATCGGGTTTTCCCAAGATCACCGAAAGCGCATATGACGCCCACGATTCGGGCCACGCCTCCGACTCGTTGTCAACCGCGCTCGGCTACGCGCTCGCCCGCGACCTCGACGGTTCCGACGCGACTATCGCAGCCCTCATCGGTGACGCATCGTTTACCGGTGGCATGGCGCTCGAGGCGCTCAATGACATAGGCCGCGCCAACACGCCGCTTCTCATCGTGCTCAACGACAACGGCATGTCCATATCGCCCAACGTCGGCGGCTTTTCCGCCTATCTCGCCAAGGTGCGCATGTCGAGCCAGTACACCAACCTGCGCAATCAGGTCGAGGACGCCTTCAACTCGAGCGGCGCGCTCGGACGTTTGCTCATGCGGGGAGGCAATGCCGCCAAGGAGTCGTTCAAGCAGATCGTGCTGCCAGGGGCAACCTTCCTCGAGGGCTTTGGTGTCACCTACGTCGGTCCGGTGGACGGTCATGACATCCAGACCATGGAGCGCATCTTCCGTGACGCCAAGGAGCTCGGCGGCCCCGTCGTCGTCCATGCCGTGACGGTGAAGGGAAAGGGTTATGGCCCGGCCGAGAACAATCCCGCGTTGTTCCATGGCGTCGGTCCCTTCGACATCGCCACGGGCACGCCCAAGCCCAAGGCGAGCACGCCCACGTGGACGCAGGTGTTTTCCGACGAGCTCGTCAAGCTCGCGGGTGACGATCCCGACATCGTCGCCATCACCGCCGCCATGGCAAGTGGCACGGGGCTTGCGGGTTTCGCGAAATCATATCCCGATCGCTTCTTCGACGTCGGCATCGCCGAAGAGCATGCCGTCGGCATGGCGAGCGCGCTCGCGCTCGCGGGCAAGAAGCCCGTCGTCGCCATCTATTCGACTTTCATGCAGCGCGCCATCGACCAGGCGATAGTCAACGTCGGCCTGCAGAAGGCCCATGTCATCTTCTGCCTGGACAGGGCCGGTCTCGTAGGTGACGATGGCCCGACGCATCATGGCGTCTTCGATCTCGTGTACCTGCGCATGATACCCGGCATGCGCGTTCTGGCTCCTTCGAATGACGAGGAGCTGCGTGCCGCCTTGCGCTGCGCCATTGACCTCGAGGGTCCGGTCGCCATCCGCTATCCGCGTGGGTCCGCTCCCGTCGCTGTCGCACCCTGCGAGACGTGGCGGGAGGGACGGGCCCTCAAACTCGAAGATGGGAACGACGGCGCGTTGCTGGCGGTCGGGCGCATGGTCGACGTCGCGCGTGACGTCGCCAGGAACGCGGCGGGGCATGGCATCGACCTCGCCGTCTGGGACATGCGCTGGGTCAAGCCCATCGACGAGGATGCCGTACGGGAGGCGGCGCGGACAGGACGCATCTTCACCCTCGAGGATGGTGTCGTCACCGGGGGCTTCGGAGCGGGGGTGCTCGAGCAGCTCGCCGAGATGGGCGTTGCCTGTCCGGTCACGCGCTTTGGCATTCCGGACGCCTTCGTGACCCAGGGTCCGACGGACAGGCTCTTCGAGGAACTTGGCCTCGACGCCGCTGGCATCGCCGCCGCGGTCATCGCGGCCTGCCGGGAGCGCTGACGGGCCATGCGGCTCGACGAGCTGCTGGTGCAGCGGGAGCTTTGCGCCGACCTTCACGATGCCCGGGCATCCATCATGGCGGGCGAGGTCGTGGTGGGGGAGCATCGCGCCACGAGTGCCGGCATGCGCGTGACGGACGATACGGCGGTTCGCCTCAAGGAGGGGAAGCGTCGCGGTGGCTTCGTCTCGCGCGGCGGTCTCAAGCTCCAGCGCGCGCTCGACGCCTTCGCCATCGACGTCACGGGACTCTCCTGCGTCGACTTGGGAGCCTCGAGCGGTGGCTTCACCGATTGCCTCCTGCAGCGCGGAGCGGCACACGTAAGCGCCGTCGACGTGGGTGCGGGACAATTCGACTGGGGACTGCGCAACGACACGCGCGTGAGCCTCTTCGAACGCACCAACATCCGCAACGTGACCGCCGATGACATCGGTGGTCCGTTCGATTTGGCCGTCGCCGACCTCTCGTTCATCAGCCTTACCTCCGTCATGGATGACGTCGCTTCCTTCCTCAGACCAGGGGCGAGTTTCGTCTCGCTCATCAAACCGCAATTCGAGGCGAACAGAGGCCTCATCGAGCCCGGCGGGGTCGTGCGCGATGCCGAGGTACATGCGTCTTGCATACGGTCCGTCTTCGAAAGTGCCTGCAGCTGCGGTTTCGAAGTTCTCGCCTTGACGTATTCGCCTGTCAAGGGTCCGGCAGGCAATATCGAGTTTCTGTTTTGGGCAAAAAATCATGGAACCGCGTCACGGCAAGAGGGTAGTATGTGCTTCGACGAAATCGAGCGTGTCGTCGCCGAGGCGCACGCCGAGCTGAAAGGTGATTCGTGAAGGTTCTCATCGTACCGAGCGCGTTGGAGGAGGTCGACGCAGCTGCCCGATACCTCGCCTCGCGCCTGGTCATTTCCGGCATTGACGCGTTGGTTCATGATTCCCATGGGCCCGACCAGCTGACGGTTTCCGCAGACGAGCTCGCTCTCGTCGTCTGCATGGGAGGTGACGGCACTTTCCTGCGCGCCGCGCATCTCATCGACTTCGCGCCCGTGCCCATGCTCGCCCTCAACTACGGAACGCTCGCGTTTCTGGCGGGCAATCCCGATCGCGATGACGTCGAGCTCATCACGAGCGCCCTGTCCGGCGACATGCTCTTCGAGCATCGTTCCATCGCCGATATAGAGATTACCCAGGCCGATGGCCGAATCATACGCAACAAGGCGCTCAACGAGGTCGCCTACACGCGCGGCCGCAGCGGGCGCGTGGTCGAGTATCGCTACGGCATCAACGGCATCACCATCGCGCGGCTCAAAGCCGACGGCCTGGTCGTCGCCACGCCCACGGGGTCGACGGGCTACGCGCTTTCCGCAGGTGGCCCCATCGTGTCACCCGCCTACACGGGACTCGTCGTCGTTCCGGTTGCGCCCCATGCGCTCAACACGCGCGCCATCGTCCTCGCGCCTTCCGACGTGCTCGAGGTCATCATGGACACGACACGCTCGCGTGACGCCTCCATCTTCGTGGATGGGACCATGCTCGACGTTGACGAGCCGGTGTCAATCGAGGTGAGGCGTGGCGATCATGACCTGCTCCTGGCCCGTGGCGGTGACGCCTTCTTCCGCAACGTCTCGCGCGTCTTTTTCGGGGGTCCCTATCCGGACATGCCCGATAGGCGGTGAGGACCGGGCCATGCTTGACGAGCTCCACGTATCCAACATAGCGCTCATCGAGGACGCGACAATCGCCTTTTCGCCCGGTCTGACCGTCCTCACGGGCGAGACCGGCGCGGGAAAGACCGCCCTGCTCGCCGCTCTCAAGCTCATATGCGGTGCTCGTGCGGATGCTTCGGTCGTGCGCGACGGTGCCGAGGAGGCGCTCGCCGAGGCCCGTCTCGTCGACGGTGACGAGCACATCGTGCGTCGTCGCCTGAGCGTCGCCGGGCGTAGCCGCTGCGCGATTGACGGCACGATGGCCACGGTTGGCGAACTCGCCGCGCTCACGTCGTCCATCGAGGTGCATGGCCAGCACGAGCAGGTGCTCCTGCTCGATCCGGCACGTCAGCTCGCCTATCTCGACTCGTGGGCGCAAGACGACGGGCTCGTCGCCGAATACGCCCGTGCTCGTGCCGACTACCTGGAGGCGCGCCGGACGCTTGAGGAGCTGGAGCGGGCACGGGGCAAAGACGAGCAGGAACTCGAGTTCATGCGCTTTACCTGCGAGCAGATCGAGAAAGTCAATCCTCAGCCTGGAGAGCTCGAGGAACTCGAGGACGATTTGCCGCGGCTGCAGCATGCCGACCAGCTCGCGCAGACCTTGCAAGACGCTTGCGCCGCCCTGCATGACGATGGCGGAGCCCTCGACCTGATCGCCCGGTCTGTCGCCGACCTCATGCACCAGCAGGGCATTGACGACGAACTCGACGAGCTCGCCGCGCGGCTTGACGGCCAGATGCGTGACCTCGAGGACCTCACGCGCGACCTGAGCGCCTACGCCCATGGCATCGACACCGATCCGCGTCTGCTCGAAGACACCCTCGAGCGCCTCGACAAGCTCAACGGCCTCATGAGGCGTTTTGGGCCCGGCATGGAGCAGGTCTTCGCGACCTGGCAGGCCGCCAGGCGCGCAATCGAGTCTGCACAAGATTCTCCGCAGCGCATGGAAGAGGTCCGCGCCTGCGTCGCGCAGGCAGAAGACGCGTATCGTCATGCCGCCGTCGCGCTTTCGGCCGCACGTCACGATGTCGCCCGGACGTTCTGCGAGCAGCTCGCGTCGTCCGTCACCGAGCTTGCGATGGAGGGTGCGCGCTTCGAGTTCTCGTTTGACGAGCTCGGCTTCGAGCGCTGGGGCGAGACTGGCTCCGAGCAAATCGAGCTGCTTTATCAGCCCGCGCCCACGTCCAAGCCGCGACCGCTGCGCCGTATCGCGAGCGGTGGCGAGCTTTCGCGCATCCTGCTCGCGCTCGAATGCATGCACTACGCTTCTGCCGGGCATGATGGCGGTCGTACCACCATTATCTTCGACGAGGTCGATTCCGGTATCGGCGGTGCCACGGGCAACGCGGTCGCCCGGCGTCTCGCCACGCTTTCCAAGGGTGCCCAGGTCATCGTCGTCACGCATCTGGCCCAGGTCGCGGCCCTTGCCGACGAGCATTACGTGGTGAGCAAGCAGTCCCTTGCAGACGCATTGCCGCACACCAGCGTCGAGCCCGTCACGGGCGAGGCGCGCGTGGCGGAGATCGCCCGCATGCTCTCGGGTGACGATGACGAGCGCGCGCTCGACCATGCACGCTCCCTGCTCGAGGCGGCATGCCGATGACGGTGTCGACGCTCGCCAACGCGCTGTGTGACGGACAGGTCGTCATCGTCGCGACCGATACCGTTTATGGCCTCGCGGCGTTTCCCGGTTCTACGGGATACGCCAGCATCTTCGAGCTCAAGGAGCGCTCCGCCGATCAGGTTCTTCCCTGGCTCGTGCATGACGTTGCCGCGCTTGACGTGCTCGTGGACGGCGCTCCTGCCTATGCCCGTCGTCTGGCCCAGATGTTCTGGCCCGGCGCGCTTACCCTCGTGCTGTATGCCTCGAAGGCAGCATGCGAGTTGGGTGACGTCGCGGCAGACGGGACGATCGCCCTGCGCTGTCCTGACGATGCCGACTTGCTCGCCCTTCTCGACGAGCTCGACGGTCCGCTTGCCTGCACGAGCGCGAATGCTCATGGCGAACCCGCGCCCACGTGCCTGAAGGACGTCCCCATCTCGATGCGTGCGCTTCCCGGTGGCGAGCTTCTACCCGAGGCATGCCGTGACGGTCGCGCATCCACGATCGTGGACTGCACGGGCCCTTATCCGAAGATCCTGCGTGAAGGGCCGATACCCGAGCAAGTCCTGCTCGACGTGGCCGTCTTCGGTGCTACACTAACGAGCCACGAGTAAAGTGGCAGATAGGGGTCGCAGATGCGGGCTTGCTTTCGCACCCGATTCGCGATTCATTGCGAAGCCGCTGCGGAACTCGCACGCAAAGACCGCGTGCTCAGACAGTCCTCGCGCCCGCTTCGCATGAATCGCTCATCTGCTCAAGATGCCCGCATCTGCGATCCCTATCTGCTGGGGTATATATTGTTTTGCCAATGTACATGCTGCATTGGATTGATTCGTGCATGAAGACGAGAGGGTCAGCTATGGCACAACTGCGCATCGCGTTGGCATCGGATCACGGTGGCTTCGAGCAAAAGGAGGAGCTGCGGGTCTGGCTCGATGGTCTTGGCTACGTCGTCGATGACTTCGGTTGCGATAGCGAGGAAAGCGTCGACTATCCCGATTATGCCGAGCGCGCGGCGCGTGCCGTCGCGCAAGGCGATGACGACTACGGCATTCTCGTATGCGGTACCGGCATCGGTATGATGATCGCCGCCAACAAGGTCGCCGGCATCCGTGCCGCAAACCTCACCTCACCCGAGTTCGCCAAGCTCTCCCGCGAGCACAACGATGCAAACGTCGCGACGCTTTCGGGACGTTTCACCTCCCTCGAGGACAATAAGAGCATCGTCGAGACGTTCCTCGGCACCGACTTCGCGGGTGGTAGGCATGCCCGCAGGGTCGAGAAGATCATGACCATCGAAGACGCAGAGTAGGAGAGCCTTGCCCATGAACAACGAGCTACTTGCCCAGGCAGACCCGGAGATTTCCGCTGCCATCAACGACGAGCTGACGCGCCAGCGCAACACGCTCGAGCTCATCGCATCCGAGAACATCCCCTCGTTGCCTGTCATCGAGACGATGGGCACGATTCTCACCAACAAGTATGCCGAAGGTTATCCCGGCAAGCGCTATTACGGCGGCTGCGCCAACGTCGACACCATCGAGACGATCGCCCGCAACCGCGCCTGTGAGGTGTTCGGGGCAAAGTACGCCAACGTGCAGCCACATTCGGGCGTCTGCGCTAACTCCGCCGCTTACTTCGCGTTGCTCGATCCGGGTGCCACCATTCTGGGCATGTCGCTCTCGGCTGGCGGCCATCTCTCGCACGGTGCCAAGTTCTCGCTCTCGGGTCGTTTCTACGATGCCCATTCCTACGGCCTGAATCCCGAGACCGAGCGCATCGACATGGACGAGGTCCGTGTCATTGCCCGGGAGGTCAAACCCGATCTCATCGTCGCGGGCGCCTCGGCCTATCCGCGGATCATCGACTTCGAGGCCTTCGCCGACATCGCCCATGAGGTGGGCGCCTACCTCATGGTCGACATGGCGCACATCGCCGGTCTCGTTGCCGGTGGCGCCCATCCCTCGCCGGTACCCCATGCCGACATCGTCACCTCCACCTCGCACAAGACCCTGCGCGGCCCGCGCGGTGGCTTCATGGTCACCAACAACGAGGAGATTTACGACAAGTACAACAAGGCCGTGTTCCCCGGATGGCAGGGCGGTCCGCTCATGCACGTCATCGCCGCCAAGGCCGTCGCCTTTGGCGAGGCGGCGCAACCGTCGTTCTCCGAGTACGCCCATGCCGTCGTCGAAAACGCCGCCGCCTTGGGCGAGGGCTTGGTCGAGGGCGGCCTGCGCCTCGTTTCCGGCGGCACCGACAATCACCTGTGCCTCGTCGACCTCACGCCCGCGGGCATCACCGGCAAGGAGGCCGAGGAGTTGCTCGAGCCGCTCGGCATAACGACCAACAAGAACGCCATTCCCAACGATCCGCTCCCGTCTTCCATCACGAGCGGCGTGCGCGTGGGAAGCGCCACGATCACCTCGCGCGGCTTTGACGCTGACGAGGCCCGCGCCATCGGCGGCTTCATCGCACGCGCCATCTTCAATCGTGATGACCGGACCGTCCTCGAGGGAGTCGCGCGCGAAGTGCATGACATGCTCGAGGCGCATCCGCTGTATCCCGAAATCGCCTAGCGCGCAAAGCGCGGGAGAGGAGACGTCATGGCCGACACACGTCCGAGCTGGGACGAGTACTTCATGGATATCACGCGCAGGGTCGCCACGCGTTCGACCTGCCTGCGCCGCGCCGTCGGCGCCATCCTGGTTCACGACAAGCGCATCATCGCTAGCGGATACAACGGAGGACCTTCGGGGCTTGCGCATTGCCTCGACATCGGCTGCCTGCGCGAGAAGCTCGGCATTCCCTCCGGACAGCAGCATGAGCTGTGCCGCGGTATCCACGCCGAGCAAAACGCCATCATCCAGGCGGCGCGCTACGGCGTGTCCATCGAGGGTTCCGTCCTGTACTGCACCACGCAGCCCTGCACGCAATGCACCAAGATGCTCATCAACGCGGGCATAACCGAAATCGTCTATGCGGAAGGGTATCCGGACGATCTCGCGCGCGAGCTCCTGGAGGAGTCCGGCATCATCGTGCGCCGCTTCGAGGCATAGAAATCCCCGCTCAGGAGCTTGTGGATGTACTCGTCAAAGGGCGCTTCACCGTTCACGGAATAAAACCCAAAAACAATTCCGCTTTGCAAGATTGCCAATGCCTTTTGCTACAATCCCATATTGGTGTGCTTGATGCCGAGTCGCCGGTTTATCGGGGAGGAACGTGTTCGATGCCCATACTTTTCGGAGCCCTTACGGGACTTCTGGGTTTCGTCCCGCTGTTTCTCGCTTTTAGATTGGCACGCAAGCACCCGTCGACGAACACATTGACTTTCGGCCTCTTCGGGCTGGGAGGTGTCTTCGTCTCGCTGATCATCTTGGTGGTTGGACTCATCATTTGTGCGATGACGGCGCGAGATGGACTGGTCGGCTTCGCCATCGCGGAGGCGGTTGTGTTCCTCGGCGCAACGATTGCCTTCGTCTTGAAGAGGAATTACGTCTTCAAGCGCGGTGGTGACAAGAACGAGACCCGAGTGAAGGGGGAGTAAGGTGGGAGACGCTCTAGGCGCATTTGTAGGAGAGGCCCAAGGCCTGTCCGCGCATTTTGAGCCCCAGACCGTATTCAGCATCGGAGGCTGGAACATCACGCAGTACGACATCTGGCTGTTCATCGCCTTTTTCGTCGCGTTGCTGGTGATCCTCATAGCTGCCAGGAAGCTGCAGCTCATTCCGACCAACAAGTTCTACAATATGGTCGAATACGGCTACGAGTTCGTTAATCGCAACGTCGCGGAAGACGTCATCGGGCATGGTTTCAAGAAGCACGTCCCGTTCCTGGCGACTTTGTTCTTCTTCATTCTCATTTGCAACATGCTCGGTCTCGTTCCGGGCTTCAAGACGTCGACGGGTTCCATTTCGTGCACCTGGGCGCTTGCGACCATATCGTTCGTCTACTTCAACTTCTACGGTTTCAAGACCCTGGGAGCAGGCGGGTACTTCAAGTCGCTGTGCCCGAGCGGCGTTCCCGGTCCCATGGTTCCAGTCATCTGGTTCCTCGAGTTCTTCTCCATGGTCATCCGCATTCTCACGCTGGCCGTTCGTCTTTACGGCAACATGCTCGCGGGTCACATGGTCCTCGCGGTGTTTGGTATCGCGACCACGTGCTTCCTGCAGGTTGCGCTGTTCAGCGGCTCCATCGACCTCATCGCAGGCCTGCCGTCGGTGGCATGGTTCCTGCTTCTCGTCGTGATGTACGCGCTCGAGTGCTTGGTCGCCTTCATCCAGGCCTTCGTGTTCGCCATATTGTCGGCGTCGTACATCAACATGGCCACTCATCCGCACTAGGATGGACCTGACGCGAGACGCGTCCGCCCGCCGCAGCGCATGTGGCGTTTCTATTGGTGTCACAGCCGGTTGCCTTTCCGGCTGAGCATATTTGTCAGATGCCCCATAAGAGGAATGGGGTAGGAAAAAGGAGGAAGTTGTGGAAATCACGCTTGTACTCGCAGCACTGAAGGTCGTCGGTTACGGCCTGGCGGCCATTGGCCCTGGTATCGGCATCGGTATCGCCACCTACGGTCTTTGCGTCTCTGCTGCCCGCCAGCCCGAGATGAAGGGTCAGCTCATGGGCTACTTCTTCATCGGCGCCGCCATGTCCGAGGCGTTGGCACTGCTTGGCTTGGTCCTGTTCTTCATCGGTTAATCGTCTTGTACATGAGAGATTCTGATTTTAAGAATAGGAGGCAAGCGAAGTTGAAATGCAAGAATAAGGCAACAAGGATCAGCTGCGCCGTTGTGTTCGCGGCGGCCTTTGCACTGGCTTGCCCTGCATATGCATTCGCTTCTGAGGGGGGCATCGACGCGATCCTGCCCAAGATGAACGAATTCATCCCCATGCTCGTCGCCTTCATCATCCTTTGGATCGTCCTCGCGAAGTTCGGGTGGCCCCTGTTTGACGGCATGCTCGTGAAACGTGAGACGACCATCCGCGAGGCCCTCGAGAAGTCCGAGCAGGCACGCATCGAGTCCGAGCGCGTGCTCGCCGAGTACCAGGACAAGCTGATCGAGGCTCGCCAGGAGGCGGCTACGATCATCTCCGAGGCCAAGCAGCAGGCCGAGGCGCAGCGCGCCGCGACCACCGCCAAGGCCCAGGAGGAGGCCGAGAAGATCATCGTCAAGGCGCGCGAGGCAATGCAGGCGGAGAAGAACGCCGCCATCGCCGAGCTCCAGGCGTCTGTCGCCGATATCGCATGTGCCGCCATGACCCGCGTCGTGCAGGAGGACTTCACGGATGCGGATCATCGTAGGCTCATCGAGAAGAGCCTCGAAGAGATAGGTACGCTCAATGCCTAGGAATCGCCTGCTCATCAAGAAGGAAATCGAGGCATATGCCGAGGTCCTGCTCGAACTGGGCGAGTCCACCGATAGCGTGTACTCGATTTCGGCTCAGCTCGAGGAGATGAAGAAGGTCGTGCGCATGCACCCTGGTCTCAGGGACGTGCTCGCGAACGACTCCATCGACGAGAATACGCGTGCGACGGTAATCCATGAGGTCTTCAAGGAGTTTTCCGTCGACATGATCAAGTTCGTCATCGTGATGGCCGAGCGTCAGGACATTCCGCTGCTCCCAAGGGTCGCGGAGTGCTATGACCAGATGGTCCAGGACAAGTACGACGTCGTCATCCTCGACGTCGCCACCGTCATTCCGCTCGACGACGAGCTGCGAGAGAAGTTTAAGAGTAAGTTTGCCGCCCAATTCGGCAAGGAGATCGTCCTGCGCGAGCATGTCGATGCCTGGCTGCTTGGCGGCACGAACGTGAGAGCAAATGGTAGGCGTGTCGATTGTTGCACCGCTACGCGAATCGAAAGGGTTCGTGCCGAGCTCTCTTCAGTATGGACTGGAGGTGAAAGGTAAATGGCGGAAATCACCGCGAGCGACATCGATCAGATTCTGCGTGAGAAGCTTGCTTCACTGCAGACCAACGTCGAGACTCGTGAGTTTGGTCATGTCATCCAGATCGGCGACGGCATCGCGCGCGTCGACGGTCTGAAGAGTGCAATGGCCGGCGAGCTCCTCGAGTTCGTCGCCCATGACGGCACGACTGTCTATGGTCTCGCCCAAAACCTTGAAGAAGACGAAGTGGGCGCCGTTCTCCTCGGCGACTACACCCTTATCAAGGAGAACGACGAGGTTCACACGACGGGCCGCGTCGTCGAAGTTCCCTGCGGCAAGGCATTGCTCGGCCGTGTCGTCAATCCGCTCGGCATCCCGCTGGACGGCAAGGGCCCCATCGAGGCCGAGGGATACCGCCCCGTCGAGTTTCGTGCTCCGGGCGTCATCGAGCGCCAGCCTGTTCACGAGCCCGTCCAGACGGGCCTCATCGCCATCGACGCGATGATCCCCATCGGACGTGGCCAGCGTGAGTTGATCATCGGCGACCGCCAGACGGGCAAGACCGCCATCGGCATCGACACGATCATCAACCAAAAGGGCAAGAACATGATCTGCATCTATGTCGCCATCGGCCAGAAGGCCTCCACGGTCGCTACCGTGGTCGAGGCCCTCGAGAGCCACGGCGCCATGGATTACACGATCGTCGTGTCCGCGCCCGCATCCACGTCAGCACCGCTGCAGTACATCGCCCCCATGGCCGGATGCGCAATGGGCGAGTACTTCATCTACAACGGCGCCGACGGCCAGCCGGCAAGCGTCACCAATCCCGGCGGCCACGTGCTCTGCGTCTACGACGACCTCTCCAAGCAGGCCGTTGCCTATCGCCAGATGTCGCTGACGCTGCGTCGTCCGCCGGGACGCGAGGCCTATCCTGGTGACGTCTTCTACCTGCACTCCCGTCTGCTGGAGCGCGCCGTCAAGCTCAATGACAAGAACGGTGCCGGTTCGCTTACGGCGCTGCCCATCATCGAGACCCAGGGCGGTGACGTCTCGGCTTACATTCCGACCAACGTCATCTCCATCACCGACGGCCAGATCTTCCTGCAGTCCGACCTCTTCTTCCAGGGCCAGCGCCCGGCAGTCAACGTCGGCATCTCGGTTTCCCGAGTCGGTGGTTCCGCGCAGATCAAGGCCATGAAGCAGGTTGCCGGTACGCTGCGCCTCGACTTGGCCGCCTATCGCGAGCTGCAGGCGTTCTCGCAGTTCGGCAGCGACCTCGACAAGGCGACCCAGCAGCAGCTCTCCCGTGGCGCTCGCATGACCGAGCTCCTCAAGCAGGGCCGCTTTGCCGCCATGGACGTCGAGGATCAGGTTGTCGCCATCTTTGCCGGCGACCAGGGATTCCTCGATGGCATGCCCGTCTCCGACACGCTTCGCTTCCGCGATGACCTCGTGCAGTACATGCACACGGTTCGCAAGGACCTCAAGGAGAAGATCGCGACCGAGAAGCAGCTGACCGACCAGATCAAAGAGGAGCTCCTCGAGGCCATCACGACCTTCAAGCAGAGCTTCATCATTGCGAAGAAATAGAGGTTAGCGCATGCCCAGTCAACGCGATATCAAGAGGCGCAAGCTCTCCGTCGAGAGCACGAAGCAGATCACGCGCACCATGGAAATGGTCGCGACTGCCAAGATCCGCCATGCGACTGAGCGCATCGCCGCCGCTACCCCGTATTCCGAGGCCATGGTCAAGACGCTTTCGGCTGTAGCTGCCCACTCCATTGGCGTGGAGCATCCGCTGCTGGAAGAGCACGAGCAGAAGAAGGCGGCAATCGCCATCGTCGTGGTCTCGGACCGTGGCCTGGCCGGTGGATTCAACAGCAACGTGTTCCGCATGGTAGACAAGTACCGTGCTGAGAACACCGCTGCCGGCATCAAGACCGACGTCATCGTCTGCGGCAAGAAGGGCGCGAGCTACTTCCACTACCGCAGGCTCGAGCCGCTCATGGTCTTCCGCGACATGTCCGCCGACCCCACGATACAGGAGGCGCGCGAGATTTCCTCGTACGTTCGCAGCAGCTTCCTCGACCACGCCGTTGACGAGGTGAAGGTGTTCTACAACCATGCCCGCAACGCCGCCGATCAGGATTTGCGCGAAGAGGTCATCCTGCCCGTCCAGGCCGATGCGCTCAAGGCAAGTGACGAGGAGGGGGAGTCTTCCCTCGCCGCCGGCACGAGTTTCGAGCCTTCGTCGGAAGAGGTTCTTGACCGCCTGCTCCCGGCTTATGTCGAGACGGTGGTCTATCACGCGCTCATCGATTCAGCCGCTGCCGAGCAGGGCGCTCGCCGCAAGGCGATGAAGTCCGCGACCGACAACGCGACCGAGATGATCGAAACGCTGGATCGTCTGTACAACCGCGTACGCCAGGGCGCCATCACCACCGAGATCACCGAGATCGTCGGCGGTGCGGCCGCTTTGGAGGAATAGAGAATGACGAGTAAGATAAGGACACAACTATGAAGAACGTTGGACGCATCGTTCGCATCGTTGGTGCTGTCGTAGACTGCGAGTTTGCGGCTGATTCCATCCCTGCGATCTACAACGCGCTCACGGTGGATGCTGATACTCCAGTCGGTCACATTTCGACCGTGCTCGAGGTCCAGATGCACCTGGAGGGCAATATGGTCCGTACGGTCGCCATGACCAGCACGGACGGCCTTCAGCGCGGCACCGAGGTCGTTGACACCGGTGCTCCCATCCAGATGCCTGTCGGCGACGAGACCCTCGGTCGCATCTGGAACGTCATCGGCCAGCCGGTCGATGGCAAGCCGATGCCCAAGATCGAGCAGACCTATCCGATTCACCGTCCGGCACCCGCCTTCGACGAGCTCACCACCAAGACCGAGACCTTCGAGACCGGCATCAAGGTCATCGACCTTCTCGAGCCCTACATTCGTGGTGGCAAAACGGGCCTGTTCGGCGGCGCCGGCGTCGGCAAGACCGTTCTCATCATGGAGCTCATCAACAACCTCGCCCAGGAGCACAACGGTACCTCCGTGTTCACGGGCGTCGGTGAGCGTACCCGTGAGGGCACGGACCTCTACCTCGAGATGAGCGAGTCGGGCGTCATCAACAAGACCTGCCTCGTGTACGGTCAGATGAACGAGCCTCCCGGAGCGCGTCTGCGCGTCGGTCTGGCCGGTCTGACGGTCGCCGAGTACTTCCGCGACCAGGGCCAGGACGTCCTCCTGTTCATCGATAACATCTTCCGCTTCACCCAGGCCGGTTCCGAGGTCTCCGCACTTCTGGGCCGCATGCCGTCCGCAGTCGGTTACCAGCCCACGCTGGCCACCGAGATGGGCGACCTGCAGGAGCGCATCACCTCGACCGCGACGGGCGCCATCACCTCCGTCCAGGCCGTCTACGTCCCCGCAGACGACCTCACCGACCCGGCTCCCGCCACCGCGTTCATCCACCTCGACGCCACCACGGTTCTGTCGCGCTCCATCGCCGAGCTCGGCATCTACCCGGCCGTCGACCCGCTGGCCTCCACGAGCCGCGCCCTCGATCCCTCTGTCGTGGGCGACGAGCATTACCGTGTCGCCGTGCAGATCCAGGAGATTCTCCAGGCCTACTCCGACCTCCAGGACATCATCGCCATTCTGGGTATGGACGAGCTCTCCGAGGAGCAGAAGCTCGTCGTCGCCCGTGCCCGCAAGGTGCAGCAGTTCCTGGGCCAGCCGTTCCACGTTGCCAAGCAGTTCACCGGCATCGACGGCAAGTACGTCAAGGTCGAGGATACGGTTCGCTCGTTCAAGATGATCATTGACGGCGAGATGGACGACGTTCCCGAGCAGGCGTTCCGCAACAAGGGCGACATCGAGGAAGTTCTCGAGGCCGCCAAGGAACTCGTTTAGAGAAAGGTCGCTAGCCAACCATGCTGCAATGTGAAATCGTCACTCCCGAAAGCAAGCTGTACTCTGACGAGGCCCACTTCGTGGTCATTCCCGCTTCCGAAGGCGAGATGGGCATCTTTGCCAAGCACGAGCCCGTGGTGACCACGCTCAAGTCGGGTACCGTGCGTGTAACCGAGTCAGAGGGCCAGGAGCCGGTACGCTACATTGTGGCCGGGGGGTATGCGCAAATCGAGGGAGACCGCGTCATCGTACTCGCCGATCATGCGGCCGCCTTGCAAGAGCTCGACGAGACTGCCATCAAGGTCCATATTGACGACCTCAAGGAGAAGATGGCCGACCTTAAGGATGACGATCCTAATCGCGCGTTCATCGAAGACGAGGTCAAGTGGAACGAGGTTCTCCTCGAGCAAACCAAGTAACACCGCGAGTGATTTCCACACACGAGAGGGGGTCGTCATCTGGCGACCCCCTCTTGCGTTTGCAAGGCGCATTGGGCGCGGATATTTTACGTTTTCCTAGCCACGGGTTGATGCCTGTGCAGGTAATTTCCGTTTTCCTAGGATCTGGGTCTTTTCGAGGCTAGGAAAACGAATAAAACGTGCACGGCGAGGCAAACAAATCGCCCTAGCGACCAATGAGACGCATGGTGTCTGTATCGATATCGTTGAACTCGACCTCGACGAGCGCCCCGACGGGAAGCACCGTATCGCATGCGACCGCGTGATAGGACTCGCTCGTGCCAATGCCCGGACGCTCGATGACGACTTCTTCAATGGTTCCGAGACGTCGCTCCATGTCGGAAAGCGTAAGGCGACGCCCGAGTTCGATGAGGGTTTGCGAACGTGCGGCCTTGACCTTTGGGTCCACCTGATCGTCGCGGCTCGCGGCGGGCGTGCCTGGTCGCTTCGAATACCGAAACACGTGCAGGCGCATGAAGCCGCAACGCTCGACGAGCTTGCAGGTCCGCGCGAAGTCATCTTCCGTTTCGCCGGGAAAGCCGACGATGACATCGGTTGACAGGGCGATTCGAGGGACTGCCTCGTGCAGGCGGTTGGCGAGCGTGCAAAACGCATCGGCGTCGTAGCGACGGTTCATCTCGCGCAGGACCTTGTCCGATCCCGATTGCAAACACAGGTGCAAATGACGGCACAAGCGCCCCTCCGAGTGCGCGAGCACGTCGACGAGCGTGGGCGTGACGCTTTGCGGCTCCACTGACGAGACGCGCACGCGCCCGATATCCGTCTTCTCTTGCAAGAGCGTCACGAGTCGGGCGAGGTCGATATCCGCATCCCGGTAAGCGGCCAGATCGATGCCGACGAGCACGAGCTCGCGCGTGCCCGCATCGGCGAGTGTCCGAGCACGGGAGATAACGGTTGCGGCCGGCACGGAGCGAGCCGGTCCACGGGCGACGTGCACGATGCAGTAGCTGCACGCGTTGTCGCAGCCGTCTTGGATCTTGAGGTCGACACGCGTCCTGAAGCCGGAATCGCTCCTCTCCATTGTCGTCTGGTCAGAGATGGCGGTCGAAACCGCGGCCGTATCGCGAGCGAGGCGCACGGCGAGCGCGGGAATCCTCTCCTTGTCATGCTCGCAGATGATGCGGGGATCGACGTCGGCATAACGTGCGGCGTCGATGTTCACCGCGCATCCCATCACGATGATCGCGGCTTTGCCAGCCCGTAGCAGCGTGCGGAGCGCCTTGCGGTTCTTCGCGTCGGCCTCCCCCGTGACCGTGCAGGTGTTGAGGATGGCGACATCGCAATCGGCGGCATCGGTCGCACGCGTCCACCCCAAGGCGAGCAGCGCGGCAGCGATGGCCTCCGATTCGGCCATGTTGACCTTGCAGCCAAGCGTGTGGATGTGAAAGCGCGGAATGGGGACCCCTCGCGTCTCTGGTGCGTCTGGTTCCTGTCTAGCTATGGTTGCCCAAGCCACCCAGGGTGTACATGCACAAGGCGGTCGCGACCGTGCCGGCCGTCTCGGTGCGCAAGATCAACTCGCCGAGCGAGACGATCTTGACGAAGGAACCCAGGGATTTGATCGCCTCGACCTCCTCGGCCGTAAGACCACCTTCGGGGCCGATGACGAGTGCGACATGGCTGTCGATATCGCAGCCCTCGAGCGCGTCGGTGACGGAAAGCGGCGTGCCGTCCGCCCGCTTGTCCGCTTCCTCCCAGGCGATGACGACCCGGTCGTATTCCGCGAGCTCGCGGCAGATGTCATCGAGTCCCGTGGGATCCTCGACGATGGGCAGGATGTTGCGACCGGACTGCTTGGCGGCGGAAAGCGCGATGCGGCGCCATCGCGAGCCCTTGCGACCGCGTTCGTCGACAGCGAGGCGCACGACGGTGCGTGCGGAGAGGAAGGGTATGATGCGTCCTATACCGAGTTCCGTGGTCTGGCGGATGGTCTGCCCCATGCGATCGCCCTTCGAGATGCCCTGCACGAGCGTGAGGTCGGGGAGCTTCTCGAGCGGCATCTCCTGGATGCAGCGACCCGTTGCCTCGAACTCGTCGATCGTCTCGATCTCGACTTCCCAGCATTTGCCGCCGGCGGCGACGGCTGCGATGTGCTCGCCTTCCCTGATGCGGCGCACCGCGAGGTGGTGTAGTTCCTTATCGGAGAAGGGAAGGGTGACGATATCACCTTCGGGCAGTTCGCCTTCCATGAAAAAACGAGGTATGGACATGTATGTCTCCCATTGGCACGTGCGCGAGACGCATAGCCAGTCAGTATCCGAGGTATCCAAACAGGTGTATTGTAGCCGTTTTCAGGTCATGCTATAGTGTCACAGGTCAAGAGGCGCGGTGAGCGTCTCGACTTTCCTTTCCATAGTCAATCCCCGTTCGTCATTCTGTTCTCGCATACCCCTGCTCAGATTCTCAAACGGGCAAGACAATCAATGTACGAAGGAGCAACAGTGAAGTTTTTCCTGGATACCGCTGATCTCGCCGAGATCGAAGAGGTGGCATCATGGGGCGCGCTCGCCGGTGTCACGACCAATCCGAGCCTCTACGCGCGCACGGGTGGCAAGCTCGAGGATTTCGAGGGGCATCTCGTCAAGATCTGCAAGCTGGTTGACGGTCCCGTGAGCGGAGAGGTCACCGCCGAGGATCGCGATGGCATGATCGAGCAGGGTCGTGCTCTTGCCGCACTCGCCGATAACATGGTCGTCAAGATTCCGGTCGGCGTCGAGGGGCTCGCCGCCACCAAGGCGCTTTTCGAGGAGGGCATCGACGTGAACATGACGCTCGTGTTCACCGTGCCCCAGGCGCTGCTCGCGGCACGTGCGGGCGCCCGCTACATCAGCCCCTTCGTGGGCCGCTTCGATGACATCGCCGAGGATGGCCTCGACCAGCTCGACGACATCGTCACGGCAATCAAGAACTACGACTTCGGCCATCCGGTCGAGATCATCGCCGCCTCCATCCGCTCCGCCAACCACGTGACGCAGGCCGCCCTCATGGGTGCCGACATCGCGACGGTTCCCTACGGCGCGATGAAGAAGTGCATGTACCATCCGTTGACCGAGCAGGGACTCGAGAAGTTCAAGGCCGACTGGGAAAAGGTTGAGAACGCATGAGTGACGAGACAGTAGCCACCGAGGAGACCGCAGCCGAGGAGAAACCCGCGGCGAAAAAGGCCACGCGTAAGACGACGGCGAAGAAGGCTCCCGCCAAGTCCGCGACCACCAAGAAGGCTCCCGCCAAGAAGAAGACGACGACGCGCAAGACCGCGGCGAAGAAGGCGGACGAGCCCAAGGCGGATGCCGGCGAAGAGCAACTCTCCCTCGTCGACGTTCCCGAACCCGCCGTCACGGACGAGGCGGCAGTGTCCGAGCAGCCCGTCGAGAAGAAGGTGACGCGCAAGCGCAGGACCACCAAGAAGCCGGTCGATGCCGATGAGGGTGATGCCGTCAAGGAGCCCGCAGATGCAGGCGAGACGGCCACCACGGAGACGGCGGGCGCCGACGACGAGGCGAAGCCGCAGGAAGCGACCGAGACGCCGGAGCAAGCGTCCGAGGTGGCGGCAGATGGCGAGACCTCGGCAGATGATTCGACGGCCTCTTCCGAGACCGCCGAGGAGGGCGATGCCGGCGAGCAGCGCGAGGGAAAGCGTCGCAACCGCCGCAATCGTCGCAATCGCAACAACCATCAGCGCAAGGAAATCGTGCCCTCCGCCACGCGCGACGAGCTCGCGTTGCTCGACGACGAGGCGCTCACCGCCAAGGCCATCGAGCTCGGCGTCGACGCGAGCGAGTACGGCGAGCGAGACGACTTGGTATCCGCGGTCTATGACGCGCTGCTCCAGGCCGAGGGCTTCGTCATGGTCGAGGGCATACTCGACCTGCTGCCCGATGGCTACGGCTTCATCCGCACCAGCGGCTACCTTCCCGGCGAGCACGACGTCTACGTCGGCGTGAGCACCGTACGCCGCCAGGGCCTGCGCAAGGGCGATTACATCACTGGCCGCGTGCGTCCCCCGCGCGAGAACGAGAAGTACCCGGCGCTCAACACCATCGTCACGCTCAACGACGAGCCCTTCGAGGGGCCCACGCACCGCGTGAAGTTCGCCAACCTCACGCCCGTCTATCCCGACGAGCGCCTCATCATGGAGCACGGCAAGGACACGCTGACTGCGCGTGCCATCGACCTCGTCGCGCCCATCGGCAAGGGCCAGCGCGGCCTCATCGTCTCGCCGCCTAAGGCCGGCAAGACGACCGTCCTCAAGGACATCGCAGCCGCCATCAGCGCCAACAACCCCGACGTCCACCTCATGTGCCTGCTCGTTGACGAGCGGCCCGAAGAAGTCACGGACATGGAGCGCAGCATCGACGGCGAGGTCATTTCCTCGACCTTCGACATGCCCACCGAAAACCACATCGCCGTCGCCGAGCTCGTCATCGAACGTGCCAAGCGACTCGTCGAGATGGGTCAGGACGTCGTCATCTTGCTCGATTCCATCACGCGTCTCGCGCGCGCCTACAACCTGGGCCAGCCCGCCAGCGGGCGCATCCTCTCCGGTGGCGTCGATTCCACGGCCCTGTATCCGCCCAAGAAGTTCCTGGGTGCTGCCCGCAATATCGAGTTCGGCGGATCGCTCACCATCCTGGGCACGGCCCTCATCGACACGGGTTCCAAGATGGACGAGGTCATTTTCGAGGAGTTCAAGGGCACGGGCAACATGGAACTCAAGCTCGACCGCACGCTTGCCGACAAGCGCATCTATCCCGCCATCGATCCGGTGACGAGCGGCACGCGCATGGAGGAGCTGCTCATCGACCCGCAGGAGGCGCCGCTCATCTGGGGCGTACGCGGATTGCTCGCGAACATGAACAACACCGAGCGCGCCATGAAGATGCTCGTCTCGTCGCTCAAGGCGACCGAGACCAATCGCGAGTTCCTCATCAAGTCCGCTCGCAAGGCATCAAAGGCCGCGCAAAGCCTCTAGCGATACGCGCGCATACGATGCGTTGACGTGACGCCTCGGCCCATTGCGGGCCGGGGCGTCATCGTCTTGGTGGGGCAAAGTGGCTAGAAGTGATACCCGAAGCTATCTGCCCCGATGACGTCGAAGCTATAGCCCTCGTCGATAAAGTACTCGATGATCTGGGGAAGCGCGTCGGGCGTCGTCGGCTTGAAGTCCGAATCGTGCATGAGCACGTTGCAGGAGTTGCAGCCTTCTGCCTCGCGTTCGATGTTACCCACGAGGGTTTCGACCGATGCGGGCGGTTGAGTCGAGTCGCCGATGCTCACGTTCCAGTCGAAGTAATGCCAGCCATGCTCGGCCGCCGCTTGCCTGAACGCGTCAGTGCGTCCGGCGTTATAGCCGTTTGCGCTGCCACCCGGAAAGCGGATGAGCGTCGGCATGAAGCCGATGCGCTCGCTTACGGCCGATCCCACCTTCTCGATGTCGGCCACGAAATTGGCGGGATCTGCGTATATGTAATCGTAATCGTGCTCACTCGAATGCAGGCCAACTTGATGGCCGCGCTCCCAGATTTCTTTCACGGTATCGATGTGACCAGTGTTGCCGAGGATGAACCATGTCGCCTTGATTCCGTAGGCATCGAGTGTGTCGAGAATCTGTTGCGTATGCTCGGAGGGGCCATCGTCGAAGGTGAGGTAGACAACCTTCTCGGTGGGCTTCACGTCATTTGCGCTCTCGCTGGTCGCGGCTCGATCCTGCGCGTTACCGGTGAGCATCGTGGCGGCGGGGTGCGAAGAGGATGCGTTCATGGACGCATCCGCAGCCTGCTGTGCCGTGCTTGTCGTGGTAGACGGATCCTGACCCGTGTTCGCGCCATCGTTCGAACAGGCGAAGAACCACACGATGCAGGCGAGTGCGATGACGACGAGTACGGGAACGACAAGCAAAAAGCGGTTGCGTGGCGGACGTGCGTTGGGGGAGCGGTGCGACTGCTGTCGCTGGCTGCGCTTGCCATTCTGATAGCGCTGGCGCTCGCGTACCGTCCGGGGGGATTGCGAATCTCGCTGGCGTTGCGTATTGCGCGTGGGACGCTGTTCGTAGATGGCGGTTTGGGGACGTGCGCTCCCCTGGCGCGGTCTGTCCGCATGTGCATGCGTGGCGCGTTTGTCGGGGCTATTCGGGGCATTGCGCCGTCGTTGCGATGGGGAAGGGGCCGGAGAGGAGGAGTGAGACGCTCGATGCGCCTGGGCGTCAGGACGTGATGGAGGACGACGCGAATCGTCTTGGTTTCTGCCGCTTCGATATCGTCTCTCGGCCATGGCCCATGCTCCCCGGACTGACGCTCTTCGCCCAAAGGGTACACCCATTTGAGCAGAAACGCCGACGCAATCTGCCGGTGACCGTACTTGGAAATTGGGACTGGATATGTACGTTCGCTGCTGGTATCATACTTTAGACTGTTTTGAGCCTTGGTCGGAAACTAAGGCATACCAAAGGAGCAAGAATGAAACCCGATATCCATCCCGATTACGTAGAGTGCACGGTGCGCTGCAGCTGCGGCAACACCTTCAAGACCCGCTCGACCAAGCCCGAGCTCGTCGTCGACCTGTGCAACGAGTGCCACCCGTTCTTCACGGGCCAGCAGAAGTTCGTCGATACCGGCGGACGCGTCCAGCGCTTCTCCAACAAGTTCGGTTCCGCCGCCGACCAGCTCAAGGAGCGCAAGGCAGCCGAGAAGGCCGCCAAGCAGGCTGCCGCCGCCGAGAAGGCCGCCAAGGCCGCCGAGGAGCGCGCTGCCAAGCAGGCCGCCAAGGAAGAGCGTGCCAAGAAGTACGCCGAGAAGGCCGCTCGTGAAGCCGAGAAGGCCGAGCAGGAAGCTGCTGCCGCCGAGGACGAGGCCAAGGAAGAAGAGGGCGTGTCCGAGGTCGCCGAGGCTGCTGCAGAAGCCGCCGAGGCCGAGCAGGCCACCGAAGAGGCTGCTGCCGAGGAGAGCGCCGAGTAACCTTGCATCCAAAGAAGCTCGAAACGCCGTCCCATTCGGGGCGGCGTTTTTGTTACGTGCAATTACGTTCAAGAATGCTTCTCGTTATGGCAGTATGCTTGCGAGACATTGGCAAAGGCGAGCATGTTGACTGGAATGGCGCGGTATGGTTCACATCGGAAAAGGCGATTCTCGATGAAGTACCATCTCGTCGCGCTGCTCACCATCCTCGTCTGGGGTCTCACCTTTGTCTCGACCAAGGTGCTCCTCGTCGATTTCACACCATTGCAGATCCTGGCGATTCGCTTCGTCATCGGCACGATCGCGCTTTGCACCCTACGCCCGCACATCATGCATCTGCATGAGCGCCGTCACGAATGGCTTTTCGTCCTTGCCGGAGCGACGGGCATCGCTGCGTATTATCTGCTCGAGAACATCGCACTTGTGTTCACGACGGCGACGGCCGTGGGTGTCATCGTGGCGGCCTCGCCGTTGTTCACGGCGATTATCGCGATGACACGTGGGGACCGCTCCGCCTTGAACGTGCGCTTCGTCATCGGCTTTCTGTTGGCGATGGGTGGTCTCGTGCTTGTCGGCGTGAGCACGGGTGGCGAGGACGCGATGTCGGCCTTTGGCGGCCTTTCATACCTCGGTGACCTGCTCGCTCTCCTGGCTGCCGTCGTCTGGGCCGTCTACTCGATGCTTGTCAAACGCATCGGCGAACTTGGCTACGAGACCATCGCGTCCACCAAGCGCACCTTTCTCTGGGGTCTCGTCTTCATCATCCCGACAAGCGTCCTGTTCGGTGGTGATTTGCCCGCGACGCGCGAGGCACTTGCCTGGGATAATGTCGCGAATCTGCTTTTCCTGGGACTAATCGCCTCCGCGGCGTGCTTCGTAACCTGGAACGCGGCGGTGCGCAGGCTCGGCGCCGTGGTCTCGACGACGTACATCTACCTTGTCCCCGCCATCACGGCGACCGCCTCGATCATCCTGCTGGGCGAGCCACTCACCGTGCCCATCGTCACCGGATTGGCGCTCACCATCGCGGGCCTGGTCCTCTCGCAGCGTGGCCAGGCCGAACGAGAGGTATAAGCTCCTTGCGCTTTCAAGGGTGCTCACATGAAAGGCATCGACGCGAGCTGTCGCTACGAAGGCTATGGCACGTACACGACCGCCGAACTCGGCGCGTAGCGAATTATCCGCTCTCGGTGGTGCGACCAAGGTTCTGGATGACATGGAGCCTCGGCTGGTTTGTCATATGCTCTCGCCATGATAATATTCTCGCAGTCGCAAAGGAGGGACATGGGACGGCACGACTCAGACAAGATAATCGACTGCCTTACCAGTCCTGTTAAGTCGCGGCTGCTCTTCGAGATCGACAGGCGTGAAAGCGCCACGGCAAAGGAACTGGCCGCAGTCTTCGATGACATTCCCCAAGCCACGCTCTACCGAAACCTCAAGCAGATGCAGCAAGCTGGCGTTCTCAAGGTGATAGGGGAGACGCCGATTCGCGGCACTGTCGAGAAGACCTATGCCGTGGCGACGGACATCACCGCCGACCTGAGGCGGGTGCTCGACGAGAACTCCGGAGACCTCTACATGCAGGCGTTCACGCGCTACATGCTCGGGTTCGCCCGCCAGTTCGGCCGATACTGCGATTCGCCCGACATCGACATAGAGGCTGACATGTCGGGCTTCTCACTCGTGCACGCACGCCTCACGGACGAGGAGCTCGTGAAGGTCGTGCAGGCCATCTCGGAGATTCTGAAGCCGTTGGAGCGCAATGAGCCCGCATCAGGTCGCAAGATGCGTACGCTCGGCCTCATCGTCTCCCCGCCTGATTCGGAAGCGTAACTCCTTGCCAATCCCACTTCTTAACGTTCCTTGATTTAATATTATCATTATGAGAATATTACTGTAATGGAAATGTAATTTGCAGACGACAGGATTGGTGTCCGGTCGTCGGAAAAGGGGTTGAAATGGACAAGGTATCCGTCATGACCGTGGTCCTACTCACCGTAATCACACTCGCCGTCATCGTCGCGGCGCTGTTCTTTCTTCCAGATGTCATCCCGCTTCACTTCGGACCAACCGGCGCGGGCACCGTCGTGAGCAAGTTCTTCCTCCTACTGTTCGTCCCCGCGCCTGCCCTCATCTACGCTGCCGTGCGCCGCAAGTCGAGGAGGGATAGATAGCCCATGGAAAACGTGCTTGAGGTGAGAGACCTCACGAAGACCTACGGGGATAAGATGGCTGTCGACGGTCTTTCGCTCACCGTTGCTCCTGGCGAAATTCACGGCTTCATCGGTCATAACGGTTCGGGAAAGACCACGACGATTCGTGCGGTGGTGGGCGTCATGGCCTTCGATTTCGGCGAGGTGCTCATCGACGGTCTCTCGGTGCGCGAAAAGCCCGTGGCATGCAAAGCTCGCACCGCCTACATTCCCGACAATCCTGACCTCTACGAGTATGTCACGGGTATCCAGTACCTGAGCTATCTGGCCGACATCTTCAGGGTAAGCGTCGCTGATCGCGAGGAGCGCATCGTGGCTCTTGCCGGGGATTTCGGCATCATGGACAGCCTAGGTAACCTGATTGGCTCGTACTCCCATGGCATGCGGCAGAAGCTCGCGCTCATCGGGGCGTTTCTGCATGATCCCAGGCTGCTCGTCTTGGACGAGCCATTCGTCGGGCTGGACCCCCAAGCTTCCTACCGTCTCAAGGAGCTTATGCGCGATCTATGCGATAGAGGGTCTGCCATCTTCTTCTCCACTCATGTGCTGGACGTGGCGGAAAAGCTCTGTGACAGGGTGACCATCATCAAGCAGGGGAGGCTCGTGGCCTCGGGCACGGTGGGGGAGGTGCGTGGTTCGGGAAGTCTCGAAGACGCGTTTCTGGAGGTGATCGGCGATGAGTAGCCGGGTCGTCGCTCTCGCCAGGATGCAGCTTTTCGGTCTCTTCGGGCTCAATCGCCTGCTGCACTCCGAAGGGGGCGCAGAAAGGAAGAAGGCTGCGGTCCTGTGTGCAATTGCCGTTTGCGTGGCCGCCCTCGCCTTTGCGCTGAGCACATCCATAAGCTACGAATTGGCCGTTGCGGGACTCGCCGGGGCACTGCCTGCCATAGCAGTCTTGCTCTGTACGCTCGTCATGCTCATGCTTACCTTTCTCAAGAGCTCCGGCGTGCTTGCCGGTGCAGACGACTACGATATCGTGATGTCGCTTCCCGTCACGCCCGCGCAGGTAGTGGTGAGCCGTGTTGCAGCGGTGTACTTTGCCGACGCACTCATATGCGCCATCGTGATTGTGCCCGCGTCCGTCGTGCTCGCGGTGCAAGGCGCGACGGGAGCCGCGGGAATTGTCTTTCTTCTCGCATCCTGCCTCGCCATACCGGTCATCCCCATGGTCGTGGCGCTTACGCTAGGAACCGTCGTCACCCTCGTCTCGGTGCACTCGAGGAGAAGCAACGTGCTCTCCCTGGTGCTCAGCACGATTCTGGTCCTTGTCATCGTTGCGGCGACAGGCGCGCTCAATCAGGCGAGCGGGGACGACATCGCCGCTGCGACGAGCACGTTGGCCGCCATCTTTCAGACGGCATGGCTGCCTGCGACGCTCATCGTTCAGAGCGCGTCAGGGGATGCGCTTTCCTTTCTTCTGTTCCTGGCGCTCTCGGCTGCGGTAGCTGGAATCTTCATCGTCTTCGCCGCTCGCTTCTATCGGCGGATGAACAATGTTCATCCGCGAAGGCGTGCTACCACCTTTTCCCTAGGTGACCTGAAGGTGCGGAGTCCGTTTCGCGCGATGTGCCGCCGCGAGCTTTCGCGTTACTTTTCGTGCACGATATACGCCCTCAACTCGTCCATTGGCATGGTGCTCTTGCTGGCCTTTTCGGTACTCCTTGCTTTTGGAGGCGCGAATGCGATTACGGCGTATGCCGGTGAGGTGGATGTCGGCTCTATGCTGCGCGCGGCGCTCCCGCTCATTCTCGCCATGTTCGTCAGCATAACGTGTACGACCTCCGCCTCCCTCTCGCTCGAGGGGAGGAGCCGCTGGATCATGTGTTCCCTTCCCGTGCGCTCCATCGACGTGTTCCGGTCGAAGATGGCCGTGAACCTCTCGGTCATCGCTCCCTTCACCTTGGCAAGTGTTGTGCTGCTTGCCATCGCGATGTGCGTCTCCGGGCTCGGCCTCGCGCTCATGCTCGTCGTTCCCACTGCCTACGCCTGCTTCATCTCGACGCTTGGAATGTACATGAACGTGAGATTTCCGCGCTACGACTGGACGAGCGAGTACTACGCCGTGAAGGGAGGGGCTATCTCCGTCCTCGCGACGACCGGGCTGGGGGTGCTCTGCAGCGTCGTTCCGCTCGGAATCTGCCTGGGGCTGCCCCAGTATGGTGAGCCGGTCATGGTCATGGTTGCGGTGATTCTGCTACTGACTGCAGCCGTGCTCTACCATCGTCTCGAGCTCGTCCGCCTATACGAATCCTGAATGCCTGCTTGAAGATGACGCAGGACGTAGCACTATCCTCTCCGGACAGCTCTCGGGCGGCCGTGTTTGCAGTGAAGTTCAATTAAGACTAGTTATGATTGCTGTGAGCACGAACCCGACGACCAAACCGAAACCGGCACCGCAAACAAGCTTCACCATATTGCTCAGCCATCTGTGTCTTCTCTCGAAAGAGTCATCTTCGGCAACGTCATCTCTCCCGTCCATGAACGCGCTTATCTCTTTGTATGTCACGAGATTATGCTTGTTCTTGATCCGCTCAATCCGAAACGCGAGGAACAGGGCCAGCGAGAAGAGTACGATGAATAGACCTATACCGACAAGTGCGCCGCATGACATATGCGGGATGAAGGAAGGGTCAGGCCAGATATCGCACCAGCCCACCATGCAGGCGACTCCTGCCAAGACGGCGCAGACCGCTCCCCAGCTTGACCTTTCCATTGCCAAAGCATCTCGGCTAATCATTTCTTTCATCGTAACCACGTCTCCTTTCACGAGCTCATCTATGGAGACTCCGAAGAGCTGGCTCAGCAACAGCAGGCTCTGCACGTCGGGATAGGTCTTGCCGTTCTCCCAGCTGGATATCGTCTGGCGCGACACATAGATCGCATGGGCGACATCCTCTTGCGACATGTCGAGACGTTCACGATTGGCCCTCAGTTGTCTGGGCAGCTCCACCGGTGTCTTCCTTCACGAGACGAGGTTTCCATCTACGGTAAGAAAATACCACCAAGACGGCTTTACATCGTTGGCTTGGAAGCGTCCTGCTATGTCAAAAGGTCTTTACATAAGTCGCTGGACTGGGATTTGCCGATGTCGCCTCATTGCATGGAGTCCAGGGCGAGCAGTGTATCGCGTATGTCGTTCTGGACGAGCGACCTCATGCTGTCAGCATATGCCGATGTGTCTGCGTGCCTGAGTGAGGAAACGATGCGCGGCATCAAATGCGGTTTCGCTTCGGCGAGCTTCGGGAGGGACTGTATGCACTGCCGGGCGGTTATGGGCTTGTCGTCGGTCACGTGTTCTAGATACTCGTCGATGATCCCATCGATCTTTCCCGCCTCGTCCCATTTCGCATTGCAGGCGATCAGAGTCAGCCCACGAGTCCGAACATAGGAATTGGAATCGCGCATCATCTCGATGAAGCTGTCGATGTGAACATAGACGGCATCATCCACGTCGCTCGTCTCTTGCAGCGATTGCAAGGCACGATAGGCTTCGCGATTGCTCGAGGAGCGCAGCACGCGAACCTGTTCTGCAATGTTCAAGCCTTCAGGCATCCTTTGTCCTTTCCTCCATCTGATAAATGTAGGCAAGCGCCGACTCCAGATACTCGCACTTGGTGCCGTCGAATCCATCCTTCATGACGCGCAGCATCTCCGCCGCTTTGGGATTGGTCTCGGCCGCCTTCGCGTTTGCCTTGAAGAACATGCGCATGGCGATTTTGTCCGGAATCCCAAGGCGGTCGTAGTCAAAGCCGCCGTGGCAGTAGAAGTGCGGAAGGTCGGGATATTCTGCTTCGGGAAACGAGTGGCGAAACGCCTCCTCGATCATCGTGGTTTCCCCCGTATCGCACGGCATCGGCGTCGCTCCCGTGGCGAGCACGACCACGCGCAGGTCGGGATAATCGCGCATCACGCCCTTCAGCCACTTCGTGCCCTTGATGGAGGCCGCATGGAACCAGCTGCAGAATACAAGCAGGTCAATCTCGCTCAGCACGACCCGAGTTTTGTCCGCATAGGGCACGGCCTCGCACCCGAGATCCTCGGCGAGCCAATCGGCGTATTTCTGGGTGTATCCGGTCTGTGAGCAATAGACGATTGCGGTTCGCATCTAGGATTCCTTTCCGTGCAAGGCATTGAACGCTTCGGTATGGGCGCGGCAGAACTCCCTAGCTTCACGCGCTTCTGACTGTCGCTCCATGAGCATGAGCATAGGGCTATGGAACTGTACTGCGGTAAGCTGGGTGTCGCAGGGGCCGAACCTGCCCTCGGAAACGAGGCGCTCGAAGATTGTGCCCTGAATCGCGATGGGGCGTTCGATGAAGATGGTCTCGTAGAGCGCCTTGCAGTTCTTGTCAGCGTAACGATTCGCCGCCAGCATGCGCATAAGCATCTTCACGCGGTCGTTCTCGAAGAAAGGCTTGTAGCTGTCCCACACGAGATCGGCGAGCGCGTTCCCCTCAAGTTTGGCGTATGCAGTGGAGTCATCGTCGGGGGTGGCCATCGCCCCAACAAGCCTCACCTGCTCCAGGACGTAGTCTGTCTCGCGCTCGACGAGGGCATCGAAGAGTTCCCGCTTACCTGCGAAGTGGTTGTAGAGCGATGCGGCCTTTATTCCCACCGCATCGGCGATGTCCCTCATGGATGTGGCCGTGAAGCCTTTCTCACTAAAGAGCGCGAACGCTGCATCGAGTATTCGATTGCGCGCATTGCCTTCGATCTTGGGCATTCTTCGGCTGCCTTTCTTTATACTAACTAACATACGTTAGTATAAAGACGAATTGATTGTGCGTCAATTCGGATGAGACGTGGCAATAACGCGAAAACAAACGGTCAGGTTGATGAACCTCCCTCACGTTTCGCTACATCTTGTTATCCCGTCTGGGCAACGAGTTCGCGTTCGCGTGCGTAATCGAGGGCGCTCTTCCCGAAGGTGCGCGCAATGGCGGAAAAGGCCGCATCGAATTCGTCTGCGCTCTTGGCGTCTGCCAAATGCTCGCAAATGAGGCCGGCCGTACCCGCCGCCATGAAATCGAGTACCGCTTCGTCGGCCTTTCCCATTGTCCCGGCGTCGATGCCGAACTCGAAGAGCCACAATTCCTTGAGCATCCCCTCCAGATGATGGCGGATGCGTGGGTGTGCCCGGGCAATTTTGGCAATCAGTAGCATCCTTGCCCTCACCTGGGCGGGAATCGTCGCTTCGTCCCCCTCCATGAGCGCGCGGGCGATATGCGCAGCGGACTTCGGCGCCAAGTCATCGAGCGCGCTCTTCGCCGCGCCGTCGATGGACGAAAAGTAATAGTAGAACGTGTCGCGGTTGCAACCCGCCGCCTTTGCCACGGCGGAGACGGTCACTTTCTTGTGTGGGTTCTTCACAAGAAGCCCGAGGTAGGCCTCGATGATCCTGTCTCTGGCAGACGTGCGGTCGGCACTAGCGTGCTTGCTCATGACGCGTTCCTCCCCTGAAAGAACGGTGCTGCATCCCTCTGCTCTTTCCTTCCGATACTTCCGGTGTTCTGTCGGAGCATCTTTCCTCGTCTGCGGCTATGATACCCGACAACTGTCGGAATCAGGAGGGATGCCCATGCGCGTACTCGTGGCACCCATGATGGCCATGGCCGAAAGTTCTGGCCCCGCATCGCGCTCACGCGTTCTTGCGTCCGCCATGGTATCGAGGGGATGGCAGGTGACGCTCTGCATCCCGGAAGGCTTCTGCGTCGCGATCCCAGATGGCGTGAGCGCCCAACCCGTCCGCCTCCCGACGCCCCTTGGCATGCCGCGTGTCGTCGGGAAGCGGATGTTCCCGCTGGCCCAGAGGCTCGGGCTGAACCGGCGCGTTTCCATGACATGCTTCGACAATGTCCTATGGCTCACCGGCAACACGAACGAACGCTATCTGGAGACAGCCGTGCGGCAGTTGCGCGGAATCATCCGCGAAGGCCGCTTCGAGGCCGTCTATTCCGAGTTCAACGTCGCCGCGATTATCGCCGCAAAAGTCGAGGGCGTTCCTGTCTTCGGAACGACGAGCTATCCCACGCAGCCGTCCTACGCGAGCGACCCTGCCACAGCAAACGGGGTGAATCGCGTGCTGCGCTCGCTGTCGATGGGGGAGGTGCGCTCGCCGGAGGACGTGCTCCTTATGCCGCAGGTGCGCTTCGTGCCATCGTGTCATGCGCTGGAACCCTTTTCGGATGATGACTCCGTCATCTTCACGGGTCCGTTCGCGGGCATGCCGCCGGAGGTGCCTGAAGTCAGCCGGGATGTGGTCGTGGCCTATCTCGGCAACGGGACCATCACACCCCGTCGGGCTTGCGCCGTGCTTGCGGAGGCGCTGCGGGACAGCGGCCTCGAGTTATATGTCGCCGGGCTGTCCGAGGGCTTCGCGAAAGGTGTGCGTACCATGCCGCACTTCGACTTCGCCGAGCTGCTGCCACGTGCCGCCGTCTTCGTGAACCACGGGGGTCAGAATTCGGTGATGGATGGCATAGCATATGGAACGCCCCAGCTCATCTGCCCGGGAAAGGTGTTCGAGCGGCGATTCAACGCCGAGGCCGCCACGCGCAACGGCGTCGGCATGGCGCTGGAGTACGGGCGATTCGACGTGGGAGCCGTCCACGATGCCATCGGACGATTGGTCGATGGGCGGAAGGGCTTCCAGGAAGCAGCCTCTGTCTTGCGTAGCGAGCTTGCTGTCCTCGGCGGTGCGACCAGGGTTCTGGAAGTCATGGAGTCCAGGGTGGGATGACGTTATCCCCGTCCTGCGTCATCCTGCGCTGTCCCTGTTTTACAGAGGATAGCAGGGGAATGTATCCTGTCCGAAAGACGAAAGGGACAAGACGCATGAGATACAGGATGCTGGGCAAGACGGGCCTCGAGGTGAGCGAGATCGGCTTCGGGCCCGAGTGGATGGACGGTACGCCGGAGCAGACGCGCGAAATCGCCGAGGTACTGCGCGAGGCGGGCGTGAACTACATGGACTGCTGGATGGCAGACCCGCATATCCGGGAGAACCTGGGCTTTGCCATGAGGGGGCACGCGGACGAGTGGATCGTCCAGGGGCATATCGGCTCGTGCTGGGTGGACGGTCAGTACAAGCGCAGTCGCGATGTCAGCCTGGTACGTCCGGCCTTCGAGGAAGAACTGCGGCTTCTGGACGTCGACCATTTCGAGATAGGCATGATGCACTACATCGACAGCGTCGTCGAGCTCGTGGACAGCCTGGAAGGACCCTATTACGAGTACGTGCAGGAGCTCTTGCAGGCGGGTACCATTCGTCACGTGGGGCTCTCCACCCATAATCCCGAGGTCGCGCTCGAGGCCGTGCGCCGGGGCGTGGTGGAGGTCATCATGTTCTCCATCAACCCGGCCTTTGATCTGCTGCCGCCATCGGAGGACGTGAACGACCTGTTTGGCGACTTCGCGGATGCAGGGGAGCGGATCGAGCCCCTGAGGGCGGAGCTCTACAGTCTCTGCGAGGAAAATGACGTGGCGCTCACCGTGATGAAACCCTACGCGGGAGGCCGTCTGCTAAACGCGGAGCAGTCGCCGTTCGGCGTGGCGCTCACGCCCGTGCAGTGCATTCACTACTGCCTCACGCGTCCGGCCGTCGCATCCGTCCTGAGCGGATACAAGACCGTGGGCGAGGCGCAAGACGCCCTTGCCTACGAGAATGCGACCGATTCCGAGCGCGACTTTGCCGCGACCATGGCGGCTGCGCCCGAGCGCAGGGCCTATTTCGGCCAGTGCACGTACTGCGGGCACTGCCAGCCTTGCGTGGTGGGCATCGGCATCGCCACGGTGAACAAGTTCGCGGACCTCGCGCTTGCGCAGGACGAGGTTCCCACGGGTATCCGCGAGCATTACCTCGCCTTGGACAAGAACGCCTCGGATTGCATCGGATGCGGCAGTTGCGAGCCCAACTGTCCCTTCGGCGTCAAGATCGTCGAGCGCATGGAGGAGACGGCCGAGCTGTTCGCGTAGATGCATCGTTCGTTATAGAATGACCAGGAACAATGATGACGATGAGCAAGGAGCAAAACGTGGACGCATGCAAGATCAGCCCGACGCAGGGGGCATCATCATTCCGGGAACTCTACGACGACATGCAAAAGGACACGTACTGGATTCGCTTCTTCTGTCGTCCATGCTGCCCGGCTCCCAAGCTCGATGGAGCGATAGAGATGCTCGATAAGCTCGCCGACGAGGTGAGGGCCAGCGCTGATTTCGATGACGAGGAAAAGCAGCAACTCGTCGGGCTCATCGAGGCCCGCAAGCAGTGGTATCCCAAATCGGGCCTTTGCAGAGGGTAACGACCACGCCGATGGTCGCAAGATCACATGAGAGGCATTGACACGTGCGGCCGTTACGAAGGGCACGACGCACACGACTGCCGAACTTGACGCGCAATGAGAAGGAGAGGGACCATCATGAAGGTTCTGATGATCAACGGAAGTCCACGGCCTGATGGCAACACGTCCATTGCCCTGGCGGAAATGGAGAAGACTCTTGCCGAGGAAGGCGTGGAGGTCGAGACCGTGCAAGTCGGCAACAAGGACATTCGCGGCTGCATTGCCTGTTCCAAGTGCGCGGAGCTCGGCAAGTGCGTGTTCGATGACCTCGTGAACGAGGTCGCCCCCAAACTCGCCGAGGCAGACGGTCTGGTCGTCGGCACGCCCGTGTACTACGGGAGCGCCAACGCCACGCCAATCGCCTTTCTCGACAGGTTGTTCTACTCCACGGGAAGTGTGGACAAGACCATGAAGGTCGGCTGCGCCGTGGCCGTGGCGCGTCGAGGCGGTATCGAGGCCACCTGGGACGAGGTGAACAAGTACTTCGGCATTTCGGGCATGCCCATCGCGTCGGGTCAGTACTGGAACGGCGTATATGGCCGCGAGAAGGGCGAGGCGGCTCAAGACGCCGAGGGCCTGCAGCAGATGCGCACGCTCGCACGTAACATGGCGTTCCTCATGCGCGCCATCGCGCGAGAGAAAGAAGTCGGCGGTCTGCCGCTCAAGGAGCCTGCCGAGAGGATGGGCTTCATCCGGTAGGGGAGGACGAGGCACGGCATCGCCGTCGCGTTGGGTTCGTCTTGTACCCTAGTCGACCTTGCTCATCGCGTAGTCGATGTTGGAAGGGGACTTGAAGAGCTCGATGACCTCGACGTCGAGACCTGCGGCGATCTTGGAGAGTGCATCGAGGGTCGGGTTGGCCTGTCCGCTCTCGATATTGCAGATGTAGGCGTAATCCATATTGACCATCTGGGCGAGCTTTCTCAGAGAAAGACCCTGCGTCCTTCTGAGCTCATTGATTCTCGCGCCGACTAGGCGCCTGTTCTGCTGGCAGCTTGCATCCATTCATTCAGCGTATGTGATAGCATTGCATCGTTGTTGGTACATATACCAACATTTGCACGTGGCCTATCGGCTCGGGTGCGGATGCCGATATGCGGATGAGAGGCCAGCCGGGCATGGGGAGTGAGCACACGCAATCACGGACGGCGGCACGACCCGAAGATGAGACGGGACATTCGCGTCTGACGTGCACGCCCGTAGAGCTCGATGCCGAGAGACATGCGCTTTTCGCTCAGCTCGGTGAGCTGCTCTATCCCGTGACAAAGAGCGACGAGAGATTCTTCCTCATGGCTCCCGAACTCTATCTTGCCATTGCGCGAATCGATGAGCAGCTGTCAATCCCATCCACAAGCGAATTCTGACGTTTTGGTATTTCTGGTCGTCATCCCTTCACGGGGTGGTGTCTTTTCTTTTAGTATGGCCTGAACGGATGCGCGAAAGATGATTCGCGCGCAGCCAATCGAAAGGACGCTCCATGAACGTCGAACTGCTCTACCATACGCCAGATCCGCAACGCGCCGTCGCGACGGCGGCACGCCTGTGCTATGCGCCCGTGGGGGCTGCCGAGCTCATGGAGACCCTGTCCGAGGAGCGCATCGAGAAGGTCCTGCGCACCATTCTCGAGAGCGGCCACTTCTCGACTCTCGAGCATGCGAGTTATACCTTTGCCATCGATGGCGTCTCACGCGCGATGACGCACCAGCTCGTCCGGCATCGTCTTGCTTCCTACAACCAGCAGTCGCAGCGTTACGTGACCTTCAGGGAAGAGCCGGAGTTCATCGTTCCCGACTCCGTCGTCGAAGCAGGTGCCGCCGAGGAATATGATGCTGCCGTGCGTGCCGCCTTCGCGGCCTATGCTGATCTCGTCGAGCGCGGCGTTCCCGCCGAGGATGCGCGCTATCTGCTTCCCAACGCTTGCGAAACCAAGATCGTCGTGACCATGAACATTCGCGAGCTGCTCCACTTCTTCGAGCTGCGTTGCTGCAATCGCGCCCAATGGGAGATTCGTGAGGTTGCTTGCCGCATGCTCGAGCTCGTGCGTCCCACTGCGCCGCTCATCTTCGCGCAGGCTGGTCCCGGTTGCGTGAAGGGCGCATGCCCCGAAGGCAAGATGACCTGCGGCAATCCCTGGGATAGAGTGGAGCTGTAGTCCTTGGGCGAGTCACGCAAGGCATTCGAGGCCGATTCGGACGTCCGGACGCGGACGCATATCGGTGGGCAGGCCCTCATCGAGGGCATCATGATGCGCGGGCGCTACAACTGGGCCGTCGCCGTGCGCGAGCCGGATGGCAACATCTACACCGAGGAGCATGACCTGGCCAGCGGCCGGGCGAAGAATTCCTGGATGTACTGGCCCATCATCAGGGGCTGCACGGCCTTCGTCGAGTCGCTGGCGCTGGGCTTCAAGGCCCTGGGCATATCGAGCGAACATGCCTACGATTGGGACGAGGACGAAGACGGCGACGCAATCGAGTCGGACGATGGCAAGAAGTCGGGTGGCACGGGCGCCCTCATGACGCTTTCCATGATCGTCGGTATCGTGCTTGGCATCGTCATCTTCGTCGTCCTGCCCGCGGCGCTGAGCAATCTCGTGCTCGGCGAGGCGAGCATGAACTCGGTCGCGTGGAACATTTTCGACGGCATTGTGCGCGTCGCCATCTTCATCCTCTACATCTGGCTCATCAGCCTCATGAAGGACATACGGCGCATGTTCAGCTACCACGGTGCAGAGCACAAGACCATTCATTGCTACGAACACGGCGAGGCGCTCGAGCCGGGCGTCGCGATGCGCTTCCCGCGCCTGCACGTGCGTTGCGGCACGGCCTTTATCATCATGGTCATGCTCATCGCCATCTTCGTCTACACGGTGCTGGGGCAGCCCATCAACGCGCTTGTCGATCTCACGGGCGTTACCGACGGGCCGTTGCGCTTCGTGCTCATCATGGTCACGCGCATCGTCCTGTTGCCCATCATCGCCGGCGTTTCCTACGAGGTCACCGTCAAATGGGCTGGCTCGCATCCGGATAACAAGCTGGTGCGCATCATCTTGTGGCCCGGCATGCAGATGCAGCGTCTCACGACGAATCCACCCGATGAGGGTATGATTGAATGCGCCATTGCCGCCATGAATCTCGTGCTCGCCCGCGAGGAGCTCGAGGCGCGCAAGGCCGAGCAAGGCGCATAGGGAAGGGGAGAGGCATGGAGTTTGTCACAGCAGGCGAGTCGCACGGGCCGGCACTCACGGCCATCGTGACGGGCGTTCCCGCTGGCGTATCCATCGACATCGAGGCGATCAATCGCGATCTTGCGCGTCGTCAGGGCGGCTACGGTCGTGGTGGTCGACAGAAGATCGAGCATGATACCGCGAGCATCCTCTCCGGCGTGCGGTTCTCCAGGACGCTTGGCACGCCCATCACCGTGCAGGTCGTGAACGACGACTTCGCCAACTGGACGGACCGCATGGCTCCCGTGGGCGATGCTCCCGATGACCTGAAGCGCGAGACTTGCCCACGTCCCGGTCATGCCGACCTCGTGGGCATGCTCAAGATCGCCTCCGATGACGCGCGCGACATCCTCGAGCGCTCGAGTGCGCGCGAGACTGCGGCGCGTGTTGCAGCCGGCGGCATCGCCAAGGCGCTACTCGCGGAACTTGGCGTCGAGGTCTACTCCTACGTGCGTCGCATTGGTTCCGTCGAGCTTCCGAAGGACGTGTCCGCCGAACGCGCGGCCATCGAGGCCTCGGAGTGCCGCTGCCCTGACGAGACGACGACCCGCGCCATGAAGGAGCTCATCGACGATGCGCGCGCCAAGGGCGAGTCGCTGGGCGGGGAGTTCGTCGTCATCGCCGAGGGGCTTGTCCCGGGGCTCGGAAGTTACGCGTCGGGTCCCGCCCGCCTGACTTCCCGTCTGGGTGCCGCGGCGTTTTCGATTCCCGCCATCAAGGGCGTGGAGTTCGGGCTTGGCTTCGAGGCGGCGCGACGTCCGGGCAGTCTCGTGCATGATTCCATCTACTACGACGGAGCGCGTGGCTTTACCCGGTCTGGCAACAATGCCGGCGGCCTCGAAGGCGGCATGACCACGGGCGAGCCCCTCGTCATGGCCTGCGCGATGAAGCCCATCCCGACCATGATGCAGCCGCTTGACACGGTCGACACCGACACGCTCATGCCCGTCAAGGCATCCAAGGAGCGCTCCGATGTCTGTGCGGTGCCCGCCGCCGCCGTCGTGGCCGAGGCCGAGATCGCCTTCGTGCTCGCCGATGCCTATCTCGAGAAGTTCGGCGCTGACGTGGTTGACGACGTCATCGCCGCTTGCGACGCGTATCGGGAGCGCATAGCCTTATGACGCGCGAAACCTGCAACGACCACATCCTGCTCGTGGGATTCATGGGTTCGGGCAAGACGAGCGTCTCGCGTCGGCTGTCCGCGATCACGGGCCTGTCGCTCATCGACGTCGACTACCGCATCGAGGCCATTCAGCATCGCAAGATCCCCCGCATCTTCGCCGAAGAGGGCGAGGAGGGCTTTCGCCGCATCGAGACCGAGACGCTTGCCGGGCTCAAGTACGAAGGGCGTTCGATCATCTCGTGCGGCGGCGGCATCGTGTGCAATCCCGTCAACCGTCCCATACTCAAGTCCCTTGGCACGGTCATCTTCCTTGACGTTCCTCTCGAGGAGGCCATCGGGCGCATCTCGAACCCCGCGACCCGCCCGCTGCTTTCGGGCGAGCGCCCCGTCGAGGAGATATACGCGGAGCGCATGCCGTGGTATCGCGAGGTGGCCGACATCACCATCAAGTCATCGGGCAAGACCGTCTACCAGGTCGCCAACCAATGCAAAAAGGCTCTCGAACGGGAGGGGCTGCTATGAGCAGGGACCGCATCATCCACGTGGCACTGCCGAGCGGGCACGTCTACGACATCCGCATCGGCAGCGGGGCGCTTTCCGCGCTCTCATCGACGGCGCGTGATCTCAAGGAATGCAAGCGCGCACTCGTCATATCAGACGAGAACGTGGGGCCCGCCTACGGAAAGCTCGTGAAGAAGCGCCTGGAGGAGGCCGGATTCGAGGTCTACGACCTGCTCGTCCCACCGGGCGAGAACTCGAAGTCAGTCGAGCTGGCAAACGAGCTGTGGGAGGCCGTCGCGCGCTACGGCTTCACGCGTGACGACTTCATCGTCGCCTGCGGCGGCGGGGTGGTGGGCGATCTGGCCGGTTTCGTCGCCTCCACCTACATGCGCGGCATCGACTTCATCCAGGTCCCCACGACGCTACTCGCCATGGTGGATTCCTCCATCGGCGGAAAGACGGGCGTCAACCTACAGGCCGGCAAGAACCTCGTCGGCACCTTCCACCAGCCCATCTTCGTATGCTCCGACATCCGCTGCCTCAAGACCCTGCTCGACGAGGACTGGGCAAACGGCTTTGCCGAGATCGCCAAGAGCTCCTTCGTCGCCCCGCGCCGCTCCTTCTTCGAATGGCTGCGCGACAACGCTGACGGCCTCGTTTCCCATGATACCGAGCTCCTCGAGGAAATCGTCTATATGACCGCCGAGTTCAAGGCTTCCGTGGTGAGTGCCGACAGCACCGAATCCGCCGGTGTGCGCGAGTGCCTCAACTACGGTCACACGCTCGCGCATGCCATCGAGAACGCTGCCGGTTACGGTACCATCGCGCATGGCCGCGCCGTTGCCGAGGGCATGCGTTTCGCGGCGCGCCTGTCTGTCGAGGTGCTGGGTTGCGACGTGTCAGTCGTCAAGGCGACGGATGTGCTGCTCGATCGTCTGGGACTACCGGAGCTCCCCTGGGTCGCACCGGCCGAACGTCTCTTCAACCTCATGAAGGGCGACAAGAAGTGCCGCGGTGGCCAGATACGCTTCGTCTTGCTCGAGGATATCGCGAAGTGGAAGCTCGTGAGTGTTCCCGATGACGTCATCATGGAGCATCTGGGTGCCTGGTGTGCCGCCAAGAGACGTCTCATTGAGCAAAACGACGGGAAGATGTGGGGCCAGGCATGAAGCTTCTGTTGATGAACGGGCCAAATCTCAACTTGCTGGGACAGCGCGAGCCGGAGGTCTACGGAACGACGACGCTCGCCGACATCGAGGCCGATACGGTTGCCTATGCGCGCGCGCATGGAGCCGATATGGACTGCTTCCAGTCCAACCACGAAGGCGAGCTCATTGACGAGATTCATGCGAGCCAGGGCGTCTATGACGGTATCGTCTACAACCCTGGCGCGCATACGCATTACAGCTATGCCCTACACGACGCGATCAGCTCGGTCACCACGCCGGTCGTCGAGGTGCACATCTCGGATATCTCCAAGCGCGAGGAGTTTCGCCGGCACTCGGTGCTCGCCGACGCATGCATCGGGCAAATCAAGGGGCTCGGGCCGGAAGGCTATCTGCGCGGCGTCGACATGGTCTTGGAGCACCTTTCCTGATGGTGCCTACGCGAGGCGGCGTCCTATCGATCGGACTTCGCTCGTGAACGAAACGGCAAAACGGCAAAGCTGCTGCGGAACTCGCACGCAAAGGGCGCGTGCTCAAACAGTCCTCGCAAGGTCGCTTTGCCGTTCTGCCGTTTCACTTCGCGGGCCTTCTCGATAGGACGCCGCCTCGCGTATGCCTTACTCAATCATCATGAGCTCGTGCGTGATGTCGCAGAAGCTCTCGAAGCCGGTCTCGGTGACGACGCCGCAATCCTCGATGCGCACGCCCATCTCGCCGGGAAGGTAGATGCCGGGTTCGTCGGTCACGACGTTGCCCACGACAAGCGCCTCCTTGTTGGTGGGCGAGAGCACCGGTAGCTCGTGAATGTCGATGCCCACGCCATGTCCGAGCGAGTGCCCCATCTTGTTCGCGAAACCAGCCTTGGCAAGTTCGCCCTCGGCGAGCGTGTGCATCTGCGCGCCCGTCACGCCCGGCTTGATGTTTGCGGCAACCCACTCGTTTGCCCGGCGCACGGCCTCGTAGACGCGCACCTGCTCGTCGCTTGCGCCGCCGATGCACACCGTGCGCGTCGTGTCCGAGCAATAGCCGCCCACGCGTGCGCCAAAGTCGAAGACGACGAAGTCGCCGGCTTCGAGCAGGCGGTTGGAGGGAACGGCATGGGGCTTAGCACCGTTGGGGCCGCTCGCGACGATGTTCGCGAAGGCGAGCTCGCTTGCCCCCAGGCGCTTCATCGCGAATTCGAGCTCGAGCGAGGCGTCACGCTCGCTCATGCCGGGTTTGAGGTTGGAAACCGTCTCCATGAAGGCTTGTGAGGCTATGTCCTGCGCGCGTTTCATGGTCGCAATTTCGTCGGCATCCTTGACGGCGCGTAGCTTGAGGATGTCGTCGGAGCGCTCTTTGAAGCGCGCGTTGGGCATGGCATCCGAATACTTGCGGTATAGACTCAAGGGCATGGCCTCGTCGATGGCGATGCGTCCGGTGACGAGCTTGAGATCGGCGAGCATGCGGGAGATGAACTCGACCTCGCGGTCACGTGACGCGTCTATTTGCCAGATGCCCTCCTCGCTGGATTTCTCGCGCATGGCAGTTTCGTAGCGCGTGTCGGTGTGCAGGATGCAGTCCCGCCGCGTGATGATGGCGACATGCGCCTGCTCGGTGTCGAAGACGTCTTCGAAGCCCGTGAGCCAGAACAGGTCACTGTTCGCGCGCACGATGATCGCATCGAGCGTCTGCTCCTCGAGAAGTCGCTGTACCTGTTCGATTCTGTGTGTTGCTCGCATATCGCATCCTTCTTGGCAGTCGCATGACCAGACATAAGTGCTCTGGCGACGTCTGTCTGGTCTGCCGGCATATCCGCTTGCATGCCATTGTATGGCAAGACGGCGTGCGCGCAAGGCGACCAGCTTGCTCGCTTACCCAAACCACCGTCCACCTTTGACAGGCGATAGAGTAGAATATCAAGGATATGTCGAGAGAAAGGCAGTTTAAAGTGAGTGTTCAGCCCTCAAACTTCAAGAACGGCATGTGCATCAAGTACAACAACAAGCTCTGCACCATCGTCGAGTTCCAGCACGTGAAGCCCGGCAAGGGCGGTGCCTTCATCCGCACCAAGCTCAAGGACGTCTCCACGGGCCGTGTCGTCGAGTACACCTTCAGGCCCAACGACAAGTTCGATGACGTGCGTCTCGAGACCAAGGAGATGGAGTACTCCTGGACCGATGGTGACACCTTCTACTTTATGGATCCCGTGACCTACGAGCAGCCGGAGGTTCCCGCGGCCATCATCGGCGACAACGAGAAGTGGCTCAAGGAGGGTGACACCTGCCTGGCGCAGTACGCCGATGGCGAGCTCATCAACGTCGAGCCCCCCATGTTCGTCGAGCTCGAGATCACCGAGACCGAGCCCGGTTTCAAGGGCAACACCGTCCAGAGCGGTACCAAGCCCGCCGTGTGCGAGACGGGCGCCGAGATCAAGGTCCCGCTCTTCCTCGAGGTTGGCGACAAGGTCAAGATCGACACGCGCGACGGCCGCTTCGTCGAGCGGCTCTAGTATCGGCCCAGCTCGGAAAAGGGAGTCATATGGGCAACTACAAGTACAAGCGCATCTTGCTCAAGCTTTCGGGCGAGGCGCTGCAAGGCGAGCAGGGCTACGGCATCGATCCCAAGGTCATCAGCGAGATAGCCTCGCAGATCGCGCAGATCGTCGACGGCGGCGTCGAGCTCGCCATCACGGTGGGAGGCGGCAACATCTTCCGCGGGCTCGCTGGCGCTGCCGAGGGCATGGACCGTGCGCAGGCCGATTACATCGGCATGCTCGCAACCATCATGAACGCGCTCGCCCTGCAGGAGGGGCTCGAGCGCGCGGGCGTCGACACGCGCGTGCAATCGGCGATCAGCATGCAGGAGGTCGCCGAACCCTACATTCGCCGCAAGGCCATTCGCCATCTCGAGAAGGGGCGCGTCGTCATATTCGCGGGCGGCACGGGTAACCCGTACTTCACAACCGACACCACGGCCGCGCTCCGTGCCTGCGAGATTGACGCCGAGGCCATTCTCAAGGCGACGCAGGTCGATGGCATCTACGATAGCGACCCGCACGCCAATCCCGACGCGACCAAATTCGACGAGATTTCCTACATGGAGGTGCTCTCTCGCGAACTGCACGTCATGGATTCGACTGCCACGACGCTGTGCATGGACAACGGCATTCCCATCATCGTGTTCAATTTGCACAAGCCGGGTAACATCGATCGCGTGCTCAAGGGAGAGCACGTCGGAACGACCGTCAGCTAGAGAAGGAGACGTAAGGTGTCAGAAGAACTCGATCAGGCAAAGGAGGCCATGACCCGCGCGGTCAAGGCGCTCGACCAGGATTTCTCGAAACTCAACACGGGTCGTCCCTCGGCCAGCATCCTCGATAACGTGAAGGTCGACTACTATGGCGTGGCAACGCCCGTCTCGCAGGTCGGTGCCATCAAGATTCCCGAGGGCAACCTCATGACCATCGAGCCGTGGGACAAGTCCCTGCTCGGCCCTGTCGAGAAGGCCATCCTCTCCGCCAATCTGGGCATCACGCCCAATAACGATGGTTCCGGCATCATTCGCCTGCCGTTCCCCGCTCCCACCGAGGAACGTCGTCGCGAGATCGTCAAGGAGTGCAAGGCCGCTGCCGAGAACCGCCGCGTTGCCGTGCGCAATGCTCGCCGCGATGCCAAGAACAAGATCGAGCGCCTCAAGAAGGACGGCGAGATCAGCGAGGATGAGCTACATCGCGCCGAAGAGCAGCTCCAGAAGATCACCGACGATTTCATCGCGAAAATCGACGCGGCCCTTTCCGTGAAAGAGGCCGAGGTCATGGAAATATAGGGAGCATTTTGAGCGAGAGACCATCCACACTGGAGGAGATCTTTCCCGAACCTCCCGCAGAGCTCGACGTACACGCACTCGATACGAGCAGAATCCCCAAGCACGTTGCCATCATCATGGATGGTAACGGGCGTTGGGCAAAGCAACGCGGGCTCGACCGCGGCGAGGGTCACAAGGCTGGTATCCGCGCCGTGCGCGAGGCCATCACCACGTGCAACGACATCGGCGTGCGCTATCTCACCATCTACTCTTTCTCCACGGAGAACTGGAATCGTCCCAAGACCGAGGTCACGGGACTCATGGATCTCTTCGCCAAGACCATGGGCGCCGAGGTCGACGGCCTTGACGAGGAGAAGGTGCGCATCAAGCTCCTGGGGCGCGTCGAGGACCTTCCGCTTGCCACGCGCACCATCTTCAGGCAGGCCGAGAAACGCACTGCCGAGAATGGCGGCATGACGCTCGCCATCGCCGTCAACTACGGGTCACGTCTCGAGATCACGGATGCCGCGCGCGCAATTGCGCGCAAGGTCGAGACAGGCGAGCTCACGAGCGAGGCCATCTCAGAGGATCTTCTGTCGGCGCATCTGTACACGGCCGGTATGCCCGACCCTGACCTGCTCATTCGCACGAGCGGCGAGCTGCGCCTGTCGAACTTCCTGCTCTGGCAGCTTGCCTATGCGGAGTTCTACGTGACCGACGTGCTCTGGCCCGATTTCGATCGCTACGAGCTTCTGCGCGCACTGCTTGACTTCCAGGCACGCAACCGCCGCTTTGGCAAGGTCGATGAGTGATGTTCGGGGTGTGCGATGGCGATTAACGTCAAGGACCTGACACGTCGCGTCGGGGTCGGCGCGGTATACGTCACCATCACCTCGGTTGCCACTATCGTGTCGTGGTACACGACGGTCATCGTCATCGCCGCCACGGCCGCACTGTGCTGCTACGAGTTCCTCCGCATGGCGAAGGGCAATGGCTATCATCCCTACATCGTCATCGGCACCGTCACGGCGGGTCTCATCCCCTTGGCCATGTGCCTCGTGGTCAATACCGGGCATGTGGTCGTCGCCGCGCTGACCGTCTCGTTCATCGCGGGTATCATCATGCTCATGCGCTACTTCGCGCACGTCGAGGATACCATCGTCGACGTGGCGCTTACCCTGTTCGGCTACCTGTACACGGGTCTCATGCTCTCGTCCTTCGTGATGCTGCGTGGCGTCGTCCCGGGGCTCGAGGGCGGCCTCATGTGCTTTTTGGTCCTGGGCAGCATCTGGGCCAATGACGGCTTTGCCTATCTGGGTGGCTCAGCTTTCGGCAGGCACAAGTTCGCGCCCCACATCTCGCCCAAGAAGACCTGGGAGGGCGTCGCCTGCGGCATGCTCGCGAGCGTCATCTTCTGGGTGCTCATCGTCGTGTTCGTTCCCAACTGCGGTTTCGGCTACGTTTGGGCCGTCATATCGGGCATTGTCGTGGGGTATGCGGGAATCATCGGCGATTTGACCGAATCCCACATCAAACGCGGGTTTTCCGCCAAAGATTCCGGTGACATCATGCCGGGGCACGGCGGCCTGCTCGACCGCTGTGACTCGATCATCTTCGGCTCCGTGGCCGCTTATGGCATGGTAGCCGGTGCTCCCTACATCTTCGCGCTCATCGGAATCGCACTGTAGGAAAGGAAAGAACATGGATACCCTGCGTCTCGTCATTCTAGGCGCCACCGGTTCCATTGGCACGCAAGCGCTCGATGTCGTGCGCATGCACGCCGACAGGATCGAGGTCGTCGCCCTGGCGGCAGGCCGACGTGTGGACGAGGCCGTGGCCTTCGCACGCGAGTTTGGCTGCAAGCATCTGGCCTTTGGCGATGAAGGCGTGCGTGATGCGACGGCGCTCGCGCAGCTCGGCGACGACGTGTGCGTTGGCTTTGGCGCAACTGCCGTCGCGGCCCTCACGCAGCTCGACGATGTCGATGTCGTGCTCAACGCGCTTTCGGGCGAGGCGGGCATGCGCGCCTCCTACGACACGCTCAAAGCTGGCCGCACCCTCGCGCTCGCCAACAAGGAGTCGCTCGTCGTGGGTGGCGACCTCATCATGCCGCTTGCCACGCACGAGACCCTGTTGCCCGTCGATTCCGAGCACTCGGCGATTTACCAGTGCTATCTGGGGGAGTTTTCCGACGAGGCACGCAGAATCTGGCTCACCTGCTCGGGTGGTCCGTTTCGCGGCATGACGCGCGAACAGCTGGCGGAGGTCACCGCGGCTCAGGCGCTCGCGCACCCCACGTGGAACATGGGTCCCAAGATCACCATCGATTCGGCGACGCTCATGAACAAGGGTCTCGAGGTCATCGAGGCGCAACATCTCTTCGACGTGAAGACGGATGACATCCGCGTCGTCGTGCATCCGCAGTCATGCGTGCATTCGATGGTCGAGTACGTCGATGGGTCGGTCAAGGCGCATCTGGGCGTTGCCGACATGCGCATACCCATCCAGTTCGCGCTGAGCTATCCGCATAGGTGGGAGAGTCCGGCAACGCAGGTCGATTTCACGCAGATGGGGCCACTCGAGTTCCTCGATCCGGACCTGGGGACCTTCCGCTGCCTGGCGCTCGCGCTCGAGGCGGGGCGTACGGGTGGCACGCTTCCCTGCGTGATGAACGCGGCAAACGAGGTCGCCGTGGCGGCTTTCCTGGCGGATGCCTGTCGCTTGACCGATATCGACGCCACCGTCGAGCGGGTCATGGAGCAGATGGGAAGCGAACCGGTTGAATCGCTCGAGCAGCTCGAGGATATCGATGCACGCTCCCGTGCGCTCGCGTCCGATATCCTGACGAGGGGATAGTCCGCCTCGTGAACGTGCTCGCCATCATATTCTGGTTCATCGTCATCATAGGCGTGCTCACGCTCGTGCACGAACTGGGCCATTTCATCGCCGCGCGTGCCTTTGGCGTGCGCGTTACCGAGTTCATGATTGGCATGCCCGGCCCCAATATCGGCTTTGAGAGAAACGGATGCCGCTACGGCGTCACCTGCATTCCTCTGGGCGGTTACAATCGCATCGCCGGCATGGAAGGCGATGTCGAGGATCCCAACCTGGCCAGCGTGCTTGCCTACGTGTACCGACATGGCAGGGCCGACGTCGCGCACGTGGCGCTCGGCTGCGACCTCGATGTGGAGTCTGCCGAGCTTGCGCTCGTCATACTCGACGGGTGGGGTTCCATTGTCGCGCCCAAGAAGCACGGCCCTGACGACACATACTCCGCACCGGCGCGCGACGGGTTCGAGCTCGGACAGGCACGCGAGGTCGATGACCCGCAAGCGTTGCTCGACGAGGAGCGCTCGCACACCTATCGCGCGCTGTCGTTTCCCAGGCGTCTGGTAACGCTCTTTGCCGGTCCGTTCATGAACGTCCTGCTCGCGTTCGTGTTGCTTCTCGTGATCTTCTGCGGCATCGGCCTCACCGTCGCCACGACGACGATCAGCGACGTCGTGACAGATGGCCCGGCTTTCGAGGCGGGCCTGCAGGCTGGCGACACGATCGTTGCGATCGACGGCACCGACGTTCCCGATTGGCAGGCGCTCTCGATGGCCATCGCCGGGCTCGAGCCGGGCGAGGCGGCTGACGTCGTCTACGAGCGTGCGGGGCAGGTGACGAGCACGGCGATTGTCGTCGGCATGGGAGAGGACGGATCGCCCAGACTTGGCATATACGCCGGACAGGAGCAATACCACCTGCCCGTCTGGGAGGCACTGGGCGCATCATGGGATTATCTTGCGCTCACCGTGCAAGGCTACCTCAGCCTCTTCAATCCCGCCACGGCGGCCGATACCCTGAGTCAATCGACCTCCGTCGTCGGTATCGCCGTCATGAGCGAGCGGGCCGCGTCGGCGGGAATCGTGCCGCTGCTCTACATCATCGCGATCGTCTCGCTCTCCCTGGCAGTCGTGAACCTGCTTCCCCTGCCGCCCCTTGACGGCGGGCGCATCCTCATCGAGGTCATCCAACGTGTCACGCATCGCGCGGTGCCCGCGCGCGTCGTCAACGCGATTACCTTCGTCGTCATCGCGTTGCTGCTTGTCCTGTTCGTCTTCCTGCTGCGGCAGGACATCGTCAACTTCTTCTTGAAGGGATAGCGCATGGACTTTGAAACGCCGCGCAACGCGACGCATCGCGTGCATGTCGGCAACGTGCCGATTGGGGGAGGGGCCCCCGTCAGCGTCCAGTCGATGACCAACGCCCCCATGATTGACGGGCCAGATGGCCCGTGGCTAGATGTTGAAGGCAATCTTGCGCAGATCGGACGCCTGACCAAGGCAGGGTGCGAGATCGTGCGCGTTGCCATCCCCAATCGCGCCTCGATCGCGCGCTTCGGCCAGGTTGCGCTGCAAAGCCCGCTGCCCGTCGTTGCCGACGTACACTTCGACTACCAGATTGCGATGGGGGCATGCCATGAGCATGCGGCGGGCTTGCGCATCAATCCGGGCAATATCGGATCGATGAGCAAGGTCGATGCCGTCATCGAGGCGGCAGGTGAGGCCGGCATCCCCATACGCATCGGTGTCAACGCCGGCTCGCTCGAGGATTCGCTGGCCGCGCGTGACGATCTGACGCAGGCCGAGAAGCTTGCGCTCTCTGCCGAGGGCTTCGTCGAGCATTTTCTGGATCGTGGATTCAGGGACATCGTCGTCTCCGCCAAGGCACATGACGTGATGACGACCGTCGATGCGTACCGCAGTCTCTCGCAAAGCATGCCCGAAGTGCCGCTGCATATCGGCGTCACCGAGGCCGGCGGGGTGCGCCAGGGCACTGTCAAATCGGCTGCGGGACTTGGCATGCTGCTCGCCGAGGGCATAGGCGACACCATGCGCGTCTCGCTCACGGCCGACCCCGTCGAGGAGATTGCCGTGGCCTTCGACATCCTCTCCGCCGTCGATGTGCGCCGCTGCAAGCCCGAAATCGTCTCATGTCCCACGTGCAGCCGTTGTCAGGTCGACCTCATCCCCATCGCAGATGAGGTCACGCGTCGTCTCGCGACGATCAACAAACCGCTCAAGGTCGCGGTCATGGGCTGCGTCGTCAACGGTCCGGGCGAGGCGCGCTTCGCTGACGTGGGCGTGGCCTGCGGTCGCGAGGAGGGACTGCTGTTCGCACGTGGGGAGAAGCTGCGCCGCGTGCCCGCCGATTCCATCGTCGACGAGCTGTTCGCGCTAATCGAGACGTTATAGGGGAGGACATGCCTCGCATCGGGCATCTTGAGCAGATGAGCGATTCATGCGAAGCGGGCGCGAGGACTGTCTGAGCACGCGGTCTTTGCGTGCGAGTTCCGCAGCGGCTTCGCAATGAATCGCAAATCGGGTGCGAAAGCAAGCCCGAATGCGTGGCATGTCCTGCCCGAATTCGAGGGAACGGTAATGACAAGAGACGAGACATACGAGATCGAGCCCATCGCGCACATCCACACGCCGTTTCCCGAGAAGTTCGGGATTCCGCGCCAAAGCGGACTGGTCACCGAGGCGAAGGGCACCATCGTCTTCGAGCCCAAGTACCGCGATCCCGATGCCCTGCGTGGTATCGAGGGGTTTAGCCACCTCTGGCTGATCTGGGGGTTCTCCGATGTCGAGGCAGGCGAGTTCTCGCCACTCGTGCGCCCGCCGCGTCTGGGTGGCAACGAGAAGCGCGGCGTCTTCGCGACACGTTCTCCCTTCAGACCAAACGAGCTCGGATTGTCTGTCGTCAAGCTCGAGAATGTCGTGAAGACGAAGGGCAAGGGCACCGTGCTCGAGGTGAGCGGCGTCGACTTGCTGGACAAGACGCCCATTTACGACATCAAGCCCTATTTGCCCTACGCCGATGCGCATCCGCAGGCCTCGGGTGGCTTCGCGTCCGATCCGAACGAAGGCGTCCTCATCGTCGATTGCGATGACGAGGTTTTGGAGCGACTGGGCGATGACGCAACGGCGGTGCTTGCCGCCCTGGCCCGTGATCCGCGTCCGGCCTACCACGATGATCCCGAGCGCGTCTACGAGATGCGCTACGGATCCTGGACCGTGTGTTTTTCCGTCGACGGTGATACCCTCACCGTGCACTCGGTGGAGTGATGAGACACATTGGACAGGTACATCTGTCTCATTTAAGACCAGATGAGACAGATGTACCTGTCCAATGTGTCTCATCTGCCTCATCGTTCTCTGCTAGAATACTGCGAGCTGGCTCTGTAGCTCAGGGGATAGAGCACCGCTCTCCTAAAGCGGGTGTCGTACGTTCGAATCGTATCAGGGCCACCACGAAACCTCAGGTCAGCGGCTTGTGTCGCTGACCTTTTGATATTGAGTTAATGATAACCGAGGAGATCCGTTGGACCGGCAGCAACTCATCGCGTACCTCGATCGCATCGGCCTTTCCGAAGAGCCCGTGCGCGATATCGCGGGCATCGGCATGATGCAGCGGGCCCACCTCGAGACGGTCCCCTTCGAGAACCTCGACATCCTCGCGGGCAAGGTTCCCCTGGACCTGAGCGAGGCGGGGCTTTTCGACAAGATCGTGCGTCGCAGGCGCGGCGGCATATGCTACGAGCTCAACTTTCTCTACGCTGCGGCCCTGCATGCTCTCGGTTTCGACGTCGAGCTCAGGGGCGGGCGCATCTACGATGACGGAGACGAGTTCGACCACGTCTTCCTCATGGTGACCGACCCCGACGATCCCGCGTCCGATCCCTGGATCACCGACGTCGGCTTTGCCTACAACATCGCGGCACCCATACGCTTTGCGCCGGGTGTCATCCAGGACGACGGACGCTGCCAATATCGCATCGACGAGGCCGAGGCAGACGGCGAGACCTGGTACCACGTCATGCGCCTCGTCGACGATGCCGAATCATTCATGTTCTCCTTCCGCGACGTGGCTCGCGAGCCGGCCGAGTTCGATTCCCGACGCCACTTCTTCGAGACCGATCCGTCGTCGCGGTTCCTCAAGGGTCCTCTCGTCTGCATCGACGGCGAGGAGGGACGCATCACGCTTTCCATGCATCGTCTCAAGGAGACGAAGGACGACGTGGTCACCGAACGCGACATCGATTATCCTGACGAGTTTGATGGGTTGCTCGCGAGCGTCTTCAACATGAGTGCCAGCTAGCGGGCGAACCGGACGTCATTACATGAGAGGGGATGGCACCGTGGCCGATAGAAAGAACGACAAGCGCAAGCAAATTCCGCTGACCGTGCGCCCCAATGCCTTTGCCCGCACGGAGCGCAAGGCGGAGCGCGCCATCAGGGAAGTAAGGGAGGATGCCGAAAGGCACGTAGAAGATTCCGTCGAACGTGTCGAACATTCGGTGGAACACTTCGGCGAGGAGCTGCATGAGACTGTGCCCCCTTCGGCCATTCCCAAGGCAAACCGCATCATCGCAGTGCTCATCATCGCCTCGCTCTGCATTTCCGTTCTACAGGTCATTTTGCAATGCGTCCTGAGTTGGGGACACCTGACGGAGCTCTTCACCGGCACGGTCAACAGTTATGGCATCGTCGCCATCGTCTACGGCTTCCTCGCCGCACTCAACTTCGTAGGGCTCATCGTCCTCATCTACCTCGACCGGAAGGGCAGGATATTCGAGGCGCGCATGCTCCTGCGTGTGCTCGTCGTCCTGCTTTTGGCCGGGTTGCTCACGAGCGTCGCCCTCAATGGCGTCGTCTGGCTCGAAATCACCTACGTGTTCCAGTTCATCTGTGCGGTCGCATATCAGATTTACAACGACCCGAATCTCGATCGTGCGCCAGCGTTCAAGAATCCCTTCAAGGATGGCAAGGAGGCGCGCAAGAAGGTCTACGAGCGCGATCCGGACCGTCGCGGTTACATCCCGCTCAACTTCTTCAATCTTTTCTGGATCTTCATGACGGCAAGCGTGCTGGGCCTGTGCATGGAAATGGTCTTCTGCCTGCTCGTCAATCACGTCTGGGAAAGCCGTGCGGGCCTGCTATGGGGACCGTTCTCGCCGATTTACGGTTTTGGCGCCCTGCTCATGACCATCGCGCTCAATCGCATGTGGTACCGCAACGCCCTGTTCATCTTCGTCGTCTCCGGTGTCATCGGCGCCGCGTTCGAGTTCTTCGTCTCCTGGTACATGCAGACCGCCTTCGGCGTGGTCGCCTGGGACTACTCCGGCACCTTCCTCTCCATCGACGGCAGGACCGATTTCGCCCACGCGTGCGCTTGGGGCCTGTGCGGACTAGTGTGGATTCGCATACTTTTGCCCGGCGTCATGCAGGTCGTCGACATCATCCCGCTCAAGTGGCGTGCGACGATCACGGTCATCTTTTTCACCTTCATGGTGGTCAACGCGATCATGACCCTGCTCGCACTCGATTGCTGGTCGCAGCGCGAGGCCGGATTGCCCGTCGAGAACGAGGTGCAGGTCTGGTTCGACGAGCATTACGACGACGAGTTCATGAAGGAGCGCTTCTCGACGATGGGCATGAGCCAGGAGAGTGCCTTGCGCGCTCAGCAAAACCTGTAGCATGCCTTGCGCCATCTGCTAAACTAGGGCGGTTCGTTTTTTCGGAAGCGAGGCGAAGCATGCAGGTTTACACATTTCCCGATCCCGTGTTGCACGAGGTCTGCGAGCCGGTCGAGCCCGGTGACGAGACCGTGCTGCGCTATGTCGATAACATGTTCAAGGAGATGTACGGGTCGGACGGCGTCGGCCTTGCCGGTCCGCAGGTTGGCCTGCTCAAGCGCATGGTCGTCATCGACACCGATTACGTGACCGAAGACGAGGACGGCGAGCTTCTACCCAGCCGTCCCCTCGTGCTCATCAATCCCGAGATCATCGAGCATTCCGAGACGAAAATTCCCTCGACCGAGGGTTGCCTTTCGCTCCCCGGTCTCTCCGTCAACGTGAAGCGCTGGGAGTGGGTGAGGGTCAAGTGCCTGGATGCCGACTTCAACGAGGTCGAGCATTACGGCGAGGACCTTTTCGGAATCTGCATGCAACACGAGATGGACCATCTGGACGGCGTGACGCTCATCGAGCGTGCCGATCCCATCGCCCGTCTCAAGGCGCTCAGGGAATACCGTGCCGCAACCGGCCAATAGGAGAGCTCGTCTCTCGGCTCGTGACCGCTGATGGAGGTGGATGCACAATGAATATCGTCTTCATGGGTTCCCCCTCCTTCGCCCTGCCCGCGCTCGACAGGCTCGCGGCATCGCCCGACCACGTCATCAGTGCCATCTACACGCGTCCCGACGCGCATGCCGGTCGTGGTAACAAGATGCAGCCCACGCGCGTCAAGATGCGTGCCGAGGAGCTTGGGCTGCCGGTCTTCACGCCCTACTCGTTGCGCGAGAGCGGCGTCGTCGAGCACCTGGCCTCGCTTGCCCCCGATGTCATCATCGTCGCGGCGTTCGGTGCGTTGCTCACGCGCGAGGTTCTCGACATCCCGCGTTTTGGCTGCCTGAACATCCACGGTTCCCTGCTGCCGCGCTGGCGCGGTGCCGCACCCGTCCAACGTGCGATCCTCAATGGCGACGAACTTGCGGGCGTCTGCCTCATGCAGATGGAGGAGGGGCTCGACACGGGTGCATACCATACGCTCGGTGCGGTCGAGATCGCGCACAAGACGACCGAGGAATTGCTGCACGAGCTTGCCGAAATCGGCGCCGATGGACTGCTCGAGGCGCTTCCGCAAATCGAGGCGGGCACCTACGAGTGGTTCGACCAGGACGCGGAGCTCGTGACGTACGCCGAGAAGGTCAGCAAGGATGAGACGCTCCTGCGTCCTGGCCTCACCAACGCCGAGTTCTTGCGCCGTGTGCAGGCATCCTCCCATCGCACGCCGTCACGCTGCGTCATTTGCGGTCGCAGGGTTACCATACTGCGCGCCCATCCGGCAGACATCATCCTGGAGCGTGGCGAGGTCGTTCTCGAGAAGAAGCATATCTACCTCGGCCTCAAGGGTCGTGCCGTCGAGATAGACGAGGTCAAACCCGAAAACAAGCGCGTCATGTCTGCCCAGGCATGGATTGCCGGTCTGCATGGCTCCGATGATTTGACCTGGAGCGTCTTGCCCGAGTACTACCACAAGCTGCCCGTCTATGGCTAAGCCACGTGCGTCTAAGGCGACACCTGCCCGCCTGCTCGCCCTCAGGCTCGCCCGGGAGGTTCGCGAGCGCGATGCCTACCTGCGCGAGCTTGTGAGCACCGAGCGAGCCGCAACGCAGCTTCCCGCCGAGGAATTCGATTTCGCCCAGGTGCTGGCCTTCGGCGTGACGATGTGCCGCGGTACGCTCGACGAGGCTATTGATCGCGCACTCTCCTCGCCGCGCGACGTCAGGCCCAAGGTGCGCGACGCCCTGCGCATATCGGCTTACGAGATGCTGTTCCTGCACAAGCCCGATCACGTTGTCGTGGATCAGGGAGTCGAGCTCGTACGCTCGGTGACGCCGCGAGCCGCGGGGCTTGCCAACGCCGTACTGCGCAAGATGGCGCGCGATGCCCGCGACTTTCCCTGGGGTGATGTCGCCACGGACGATGCCGCCTGGGCGCGTTCCTTCGGCATGCCCGAATGGCTCGCCGTGCGCCTGGCTGTCGAATACGGCCGCGATGCTGCCGCGGCGATAATGGAGGCGGACTTGCATCCGGCGCCGCGTTACTTGCGGGACAATCCCTTCGAACCGGGCAATCCCTTCGCCTGCGATCTGTCGGCCCAGCGCGTGGCGGGTCTCGTGCCGCTTGGTGGCACGATACTCGAGATAGGGGCGGGCAGGGGCACCAAGACGATGTTGCTCGAGAGCCGTGCGATCGAGACGCTCGGACATACCGTGCCTATCCATGCCATCGAATTGCACGAGTATCGCATGCAGCTGCACGCCGAGCGCATGCGGCAGGCAGGTATCGAGGACGTCATGTCGCTTGCGGGCGATGCGTGTGTGCTTGACGCGATTGACGGCGTGCTGCCGTGCTACGACGCGGTGCTGCTCGACGCTCCGTGCTCGGGGACGGGCACCATGCGCCGTCATCCCGAGATTCGCTGGAAGCTCACGCCTGCCGACGTCACTGAACTCGCGATCCTGCAGTGCGCGCTGCTCGACGAGGCGGCACGGCACGTCGCCGTGGGTGGCACGCTCGTCTACGCGACCTGCAGCATCCTCGACGAGGAAAACCAGCAGGTCGTCGATGCCTTTCTCGCGGATCAGCCGCAAGGCACATGGCGTATAGGCGAGGGTTTCTTCGCGTCGCTTCCCACGCTCGACGGTCCCGACGGCCATTTCGCCGCCGTTTTGCAGCGGGTGTAGGGACGCACAGCTAAACTAAAAGCCCCGGAAGAGGTGATTCCTCACCTTTCAGGGGCTTTTATATCCTGTATGTTACAGAGCATGACTATTTGATGTCAACAATTTGCGTTTGCGGTTTATGAACCAGAGCCGTTTTATTGATTTGATGTGAGGAAGAGATGCTCTGACGGCCTTCTCGACTGCATCATCCGATAGGCCCTTTACCCTTTGAGAGTCGATAATGACATTGGGGGATTGCCGGCCTGCTTTTCGCAAGTTCCGCTCGATTGCCTTGCGGCTGCCCGAAGTGGGAGACTTCATCTCCCACAAGACACCATGTATTACAACATCAGCAGAAGTGACACGTTTCCCCATGTTTCTATGGGCAAATTCCACGTTATATCCTAGGTCCGCAATTGCGCGCGCAGTGTCCATCTCATGTTCTTGAATGTTGATATTCGAGGGGGCAATGATTGTTCCACGATGGTCGTTCACCGGCTGACCCCGATTCGCATTTCATTCAGTGCCTTTGAGCCATCGGCGCGTATCCTCTCCACCACGCTCACGGCTCATCGCTTCATCGTAGCAAGCGAATCTATCAACATCGCCGAATGAGCGTGGTCGGATTACCAATTGGGTACGGAGCAATATCAGATATGTAGCACAGTGAAATCGGACTAGCATCGGACTTCTTCTGACACGTACTAACAAGAGCATGTGACAAAGGACTAGCTTCTGAGACATGTGTGCGGGGAAGCCGTCGAGCGGAGGTCTAAGGGAGCGCACCGTAAAGATGCGCGAAGCGCAGCTGTCGGGAAGCGTTGTGTCGAAGCAAGGCGGCTTCCCTGCGCGCGTCTGTGGCGCTATCGCGGCGGGATCTCCCTGGCTTCGGTAACGATCGTCTGCGTGCCCTTGTCGAAGCTTTGTATCGCGTAGAGCGTGAAGCTCTCATCGACACGCGTCAGTGCATAGCCCGCGAGTCCCGTCGTCTTGCTGTAGGCCGCCGACATGCCGCCGTCGATGCAGATGACGCGTCCGTCCGCCTTGACGGGATCCTCACCGTCCTTGGCCTTGACCGGCACATGTCCGCAGATAATGCGGGCGTGTGCGGGGTCGAGTCCGAAGTCCTCGAAGATGCGCTCGTAGGGCTCCGCCTCGTCGAGTAGCAGGTAGAAGGCGTTCTTGACCTCCTTGCGCGCCGCCTTGTCCTTGCAAAGGTAGATTTCGAAGGTCGCCATCTTGCTTTTGGCGAACAGTGGCGAGCCCGGTCCGAGCCACAAATACCAGATGAGATCGCGGCCCTTCTCGCGCATGGCCGCGTCATCTGACTCGAATGCCGTGCGCACCCAGTGCTGCGCCTCGTCGTAGAGTTTCTTGCCGCTGCATGTTACGCCGTAGATGTCGACTTCCTTGAGCCTTCCGTCGTCGTCGAGCGGCACGCAGGCGTGCAGGAGCAAATCGCCGTCGCATATCTTGTAGAGACTGCCGCGATCGAACAGGAAGTGCACGTGACGCGAGAGCTTCTCGCAACCGCGAAACGCGTCGGCGAGGTAGTCCATGACCGCGCGCTCCTCCTCGGTGAGCCGGTAGGGGTCGTCAGGATCGACGGTAGGGAAGTGGTCGTCGGTAAGCTCGTAGGTCACGCCATCGACGTCGACGGTTCGCGCGTCATAGTCGATGAGATGCAAGAGCTTTCTGCTCTCAAGTCCAAAACTAGGATACTTATCTATTAACGCCGCCTCGACCTTGAACTGGAGGATGGCCATGGCCTTCTGGATCTTCACGTTCATCTCGAGATCCGCAGGTGACAAGCCCGGATTCGATTTGAGCGCGAACGCCTCGCAAGGATCGTCCGCATAGGCGCTCAGCGCGAAGCTCGCAAGTGGGCGAAGGTCGATTCCATATGAATTGGTCAGAATGTCTAGATTTCCGTAGCGAGCGCAATTTCGCACGACATGGGCGATGCAGCCTTCCTGACCCAGTGCCGCGCCCATCCAGACCACGTCGTGATTGCCCCATTGGATGTCGGTGTCGGGATAGTCCATGAGCATGTCGATGATCTTGTCAGGAGCCGGTCCGCGATCGTAGACGTCTCCGATGAGATGTGTCCAGCGCAGGTCATCGCGCCATGGGCCGAGCAGGTAGGAGAGGGTGTCGAATTCCCCATGGACGTCGGATAGGTAGAGCACGCAATCGCGTCGCGCGTCGCTTGTCGTCATGGCATCTCCTTGCTTCGTGCGTTCCCGTATGCGCTCATTGTACTGTGCGAAAAACAGTGGTTTCGCGGCATTGTGCCGTCCGCGCCAAAAATCGACACGAACAGGACGAATCGTCCAAAAATTTGTGGAAAACTCTCCCACCTCATCTCGCTTCCATAAATGCGACCGAGGGGATTAAAAAACACAACATCTTGTGTCAAAAGAACCGTTTCGTGTCGCAGGGGCACCATATGAGTGGCAGAGTGGGGGATAAAAGACCAAATTTGTGTTGAGAAGTGGGATGCAATGGGATAATATTCTCGCTGCGACCCCCCAAGAAAACGTAGAACTACAACACAGCCAGGGGGGTCGCCAAATTTTCGGGACTGGCAAGGGATGTGGCGCAATGCGTTTTCGCGGCGAATATCAACATAGCGTTGATAGCAAGGGCCGCGTCTCCCTGCCCGCTAAGTTCCGTAAGGCCCTGCCGGATGAGGTGACCATCGTCCCGGTCGCCAATGCGGATTTCGGCAAGGCGCTGTACGTCTTTTCGGACGAAGCGTACGACGAATGGATGGATTCGTTCTTCGATACCGAGGAGGGGGGCTACAACCCGCGCAGCAAGAGGCACATCGCCCTGCACAAGTACCTTAATTCCAGTGCGGAGTCGGTTGCCGTCGATGCGGCGGGTCGCGTCAAGCTCTCTCCCAAGCAATGCGGGAAGGTTGGCATCGACAAGAATGTGACCATCATCGGCGAAGGTGACCATATCGAGATCTGGGATAGCCAGGCCCTCGAGTCTTACATGGATTCCATCGACCCGTTCGGCGACTTCCTGGAAGACTAGGGACGGCACGTTGACAGCTGAATACCGGCACATTCCCGTTCTGCTTGACGAATGCATCGAGGCGCTCGATCTTCGTGATGGCGTGACAGCGCTCGATTGCACGCTCGGCGGGGCGGGACACTCCGAGGCGATAGCAAGAAGCATCGCGCCACATGGTACGCTCATCGGCATCGACCAAGATGACATGGCGCTCGAGGCGGCGGCGAGACGACTTGGCGATGCGGGACTTGACTCGGACCCGCTTCTGCTCAAGGGCAACTTCGCCGATTTGGACGAGCTGCTCGTCACGGCGCGCGTACCTGGCGTCGATGCGGCGCTCTTCGACCTTGGAGTGAGCTCTCCGCAATTCGATTTTCCTGAGCGAGGCTTCTCGTACCGAGAAGACGCTCCCCTCGATATGCGTATGGACCCGGGTACACGTACCCTAACCGCAGCTGAGATCCTGAACTCCTACACCGTAGATGATCTCACCCGGGTTCTGCGCGATTACGGCGAGGAAAAGTGGGCTGCTCGTATCGCACGCTTCATTGTCGACGCGCGAGGCGAGCAGCCCGTCAATTCAACATTTCAGCTGGTCGATATCATCAAACGAGCAATTCCCGCGAACGCGCGCAAGAAGGGCGGACACCCCGCCAAACGCACGTTCCAGGCACTGCGCATCGAGGTGAACCACGAGCTTGACGTTCTGTCCCGTGGCCTCGAGGCTGCCATCCGATGGCTCAATCCCGGTGGCAAGATCGCCGTCATCTCGTATCACTCGCTCGAGGACCGCATCGTGAAGGACTGCTTTCGCAGCATGGAGAACCCCTGCACATGCCCGCCGGAGTTTCCGGTGTGCGTATGCGGCAAGAAGCCGGTATTGAAGGTCGAGACCCGAAAGCCGATCGTACCGGCCACGGGTGAAATTGAGGATAACAACCGGGCGCATAGTGCCCGACTACGGGTTGCAACGAAGCTCTAATGTAGAAAGGACGCCCGTCCATCATGGCGCAGGCTGCTCGACAATACTACGGCTACACCCGGTATGCCGCCTCGGCCGTGCAGGCGGATGCGCCCGAGCGTGCCTCGCGGCCTGACGTTCGCGTCATTCCCGGCAAACGCGCCTCGAACCCGGCCCTCCAGTCCATTTCCCCCGAGTACGCCTTTGCCTTCAAGCTCGCGCTCGTCGTCATCGTCACCATTGCGGTGCTCTGCTCCGTGCGCGTGTGGCTTTCCGCGTCGACGGTCGCCCTGCTCGAAAACGTCAACGCCGTGGAGAGCACGCTCGCGAGCGCCCAGGCAAAGACCAGCGAGCTCGAGATCCAGCACTCGATCCTGTCGAGCTCGACGCGCATCGAGGAGGAGGCGGCCAAGATCGGCATGGTCGCTCCCGTCGACGTCAAGTACCTGAAGATCGTCGTGCCCGGCAAGGTCGTCATGAACCCCGATGGCTCCATTTCACTCGCCGGCACGCTCCAGAACGTCGAAGATTACAGTGCCCTGATGACGGGCTAGGTAGCTCTCATGGGGCGCAGTCAGGACAGAACACGCGGCGTGGCACCGGAGCGATGGTCCAGGGACTGGATCATCCTCGTCGTGTTCGCGCTCGTCCTCGTCGCGATCGTGGCAAATCTCATCTACATCCAGGTCATCCGCGGGCCGGAGTACGCGCGCATGGCCGAAGCCTCCCATACGACCGAGGTGAACGTTTCCGCACGTCGCGGAACGGTCTATGACCGCAACGGCGAGGTGATCGCGTCGAATGTCGATGCGACCACCATCTACGTCAATCCCCAGGAGGTCGCCAACGCCGAGCGCCTCGCGCGCGTCCTGTACGAGGTGCTCGGGTCGGATAGTGGCAAGACGGAGGAGGATTACCTCAAGATCGTCGACCAGCCCAACCTCTCGTTTGCCTACATTCAGCGCAAGGCCGACGTGACGCTTGCCGACACCCTCAAGGAGCGCCTCGCCGACGAGAAGCTCAAGGGCGTCCACTATCTCGAGGACACCAAGCGCGTGTATCCCAATGGGGACGTCGGCAGCCAGGTCGTCGGCATGGTCGATGTCGATGGCAAGGGCATTTCCGGACTCGAACTCGAGTATGACGAAGTGCTCAAGGGCAAGGACGGATCCATCGTCTTCGAACGCGGCATGAACGACATCCCCATCACGAATGGGGAGATGTCGCGTGTGGAAACGGTCGATGGTACCGATATCGTGACGAGCATCGACATCAACCTGCAGAAGATCTGCGAGGAACTGCTGCTTGCGGCGATCGAGAGCACCGAGGCGCAGGGCGGGAGCGTGACCGTCATGGATGCGGGTAACGGCGAGATATACGCGGCATGCTCGTACACCAAGAAGAGCAACGAGGAGCGCGAGGCGGAGCTTGCCGCTGCCGAGAAGGCGGCTGCCGCGGCGAGCCAGGCCCAGGGCGAGGGGGGCGAGGGTCAGACGCAGGACCTGCCGGGCGCATTGTCCGATTACAAGCTCGAGGTGGGCAAGCTTGCCCCCGTAACAGACATCTACGAGCCGGGGTCGACCTTCAAGGCCTTCACGGCATATTCCGTCCTTGCGAACAACGAGGGCATCACTCCCGAGACGACCTACACGGTACCCTATTCCCTCGAGGTTTACGATACGGTCATCAGCGATTCCCATGATCATCCCTACGAGGACATGACCGTTAGGAGAATCCTGGCCGATTCGTCTAATACGGGCACGACGCTCATGTCGCGCGAGGTCCAGACCGCCCAGCTCTATGACACGTATCGCGCATTTGGCTTCGGGCAGAAGACGGGCTGCGATTTTCCGGGTGACACTGCGGGACAGCTCGAGGAGTCAAAGGACTGGGACGGCGTGCAGAGCGCGACGGTCACCTTCGGACAGGGGCTTACCGTGTCCGCGTTGCAGCTCGTACGCGCCTACGGCGTGCTCGAGCAGAGCGGCGTCATGGTGACGCCCCATTTTCTCGTTGACGTTCCGAATGACGCCGAGATGGCGCAAAGTCTCATGCAGGACCTGACAAGGCGCGAGACCGTCGCCGATGCGAGCGTGTGCGATGAGGTGAGCGAGATGCTGACCTCCGTCGTGACCGAGGGTACGGGCCAAGCGGCCGCCGTCGAGGGCTTTGCTGTGACGGGCAAGACCGGTACGGCCGAGATCGCGAGCTCGTATGGTGGCTACGAAGAGAACGCCTACGTCATGTCGTTTGGCGGTTGGCTCTACGGCTCGTCGAGCGACCTCGTCTGCCTGGTGACCGTGAACAGGCCGCTCACGAATCTGGGGGCCGGCGGTCTGTGCGGTCCGGTGTTCTCCGAGATCATGAGCTATGCCGCGAAGCGGTACCAGATAGATGCGCAGGGCAAGTAAACCGAAAAGGGGAAGCGACGATGCGTGAGTCATGTAACATCGAATCAATCTTCGCGGGGGTGCCGCATGTGGCGTTGCACTGCGAGAACGGTCCGTACGAGGCTTCCTCGATCGAGTTTTCCTCGCGCGACGTCGTGCCCGGCGCCCTGTTCTTCTGCGTTCCCGGTACGGCCGTCGACGGTCACGACTTCGCCTCTGACGCACTCGGGCGCGGCGCGGTTGGCCTCGTCGTCGAGCGCGAACTCGACCTGGACGCACCGCAGTTCCTCGTCGATGACGCCCGCGTGGCGCTCGCGCTATGCTCGGCGAACTTCTACGGCAATCCCTCGCGCAAGCTCGACGTCGTCGGCGTGACGGGAACGAACGGCAAGACGACCACCTGCTTTCTCGTCGAACATCTCGTGAGGCATGCCAGCAAGCGCGCGGGCCTCATCGGGACGGTCGAGTGCCACGTGGCCGAGGAAGTACGTCCCTCGCTTCACACGACGCCCGAATCACGTGATTTCCAGGAGCTGCTGGCGCGCATGGTCGATGCCGACGTCGACGTGTGCGCATGCGAGGTCTCGAGTCACGCACTCGACCTTGGGCGTGTCAGGGGGAGCCACTTCGCCGTCGCGGCCTTCAGCAACCTCACGCAAGACCATCTCGATTACCATAAGACCATGGAGGAGTACTTCGCGGCCAAGGTGCGCCTCTTTACGGAGTGCGAACCCGATGCCTGTGTGATCTGCACGGATTCGCCTGCTGGCGAGCGCATGGCCCAGCTGTGCGCGGATGCGGGACGCACGCTCTACCGCGTCGGATCGGGTTCCGATTGCGACGTGCGCCTCGTCGAAGCGCGTTTCGACGCTCACGCGACGCGCATCGACCTCGAGGCATGTGGGGAGTGGCTGCACGTCACCATCCCGCTCGTCGGTCGCTTCAACGTCGAGAACGCGCTCGTCACCTTTGGCATCGGCGTCGCGCTCGGTTTCACCAACGAGCTCATCGTCTCTGCGCTCGAGACGGCTCCCCAAGTTCCCGGACGGCTCGAGCGCGTCGTGGGAACGGATGGCAGGATTCCCGATTTCGGTGTCCTCGTCGACTACGCGCATACGCCCGACTCGATCGAGAAGGCCATCGATGCCGTACGTGCCGTCACGCAGGGTCGCGTCATCTGCGTCTTCGGTTGTGGTGGCGATCGCGATCATGGCAAGCGTCCCAAGATGGGAGCCGCGGCCCTCTCCGCCGACATCGCCGTCGTGACAAGCGACAACCCGCGCACGGAAGACCCCGATGCCATCATCGAGCAGATACTCGTCGGCATGGAGGGACACGAGGACCGCTACGTCGTTATGCCCGATCGCTCCGAGGCCATATGCTATGCCATCGAGGCAGCTGATCCGGGTGATGTCGTGCTCATCGCGGGCAAGGGCCATGAGGACTATCAGATCGTGGGGACCGTCAAGCATCACTTCGACGACCGCGAGGTCGCCGCGCATGTACTCGATGAAATGAGGTCATAGGACATGGAAATCTCGGTTTCCGACATCGCAAAGGTCACGGGCGGCCAGTATATCGGTGACGAGGCGGCGTTGCGCCGCATCGTCACGGGCTTGACCTGGGACTCGCGTACCATAATGCCAGACAACGCCTTCCTCGCCATGCCCGGTCTGCGCGTCGACGGCAACGATTTCGTCCGTAGCGCGGTCCGGCGTGGTGCCGGCGTCGTCATATGCACGCGCATGCCGAGCGACAACGTCATCGCCGTCGCAGGCGAGTTCGCCTGCCCCATGGTCGTCGTCGACGACGGTGTCGACGCCCTCGAGAAGATCGCGGGATTCTGGCGCGACAGGCTGCATGCCATCGTCATTGGCGTGACGGGCTCCACCGGCAAGACGTCGACGAAGGACTTCCTGCGCTCCGTCTTCTCGCAGCGCTTCAAGACCTCGGCGACCCAGGGCAACCAGAACAACGAGATCGGCGTTCCCGCCACGATACTCGCGGCGGACGAGGACACCGAAGTGCTCATCGTCGAGCTGGGGATGCGCGGTATGCACCAGATCGAACATCTCTGCACCTTCGTCAAGCCGAGCATGGCCGTCGTGACCAACATCGGCGTGAGCCACATGGAGCTGCTCGGCAGTCGCGAGAACATAGCCCGTGCGAAATCTGAGCTGCTCGCGGCCTTACCCGCTACGGGATTTGCCGTGCTCAATGCCGATGACGAGTTCACGCCCTTGCTCGAAAGGTTCGCGCAGGTCGATGAGCGCGGCGTCAAGGTACATAGCTACGGCTTCTCGCCCGATGCCGAGGTACGCGCGATGAACGTGAGCTACGACGCGGAGGCCTGCGCGAGTTTCGAGGTGGTCGCGGGCTCTGCCGACCCCGTCTCCGTCAGGCTCTCCATTCCCGGCAAGCACAACATCTCGAATGCCCTGGCCGCCTATGCGGCCGGCCTCAACATGGGCATCGAACCCGACGACATCGCACGTGGTCTTGTCGAAGCCAAGGCCAGCGGCATGCGCATGGAGATCATGCATGCGCCCGGTGGCGTGACCGTCGTCAACGATGCGTACAACGCGAATCCGGATTCGATGCGCGCCTCGATCAGCACTCTGTCGACGCTCGAGGGGTCCGGTAGGCGCATCGCGGTCCTTGGCGATATGGGCGAACTTGGTTCGGACGAGTACCAACTGCACGTTGACGTGGGAACCTTTGCAGCGCAAGCGGACCTTGATATGCTCGTGTGCGTCGGAACGCTCAGCGTCGGCATCAAGTCAGGTGCCCTGGCGGCTGACATGGACGCCGCGCGCGTGAAGAGCTTCACGGGCGTCGACGAGGCACGGCAGTTTCTCGAGAGGTACGTCCAGGAGGGGGATATAGTTCTCGTGAAGGCATCGCGCTTCATGGAGTTGGAGCGCATAGTCAAGGGGATCATGCAGTCATGATAAGCATATTCAATCAGTATCCGACGTATCAGGTCTTTCTTGCCTTCATCATATCGATGGCGCTGACCATGATCGTCATGCCGTTTTTCATCAAGTTGCTCAAGGTGCGCCAGATCGGGCAGCAGGTGCGCGCAGATGGCCCCCAGGGCCATCTCGTCAAGCAGGGCACGCCGACGATGGGTGGCATCGTCATCCTGCTCATGATGACCGCGTCCATATTCCTCGTGGGCACGCCCGACGCACGCCTTCTGCTCATTCTGGCGGCAACGCTGCTCACGGGTCTCCTCGGCTTTGTCGACGACATCTCGAAGGTCGCCAAGGAACGTTCGCTGGGCCTGTTGCCCTATCAGAAGATGATTGCGCTCACGCTCATCTCGGTTGCGTTTTGCCTCGTCGCCGTCAACTACCTCGGCATAGAGCCCTACGTGACCATTCCCTTCACCCAGTTCAATCTTGACCTTGGCGTCCTGACGACCGTTCTGCCCATCGGGGACGGCTTCGAGATTCCCTGGCTCTACGTCGTATTCGTCTTCCTGCTCATGGCTGGAATGGCGAATGCCGTGAACCTGACCGACGGGCTCGATGGTCTTGCCGGCGGAACCATCATGATCGTCATGCTCGTCATGGCCGCCATCGCGTTTCGCACGGGACAGCTCGACGTTGCCGTCTTCGCGACGGCGGCCGCAGGTGCCTGCGTCGGCTTTCTCTGGTTCAACTGCTATCCGGCGGGTATCTTCATGGGCGATACCGGATCGCTTGCCCTCGGTACCGCCTTCGCGGCGATTGCCGTCATCACCAAGACCGAGCTTTTCAGCATCATCATCGGTGGCCTTTTCGTCATTGAGGCCCTTTCGGTGATGATCCAGGTCATGTACTTCAAGCGCACGCGCAAGCGCGTCTTCCTCATGGCGCCGCTACACCATCACTTCGAGAAGAAGGGATGGTCCGAGACGAAGGTGGTCATCCGCTTCTGGATTATCACCGGCCTGTGCGCGGGCTTGGGCTTCGCCGTCTACTTCATCAGCTCGATGTGAGGGATGTGATCGCCATGCGCTCCGTTCTCGTGCTCGGTCTCGGCAAAAGCGGCATCGCCGCTGCTCGGCATGCGCTTGGCGCAGGTGACGAGCTCGTCATCTATGCAGGTGCTTCCAATGAGAGCACCAGGGCCGCGGCGCGGGAGTTCGAACGGGCTGGCGTACCCGTGATATTCGATGTCGAAGAAGTCGAAGGCCACTTCGATACCTGCGTCGTCTCTCCGGGTATTTCCGAGAGAGGCGCGTTTTACACGAGCGCCGGGAAGGCAAGCGGCGAGGTCATCAGCGAGCCCGAATATGCCTGGCGTATGTCACCGCGGGCTTGGGTTGCCGTGACGGGGACGAACGGCAAGACGACGACCACCTCTCTCACGACGCATCTACTCAACGCGTGCGACAAGCCCGCCCATGCGTGCGGAAACATCGGCGCGACCTGCGTCGAAGCTGTCGAGTATAGGTCCGATGACGAGATGCTCGTTGCCGAAATGTCCTCCTACCAATTAGCTTCTACCGTCGATTTTGCCCCGCAAGTCGCCATCTTGCTCAACATCACTCCCGATCACATCTCCTGGCACGGAAGCTTCGATGCCTACGCCCAGGCAAAGTTCAAGGTCTTCGCGAACATGCCTTTCGGCTCAACGGCCATCATCACCGATGCCGTTCTCGAGGCCTACCCCGAGCTTCATGCGCTGCTGGACGAGCATGGCGTCAAGCTCGTGTCCGTCGGCTCCGAGCGCGAGGCTTCCTGCGCTTTCGCGGATGATGACGGCACGCTCGTCATCAAGGATGGGCGGGGAAGGCGCATCGAACTTGCGCAAACGAGCGAGCTCGCGATCCAAGGTGCCCATAACGTCGAGAACGCCCTTTGTTCCGCAAGTGCCGCGTTTGCGTGTGGATGCGAGCCTGCGTGCATTCGCGAAGGGCTCCTGAGTTTCAAGCCGCTCGAGCATCGTCTCGAGCCCTGCGGTACGATTGACGGCGTCGATTTCTTCAACGATTCCAAGGCGACCAACGTCGATGCGACGCTCAAGGCGCTCACTGCGTTTCCCGATCGCAAGGTCGTGCTCTTGCTCGGCGGACGTGACAAGGGTACCGCGCTCGACGAACTCGTCGATGCCTGTGCGAGCACCTGCAGTGCCGTCATCGTCTATGGCGAGGCGGGCCGGCGATTCCACGAAGCCTTTGCCGCGAGTTCCGTCGAGTGCCATCTCGAGGCGGACATGCGCTCCGCGCTCGAACGCGCCTGCGCGATCGCCCGGCCCGGCCAGGCGATCGTCCTGTCCCCCGCCTGCGCCTCCTTCGACGAGTTCGATTCGTTCGAGCAGCGCGGGACGGTCTTCAAGGAATGCGTTGCGCAGAGGATGCGGGCGTAGGTTCCATGATACGCAAGCAGGCGACACGAAAGTCGAGGGACAAGGGAAGCTCGTCACGCCTTCTCTCGGAGCCGGCGGCCATCATGGCGCCGCGCCTGCTCTTCATCCTGAGTGCCGTGGCGCTGTGCATCCTCGGTCTCGTCATGGTCTACTCGGCTTCGTCGATCACGGCCTACAACGAGTTCGGTGACGCCGCCTACTACGTCAAGCGCCAGGCCATATTCCTTGCCGTGGGCATCGTGCTTTGCGTCGCCTGTTCCCGCATTCCGTATACGGTGTGGTGCCTACCGGGCGTCTTCATCACCTTCTGGGTCATCACCGTCGTCATGCTCTCCCTGACGGCCTTCGGCATGGGCGTCAGTGCCCTGGGTGCCGAGCGGTCGATCGTCATCGCCGGATTCAACTTGCAGCCGGCCGAGTTCGCGAAGATCACCGTCCTCATAGCCGTTGCATCCATTGCGCAGATGCGCATGAACGGCATGATTGGCGGGCGACGCTTCGTCGTCATCGTGCTCGTCGCGACCATCGTTCCCCTGATCTTGATATACCGCCAGCCCGACTTGGGAACGGCCATCATCCTGGCTGTCGGCGTCATCGCGCTTGCCTTGCTCGCGGGCATTTCGTGGAAGGTCGTTGGCCTGATACTCGGCGTCGTCGTCGCCTACATCGTCGTCGCCTGCATCACGCAGCCGTACCATCTCGACCGCATCGTCTCCATGCTCGATCCGTGGGTCGACCCGCAGGGCGATGGCTATCAGGCGATCCAGTCGCTCTATGCCTTCGGCAGCGGTGGCGTGTTCGGCACCGGCATCGGGCTTTCCCGCCAGAAGTACCTCTACCTGCCGTATGCCCACACCGACTTCATCTATGCCATCGTGGGCGAGGAGCTCGGCCTCATCGGCGCGGTCTTCGTCGTCGTCCTCTTCGGTCTCTTCATCTTCGCGGGAATGCGCATCTGCCGCAACGCGCCCGACATGCTCGGTTGCATGCTGGCGGGCTCGTTCACCGTCATGATCGGTTTCCAGGCATGCGTGAACATGGCGTGCGTCACGGGCATAGCGCCCGTGACCGGCAAGGCGCTGCCCCTCATCAGCTACGGTGGCTCCTCGCTTCTGGCGACGATGATCATGATCGGCGTCATCCTGTCCGTATCGTTTAGGTCAAAGGTGGGCATGAGCTACGAGCGCAAGCGCGACAACTTCCGGGTCATTGACGGGCGCGATGATGCGCGTGCCGGCACACCGTCCACACCACCCACGCAGACAAGACGGGGGAAGGTCATCTCCCTGCGCGATTCCGCACGCAGATCGCCCGAACCCCCGCCATCGCGTCCATCCCGGGCAGTGCGTCAGGTGGATGTGGGCGTCCCGTCGACTTCCCGTACGGGAGGCTATGCGAGCCTGAGGAGCAAGCGCGGTCCCGATCGCAAGCGCTAGCTCCGGGAATCGTCGCGATTCGGCACCCTGACGCCTATGGGGTACACTGCTCGTAACGTTCGAAAGGGGACATGCCTTGTACTTCGTCATCTCGGCCGGCGGCACTGCCGGTCATATCAATCCGGCGCTTGCGGTGGCAGACGAGCTGCGTCGACGTGGCCATGATATCCTCTTTGTGGGGACTCCCGATCACATCGAGTCAAGGCTCGCCGCACAAGCGGGTTTCGAGTTCGAGAGCTTCGCGGTGAGCGGTTTCGACAAGGCGCATCCCCTCACCCTCCTGACTTCGGGTGCCAAGCTGCTCAAGGCGACGCGCGCGGCCAGACGGCTCTTCGCGGCCAGGCGCCCTGATGCCGTCGTCACCTTCGGGGCCTACGTGTCCATTCCGGTGGGCCGTGCGGCCTTCGAGATGAACATCCCGCTCGTCATCCACGAGCAGAACTCCGTTCCCGGCATGGCAAACGCCTATCTTGCCAAGCACGCGACGGCAATCGCGCTCACCTATCCCGAGAGCGCCGAGGGACTCGACGGCGCATGCGATCCGGTCGTCCTCGGCAATCCCGTACGCGCCTCGTTCGAGGCATGCTCCCGTCACGAGGCGCGAAAGGCCCTCGGCATGCCCGATGACGCGCTCGTCCTGCTCGTCATGGGCGGGAGCCTCGGAGCCCAGCACGTGAACACGGCGATATGCGCCATGAAGGACCGCTTGCTTGCCATCGAGGGATTGCACGTCATCCAATCGACGGGCCAGGGCGATTACGAGCGCGTGCTCGGCCAGCTCGCGCTTTCGGCTGACGAGGAGGGGCGCTGGCATGTCTCGTCCTACATCGATTCGATGAACGAGGTGCTTGCGGCAAGCGACCTCGTCGTCAGCAGGGCCGGCGCGTCCTCGCTCGCCGAAATCATGACCGTTGGCGTTCCCGCGGTGCTCATCCCGTATCCCCATGCGCGCGGTGACCACCAGACGATCAACGCGCAGTCGTGCGTCACGGCGGGCGCCGCTCGTCTCGTCTCCGATGCGGATGTCGAGACCACGGCTTTTTCCGATTTGCTCATCGAGCTTCTCGGTGATGAGGGATGTCGTGATACCATGGCCCAAGCTTGCAAGAAGCTTTCCGGTTCGGACGCGCGCATGCGTCTGGCGGATTTGGTCGAACAATGCGCACGAGGAAACGATGGTGAATAAGCCGAGGAAGATACATTTCATAGGCATTGGCGGCGTCGGCATGTCCGGCATCGCGCTCGTCGCCAAGTCACGTGGCGTGACGGTCAGCGGCTCGGACATGAAGGAGTCGCGTGCCACCAAGCGTCTCGTCGATGCCGGCATCGATGTCATGATCGGTCATGATGCGGGAAACCTTGCCGATGACCTCGACGCCGTCGTCATCTCGAGCGCCATTCCCGAAAAGAACCCCGAGCTCGCCGAGGCTCGTCGCCGTGGTATTCCCGTCTGGCATCGTTCCCAGGCGCTGGCGTCGTTGGGGGAGGGCAAGAAGACGCTTGCCTGCGCGGGTACGCACGGCAAGACGACGACATCGTCCATGCTCGCGACCACCATCGATCGCATGGGGCTTGACCCGAGCTTTGTCATCGGCGGCACGGTCGATGGCTATGACACGAACGCCAAGAGCGGAACGGGCGACTATTACGTTGTCGAGGCCGACGAATCGGATGGTTCGTTCGTCCACCTCTCTCCCCATGTCGCGCTCGTGACCAACATCGAACCCGATCACCTTGACCATTACGGTAGTCTCGAGGCGATTTACGAGGCATTCGCCGATTTCCTCTCCCTGATTCCCGACGAAGGCGCGGCCGTCGTCTGCGCCGACAATCCGCGCCTCGCGCAGATCGCCCGCGAGGTCGGCAAGCGCACCGTCGTCTATGGCGAGAAGGGGAGCGAGGGCTGCGACGTGTGCTTCGAGGTCACGGGTAGACGTGGCCTGGGCTATGCCTTCACCGTGACCTTTCCCGACGGTTCGAGCGTCGGGACCGAGATCACGAAGAACCCCGGGCGTCACAACGTTCTCAACGCGACGGGCGTGCTCGGCGTCATCTGGGCTTGTGGCCTCGACGTCGAAGCGGCCGCCCGCGCCCTCGCGACCTTCTCGGGCGTGCGCAGGCGCTTCGACCTCATCGGAGAGGCAGGTGGCGTCGTCGTCGTCGACGATTACGCCCATCATCCCACCGAAATCCAGGCGACGATCCGCGCGGCCTCAAAGCTGGACTTCGAGCATGTCCACGTGCTGTTTCAGCCGCATCGCTATTCGCGCACGGAATCGCTCGCGCGCGAGTTCGGGCCTGCGTTCGATGACGCCGATTCCGTCATCGTCATGGACGTCTACCCGGCGGGCGAGACGCCCATCCCGGGCGTCAACGGAAAGACGGTCATCGACTCCATCTTGCGCCACAATCCGCGCCAGCAAGTGGCGTGGCTGCCGCACCGTCCCGAGATCATCCCCTTCCTCCAGCAGAAACTCGAGGCGGGGGACCTGGTCATCACCATGGGCGCCGGGGACGTGACGACTATGGCCCCGTTGCTCACGCGGGCGTTGTCGGGGGAATAGGACGCTCATTGAGCATCTTCGACGCATACATCCGCCTCGAGGGAACGCTGAGCGGATCAATCAGGTGCGATGAGCCGATGGCGCGCCACACGAGCTACCGTATCGGCGGCCCCGCCGCCCTCTTCGTCGAGTGTGCCTCGGTTTCCGACCTCGCCCTCACGCTCGACGTTCTCGCCGAAGAGGACGTCGCGTGGAGCATCGTTGGCAAGGGGAGCAACCTGCTCGTCAGCGACGGGGGGTACGATGGTGCGGTGATCGTTCTCACCGAAGAGTTCGCTAACGTTGATTTCGGCGGTTTCGACGAGCGGGAGATCTTGGAACTTCCCGCCGCCCAGAAGGTGCACGTGACGGTTGGCGCGGGCGTTCCCCTTGCGCACCTCGTCCAGCGCGCGTATGGTTGTGGGCTTTCGGGGCTCGAGGCCATGGCGGGCATTCCCGGCTCGTTCGGCGGTGCGCTGTTCATGAATGCTGGTTCGCGCGATAGCTGGATAGGTTCGCGTGTCGCGCATGTGACGGCATATGAGCCGGGCAGGGGGCTGCACATCATCTATGGGGACGAAATCGATTGGGAATACCGGTCGAGTAACCTTTCGGCAGAGAAAATCATCGTTGAGGCAACGCTTCTGCTCAAGGTGGCAAACAAGGGTAGAATTGCCGAGACGATGCAGGGCCTTCTCGACGCGCGCGCGGCGCACCAGCCGCTTTCCGCCCATAGCTGCGGAAGCGTCTTCAAGAACCCTCCCGGCAAGTCCGCCGCCGGCCTCATATGCGCATGCGGGCTTTCGGGCGCTTCGTGTGGCGACGCGCACATCTCGACCCTGCATTCGAACTTCATCGTAAACGACGGATCGGCACGTGCCGATGACGTCCTCGCGCTCATGCGCCTGGCGCGCGATCGCGTGAAGGAGTGCTATGGCATCAAGCTCTCGCCCGAGGTCAAGTTCCTCGGATTCCCGTTCTAGACGGGGGAGAAAGCAGAATACGGGCGCAAGCTCGCGGGCGCGCCGCTCGTCGGTCAAGGCGCGCCAGGGCAAGGGGGTCGCACGCGTCCAGCGCGCGAACAAGGCGCTCCAGTCGTCCGAGAACGCCCAGAGGCAGGCGCGTGAGTCCAAGAGGCAGATGGTGGACAAGGGCAGGCGCGCGGGGGACATCCGCGCCGAGCAGCGCGCAAAGCGGCAGCGTCGGCAGTACCTGCGCTACATCGCCCGCATCGCGATTGCCATCGCCATCATTCTGCTCGTCATCTTCGGGAGCATCTTCATCTATCGCTCAGATCTGTTTCACGTCAACAACGTGCAGGTCAACGGTTCGGAGCACCTCACGAGCCAGGAGATTACGAGCATCGCCGCCGTTTCGGATGACTCGACGCTGCTCCGCCTCGACTCCAAGGGCATAAAGGAGCGTCTCGAGGATAACGCCTGGGTGCAGGAGGCAGCCATCCACCGCGTCTTTCCCGATACCATCGTAATCGACATCACCGAACGCGAACCAGCCGCCGTCGCCAAGATCAACGACAAGTCAAACTGGGTCATCTCCACCGACGGCGCATGGCTTTCCGCCGCCACGACCGACGATTGGGAGAACGCGATGAAGATCATCGACGTTTCTCCCTCCATGCCTGCGCCGATTTCCGGCAGCGTCTGCACGGACGGTGGCATCAACAACGCCCTTGACATCCTCAACTCCATTAGCGACGACCTGCGCTCGCGTATCGTGAGCATCTCCGCGGAGTCCTCCATCAAGACCTCGCTCAACCTCGAGGATGGCGTCACGGTCGCCTTCGGTGATTCCAGTGACGTCGAGGTCAAGGAGGCCGTCATCAATTCGCTGCTCAACGAGTACGAGGGAAAGATCTCCTATATCAACGTCCGCGTTCCCACGCGCCCCACCTATCGCATGCTCGAGGGAGAATGAGTCGCGACGACCGTTCGCAGCAGAATGGTGGTCATATGGACAGGGAAGGTCTTTGTTAGGATAAATCATCCAAATCAATTGATTTGACTAGGAAACTTGCGGGAAAACACGCAAAATTCACCTAAAAAATGATGGATATCGTGGCGATACTTTGCGCGAAGTGTATACTTGTCTGGACTGATTCATCTATCATTTGACAGACTAAACGGAGCTTAAGAGGGAATTCCGATTGATGACGAGGATTCCCTAAACGTAGGAAGGACTGACATGCCCGAATACACAGGATCCGACCACCTGGCTGTGATCAAGGTCGTCGGCGTTGGTGGCGGCGGAACGAACGCCGTCAACCGCATGGTCGAGGCCGGCGTCAAGGGCGTCGAGTTCATCGCCATCAACACGGACCGTCAGGCTTTGCTCATGTCCGATGCCGACCGCACGGTCCATATCGGCGAGGAGCTCACGCGCGGGCTCGGTGCCGGGGCGAACCCCGAGATCGGCGCCCAGGCCGCGGAGGAGTCGCGTGCCGACATCCGCGATGCGCTCGCCGGTGCCGACATGGTCTTCGTGACTGCCGGCGAAGGCGGCGGAACGGGCACGGGCGCCGCTCCCGTCGTGGCGGAGATCGCCATGGAGGAGATCGGTGCGCTCACCGTCGGTGTCGTCACCAAGCCGTTTGGCTTCGAGGGGCGCAAGCGCATGAATCAGGCCGAGGAGGGCGTCGCCCTCCTTGCCCAGAAGGTCGACACGCTCATCGTCGTCCCCAACGATCGCCTGCTCCAGGTCATCGAGAAGCGCACCTCCATGCTCGATGCCTTCCGCATTGCCGATGATATTCTGCGTCAGGGCACGCAGGGCATCACCGACCTCATCACGATTCCCGGTCTCATCAACCTCGATTTCGCGGACGTCCGCGCCATCATGAAGGATGCCGGTTCCGCGATGATGGGCATCGGCATCGCCTCGGGCGAGAACCGCGCGGCCGACGCCGCCAAGGAGGCCATCTCCTCGAAGCTGCTCGAGTCCTCCATCGTTGGCGCCGACCGCATCCTGTACTCCATTACGGGAGGCAGCGACATGAGCCTGCAGGAGATCGACGAGGCGTCGCAGATCATCAACTCCGCGGCCGACGAGGACGCGAACATCATCTTCGGTACCGTCATCGACGAGTCCATGGGCGACCAGATTCGCGTCACGGTCATCGCCACGGGTTTCGATGGCACCGAGCAGCAGGCGAGCATGGACTTCAACGCCAAGCCGAGCGTGAGCCAGAGCTTTGCCGCATCCGCCGCCGAAGACAGCCTCACGCCCGCCTTTGACGATGACATCCCCGACTTCCTCAAGCGCAGTCGCTACTAATGCCTGACGGGGCCATTACGACTCGCCCGAATGCAAACGAGATTCTCCGTCTGCCGTTACCACGGCTGACGGAGAATTCTTTTTTTGCCGGCGATAGCATGCTGCGTGTCCTCACCGACGATGCGCTCTTCGCGGCATGTGGCACGCGCATTGCCTTCACCACGCGTGCCGGTGGCGTGAGCGAAGGGCCCTATGCCGGCTTGAACCTCTCGTACGCAGTGGGTGACGCACGTGCCGCGGTCGACGAGAACAGGCGAGTGCTCTGCGAGGCCCTGGGAGCCAAAAACTATATGCAGAGTCTAGTTTCTCCCCTCCAAGTCCACGGCAGCGATGTTCTCATGGTCGAGGACGACCTGGACGTAACGCGCGAGCGTGCGGGTGCGGGGGCAGACGCGATTCTGTGCACTCGTTCGAACGTTCCCGTGCTGCTCTGCTTCGCCGACTGCGTCCCCGTGGTGCTCGTCGCTCCCGATGGGTCCTTTGCGGTCATCCATTCGGGTTGGCGTGGCTCCATCGCCTCCATCGCCGGACTCGGCTTGCGCGAATTGCAAAAGGCAACTTGCTGCCCAATATCCGAGATCAATTGCTACATCGGTCCGCATATAGGGTCCTGTTGCTACGAAGTCGCCGATGAGCTAATTATGCAGTTTGTTGCCCAGTTTGGTGACGCCTGCGATGCGGGAGAGGGACATCTCGACCTCGCGACGGCCGTCACGGCTTCGCTTCTTCGGGCGGGTGCGAACGAGCAACGAATTGCGCATTCTGGATCGTGCACGGCGTGCCACCATGAGGAGTACTATTCGTATAGGGCCGACGCCGGCATTACGGGCCGGCATGCGGCGTTTGCCATTCGAGAGGAACGAGCATGAGTCTGAAGGAGCGTTGGGAAGACACGTGCGCGGACGTTGCGCGCATATGCGAGAGCTGCGGCAGGGCGCCGCAGGACGTGAGGGTCATCGCGGTGAGCAAGACGGTCGAGCCACCCGTCGTGGGGGAGGCGATCGCCTGCGGCGTGACGGATTTCGGCGAGAACCGCGACAAGCCCTTCAACGAGAAGTTCGCCTTCTATCCGGATGCACGTTGGCACTTCATCGGATCGCTGCAATCGAACAAGGCGCGTCACGTCGTGGGCAAGGCCTTTCTCGTCCATTCTCTCGACCGCCTCTCGCTTCTCGAGGCGATCGAGAAGGCCGCGGGCAATCTCGGTTGCGTCCAAGACGCTCTCATCGAGGTTTCGGTCTCGGGCGAGGAGAGCAAGGGCGGAATTCGCCCCGACGAACTTCCCGCCTTCATCGAGCGAATCGCGCAATGCGAGCATGTTGCCTGCAAGGGGCTCATGACGATGGCTCCGCGTGGCGACATCGACCTTGCCCGGAAAACATTCGCCGGCTTGCAAAACTTAAGCCAGATGATGTCAAAATATTGCGATGCGCGTGATAGTATTTCCATGAGCGAATTATCCATGGGCATGTCAGAAGATTACCCAGTGGCAATCGAAGAGGGCGCCACCATGGTTCGCATCGGTAGAAGGATTTTTGACGATAACTTCACGGCACTCTAGCGCGGTCATGACTCGGGTGCCTGTTTCATATGAGCGAGGCACTGACTATGAGTCTTTTGGGTGGCATGAAGGACCGGCTCGGATTTGGCGGAAAACCGGAATGGGCTGACGACGAAGACGGGTATTACGAGGACGACGCCATCTACGATGAGGAATACGACGATTACGGGGATCCCGATCCCGCGGAGGGAAGGCGTGCAAGCGGCAATCGCCGCAGCGAGGTCATCTCGTTCGATTCCTACAATCCCAGCAATTTCGAGCACGTGACGCTGTCCTCGGATCGCAAGCCGCGCGTTGCCTCCTACGATAGTCTCGACAGCTCGGCACGTCAGCGCGGCTATTCGTCGCGTTCGTCATCGAGTTCGTACGGACGAAACATCGGCACCTCCGCTTCGAGGCGCGACTCATCGCGGGCGGTGGGCGAGCCCACATGGTCCGCTCCGCAAGATCCGTCCTTTCTGGATTCGTCCGCCCCTGCACGCGCGAGCAGGGACCCGTACGCATCACTGGGGTCAGATTTCCTCAAGATCAAGGGCGATCCCGCCGGACGTCTCGAAATCGTGTGCCCCAAGGCTTACGCCGACATCGAAAAGGTCGCCAATGCCGCAAAGGCGGGTAAGACCGTCATCCTCAACGTCGTCGATACCAAGGCGTCGCTTGCCAAGCGCATCCTCGACTTCTCGTTTGGTGTCGCGAGCGCCCTCAACCTCAACGTCGGCAAGGCGGCCGAGCGCGTCTTCGTGATCTCGAAGAGCTCAGAGCCCCTAAGTGACGAGGATCGCGAGTATCTCGTGGCACAGGACGTCCTGAAGATGGAAGATGACAACGCACGTTAGGGCATGATGCGAAACACCATTGCCAATGAACTGAAATCGGTGCTTATCGTCGGTGGCGGACGCATGGGACAGGCGATTGCCCAGGGCATCCTACACATCGACGGCATGTCCACGGACATGCTGACCGTTGCGAACCCCGGTCTTGAGAAGCGGATGGAAATCGAGCGCGACCTTGGCGTGCGCACGGTTGCGGATGCCGCGTCCGGCATGCCCGCGCGCTGCATCATCCTCGCGGCAAAGCCCGCCAAGGTTCCCGAGGTCGCCGCGTCACTCGTCGATGCCGGCATAGACGCCTCCACGCTCGTCGTTTCGATTGCTGCGGGCGTCGCGACGAGCAAGCTCGCTTCCATGCTCGGCAATGACATCCCCATCGTGCGCGTCATGCCCAACACGCCGCTCGTCTGTGGCTGTGGCATGTCGGCCGTGAGCGCCGGTGCCGCGGCGAGCGAGGCGGATTGCGAGCTTGTCCGCGCACTCTTCGCCAGCATGGGACGCGCCATCATCGTCGACGAGCGCGAACAGGACGTCGTCTGCGCCGTGAGCGGGTCGGGCCCCGCCTATTTCGAGTTGTTCGCCGAGACGATCGCCCAAAGCGCGGTCGAGCTCGGCATGGATTACGAGGACGCCCTCCAACTTGTCATGCAGACCATGCTCGGCACGGCTCGCCTCGTCATCGAAACGGGACAGAGCCTCCCCGATGCCATCGATGCGGTGAGCAGCCCGGGCGGTACCACGGTCGCCGCGCTTGATGCCATGCGCGAAGCCGGTCTGCAAAAGGCACTGCGAGACGGCGTCAAGGCGGCCGCACGTCGTTCGAAGGAGCTTGGCGCATGATTTCCTCCACACTCGTCTTTCTTCGTTCTCTCCTGTTGGGCATCTGCGATCTCTACGTCGCCGTCATCCTCATCTACATTCTGATGAGCTGGCTTCCCAACCATCAGTTTGGCTGGGTCGGGGACATCTACCGCGCGCTTGGTCGCATTTGCGATCCGTTTCTCAATGTCTTTAGGCGTATAATCCCGCCTATTGGCGGTATGCTTGACATAAGCCCGATTTTCGCGATTATCGTCGTGCAGCTGGTGGGCCGGCTCATCGCCGCGCTCCTGTAGGAAAGGAAGACTAAACATGGCCATCACAATGCAGGACATCCAGGACGAGGGGTTCGAGCACGCCCTGCGCGGATACGACGTCGGTCAGGTCGACGTGTTCCTCGAGCGCGTCGCCAACGAGGTCGATGCGATGAACAAGCAGATCGCCGACCTGGAATCCCAGCTCAAGGAAGCCAAGGACGAGCTTGCAAAGACGCGCGGCGAGCTTGCCGAGGCAAATGCCGAGGCGCTTGCGTCTCCTGACGAGCTCGAGCAGGCTAACCTCGTCGAGCGCGAGCTGCGAAGCGAGCTCGAGGTCGTGAAGGAGCGCCTTGCGGCCGCGACCGCACGTGCCGAGGAGGCCGAGGCGAAGATCGAGCCCATGCAGGAGCGTCTCGAGGAAAAGAAGAGTTTGGATAACGCCATCGCCGAGGCGTTCATCGCGGCACAGCGTAGCGCCGCCCAGATCAAGGAGGACGCGCGCATCGAGGGGGATCGCATCTATCGCGAGTCCGAGGCGAAGGCACGCGAGTTCATCCGCGAGTCCCTGGCCAAGAAGGCCGCCATCGACAACGAGATCAAGGCACTCAGCGAGTACTCCCAGAAGTTCCGCGAGCAGTACCTCGACATGCTCGAGCGCTTCACGGCACATGCCAAGGAGGAGTTCAGCAACCTCGCCAATCAGGGCGTGACCGACGAGGCGGTCGAGGCGGAGCTTCCCAAGATAGACATGCGCAGGATTCGCGTCGACGAGGTTTCGGTTGCCGACGTCGAGGAGGAAGACGACGACGAGAAGGACGAGCTTCCGAGACTCTCGACCCAGCAGATTCCCCAGATCAACATTCCCGCCATCCTCCCCGAAGAGGACGAGTAGGGGCTCATATGCGCCTGCCCGTGCACGTCACGCCCAAGTCCGGGCGCGGTGAGGTCATCGGATGGCGCGACGGAGCTGATGGCCAGCGCGAGCTCGAGGTGAAGGTCAAGGCGGCTCCGGAAAAAGGCAAGGCGACGAAGGAGGCGATCGCTCTGATCGCCTCCTTCTTTGATGTCCCCAAAAGTTCCGTCACCTGCGTACGTGGCGAGACGAGTCGTCACAAGATGTTCGAGCTTCCTGATTCGGTGGGTATGGATATTTGATTGGGAATAGGCGAGGGCTGGGGATGCCATTTTTCCGCTTCGAAACCCAGGCGCTCCAAAATGGCATCCCCAGCCCTCATCAACTTCTCCGCTTCGTGTGTCATGGGGTCAGACCCCTTGACACATCTCGCGGTCCTTACGGCTCGCTCCCTTGGACCTCCGCTACACGAAGCGTCCTCTTGCCTCGAAACCCAGGCACTCCAAAATGGCGCCCAATTCCTCGTCTATCCTTCCGCTTTGAAGTCCAGGCGCTCCAAAATGGCGCCCCTCCCTCGTCAATCCCTCCGCTTCAAACATGTGTCAGGGACCTGACCCCTGACACATGTGTAGATGCCCTGTGTCTTTGCCTGATTTTGCACGAGACGGGAAATCTCCCTTTTTGTCACTCTTCGTTCGCTATAATCAAGCGCGCAAAAGCGGGCTGGACGATTGCGGCACCCGCTCCTTCGCATGGAGGGGCGTGGTGATGAGGAAAGTCCGGGCTCCGCAGGGCAGGATGCCGGCTAACGGCCGGGCGGGGTGACCCGACGGATAGCGTCACAGAAAAGAAGACTCCCCGCGCGATGCGCGGAGAAAAGCTGAAACGGTGCGGTAAAAGCGCACCAGCGTCGTGGTAACGCGGCGGCTTGACAAGCCCCATCCGGAGCAAGGGCAAATAGGGGTGCCATGGACCGGCCCGGTTCGCACCCGGGTTGCCCGCTAGAGGACGTCGGCGACGGCGTTCGTAGATAAATGATCGTCTTGGATGACAGAACCCGGCTTACAGGCCCGCTTTTGCTACTGAATCACCCAAGCGCGCGAGAATCCGGCAATGACGGCATCCTGGCTTTTGCCGCGGCACGCGCCGTTCCATGACTCGGCGAGCGGGATACGCGAACCGGCATAGTAGTTGGCGGGGTCGGCGCAATAGAAGGTGCCGGTTTCCTCGTCGTAGTCAGTGAGCAAGACGGCGTGGGGAACGCCCGGATCGTATGCGGCGATGCCTTCGGGATGCTGCGCGAGCAGCTCGCGAAGCGATTCCGCATTGCCCTCGACGTCGACGATGCCGATTTCGTAGCCGCCCGTCGCGAAGTGCCATTTGACGCCAGAGGAAGACCAGCCATCGGCTGTGACGGAAGCGAGGTCGATCGACTGCCAGTCGGCCCTGTCGTCGAGGAAGGCCGCCCGGCGCACCATCATCGCGACGGAGGTAATGGTGCAGCGTCCCGAACCGTTTTGGGCGAAGTAGAACTCGCCGGCCCGACTTTCGTCGACGAACGCCTCCTGCTTGGCCGAGACGATGCCGTCGGCAAGGGCGGCCGAGATCTGCTCGGTAAGCTCGGGAGACTTGACGCAAAGCGCGGAGGAAAGCTTCTGCGAGAACGTCGTCGTCTCGACTGCATGGGCAGCCGGGACGGTGGAAAGAAGCGTTGCGAGTGCGAAAGCGGTGCTTAAGAGAAACGCGGTCACGAAAACGGGGACGCGTGCTATGGAGCGTGACATGGTCATCCTTCGGCGTGCATGTTTAATAGACTGATTACCGGTTCGCCCGAAAAGGACGGGCGATTCGCTATGTTAGCGGTTTCGCGAGCATACGCGTGGCATTTCGCATGCTCGGCACATCATCTGTACGGTTCCTCGACAGTTTCTTCTCGAAACCTTCACATTTGGAGATGCCTAGAAGCGCAAAGCGCACACCCAGTTTCCGCCGCTGCCGTAGCTGACGACGGCTCCCGTGTGCGGGGCATGGATGTAGTTGGTACCTCCGGTGGAGATCGCCACATGACCCGGACGCCACAATATGTCGCCCGGGGCCGCATCGCTCGGGTTGAGTCGTGCGCGTGCCGCGGCGTATTGGGACCTGTCGTAATGGGGGAGGCTGATGCCGATCTGGGCGTAGCACCACATGGTGAGGCCGGAGCAGTCGAACGAGTTGGGACCCGAGTCGCCCCAGACGTAGGGGCAGCCAAGGCGTGACACCGCGTAGTCGACGACCGAGCCGTGCGAGGGGATGCTCGAACCGGAGCCGTATCCGCCGCCACCGGAGCTACCCGAACCCGAGGAGGGGTTCGACATCGAGGGGGTGTAAGCCGCCGATGCCGCTGCCTGGCGTTGGGCTTCCGCCTCGCGCTCTTGTGAAATGAGCTGCTGGTATTCGGAACTCAGGCTATTGTACTCGGCCTGATAGGCCGCCTCCTGGGCCTCGATGGAGGCCTTGAGCGTCGCCTGGTTGTCGAGTTCGGCCTGCGCGGCCTGCTCGTTGGCGTCGAGCTCCTGCTTGGCGGCATCGAGTTGGGCCTTCGTCTCCTTCGCCTCGTTGACGAGTGTCGCATCATCGGCGTTGAGCTGGTCGAGCATGTCCCAGGTGCTCGCGAAATCGTCGAACGAGCTCGAACCCATGAGAACGTCGAGGTACGAGGTCGCGCCTTCGCGATACATGGCAGTCGCCCTGTTGCCGAGCCGTCCTTGCAGCGACGAGATCTTGGCCGTCGCCTCGTCGATCTTGCCCTGGCATTCCGCGACCTTGGCCGCTGCCGCGTCGTAGGCGTCCTGGGCGGCGTTGAACTGGGAGACCGTCTGCTCGAGTTGCGAGGTCATCGAATCGAGGCGGGCCTTCGCAGCCTGCACCTCGGCACGTTTCTCGGCGCTCGTGACGGCGCTTGCCTGGGGTGTGGCGACGAGGCTCGCGAGTCCCGCCAACCCACCGACGAGCGCGGCGCCCAGAAACGATCTGCGGTTCAGTGATTCTTCCATGTTTTTCACCTGAGGTCTCGGTTGGTGATCGGCCTTGCACGTTTGAGTAAAGCATTTAAGCAGTATCGACTTGCCCATACAAGCTTTCGGCGCATTCCCGACAATTTCACCATGATTTGACATGCAGGATGGCGCTGACGGCGGCTTACGCCTCCGCTTGTCCATGCGCAAGGGGAGATACCGGTTTGGTGTCGGGCTGATGGTATAGAATGGCGAAACAAGTTCGTAACTGTCCCATCGCGTGATTGCGGGTGAGAAAATGGACATAGCAAAGCTCCAGGCTGCGGGAATCGACTATGAGGACGGTTTGCGCCGCTGCGCCGGCAACGATTCGCTCTACGAGCGCCTGCTCGGGATGTTTGCCCAAGACACGAACTATGCCGAATCCCTCGAGGCGTTCGAGCAAAAGGACTGGGACGGCCTTTTCTCGCACATGCATGAGATCAAGGGCATGAGCAGCAATCTCTCGATGACCGAGGTCTATGCGGATGCGGCGGAAATCGTCGCCTTGCTGCGTGCCCAGGATTACGATGCGATTGCTCCGGTCATCGACAGGCTCAAGACGTCCTATGCCATCGCCGTCGAGGCCATCGGCGCATAGCCCGACATGAAACTCCAGGAAACGCAAGCCGCGACAGGGCGGAGCCGCCGTGCACGATAAGACCATTCTCATCGCCGACAACTCGATCATCAACCGCATGCAGATGGGCGGTATCCTCGCTTCCGAGTACAACATACTCGAGGCGGATAACGGTCACGATGCCCTCGACATCATGCGCGAGCGCGGTGAGGACGGTATCGATGCCGTCTTGCTCGATTTGCACATGCCGGGGCAGACCGGATTCGACGTCCTTGCCGAAAAGCAAGCGAACCCCGCTATCGCCGACATTCCCGTTATCGTCATCACGGCTGACAGCGTGACTGCGGCCGAGGTCCATGCCCTTGACGCGGGAGCCGCCGACTTCCTCACCAAGCCCATCGAGCCGGAGATCATGCGGCGTCGCGTCAGTCTCGTCATAAACGCCCGCGAACTCGAAGAGCAGCGCATGCGCGTGCGCATGCTCGAGGAGGCCGCTTGGATCACCGATCACGATGACCTCACGGGGCTTTACACGAGAAAGGCCTTCCTGCGCGAGATGCAGGACATGATCGATACCCATCCCGACCAGGAGTACTTGCTCGCCGTCTGGGATTTCGAGAATTTCAAGACCTTCAACGAGCTGTTCGGCACCGCCTTGGGTGACAAGATGCTCATCGCCGCCGCGCGCTGCATGGACGACCTGTTTGCCGGCGGTGGCGTGTACGGACGCCTCAGTAATGACAATTTCGCCTTCTGCTTCCGGGAAGGCGATGCCGACATCGAGCAGGTCATGGAGGGCATCATAGGTGATATCAGTCGCCTTCTCTCGCAAAACGGCATCGACTTCGCTCCCTCGCTCGCCACGGGCGTGTACCTCGTCGAGGATACCGATGTCGAGGTGAGCGTCATGCTCGACCGCGCCATGATGGCCCGAAACACCATCAAGGGCGATTACGACCGTCATATCGCTTACTACAACTCCGAGCTCACGGACCGCATGCTCGAGGAGCAGGACATCCTCAACAACATGGAGCACGCACTCGAAAACGGGGAGTTCCAGGTTCAGCTCCAGCCCGTTTACGGCATTGATTCCAATCAACCCGTAAGCGCGGAGGCGCTCGTTCGCTGGCATCGTCCGGGGCACGGCATCGTCTCTCCCGGCGTGTTCGTTCCGCTCTTCGAGGAAAACGGCTTCATCTCGAAGATGGACCACAGCATCTGGGAGCAGGTTTGCCAGATCCTCGCCAGCCGCCACGATCGCGGACTTCCCGAGATTCCCATTTCGGTCAACCTCTCCCGTCGGAGCATCTTCAACTCCTCGCTCTATGACGAAATTGTCGCCCTCGTCGAGAAGTACGGCATCGAGCCGAGACTGTTCCGCATCGAGGTCACGGAATCCTCGTACACCGAGAACATCGACCTCGTCATTTCCATGGTCACGCGCTTGCAGGATTACGGCTTCACCGTCCTCATGGACGATTTCGGTAGCGGGTACTCGTCCTTCAACGCCTTCAGCGACATTCCCGTCGACATCCTCAAGGCAGACATGGTCTTCATGCGCAACCTCGAGCGCAACCCGCGTGTCGCAAGCGTGTTCACTTCCATCGTCAACATGGCCCACAGCCTCGGCATTCCCGTCATCGCCGAGGGAGTGGAGACGCAGGAGCAATACGAGTTCCTGCATTCCGTCGGCTGCGATTACGCCCAGGGCTACTACTGCGCGCGTCCCATGGACCCGGACGCCTTCGAGGCGCACGTCGACGGACGGTGAGCGCCGGCATCGCGATTCATCTCGCGAGATGCCGGAAACAATGCCCCAAAATGGATTTTTTTCTTGCATACACCCAGTAAAGGTGTATAAAAGTGACCATTACATTCAGAAGGGAAGGGAAACGCCATGAATCCGAACATCAAGGAAATAAGCAACCGGATTCGCTCGATGCGCGAGGATCTCGACCTGTCGCTCCAGGAAATGGCCGAGGCCACGGGACGTACGGTCGCCGAATACGCGGCGCAGGAGTCCGGCGAGGAGGACCTTTCCTTCACCTTCCTATATAAGTGCGCGAACGTCTTTGGCGTCGACGTCATCGAGCTGCTCACCGGCGAGTCCCCGCATCTGCGCGGCTATTCGCTCGTACGTGCCGGTGAGGGCCTCTCGATTAAGCGCCATGCCGGGTTCGAGTACCTGCACAAGGCGCCGCACCTCGGCAACAAGCTTGCCGAGCCCTTCCTCGTCACGATTCCCTACGTCGAGGAAGACCAGGACAAGCCCATTCACCTTTCCTATCATAAGGGGCAGGAGCTAGATTACATTATCTCGGGCCACCTTCGGTTTTCGTATGAGGGTCATACCGAAGATTGCGGCCCAGGTGACGTACTCATGTACGACTCGGCGCGAGGTCATGGACTTCTCGCCCTCGATGGCGAGCCGGTCGTACTCTTGGCTGTCGTTATAGAGCCATCTGACAAACAGGTAATCTAGCATTATGAGAAGGAACCATGAGAAACATAAACCTGCGCTACGTAGAGGAGACCTACGCTAAGGACAAGACGCTTCAGTCGTTTTCGCTTCACTATCCCGATACCTTCAACTTCGGCTATGACATCGTCGACGACATAGCCGTGAACGACCCCACCCGCCGTGCAATGGTCTGGTGCAATCCGGAAGGCGAGGAGCATGTCTTCACCTTCGCGGACATGAAGACCTGGTCGGATAAGACGGCGAACTTCCTCAAATCGCTCGGCATCGGCAAGGGCGACATGGTCATGGTCATCGTCCGACGTCACTACCAGTTCTGGTTCATCGCGACGGCGCTCGCCAAGCTCGGTGCCATCATGGTGCCCGCTACCTTCATGCTCAAGGAACATGACCTCGAGTATCGCCTCAATAATTCCGAAGCCAAGGCAATCATCGCGACCTCAGTGGGCGATATTGCCGACATCATCGATAACGTGCGCGAAAACTGCCCGAGCGTCGAGTCATTCGTTCTCGTGAACGGTGCCGGTGGGGGTACGACGGGGCTCACCGGGGACGGCGAGCTCGACGTCGAGGAAGGCACGCTTGTCGGCAGTGTACTGAGCGGTCCCGAGGGCATCTGTGCCGCCCCGATCGACCGGGACGGTTGGATCGACTTCAACACCGGCGTGCGCAACGCGTCGCAAGACTTCGAGCGCGTGCAGACCAACGTCTACGATCCCATGCTCATGTACTTCTCGAGCGGCACGTCGGGCAATCCCAAGATGGTCCTGCACAATTCGACCTACGCGCTCGGTCATATCCCGACCGCCAAGCATTGGCATAACGTGCGGCCCGACGGCATTCACTTCACGATCGCCGACACCGGTTGGGGCAAGGCCGTGTGGGGCAAGTACTACGGTCAGTGGATCATGGAGGCGTGCGTCTTCACGTATGACTTCGACCGTTTCCATCCGGCCGAGATCCTCGACCTCATCGACAAATACCAGATCACGACGCTGTGCTGTCCGCCCACGATGTATCGTCTGATGATGCAGGAGGATTTCGAGCGTTTCGATCTTTCCTCGCTCGAGTACTCCACCACGGCCGGAGAGGCACTCAATCCCGACCTCTTCGACTTCTGGAAGGCCAATACCGGCCTCACGATCTTCGAGGGATTCGGACAGACCGAGACGCCGCTCACCTGTGCGAACCTTACTCATTCGGTTCCGCGTCCCGGCTCGATGGGAAGGCCCAACCCGCTCTACGAGCTCGAGATAAAGCGCGATGACGGGAGCCGCTGCGATGTGGGTGAGACGGGCGAGATCTGCATCAAGATGGACCCGCGTCCCGAGGGCATCATGATGGAGTATTACCGCAACCCGGAGAAGACCGACGATGCCATCTACGATGGCTGGTACCACACGGGCGACATGTGCTGGAGCGACGAGGACGGCTTCTTCTGGTACGTCGGCCGCAACGATGACGTCATCAAATCGAGCGGTTATCGCATCGGCCCCTTCGAGATCGAGAGCGTGCTGCTCGAGCACGATGCGGTGCGCGAGTGCGCCGTCACGGGCGTGCCTGACCCCGTACGTGGCAAGGCCGTCAAGGCGACCATCGTGCTTGCCGACGGCTACGCGCCATCCGATGCGCTCACCACGGAGCTGCAGCGTTGGGTCAAGCGCCGTACCGCGCCGTACAAGTTCCCGCGTATTGTTGCCTATGTCGACGAGCTTCCCAAGACGGTCAATGGCAAGATCCGCCGTGCCGCGATTCGCGACAACGACGAGAACGAGAACAAGGACGGTCTGGTCTGATGGGCTGCCTGCCGAGCGCGCTCGAGGCGGCTCTCGCCCCCATCACGATCATCGCTGGTCATTACGGAGCGGGCAAGACCAATCTTTCCGTCAACCTCGCCCTCGACCTCGTGCGCGATCGATGTGCGGTGACGCTCGTCGATCTCGACATCGTCAACCCGTACTTCCGCGCGAGCGAGCAGCGCGGCCTGCTCGAGCAAGCTGGCGTGCATCTTGTCGCACCGGTGTTCTCGGAGGCCGGGACGAGCCTCGACGTGCCGAGCCTCACGGGCGCCATCATGCCCGCGCTCGAGGATGCGGATGACGAGCATCTCGTCATCGTCGATTTGGGTGGCGACGATGTGGGCGCCACGGCGCTTGGTCGCTTCTCGCGGGTGGTGCAAGCACATTCGCATGCGATGCTGTATGTCCTCAATCGTCACCGCAATCTCATGGCAGATCCTGTCGAGGCCGTTCAGAACCTGCGTGAGATCGAGGCGGCAACGCATCTGCATGCGACGGGTCTGGTCGACAACGCCCACCTCAAGGACGAGACCGACGAGATCGCCTTGCGTGACGACGACGGATATGCCGAGACGGTTTCCGAGTTATCCGGTTTACCTCTCGTGGCAAAGACCGTCCCCGAAGGGCTCGTTGGGGATACGGAACAAGTTTTTACAGGTACGAAATATGCCCCGTTGGTCTATCCTGTACGTTTACATGTCAAGAATCCCTGGGAATGATCGAGTCGAGAGAGGAGCTTACACATGGCGAAAATGATCGTTGACGATGCATTTTGCAAGGGCTGTGGCCTCTGCGTCGATGCATGTCCGTTGCACATTGTCGAGCTCGACCAGGACAAGATAACGGACAAGGGCTATCACCCGGCGCATTGCATCGACACGGATGCCTGCACGGGCTGCTGCTCTTGCGCGCTCATGTGCCCCGACGTCGCGATTACGGTATGGAGGTAGGCACGATGTCAGAGAAAGTGCTCATGAAGGGAAACGAGGTGCTGGCGGAAAGCGCGATGCGCGCCGGCTGCAAGTACTTCTTCGGATATCCCATCACACCGCAGACCGAACTGTCCGCCTACATGTCCAAGCACATGCCCAAGATCGGCGGAACCTTCCTGCAAGCTGAGAGCGAGGTGGCGGCTATCAACATGGTGTATGGTGCGGCAGCCGCCGGCGCACGTGTCATGACTTCCTCCTCGTCCCCGGGCATCTCGCTCAAGAGCGAGGGCGTTTCCTACATCGCCGGTGCCGATTTACCCGCCGTCATCATCAACGTCATGCGTGGTGGTCCGGGTCTGGGCTCCATTCAGCCCTCCCAGTCGGACTACTGGCAGGCGACGCGCGCCTTGGGCCACGGCGATTTCCAGATGGTCGTCTACGCGCCCTCGACCGTGCAGGAGATGGCCGACTACGTCGCCAAGGCGTTCGACGTCGCGGACGAGTACCGCACACCGGTCATGATCTTGCTCGATGGTCTGCTGGGCCAGATGATGGAGCCGGTCGAGCTTCCCGAGCCAAAGGAGAGCATTCCCGACAAGCCGTGGGCGTGTACGGGTACCAAGGGCAAGCGCGAGCATAACATCGCGAACTCCCTCTATCTCGACGCCGATCTGCTCGACCAGACCAACCGCGACCGCTATGAGCGTTACGACAAGATCAAGGCGACCGAGCAACTCTCCGAGGAGTATCTCTGCGACGATGCCGATATCGTCGTCGTGGCATTCGGTGCCGCGGCCCGTATTGCGCGCAACGCCGTGAACGCCGCTCGCGAACAGGGCATCAAGGCCGGCCTGTTCCGTCCCATTACGCTCTGGCCGTTCCCGGCCGATGCGCTCGAGAGGACGACCGGCCATGCCAAGGGCTATCTCTCGGTCGAGATGAACATGGGCCAGATGGTCGAGGACGTGCGCCTCGTTGTCAACGGACGTGCGCCAGTCGAGTTCTTCGGACGCACGGGTGGCGTCATTCCGACGCCTGCCGAGGTGCTCGACGCCATCGTCGCATTCGATCAGAAAGTGGGTGAGTAACATGGCGGAGAAGGAGGAGAAGGTCGTCTTCGAGCGTCCCGATGCGCTGTTGCCCGTCGTGACCAACTTCTGCCCGGGTTGCACCCACGGTATCGTGCATCGTCTGGTCGCCGAGGCCATCGACGAACTCGGCATCGAGGGCAAGACGGTGGGCGTCACGCCCGTCGGCTGTTCCGTCCTGGGATACAATTTCTTCGGCTGCGACATGGTCGAGGCCGCTCATGGGCGCGCGCCTGCGGTCGCGACCGGCATCAAGCGCGTGCTGCCGGATAACGTCGTCTTCGCCTATCAGGGCGATGGCGATCTCGCTTCCATCGGCACGGCCGAGACCGTGCACGCGGCCACGCGTGGCGAGAACATCACCATCATCTTCATCAACAACGCAATCTACGGCATGACCGGTGGCCAGATGGCTCCCACGAGCCTGCCGCATCAGGTTACGCAGACCTCGCCCTACGGTCGCGACACCTCGAGCGCCGGCTATCCCGTGCGCATTTGCGAGTTGCTTGCCACGCTCGATGGCCCCGCGTATCTCGAGCGCGTCACCGTGGATACGCCCGCGCACGTGCGCAAGGCGAAGAAGGCCATCAAGAAGGCGTTCCAGAACCAGGTTGACGGCGTGGGCTACTCGCTCGTCGAGGTCGTCTCGACCTGTCCGACCAACTGGGGCATGACGCCGCAGGAGTCCTTCGAGTGGATGCGCGAGAACATGCTGCCGTACTACCCGCTCGGCGTGTATCGTGACGTGTTGGCCGAGGGCTACGAGAGCGTTGCCGCTGCAGCGCTCGACCGTGCCAAGGACAGCAAGATCGTTGCCGAGGGAGGTGCGCGCTAATGAGCAAGGAGATGCGCTTCATCCTCTCCGGATTCGGTGGCCAGGGCCTGCTCTTCGGCGGCAAGGTCATCGCATACGCGGGTCTCATCGAGGATCGTCAGGTCTCGTGGCTGCCCTCGTACGGTCCCGAGATGCGCGGCGGTACCGCCAACTGCTCGGTCACGTTGTCCGACGAGCCCATCGGGTCGCCGCTCATCACCAATCCGACGGCGGTCATCGCGATGAACCAACCTTCCGTCGACAAGTTCGAAGCCGATATCGTGCCCGGCGGCATTATCGTCATAGATAGCGCGCTTACCAACAGCGGTCCTGTGCGTGACGATATCACCTCGTTCATGATTCCCGCGACTTCGGCTGCCGAGGAAGAGGGCCTCAAGGGTCTCGCGAACATTGTGTGCGTGGGCAAGCTCTGGGCTGAGACACAGTTTTGCCAGCGCGAGACGCTCGATGCGGCCATTCGCAAGGCCGTTCCAGCACGCAAAGCCGCGATGGTCGAGAAAAACCTCGCTGCGCTTGAGCTTGGCATAGGACTGTAGGGAGCCTGACATTGGTCTAACCAAGAACGGCTCCTCAATGTGGGGAGCCGTTCTTGGATGTACGTGGTACTGTATGGGATTTACGCGCTGCATGCTTTTTGCAACGTGTGAGAGATATCAATGGTAAGGAGAAAGGCAATGAGCGAAGAGGCAATCGAGAACAAATTGGGAACGAAGATCACGACGCTGCGCGAGGCGCATCATCTTACGCAGCAAGACCTGGCGGATCGCTGCCAGTGCGATATCGAGACCATCCAGGGTCTCGAAAACGGTGAACTCCCGCCTTCGCTTGCACCCCTTATCAAGATCACGCGTGCGCTTGGCGTACGCCTCGGCACCCTCATGGACGATGACGAGGCCCGTGGGCCACTCTACATCTCGCAGGAGCAGATGAAGGAGGTCACGCGCCTCAAGAGCCTCGAGACGAATAACGATGCGGGTGACCTGTCCTACTTCAGCCTTGCGGCGGGCAAGCCCTCGCGCCATATCGACCCCTTCGTCATCACCGTCGACCCCTCCGGCGAGACAAGCCACAAGCTCGTCGGCCACGAGGGCGAGGAGTGGCTCTACGGCATGGAGGGCGAGATCGAGATCGAGTACGGCAAGGAGCTCTTCGTGCTGCACCCGGGTGAATCCATTTACTACGATTCCATCGTTCCGCACGAAGTGCGCGCGCATGACGGCCAGAAGGCCAAGTTCCTCGCCGTCGTGTACACGCCGGTCTAGAGGGGGCTGGTGCTGACGATGACAGAAATCATGCAAGAGTCACCGGCCTACATGGCCACCGACCACCTCATCACCGAAAACGGATGGACGCAGGAGGAGATTGACTTTCGCCTCGAGCGAGCGGCAGAGATCATGCAGCCGTCTGCTCGCGAGGACGGTAGTGTCCCTGTTTTCGGCGACCAGGACTATCCACTGCTTTCCGAGATGACGCTCGGCGATTACCTGCGCTTCCAGACTGAAATCGATCCCGATCACGAGTTCATGGTCTATCCTGACCGCGACTTGCGTTGGACGTACGCCGAGTTCAACGAGCGCAGCGACTTGCTCGCGCGCGGCATGCTCTACATCGGCATGCGTCCGGGCGACCATCTGGGCGTATGGGCACGCAACATCCCAGATTGGGTCACCTTCATGTACGCGTGCGCCAAGATCGGCGTCGTCATGGTCACGATGAACCCGGTCTTCAAGTCCAACGAACTCGACTACGTGCTCAAGCAAAGCGACATGAAGGCACTGTGCATCATCGACCAGTATCGCGACATTGACTACAAGGGAATCATCCGCGAGCTCGTGCCGGAATCGCTCACGCAGCAGCGCGGTTACCTCAACACCGAGGAATACCCCTTCCTCAAGAACCTCATCTACATGGGGCCCGAGAAGCACCGCGGCTTCTACAGCGTCCCCGAGCTGCTTCTGCTCGGCGAATACGTCGATGCCGAGGAACTCGACAAGGTTACCCGGTCCTTCGACAACAACGACTGCTGCATGATGCAGTACACGAGCGGCACGACGGGCTTTCCCAAGGGCGTCATGCTCACGCATCGCAACATCCTCAACGATGGCTTCTTCATCGGCGAGGGCATGAAGCTCACGCCCAATGACCGCGTGTGTCTGCCCGTACCGTACTTCCACTGCTTCGGTTGCGTGCTCGGCATCATGGCCATTCTCACGCACCGCTGCACCATCGTCGGTATCGAGGACTTCGACGCCGAGATGGTCTTGCGCGCGATCGACCGCGAGAAGGCGACCGCAGTGTACGGAGTTCCTACCATGTACATCGCCGAGCTCAACCATCCGGACTTCGAGAAGTACGACATGTCCTCCCTGCGCACCGGCATCATGGCCGGCTCCCCGTGCCCTCCCGCGACCATGCAGGAGGTCATCGACAAGATGAACATGCGCGACATCACCATCTGCTACGGGCTCACCGAGACGAGCCCCGTATTCACGCAGACGAGCGTCGACGATGATGTCGAGCACAAGTGCACGACGGTGGGACGCAAGCACCCGCCGGTATCGGTCAAGGTCGCCGACGTCAACACGGGCGAACCTCTGGGTCCGGGCGAGCATGGCGAGCTGTGCTGCCGTGGTTACAACGTCATGAAGGGCTACTACAAGATGCCCGAGGAGACGGCCAAGGCCATCGACGAGGAAGGCTACCTGCATTCCGGCGACATGGGCACCATCGACGAGGAGGGCTACTTCCGCGTCACGGGTCGCATCAAGGACATGATCATCCGCGGTGGCGAGAACATCTACCCGCTCGAGGTCGAGAACTTCCTGCTCACGATGCCCGGCGTCCTCGACGCGCAGGTCGTGGGTTGTCCCGACGAGAAGTACGGTGAGGTCGTGACGGCCTTCATCCGCACGCGCGAGGGCTACGAGGACATGACGCAGGAGGACGTGCGCGAGTACGCGATCCCGCGCATCGCCCGCTTCAAGGTACCCAAGTTTGTCTTCTTCGTCGACGAGTTCCCCATGAACCCGGCCAACAAGATCCAGAAGTTCAAGCTGCGTGACATGGCCAAGGAGCTCACCGGTCGCACCGACCAAGAGGTCTTTGACGAGGAGTGACGCGTTAGTCGAATTGTGAATTGGATAACTAAGCGCAACGTCTTTTGCGGGGCATCTGATTGAAGATGTGATAAAATCAGTTTGCGCTCTGGCTGATACCTGTAGGTAACACCCGGAGCGCTTACTTTATCCTTATGAGCCTATCTTCGCATGTCAGCATATATACGCTCCCATACTTGAATGCTTGGTTTCGTCTTAAATACTCTGCAAGCTTTTCGTCGGTCAGGCATTTGTTTTCACTATTGTCGAATACCACGCTCGTTGCATTAAGCTTCTTGCTCGCGTTTTTGAGATGGCCATTTATCGTGTTGTACGATGATGCGCTGTTCAGGACTTTTATCTCCATTCCATTATCTAGGTCTGCATAGTTGAGGGAGCGACCTGTAGGCTTGCCGTTTCTATCAAGCTCTTGGACATTGTCATTGACAAAGCAGCATCGAATGCCGCGCCTGCTGAGTTTTTCTGCAGTTCGAATCTCATGTGAGCAATGAGTTTCTTTGAAGATGCGCACATCTTCATTTTCAAATGTCACCTTCGGAGTCTTATCGCTGTCTGACAAGTGCCTATCGAAAACTTGCATTACTCATCGCTCTGTTGTCACCCGTATCCCGTCTGCGGAAAAGCCGATGGTGATGGCGCCTTGTTCGTCGGTGCGGTAGATGCGTGTTCCGACGTCATTCAGCATGCGCAGCGTCTCGGCGTTGGGATGCCCGTACTTGTTGTCGGCTCCCACGCTTATAAGCGCGATCTCTGGCGCGAGCCGTGTGAGCTGCTCGTCCGTCAGGCCGCCCTTGCTGCCGTGATGGGCAACCTTGAGGAAGTCGATGTCACCCACCCGTGATGTGACTCCCTCCATCGCGGTGCTCTCCGCATCGCCCGTGAGGAGGCCGCGCGCTTCGATGCTGCCGTCGCCATCCGCATCGAACTCGAGCAGGCCGACGAGGCTGTCATCGTTCTCGCTTTCTCCGCCTGCTTGCGGTGCGACGATGGTCAGCGCGAACTCGCCGGCACGCAACGTCGATCCGGGCCGCACGCCTTCGGCACCACGGCCGCCCGTTACCCAGCGTGCGGATTCGAGGACCGGTTCCATGAACCTCTCGTCGAGCAAATCGGAATGCACGTACACGTGGTCGATGCCGATGATTCCGGCAAGTTCGCGCAGTGCGCCGGCGTGGTCGGCATCCTTGTGCGTAATGACGACTGCATCGAGATGCGTCACGCCTTGCTCGGCAAGCTCGCGCAGGAGCACGTCGCCCCTCTCGCCCGTGTCGACGAGCATGTTTGCCTTCCCACTTTGCACGAGCATGCTGTCGCCCTGTCCGACGTTCAGCATGACGACGCGCGAGCCTGTCGGGCCAGGTTGCACCGCGAGCTGCCCGAAACCAAGCGCGAAGACGAGGACGACGGGAAGGGAGAACGCGATGCAAATGCCTGGCATTCGCAGGACCTGTCCATGTCTGGACGATTCACGTCCGGGCAGATGCCGACGGGGGAGGGGCCATGCAATCCAGAGGCAGGCGAAGACAATGCAGAAGAAGATGCCGAGCACCTCTGTGCCACTCGAGAGTGGAAAGCATGCGCCGGGGATGTCCGCAAGACAGCGCACGCACGAGGCGCAGCACGATGCGATGGCCGCCGTGAATTGCAACAGCATGTTTCCGACGGGTGCGAGCACAATGCCGAAGACGAGCGCGATGACACCCAGGCACAGCGCAGCCGTGATCAGGGGAGCCGCGATGAGATTCGCAACGGGCGAGATGAGGGGGAGTTGGGCGAACTGTGCGACGGTCACCGGAAGCGTCAGGCACGACGCGGCAAGCGTTGCCGCTATCGAGGAGGATACGAACTCGGGGAGACGAGGAAGGGCATGGGCGAGCCAGTAGCTCGCCCATGCGCCAAAGACGACGAGGCCGAACACCGAGAGCACCGAGAGCTGGAACCCGAGCGAGAACGCCATGGGAGGGGAGAGCCCGAGAAAGACGAACACGCACAACGCAAGGCCGCTCGGTACATGGGCGCGTTGCCTCGTCATCCCCAAGACGAGCGCGACCGAGCACATCGTGCAGGCACGTATCGCCGATGCGGCAAAGCCCGTGATCGCCACGTACACGACAAGCGCGGCGACGAGCATGGCGCTGCGCACCCCGCGTCGCAGGGGAGTGTGGGCGAGCACGGCGGAGAGCAGCATGGTGACGATGGCGAGATGCGTTCCCGAGACGGCCATGAGGTGGGCAAGCCCCGTCGTCTGGAACGCCTGCTCGAGCTCCGAATCTGCATATATCGTCTTATTGCCGAGTAGCACGCCGGCAAGAAGCCCGGCGGCATCTCCGCCGAGCGCGGCGATGTGCTCGAACGATTCGTCACGAAACGAGGTTACGAGTCCGCGCAGTCCCGCGCTGCATCCCAGTTCCTCGACATTCATCGCTCGCAGTGTGCCCGCGAAGCCGTTTTGGTGGTTCCAGCGTCCGCTGTCATCCGGCTTGGGTACCGAGACGCTTCCCGTGACCGCAATCCGATGTCCGGCGAAAAGCCCTTCGTTATCCTTGGGCCAGATGACCCGGACACGTATCGCATCGGGACCATCGCCCATCTGCGCCTTCGAGACATAGCCGTAATCGCGTCTTGCCGGGTCGCCAATCAGGTCAAGCTCGATCGTGACATCCTGCTCTAGTATCGCGGGAAGCCGTCCGGCATCGTTGGCCCATCCTGTCCAAAAGCAAAACCCGCAGACGAATGCGCTGGTAAACGCCATGAGGATGATTGCGATGCCCGAGCGCGTGAGGTGGGAGATGGCGTTTCTGGCGTGCTGCGGCGCGAGCCGTCGCCACGCGAGCACGATGAGGATGGTGACGAGTGCCGTGCCGGCAACTTCCAAGACAAGGTCATGCATCTCGAGCTCATCCGCATACATGCGCCATGTCAGCTCTTCTGCCAGGTAAATTGCCATCCATGCGCTCAAGGCTGCGAAAAGGAGGGGAGGTAGCGATGGGCGGGCGGGTGTCTCGAGTGAAGGTAAGCTCATACGCAGATCTTGTCCTTGAGGTTCGCGAAGCGCGTCTCGCCGATACCCGAGACGTTTTGCAGGTCCTCGATTCTCGCGAAACGACCGTTTGCCTCGCGATAGGCGATGATGCGCTCGGAAAGCGCGGGCCCCACGCCCGAGAGCTCCTGGAGTTCTTCGGCGCCTGCCGTGTTGATGTTGATTTTCGCCTCTTTCTTCGTCGATGAGCCAGTTTTGCTCGAGCTTGTGTTCGTCTGCTCTCCATCCTGTGCTTGCTCGATGGTCGGTATAGTGACTTGCTCGCCGTCAGCGAGCTTCTGGGCGAGATTCGCGGCGCCGGGCAACGCGTTTGCGGCAAGGCCACCTGCCGCCTGAATGGCCTCGCCCACGCGCGCATCGGCTGGCAGCGTATAGAGCCCTGGAGCGTTGACCGCACCTTCGACATCGACCACGATTGAAGCTTGCGTCATGGCCGATTCGCTGGCCGCCGAGCCCGATGCTTCCTGGGGCGGACTCGCGTTTGTTGCAACGAAATCCGCGTTCGCCTTTGGCCAGAAGTGCCATATGCCCACGAGTACGAGCGCAAGCGCGATGATGAGCGTACCAACGAGTACGGGACGGGGAAGCTCGGCGAGTCCTGCTCGTCTCAGGAGCGAATGTGCTTTCAGGGATAGTTCCTCGGCGTCCATCTGACCTCCACTGCGTTCGTCTCTCGCGCGATGATAGGCGAGGACCATCCATGCGAACCACCTCGAGAACCTGGGCGAAATCGGAGTCACGTGCGACCGAAATCCGACATCTGCAAATTAATCCGCGCTTTCGCTTGACGGGTCGTGATTGATTCCGTAATATGCAATCTCGCGCCGCACAGGGTTCGGCACTTGTTACTGGGGTGTCGTCTAATGGTAGGACAGCGGATTCTGGTTCCGTCAGTGAGGGTTCGACTCCTTCCACCCCAGCCAACGGCGCGTTGACATGGCCCGTTCGTCTAGCGGTTTAGGACGCCGCCCTCTCAAGGCGGAGATCACCGGTTCGAATCCGGTACGGGCTGCCAAGAACACTGAAGGCCGGGATGCACCCGGCCTTCTTGCTTGAGGGAAGCTTGCCATGGCGGATAACGACTTTCTCCCCGTATACCTCATCGTCGGCGCCGACGAGCTCAAACGAGAGTTCGTCTACGGGCGTCTCAACGAGCGCATGGCAAAGCTCGGCGATCTCGACTTCAACAAGGACGTGCTCGAAGGTGGGTCGCTCGCCCCCGACGAGCTCACGGCGGCTTGCAATACGATGCCGTTCATGAGCGAGAAGCGCCTCGTCGTCATCCAATCTGCGGAGCGTCTCAAGAAGGCGGCGCAAGAGGCCATCGTCTCGTATCTCGAGAGCCCCAACGATACGACCGTCCTCGCGCTCATCGCCGAGAAGCTCGCGAAGAACACGCGTCTGTACAAGGCGATCGCCAAGGTCGACAAGAAGGCCGTCATCGATTGCAGCCCGCTCGGCGCACGTGAGCTGCCGCAGCAAGTGCAGCAGTTTGCCCAGAGCAAGGGCGTGAGCATTACGCGCCCGGCGGCCGAGGAGCTCATCTCGCTCATCGGCGAATCGACCATCCACCTCGACGGCGAGCTGACCAAGATGGCCATTGCCCTGGGGCGTGGCGCCGTCATCGACTTGCCCGAGGTGCAGGCGTACGTCGCTCGCGTCGCCGAGCCCAAGCCCTGGCACTTGAGCGATGCGCTTGCGGAACGCGATGCGACGAAATGCGCAGTCCTACTCGCGCGCATGAGCGCCCAGTCACCTTTTGGCCTGCTGACCATGTGCGTCAACAGGATTCGCGACCTGCTTGTCGCAAAGGACTTGCAGGGTCAGGGAACCGGCGCGCTTGCCTCCGCGCTCGGGCGGCCTGATTGGCAGGTGAAGAACTACGGACGGTGGGCAAGCGGATTTTCCGAAGCCGAGCTCGAGGCCGCGCTCGTCGGGGCCGTTGCCTGCGACCGGGCGATGAAGACGGGTGCCGACCAGCAGGCGACCTTCGAACGCTGGGTCTTGGACGTCTGCACGCGTCGAGTTTCACATTCGTCGATGAGATGACGCGCAACTGTGATATCATCTCGTAGTTTCGTCGCACCCCACTGCGAGAGACAATGGGTTTCATCGAAAGGAAAAGCCGGAAATGGCGAACATCAAAAGTCAGAAGAAGCGTATCAAGACCAACGAGAAGGCCCGCCTGCGCAATCGCGCCGCCAAGGCCGAGATGAAGACCGCCGTGCGCCGCGTGCGCGAGGCCGTCGAGGCCGGCGACAAGGCACTCGCGACCGAGGCTGCCAGCAAGGCCTGCCGCCTGTTCGACAAGGCCGTCAGCAAGGGCATCATCCACAAGAACCAGGCCGCCAATCGCAAGAGCGGTGTCATGGCCCTGGCCAATAGCCTCGACAAATAGCTTTAGGGCTTTTTGGGCTTCTCGGGAGGCCGCCCTCATGATGGGCGGTCTCCTTTTTCACGTTGACGTTCCTGCGTTAGAATGAGTCCTATGGACCGCTCGCATATCAGAAACTTCTCCATCATCGCGCACATCGACCATGGCAAGTCGACCATCGCCGACCGCATTCTCGAGATGACGAACACGGTCGCCTCGCGCGACATGGTCGAGCAGGTGCTCGATTCGATGGATATCGAGCGCGAGCGTGGCATCACCATCAAGTCACAGGCCGTCTGCGTTCTCTACGAGGCCAACAACGGCGAGACATACCAGTTCAACCTCATCGACACGCCGGGTCACGTCGATTTCACCTACGAGGTCTCGCGCTCGTTGGCGGCATGCGAGGGCGCGGTTCTCGTCGTGGATTCCACCCAGGGTGTCGAGGCGCAGACGGTCGCCAATGCCCTGCTCGCCATGAACGCCGACCTCGAGATCATTCCCGTCATCAACAAGGTCGACTTGCCCGCCGCCGACCCCGAGCGCGTGCGTGCCGAGATCGAGGAGGGTCTCGCGATTCCCGCCGACGAGGCGATACTCACCTCGGGCAAGTCGGGTATCGGCGTGCATGACCTGCTCGAGGCCATCGTCGAGCGCATCCCGGCGCCGCAAGGCGACGCCAACGCACCGCTCAAGGCCCTCATCTTCGATTCGTACTTCGATGCCTACCGTGGTGTCGTCGCGCTCATCCGCGTCGTCGACGGTTCGATCAAAGCCCGTCAGAAGATTCGCTTCATGGCGACGAAGAACGAGTGTGAGGTCGAGGAAGTGGGTGTGCGTCGTCCGGCCGAGACTCCGGTCGACGAGCTCAAGGTCGGCGAGGTCGGCTATCTCGTTACGGGCCTCAAGGATCCGCGCATGGTCAAGGTCGGCGATACGGTCACGCTCGCGAAAAACGGTGCCGCCGAGCCCCTGCCCGGATACCGTGACGTCAAGCCGATGGTCTACACGGGACTGTTTCCCATCGATGCCGACCAATATCCGGCCCTGCGCGATGCCCTCGACAAGCTCACGCTCAACGATCCGGCACTTGTCTACGAACCCGAGACGAGTCAGGCGCTCGGCTTCGGGTTTCGCGTCGGCTTCCTCGGCTTGCTGCACATGGAGGTCGTCAAGGAGCGCCTCGAGCGCGAGTTCGGGCTCGATCTCATCGCGACGGCACCCTCGGTCGAGTATCACGCCTACCTCACCGATGGCGAGGAAGTGACCGTCCATTCCCCGCAGGATATGCCCGATCCCTCGTCCATCGAGCGTATCGAGGAACCGTACGTCAAGGCGGACATCATCATCCCGCCCGACTACATCGGTGCGGTCATGGAGCTTTCGACCGAGCGTCGCGGCAAGTTCATCGACATGCAGTACCTCTCGACGACTACCGTCGAGCTCAAGTTCGAGATGCCGCTCTCCGAGCTCATCATGGACTACTTCGATTCGCTCAAGAGCCGCACCAAGGGCTATGCATCGCTTGACTACGATGTCTGTGGCTATCAGGCGAGCAATCTCGTCAAGCTCGAGATACTGCTCGCAGGCAATCCCGTCGATGCGCTTTCGGCGATTGTGCACAAGGACGCCGCCTACACGCGTGGCAAGGCCCTGTGCGAGAAGCTCAAGGAAATCATTCCGCAGCAGCTCTTCGAAGTGCCCATACAGGCCGCCGTGGGCAGCAGGATCCTGGCGCGCCAGACGGTGCGCGCGCGTCGCAAGGACGTGTTGGCCAAATGCTATGGCGGTGACATCACGCGCAAGCGCAAGTTGCTCGAGAAGCAGAAGGCGGGCAAGAAGCGCATGAAGAACATCGGCAACGTCGAGGTTCCGCAAGAAGCGTTCATGGTCATCCTCTCCGTCGACGACGAGTAGCGCCTCTTGGCAAATCTAGACACATACCTCGCCACGCCTCTTTGGCTCGCGCCGATGGCCGGCGTGACCGATCGCGCTTTCAGGAGCCTGTGCCTTCGACATGGCGCAGGGCTCACGTTTTCCGAGATGGTGAGTGCCAAGGGCCTCGAATACGATGGCGTGAGGACCTTCGCGCTCGTCGAGCCGGCAGACGAGGAACGCGTGCTCGCCGTGCAGCTCTTCGGCTCGGAGCCCGATTGCATGGCGCGCCAGGCCGTTCGTGTCGCCGAACGTCTGGGCGATAGGCTCGCGCTCATCGACGTGAACATGGGCTGTCCCGTGCGCAAGGTCGTGCGCCGTGGCGAGGGATCGGCCCTCATGAGGACTCCGGAGTTAGCGGCCGATATCATACGCAGCATTGCCGATGCGGTTGACGTACCCGTCACCGCGAAGTTCAGGAGCGGCTGGACGAACGAGGAGAAAAACGCCGTCGACTTCGCCAAGCGTCTCGAACAGGCCGGCGCCGCGCTTTTGAGCGTGCACGGACGGAGTGCGCGGCAGATGTATCGTGGCAAAGCCGATTGGGATGTGATCGCCCGGGTCAAGGAGGCGGTCGAGATCCCCGTCGCCGGCAGCGGGGACGTCTTCTCCTTCGAGGACGCGCGCCGCATGCGCGAGCGATGTGGCGTCGATGCGGTGCACGTCGCACGTGGGGCACGTGGCAATCCGTGGATCTTCACCGGGCACGAGCCCACTCATGCCGAGCGTGTGGATGTCATGCGCGAGCACTTCGACCTCTACCTCCACTACGCCGATCCGGTGAAGGCGCGCGACGAGCGCCCCTTGACGAGCGTCGCGGCCGTGCCCGCGCCCCGGGACGAGCAAGCTCCCTACCTTACCCCGCTTCGCGCGCAGCTCGCCTGGTACGTACGCGGTCTGCCCAACGCGGCATCTCTGCGCAAGAGCCTGAGTGACGCGAGGAACGTTTCCGACTTCGAGCGCATCTTCGATGAGGCCGAGGCCCTCGCCGAAAGTGGGAGACGATGATCGAGGCCCTGTACCTGCATCTACCCTTCTGCGTCTCACGTTGCGCGTATTGCGACTTCGCGACGAGCGCGTGCGATGACGGCGCACGGATGGATGCCTACGTGGAGGCGCTGTGCCTGCAATTGCGTCGGGCAGCAAAGGCCGGCCTGCTCGGACAGGTCAAGACGATCTACATTGGCGGCGGTACGCCCACGCACCTCGGCAGCAGGCGCCTCAACACGCTCGTGTACACGCTCTCGCTTTCGGTCAATCTCGAGAACGTCGTCGAATTCACCTGCGAGGCCAATCCCGAGTCGATTGACGAGCGCATGGTGGCCGACCTCTTCTCGCTCGGCGTAAACCGCTTCAGCATCGGGGCGCAGAGCTTCGATGATGCGGTCTTGCGGGGATATGGTCGCGTGCATGACGCGGCTGCGATCGACGCGGCCCTTGCCGCCGTGCGCACGCGTACGAACAACGTCTCGCTCGACCTTATCTGCGGAGGGCCGGGCCAGAGCATGGAATCGTGGAGGGAAAGTCTGCGGCACGCAATCGACGCGGACGTATCGCATGTGAGCGTCTATCCGCTCATGCTCGAGGACGATACGCCGCTTGCGCATCGTGTCGAGATGGGGGAGTGCGAAGTTGCCGACGAGGACGCGCAGGCCGACATGATGCTCGAGGCCGAGCAGATGCTGACGGCCGCGGGGTTCGAGCGCTATGAAGTCGCCTCCTATGCCAAGCCGGACTTCACTTCCTGCCACAACACGGCGTATTGGACGGGTGCTGAGTACCTTGGCCTCGGGGCCGGGGCTTCGAGCATGCTGTCGGCTGCGACCGCGGAACAGGCGATTGATTCGGGGATATTCGAAATCGATAGAGAAAAGGCTGGGTGGGGGATGCACAAAGCGAGTTTCCCTAAAGGGACTAGCTTCGCGTCGGCGCATACGAGCGGAAGCGCCAGTGGCGCTTCCGTGCGAGCTCAGCACTGTCCGAGCGACTGCGCCCCCACCCAGCCTTATGATGTAGATTTCGCCCGTATCCGCATCGCTGCATCATCCGATGATATCGCGTTTGCCGAATCGCTCGGATGTCCTCGTGCCGAAATCGAATTACTCAGCGCCCGCGAATCTGCCGTCGAAGACCTCATGCTCGGCATGCGCAGAAGCATCGGCGTCTCGGTCGAGCAGGTGCGATCCGTCGAGGGTGCGCCCGCGGTCTTCGAGCGCCTCGAGCAGCTTGGACTTGTGTGCGAACAAGATGATCGCTTCGTTCCCACGCGGCGCGGTTGGTTGCTCGGAAACGAGGTCTATGGTGCGATTTGGTCGCTCGTGTCCTAGACGTTGACGTTCGCGTATGGCTTGGTGACGAATCGCTTACGATTCGCATTAGCCGTCTGGCCGTACCCCACAATAGTCACCGTCGAATCTGAGTGCGGGGAGTTATTTCGCATGGCGTATGAGTATTACGAAGTTCTCGGTGTTTCGCGCGAGGCTACTGTAACGGAGATAAAGAAGGCGTTCAGGCGCAAGGCGCGTGAACTGCATCCTGACGTCAACAAGGCCCCCGATGCCGAAGAGCGCTTCAAGGAGCTCAACGAGGCGTATGACGTGCTTTCCGATTCCCAGAAGAAGTCCCTGTACGACCGCTATGGTACGCCGGAGGCCGCACAGGGTTTCGGTGGTTATCAGGCTGTCGACATGAGTGACATCTTCGGTGGCATGGGCGACATCTTCAGTTCCTTCTTCGGCGGCATGGGCGGCCGAGGATCCCAGCAGGTGCGCCGCGACGGTCGCGACATGGGAATCGGGCTTCGCCTCACGCTCGAGGAAGTCGCCCGCGGCGCGAAGAAGGACATCGTCTACGATCGCCTCGCCACCTGCGAGGAATGCGGTGGCAGCGGTGCCGCCGAGGACGGTTCGGAGGTCGAATGTCCGACCTGCCACGGCTCGGGTCATGTCGTGAGCGTGCAGCATACGTTCCTCGGCGACATGCAGACGGCGGTCACCTGCCCGGACTGCGGTGGTACCGGGCGCACCATCGACAAGCCCTGTCCCGAATGCCAGGGTCAGGGGCGCGTTCCCGATCGCGAGCATCTCACCATCGAGATTCCCCTCGGCATACACGATGGGCAGCAGATTCGTGTCCAGGGTCGTGGCGAGGCGGGTATGCAGGGTGCACCGGCGGGCGATTTGATCGCGACCGTGCGCATAGACCCCCACGAGTACTTCGAGCGCGATGGTGACAACCTGCATACGCGTGCGAACATCACGGTCGTCCAGGCGATGACCGGCGCGGACATCACCGTATGCGGCATCCTCGAGGACGAGGAGGTTCCCGTCCACATCCCTGAGGGCTGCCAGCCCGGCCAGACGCTGCGTATCAAGGGATATGGCCTGCCGATGTTTCGCAGGAACAACAAGCGCGGCGACTTGCTCGTGCATGTCACGGTCGTCGTCCCGAAGAAGCTCTCGCGCAAGGCCAAGAAGGTCGCCGAGGAGCTCGGCAAGGAAATCGGCGACGACGTTTCCAGGGAACGCGCCCCGCTCGTCCAGTAGCGTTCGCACCGGCTTCGCGCTGCGGAAATCATTTTGTGTTGGAAATAAATTGACAGCCCCCTTTGTCGTGAAAGTGCGTATACTTAGCCGCATGTTGACCCACTGATTCAAAAGGAAAGAGGAAACACCATGGATTTGAAGGGTAGCCAGACCGAGATCAACCTCCAGACCGCCTTTGCCGGCGAGTCGCAGGCCCATACCAAGTACGAGTACTACGCAAGCCAGGCGAAGAAGGACGGCTACGAGCAGATCGCGGCCCTGTTCCTCGAGACCTCGCACAACGAGAAGGAGCATGCCAAGATCTGGTTCAAGTACCTCCATGGCGGCGAGATGCCCGAGACGCTTCCCAATCTCGAGGACGCCGCCGCAGGCGAGAACTACGAGTGGACCGACATGTACGCCGGCTTTGCCAAGACCGCCCGCGAGGAGGGCTTCGAGGAGATCGCCCTGCGCTTCGAGATGGTCGGTGCCATCGAGAAGCAGCACGAGGAGCGCTATCGTGCGCTGATCGACAACATCGAGACCGGAAAGGTCTTCAGCCGTGATGGCGATGCCATCTGGATTTGCCGTAACTGCGGCCACATCGTCATTGGCAAGAACGCTCCCGAGATCTGCCCCGTGTGCTCGCACCCCAAGGCGTTCTTCGAGCTGGAAGCCCACAACTACTAGGATATGGTTCGCGAAGGAGCGGTCATGAAGAAGTGGCGCTGCAAGCTTTGCGGCTATGTCTACGAGGGCGAAGAGCCGCCCGAGACGTGCCCCCTATGCGGGGCGCCGGCATCGCAGTTCGAGCTCATCGAAGACGAATAGCGTCTTTCGCACAGAAGAGGGGACGGGTCATCGGGGGTTTCCGGTGACCCGTCTTCATTGAGGCCAATATGAGAATCATCGAAGTCACATCGCTGGATGCCCCCGAGCTCGATGCCTATGCACGTCTTACGGAAGCGCAGCTACGCAATAGACTCGAGCCGGAAAAGGGGATATTCATCGCCGAGTCACCCAAGGTCATCGGACGCGCCCTCGACGCGGGGATGCAGCCGCTCTCCATGCTCATGGACCGCTCGCATCTCGGGGAATGCGCCAGCCTCGTGGCGCGTTGCGGAGATATCCCCGTCTACACGGGCCCTGCCGACGTTCTCGAGGGGCTTACGGGTTTCAGGTTGACGCGCGGCGTGCTCTGCGCCATGCGTCGTCCGCAGCTGCCTGAGGTCGAAGGCCTGCTCGCCGACGCTCGACGCGTCGCCGTACTCGAGGGGATCGTCGACCATACCAACGTGGGCGCGATATTTCGTTCCGCTGCCGCACTTGACGTCGACGCCGTTCTCGTGACCCCCACCTGTTGCGATCCGCTGTATCGTCGCGCCGTTCGGGTCTCGATGGGAACGGTGTTCCAGATTCCCTGGACACGCATCGGGCACGACCCGGACGATTGGCCACAAGCCGGCATCGAGAGGTTGCACGAGCTCGGATTCAAGACGGCCGCGTTCGCGCTGGACGATGACTCGGTATCCCTTGACGACGCCGGGCTCAACGCCGAAGACCGTCTTGCCCTCGTGTTCGGCACCGAGGGCGATGGCCTGACCTCGTCCACGATCGCACGCTGCGATTACACCGTGCGCATTCCGATGGCGCATGGCGTCGATTCGCTCAACGTTGCCGCCGCGAGCGCCGTCGCGTTCTGGCAGCTCTGCAGATAGGGAAGTGCGATGAGTGCGTTTTCCGACAGGACCGTTATCGTGCGCGGATGTGGCGCGCAGGCGAGCATGGCGCATGCCGTCGCCGCCGGCTTTGCGGCGCAAGGCGCCAATATCGTGGCTGTCGGTCCGCACGCGAGCGTGAACGACTATGCTCGGTCGCTTGCCGTCGAGGCGGATGCCGGGGTCATGGCGTTGCGTCTTGCGCACGAGGACACGCCGGCCGTGCGCAAGGCCGTACAGGATATCGTGGATCGCTTCGGGCGCATCGACGTGCTCGTGAACTGCTCGCTCGTCGCGCGTGCCGAGCTGCTCGCGTCCACGCGCGACGATGATTTCGAGCGCACATTCGCGACATGCGCCATCGAATCCTTCGCCTGGATGCGCGAATGCCGTCCGCACTTGGCTATCGTGCACGGATCCATCATCAACTTCGGCTCGCGTCTGGCGATGCAAGGGCAACCTGGCTTCGGGATGCTTGCCGCCGCGGTCGAGGGGCTTGCCGGCATAAGCCGCGTCGCCGCACGCGAATGGGCCGATGACGATATCAACGTCAATATCGTCTGCGCACAGGCGGCGACCGCGCAGTTCGAGCATTGGGCTCGTGAATTCCCCGATGCGCAAGACGAGGCGCTTTCGTCTCTGGGGCGTGATGCGCTCTCCGCGTCATATGATGGTCTCGTGGATACCTGCCTCTTTCTCGCGGGCGAGACGGGGCATCATGTGAGCGGGCAGGTTCTCGAGGTATCGTAGGGCCCATTAAGGCGCGCTGCGATGCGTGCCTGGGCAAGTAGGGGAGGATTGACCACGTGAAGTTCGTATCATGGAACGTCAACGGGCTGCGTGCCATCGTCAAGAAGGGTTTTGATGACATCTTCCGCGAATTCGACGCGGACGTCTTCGCCATCCAGGAGACAAAGCTCCAGGAGGGGCAAAGCCCACTCGACTTCGGGGATTATCACGAGTACTGGAGCTACGCGGAGAAGAAGGGCTATTCGGGCACGGCCGTCTTCTCGAAGCGCGAGCCGCTCGCCGTTTTCCACGGGATCGGCGATAGCCGCTTCGACTGCGAGGGCCGCACGGTGACGCTCGAGTTCGAGAGCTTCTACTTCGTGTGCGTCTACACGCCCAATGCCCAGCACGAGCTTGCGCGCATCGACTACCGTTGCGCCTTCGAGGACCGCTTTCGGGAGTATCTGACCGATCTCGCATCGCGCAAGGGCGTCGTCGTCTGCGGTGACATGAACGTCGCGCACGAACCGATCGATCTCGCGCGACCCAAGGAGAACGTCGGTAACGCAGGCTTCTCCGATGAGGAGCGCGGCAAATTCGATGAACTCCTGGCCAGTGGTTTCGTCGACACGTTCCGGCTGCTTCACCCCGATGTGACGGATGCCTATAGCTGGTGGAGCTATCGTATGAGGGCCCGCGAACGAAACGTCGGATGGCGCATCGACTACTTCCTCGTGAGCACGGCGCTCGCCGATTCGGTCGTCGCGGCGGGCATCGAGTCAGACGTATACGGCAGTGACCATTGCCCCGTGTCGCTCGTCCTCGATATTGACGAGTAGGCATCGGCATGTCCGCACGGTGCCGCCGGCACATGCGGCTGCGGTATCATTGACCCATGGATGCTTCGATGGACACGCTCTTCAGCGAGGTGGATGGCGAGACGCGCTTTGCGGCCGCTCCACTTGCCGTGCGCATGCGCCCGCGCACGCTCAGCGAGGTGGTCGGTCAGGAAGAGGCCATCGGCAAGGATACCTGGCTCAGGCGCGCCATTGCCAATGATACGCTCTCCTCGGTCATCCTCTTCGGGCCGGCGGGTACGGGTAAGACCTCCATTGCGCACGTCATCGCCAATTCCACGAACGCCGCCTTCGTCGAGGTCTCGGCGGTTTCGGGAACCGTCGCCGACTTGCGCCGCGAGATCAAAGCGGCCGAGGAGCGTCTGCTCGCCTACAAGCGGCGCACCATCCTGTTCATCGACGAGATACACCGCTTCTCCCGTTCGCAGCAAGATGCCTTGCTCCATGCCGTCGAGGATCGCATCGTCATCCTCATCGGCGCGACGACCGAAAACCCCTTCTTCGAGGTCAATTCGGCCCTCATCTCGCGTTCGCGTATCGTCGAGCTCAAGCCCATAGGCAATCACGGCATCAAGATGCTCGTCAAGCGCGCGATCGAAGACGAGCGCGGTCTCGCCAGCGAATACACGATCTCCGACGAGGCCCTTAACGCCATCGTGATCACTGCGGGCGGGGACGCCCGCACGGCGCTCACGACGCTCGAGCTCGCGGCAGCCCTCACCGAGCCGGGCGGCGAGATTGGCACCGAGCAAGTGCGCGAGGCATCGCCGCGTCGCCAGCTTCCCTATGACAAGGACGGCGACACGCACTATGACGTCATCTCCGCCTTCATCAAGTCGATGCGCGGTAGTGATCCGGATGCGACCGTCTACTGGCTCGCGCGCATGATCGAGGGCGGGGAGGACCCGCGCTTCATCGCGCGTCGCATCTTCATCCTGGCGAGCGAGGACGTGGGCCTTGCGGACCCGCGCGCCATCACCATCGCGGCGGCCGCGTTCAAGTCGGCCGAGAGCATCGGATATCCCGAGTGTCGCATCAACCTGGCCGAGGCGGCCATCTACATGGCGCTCGCGCCCAAATCGAACGCCGCGTACCTTGCCATCGACGCCGCACTCAAGGAGGTGCGCGAAGGGCCATTACGCAACGTGCCCCCGCATCTACGTGACCGCCACAGGCCCGGGTCGGAGGACTACGGCACCTACCTCTATCCCCATGACTACCCCAATGCCCAGGTGGAGCAGCAGTACCTTCCCGATGGCCTCGAACGGGGATGCTTCTACAAGCCGACCAGCATCGGTTGGGAAAAGCTCCGCTTCCCGCCAGAGGAGTAGCCTGGCAACGTGCAGGCGGGCTGTCGAACGAAGGTACAAGGGAGCGCGCCGTAAAGACCGCGAAGCGGGCTGTCGGGAAGCGACCGTCGGAGTGAGGCGGCGCGCCTGCACGTATGCCAGGCGGATTCTTTATGCGCAAAAGAGCACATCGCGTTTCGCAAGCGGGATAATCTGCGCTATCATCTAGGTCTGTATATACACACGTGAACCCGACATGATTTAGGGGACTCTCATGAATGACTTTCTCGCGCAGGCATGGCCGTTCGCGGCCGCTGTTCTCGTAATCCTGGGCATCGTCGCCCTCGTCTTCCTCATCATCATCCTCTATCGCGCGAGCGTGACGATGAAGTCGGTCCAGAACATCGCGGCCGATGCCGAGAAGGAGGTCGCACCCGCGCTCACGAAGGTCAACCCCATGGTCGACAAGGCCGAGCTCATGCTCGACACGGTCAATCTCGAGATGCTGCGCGTCGACGCCATACTCGAGGACGTCGAGCAGATCACCGACGTCGCCGGCAAGGCGGCGACCACCGTCGATGCCGTCACGTCCGCACCGGCCGAGGCCGTCACCTCCATCGTCGACCGCATTCGCGGATCGCTCGGCTCCAAGCGCGCTGACAAGGCCAAGCAGGAACGTCTGGTCTATCCCATTGGCGGACTGCACGGGTCAGCGGACGAATCCGCCAAGGACGAGCAACCCGATCAAGCGGATGACGAGGCCATGAAGAAGGCCGCGCAGCAAGCGGCCGATTGCGCCGCCGAAGGCGTCGCGGTCGAGGAAGTCGACATCGTCATCGAGGCGAGCGGCCAGGCCGTCCCGCATGCGCCATCGCAGGAAAGCGCCGACGAGGCCGGGGCCCACGCGGCCGATGCGCCTGACAAGACGGCGTAGAGCCTGCATCACGAATTCATAGAGAAGTACCAACGGACAAGGAGCATCATGGCGTCCATACCCACCACGTCTGCCGAGATTCGCGAAGCGTACCTGAACTTCTTCGAGGAGAAGGGCTGTCAGCGCTGGCCCTCTTCCTCGCTCATCCCCGATGACCCGTCCCTGTTGCTCACGGTTGCGGGCATGGTCCAATTCAAGCCGTATTTTCTGCAGCAGAAGCACCTTGACCCGCGCTACGTGGGCGCGACGACGGCGCAGAAGTGCGTGCGGACCAATGACATTGACATCATCGGTACCGATGGCCGGCATCTTTCCTTCTTCGAGATGCTCGGCAACTTCAGTTTTGGCGCGTACTTCAAGAAGGAGATGTGCGCCTGGGCCTACGAGTTCTCTGTCGACGTGCTCGGCCTCGACCCCGATCGCATCTACGTCACCATCTACGAGGAAGACGAGGAGACCGCCGGCATCTGGCAGGAGGTGGGGGTCGACCCCAGTCATATCTCCCGTCTCGGTGCCGATGACAATTTCTGGGTCGCCGGTCCCACCGGTCCCTGCGGTCCGTGCTCGGAGCTCTACTACGATCAGGGAGAGGATGTCGGGTGCGGCAGCCCCGACTGCAAGCCCGGTTGCGATTGCGACCGCTTCCTCGAGTACTGGAACCTCGTCTTCACGCAGTTCGACCGTCAGGAAGACGGCACGATGGTTCCCCTCGAGAAGAAGAACATCGACACGGGCCTGGGCCTCGAGCGCATGGCCGCCATCATGCAGGGCGTGAGCTCGAACTTCGATACCGACATCCTGCACGGTCTCATCGAGGTGGGCGAAAGGCTGAGCGGTCGCAGCTACGGCAGCGACGAGCTCACCGATCTCTCGCTGCGCATCATGGCGGATCATTCCCGCGCCATCGTCTTCATGGTCGGTGACGGCATCTTGCCCTCGAACGAGGGCCGTGGCTACATCCTGCGTCGCCTGCTGCGCCGTGCCGTACGCCATGGTCGTCTCATCGGCATCGAGGGTCCCTTCCTCCAGAGCTTCCTCGACGCCATCTGCGAGGAGATGGGCGCGGTCTATCCCGAGATCATCGAGAACAAGGCGCTCATCGAGAAGGTGCTGCTCTCCGAGGAGGAGCGCTTTAATCGCACCATCGACACGGGTATGCACTATCTCGAGGAGGCGATCGAGGGCCTGGACGAGGGAGACGTCCTCGACGGCGTCACCGCCTTCACCCTGCACGACACGTACGGGTTCCCCGTCGAGCTCACGGCCGAGATCTGCCACGAGCAGGGCATCGAGGTCAACATGGAGAGCTTCGAAAACGAGATGACGGCCCAGCGCGAACGGGCACGCGCAGCTCGCAATGACGAGGCCTGGGACGGCTTCGGCGACGTCTTCACGCACATCCTCGACGTGCATGGCCCCACCGAGTTCGTGGGCTACAAGGAAGACGAATGCGACGCACGCGTCGTCGACATCATCGTCGACGGCTCGATCGTCGATGAGGCCCATGAAGGCGAGCAAGTCGCCATCGTACTCGACAAGACGCCGTTCTACGGCGAGATGGGCGGCCAGGTGGGCGACACCGGCACCATATCGAACGACTTGTGCACCATCGCCATCGATGACACCAAACGGCCCGAGGAGGGCCTGCCCGTCCATTACGGCACGGTCGTCTCCGGGAGCGTTCACAAGGGCGATGTCGTGCACGCCGCCATCGACGCACGCCGCCGCGCCCTCATCGCGCGCAACCACACGGCGACGCACATCTTGCAACGTGCGTTGACCGATGTCCTCGGAGAGCACGTGAAGCAGGCCGGATCGCTCGTCGCCCCGGACAGGCTGCGCTTCGATTTCACGCATTTCGAGCCCATGCACCATGAGCAGATTCTCGAGGTCGAGCGCATTTGCAATAACATCATCATGTCCGACCTTCCCGTATACGCATACGAGACGTCGCTCACGTCGGCGCGCGAGGCGGGTGTCCTTGCCCTGTTCGGAGAGAAGTACGGCGAGTTCGTCCGCGTCATCGAGACGGGCACCTTCTCCAAGGAGCTCTGCGGCGGAACGCACGTGGGCAACACGAGCGAAATCGGCTTGTTCAAGATCGTTCAGGAGACCTCGATCGGCGCGAACACGCGCCGTCTCGAGGCCGTGACGAGCATCGAGGCCTACGAGTACATGTCGCGGATGGAGGAGGAGCTGCGCGAGACGGCGCGTTTCCTCAAGGTGCCGCCCCTGGACGTCTCCGAGCGCGTCGCCAAGATGCAGGCACGCCTCGACGAGCTCGAGGGCATGCGCAAGCGCCGCCTCAAGGCCGCGGCCGAAAGTGACGTCGCCGATTTCATGAAGCGGGCAATCCAGTTGGACGGCTACAAGCTCATCGTTGCCGATCTAGGCGACGCCGTCGTGCAGGGCATGCGCGAGATGTGGGACGTCGTCAAGCAGCGCAGCGGCGGCGAGCCCTTTGCAGTTGTGCTCTTTGCGCGTAATCCCGAGGGGGGAAGCCCGCTCATGCTTGCAGCTGGCACGCAAGACGCGGTTGATGCCGGCTTCAACGCCAAGGACGTCATCGCGAACGTCGCCCCGCTCATCGGCGGTGGTGGTGGCGGCAAGCCGGCAATGGCACAGGCAGGCGGAAAGAACGCTGACGGCATTCCCGCGGCTATCGATAAGGCAAAGGAGCTCTTCGGCATCTAGGCCCGTTTCAATGTGCATGCGCGTCATGGGACTTGACATAGGGGAAAAGCGCATCGGCGTTGCCATCGCGGATACGGCAACGGGAATCGCCGTTCCCCTGCGCGTCATGGACGCGCGCGACGTGCTCGGCAACACGCGCTCCTGGCGCGCGCTCGTCCAGGACAACGAACCCGACATGCTCGTCTGCGGACTGCCCAAGACGATGCGCGGGGATACGGGAGGTCAGGCGCGACGCGTACGGGACTGCGCCGAGCGCATCGCGCAGACTTGCGGACTGCCGCTCGAGTTCGCGGATGAGCGACTGAGCAGCGCCGAGGCAAAGCGTCTGTTGCGCGAGCAGGGGTTGTCGGAACGCGAGATGCGGGGCAAGGTCGACAGCGTCGCTGCCTCGCTCTTTCTCGAGATGTGGATCGCCCACAACGGCGAGGACAAGATGGAGGAACGATGACCCAAGGTCAGCATTACGCGACGTCAAGCTATACGGAGAAGCGCAAGAGCAAGTCGCGCAAGCGCACGCTCATCATCGCCTTGATTGCGATCGCCATCATTGCCGTCATCGGCTTTGTCGCCTGCCAGAATCTCTTTGGCGACAAGACCGGCCAGGTCAGGCAAGGTGCCGAAATCGAGGTCGTCATCCCCGCGGGCGCCTCGACCGACAAGATCGCCTCGATTCTCGTCGATGACGGCGTCATCCCCTCGGCAAAGGCGTTCACCGATCGCGTGAAGCAGCTCGGCCAGGCGTCGAGCTTGCAGTCCGGCTCGTATCTGCTGATCGGCGGCGATGACATCGATACCATCATCAAGATACTGGCAAGTGGCCAGACGGGCAGGCAACTGGTCATTCCCGAGGGCTACAACCTGCGCCAGATCGCCGACAAGGTCGAGGCAACGTGCGGCATCGATGCCGAGGAGTTCTACGCCCAGACGCAGAAGGCTTCCGATTACGTCGCCGACTACCCCTTCCTCGAGGGCGTCTACAACGACTCGATGGAGGGCTTCCTCTATCCGGATACGTACCGCGTCGATCCGTCCGCCACGCCCGATGACATCATCCGCATGATGCTCGACCAGTTTGCCGCGCAGATCGCAACGGTCGACATGAGCTATGCGGCTTCCAAGAACCTCACGCTCTACGATGTCGTGACGCTTGCCTCGATAGTCGAGAAGGAATACCAGGCCGAATCCGACAAGGCCCCGATCGCCGCCGTCTTCTACAACCGCCTGCAAAAGGGCATGACCCTGGGCAGCGACGTGACCACCTATTATGCGGTCGGCAAGGACATGACCGAAGAGCTCACCGCCTCCGACCTTGCGAGCGATAGTCCCTACAACACGCGCAACCCGAGCCATTTTGGCCTGCCCGCCGGACCCATCTGCAATCCGTCCGTATCGACCCTGCAGGCTGCGGCCAATCCCGCGCAGGTTGACTACCTGTACTTCTTCTTTTCCAATAGGGAAGGGGAGACCATGTTCTTCGTGAACGACGCCGATTTCAATGCCGCCTGGGCGCAGTACGGGGATTAGCCGATGATCTCGATCAGACCAGACGCGTATTACGTTTCGGTGCTCGACATCGACGCGCGTGACCTCGTCGCACGTGGCTATCGCGCCGTGTTGCTCGACCTCGACAGCACCTTGCAGCCGCGGGGTGCCGCCTGCCTTTCGCCCGAGGTGGTCTCCTGGGTCCAATCGCTCAAGGATGCCGGGCTTTCCGTTGCGCTCATCTCGAATAGCGCGCGCGAGCGCACCGTCGAGGCGGCGCGAGTGCTCGACGTCTACCTCGTGCGCAATGCGATGAAGCCCTTCGCACGCGGTTACGTGCGCGCATGCGCCGCCCTGGGCGTTCCCTGTGACCGGGCCGTCATGATTGGCGACCAATCGTACACGGACGTGCTCGGCGCGCACCGGATCGGCATGGATGCCGTGCTCGTCGCTCCGCAGCCGGGTTCCGACCCGTTGCATACGCATATCCTGCGCGTGCTCGATCGCAGGGCCGTGCGTGGCATGCGGGCCATCGGGAGCATGTCATGAACCCCGAGTTCGTGCTCATCGGCGATCCGGTCGCCCATTCGCTGTCGCCTGTCATGCACAATGCGCTCTACCAGGAGCTCGGCAAGGTGAAGTGGCCCTTCTCGCGTTGGCATTACAGCGCCGTGCGCTGTGCGAACGAGGAAGAGGCCGCCTATCAGATCGACCTCGTGCGCACGGGACGCTATCGGGGCATGAACGTCACGATGCCCTACAAGAAGCTCGCCTTCTCGTGTGCCGATTATGCCGATGCGGGCGTCATCGCCGCAGGTGGTGCCAATGTGCTCGTACGTGACGAGGATCTCAAGCTCTGCGCGTACAATACCGATGGCCTTGGTGCCGTGCGGGCGATCGAACGCATGACCGATATGCCATTGACGGGTGCGCGCGTGCTCGTCTGCGGCACGGGTCCGACTTCCCTTGCCATCGCTGCGACATCTGCCCAGGCGGGTGCCCTGGAGGTCACGTTGTTGTCGCGTGACGAGGCCAAAGCGCTTTCATGTGTGAATCGCATACGGACGAGCGTCGAGCCCCACGAGGCAAGTGTGCTGCATGGCAGGAACTATGCGCAAGCAGAGGCGCTCGTGTCCAAGGTCGACGTTATCGTCGACGCCACACCGCGGGGCATGCATCCCGATGATGAGGCAATCATCGATACGAGTCTGCTGCATAGCGGACAGGTCGTGCTCGATACCGTCTACGGTCATGGCGAGACCGCGCTGCTCGCAGGTGCCTGGCAACATGGCGCGACCTGCATGGATGGACTGGAGATGCTCGTCGAGCAGGCGGCACTCTCGGTTGAGATCTGGGCTGATGCCATGGCGCTTCCCGTCGAGGTCGACCGCGACGTCATGCGCCATGCCGCGTTGCATGCCAATTCGTGACACGGGACTCTGGTAGAGTTCGATGAGGCAATGGCGAAATCACGAGGAAAGGTGAGGCGGGATGGCAGCTGATGCCCCTTCGCAGGACAACCTGTTCGATCTGATGGATGACGCACCGGCAGATGCACCGGTAGACGCCGTCGAACGCGTCAACGAGCTGCGCGCGACGCTGCAGCGCGCCCGCGACCAGTATTACCTCGAGGATGCCCCCGAGTTGCCCGACGCCGTTTACGACTCGCTCAATCGCGAACTTGCCGACCTCGAAAACCGGTACCCCTCGCTCAAGACCGTCGACTCACCGACGCAAACCGTCGGCGGTGGCGTGGCCGAGCAGTTCGCCCCCGCGCAGCACCAGCATCGCATGTACTCGCTCGACGACGCCATGGACCTTGACGAGCTCGACGAATGGCTTGCCCGTACCCGCGAGGCGGTAGGTCACGCCCTGTCGTATTGCTGCGAGCTCAAGATCGACGGGTCGTCCATCGCGCTCACCTACGATCGCGGCACGCTCGTACGGGCCGCCACACGTGGCGATGGCAGCGTGGGTGAGAACGTTACGGCAAACATCTTGCAGGTCAAGGACGTGCCTCGACACCTTTCCATAGAGAGTGGCGCCATGGGCTTCTCCCAACCCATCGAGGTACGCGGTGAGGTGTACATGCCCCGCTCCTCATTCGAGCGCCTCAACGATGCCATTAGCCTCGAGAACGACGAGATCATGCTCTACAACGCCGAGATCGACGCCGGCGAGCGCACGGGCCGCAAGCTCGCCCTCAAGAAGAGCTTCGCCAATTGCCGCAACGCCGCGGCTGGTTCGCTTCGTCAGAAGGACTCGTCAGTCACGGCGCAGCGCGATCTGGCCACGTTCATCTACGCCATCGCGGAGACGACGCAACTCGGTGTCACGAGCCAGCACGAGTTCCTGGAGTGGCTGCGAACGGCCGGCTTCTCGGTCAACCCCAACATACGCGTGGTGGACAGCGAGGCGGCAGTGCACGAGTTTTGCAAGAACGCGCTCGAGCATCGCGGCGACCTCGATTACGATATCGACGGCGTCGTCGTAAAGGTCGACGACTTCGCCATCCAGGCCGAGCTCGGCTTCACCGCCAAGGCGCCGCGCTGGGCCATTGCCTTCAAGTTCCCGCCCGAGGAGAAGACGACTATTCTGCGCAACGTCGCCGTGCAGGTGGGTCGTACCGGCGTGCTCACGCCCGTGGCGGAGTTCGACCCCACCACCGTCGACGGCTCGGTCGTCTCGCGTGCGACCCTGCACAACTACGACGAGCTCGCCCGCAAGGACGTGCGCATCGGCGACACCATCATCATCCACAAGGCTGGTGACGTGATTCCCGAGGTCGTCGGTGCCGTCCTGTCCCTGCGTCCGCCCGAGGCACGCATTCCCGAAGTCCCCGTGACCTGTCCGAGCTGCGGGTCACCGGTCTTTCGCGATGGGGCCTTCCTGCGCTGCGATAGCGCGGAGTGCCCCGCACAGCTCCAGACGCGCCTCGAGCACTGGGTCTCGCGCGGGGCGATGGACATCGACGGTCTGGGCACCAAGATCATCGAGAATCTTGTCGCGTCGGGTCTGGTCAAGGACGCGGTCGACTTCTACAAGCTCGATGTCGCCACGCTTGCCGAGGTGTCGACCGGCGACGAGAAAAAGGACGGGTCCCCACGCGTCTTCGGCACTAGAAACGCCACCAAAGCCATCGAGCAGATCGAGGCCTCCAAGCAGCGCCCCTTCGAGAGCGTGCTCTTCGCCATCGGCATACGCAACATCGGCAAGACGACGGCCGAGGCGCTTGCCAGGGCCTTCAAGACGATGGATGCGCTCATGGAGGCAAGCGAGGTGCAGTTATGCCAGGTTGATGGCATCGGCGAGGTGGTCGCGCAGGGCGTCGAGGAGTTCTTCGACACGAAGGACAATCGGGATTTCATCGAGCGACTGCGCGAGGTCGGGCTGCAGATGGCCATCGACGAAAGCGACGCCAAACCGCAGACCCTCGCGGGACTCACCTTCGTGCTCACCGGCTCGCTCGAACACTACGACCGCGCCACGGCCGAGGAGCTGCTACGCGCCTACGGCGCCAAGGCAAGCGGAAGCGTGAGCAAGAAGACGTCCTACGTGGTAGCTGGCCCCGGTGCGGGCAGCAAGCTACGCAAAGCCGAGGAGCTTGGCGTTCCTGTCCTCGACGAGGATGCGCTCGTGAAGATCATCGAGACGGGCGAGGTGCCGGGGGAGTAGCGGGGCAAGCTACTTCAGCACGACGAGGAAGTTCTCGCCATCGCCGTAGATTGCCTGGTAAGCGGTATCCTTTAAAAGGGGAAAGGGACTCATCAAATGTTGTTGCGGATTCGACCTTGACGTTAGGAAGTCCGTAATAGTATGTAAAGCCCACAAGTCCCCATTGCTCTCCCCCCTGAAATGCAATAGGGATGAGACGTTTCAGCATTTTGTAGTTTTGAGGCTGATTACGCAATATTGGCGATAGTCCTATGCCTCCCTTGACTTGGACAATTTTCGGCGTTTCCGTTGCAAATTCTGGAGTGTCGTTCAAATCCTGAATGGCTGACGTGGTGCGAAAATTCGTCCATTGAATCTGAGCGTAAAGTGCATTGCCGTAGGTGAAGGAGAAGACGAGAAAGCACCAGCTAAGAGCGAGGATGACCAACTTACCGCAAAGGATGCGCGGCGACGAGGCAACCACTATGGCGAGAAATGCAATGAACGCCCCAACGCCATACATCGCACGCGGCTGAAAAAGAGGTTGTTCAAGTGCGGGATATATACCGAATGTGAGACAGGACATGAGTGCCAGGCAGACGATTGTGAGAATGAATGTCAGCATTCGATTTCGCTCTGTATCGCGTATCGTGACCCATATAAAGGCGATTACAACCAGTGCGATCAATATGAGCCAGATTTTCTTAAAGTCTGACATCATGTATTTCATATACATATCCAGGTGACCAATGAATATGCCGGGGAGTTCTCCAATAGAAGGGATTTCTGTTGAAACATAGTTTTCTGCCGGTTGCATAAGAAAGAGCTTGAAGATAAGCAATGCCGCGAGATAAGCGCATGCGGATAGGAGAAGGAATCGCAGAATTTCTTTCGTATCCTCGTCTGCGCACCAGCGGCGGAGCGCGATAACCATCACAAGAAGAGGAAGTATGCCTGAAGCCGCCTGATAGGTCGTGCACACTATGAGCTCTCCCGCGATGACCGCCAAGGCAAAGACGATCCTGTTGCGCCTCATGAGCAAAAGTGGGGCAATAGAAGCGAGCACCGACAGCGCCATGTACGGGGAGTCGTACTTGTACGAGAGGCATTCCAGGAAATAGGGGCACAATCCAAGGGGGAGTATGGCGACAACCAGCCATATGTTTAGCTGTCTTCGTCCCGAAATGACATAAAGCGCGATGACGCCTGCGATTGCCAATTCGAAGGTGGCCACCATCTGAGTGAGGGGCGATATGTCAGTGAGGTAATTCCCCGCATGCATGAAGCTGGATAGAAATGTGGTGGTATAGCGGCTGAAATGATCCCATTTCTTGAATCCAAGAGCCACGCGAGCCATGTCATCGCTATAGTTGAAGTTGGCGAGGATGATGGCGCTGATTCCCACGGTGAAGATGAGCCAGAGTATCAACGTGGGCTTTATCGCAAAGCGGCATGAGTCCCAGAGGCACGTGGGCGCCGCTCGCAGAGACTCGATGGCCTGGGCGAGGCCTTCTCGTGCGTTATGCCGTTCGAACTGCATCCCTTGGTCCAGGCTCTCCAGATATGCTTCAAAACGAGATGCACACCAGTGCTCGCGACAGGTATGCCTTCTCCCCTATTCCTATTGAATCTCATACATATATTCCCATACATGTATGGTGGTTTACAGTGAGAACTTGCCTAATAGTGAACAAATGGACACTCTGGCGACACAAAAGGACCCTGCGGAGTTTTCGCGTGCATTAGCTGACCGGCTGCGCAATCTCAGGGAGAAAAGCGGTTTGAGTCAGGAGAGTGTCGCGCATCAAGCCGGTATTTCCACGTATACCTACCAGAAGTTCGAAAAAGGCGAATCCAAGCCCGGTACGCCCATGAATCCGCGTCTTTTCACGCTTCTTTCTCTCGCGGAAGTATTTGGCGTCGATGTACGCGACTTGCTTTCTGTAGATGAAGAATAGCCTGACAACTGCGCACGTTGTTTTCTGCCATGTGATTTTCTGAATCAGGATATAAACCGCAAATCGGAGTTTCTAAACCCTAGCCAAATGTATGCTGGGCCTGCAAGAAACAAAGTGGGTAGAATTAGAAAACCTAATCTTGTTTGTGGCTAACCGAAGGCACCTGAGATCTTCTCGTATTCGATGCCCTTTTCCCTGGCGAGCCTATCGAAGAGCTCATCGCAGTCGAACACCTTTACGGACGAGTGCACAAACCCCGCTTTGTCCCGCGTGATGATGGCATCTGCCTTGACCTTGAGCGCCGTCTGGAACACGAACGCGTCTTCGAGATCATCAAAGGAGCAACGGGCTACGTTGTCATAGTCCTCGGCATCCGTTGCGTATATATGCAGCATCTTCTTCAGGGCGGTCATGGTGTCCTGGGCATATTCGCTGAGTGAGGGCTTGCCACCATCGGTGATGATGTAGATGATGTCCGAAACCTGGGATGTGCCAATCCAGAGCTCGAATTCGTTGATGTAGCCAAGTGCCATGAGGAGCTCTGCCTTGGCGCTGAAAGGCTTGCGCTCGGCAAGATAATCGATGAGTACGTTGGTGTCTACGACGAAACGGGCTCCTGTGAGCATCTAGTACTCACCACCGTTGCTCGGCACAAACCCCTTTGCGGCGAGCTTGCTGCGCTTTATCTCCGCATCGCTCATGTGCGAAAACTGATTCTTGCGGGGTAGGCTACGGGCGAAGATGAGCGCTTCTTCGAGTTGCACGGATTTGGCAGATTCATTTGCCACAGCGTCGAAGGGGGACGCGTCCTGCGTGATGAGGTAGTCGTAGAGCTGGTTGATGGCTTGTGACGCGCTCAGGCCAAGCGATTGGAGCACACGGCCGCCTGCCTGCTTCTTTGCCTGGGACATTCTTCCCGTAACCATTGCATCTGCCATGATTGCTCCTCATGTTGTATGTACAACATTCAGTATATCATGAAAGTGAAGCTGCATTGAAGTGCTCATGAGTCCGAATTCGCTTCGCTTTCACTCCGTTTTTGCTCCGAAATCGGTCCGGTTTCGTTCAGGTTCTCGGGGTGGTTGGCCCGGTTCGCCCTGACGCACAATCGCATGGCCTGGCATGGGGCCAACGCGATGCGCGAAGGACGGCGAACGTGATGAGAACACATGTATATATGGATACACAGGGCAGAAAGCGCCTGCTCACGGCGTTGCTTGTTTATGCGTTGCTCGCCTATGCGATGACGGCTGGTGCGGAATTGGAAATGGTTTGGGGCGATGAGCCCGTTGGAGATTTCATTGCAAGCGATGCTTTGAATGACGAAGCGGGCGGCTTGGAAGATGCGCCAAGCGATGATGGGGGCAATCAAGAGCCGCTCGAGTTCCATGACAGCTCGAAGCCTGGAGAGTCGAGTGAAGAGGAACGGCACATGCTCGAGGGGCTGTCCTCCCTTCGAGCGAGGCTTGATGCCGCATGCATGCAGCTTGTGTCAGGGCGGGCTGCTTTCGATAATGCTCGTGTTGCGTTCGCGCGAAGCACACGTGCACAGGAAACTCTCATGCGCTCTGACAAGGACGCGCAGGAACGCGTTGCCGGGCTCGAAAATGCGCGACATAGAGCACTTGCACTCCTCAAGCTCGTACAAGATGAGCTGATGCAAAGCGATGAATACGGCACGCGTGCGCTCATGGCAGGATCATCCACCTTGCGTGACATCACGCTTCGGCATGACATGCTCGAGCGTCTCATGATCGCCGAGGGCGAGCAGATGCGCAGATTGGCATGCGATCAGAGGCGATTGCGCACAGCCATCGTGCTTGATGCGGTATGCGCCCGTCATGCACGACAAGAGCTGCGCGTCTCGATTCAGTCGGTCAACAAACTGGCCTACAAGGTCGAGGAGGAGTGTGCACGCCTGAGACAATGCATGAAGGAGATCGAGCTTTCGATCGAGGAAGGAGGCAATGGCAGTCCGGCATTCGTCGAGGCGAAAGATGCCACGCGCTACGCAGTCCGTGACGCCCTTTCCTTGCTTGCCGATGCAGAACAAGGTATTGGTTCATGGTATGACGAGCTCGATGCGCGGGCAGATGCTCAGGGGGCTCTTTCATTTGGCGAGGGTATCGACTTTTCACTTGACGAGGATGTATTCATCGAGATCTGGGGCACTGCGATAGACGAGTATTTCGCAGATCGCGCTCGAACGGCTAGCGCGATGCCGCTGCAAGGTTATGGGCGAACGATGGCCGCCTCGGCATACCGGCACAAGATCGATCCTCGCCTGTGTGCCGCGGTGAGCATCGCGGAATCGGGCGGTGGACAAAACTGCATAAGGCCGTATAACGCATGGGGGTGGGGAGCGGCCGACAGCGATCCGCGTGGACTTGCCGCCGAGTGGAGCTCCTTCGAGGAGGCCATCGAGGCATGGCACGAGGGCATGGCGTCATCTGGGAGCGGCCTGGCGACGGCCCGGACTGTGAGCGCCCTTGGGGCCATCTACTGCTCTTCACCCATATGGGGTGCCACCGTGATTGACCAGATGGAGCTCATAAGCGGTTTCGCGTGAGCGGGCGCGCTCCGTTCGTGTTAGTATGCGTGCATGCTAAACGATATCTACCAGCTTATCGATCCGGTTATCGTCTCCGTCGGTCCGCTTTCCGTGCGGTGGTACGGGGTTGCCTATGTCGTGGGCTTCATCCTCGCCGGCCTCGTCGTGTATTTCTACGCCAGGCACTGGAAGCTTCGCTTCTCCGGCTATGACGTCCTCGTCTTCGTGTGCTATTGCGCCTTCGGCGTCATCATCGGCGCGCGGCTCGGCTACTGCCTTCTCTACGGTGACGGTTATTACCTCGCCAACCCGATGGAAATCCTCGCCCTCGGTAACGGGGGGATGTCCTTCCACGGCGGGCTCGTCGGCATCGTGGTCGCGGGCGTCATATACTCGCTCGTCTACAACGTTCCGTTTCTCACCTTGGCCGACCTCGTCTCTTGCGGCGCTCCCCTTGGTCTTCTCTTCGGGCGCTGCGCGAACTTCGTGAACGGCGAACTGTACGGCGCACCCACGACCTTGCCCATCGGTGTCGATTTCACAGGGTCGGGCATCATGTACCATCCCTCGCAGCTCTATGAGGCGCTCCTTGAGGGTCTCGTCATCTTTCTCGTGCTCTTCGCCCTGTCGCGCAAGTCGAACCCCCCGCGTCCTCGTGGGTCCTTCCTGGGCACCTTCCTCACGCTCTACGGCGTCTTCCGCATCCTCATCGAGTTCGTGCGCCTTCCCGACGTGCAGATCGGCTACTTCTTCGGCACGTGGGGGACGATGGGGCAATTGCTCTCGCTTCCCATGGTCGTCGTCGGCATCTGCCTGATCGCGTGGAGCTGCGTGCGAAAGCTCCCGCAACGGGGCATGCCCGCCCACAAGGCGTAGATACATCGCTACACGAACACGGAGCGGAGTGCTAGAATACTTCGGTCGATTCAATAGCACGGGAGGATTCACTCATGTCCGGACATTCCAAGTGGGCAACCACCAAGCATCGCAAGGCGGCGCAAGATTCCAAGCGCTCCGCGATGTTCTCCAAGCTCAGCCGCATCATCACCGTCGCAGCCAAGCAGGGCGGCGACCCCAATCCCGAGAACAACGCCTCCCTTGCGGCGGCAATCGCCAAGGCCAAGGGCTACTCCATGCCCAAGGACAAGATTAAGGTCGCCATCGACAAGGCCTTCGGTTCCGGTGCGGATGCCGCCAACTTCGAGGAGGTAACCTACGAGGGCTACGGTCCGGCCGGCATTGGCGTCTACGTCGAGTGCCTGACCGACAATCGCAACCGTACCGCCGCCGACGTGCGCAGCGCCTTCTCGCATTCGGGTGGTAACCTGGGCGCGAACGGTTCGGTGGCGTACATGTTCGACCGCAAGGGCCAGATCACCGTCTTGAAGGAGGTCGAGACGGGAGACAAGAAGAACCCCACCGCTCCCAACGGCGCCGCCGCCGACTCCGACGAGTTCGAGATGGCCGTCATCGAGGCGGGTGCGGACGATTACGAAGAGGCCGATGACGAGTGGGTCGTCTATACCGAGCCCAGCGACCTCATGGCCGTGCGCAGCGCTCTCGAGGAGCAGGGCATCGAGGTCAAGGGTGCGGAGCTCATCTTCGAGCCCAACAATCCCACGGCCGTCTCCATCGCGGATGCCAAGAAGGTCCAGCGCCTCATCGACAAGCTCGAGGAGTTCGATGACGTCCAGAACGTCTACAGCACCATGGACATCACCGACGAGGTCGCCGCTGCCCTCGACGAGGACTAGGCGGGTCCGCATATCGAGATGACGAAGCCCCGTGCGATGAGCACGGGGCTTTCTCGTTTCTACCTGAACGGATCGTCGCTGTGCGCGATCGATTCGAGCGTTCTCCTATGGCGATGGGTAGCGTATGCGATGCAGGCACAGGCTCCCAGGATCGTGACAAGTGACATGAGGAGCACGCGCGTCCAGAAGTCTCCGGTGAGGACGGAGGGTCCCTTTCCGCTCGAGCCACCCGATGTCGCCTGGCCGCCCGACAGGGCATCGGGGTCGACTTCGCCGCTCGTCACCGTCTGGGCGACGTCCTCGAGGTCGGCGTGTTCGGCGATCACGTTGCCGTCATGCTCGAGCGTCTCGAAGGCGACGAGAACCTGGCTCGACTGTGTGCTCGCGTCGAAGCCGTATTCGACATCGACCGATCCGGAGATTTCCTGCGGCACGAACGGCACTTCGGCGCTTACGGGACCGTCTCCCGTATTGAGCGCGCAGCCGGTCTCCCTGTCCATGAGCGCTCCCTTGAGGACGTACTGCTCACCCGGGACGAGGTTGGCGTAGCTGACGGTGTCGACGATCGTGACGCCGCGGGCGTTCGCGTCGAAGATCTTGTCGCCATCGGCCTTGTCGGTCGCGTTCGACGTGAGCTTGACGGTCTTGACCGTCTGCGCCGCATCCTCGATGTCGCGGTGGTTGGCGATGACATTGCCATTCTCATCGGTCAACTTGTCGAAGACGACGATGTCATGGCCGGCGATGGCGCTCGTGTCTACGCCAAGGTCAAGTTCGACGCTTCCCCTGGAGCTTTCGGGAACGAACTCGACGTGCGCCGTGATGACCTTGCCCTGGGCGTCACGCAGCGCGTTGCCGGTTGCCTTGTCGTTGAGGATGCAGCTTGCCATGTACGAGCGATCGGATCTCAGGCCGTCGTAGCTCAGGTGCTCTCTCACGATGGCCTCGCTTCCCATGACGTAGGCATCCCCGTCCGACGCATCGCAAGCCGTTGCGATGATGACGGGTTCGACGTCAAGCGTCTGGTCCGTCCCGTCTTCATCATCGCCCGTGATGCTCATGCCCTTGCCATCGACGAGCTCGAGCTGCATCACGATGCGCTCGCCCGCGAGCGCAGAGCAGTCCAGCGTTACGTGAAGGGAAAGGGTGCCGCTCGATTGTTCGGGCGTGAATTCGAGCGAGGCAAGCGCCGGGGTGCCCTGCGGGCCGGGGACGTTCTCTCCCGTGCTCTGGACCAGTGCCGTGCAGTTGATCCGATAGCTCTTGCCGACGACGAGGTTGCGATAGGCGACCTTCTCGTCGACGCTGACGTTACCCGATGGGCGGACGAGGCCGTCTCCGTCATCTGTGTCAGAGGCGCTTCCCGTGATTGCGGGCCGCGTGTTGACGATGTTGTCAAGCTTGACGGTGAAGGCGTCCCTATTGACGTTGAACTGCGTGGCGACGAGGTTCATGCCCCTATTCGCGTCGCATGGCAGTTCCTGGAGGATGTACGAGCCGTAGGGGAGCGCGCCGCGCGTGTCGTCGACCGCTGCGCGCGATCCGTTCGCATCCACCGAGAACCATGTGCCGGCGTCATCGGATAGCTTCGAATCGTCGAGTTCGTAGGTACCGTCGACGCATGCGATGATGGCGTCATCGTTGGCGTTCGTGCGCATGCTGTGGGCGGTGCCTTCGGCGCTCGAGGTGTAGTCGCCGTACTCGTCCGTGACTATGACATGGCTTTCGACATGCGCGGCGCCGTCGGCATCCGCATACGAGAGAAGGAAGGGAATCCCGGCGAGGGCGATGCCGTTCTCGTCCGTCTTTCTGAACATGAAGTCGCCACGTATCGGTCGCAGTGTCTCATCAAGGGGCTCGAATTCGCGCGAGGGCTCGGTGTCGTTTCTAGGCGGCTCGACCACGTCGCGGTTCAGGACCGTGTTGACGGCGACGAAACCGGCAGGCGATTGGTCGACGGTGATCGTGTAATGCCCGAGGGGCATGACGGGCAGGCCATGAGGACCGGTGTAGAGGGGCGAGCCCGTGACGAGGCAGTCCTCGGAAAGGCGTACCTCTCCGTTTTCATCTGACTTGAAGGTCCAGCTGCGCGTGGGGCCGGCAATGATGTTGTCATCGTCAAAGCTATCGTAATGGGAGACGGTGTAGGTCGCGCCGCCAAGACGTGCGCCGGCGACACCGGCGGGATTGCCTGTCTCGGCGTTGATCTCGCGGATGATCACCTCAGGGGCACTAAAGTCGGGCGTTGCGCTTGTCTCGACAGTCGCGCTTGCGCCAATTGCCACATCGACCTGATAGAGCTGGGTCGATAGTGCAAAGCCCGGTGAGGCAAGCTCTTCCTTGATGAAGTATCGCCCGGCGGGAAGGGGAGTGGAAGTCGCATGACCATCCTCGTCGGTCACGAGCTCCCCAGCCCTTTGCGTGCATTGATAGTCCGAATAGATGCCGAAGTGGGCATCGGCAAGAGAGTAGAGCGTGTTGGAATCGCTCAGGTTCGCTAGCTCGCTTGCATAGCTGAGTTTGATGTTGCCCTCGTCGCTTGCGGCGGATTGCGTGGCCGGGAATGCTGGCAGGCAGAAGGAGGCGGCAAGGGCAAACGCGGCCAAGGCGATGGTGGCCGCATGCCATGCCGGCAGGTACGGTTCTCTGCATGTTCTCATGCGATGTCCTTTCGAACGGGCTGGTCGGGTCGCCTCGTCGGCCTTGGAAAGACCTGACGAGGTGACGGAAAGGCTATCGCGCATGCATGCGAGCGAACCACCCCGAGAACCTGCACGTTTTCAGGGCAAATCAGGAGCGGGTTCGGGGCGATTTCGGGACGGAAACGGAGTTCGAGGTGCGATACCCTACTTCGCGGGAAGCGGCCTTCCCAGATGCTCGAAGGCCTTGCGGGTGGCCTGACGCCCCTTGGGCGTGCGATTGACGAGCCCTTGCCTGAGCAGGAACGGCTCGTAGACGTCCTCGATGGAATCGGCTTCCTCGCCCAGGGCGCTCGCGAGGGCGGAAAGGCCGACGGGTCGCCCTTCGAAGGTGTTCACGAGCATGTCGAGGATGCGGTTGTCCATCGGGTCGAGCCCGAGCTCGTCGACTTCGAAGAAGGCGAGTGCATCGTGAGCGATGCCCCCGTCGATGTAGCCGTCGCACCGCACCTGAGAGAAGTCGCGCACGCGCTTGAGAAGGCGGTTTGCCAGACGCGGCGTCGCGCGTGACCGCGAGGCGATTTCGAAGGCACCGCCGTCGTCGATGTCGATGGAAAGGATGGTCGCCGAGCGGATGACGATGTCCTTGAGCTCGTCGTCCGAGTAGTAGTCCATGTGGAACGCGGCGCCGAAGCGGTCTCGTAGGGGGCCGGTGAGCATGCCGCTGCGCGTGGTGGCCGCAATGAGGGTGAAGCGGGGGATGTCCAGGCGAATAGAGCGCGCTGCGGGCCCCTGCCCGATGACGATGTCGATGGCGTAGTCTTCCATGGCGGGATAGAGGACCTCTTCGACCGCACGGTTGAGACGGTGTATCTCGTCGATGAAGAGGATGTCGCCTTCCTCGAGATTGGTGAGGATGGCCGCAAGATCGCCCGCGCGATCGATGGCGGGGCCGGAGGTCGTGCGTATCTGCACCCCCATCTCGTTTGCCACGACGCTGGCAAGCGTCGTCTTGCCCAGGCCCGGGGGGCCGGAGAAGAGCAGGTGGTCAAGCGGCTCGCGACGCATGCGCGCGGCTTCGATGAGCACGGCGAGGTTGTCCTTGATGCGGCTTTGCCCCAGATAGTCATCCAGCGACTTGGGACGCAGGCTCTGCTCGGCGCGTGCGTCCTCGGGTAACTCGCGCGCGTCCACGATGCGCTGGGTCTCGTCGAAGTCGGGGGCTTCCCAGATCATGCCGCACCTCCCACGTGCTTGAGCGCGTAGCGTATGATGGCGCTCGTGTCCGATTCGGTGCAGCCCTTGAGGGCGGCTGAGATTTCGTCGCCGCTAAAGCCCATGGCCTCGAGGGCGCCGGCGGCGTCTTGCAGGGGATGGTTGTCATCGCCGATGGCGAACGCCTCGAAGGCGTCGCTCGTCTTGAGCGTGCCCTGGAGCTCGAGGATCATGCGCTGGGCGATCTTCTTGCCCACGCCCGGGATGGTCGAGATGGCGCTGACATCGCCCGCGGCGATGTGCGCGACGAACTCCGCGGGCCTGAAGGTGGAGAGTGCGGAGATGGCCATCTTGGGACCGATACCGCTTACGGCGATGAGCTTCTCGAAGAGCTCGCGTTCTGCGGGCTCCGAGAAGCCGAACAGCGAGATGTCATCCTCCTTCACGGCGAGGTAGGTCCAGACCTGGGCGGGATTGCCGCAGGCGGGAAGTGCAGCCAGGGCGTGAACGGACATGACGAGCTCGTAGCCGATGCCGCCTGTCTCGAGGATGGCGATTTCGGCATCCTTGTACACGACGGTTCCCCTGATGAAAGCGATCACGTTGGCTCTCCTCGTGACGGTGCGCGCGGTACGGCGCTATCCGACCTGCTGTTCGATGATTCTGGACGTGCGAAGCCGCGCATGCGTGATGGCTGCGGCCAGGGCGTCTGCGGCGTGATCGGGACGCGGCTCGTGGTCGAGCTTGAGCACGGCACGCACCATGTACTGGATCTGCCGCTTGTCCGCCGCGCCTGTGCCCACGAGTGCCTGCTTGATTTGCATGGGCGTGTATTCGCCGTATTCGAGCCCCCTGTATGCGCAGGCGACGAGCGCTGCGCCACGTGCCTGCGCCGTGGGGATGGCCGACTTCGCGTTGTTGCCGAAGTAGATGCCCTCGACCGAGAGCTCCGTGGGAAGGTAGCGGTCGATGATTTCGAGGAGGTTGTCGTGGATGATGGCGAGGCGAGTGGGCAGGTCGTGGCTCTTTGTCGTGGTGATGCAGCCGTACGCGACGGGTGCGACGTGCGTCCCGCCGCAGCGTATGATGCCCCAGCCCGTATTTGCCAGACCGGGATCGATACCCATGATAATCTGCGATTCCATCTGCATTCCTTTGACACAAACAAATGTTCGAGAATAGAATACCCGTTCAGTTCGAGACATGCAAGCGAATGCTCGTCAGGCGGAGTATTTCAACTCGGTGGCATTATCCGTTCCGGAGTGACGTTGTGATAACCTGTCGCGTATATGTTTTGGCCGTGCGCGGCCGTGCAAATAGGAGTTGCTGGCAATGAGCAAGAAATCGTATCTATTCACTTCGGAATCCGTGACCGAGGGACATCCCGACAAGATCTGCGACCAGATCTCCGACGCCATTCTCGACGCGGTACTTGCCAAGGAAATCCAGCTCGCCGAGGCGGGCTACGTTGCCCCCAACGGCATGCCCGCCGACCCCAAGAACGCCCGCGTTGCCTGCGAGACCGTGACGAGCACGGGTCTGGTCATGGTCACGGGCGAGATCCGCACGCAGGCCTACATCGACGTCGACCAGATTGTGCGCGAGACCATTCGCGAGATCGGCTACACGCGCGCCAAGTTCGGCTTTGACGGCAACACCTGCGGCGTCGTCAACGCGATACACGAGCAGAGCCCCGACATCGCCCAGGGTGTCGATGCGAGTTCCGAGTTCAAGGAAGACGGTGCGGACGAGCTTGACGTTTTCGGCGCCGGCGACCAGGGCATGATGTTCGGGTTTGCCTGCAACGAGACCTCCCAGCTCATGCCCATGCCCATCTATCTCGCGCATCGCCTGTCCGAGCGTCTCACCAAGGTGCGCAAGGATGGCACGCTCGAATACCTGCGACCGGACGGCAAGACGCAGGTGTCGGTACGCTATGTCGATGACAAGCCCGTCGCCGTCGAGAAGATACTCATCTCGACACAGCATTCCGATGATGTCGAGCAGAGACAGATCTATGCCGACATGGTCGAGCATGTCATCAAACCCGTGTTCGACGAGGAGGGCATCGCGTACGAGGATGCCGAGATCTACGTGAATCCCACGGGACGTTTCGTCATCGGCGGCCCCATGGGTGACGCCGGTCTCACCGGACGCAAGATTATCGTCGACACCTATGGTGGCATGGGCCGTCATGGCGGCGGCGCGTTTTCGGGCAAGGACCCCACGAAGGTCGATCGCAGTGGCGCCTACGCCGCTCGCTGGGTGGCCAAGAACGTCGTCGCGGCGGGCCTTGCCGACAAATGCGAGGTGCAGGTGGCCTACGCCATCGGCGTGGCGCGTCCCCTGAGCCTCATGGTCGAGACCTTCGGCACCGAGCACGTTGACGCCGACCTCATCGAACGTGCGGTCGACGAGGTCTTCGACTTGCGTCCTGGCGCCATCCTTCGTGACCTCGACTTGCAGCGTCCCATCTATCGCAAGACGGCGGCATACGGGCATTTCGGCCGTGCGGAGTTTCCCTGGGAGCAGACCAACCGCGTTGACGAGCTCAGGGCCGCTTGCGGCCTGAGCTAGCCGGCGCATGCTCGTCGCCTCGGTCATAGTCGACGTACCGGCGCGCGCGCTCGACCGTCCCTTCTACTATCTTGTCCCCTCTGTGCTCGAGGCTGACGTGCACGTCGGTTGCGCCGTGAGCGTCGACTTCGCGAATCGCCCGGTCGTGGGCTATGTCATTGACCTCATGGAGATGGACGAAGCCGGATGCGAAGAGGCCGTGGGCGACGTCGGCAAGCTCAAGCCCCTGCTCGGCGTCCTCTCGGACCCGTACTTCGACAAGGTTGCGGCCCGTCTCGCCACCTGGATTTCCCGGGAGTACCTCTGCGCGCTGCCGGATGCCCTGCACCTGTTCACCCCTCCGGGCGGGTCGCCCAAGGTCAAGCGCGTGGACGGCACCTGGGAGATCGTCTTTCCGGGCGTCGGCCCCGTCGATGACCGCTGGGTCATCCCCACCGCTGCGGCGGCATCGTTCGTTCCGGCGAGAAACGCCGTCAAGCAGCAGCGCGTCCTCGATGCGCTTTCCTGTGGTGCCATGCGCGCAGCCGAGCTCTCCGCCATGCTCGGAAGCGTCAGCGCCACCCTCAAGTCACTCGAGAAACGTGGCGTCGTGCGCATCGACCATCGCCGCCGCATGCGCGATGCGATGCCGGCAAGCGCGAACGCGTGCGCGGACGTCACCACCCTGACGGCGGGTCAGCGAGATGCCCTCGCGACGATAGGGACGGCGCTTGCGGGCGACGCCCCTTCCAACGTCGTCGTGGTCGATGGGATCACGGGATCGGGCAAGACCGAGGTCTACCTGCGTGCCATCGCCGATGTGCTGAGCGCCGGGAAGTCCGCCATCGTCCTCGTTCCCGAAATCGCCCTCACGCCCCAGACGGTGGGCAGGTTCAGGGCGCGTTTCTCCGACGATGTCGCCGTGTTGCATTCGCGTCTTTCGGCCGGCGAGCGATTCGACCAGTGGGACCTCGTGCGCAACGGCGAGGCACATGTGGTCGTCGGCACCCGCAGCGCGCTTTTCGCTCCCGTGCATGACCTCGGCCTCGTCATCATCGACGAGGAGCACGACTCCTCCTACAAGCAGGACAACGCCCCGCGCTACGACGCCCGTGTCGTCGCCTACGAGCTGGTGCGCATGCGCGGCGCGACGCTCGTGTTGGGCTCGGCGACGCCGGGCATCGACACGCTCGCGTCATGTGCGGGCGGCGTTCGCGGCGAGCGTGCGTGGCAGCATGTCACGCTCGGCGAACGGCCAGGTGGCCAGACCCTTCCCGACGTGCAGGTAGTCGACATGGCCGCCGAGTTCAGGGGCGGGTCGCGCTCCATGTTCTCCAAGGCACTCGTCGAGGCGCTGCATGGCGTATACGAACGGGGCGAGAAGGCCGTCTTGCTGCTCAACCGGCGCGGATTCGCCTCCTTCGTGCTCTGTCGCGAATGTGGCTTCGTGCCCGAATGCCCGCACTGTTCGACATCGCTCACCTTTCACGAGAGCGCGGGAACGCTCGTCTGCCACCATTGCGACCATTCCGAGCCACTTCCCGCGGTTTGCCCGCAATGCGGGAGTCCCTACCTGCGCAAGTTCGGTGCCGGTACCGAGCGGGTGGAGGCCGAGCTGCGCCAGGTCGTCCCCGTCGACATGCCCGTCATTCGCATGGATGCCGACACCACGCGGGGGAAGGGTGCGCACGAGCGCCTGCTCGACGAGTTCTCCTCGGCCCATGGCGGCATCTTGCTCGGTACCCAGATGATCGCGAAGGGGCTCGATTTCCCCGACGTGACGCTCGTCGGCGTCATCAACGCCGATACGACGCTCAAGCTTCCCGATTTTCGCGCATCCGAGCGAACCTTCCAGTTGCTCGAGCAAGTGAGCGGCCGGGCAGGTCGTGCCGACAAGCCCGGGCACGTCATCGTCCAGACCTACTGGCCCGAGCATCCGGCCATATGTGCCGCAGCCGCGCATGATAGGGAGCGCTTCCTCGAAAGCGAGCTTCCGTTGCGCGAGGAGCTTGGCTATCCGCCCTTCACGCGTCTCGCGAACATCCTCGTCTGGGGTAGGGACGAGCGTCTGGTGCGTCAGGTCATCACCGAGGTGACGCTTGCCGTCAACTCGTCGATGGTGTCCGCCGGATGCGAATGGGACGTCCTTGGCCCCGCACCATGCCTGCTTGCGCGCTTGCGCGGGCTGTACCGCTGGCATACGCTCGTCAAGGCCCCGGTCGACGCGGACATTTCCGCCATCATCGATCCGGTTCTGAAGGCGCGCAAGGCGAACGCCGACGTGCGCGTTGCCGTCGACGTCGACCCGGACAATCTGTTCTAGACGAGACGGGGGATGAGACAACGTCTCGATGAGACAACGTCTCAGGGCAACTGTCTCATTTTGAAGCGGGCTGTCGGGAAGCGACCGTCGGAGCAAAGTAACTTGCCTGCACGTATATTGTGAGGCAGAGGCCAAAAAATCATTGCCTCGTACTTCGCATTGCTGTATCCTGTCTCTTTGCGTCGTTTCCTCCGTGGGGATAGGCCCGCACGCGAAACGAATGGCACGACAGGAAAAGGATCAGACAATGGACTACATCCGCGCAATCGAGCAGCAGCAGATCAAGGAGATTCCCGAGTTCTTCCCGGGCTCCCATGTAAAGGTTCACTACCGCATCAAAGAGGGCAACCGCGAGCGCATCCAGGTGTTCGAGGGTGACGTCATCCGTCGTCATGGCTCCTCCAACCGCGAGACCTTCACGGTTCGCAAGGTCTCCTTCGGCGTGGGTGTCGAGCGCACCTTCCCCGTGCATTCCCCCAAGATCGAGAAGATCGAGGTCGTGCGTCACGGTGCCGTGCGTCGCGCCAAGCTCTACTACCTGCGCGACAAGGTCGGCAAGGCCGCTCGTCTGCGCGAAAAGGGCTTCTAATCGGCCTAACAAAGAAAGAACGCGAAGAGCTCCGCAGGGTACATACTGCGGAGCTCTATTCGTATATGCGCGAGATCGTTCCCGAGGGCATCGTCGTCGGCATCGACGAGGTCGGCAGGGGAGCGTTGGCCGGTCCGCTCATGGTTGCCTGCGTGGCGCTGCCGGACGATCCGCAAGTCATCGGACTCGATGACTCCAAGAAGCTCTCGCCCAAGCGTCGTGCCGAGCTGGCAGAGCAGATTGACGAAGTGGCTCTTGGTGTGGGCATTGCACGTGTTGAACCTGACGAAATCGATGCCTGCGGCATGGCCGCAAGCTTGCGTGTCGCGATGAAACGAGCCCTTACGGCATGCGAGCATGACCTTGCCAAACGCGGGTACGTCGAAGATATCGCTGGCGTACTCATCGATGGCAATCCCGTTCACGTGCACGAGCGCGAGATCTGCGTCGTCAAGGGCGATGGAAAGCTTGCCTGCATTGCCGCGGCAAGCATCGTTGCCAAAGTCACTCGCGACAACCTGATGGTCGATCTTGCCAATGAGCATCCCGCCTATGGATTCGAGAGCAACAAGGGGTACGGATCTGCCGGGCATATCGCCGCCCTCAGGGAGCACGGGGCAAGCCCGGTCCATCGGCAGAGCTTTCTCGGCAACATACTCACCGAGCAACAATCCCTGTTGTAGTAGAATGACAGGTCATGCGCATGCGATGCGTATGCTTCGTCGTGCGCAGAACGCGAAGCGAATACACTTGCAAGCAACGTACGGGAGTTATAGATGACGCAACGCAAGTCGTCCGCAGGTGGCTCCGGCAAGAAGCCCGAATCGGACATCGAGAAGGAGAAGCGCGCCAAGGAGCGCGAGAAGGCCGCCAAGAGGCGCGCCAAGGAGCGCGAGAGGCAGGAACGCGACGCCGAACGGTATCGCAAGGCCGCCGAAGCCGCGCGCAAGCGCGCCGCCGACGAGCGCGCCAAGCAGGCTGCCCTCGAGAACGACCCCGTCTACCAGGAAAAGAAGCGCAAGGAAGCCGAAAAGCTCAAGGAGCGCGGCAAGCGCGAGATGGAAAGGCAGCGCAAGCGCTCGGAACGTCGCTCCGCCGCCGCGGCCCGCTCCAAGGCAAAGATAGACGAGCGCGATGCCCAGAAGTCCACCGGCATCTCGAGTGTCGAGCGCAAGCGTCGCCAGCGCGAGTACGCCGACCTCGAGCGTCGCCAGGCACTCGCGAAGCAGAAGAAGAGCGCTCCCTCGAAGTCGAAGCGCAACAGCAAGAGCCTCGCCTGCCTCGTCCTCATCGTCATCCTCGCCATCGCCTCGGCCATCGCGTTGTACCCCCCGCAGGACAAGATCACCATGGGTCTCGACATCCAGGGCGGCGTCTCGGTCAACCTCAAGGCATCCACGACCGACGGGTCGCCCATCACCGCCGAGCAGATGGACCAGACGCAGCTCGTCATCTCCAATCGCGTCAACGCCTCCGGTGCCGCTGCGGCTACCATCCAGCAGCAGGGTAACGACGCCTTTCTCGTCCAGGTTCCCGGTGCCGCCGAGAACTCCCAGGCCATCCTCGACACGCTCAGCAGCCAGGGCGTCCTGGAGTTCGTGGACGTCGGGACCATTACTGACGAGACCGCACGCACGTTCATTCAGCAGGGGCTCACCGGCATGAACCTCAAGAAGGAAGGCGTCACGTACACGCCGTTCATGACAGGCGAGGAAGTCGACAACGTCACGGTCGACCGTCCGCAGGCCTCGGCCGAATATGCCGTCAACCTGCAGCTTGACGGTACGGGTACCGCCGAGTTCGCCGCAGTGACGCGCGAGCTCGTGAGCACGCACGGGCAGATAGCCATCTTGCTCGATGGCGTCGTCGAGTCGGCTCCCGCAGTGCAGGCCGCCATCACCAACGGACAGGTGCAGATCACCGGCAACTACACGGTCGAGGAGGCAAACGCCCTCAAGACGATCATCGACTCCGGCTCGCTGCCGGTTTCGCTGTCCATCGAGCAGGCCTCCACGGTCGGCCCCACGCTCGGCCAGCAGGCGTTGTGGTCGGGCATACTCGCCGCCCTCATCGGCATCGCGCTCGTCATCGTCTGGATGCTCGTCTTCTACAAGGGCCTGGGTCTTCTGCCCGCGGCTTCGATTTTCCTCATGTCGGTCGTCTATCTCGGCTTGCTCGCCCTGCTCTCGCAGGTGGGATGGTTCTCCCTCACCTTGCCCGGCATCGCGGGCATCATCGTCAACATCGGCATGTCCGCCGACTCCTCGATTCTCATCATGGAATGCTTCCACGAGCAGATACGCGAGGGCAAGTCGGTCAAGACGGCAGCCACCGTAGGTGTCAAGGAAGGTATCTTCACCTCGCTTGACGCCGATGTTGTCACGCTTGTCTCCGCGCTCATCCTCTACTTCTTCGCCATGGGCGACGTGCGCGGCTTTGGCCTTACGCTCGCGCTCGGCATCATTTGCGACCTCGTCGTGATGGCCCTGTTCAGCGGGCCCATCATGCGCATCCTTGGCCCGCGCGTCATCGACCGCCATCCCGCGTTCTGGGGTATCGTCGATGACGTCAACGAGGGCGAATACATCGTGAAGGAGGCGGTGTAAATGTACTCGTTGAGACCACATACCAAAATTGACTTCGTCAGGCTCTGGAAGTATGGCTTCAGGCTTTCCGGCGTCCTCATCGCCCTTGCCCTCGTCGGCTTCGTCGTGAGCACGGTTCTCACGGGAGCTCCGCTCACGCTCGGCACCGAGTTCTCGGGCGGTACTTCGATTCAGATAAACGATGCCGGCGACGTCACCGAAGATGAGCTCGAGGATGCGTTCAACAAGGCTGCGAGCAAGCTTGGCTACGAGACGCAGATATCCTCCATCCAGACGGCCGCGAGCATGTCCGGCGGCAATGGCTACATCGTCAAGACGACCGATACCGTCTCGACCAACGCGAGCGAGATCATGAGCGAGGTCGAGGGGGCTCTCGACATAGACGAGAACGCGGTCGAGATCGAGACCATCGGCGCGAGCTGGGGCGCCTCGGTCATCTGGAGTTCGGTCCTCGCGTTCTTCCTGTCATGCCTGGGCATCCTCGCCGTCATCGCCATCCGCTACCGCGAGCCGCGCATGGGCGTCGTCGCGCTCATCTGCCTGTTCCATGACATGATCGTCGTGCTCGGCATCTACGCCTGGGCGGGCCTGTTCTTCCATATGGAGATCACCTCCGACGTCATCGCGGCATTGCTCGCCATCATCGGCTACTCGCTCTACGACACCGTCGTCGTGTTCCATCGCATCAGCCGAAACGCCTCGCCGCAGATGAAATGCAGCCTTCTCACCTGCGCCAACACCTCGCTCAACGAGGTCATCGTGCGTACGATCAACACGTCGATCACCTCGGTCATCCCCGTGCTGTTCATGCTGATCATCGGCACCGACACGCTCGTCGACTTCGCTTTCGCGATGTTCTGCGGCATGGTTGTCGGCGTCTACTCGACACTCGCCATCTCCGCGCCCATCTACACCAAGTGGAAGGCCAAGGACCCGGCGTACGCCCGTCTCGAGAACAAGTATCCCTACGAGGTCGTCCAGTCGCCGTTCACCAAGCAGATGATGCTCGAGGCACGCAAGGAAACCGCCGAGAAGCTCAAGGTCGAAAAGCAGGAGCGCAAGGAGGCAAAGGCTGCCGAGCGCGAAGCCGCGGCAAAGGTCAAGCAGGAGGAGAAGGACGCCCTGCTCAAGGCCAAGGAGACCGGGAAGCATGCCGACGAGCGCATCAGGCACACGGCAGGCGAGAAGCTTGACGAGCTCAGGCAAGCCGAAAGAGAGACCGAGTCCGAGATCGACCGTCAGATCGCCCCCGACATCTTTGCGGGGTCGGATTCGGACATCGACGAGGGCAGGCAATCCGCAGCCTCGGATGAAAGGGGTCCCGAGGCGGCACAAGATGAGCAGCGGCATGATGACGCTGCGAGGGACGAGACTTCCGGCAACGCGGACGATGGCGACGATGCCGAGCCCGATGGGGCCGAAGCTGTCGTGCGGGAGGCAGACGACTCTCCGGAAGCCGAGTCCGGGGACGACGGAGATTCGCAGGAGGCTTCCGCGACGAGCGGCAAGTACTCGGCCGCCAAACCCGTGGATTCGGGTGATGACACCATCACGACCACGACGAGCTTCTCGTACGAGTACGTGACCGGTGAAGACGACGAGGATGACTCCCGGAGCTAGGTTGCGACCACAGCTCCCGGGTTCTCATGGACGTGGACTATCGAGGCGGGCCGTCGATCGCGGCCCGTTTCGGGTATTCGGACAAGATCGCGTGTTCCGTCCAAAAGGCGCATCGGAGGAAACGACCGTGTCTCAGCGTTATGCGACAATCCGTATATGAACGATCATCGCGAACATACCAGATTGGATGTCACCCCCGTTGACGAGGAGGCGGCGCACGAGATCGCCCTGGCATGCAATCTCGGCTCCCTTCTCTCGCGGGTCCTCGTCTCGCGTGGTGTCGACACCCCGGGTACCGCACGTTCGTTCCTGGCTCCCTCGCTCGAGCGCGATTGGGTGGATCCGGCCGCGATTCCCGGCATGTCCGAGGTCGTCAATTGCCTACGAGCCGCCATCGAGGGCAGGAAGCGTATCCTCGTCTTTGGCGACTTCGACGTTGACGGCATTACGGCCACGGCCCTCTCGGTGCGTGCCCTGCGTGCGCTTGGCGCCGATGCACACGGGCTCATCCCACATCGCTACGATGAGGGATACGCCCTGTCGGAGGCCGCGATCGAGCGTGGCATGGCATGCCATCCGGACCTCATCATGACCGTCGATTGCGGCATATCCTGCGCGAACGAGGTCGAAGGCCTTCTCGCGCGCGGCGTCGAGGTCTGCATCACCGACCATCACGAGCCGGGCGAGGCCGTTCCCGTCAACGTTCCCGTTGCCGACCCAAAGCTCGACCCCACGTGCCCGTCGCGTGATCTCGCCGGTGCGGGTGTCGCCCTCAAGCTCTTCTGCATGCTCGGTGCCGCGCTAGGCAAGCCAGACCTTTGGCTCGATCTCACCGATCTCGCCGCGCTCGGCACCATCGCCGACCTCATGCCGCTCATGGGCGAGAATCGCGCCCTGGTGGCACATGGCCTTGCGCATATGCGCAACGACACGCGCGTCGGGTTGCTCGCCCTGGCGGCTGTCTGCGGGGTCGAAATCGACGCCATCACCGCGACGCGGCTGTCCTTCTCGCTCATTCCGCGTCTCAACGCGGCGGGTCGCATGGGTGACGCGAGCATAGGCTATGACCTGCTGATGTGCGACGATCTCGATCGCGCCCAACGTATCGCCGGCAAGCTCGAGCAAGTCAACGAGCAGCGACGTCAGACGGAAGTCGAGCTCAACGCCCAGGTCGAGGAGCAGCTTTCCCATGCGCATGGCGACGATGCCGTCATCGTGGTCGCCGGCGAAGGTTGGCATGAGGGGGTAAAGGGCATCGTCGCCTCCCGCATTGCCCGTTCCCGCAAGAGGCCCGTCATCATCTTCTCGATCGAGGATGGCCAGGCGCGCGGCTCGGGTCGTTCGTATGGCGATGTCAACCTCTTCGAGCTCGCAAGTGGCTGCTCCGACCTCTTCGAGAAGTTCGGGGGTCATGCGGCTGCCATCGGCATAACGCTTCCCGCAGACAAGCTCGACGAGCTCAGGCGGCGTCTATGTGCCCAGCTGGTCGAGATGCAACACGATGCGCCAGGTCCCGGCGTACGCGTTGACGCCGTCGCGCGCGTCGAGGAATGCACCCTCGAGCAGTTCTCCGAACTCGAGCTCCTCCAGCCCTGCGGCAATGGCAACCCCATGCCGCTTCTCGCCTTGCGAGACGTCTTTCTCGATAACCGCACGGTCGTGGGCAAACAGGGTAATCACTTCGCCTTCGACGCGAGTGACGGGACCGCCCGGGTTTCGGGCATCTTCTTCGGTCCGCAGGACCTCCAGGAGCTCGTGGATTGCACGACGATCTGCGACGTGGTCTTCGAGCCCGACGTCAACGAGTTTCGCGGACGCAAGACCCCCAAGCTCATGACGAAGGAGATACTCTTCGATTCCAGCCCCGCCGCGCAGACGGATATGTCCCATCACATCGACGAGCTCTTCGAGCGGCAAGGGGAAATCTGCGAGACGGGCGATTACGCTGGCATCACGCAAGTCGCGCGTTTCAACACCAAGGTGGTCGGTGTCACCTACGAAAACCGCCAGGACGTCCTCGCATCGCTCGAGCCCGGCGTCGAGCTCTGGCTCAGGCGCGATTCCCAGAACAAATACGACGCGAATGCCATCGCCGTGACCTTGCTCGACGGCACCCAGCTTGGCTATCTCAACAAACATCTCGCCAAGCAGCTCGCTCCTGCCATGGACGCCGGCACGCCCTACGATGCCGCCGTGAGCGCCGTGACGGGCGGGCCGGCAGATCCCATGGCCGACGTACGCTCGCCCGGACCACTCGGCGTGCGCGATCCCGGCGTGGTCGACCGCAGCTACGGTGTCAACATCGTCGTGCGACGCACCGACCTCGACATGGGACAGGCGGTAAACGACGTCGAGGAGCACAGGCGCTCGCTACTCGAGGCGCGTGAACGCTGGGCGTCCCTTCCGACCGCAGACCTGGAAGATGCCCTGCGCACCGCTCTCATCGGCAACCATGCCCTACATGATGCGCAGGCTCGCGCGCTCGACGCCCTCGCGCACGGACGCAATACGCTTGCCATCATGGCAACGGGGCGCGGCAAGTCGCTCATATTCCATTTGCATGCTGCGCGCGCCGCCTTGCTCGAGGGCAAGGCCTGCGTCTTCGTCTATCCGTTGCGCGCCCTCGTGGCGGACCAGGCCTTCCATCTCCAGGAGGTCTTCGCCCAATTCGGGCTCACGGTCTCCGTTCTCACGGGCGAGAGTTCCGAGGAGGCACGTGCCAGGGCCTACGCGGGTCTAGCCGATGGCAGTGTCAACTGCGTGCTCACCACGCCCGAGTTTCTCTCCATACACGCCGCGCGTTTCGCGCAATCTGGCCGCGTCGGGTTCGTTGTCGTCGACGAGGCCCATCACGTCGCCTTGGCCCGGGCGGGCAACCGTAGCGCCTACGCCACGCTCGACGCCACGCTCGCGACCCTCGGAAACCCGCTCGTCCTCGCCGTCACGGCAACGGCCGGCACGCAGGAGTCCGAGGTCATACGTTCCGTGCTCTCCATCGACGAGCTCGTCCTCGACCCGACGGTGCGGGAGAATCTCCACGTCGACGACCACCGCGACGTCCGCGATCGCGAGCAGTATCTCGCCGGCATTGTCGCGAGCGGGGGAAAGTGCGTCGCCTACGTCAATTCCCGCGACCAATCGCTCTCGCTTGCCCGCATGTTGCGCAAGCGCCTCCCCAATCTCGCCCCGTACATCGGCTTCTACAATGCTGGCCTGTCAAAGCCCGACCGCAAGGCTATCGAGGATGCCTTCAGGAAAGGGGAGCTGCGCTGCATCATCTCCACGAGCGCCTTCGGCGAGGGTATCGACATTCCCGATATCGAGCATGTCATCCTGTATCACCTGCCCTTCAATGACATCGAGTTCAACCAGATGTCCGGCCGGGCGGGTCGCGATGGTCGCGATGCGACGATCCACCTGCTCTTTGGCTATGGCGATGCGCGCATCAACGAGACCATACTCGAGTCCGGCGCTCCGCCACGCGAGGCCCTCGTCGTTCTCTATCGCGTCTTGCGCGAGCTCGCGCAACGGGCGCAGGCGAAGGGCGACGGGGGATTCTCCTGCACCAATCGCGAATTGGCCGATCGCGCCATGAAGCTCGACAGGCATGTTAAGCTAGACGAGTCGAGCGTTTCATGCGGCATATCGGTCTTTCGCGAACTCGGTTTCATCGAGACGAGCGGGGCAAGCGTCGCACGTTACATCACGCTCGTGCCCGATCCCGGGCATATGGAACTCGGGGATTCGGTGCGCTATCGCGAGGGGCTTGACGAGCTCGAGGTATTCAAGGCGTTCAAGGGCTGGGTGCTCAAGGCAGACGCCCGGCAGCTCCTCGAACGCTTCAATCGGCCCATCTTGCCCGATGGCATGGCATAACGCGTTTCGTGGCACAAAGGAGTGAGTGCGTGAGCGAACACAACGGCATAGCGACGCGCGACGAAGGCGATGCGGCGACCGATCGCTTCGACATTCTCTTCGAGAACGCATCCACGTACCTGAATGACGAAGATTGCAAGGCGATCGAGGAGGCCTACCTCTTCGCGAAAGGCGCTCACGAGGGCCAGTTTCGCAAGTCTGGCGAGCCGTTCATCATGCATCCCGTCGAAGTCGCGATCATCCTGTCCGACCTTCGCATGGATAGCGACACCCTGCGCGCGGCCGTCCTGCACGATACGGTCGAGGATACCGAGTACACGCTCGAGGACGTGCGTCAGAAGTTCGGCGATACCGTCGCCGAGCTCGTCGACGGCGTCACCAAGATCAACAGCCTCGAGATCGAGTCTCTCAGCCATGCGCAAGTCAACAACCTGCGCAAGATGCTCATGGCGATGAGCAACGACATTCGCGTCATCGTCATCAAGCTCGCCGACAGGCTCCATAACATGCGCACCCTCATGGCGCTGCGCGAGGACCGGCGCATCTTCAAGGCACGCGAGACCATGGAGATCTACGCGCCGCTTGCCAATCGACTCGGCATGGGTTCGATCAAGTGGGAACTCGAGGACCTCTCGTTCTTCTACCTCGAACCCGCCAAGTACCAGCAAGTGCAGAAGATGGTCAACGAGACACGCGAGGCCCGGGAGAGGTACCTCGCACAGGCCATGGATGCGCTGCGCGAGGAGCTCGATCGAGTCGGGCTCGAAAACGCCAAGATATACGGTCGTCCCAAGCACCTGTACTCCATCTACCAGAAGATGAAGAAGAAGGACAAGGGATTTTCCGAGATATACGACCTCATCGGCTTGCGCATCATCGTCGACTCCATTCCGGAATGCTATTCGAGCCTGGGCGCCGTCCATAACCTGTGGCATCCCATTCCGGGGCGTTTCAAGGACTACATCGCGATGCCCAAGTTCAATATGTACCAGTCCCTGCATACGACGGTCATCGGTCCGGCAGCACGTCCCCTCGAGATTCAGATCCGCACCGAGGAAATGCACCGCATGAACGAGTACGGCGTCGCGGCCCATTGGCGCTACAAGGAGGGGGCTTCCAAGGATCGTGCCGCGCGCAGCTTCGACGAGAAGCTCACGTGGCTGCGCGAGATGCTCGATTGGCAGCAGGAGACAAACGACCCGCAGGAGTTCATGGAGTCCCTCAAGGTCGACCTCTTCGAGAGCGAGGTCTTCTGCTTCACGCCAAAGGGCGAGGTCATCAGCCTGCGGGCGCGTTCCACGCCGCTCGACTTCGCCTACGCCATACATACCGAGGTGGGAAACCACTGCGTCGGCGCCAAGGTCAACGGATCGATCGTCCCGCTCACGTACACGCTTCAGATGGGCGACCGCGTCGAGATCCTCACGCAGAAGAACGCGTCGCCGTCACGCGATTGGCTCTCCATTGTCAACACGCCGCGCGCCCGTTCCAAGATTCGCGCATACTTTGCCAAGATCACGCGCAACGACGATCTCGAGCGCGGTCGAGACTACATCGTGCGCGAGGCGCGCAAGAACGGCGTAACGCTCTCGAGCGGCAAGATGGCGCCCGCGTTTGCCGAGGTGGCCGCCTCGCTCAATTACAAGGGCGCAGACGATATGTACATCGCGGTCGGTGCCGGCAACCTCTCGCCCAAGCAGGTCATGCATCGCGCGCTACGCATACTCAACAAGACGAGCGCAGAGGAATCCGCGCCCGCTCCCTCCACGATCGAGCACGTGGCGCTCTCCAACGTCACACCGCAGGCCGCGAGCAAGCGCAAGCGCAAGAAGTCCGCGCACAACAAGACCGGTGTCATCGTCAAGGGGCTTGACGACGTCTTCGTGCGCTTGTCGCACTGCTGCAATCCGCTGCCTGGCGACGAGATCATCGGCTTCATCACGCGCGGACGCGGCGTGTCAGTGCATCGGGCCGATTGTCCCAATGCCGATGACCTGCGACGCAATCCCGAGCGCATCATCGAAGTCGCCTGGGAGGGAGAGATCGAGGCGGTCTACCAGGTTGAGATCTACATCGAGGCCATCGACAGGCTGCGCTTGCTGCAGGACATCGTCATGTTCCTCGCCGATTCGGGTGTGAACATCGTCTCGTGCACGACCACGACGCACAAGGACGACATCGTGGAGATGCGCTTCGTCTTCGAGGTCTCCGACCTCGCCGTCGTCAACAGGATCCTCTCGGACGTGAAGCACATAGACGGCGTCTTCGGCGCGTCGCGCGTGCTGCCCAGCAAACAGGGCGCTGCCTCTGCCGGCGGCGCGAAGGGATAGGGGAGCTCCATGAACGTAGAGACCTGCAAGGTAGGGCCCATTCTCACCAATTGCTACATCGTCGAGGACGACGGTCGGGTCATGGTCATCGACCCGGGTGATGCCCTCACGATGATCGTCGCCGACATCCATGCGCGACCCGTCGAGCAGATCGTCGTCACGCACGCCCACTGGGATCACATCGGGGCCCTTTCCGGTCTCGCCGAGGTCACGGGCGCCCCCGTTGCGATGTCTGCCGTCGATGCCGCACTCGTCGACGGCGTGACGAGCCAGGGAGGCCATGACCTCGACCGTGGTCACGGGGCGCCGCATGTCGACCGGCTGCTGCATGATGGCGACAAGGTAGCGCTCGGATCGAGCACGTTCACGGTCATCGAGACGCCGGGTCATTCCGAGGGTTCGATATGCCTGTACTGTGCCGACGCCGGTGTGCTCTTTTCGGGCGACACCCTGTTTTCCGACGGGCGTTTTGGCAGGACCGATTTCGAGCACGGGAGCATGGAGAAGATGCTCGAGACGCTGCAACGCAAGTTCGCGCACATCCCCGATGACGTCATCGTGTATCCCGGACACGAAGCCGCCACGACCATGGGTCGCGAGCGCGCCCTCAATCCGCATCTGCGCTAGGAAGGCGAGACGCTCGAGGCAATTCTTGAACGCTCGGCAAGTTTCTCCTTGCGCGCCGCCGCGTTTCGTCTATAATTCCGTCTTGCGCATGTGCGCGGATTCCTCGGTAGCTCAACGGCAGAGCCCTCGGCTGTTAACCGAGTTGTTGTAGGTTCGAATCCTACCCGGGGAGCCAGCATTTTCCAGGGCCGCCTTTTCGCGGCCCTGCTTATACGGGCGTATAGCGCAGCGGGAGCGCACTTCCTTCACACGGAAGGGGCCACAGGTTCGAACCCTGTTACGCCCACCACGAAACCAAAGGCCAGGCATATTTTTCGCCTGGCCTTTCATCGTCCGAAACTCGCGTAGAATAGACCACCATGATTCTCAACGTCGACAAGGTCACCAAGTCATTCGGCACGCGTGCGCTGTTCTCGAACGTCTCGTTTCGCATCAACGAGCGCGACCGTTATGCGCTCGTCGGTCCCAACGGAGCGGGAAAGACGACGCTCATGAACATCATCGCTGGCCTCGAGTCCGCCGATGAGGGGCAGGTCGTCTTCTCACGTGACGCCCATCCGGGATATCTCGAGCAGGAGTCCATCGAGATGGAGGGTCGAAGCGTGCTGGAGGAGGTCATGACGAGCGTCGCCGACGTCGCCGAGATGGGACGCAGGCTCGAGGCCCTCGAGCGCGAGATGGAGAGCGCCGACGAATCCCGTGCCGACGATCTCCTCGCGGAATACGGACGCCTGCGCACGCGCTTCGAGGCAAGGGATGGCTACAACATCGAGTCGCAGGCGCGACGCGTGCTCTTCGGCCTCGGCTTTCACGAGGAGGACATGGAGCGTTCGACCGACGAGTTCTCCGGAGGCTGGCAGATGCGCATCGCGCTTTCCAAGCTGCTCTTGCGTGCCCCGGAGATACTCCTGCTCGACGAGCCCACCAACCACCTCGACCTCGAGAGCGTGCGCTGGCTCGAGAACTTCCTCAAGAGCTACCGCGGCGCCGTTCTCGTCGTGAGCCATGATCGCGCCTTCATGAACGGCATGGTGGACCATGTCGCCGAGATAGCCAACGGCAAGCTCGACATCTACACGGGCAACTACGATGCCTATCTCGTCCAGCGCGACGAGGCGCGTGCCCGCCTTCTCGCGATGAAGGAGGCCCAGGACAGGGAAATCGCGCACATGGAGGCCTTCGTCGAGAAATTCCGCTACAAGGCGACCAAGGCAAAGCAGGTCCAGGACCGCGTCAAGAAGCTCGAGCGAATCGAGCGCATCGAGATTCCCGAGGAGAAGAAGAAACTGCATTTCGCCTTTCCCCAGCCCGCGCGCACGGGTGATAACGTCGTGCATGTCGAAGGGGTCTCGAAGTCATTTGGCGAGAAGCGGGTCTACGAGAACCTCGACCTCGACATCTGGCGTGGCGACAAGATAGCGCTCGTCGGCCCCAACGGCTCGGGCAAATCGACGCTGCTCAAGATGATCGCCGGCGAGCTCTCCCATGATGCGGGTACGATCGGCTACGGTGCGCACGTCGAGCTCTCGTATTTCGCCCAGCACCAGCTCGAGGAGCTCAACCTGCGCAATAGCGTCTTTGCGGAGCTCGACCAGGCGGCTCCGGGATGGACCCAGACCCAGGTCCGATCGCTGCTCGGCGCCTTCCTCTTCAAGGGAGATGACGTCGACAAGAAGGTGAGCGTGCTTTCCGGTGGCGAGAAGGCGCGTCTGGCGCTCGCCAAGATGCTCGTCGCCCCCTCGCCGCTGCTGTGCCTCGACGAGCCCACCAACCACCTGGACATTCCGAGCGTCGACATCCTCGAGCAGGCGCTGCGCAGCTTCGAGGGAACCATCGTGCTCATCAGTCACGATAGGCATCTCATACGCTCGTTCGCCAACCGCATCGTCTACATCGACGGCGGTGTGGTGACCGACTACGCTGGCGATTACGACTACTTTCTCTACAAGTCGGGCCAGGTCGATATCAATGGCGAGGCGATTGACGAGCCGGACGGGGCGAACAGGTACCGGATGTCGGCTCGCGACAAGACGATGGACGTCAAACCGCAGGCCGACGAGCACCGCAAGCCGCGTCGCACGGTCGCCGTGGGTTCAAAGGGCTCTGCTCCCAAGTCAAAGGAGCAGAAACGCGCCGAGGCCGAGGCACGCAATCGCGTCTACCGCAAGCTCAAGGACGAGCGAAAACGGCTCGCCGAGCTCGAGGCGCAGATGGAGATCGATGACGAGCGGCACGAGGCGCTCGTGACGCTCATGGCCGACGAGACCCTCTATGCCGACCAGGAGCGCTTCGAGGCGGCCATGACCGAGTACAACGAGCTCAAGGCACGCATGACGGCCAACGAGGCCGAATGGCTCGAGCTCTCCGCCGCCATCGAGCTCGAACTCAAGCAGATGGGGGAGGACGCATGACCAACGCAATGCTCTCGCAGGTCATCCAGATCGTCATAATGGTCGTCGCGTTCATTCCGGCACTCGTCTTGCACGAGGTCGCCCACGGGTACGCCGCCTACAAGCTCGGCGATCCCACGGCAAAGAACGCGGGCCGCCTCTCGCTCAATCCGCTCAGACACGTCGATCCCTTCGGGACCGTCATCTTGCCCGGCTGCCTCATCGCCATGTCGGTGCTCGGTGGAGGCGGGGGGATGCTCTTCGGCTACGCAAAGCCGGTTCCCTACAATCCCCGCTACTTCAAGGACATCCGCAAGGGAGAGCTCATCGTCGGTCTCGTGGGACCGGCGACCAACCTCGCATTGAGCCTCGTGGGCGCCGCCATTGCCTGGGGCGGGATTTACCTCTACCAGACGCCCGCTCTTCCAGCGGCCCTAGGGTATTACATCTGGTACTTCGGGACCTACTTCTGCACCATCAACCTTTGTCTCGCGTTCTTCAACCTCATCCCGATTCCACCACTTGACGGGAGCTCGATCATCGCCGCCTTCCTGAGTGACAGGGCGCTGCGCACCTACTACAAGGTGCAGCAATACGCCATGTTCTTCTTCCTGCTCGTCATCCTCGTGCTGCCGTACTTCCTGCACGTCAACATCTTCGGAATCTATCTCGATGCGACGGCGGGTAGCATCGCCCGTTTCCTGTTGCCCATCTAGCCTTCTCGCGGGAAGGGAGAGTTTCGCCTCGTGGCGCGCAAGAGCAACGACACCCTCATCCTCGTCCTTGTCACGGTGGGCCTCTTCGCGCTGTCGTGCGCCATGCGCTTTTTCCTCGCCGATTTCCAGAAGGGAATCGGCGTCCTTCCCGATGAGATCCGCTATCTCGACCTTGCCTCGAGCCTCTTCAACGACGGGCAGCTCGTCGAGCGTGGTGGTCTTTCGAGTTTCCAGAAGATCCTCTATCCGCTTTCTCTCTTCCCGGCGTTTCTGGTCGATGATCCGGAGACGCGCGTGAGGGTCATCGCCCTACTCAACAGCATCTACGTCTCGTCGGCCGTCTTTCCGGCGCTCGTTCTCGCGCGACGCCTCTTTACCAGCAAGGCTCCCGTCATCGTCTGCCTTGTCTTCACGCTCGTCATGCCCGACATGTGCTATTCGATGACGTTCCTGAGCGAATGCATCTACCTCCCCCTCGTGCTCTGGCTCGTCGCCTGCTGCCTGAGGGCCCTCGAGACGCGGGGAAGGGCGGGATATGCCTGGTGCGCCGGTGCAGGACTACTGTGCTACGTTACCTATCTCGCCAAGGAAGTGGCCTTGGGCTTCGCGCTCGCCTTCATCGTGATGATGGTCGTGCGAATTGTACGCAGGTGGGGAGATGAGGCAACGCACGAAGGGGACGCAGGCGCGAAGCCAGGCATCTCGAGCAGGCCCGCGATGAGCGCGATGCGATCTTGCGAGGACTGTCTGAGCGCGCCCCAGGCGCGCGAGTTCCGCAGCGGCATCGCGCGAGTTGCGGGCCGGGTGCGAGAGCAAGCCTGGCTTCGCGCCTGCGCCCCCCTTGCCTGCTTCGTAGTCGGTTTTGCGATTCCCTTCATCATTCTCAAGCTCACGCTCTTCTCGGGACTCCTCAACTCGTACAACCAGACCGACCCGTCGGTTCTGCTCAATCCCTATACGCTGCTCTTCTCCCTTTACGCGTTCCTGAGTGATACGACGCATTTCGTCATCGCGTTCATGTTCTTCCCGCTCGTCCTGCCCGCTCTCACCTGGCCGCGGCTGACCAGGCGCGAGCGCGATCTTTACCTCTTCTGTCTGCTTGCCTTCGTCTTCATCCTCCTCATCGTCATCTACACCATCTCCATACGCGAGGATTTGGGCCACGTCGGCATTCGCCCCCACGTACGTTACGTGGCGCCCCTTTTCCTGCCCTTGCTGTTCCTGACCATCAAGCAGCTGCTCCGTGGCGACGGGGCTGCCATCATGCGCAGCCCGCGGGTCTTCTGCGCCGCCATCGCCTCGACGCTCGCGGTCTGCCTGCTCGTCGTCTTCATGCTGGGAAGCGGCGATTACTCGCAGGGTTTCGACAACGCGCAATTCCACGTGCTGCGCCTTTTGGATGACCGCATATCCACCCTTCCGATCGATCCGGGCGCCGATCCGTCTCAGAGCGCAGCCGTGAGCGACATTTACCACGGCGCCCTCCTCGACATCAATCCGGGTACGTGGCTCGCCAAGGTGCTTGTCTGCGCGTACCTCCTCTTCGGCATGTGGGCAGTGGCGTCCCGGCGGCATCCCGGCGCTGCCGTCTTCGTGCCCGTGGCGATCATGCTCGTCATGATCGCCAATAACGTCGGCGCCTACCAGTACAACGATTCCGTGTATCGCATAGAGGACGACGAGGTCACGGAGATGCGTTTGCTGGCGGATTTCGTCGACGGGCTCGATCGTGGCGAGCAGGTCCTCTTCGTCTTGGATGATGCAAGCTCGGCCTTCAACAACCATTCCGACGTCTACATCGACAACAGACGTCTCAATTGCGTCTACATCCTCGAGAGGCAGCTGCGCTCGGCTCTCGGGGCCGGTGCCATTGCCCAGAAGGCGCTGCTGCTCCAAGGCGACGCGACGATGGGGGACAACATCTTCGGCGCAAATGGCCGGACTTGCGATGACGCGTCGGGGATTGGCTATATCGTGACGCCATCGAGCCAGAGGCTGCGCTTTGCCCCGGAATGCGCGCAGGACGTGACGCCCGAGGGAATCGAGGACACCGTGATATACCGTGTCGTTCCCGACGCGGCCATCGCGCTGGCCTCCCCGGCAATCGAAGCCTCGTCATCAAGATAGCGCCTGCGCTGCGCTAGAATAGCGATTCGAACGCATTCGAATGAACGGGAGCACGAGCGTGTCATATCGCGTCCGCATAGATGCATATCAGGGACCATTTGACCTGTTGCTCTCGCTCGTCTCGCGTCAGAAGATCGACATCGGGGCGATCTCCATCGCCGACATCACCGATCAGTATCTTGCCGAGGTCGAACGCATGAAGGACCTCGATCTCGATATCGCGAGTGACTTCCTCGTCGTCGCGGCCACGTTGCTGCAGATCAAGGCATCCTCGCTTCTGCCCAAGGAGGTCGTCGAGCCAATCGAGCTCGATGACGAGCTCGCCAACTTGACGCCCGAGCAGACGCGCGACATCCTCGTCGAACGTCTCGTCGTGTACAAGCAGTTCAAGAACGTCGCGGCGGCCCTGGGTGCGCGGATGGAGAACGAGGCGAAGATGCATCCGCGTCTTGTCGGCCCCGACGAGCGCTTCCTGGGTCTCATGCCCGATTACCTCAAGGATGTCACCCTGCATGGGCTGGCCGTCATCTGCGCCGACATCGCGGCGCGACGTGACACCTTTCTGCTCGAGGCCGAGCACATCGCCGCCGTGCCCATTTCGATGGAGCGCCATGTCGAGGGGATTTACCGCTCAATGCGGCGTCGTGAGAGCTGCACCTTCGAACAGCTCGTCGGTCCCGCGCCCACGCCCGAGCTCGTCGTCGTCACGTTCCTGGCGATTCTCGAACTCTACAAACGCGGCGTCATCAAGATCTTTCAAGACGTTGCCTTTGACGAGATACAGCTCGACATCGAACCCGACGCTCCCGAAATCACCGACTTCTCGGTGCCCGATTGGGGCATGCCAGACGACCCTTCGCTCGAGCAGTTCGACGAGGACGATGCTGGCGAAACCGATGACGGAATCGAGGCAAGTGGCCCGGAGGCTTTCTCCCAGGCAGCCTCTTCAACCTCTCATGAGGAGTGAGCATGGCACGTGACAAGCAGATTGCTGACCTGATGAGCGCCGTCGAAGCGCTCCTGTTCGTTTCCGATGAGCCGGTGAGCGCCGCGCGCCTGGCGGATATTCTCGAGGTCGGTCCCGTGCAGGTTGACGAGGCCCTCGTGGCGCTCGCCGCCGAGTACCGTGATGAGAACCGCGGTATCCAGCTACGCGAGGTGGCGGGAGGATGGCGCTTCTACACGCATCCCGCCCACAACGACGTCATCGAGCGCTACGTCATCTCATGGGACACGCATCGCATGTCGCAGGCCGCTCTCGAGGCCCTTGCCGTCATCGCGTATCACCAGCCCGTGACGCGCGCGATGGTCAATGCCATACGTGGCGTGAATTCGGAAAGCGTTGTCTCCTCGCTCGTCGAGAAGGGGCTCGTACGCGAGATGGGGCGCGACAAGCCGGGCGGCTCCATCCTCTATGGCACGACGCGCACCTTTCTCGAGCGCTTCGGCCTCAGAAGCGTGAAGGACCTGCCGCCGCTCGAGGACTTCGCTCCCGACGAGGCGAGCAAGGAGCAGATCCGCGAACGTCTGAGCGGCGCGGGAAAGACCGATGACATGCAGCTCGAGCTTGCAGATGACGAGGAGGGGCTCGCGACTGTCCGGGTCGGTCTCGCGGTCGAGGAAGTCGACCGCGGTGATGACGTGCGCGAAGACGACGCCGAGGGCGTCGCCGAGATCATCGGGCAGTCCATGACCCAGAAGGTCGACGACTACCTCGGAGTCGACATCGAGGACGTCGACGGCATCCTCGACGCGTACTTCGGTGAGGATGACATAAACGTCTCTGACGACGATGACGCTGCCGACGATGGGGACGATGACGAGCTGGATGATGAGTACGCAGCCGACGAGGACGACCTGATCGACACGGCCGACCCCGAGGAAGAAGAGGCGTACGTCTATACCGAAGACGATGACGAGGAGCTCGACGAAGCCGAGCCCGACGATGACGATATCGAGCTGGTCGGATAACCATGTCAGACGCAACGCCCGAACAGCCGTTTCCCATGCGCCTGCAGAAGTTCCTCGCGCGCGCCGGCGTCGCGAGCCGCAGGGGATCGGAGGACCTCATGACCGCCGGTCGCGTGAGCGTGAACGGCCAGATCGTGACCGAACTCGGCAGCAAGGTCGATCCCAAGGTTGATGTCGTGTGCGTCGATGGGCGCGAGGTGCATCTCGAGGATGGCAGCGTCTACCTCATGCTTCACAAGCCCAAGGGCTATCTGACCACGATGGATGATCCCCAGGGTCGCCCCTGCGTGGCACAGCTCGTACCCCGGGGACGCTATCCCGGCCTCTTTCCGGTCGGCAGGCTCGACAAGGACACGACGGGGCTCCTGCTCTTCACGACCGACGGGGACATGGGCCAGCGCCTCCTGCATCCGAAGCACCATGTGGACAAGACCTACCAGGCACATGTCGCGGGCGTGCCCGACGAGGTCGACCTCGCGCGTCTGCGTGGCGGCATCATGCTCGACGACGGTCTCACGGCCCAAGCACGGGTGCGTATCGTCGCCGAACGTCCCGATGGCAGTTCCGACATCGAGCTCGTTATTCACGAGGGACGCAAGCGGCAGGTCAAACGCATGTGCGCGGCCGTGCACCACCCGGTGCTCGACTTGCACAGAAGCAGTTTCGGCCCACTCGAGCTCGTCGATGTCGAGGAGGGGTCTTGGAGATTGCTGACCGAAGACGAGGTTGCGAGTCTGCGCGAAGTCGCGGGACTCTAGGACGAAAGGTGTCGTCGTGACGCGCGAGAAAGAAACTGCTACTCCCAACCCGCTTGCGACGGCGGCTGATGACGAAACACCGCGCGTGCTCCTCATGCGACATGCCCAGACGCATGCGAATGCGCAGGGGTTCTTCCTCGGCAGGCGAGACGAAGGCGTCACCGGACTCGGCGAGGAGCAATCGCGTCGTGCGGTTGCCGGCCTTGTCGCCTGGCGCCCCGACCGCATCATCTGTTCGCCACTCAAGCGTTGCAAGACGATGATCGCCGAGCCGGCAGCCCGCGAGCTCGGCATCGAGGCCCAGGTTGACGAGCGTCTCGTCGAGTTCGACTTCGGACCCATCGAGGGGATGAGCTTTGACGATGTCATCGAACGGGACCTTCCGTTTCCGTGGGGTCCGCGCGCTGCGGGATGGCCGCCGGACGGAGGAGGGGAGAGCTTCGACGGTTTTCTCGCCCGCATCAGAAGCGCGAGTGATGATTTGGAGCGCCTCGAAGGCCGCACGGCCGTCGTCGTGCATGGCGGCGTCATCCGCGGCTTCATGGGCAATTGGCTCAACATGGGAACCGATGAGGTCAATCACCTCACCGTGCGCAATGTCGACGGTTTCGTCTTCAGGGTTCGCCCCGGCTTTGCCGAACTCGAATCCTACGGTATCCATCCCGAGGATTTGGGCAATTACTAGCCGTACGTTTTTCCAGATGGTGTACCATCTTGCAGACGTTTTCGAGAGAAAGGCAGCGCTGACATGCCAAACGAGGGCAGTTTCGAGGCGGCAAAACGCAAGAGCGACCTGATTCGCGCGGATTTCGAGGTCAATCCCGGAAAGTACCGCATGCTCACGGGTGACCGGCCCACGGGCAGGCTGCATCTCGGGCACTACTTCGGAACGCTCAAGGGGCGTGTCGACTTGCAGAACCGCGGCATACGCACGAACATCGTCATCGCCGACTACCAGGTCATCACCGACCGTGATACCACGGCAAACATCGCCGACAACGTCTACAACATCGTCATCGACTACCTTGCCTGCGGCATCGATCCGCAAAAGACGATGATCTTCACCCACTCGTCCGTCCCCGCGCTCAATCAGCTCATGCTTCCCTTCCTCTCGCTCGTGAGCGAGTCAGAGCTCGAGCGCAACCCGACGGTCAAGGCCGAGCAGGAGGCGTCGGGTCATGCGCTCACGGGCCTGCTCCTGACCTATCCGGTTCACCAGGCCTGCGACATTCTCTTCTGCAAGGGCAACGTCGTTCCCGTTGGCAAGGACCAGCTCCCCCACATCGAGATCACGCGTACGATCGCGCGTCGTTTCAACGAGCGCTACGCCCCGGTGTTCCCCGAGCCCGAAGGCGTCCTCTCCGACGTCATCGAGGTGCCCGGCCTGGATGGGCGCAAGATGTCCAAGAGCTACAAGAACGGCATCTCGCTGTGCATGACCGCAGACGAGACCGCCAAGATCGTCAAGAAGTCCCCGACGGATTCCGATCGCAACATCACCTTCGACCGAGAGAACCGTCCCGGCGTCTCCGCATTGCTCACCACCGCGGCATTGTGCTCGGGTCGTGCCGAGACCGACATCGCCGCCGAAATCGGCGACGGGGGTGGCGGCGCGCTCAAGGCCTTCGTCATCGAGGCGGTCAACGAGTATTTCGCGCCCATCCGCGCGCGTCGCGAGGAGCTCACGCATGACATGGACTACGTCAGGGACGTGTTGCACGAGGGCAACCGCAGGGCGAACGAGATCGCGAACGAAACGCTCGCCGAGGTCAACGAGGCGATGGGAATGGTCTACTAGTTCGCCTACCGTGCTTATAGTAGAATGTGCCGACGTATGAAACGCCTGACAAACACACGATTCGCATGTCTCGTCATTGCCTGCGCCCTTTGCGTGCTCATCGGTATGCTCGTGGTCGGATGCTCGACGTCTTCCCCGGCCCAGGCCGATAGCCAGAAGAGCGATTCCGACGAGACGCTCGTCTCGGCCCCTGTCGAGGAGATAGACTACGCCTCGGGCATCCATCACGCGGAGCTCGTCTTCGAGGGCTACGAGTCCTCGCCCCTCTCCATCGAGGTCTACTCTCATTCGGCGCCCGTGACGGCGGAGCGCTTCTGCCGTCTCGTCGATAGCGGGTTTTATGACGGTAAGCCGGTTTTCTGGATTCTCAACGAGATGTACCTGCGCGTCGGGAACACCCAGCAAGACGATGACTATCTCATCACGGGCGAGTACGAGGAGTCCGACATTCGCAACACGAATTCGCTCAAGCGTGGCGTCATCGCCATGAACCGTGCTGCCGACGGGCAGCAAAGCGACGCCTCAAGTCTCATCATCTTCATGAACGACCTCTCCTTCCTCGACGGCAAATACGCGGGTTTTGCCAAGATCGTCGAGAACTACGAGGTCATCGAGGAAATAGCCAAGCGCACCATGGAGGCTGACGAGCAGCTCCGCATCATCGTCGACGAGAACGGCAGGATCATCGACGAGGCGCAGTATCCCCGCATACGGTCATTGACCATGATTGATTGAGGTGCAAGATGAAGAAGACCGCCGCCCTTTTCGCCCTGACCTTCACCGTCGTGCTTGCGGTTTGCATGCTGTGCGCATGCTCCGGGCCGTCCACGTCCGCATCCTCGAGCTCCACCGCACGTTCCACGTCCGCCTCGAGCAAGGCCGCCGACAAGGACCCGGGCAGCACGCTCCATGCGACGGTCAAGGTCGAGGGCTACGAGCCATTCGTCATCGACCTCTATCCCGAGTATGCCCCCAAGACCGTCGAGAACTTCTGCAACCTCGCCAGGAGCGGCTATTACGATGGCCTCAAGTTCTATCGCATCCAGGATGGTTTCTGCATGCAGGGAGGCACCAAGGGTGACAACGCCGCGGGCAACGATCCCGCGCTCACACCCGTTCCCGGTGAGTTTAAGGGAAACAACGTCGATAATCCTCTGGCTGACGACTTCAAACGCGGTACCGTGGCCATGGCGCGCACCAATGCTCCCAACAGTGCCACGAGTGCCTTTTTCATCACCTTGTCCTCGAGCAGCAGCGTCTCGCAGAGCCTCAATGGCCAGTATGCCGCCTTCGGCCTGGTCGATGAATCTGGCATGAGAATCGTGAATTCCATCGTCAGGTCGCACCTCAAGTACGCCACCGGTGATATGGGTGCCATCGAAAACCCCGATGACATGCCCGTCATTGAATACATCACCATCGAGGATTAGTTCGTGACCTGCAAAAACGAGAAACGTTCTCGAAGCATCGTCTCCGCATCAAGACGATGCCAATGATCGATTGAGGTATGACATGAAGAAGTTCGTCCGCGTCCTCACGCCGGCTGCCCTTTGCGTCCTGCTCTGCTGCACGCTTGTCGCATGCGGTGCATCTTCGGGCGCTTCCAAGAACGCCGACCCCAACACGGTTACGACCAAGGCATCTGGTGAGTACGCGACCGGCACGCATCATGCCGTCGTCAAGGTCGAGGGGTACGACCCGTTCACCATCGAACTCTACGCCGATTACGCGCCCGTGACCGTCGCGAACTTCTGCGACCTCGCGCAAAGCGGCTACTACGACGGTCTCAAGTTCTACCGCATCGTCGAGGGCTTCTGCCTTCAGGGAGGCACGAAGGGCAATAGCTCGGCGGGCAACGATGCGACGCTTCCGCCCATCATCGGCGAGTTCTACGAAAACGATGTCGACAACCCGCTTGCCGACGAGTTCAGGCGCGGGACGGTCGCCATGGCCCGCACGGGCGTCTACAATAGCGCGAAGACGACCTTCTTCATCACACTTGCGACGACGGAAAACGTCTCGCAGAGTCTTGACGGCCAGTACGCTGCCTTTGGCCAGATCGATGATGCGGGCATGCAGACGGTCGACGCGATCGTGAAAGACTACCTCAAGTACGCGACAGGCGAGATGGGCGCTATTAACAATCCCAAGGACATGCCCGTTATCGAATACATCACCATTCAGGACTAGGAAGGCAGAGTTGCCCACCCGTGCGCATTTGACCATCTAAACGAGACAGGAAGCTAATAGGACTCATGGCAATACCATTCAAAAGGGTCGTCATCATCGGCGTGGGCCTCATCGGCGGATCTATCGCCGCGGCCATGAAGGAGCTTGACGACGCGCCCATCGTCATCGGCATCGGACGCCATGCCGAGCCACTCGAGAAAGCGCGGCAACAAGGTGCGCTCGACGAGTACGCTCTCGTCGATGATCCCCGTGTGGACGAATGGCTCTCGAGTGGAGAATGCGACCTCGTTATCATAGCGACGCCCGTGCATGCCGCACGTGATTGGTTCGAGCGCCTCGAGGCCTGCGGATACGATGGCGTCATTACCGACGTCGCCTCGACGAAGGCGGTCATCACGGGCTACGCGGACGACATCTTGTCCCATCCCGACCGCTATCTCCCCGGTCACCCCATGGCCGGTTCCGAGGCAAACGGGTTTGGTGCCGCGCGTGCCGACCTCTTCCAGGGCGCGTATTGGATTCTGTGTCCCGAGGGGGAGGGACAGGACGAGACGTTTCTCAAGCTCTACGAGACGTTCGGCGCCCTTGGCTCGCGCATCATATCCATTAGCCGCGACCAGCATGACAGTGCCATTGCCATCGTAAGCCACGTACCGCATATGGTCGCCTCCTCCCTCGTCGAGCTCGCGGGCAATCACGTCGACGAGCGCCAGGAGCTCCTGCGCCTGGCAGCTGGCGGATTCAAGGACTCCACGCGCATCGCAGCCGGGTCTCCTGAGCTCTGGTGCGGCATCGCGCTTGATAACAGCGAAGCGCTCTCGCAGGGACTGCACGAGGTCGGCGAGATCATCGGGCGCTTCGAGACGGCCATTCGCGAAGGCGATGCCGAGACGCTCGTCAAAATGCTCGAGGATAGCGCGCGTCTGCGCCGTAGCCTGCCCGCCAAGTGGATCCCGGATTCGGCGAAGCTCACGCAGGTGCGCATCCCCATGACCGACCATCCGGGTATCATCGCCGAGGTGACGGGCATGGCCGGGCATGCCGCGTGCAACATCCAGTCCATCGAGATCGACCACATCAACGAGGACACCGCCGTTCTCGAACTCATCCTGACCGACGAGGGCGACATGGGTCGCTTTGGCGGCGAACTCATCACCAAGGGTTATGACTTCTCGATCAGAAGTCTCGAAGAAGAGCTCTAGACCATGCCATTCGCCGGTACGATACGAGTTCCCTCCGACAAGTCCATATCGCATCGCGCCGTCCTCTTCGCCGGTCTGGCGCAGGGTGTCTCGCATCTTGAGGCCGTGTTGCCGAGCGCCGACGTGCAGGCGACGATTCGCGCGATTCGCGCACTCGGCGCGCGTGTCGACCTCGTGGCGGGTCCACATGGCCTTGTGGGCGAAGTCGAGGGCATCGGTCTTGCCGCCAGCAAGTCAACGCGGCCTCTCGTCATCGACTGTGGTAACTCCGGCACGACGGCGCGTCTGCTTATGGGGGCGCTCGCGGGGCTGGACGTCGAGGCGACGCTCGTCGGCGATGCCTCCCTCAGCGTCCGTCCGATGCGACGCGTCACTGACCAGCTTTCCAAGCTGGGCGCTCGCTTCGAGAGCGATGGCGGGCATTTGCCCGTGCGCATCGTACGCGCGGGTGCCTTGCACGGCGCGCATCTCGTGACCGAGCAAGCTTCCGCACAGGTCAAATCGGCCATCCTGCTCGCCGGCATGCGGGCATCGGGAACGACGAGCGTGACCGAGCCCGCCAAGAGCCGCGATCACACCGAATTGCTCTTGCCCGCCTTTGGCGTCGATGTCGACGTCGATGGCCTCACCGCTTCCATCGAGGGACCGGTACTCATGCACGCGCACGATATGACCGTGTCGGCCGATCCGTCCTCGGCCGCTTTCGTCGCCGTCGCCGCGACGATTTGCGCCGGTTCGGACGTTCTTCTGGAACGCGTTGCGCTCAATCCGACGCGTACGGGCGCCTTCGAGGTACTTCGTCGCATGGGAGCATGTCTTGACGTCGTGAACGAACATGCCGAAGGCGCCGAGCCCGTCGGTGACGTACGCGTCGTGCATGCCCCAGAGCTCGTCGCGACGTCCGTCAGCCCCGCCGAAATCCCCACGCTCATCGACGAGATACCCATCCTGGCCGTCGCTGCCGCCTTTGCCCGCGGCGAGACGGTCTTCGAATCATGCGGGGAGCTGCGCGTGAAGGAATCCGATCGCATGGCCGCCATCATCGAGGGCCTGGGAGCATTCGGGATCAGGGCCTATGCCGAAGATGACGACCTACATGTCATCGGCATGGCCGGATCGCCTGCGCATGTGCCCGAGCGGGTCGTCCTCGGGACGCATGGCGATCATCGGCTCGCGATGACCTGGTATCTGGCGGGCGAGCTCTTTGACGTGGACGTCGAACTGGATGACTCGGCATGCGTTCGCGTCTCGTGGCCCGATTTCTTTGCCGACATCGAGAGCCTGAAACGCTGAGGTGCTACACTGGCTTCACGTCAGACGAGCTACGGAGGTTTCCGTGATAATTGCCATCGACGGACCCGCGGGTTCCGGTAAATCGACCATCGCCAAGCAGGTGGCTCGCATGCTCGGGTTTCACTATCTCGACACGGGCGCCATGTACCGTTGCGTCGCGTGGTACGCGCTCGAGAACGGCATTCCCCTCGACGATGAGGGTGCCCTCGCCTCCGTTGCACGTGCCGTTCCCGTCGTGTTCTCGCACGAGCCGGGAAACCCCATAGCCTCCGGGGTTTCCTTTGACGGCCACGACGTAACGGACGCGATTCGCACGCCCGCCGTCGACAAGGCGGTCAGCCCCGTCTCGGCCGTTTCCGCGGTACGCGCGGCGCTCGTCGAGCAGCAGCGCCGCATCGCCGCGCATGACGACATCGTCATGGAAGGTCGTGACATCGGCACGATCGTCTTTCCCGATGCCGAGGTCAAGGTCTTTCTCACGGCAAGTCCGGAGGAGCGTGCGCGCCGCCGTGCCCTGCAAAACGCCGAGCGTGGCTTTGGCGATACGGACCCCGAGGTCATCCTCGCCGGCCTCATCGCACGCGACGAGGCCGACAGCACGCGTGCCGCTTCGCCGCTCAAGATGGCAGACGACGCATGCGAGTTGGACACGACGCATATGAGCATCGATGAGGTTTGCGACGTCATCGTATCCATGGCAAACGAGGCGCGCGCATGAAGTCGCTCGACGAGAGGTTCGATTCGGGAATCTGGGTTCCCAAGGGCAGGGTGCACAACTGGTTCATCTACGTTGCGGCCTACTTCATACGTCCCATACTCAAGGTGTGCTTCCGCTGGAAGATACGCGGTGTCGAGAACCTCGAGGCGATTGGCGACGAGCCGGTCGTCTACGTATCCAATCATGTCTCGTATGCCGATCCCTGCGTACATTGGTGCGCGCTCTACGGCCAGAGGCGCTTCATGCGCATCCTTGCCAGAGACACCCTGTTCAGGCCCGTCTTCGCCCAGCTCATCGCCCGTGTCGGGGCGATTCCGGTCAATCCCGATTCCGCCGACCGCACGGCCGTCAAGCGTGCCGCGGCCTGTCTCAAGCGCGGCGAGAGCGTCCTCATCTACCCCGAGGGCACGAGGATGAACAAGCCGGAGAAGGTCTACCATCCCCATGCCGGTGCCGTGCTCATCGCGAACATGGGCCATGCGCGCATCGTGCCGATCGGCATAAGCGGCACGGAGAGGATCATGCCCTACGGTAAGCCCAAGATCATCCGCTTTCCCCGCATCTACCTCAACGTGGGAAAGCCCATCGATCCACGTGACGAGCGATTCGAGAGCCTTCCCAAGAAGGGGAGGGCCGACGCGACCATTGCCGCGATCATGGACGAGGTGTTCCGCTTGCGTGATACGGCACGCGACTAGGGGACGTCATGGGAGTCTCCATCGAAATCGCACGGAACGCGGGTGCCTGCTACGGGGTGAATCGCGCCCTCGAGATGGCACGCGGGGCTGCCGACAATCCCGGCCCCGTGCACACGCTCGGTCCCCTCATCCATAATCCACGCGTGGTCGACGATCTTGCGATCCAAGGCGTCGCGGTTGCCGACACGCTCGACGAAGCCGGCGGGGGAACGCTCGTGCTCAGAAGTCACGGGACCGCTCCGCAAATCGTCGATGAGGCTACGAAACGCGGCTTTACGGTCGTGGACGCGACCTGTCCCTACGTCTCGAAGGTCCAGCGCAAGGCACGTCAGCTTGCCGAAGCGGGTTACGCCGTCGTCATCATCGGCGAGCCTGGTCATGCCGAAGTCGAGGGCATACGCGCCTGGGGCGGCGAGGCGGTCGTCGCCGTCGCCGACGTCCCCGGCAAACTCCCTGACGACCTGCCATCCAAGGTGGGTGTCGTCATCCAGACGACGCAGAGCGCCGATCGCGTCGACGCGGTGCTCGATGCGTTGCGGGGTCGTGTCGATGAGCTGCGCGTCGAGGAGACGGTGTGCTTCGCGACCCAGGAACGCCAGGCTGCCGCCGCGGAGCTTTCCGCGCGCGTCGAGCTCATGATCGTCATCGGCGGGCGCAACTCGGGCAACACGCGTCGTCTCTACGAGATATGCAAGGCACGTTGCGAGGCGACCCATCACATCGAGAGTGATGTCGAGATCGATCCATCGTGGCTGGACGGTGTCGAGCGCATCGGCATCACGGCGGGAGCGAGCACGCCGCAGGAGCACATCGACGCGGTGCGCGATCGTGTCCGCGAACTCGCGGGTGGAGTTGCGTGACGATGTTAGACGAACAAGCTGAATCGAGTGCCTACGGCTCCCTCAAGGCGCAGGCGCATCCCCAACCTTGTCGTGCGCGCATCGCACGTGTCGAGCCGGGTTCTCCTGCCGATCGGGCGGGGCTTACGGGCGGCATGGTCATCACGCATGTCGAGGACGTGCCGCTGCGTGACCTCATCGAGTGGCGCTGGCAAGCCGATGGCTACGACGTCGAGCTGACGCTCGAGGATGGGCGCTTCGCCTACGTCGATCGTGAGCTGGGGGAGGATTGGGGCATCGTTTTCGATGACTGCATCTTCGATGGCGTCATCACCTGCCGTAATGCCTGCATCTTCTGCTTCATGTCCATGTTGCCGAAGGACATGCGTTCGACCTTGTACCTGCGCGATGACGACTATCGCCTCTCGTTTCTCCAGGGTAACTTCGTGACCCTGACCAACGTGGATGACGACGAGCTTGCCCGCATCATCGAATGCCATCTCTCGCCCCTGCATGTCTCCCTGCATGCGGTGAGCCCGGACGTACGCGAGGGCCTCATGGGAAAGAACGCGGCAAGGGGCATGGAGGTGCTCGAGGCCATCCTCGATGCGGGTCTCGAAGTGCACGTCCAGGTCGTCGTCGTCCCCGGCGTGAACGACGGAGCAGAGCTCATGCGCACGCTCGCGTGGATCGAGCGGCATCCCGGTGTGCTCTCGGCCGGCTTCGTCCCGCTCGGCTACACGCGTCACCAGAAGCGCTTCACCTCCTCGTTTTCCGATGATCCCGATGCGGCTGCCGCGGTCATTGAGCTCATCCGGGAGTTTCAGGAGGATTCCGGCGTCGAGCGGCGCAATCCCCGCCTGCAAATTGCCGACGAGTTCTACATCGACGCTGGCTACGATTTTCCGCCCGCCTTCATGTACGCGGGCTACCCGCAGTTCCAGGATGGCATTGGCATGATGCGCTCGTTCATCGACGAGTGGGAACGGAACGCCGATTTGCTCGAGGGGACGGCCGCGCATTTGGAAGGCGGACCCGTGGCGTACATTGTCTGCGGAACGGCGTTCGCCCGCGTTCTGCGCCCCCTTCTCGAGAGTTCTCCGCTAGCCGGGTATCTCGAGGTGCTTGCCGTCGAAAACACGTTCTTCGGCGGAAATGTGGACGTCACCTGCCTGATTACGGGACATGACCTTCTCCCGGCGATACGCGCCGCGCGCCCCGAGGGAATCGTGTTGCTCGCGCGCGAGATGTTCAACCAGGACCTGCTCTTGCTCGACGATGTCCCGCTTGCCGATATCGAGACGGCATGCGATGCGACCGTGCGTCTGTGTACCTACGACCCCGCGGATATCCTCGAAGCCCTGATGCGGTAAGATACTGCTCGCAATCCTACGTAAAGAGGTTTTCATGAGTCTTCCGCTCGTTGCCGTGGTCGGTCGTCCGAATGTCGGAAAGTCCACGCTCATTAATCGCATAACGCAAACCGAAGATGCCATCGTGCACGAGATGCGCGGCGTGACGCGTGATCGTTCGTACCATCGCGCCGACTGGAATGGCGTCGATTTCATGATCATCGATACGGGTGGCATCGCCCTTGGCGATACGGACATGTTCCAGGGATCCATCACGAGCCAGGCGCTCGTTGCCTGCGAGGAGTCCGATTGCATCATCTTCGTCGTCGATGGTCGCACGGGCGTGACGAGCGAGGACACCGACATCGCACGCGTCCTTCTCAAAAGCGATGTTCCGGTCGTGCTCGCCGTCAACAAGCTCGACAACCCCGACCGCGAGGACGAGGTGCTCTGGGAGTTCTATTCGCTCGGTTTGGGCGAACCCATGCCGATTTCGGCCTCGCATGGCCATGGCACGGGCGATCTGCTCGATGCCGTCGTGCGCGAGCTTCCCGAAGATGCAGGTGATGACGAGGCGGGCGACGAGATAAGCGTCGCGATCATCGGGCGCCCCAACGCGGGCAAGTCATCGCTTACCAATCGCCTCGTCGGCGGTGAGCGCTCCATCGTGAGTGATGTCGCGGGCACGACACGCGATGCGATCGATAGCGTCGTGGAACATGATGGCGTGCGCTATCGCATTGTGGATACGGCGGGTATTCGACGCAAGTCCCAGATAGACGAAGACGTGGAGTACTACGGTTACGTACGCTCGCTACGCGCAATCGACCGTGCCGATGTCGTGCTCCTCATGATCGACGCGACGCTCGGATTGACCGATGCCGACCAGAAGGTCGCGGGCATGGCCGCCGAACGCGGTTGCGCGATGGTCGTGCTCATCAACAAGTGGGACCTCATCGAAGACCCCGATCGTCGCGATGAGATTCGAGAGCTCGTTGGCGATCGTCTCGAGTTCGTCGGTTACGCGCCCGTCATCTCCATCTCGGCCAAGACCGGTCGCTCGGTTCATCGAATCTGGGATGCCATCAACACCGTCTACCAGAACTACTCGTGCCACATCCCGACCAACCAACTCAACGCGTTGCTCACCCAGCTGCGCGACTTTGGTCATACCATCGTGAAGGGCAGCAAGCGTCTGCGCCTCAATTATGTGACACAGGCCGCGACTCAGCCACCCGTCTTCACGTTCTTCGCGAATTTTCCGGAGATCATCGACGACACCTATCGTCGCTATCTCGAGAACCGCCTGCGCGAGAATTTCGACCTTGTCGGAACGCCCGTGCGCATCAAGTTCAAGAGGAAGAACTAGCCATGTCCGCTATCATCCTACTCGATTTCGTCCTTGTCGCAGCCGTGTCCTTCCTGGTGGGGAGTGTCCCCTTCGGCGTGCTCATCGCCAAGGCGCTCTACCACTCCGATCCGCGTTCGGGCGGATCGCGCTCCATCGGCGCGACGAACATGAGCCGGCTCTACGGCTGGAAGGCGTTCGTCATCACCTTCTTGGCCGATGCGAGCAAGGGGGCGATCGCCGTCGTCTTCGCGCGCGTCGTCTCCGGCTTCATGCCCTTTGATGCGGCCTGGCAGTTCGACCTGCTCATCGTGCTCGCCGTCCTCTTCTCCATCGTCGGTCATGTCTTCTGCCCATGGCTCGGCTTCAAGGGAGGCAAGGGCATTTCCACGGGCTTTGGCTCCATACTCGTGGCCTACCCCTTCGTAGCGCTGTGTCTGCTCGCGACCTTTCTCGTCGTCGCGGGAATTAGCAAGCGTATCTCGGCGGGCTCGATCTGCGCGGCCATCAGCCTTCCCGTCTGGTCGTTTCTCTTCTACGGAAGTAACGTTCCACTTCTCATCGTCAGCATCATCATTGCCATTGCCGTCGTCTTTGCGCATCGCAGCAACATCCAGCGCATGATGAACGGAACCGAGCCCAGGTTCTCCTTCAAGTCCACCGGAGAGAAGACCGTCGTGAACGAAGAGGAGCTGGAAGAAGAACTCGAGGAAGAGCTGTGATGAGCAGCGTCGCAGTTATCGGTTCGGGCACGTGGGGAACGGCCATTGCTCACCTCATCGCCGGCAAGAACGTCGCGGTGAGGATGTGGACGCGTAGCGCCGATGTGGCCGATGCTATCAATGCGGCCCATCGCAATCCGCGTCACCTGCCCGATGTCGAGCTTGCTGGCGTGACGGCGAGCGCTTCGTTCGAGGAGTCGCTTCGCGGCGTCGATGCCGCCATCTTCGTCTGCCCTTCGTCGTACCTGCGTTCCATCGCCTCGTCATGCGCGCCCTTCATCGCCTCCGATCTGCCCGTCATCGTCTTGACGAAGGGCATCGAGGCACAGACGGGCTTCACGATGGTCGAGCTCCTCGAAGACGTGCTCGGCAATCCGTCGCGCATCGCCTGCCTTTCCGGCCCCAACCATGCCGAGGAAGTCTCGCGTGGCCTGCCGGCTGCCACGGTGGTCGCCTCATCCGACGAGGCGTGTTCCCTCTACTTCCAGGACCTCTTCAATACCTCGATGTTTCGCGTGTACACCACCTCGGACGTGACAGGCGTGGAGCTTTGCGCCGCCTCGAAGAACGTTATCGCCATCGCCAACGGCATGAGCGTCGCCATGCAGCTGGGCGATAACGCGTCGGCGTCTCTCATGACACGTGGCCTTGCCGAGGTGACGCGTCTTGTCGTCGCGCTCGGTGGCGATGCGCGCACCTGCCTGGGCCTTGCCGGCGTGGGTGACCTGATCGCGACGTGTTCCTCGGAGCATTCCCGCAATCGCGCGCTCGGCTCCTTTCTCGTCGAAGGAGGCACGCTAGCGGCTTTCGAGGAGAAGATGCAGATGGTCGCCGAGGGCGCCGTCGCCTGCAAGACCGTGACCGAGCTCGCGCGTCTGCACGATGTCGAGATGCCCATAGCCGAGGCCGTACGTCAGGTGCTCTGGGAAGGACGCGACCCGCATGAGATAATCGAGACGCTTTTCGAGCGCCCCGTGAAGGCGGAACAGGAATGAAGGGATAGGCACCCATGTTCACGGACATCCAGATCGCCCCGTCCATATTGAGCGCCGATTTCGCGAATCTCGAACGCGACGTGCGCATGGTTTCCGAGGCAGGTGCCGATTGGATACACGTCGACGTGATGGATGGCCACTTCGTTCCCAATCTCACCATCGGTCCCGCACATGTCAAGATGCTCAAGCGCGTGACGGACGTCCCGCTCGACGTGCATCTGATGATCGACAATCCCGAGGTGCAGGTGCCCTGGTACATCGAGGCAGGTGCTGATTCCGTAACTGTTCATGTCGAGACCTGCGACAATGCCGTCTCGATGTTGCGCTCGATTCGTGACGCCGGCGCCAAGGCGGGCATATCTCTCAATCCCGAGACCGATCCTACGCAACTTGCGGGACTGCTCGACCTCGTCGACATGGTGCTCGTGATGAGCGTGCATCCCGGCTTTGGCGGCCAGTCCTTCATCGAGAGCTCACCTGCCAAGATCGCGGCAATTGTCGAGATGTGCAAGGCCGAAGGCGCCGCTCCGCTCATCGAGGTCGATGGGGGTATCGGTGTTGGCACGGCTCCGCTCGTGAGTGCCGTCGGAGCTGACGTCCTCGTGGCGGGGAGCGCCATCTTCTGCGCCGATGACCCGGCGGTGGCATTGAGGGGCATCCGCGATGCCTGCCGCTAGCGCCCGTCGCGTCTATCTTGACTACGCCGCGACCGCTCCCTTCGACGAGCGCCTGGTCGACGAGCTACGCAACGCTTCGTGGGCAAACGCCAACGCACTGTATGCCGAGGGACGCGAGGCCGCGTCCCAGCTGCGCGATGCCCGTACGCGCATCGCGCGGGCCCTGGGGGCGCATGCTCCTGCCGAGATCGTCTTCACCTCGGGGGGGACCGAGGCCGACAACATGGCCGTCAAAGGCCTGGCGCATTTCGTACCAGACGCGAGCAAGACGCATGTGGTCGTCTCGGCAATCGAGCACCACGCCGTTTTGAACGCGGCCGATGCCCTCAAGGCGTACGGTTACAAGATTGACCGCGTTGCTCCGGGCAAAGACGGCATCGTCGACCCCGAAACGCTTGAGGACCTGCTCTCCTCGATTGAGGCCGCGGGCGATGCCTGCTGCCTCGTCTGCGTCCAGGGCGTCAACAACGAGCTCGGCACAATCCAGCCCATCGCGCAGCTTGCGCGCGTTGCGCATGAACACGGTGCTCTCTTCTTCTGCGATGCCGTCCAAGCACTTGGCAAGGTAGCTCTCGACCTTGAGGCAAGCGACGTGGATGCTTGCGCGTTTTCCGCACATAAGATCGGCGCTCCCAAAGGCATCGGTGCTCTCTATCTTCGCCGTGACACGCGCATCACGCCCCTCATTTACGGCGGCGGTCAGGAGGCTGGCATGCGTAGTGGTACCTCCAACGTGCCAGGCGCCTGCGCTTTTGCCCAGGCTGTCGAAAGCGCCATCGCGGAGCGCGAAGAGGTTTGGAACCATGTAAGCATGCTGAGATCGCGATTGCTCGATGCCCTTGGAAATGGTGAATATGCTCACGACATCACCGCTACGCTCGATGCCGATGCGCCTGTCGTACCGCATATCCTTTCCCTGCGTGTTAGAGGACTCGAGGGCGAGACGCTTGTGCTGAGGTGCGATAACGCTGGCTTTGCGATTTCGTCTGGTTCGGCATGCTCAAGCTCGTCGTTCGATCCGAGTCACGTGCTCATGGCCATCGGCCTTTCGCACGACGATGCGCTCGGTGGCATTCGCCTGTCCTTCGGCAAGGGCACGAGCGTCGAGGATATCGACCGCTTTGCCGCGGCGCTTCCCGAGGTGCTCAGATGACGTACACATATGAACGCGTAGACTGTCACACCCATTCGGCGTACTCCGGTCACGGATCGGGCTCCGTTGCCGACATGGTGAGGCGGGCCGAGGACCTGGGCCTGTCGACCTTCGCTCAGACCGAGCACCTAGCGCTTCCCGATGGCATGGATCCGCTGTTCGAGACCTCCATGTCGTTGCAGACCATGAAACGATATGTCGACGAGCTTCATGAGCAGCGCGAACGGCTTGCGCATGCCGGCAGCGGCATGCAGTTGCTCTGCGGCATCGAGGCCGATTGGCTGCCGGGTCGGACCGCCGAGCTCGAACGGCTCTGTGCTCCCTTCGACTACGTGCTCGGGTCGGTTCATTTCATCGACAACCGGCCCATAGACGACTCGCGTGACCTGAGCGTATGGGATGACTACGGTATCGATGGTCTATGGCGTGCGTACTTCGAGTCCTGGCTCGATATGGCGGCGCATCCCGGTCCCATCATGTGCTTTGCGCACCCCGATCTGCCGAAGAAGTACGGCTGGCATCCGGGTTTCGATGCGAGGGAGTACAATTACGAGATGGCGCAGGCGGTTGCGCGCTCGGGCCGCATGGTCGAGGTGAACACTGCGGGCCTGCGCAAGGACGCGCACGAGATGTATCCTGCGCTCGAGATGCTCCGCTCCTTTCGCGACGCGGGCGTCGAGTGCACGATTGGCAGCGACGCGCATGCGCCAAAGGACGTCGCGGCGAACTTCGACGATGCCGTCGGGCTCATGCGCCAGGCGGGGTATGGGAAGCTCACCGTGCCGATGCCCGATGGTGACAGGCGCCATATCGCGATCGAAGACTAGGACGGGGAGAGACAATGGCGGCTCCGCAGACGATCGGCGAACTTGAAAACGGACTCTTCGCGGCCTTTCCGCGTGAGGATGCGGAAAGCTGGGACCAGCCGGGTCTGGCCGTGGGCAATCGCGAACGTGCCGTAGGCAAGATCGCCGTCGCCCTCGACATGAGCGTCGCAAACGTCATCGCGGCATCCGATGCGGGGTGCGATGTGCTCGTGACGCATCACCCCGCCTTCATCAAGGAAGGTCCCGCCGAGTTTGGCCCCGAGACGCAGCCAAGCGCGCCAGGCCCCGGTCGCATGATCTACGAGGCGATCGGACGGGGCGTGGCGACGATTGCCATGCACACCAACGCCGATCGCGCGATAGCCACGCGCGAGCGTTTCGCGGACATCATGGGCTGCTCGTGCCTGGGAAACTGCGAAGCCGTGCTCGATGGGCAACGTGACTTGCAGGACAAGGGCTTCGGAGCGTTACTCGTTCCCGATTGGAACGAGAGGCCGACGCTCGGCGTCGTCGCCGAACTCGCCGCGCGCAATTTCGATTGCCATCCGCGCGTATGGGGCGATTCGAAGCGTCCAGTTGACCGCATTGCCTTTCTCAACGGCTCATGGGGTGATCCGGACCTCTACGAGCGCTGCGTTGCCGCCGGGATCGACTGCGTCATCGTCGGCGAGACGCGGTATCATCTATGCGTTGACGCGCAGCCATACCTCTCGATCATCGAGCTTGGCCATGACCGCTCGGAGCTCCCCATCGTCGACGTGCTCATCGACGCCTTGCTCGCATGCGACGTGTCGCGCGACGATATCCTCGACCTGCGCGGCATGCATCGCAACTGGTGGACGGCCTGAGAAGGAGAAGATGATGTCCGATAGCAAAGTGCTCCTCGCCTTGCAAAGCTGCGATACGCAGATCATGCGCTCCAAGCGCGAGCTTGACGAGCTACCCGAGGTCAAGGCGATCATGGATTGCCGTGCCAAGCGCAAGGAGATCAAGGGCAAGCAGGATCAGGTCGTCGAGCTCCTGGACGAGGTCGAGGGCAAGATCGCCAAGCTCCAGGCAGAAGAGGAGCGCGTCATCGCCAAGATCAACGCGCTGCAGGAGAAGCTCGATTCCAATTCCGATTACCGTGCCACCGCATCGATCACCCGTGACATGGAGGGCCAGGTCAAACGCCAGAAGAGCATCGCGGTCGAGCAAGACGAGCTGCTCGAGCGTCAGATCAAGGTCGACAAGCTTGCCGAGCAGGTCGCCGAGGCGCTTGCCAAGATAGATCACGCCGAGATGCACCATACCGAGCACTTCAAGCAGAAGGGCGGTGCCATCAAGGAACGCATCGCGCAGCTCGAGGCGGAGCGCGCGACACTCATCGCCCAGCTCGACCCGGCCATCGCGCAGCGCTACGAGGCACTGCGTGCGGAGAAGAACGGCATTGCCGTTTCCGAGCTCGAGGGCGACCATTGCACGGCATGCCGGTCAATCATCCTCGACGGTGTGCTCGCCAAGTTGCGCAAGGGCGACGAGCTTGCCGAATGCCCCAATTGCCACCGCATGATGATCGTGGCGCAAGGGGAGGGGGATGCCTCGTGATCTTGCTGGGCGTCACGGGCTGCATCGCCGCCTACAAGTCATGCGAAATACTCCGGTTGCTCCAGAAGGCGGGACAGGACGTCAAGGTCGTCATGACCGAGCATGCCACCGAGTTCGTTGGCCCCACCACTTTTCGCGCGCTTTCGGGACACGAGGTCGCGGTCGAGCTCTTCGACGAGCCGGGAGACCCCATCCACCACATCTCGCTCGCCAAGGAGCCGGACCTCTTTCTCATCGCCCCCGCCACGGCAAACGTCATCGCCAAGATTGCCCAAGGTGTTGCCGATGATTTGCTCACCACCACGGCACTTGCCACCAAGGTGCCGCTCGTCATCGCGCCGGCCATGAACGCCGGCATGTGGAACGACGAGGTCACGCGTGCGAACGTCGCTGCTCTCGAGGCACGCGGTCACACGATCGTCTGTCCCGATAGTGGCTACCTTGCCTGCGGGGACGTGGGATCGGGGCGTCTGGCCGAGCCGGAAGCCATCGTGCAGGCAACGCTCGACATGCTTGTGCGCTCGCGTGACATGGAGGGCATGCACGTGCTCGTTACGTCAGGCCCCACGCAGGAGCCACTCGATCCCGTGCGCTACATCAGCAACGGAAGCAGCGGGAAGTCGGGATACGCCATCGCCGCCGAGGCGCGTGACCGCGGCGCCTGCGTCACGCTCGTGTCCGGTCCCGTGTCGCTGCCCGATCCGGAAGGTGTCGAGGTCATCCACGTGCGCACGGCCGACGAGATGCTCGAAGCCTGCCGGAAGCCCTTTGCCGATGCCGACATCGCCCTGTTCGTCGCGGCCGTCTCGGACTGGAAGCCGCAAGGCCGCGCGGATCAGAAGATCAAGCACGATGGCGAGGATTTGACCGTCACCTTCGTGCCCAACCCAGACATTGCCGCGACGCTCGCGGCAGACAAAGGCGATACGCTGGTCGTGACCTATGCCGCCGAGACGCAGGATGTGCTTAGCAACGCCAGGAGGAAACTCGTTGCCAAGAACGCCGACCTCGTTGTGGCAAACGACGTGTCCGGCGAGCTCGGCATGGGCTCTGCCGACAACCGCGTCTGGTTCGTTGGCGCCGATAGTGTCGAGGAGCTGCCCGTACTCTCCAAGCGCCTCATCGCCCGCAAGCTGTTTGATTGGTTGCTCGCGAAATGAGACAGTTGCCCTGAGTAGTTGTCTCGAACTGCCTTGCATCTGAGCGATTTCGTCGTTGTGCTCCCTGCTGTCTATTCCGAACCGGCTTCGATGTCATGTAGTTTGCCATCCGATTTCGCTCCGAAAAGACTCGGCGATTTGACCAAGGACATTCGGCGAAATTGTTAGAGCCGTCCGCCATCATCAGTCGATGGCCGAACGAGGAAATGACATTGAGGGACAATTTGGAGCAGGTAGGGTGATCATCCCTGCCAATGTCAATGTCTGGCCCCATGAGCTCAAGACAGCAGAGGCGCTTGCGCGTGCGGGATACACTGTCGAGTTTATTCAAAGGAGTGATATTGAGCACGAAAGAACGCCGGATGCTCTCATTGATGGTATGGCTTGGGAGATGAAAGCACCTAAATCTTGCAACATCGGCATGATTTCTAAGAACATTCGCCGTGCGTTGCACCAATCCGACTGCGTCGTGTTTGACTCTCGTAGGATGAAATCGCTTCCGGACAAGGCGATTGAGAGGGAAGTCCGTCTACGTGCGCGACAAACCAGAGCACTCAAGCATCTTCTGTATATCAACCGTTGCGGCGAGGTTGTGCATGTCAAGTGAATCATGGTACAGTACCCTTCGTTAAAGCGTCCGAACGGTGCACGATGTACCTTCCTCGGACGCTTTCCTTCTAATTCCCTTGTTATGGCTAACAGGCGCTGCGCGTAGCGGAGGTCCAAGGGAACGAGCCGTAAAAACGGCGAGGCTCAGCTGTCAGGGAGCGACCGTCGGAGCGAAGCGCAGTGTCTGTCTGCCTATTCGTGTTACTATGTCTTTTGACAGTTCCAAACCTTTAAGTGATGGTCCCGTGAGGCCAGCAAGGGAGTAGGTGATTATGTCGAATCTGACCAAGACGGTCGTCATGGACGAGTCCGCTATCGACCGTTCGCTTACGCGCATCGCGCACGAAATCCTCGAATCAAATGACGGTGCCCAGAGCATCGCGCTCGTTGGCATCGTGACGCGTGGTGACCTCATCGCGGCGTCACTTGCCAATCGCATCGAGCAGATCGAGGGCGTGAAGGTACCCGTCGGCAGGCTCGACATCAGCTTCTACCGCGATGACGTCGAGAACTTCCTCGCACCGGTGGTCCACACCACGGACATTCCCTTCGTGCCCGAGGGCAAGACGGTCGTGCTCGTTGACGACGTGCTCTACACCGGACGCACCATCCGTGCGGCAATGGATGCCCTCATGGATTACGGCCGGCCCGATCGCATCCAGCTCGCGGTACTGGTCGATCGCGGCCATCGCGAGCTTCCCATCCGCGCCGATTTCGTCGGAAAGAACGTCCCGAGCAGCAAGGACGAGTCGGTGCGCTTCTTCGCCGAGCCAATCGACGGACACACGAGCGTCGAGATCCTGCAGGCGCAGGGCCGTATCGGGTCGGCTCCCGTCCAGGGGGCAGGCGAGCTCACGCAGGCGTTCAACAAGGTGCTCGGAGGTGAGGACTGATGTTGCAACATAAGCATCTCATCGACATCGACGAATACTCCGCAGACGAGATCGTCGAGATCTTGGATACGGCCAGGAGCTTCAAGGAGGTCAACGATCGCGCGATCAAGAAGCTCCCCACCCTGCGCGGCCGCACCATCATCAACCTCTTCCTCGAACCCTCGACGCGCACACGTACGAGTTTCGAGATTGCCGGCAAGCGTCTCTCGGGCGATGTCATCAACTTCTCGGCATCGAGTTCTTCCACCACTAAGGGCGAGACCCTGGCCGACACGGCTGAGACGCTCGACGCTATGAACTGCGATCTCATCGTCGTGCGCAGCAAGCAGGAGGGCGCGCCGCGCATCCTGACGCAGCACATGGACGCCCACGTGGTCAACGGTGGCGATGGCAAGCACCAGCACCCTACGCAGGCACTGCTTGACGCGTTCACGATTCGCGAGACGCTCGGACACATCGACGGCCTCAAGGTCGGCATCGTCGGCGACATCGCGCACTCCCGCGTGGTCGGTTCGCTCGTGCCGCTGCTCAAGATCATGGGTGCCGAGCCCATCGTGATCGGTCCGCCCACGCTCATGCCCGCACGTCCCGACATCCTGGGAGCACGCTGCTCAAACACCCTCGATGACGTCTTGCCCGAGCTCGACGTCGTCTACATGCTGCGCATCCAGAAGGAGCGCCTCGAATCGGCTGCCCTGCCGTCGTTGCGTGAGTACGCGATGCTCTATGGCATCAATCTCGCGCGCATGGACGCGATGAAGGACGAGGCGATCATCATGCACCCGGGTCCCATCAACCGTGGCGTCGAGCTTTCGGCCGACGCCGCCGACTCCGATCGCGCCGTGATCCTCGACCAGGTCAATTCGGGTGTCGCCGTGCGCATGGCCGTCATGTATCTGCTGCTTGGAGGTGAGGGCAATGGCGCTGCTGCTTAAGGATGCCCACGTGATAGATCCGCAAAACGGAATCGACGAGGTGACCGACGTCCTCGTGCGTGACGGTCTCGTCGTAGCCGTTGGTACGGACATCGAGTTACCCGAGAAGCTCCTCGTGAAGGATTGTGCGGGCAAGTACCTCATCCCCGGCATGGTCGACGTGCACGTGCACTTCCGCGATCCGGGCCAGGAGTACAAGGAGGACTTGATTACCGGCATGCGTGCTGCGGCTCACGGTGGGTTCACTGGTGTCGTTCCCATGGCAAACACCAAGCCGGCGATAGACACCGGGGCCATGGTCGAGTACCTGCTCGAGAAGGCGGCGTGGGAACCCGGCCGCACGCGCATCTACCCCCTCGGGGCCTGTACCAAGGGGCTCGCGGGCAAGGAGCTCGCCGAGATGGGCGACATGGTCGCCGCCGGAGCGGTCGCGTTTTCCGACGACGGACACGGTATCCAGGATGGCGGCATGATGCGCCAGGTACTCGACTACGCCAAGATGTTCGGCGCCCCCGTGCTCAGTCACTGCCAGATGGAGGATATCGTCGGCGCTGGCGTCGTCAACGAGGGAGTCGTCTCGACGCGTCTGGGTCTGACGGGTTGGCCCGCCGCAGGCGAGGAAACCCAGATCGCCCGCGACATCGAGCTCGCACGTCTCACGGGCTGCCATGTGCACATCCAGCATCTCACCACGGCGCGCGCCGTCGACATGGTCGCCCGTGCCAAGGCCGAGGGTGTTCCCGTGACCTGCGAGGTCACGCCGCATCACCTCTTCCTGAACGAGGATGACATCAAGGCCGACAGCTACAGCACGAACCTCAAGATGAATCCGCCGCTGCGCACGAGGGAGGACAACCTCGCCCTGCAGGAGGCGCTCATCGACGGCCGCATCGACATGGTCGCCACAGATCATGCCCCGCACGCCGCCCACGAGAAGGCCCTCGAGTTCAACCACGCGCCCTTCGGCACGACCGGTCTCGAGACGGCGCTGGGGCTTTTGCTTACCGAGCTCGTGCTGCCGGGCAAGATGAGCTGGCAGCGTCTCGTGGAGGTCACGTCCATCGCGCCGCGCGAGCTCATCGGCGTCGAGCAGGTGGAGCTGCGCGAGGGTTCCACGGCCGATTACACCATCATCGACCCAGGCGTCTCCTGGACTGTCGATGAGGACGACTTCTACTCGCGTTCCAAGAACTCGGCGTTTCTCGGCTGGGAACTCACGGGACGGGCAACCGACGTCTTCGTCGACGGATACGCCAGCATGGAAGACGGTGTGGTGACCTTCTAGCCATACGTTTCAAGTATGTGAACAAAAGCGCTCACATGCAAAGTGGGTGCTATAGTTTCCTGCGGTCAGGCAACCTTTAACGAGCGGTCCGGAGAGACCGACAAGGGAGATGGACATGACATTGCACAACGACGTGCCTGCCGTTCTCATGCTCGAGGATGGCACGGTGTTCGAGGGCAGCTCATGCGGAAGCGCGGGCGAGGCCTTCGGAGAAATCGTCTTCAACACCTCGATGAGCGGCTACCAGGAGATTCTGAGCGATCCCTCCTATGCCGGGCAGATCATCACGATGACGTATCCCCACATAGGCAATTACGGCGTCAACGGCGATGATGCCCAGTCGCGTGGCGTCTTCTGCCGCGGCCTGGTCGTGCGCGACATGTGCGATAGGCCGAGCAACTTCAGGTCGGGCATGTCGCTTCCCGACTACCTCGCCTCCCACGGCATCGTCGCCATCGAGGGAATCGACACGCGAAAGCTCGTGCGTCACGTGCGCGAGCGCGGCGCGATGAAGGCGGTCGTGTCAACGGCATGCGATGACATGGCATCGCTCGCCAAGCGTCTGAATGCCTCTGCGTCCATCGTCGGCGTCAACCTCGCTGCCGAGGTCTCCTGCGGGCAGCCCTACGAACTATCCGCACACGACGGCGCCGCGCGCCATCATGTCGTCGCCCTCGATTGCGGCATCAAGACGGGCATACTCGACGGGCTTCGCGGCCATGGGTGCGATGTCACGGTCATGCCGTGGAACACGAGTCTGGATGACGTGCTCGCCCTTGCCCCCGACGGCGTCTTTCTCTCCAACGGACCGGGGGATCCCCAGGCAGTCGTCGATGCCTACGAGCTTGCGCGGCAACTCGTGGGACAGTTTCCGGTCTTTGGCATTTGCCTCGGCCACCAGATGCTCTCCATCGCCGCCGGTGCTCAGATCGAGAAGCTTCGCTACGGACATCATGGAGGCAACCAGCCCGTCATGAACCTGCGTACCGGTGCCGTCGAGATCACGGCGCAAAACCATGGCTTCGGGCAGGTCTTCGAGAGCATCGGCCCACTCGTGCCCGAGCTCTCGGGCGGCCTTGCCGAGCATCCCGAAAGCCTGCTGTTCTGGAGCGAGCGTCATATCGCCCCTGTCGTCGAATCGCGGGACTTCGGCCGCATCCAGCTCACCCACGTCAACCTCAACGACGGAACACCCGAGGGCATGGCGTTTCTCGACTATCCCGTCTTCTCGGTGCAATACCATCCCGAAGCAGCTCCCGGCCCCCATGACTCGTCGTATCTCTTCGAGGCGTTCTCCCGCCTCATGGACGGTCGCGATGACTACCTCGACATCGAGGTGCGAGACGTGCGAAGTACCACCTAGAGTGCGACGTAAGCGTCTTGCCAAGGCTTGATCGCAGCATTGGATGCGAAGCCGAGGTCCAAGGGAGCGAGCCGTGAAGACCGCGAAGCGGGCTGTCGGGGAGCGACCGTCGAGGCAAAGCGTCCATGCTGCGATCTGTTCGAAAAACGACCTGAAAGGTTTCATTACATGCCACGTAGAGATGACATCAAGAAGATCCTCATCATCGGCAGCGGCCCCATCGTCATAGGGCAGGCCTGCGAGTTCGACTACTCGGGCACTCAGGCGTGCAAGGTGCTTGCCGAGGAGGGCTACGAGGTCATCCTCGTCAACTCGAACCCTGCCACCATCATGACCGATCCGTCCATGGCGGCGCGCACCTACGTCGAGCCCATAACGGCCAGCGTCGTCGAGAAGATTATCGAGCGCGAGCGCCCCGATGCCCTGTTGCCCAACATGGGCGGCCAGACGGGACTGAACTGCGCGGTCGAGCTCGCCGAATCCGGCGTGCTCGAGAAATACGGCGTGGAGATGATCGGATGCGACCTCGAGGCCATCCGCAAGGGGGAGGACCGCAAGCTCTTCGCCGAGGCGATGGAGCGCATTGGGCTGGACGTCGCGAGAAGTGGCTATGCCTATTCCGTTGCCGATGCCGAGGTTCTTGCCGATGAGCTCGGTTTCCCGCTCGTGCTGCGTCCGAGCTTCACGCTCGGCGGTGCCGGTGGCGGCATCGCCTACGGCATGGACGAGCTGAGAGACATCGTGCGCGAGGGTCTCGAGCTCTCTCCGGCCGGCGAGGTCCTCGTCGAGGAATCCATCATCGGCTGGAAGGAATACGAGATGGAGGTCATGCGCGATGCGGCCGGCAACGGCATCATCGTCTGCTCCATCGAGAACTTTGACGCCATGGGCGTGCATACGGGCGATTCCATCACCGTCGCGCCGGCCCAGACGCTCACGGACGTGGAGTACCAGCGCATGCGCGATGCCTCGCTTGCCATCCTCGAGGAAATCGGCGTGGCGTGCGGTGGATCGAACGTGCAGTTCGCCGTCAATCCGCGCGATGGGCGCCTCATCGTCATCGAGATGAATCCACGTGTGAGCCGCTCGTCGGCACTTGCCTCCAAGGCGACGGGCTTTCCCATCGCCAAGATGGCGGCCAAGCTCGCCGTCGGCTACACGCTCGACGAGATCGTGAACGACATCACCAAGGCCACGCCGGCATGCTTCGAGCCTTCGATCGATTACGTCGTCGTCAAGATTCCTCGCTTCGCCTTCGAGAAGTTCGCGGGAAGCGATGCGACGCTCTCGACGCGCATGAAGGCCGTCGGCGAGGTCATGGCCATCGGAAGCACCTTCGACGAGGCGCTTGGCAAGGCGCTGCGCTCGCTCGAGAACGGACGCAGTGGTCTTGGTCGCGACGGGCACGATGAATTCGACGAGACACACTTCAAGAGCCTCGTCTCCACGCCCACCGAGCATCGCATCTACTACATGGCCGAGGCCCTTCGCCGCGGCATGAGCACGGAGGAACTTGCCTCGCTCAGCCTGGTCGATCCCTGGTTCATCGATCGTCTGGCGGACATGGTCGCGGTCGAGGAGATGTTCGACGGGATGTCGCTCGCCGATGTCGATGCTCGCCTCATGCGCCGTGGCAAACGTCACGGCCTCTCCGATGTCCAGATCGCGCAGCTGATTGGTTCCGACGAACGGTCCGTACGCGCACGGCGCAAGGAGCTCGGCGTCATCGGCGTATTCAAGACCGTCGACACCTGCGCCGGCGAATTCGCCTCGCAGACGAGCTACTACTACAAGACCTATGGAGACGAGAGCGAGATCCGTCCCTGCGACAAGCCCAAGGCGATGATCATCGGCGCCGGTCCCAATCGCATCGGTCAGGGCATCGAGTTCGATTACTGCTGCGTCCAGGCAAGCTATGCACTCGAGGCGCTCGGATACGAGACGATCATGGTGAACTGCAATCCCGAGACGGTCTCGACCGACTACGACACCTCCGACCGTCTCTACTTCGAGCCCATCACCTACGAGGACGTCATGGATATCATCGATGCGGAGGTTCCCGATGGCGTCGTCGTGACCCTTGGCGGGCAAACGCCGCTCAAGCTCGCGGCTGCGCTTGCCGATGAGGGCGTGCACATCATGGGCACCCAACCGTCTGCCATCGACCTTGCCGAGGATCGCGACCGGTTCTCGGCGCTGCTCGACGAGCTCGGCATACCGTATCCTGTTGCGGGCGTCGCCGAATCGCTTGACGAAGCTCGCGCGGTCGCAGCCCGCATCGGCTATCCGCTTCTCGTGCGCCCGAGCTACGTCTTGGGTGGCCGTGGCATGGTCATCGCCTATGACGAGCAGTACCTCGAGCGCTACATGGCACAGGCCGCCCGCGTCACCCCCGACCATCCCGTCTACCTCGACTCGTTCCTCGAATCGGCCACCGAATGCGACGTCGACGCCCTATGCGACGGCGAGGATGTCTACATCGGCGCGATACTCGAGCACATCGAGGAAGCCGGCATCCATTCGGGGGACTCCGCATGCTGCACGCCGCCCTTCTCGTTTTCGGATGCGGTGCTTGCCACGCTCGTCGACTACACGAGGAAGCTCGCCCTCGCCGTCCAGACACGGGGCCTGGTCAACATCCAGTTTGCCGTCAAGGATGGGAAGGTCTACGTCATCGAGGTCAATCCGCGCGCGAGTCGCACCGTGCCCTTCGTGAGCAAGGCGACGGGCGTGCCGCTGGCACAATATGCGGTGCGCATCATGGCAGGCGAGCGCATTGCCGATTTCGGCTTGCCCGTGCGTCACGAGGACATGGGCTACTACGCCTGCAAGGAGGCCGTCATGCCCTTCGGGCGCTTCCCGGGTGCCGAGACCATGCTCGGGCCCGAGATGAAGTCGACGGGTGAGGTCATGGGTATCGCCCGCGACTTTCCGAGCGCCTATGCCAAGACGCAGCTCGCCATCGACTATTCGCTGCCCACGTCCGGAAAGGTCTTCATCTCGGTCTGCGACCGCGAGAAGCGCAACATCGTTCCCATCGCACACGCGTTGCAGGACCTGGGCTTCTCGATCGTCTCAACCGGAGGGACGGGACGATTGCTGCGGGCCAACGGACTCGATGTCGAGATAACGCGCAAGATGCAGGAAGCCCGCCCCAACATAGGCGACATGATCGCCAACGGCGAGATCAGCCTGCTCGTGAACATTCCCTTCGGTCAGGAGACGCGCGGTGACAGCTATCACCTGCGAAGCGCGGCCGTGCGCCACGGCATCTGCTACGTGACGACGCTTGCCGGCGCCAACGCCTTGGCCCAAGCCATCAGCGCCGTGCGCGATGGACGTCTTGCTCCGGTGGCGCTGCAAGACCTGTAAGAGTAGGGTATTTCTTGCAGGGGACACAGGCTTTGAGGGCATCTCGAGCAGACCCGCGTCGAGCAAGATGCGGTCTTGCGAGGACTGTCTGAGCGTGCGCCCTTTGCACGCGAGTCCCGCAGCGGCATCGAGTGAGTCGTGGGTCGGGTGCGAGAGCAAGCCCGCAAAGCCTGTGCTCCTCGCGAGTAGATGAGCCAGCTGATGGCGATACGCATGCGAAGTGCGCTATCATGGGCAAGATCATGTTGAACCTGGCGCGGAGGGAAACGCGAGAACATGGACCAGAAGCTTCGGGAAAGTGGCCCCGTACTCTTCAACAGGCAAATTGCCGAGGGCATCTACCATCTATCCGTGCAGGCTCCCCGTATCGCCGCAGCGTCGCGTCCCGGCCAGTTCGTCCAGGTCAAGGTCGCGAGTGAGCCTCCCGTCCAATTCCTGCGCATGCCCTTTGCCGTCTTCGATGTCGACGAGTCCGCCGGTTCTGTTGACGTCTGCTATCAGGTCGTGGGGGAGGGTACCGAGCAGCTCTCACATGTCGTCATCGGCGACGAGGTCGACTTCGTCGGTCCCATCGGCAATGGCTGGCACATTCCAGACGGCGCACGTCGCGCCCTGCTCGCCTGCGGTGGCGTGGGTACCCCGGCGCTCAAGCTGCTCGCCGACGAGCTTGCTGCGAAAGGCGCGCAAGTCGATGTCGTCATCGGCGCGCAGACGGTGAAACGCCTTGCCTGCACTGAGCAGTTCGAGGACAGTATCCGTGCATCTGGTGGTGCGTTGCACGTCGCGACCGACGATGGATCGGCGGGCATCAAGGGCTTCGTGAACGCCATTACCGACGAGCTCCTCGCCACACGCGCCTACGATTACGTCGCCGTCTGCGGTCCCCCGCTCATGGAGCGTTCCGTGGCGCTTCCTGCCATCGAGCACGGCGTGACCTGCGAGGTCTCGATGGAGCGCCTCATGGCCTGTGGCGTCGGTGCCTGCCTGGGTTGCGTTGTCGAGACCCGTGACGGTCTGAAGCGCTGCTGCGTCGATGGTCCCGTCTTCGATGCAAGCGAGGTGATCTGGTGATGAGCGCTCCCGACATGCGCGTCAACGTCGGCGGCCTGTCGATGAAGAATCCGGTGACGGTTGCCTCCGGCACCTTTGGCCACGGCGAGGAATTCGCCGATTTCTTTGACGTCTCGCAATTGGGTGCCGTCACCACCAAGGGCGTCTCGCCCGTGCCCTGGGATGGCAACGCGACACCGCGCATTGCCGAGGCACCTGCCGGCATGCTCAATTCCATCGGCCTGCAAAACCCCGGTGTCGAGGAGTTCTGCGCCAGCCAGCTTTCCTGGCTCGCCACGCAGGACACCGCGGTCATCGTCAACGTCTCGGGGCATACGCTGCGAGAGTACATCCAGGTAGTGGAGCGCCTCGAGGACGAGCCTACCGTCGATGCCTACGAGATCAACATCTCGTGCCCCAACGTGGATGCCGGTGGCATGACCTTCGGGACCGATCCCGATCAGGCCGCGCTCGTCACCTCGGAGCTCCGCACGCGCACCAAGCGCCCTCTGATCGTCAAGCTCACGCCCAACGTCACCGACATCTCCGTCATCGCCCGTGCCGTTGCCGATGCGGGCGCTGATGCCGTGAGTCTCATCAATACGTTGCTCGGCATGGCGATTGACGCCAAGCGTCGTAGACCCAAACTCGCGCGCGTCGTTGGTGGCCTGTCGGGCCCTGCCATCAAGCCCGTCGCCCTGTGCATGGTCTGGGAGGTCCATAACGCCGTTGACGTCCCCATCATCGGCATGGGCGGCATCTCGAATGGCGAGGACGCCATCGAGTTCATGCTCGCCGGCGCGACGGCAGTCGCGGTCGGGGCAGCGAACTTCGTCGACCCGCTCGCGAGCCTGCACGTGCTCGAGGGAATGGTCGCGTATTGCAAGGAAAACGGAGTCTCGCAGGTCAGCGAGCTCATTGGCGCACTGGAGGTATAGTCGCTATGGAATGGAAGAACGAGCCTGCCGCCGATCGCATCATCGTCGCGCTCGATTGCTCACCCGACGAGGCCGTCGTGTTGGGCGAGAAGCTCGCCGGGCATGCGCGCTGGGTCAAGATCGGCATGACGCTTTACTATGCCGTCGGGCCCTCCATCGTGAACACGATGCACAAGCTCGGCTTCAGGGTCTTCCTCGATCTCAAGCTGCATGACATCCCCCATCAGGTCTACGGCGCGGCAAATTCCATAGCGAAGGCGGGCGCCGACTTGTTCACGGTGCACGCAAGCGGCGGTGCCGACATGATGCAGTCCGCCGAAAAGGGCGCCCGCAAGGGCTTTTCGGAATCTCCTCGCGAAGGCGAGCCTCCTGCCGTGTGCGCCATCACGGTGCTCACGAGCATGGATGCGTCGCAGCTCGAGGCAATCGGCATCGACGTGCCACCTGCCGAGCAGGTGGAGCGCCTTGCCCGCCTCGCCCACGAGGCCAAGCTCGACGGTATCGTCTGCTCGCCCATCGAGGCAGCCCAGATGAGGGAGCTGCTCGGCCCCGATGCCATCATCATCACTCCCGGCGTGCGACCCAAGGGCGCCGCGCTCGGCGACCAGAGCCGCGTCGCCACGCCCGTCGAAGCCTTTGCCGCCGGCGCGTCCCATCTCGTCATCGGCCGGCCCATCACGCGTGCGGCCGATCCCGTCGCGGCATTTGACGAAATCGCCTCGAATCTCGACTAGGGAAGGGCTGGGCGAAGCATGGCTGAAGGTGCGCTCTACGTCATATCGGGTCCATCCGGAGCGGGTAAGGGCACGCTCGTCGGCCGCGTGCTCGAAGAGCATCCCGATTACGTCTTGTCCATATCGGCCACGACGCGCGCACCCCGCCAAGGTGAGGTCGACGGCGTTCACTACCACTTCATGAGCGTCGACGAGTTTGAGGACGTCATCGGGAAAGACGGCTTCATCGAGTGGGCCCAGGTCCATTCGAATTACTATGGTACGCCGCTTGCGCCCATCGAGGAGCACCTTGCCGCGGGCGACACCGTCTTGCTCGAGATCGACGTGCAGGGTGCCTTCCAAGTGCTCGGGAAGCTTCCACAGGCGAAGCTCGTCTTCATAGCACCACCTTCGCTCGATGAGCTCGAGCGAAGGCTGCGCGGCCGGGCGACCGATTCCGAGGACGTCATCGTTCGACGTCTCGCCAACGCGGCAGGCGAGATGGAGGCATCGTCCGAGTACGATTACGTCATCGTCAACGATGATCTGGAGAGGGCTACCAAAGAGCTTTCCCACGTGCTAGAATCTTAGGTCAATTCAAAGCAAAAATCGTTCATTTGAGGAGCTTACCGCATATGTCCATTGTCGAACCACGTATTGACACCCTTCTCGATAAGACCGATGAGGACAAGTACCTGCTTTGCGCCATCGCATCCAAGCGCGCGCGCGACATCAACGACATGATGCGCGGCCAGCGCGATCGTGCCGTCGCCTTGCAGTCCGTCAGCGAGATTGCCGAGTTTGCCGGCCGCAAGCCGTTGTCGCTCGCCATGGAGGAAATCGCCCGCGGCGAGGTCTCCTACGACAAGACGGCATTCATGAACGATAGGGACTAGGGGGAGCGCTTGTTCGAGCGTATCTGCCTCGTTCACTACCACGAGGTCGGCCTCAAGGGTCGCAATCGTGCCTCATTCGAGCACCGTCTCCTCAGCAACATGGAGGCGGCGCTCGTTGCTTTTGAGCTCAAGGAGGTCTGTCGCATCTCGGGCCATCTCCTCGTCGTCTTCGAAAACGCCGATGACCTCGAGCCCGCTGCCGATATCCTGCTCCAGGTTCCCGGCGTGGCACGTGTCTCGCGGGGCTGGCGTTGTGCGCGCGAGCCCGAGGAGTACAACCGCTGTGCCGAGCTCGCGATGATGGATTGCGGCGAGTTCGAGTCGTTCAAGGTCGTCGCCCGACGCTCGAACACCGACTATCCCATCGACTCCATGCAGCTCAACCAGCTCGTCGGCGCGCATCTATGCGCGTTTGCCCCCGACAAGAAGGTCAAGATGAAGGATCCTGACGTCAAGGTCCACGTCGAGATCATCCAGGGCAGCGCCTACGTCTTCTCGCGTAGCGACCGGGGGATAGGGGGACTTCCGGTGGGTTCGGCCGGCAAGGTTGTCAGCCTCATGTCCGGCGGTATCGACAGCCCCGTCGCGACGTGGAAGCTCATGAAACGCGGCGCCGTCATCGTCGGCGTGCATTTTTCGGGTGCTCCCGTGACCGATGACGCAAGCGAGTACATCGTCGACGATATCGCGCACGCGCTTGCCCCTGCAGGTGGCATAGGCCGCATATACACGGTGCCCTTCGGCAAATACCAGAAGGCCATCGCGAGCGAGTGCCCGCCGCCACTACGCATCGTCTTGTACCGGCGGCTCATGTTTCGCGTCGCGCAGGGCATCGCGCGCATCGAGCGGGCAAAGGCGCTCGTGACCGGCGAGTCACTTGGCCAGGTCGCCAGTCAGACCCTCGAGAACATCGCCGCCGTCAATGCCGCCGTCGATATCCCCGTTCTGCGTCCGCTCATCGGCAGCGACAAGCTCGAGATAATCGAGGTCGCCAAGCGCATCGGGACCTTCGAGATCTCGTCGCGACCGGCCGACGATTGCTGCACGTTGTTCATGCCCCGTTCGCCCGAGACGCACGCACGCATCGTCGATTGCGAACGTGCCGAGCAAGACGTCCCCATCGACGCATGGGTCGAGGAGATTCTCTCGAATCTCGAATACCGCGATTATCCCTGTCCCGCGTACAAGCCACCGCGTGACGCCCGTTTAGGAAGGTCGTCTTGATGCAGTCGAGCCAAGTCAGGATCGCCTTGCCCGATGGCGTCGATCTCGCCATGTTCTGCGGTCCGCAGGATGCCAACCTGCGAACCATCGAGGACCTCTTCGACGTTACCATTTCCCTACATCCCGACTGTGTCGTCGCGAGTGGTGACGCGCTCGACATTCCCGTGATATCCTCGCTCATCGCCGACCTGCTCGAGATGGTCGAGGCCCGAAAGGTCCCCACGCAAGATGACGTCCACCGCATCGCCGAGGTGCTGCGCAATTCCGATTATTCCCCGGACTTCCTGCGCGAGGACACGCTGCTCACCTATCGAGGACGCGCGATTCGTCCCAAGACGAGCGGGCAGAAGCGCTATTGCGATGCCATACGCAACAGCACCGTGACCTTTGCCATCGGGCCAGCGGGCACGGGCAAGACCTACCTGGCCATGGCCATGGCGATCGCCGCGCTCAAACGCAAGGAAATCGGTCGCATCATCCTCACGCGTCCGGTAGTCGAGGCCGGTGAGAACCTGGGCTTTCTACCCGGCACGCTCGACGAGAAGATCGATCCGTACGTGCGCCCGCTCTACGATGCCCTCTACGACATGACCGACATGGAGAAGGGCAATCAGCTCATCTCGCAGGGCGTCATCGAAATCGCCCCGCTCGCGTTCATGCGCGGACGCACCTTCAACGATGCCTTTCTCATTCTCGACGAGGCGCAGAACACCACGCCCGAGCAGCTCAAGATGTTCCTCACGCGCCTGGGGTTCGGGTCCAAGATGGTCATCACTGGAGACGTCACGCAGGTCGACCTTCCCACGGGAAGCTCCGGACTCAAGGGCGTGCGCGACATACTCGGCGGCATCGACGAGATATCCTTCATCGATCTCACGGGTGCCGACGTCGTGCGCCACAATCTGGTGGCCCGTATCGTACGGGCCTACGACGAGGCTGCCCATGGCGTGCAGCAAAGCATCGAGGGGTTGGAGTAGACCGTGCTCATCACGATTGACAGGCGTGGGGGAGAGGCGAGCTGGGATGACGAGGCCATCGAACGTCTCGCGACGTTTGCCTTGGAGCACATGGAGGCTCCCGATGCCTGCGAGGTGTCTATCAGCCTCGTGGGCGTCGACGAGATACACGACCTCAACCGCACGTACCGCGGGATCGACAAGCCGACTGACGTGCTCTCTTTCGAGTGCGATGATCCGTGGGACACGTACGAGGAGGACGAGCCGATCCAGATTGGCGACGTCGTCATCGCACTCGACGTCGTCGATGGGCAACGCGCGCAATTCGGTACGGGCTTCGAGGAGGAGGCCTCGCTCATGCTCGTCCACTCGCTGTTGCATCTGCTCGGCTACGATCACATTGACGAGGATGAGGCGCTCGAGATGGAGGCGCTCGAGAAGGAAATCCTCGATGCCTATGGTCTGACGGGAATACGCTGATGAAGAACCAGTCTCAAGCCAGGAGCTTCGTCGTCGCCTTTTCCGGCATCGGCCGCGCGTTCATGAGCGAGGTTCACATGAAGGTGCATCTCGTCTTCGCCATCGCGGCGCTCGTGGCATGCTGGGCGTTGCGCGTCGAGCCCTGGGGATGGTGCGTCGTCATCGTCTGTATCGGCATGGTCATTGCCGCCGAGGTGCTCAACACCTCGATCGAGGCGCTGTGCGACAAGGTTTGCCCCGAATATCATCATCTCATCGAGGTCGCGAAGGATGCGGCGGCCGGAGCCGTGCTCGTGCTCGCGATCACCTCGGTCATCGCCGGTCTCATCGTCTACGGGACCGCACTCGTGAACATGTTCTCGTAGGGAGGCGGCATGTCAGATCTGGACGAGATGCTCAAGGCGGCCGGTATTAGCGACGGTACCGGCGAGTCGGTCGACCCTGATACCTTTCGCAGTGGCTTCGTGACGCTCGTCGGCAGGCCCAATGCCGGCAAGTCGACGTTGCTCAACCACATCATGGGGGAGAAGCTCGCCATCACCTCGCGTACGCCGCAAACCACGCGCCATCGCTTCCGGGCCGTCTACGACACCGGTGACATGCAGATGATCATCGTGGACACGCCGGGTATCCACAAACCCAAGGACGCGCTGGGCGAGGAGCTCAACGAATCGGCCCTTCAGGCGTTGGCCGACGTCGACGTCATCGCCTTCCTCATCGACGCGTCCCAGCCCGTCGGCACCGGCGACGAGTGGATCGCGAATCACGTCAACGAGCTTTCCTGCGGCAAGATACTCGTCATATCCAAGGCCGACCTCGTCAAGAAGCCCGTCATCGCCGAACGCCTCGAGCAGGCACGCGGCCTGTGCGACTTCGATGCCGAGGTCGTCGTCTCAGCCAAGCACAACCGTGGCCTCGACGACTTCATCGACGTGGTCTACAGCCTGCTTCCCACGGGCCCGCGCTGGTTTCCTAAGGATACGGGCGTCGACCTTTCCGACGAGGTGCTCATCGCCGAGTTCATTCGCGAGAAGATCCTGCGTTCGACCTTCGACGAGGTTCCCCATTCGGTCGGGGTCGCCGTCGAGGACATCGAGCGCATCGAGGACCGGCGCCTCATGCGCATCTGGGCGGTCATCTATGTCGAGCGCGATAGCCAGAAGGGCATCATCATCGGCGCTAAGGGTTTCAAGATCAAGCAGATAGGCACGCAGGCGCGCGAGGACCTCGAACGCATCTTCGGCTGCCAGGTGCATCTCGACCTCACGGTGAAGGTCAAGAAGGACTGGCGCCAGAACGCCGCACAGGTCAGGAAATTCGGCTATGGCGAAGGCCTATAAAATGAGACGGGTTGGTCAGACCAAACTGTCTCATTATCAACAGGTGCCGTTACATAATGAGACACTTGCTCTGAGCAATTGTCTCATTTGGGGAGTGCACGATGGCGAAGGCCTATAACGAGCGCTGTATCGTCCTCAAGCACACCAAGCTCGGCGAGACCGATGCCATCGTCACCATGCTCGCCTCCGACGGGAGTCAGGTGCGTGCCGTCGCCAAGGGACTGCGCAAGCCGGGCAACCGCATCGGGGCGCGTCTCGAGCTCTTCTGCGAGGCCGACCTGCTCCTGCACGAGGGCAAGTCGCTCGACATCGTGCGCGAGGTCAAGACCGTTGCCACGAACGCGGCGATCCGCGACGAGCTCGAACGCACCGCGAGCGCCAGCGTCGCCGCCGAACTCGTCGAGAAGCTCGGACGTGACGGCGTCGTGCTGGGTGAGCGCATGTACGCGATGAGTGCCGCAGCACTGCGCGCCATGGCGGACCATCCCGCGCGACAGTCCGTTCTCATCGCGACCGCCTTCCTCTTCAAGGCGATGGCCATGCAGGGCTTTGCACCAGCCGTTCGCGAATGCGCCCTATGCGGCAGCCCCATCAGGCACGTGCATGCCTTCGACGTGGGCTATGGCGGTGCGCTGTGCGACGCGTGCCTTGCGCGTCTGGGCATCTGCACGACCATCGACCCGCAGGCAGCGGGCTGGGTCGAGACGCTGTTGTTCTCGACCTTCGCGCAGCTCGGTGAAATCGAGGCCTACCCCGAGATCCAGCTGCTCGACCTCGCGCATATGTGGGTGCGCGAGCATGCCGGTTTCGACCTGCGCAGCATCGCCTTCCTCAAGACCCTCCTGATGGGATGAGACACATTGGACGGGTACGTCTGTCTCATTTCCGGAAATGAGACAGACG
>OLQC01000024.1_pt1 | contig 201516 bp, 203 predicted proteins | sample 1672471 | NCBI WGS metagenome assembly OLQC01 (sample SAMEA3136689, study PRJEB25190) | human gut metagenome | biome: human gut; feature: human-associated habitat; material: faeces | place: Austria | collected 2013 | reverse complement strand
TATAAATAGAGATAGTAAAATTTTATTAAATTATATATTTAATTAAAAAATTTTTCACAAATACTTTTTATTTCTTTAATTTATTACATTTTTAATTTTTCCCATATGTCCATTTTTGCATTGAATTTTTTATTTTCTATTATAACTAGTCCCCACAAATATGCTATTATTATCAATATTGCAATGTTTTTATATATTAAAATTGCAATACTAGAAATTACGGTCAATATTATTATAACTATATTGGCTATGTTATTCGTAATCGTGTACGACTTATACAGTCCAGCAAAAATATGTACTAGTTCTTTTAAAATTCTACCACCATCTAACGGGTATATTGGTAACAGATTAAATATGAATATCAATATATTTGAATATACTACTAAATCAATTGGAAGTTTTAGAATTGTTGTCATTTGTGTTAATTTATAATATATCGCTACAATTCCTATAATAATTAAATTTGTAATTGGTCCTGCTATTGCTATGACCATCTTTTTTAATGATAAAAGATTTGCTTTTTTTATTTTCTTGTTATAATCTTTACTTTCTGTTTTGAACCTAATTGAAAATCCCACTGGAACAACCGAAATTTCTTCTATCTTTAATCCTAAAATTAGTCCTGTTACAAGGTGTCCTAGTTCGTGTATTAAAGCAAACAACATTAATATTGCATATATTTTTATCTGTCTTGTTATTACAAAAATGAGTAAAAACAAAAAAATCTTTAAATCTATTTTTATTTGCATTACTTTTCTCCTAATATATTTTCTGGATTTATAAATCTTCCATTTCGTCTTATTTCAAAATGAAGATGAGGTCCAGTCGCTCTTCCGTGTTTGACCAACTTCTGCTATTTTATCTCCTTGCTTTACATATGTTCCTTCTGTAACACATAGCTTACTGCAATGTGCATACAATGTCATAATTTCTCCATTTTCGATTCTTAAATGTTGTCCATAATCGCCTTCTAGTGAATACTGTGTTACAACTCCATCCATTGCAGCAACTATTGCTGTTCCAGTATTTCCGCCAATATCAATTCCACGATGATTTGCTGTAACAATTTCCGTCGCTTCTCTCGATCCAAATCCTGAAGTTTTCACTCCATTTAACGGCCAAATCATATTTATATTTTGTTTAACAAATTCTATGTCCAGTTGCTCTTGTGTTTTTGTTTCCTCTGGTGCAGGTTCTTCTGCTCCGCCAACCGCTTCTTGTTCTCCTTCTGTAACCTGTGCCGTTGTTTCTATCTCCACATTTTCATCTATAATATCATTTGCTGGTTCATTTCTTTGTTCTTCAACATTTTCGTTCACAGTTTCTTGTGGCTGTTCCTCTTTTATCAATTTACTTTTTATTGTATTTACACACATATTGTATATTTCTTGCAATTTTTCAAATCCAATATCATAATTTAAAACTTCTTTCGTCTTTTCTTTTACTTGATCTGACGCAAACAAATTAGATTGTTGTAATCCATAAACAGCAAAATATATTAGCATACAAATGATTATCTGAGCTACCATCTTTTTAATCATTTTATGCTTTATTTTAACGCTATCATCCTTATATACCTTTCTTCTTGGCATTTCTGAATAAGTTGCTCTGTTTTCATATCTTCTTCTGTTGTAGATTTCTTCTGCTCTCCTAATTCGTTCTTCTTGAGTTAGCATTCTATCCATAAAAAAACACCTCTTCCTTTGTTTTTATAAATTTATATTCCAAAGTAAGAGGTTTTATTCATTTATATTAAAAAGCTATTGCACAAATTATACTTATTACAGAGATAATTCCAAGAATTATACTCATCTTTTTAGCTCTTTTATAAGATTTTTCTAATCTTTTTATTCTCTTTTCCGGCATTTTGTTGTCAATTTTACTCAAATAGTTCGTAACAACAATTTCCGCTTCTTTTATAACATATTTCCTGTCTTCTTTTTTCGTATCTTCTAATTTTTTCAAATCTTCTTCCTTCATATATCCTTGTATGACTCTGTTTGATGTTTGTCTGTTTGAAGAACTAGAGAACTTTTCTCCTCCGTCTTTTATGAACTCACTATAATTTATATCTTTTATTTTCTTTTTATCTTTCACAATAACTATTGCCTCATCAATTAAATTTGAGGGTAAATTTTTTAGAATTATCACATTCTTCATAATATCTGTCTTCATATGTACCTCCTATATAATTTTGTTTATATAGGAATTATTTCCAGTTTCCGTCTTTTTATACTAGCATCGGTGTAATTGTCACAATTATTCTACTAGCAATTTCGTTTATAGTTTCATACTTAACTCTTTTTAGCTCTATATAATTTAATCTCTCATTATTGTGGTTTTTACCAACTATTCCCTTTATTATAATATCTCCATCTATTTTCTTTCCTAAATTAATACTAGTTCCCGCATTCAAATAAGAATCATTTATCAATAATTTACCAACATTTTTTTCATTTCCAAGTGCAGAATCTATTACTATTATATGTTGATTTCTTTCTCTTTTTATTTTATCAATGTCTTTGTATCTAATAGGATTCTCAATAGTTCCTGCTACTTTTATATTTTTATACTTGTATTTATTCTCTTCTAAAAAAGAACCTATAAGAGGTCCCAGACTATCTCCTACAATATTACTATCTCCAATGCACAAGAATAATATGTTTTCCAAAACTTCCTCCATCTATTCTAGTCTATCATTGTCTTTGCTGATTATTATATTTACTTTTTTATTTTTTAGATATTCCGTATTTATCTTTTCTGACGCACCAGCAATAGAATTTGATACTATAATTGTATTATACTTGTCTGATATTAATTCATCTATTTTTTCATCAACATTATCATTTCTATTAATCGAGAACACATCAAATCCTAAATTTTCCGGAAGTTTAAAATCCTTTTTATCTTCTATAAATTTTATCCACGAAACCTTCATAAAAAAATCACCTATAATAGTTTTTGGCTTTATAGGTGATTTTATACTATATATTATAAAAATATGTTGATTCTAAATCTGCTTCGTGTAGTAGTAATGCTGCTGGATATTTCTTATATGCTTCTCCAAGTGTACCATATAATTCTTTTGGTTCTGTGAATCCCATATGCCAACGAATTGAATATTTTTCTTCATTTGTTAGCTTTATGTACTCTGTAAGCATCATTACAGATTTTTCTCCATGTCCATATGGGATTGTGTCTTCTACTGCATAGTATGGAACTTTCTCCCATTCTCCCCTTGCATTTTTTGCATTTCTGTAATCCACTTTATAAAAGTTTGTTTTACAAATATCGTGTAATAATGCTGATATTATTACAGATGCTTCTGGTGTTTCTAATCCACTTTGTTTTATTTTCTCTTTATATATCTCATATACTTTTAAACTATGCTCTAAAAGTCCACCTTCATAATTTCCGTGAAATCTTGTACTTGCAGGGGCTTTGTAAAAGTCTGATTTCTCTAAAAAGTTTAATAAATTTTCCATTCCTTCTCTGTTTGTTGATTTTAATAATTCAATAAATTCTTCTTTCATATTTTTTCTCCTATTTTATATAAATTCTTCCCATACTAAATTTGCTAAATCTATTCCTTTATTGGTCAATTTTATGGTATTTGCATTTATTTCAATTAATCCTTCATGATTTAATTTTTCTAAAATCTTGCAATATTTCATTATTGGATTTACATGGAATTTATTTTCAAAAGTTTGAATGTCAATTCCGTCTATTTTTCTAAGTCCTAACATCATATATTCGTTCATTTTGTCTTCTAATTTTAATACTTCTTCTAATATCAGATTTTTATTAGGTTCTTTATTTTCTATATTTGTTATATATTCATCCAATGCTTCTACATTAGAATATCTTTTATCTTCTATATACGAACAAGCTGCTGTTCCAACTCCAATATACTCATTTTGATTCCAGCAATCCATATTGTGTCTCGACTCAAAACCTGGTTTAGCAAAGTTTGATATTTCATATTGCATATAATTGTGTTTCTCTAATGTTTTCTTAACATACCAATACATCTGTCTTTCTATATCCTCTGGTGCAATTTCTACCACTTTCGAGGCTATCATCTCATACATTCGTGTATTCTTTTCAAGTATCAATGAATACACAGATATGTGTTCAGGTTTTAATCTTATAATTTCTTTTACACTTTCCTTTACATTGTCCAAAGTTTGATCTGGCAAGTCTATCATTAAGTCCACATTTATATTGCTAAAGCCAACATCTTGTGCATAATTATACGTATCTAAGAAATCTTGATATGTATGAATTCTGCCTATTTTCTTCAATATATCGTCTTGCACTGCTTGAAGACCTATGCTAAGTCTATTTATTCCAGATTCTTTATATGTTTCTAACTTCTCCTTTGTCGCTGTTCCCGGATTTACTTCTATTGTTATTTCTGCATCATCTTTTATTTCAAAATTTTCTTTTACAGTTTCTAGAATTTCAACAATATATCTCTCTGGTATTGCAGAAGGCGTACCTCCTCCAATATAAATTGTTTTTAATATATATTTAGGTTCTAAATTGTGATCTGACATTACTTTATTTTCTTGCGCATATTGTATTGTTTCTTGTTTTAAGCAATTTACATATCTTTCTATCATGTTATCTCTATTTGCAAAAGACACAAAATCACAATAGTAACATTTCTGTCTGCAAAACGGTATATGTATATAAAGTCCTATTTCCTTTACTTCCATTTGTTTTCCCTCTTATAAATATTCTTCTATTCTTTTAAATCTATGGCTTACACTAGATTTTCCTATCGGGGTCGAAAGCATATTACCCAATTCTTCCAATGTAGCATTTGGATTTTCTTCTCTTAATATTGCTATTTCCTTTAGTTCATCTGGAAGATTGTTAAATTTATTCTTCTTTCTTAATTTTTTAATATCTTCTAATTGTTTTACAGAAGCTTTTATTGTCTTGTTCATATTTGCTGTTTCACAATTTACTATTCTATTAACATTATTTTTCATCTCTCTTATGACTCTTGCTTCTTCAAATTTAAGAACTGCAGAATTTGCTCCAATTAGTGCTAAAAAGTTTGATATTTCCTCTCCATCTTTAAAGTATACAGTCTTATCTAAGATTTTAGCATTTATTGAATATTGATTTATTAAAGTTAATGTTATATTTGCCAACTCCTCTGTTCTAAAAATTATCTCCAAATGATATGTTTTATTTGGCTCATTAATAGAACCTGCACCCAAGAAATTTCCTCTAATATATGCTTTTTTTAAATTATCAGAATTCAAGATTTGTTCTACATTTTCTGTATTAATTTCTGCAATATTCTCGGTTATCTTAAATGTTATATTATAAGCTTTTCCTGATATATCTATTTTGTAATTATCTATGTTTATATTATTTAACAGCTTAGCAAAACGGTTTATATTATATTCGTTTTCTGTTGAGAATTTTATGTTTTTATTTTTTATATTGACATTTGCAGTCGATAAATAACCAAGAAACTCTGCATAAACTTCTTGTTTATTTTTCAAATTATTTATTTTACTTAGTTCTACTTTTAAATTTGATGAAAAAGACATTTGCATTCTCCTTTTTATACAATTTTTGCAATTATACATCTGTCATTATTAGATAAGTCTTTTATACAGTTTTCATATTCATAATTTTCATTCTGTTTTATCAACTTTATTAAATCTTCTTTTTGGTCATATCCTATCTCTAAACATAAATAACCATTTTTGTTTATATGTTTATAAGCTTCGTCTATGATTTTTCTGTAAAAATCAAGTCCATCCTCTCCACCTGATAGAGCAATGTATGGCTCATTTTGAACTTGTTTTGACAGAGATTTTATCTCTTCGTTTTTAATGTATGGTGGATTTGACACTATTATATCAAATTTCTCTCCATTGATTTGTTCAAATAAATTTGATTCTATAAATTCGACTTTTGAGTTATTCAATACATTGTTCTTTTCTGCGACCTTTAAAGCCTTTGTGCTGACATCACTTGCAAATACTTGTGTATTTAGAATCTTACTTAATGAAATTGCTATTGCACCACTTCCAGTACATAAATCCAAAATTCTTAAACTTTGATTACCATATCTTTTACAAATATCAAGTACCGTTTCTACTAGTATCTCTGTATCTGGTTGTGGAATAAGTACATTTTCATTCATAAAAAATTCCATTCCCATAAATTCTTGTTTTTGTGTTATATATTGAAGTGGTTTTCCATCTATTATTTGTTCAATGTATTTTGTAAATTCCACATATTCTATATCTGTTAAATCACTATCTAAGTTTATTGTTAAATATACCTTGTCCTTTTTCAGAACATATGAAAGAAGTTCTTTTGCAATAATATTACTATCTTCAAAGTTGTTACTTTTTAAAATATTCTTTGCTTCTTCTAGTGCTTGTTTAATATTCATATTGCAAACTCCTTTCTCTAATCTCTGTATGTTAATATGGTATCATAAAAAAATATAATTATCAATGTATTTTAGACAAAAAAAGTCCCCACACTAGCCGTGAGATGAACGAAATTTTAAGGACCTGCCACTAGACAGGTGGGTGTCTTGTTGAATGCTTCTGGGTTTCTTAAAGTATACTCTAAGCCTACACGCCACACTCAAAGGCGGACTCCCGTTAAATATTTGTTGGTTCTAAAATTTAATTCTTTGCACGTACCACGTAGGGTAAAAAAGCTTTTGCTTTCCTTAACATTATATTAACATACTTTATATTTTATTTCAATAATTTTAAAAAATTTTTAGAAAGATTTTTAATCAATAAATACGAAAACTCTTTCTCCATTCTCTTATTTCAATATTTAGAATTTTATGTCTTGCTAATATTAGCAATAACATTATCCCTTTTAATTGTCAATGTTTTTATATTACTAAATCTCTTTTTAGTTTACTATTTTCTATTATTCCAAGTCCTATAAATGTACCATTAGGCTTATATATTCTATATACTCCATTTGTTTTCTCCGTATTTATTTTTACTCCATTTATATAAGGTTCTATTTGTTCTTGTTCTAACTGTATTTGAGGATTGTTTTTAAATATCTCTTCTATTGTTATTATACTTTCTAAATTCCCCGCTTCTATCTTTTCTTTCATCTCAGATATTGTCACTGCATCTTTTATATAGAACTCTCCAACTTGTAGTCTATTTAGTTCTTTCATATATCCTACAGTTCCAAGTTTTTTGCTAATGTCCTCACAAAGGCTTCTTATATATGTACCTTTTGAACATTTTACTTTAAATGATATTTGTTTTTCTTTTTCATTTATACCTACTAACTGAATACTATAAATTTCGATTTGTCTTGGTTTTAGTTCTACTTCTTGCCCTTTTCTTGCATATTCATATAGCTTTTTTCCATTTACTTTAATTGCAGAATATATTGGTGGGATTTGTTCCTGCTTACCAATAAATTGTTGCAATTTTTCTTCTATATTGTCTTTGTTTAGCATTTCTGCAGTAACTTCTTTTTGCTCAATTACTTTTCCTTCTACATCTGCTGTTTCTGTTCTAATTCCTAATTGCAATACTACTTCATATTCTTTATCGTGGTTTATTAGATATTTTGATACTTTAGTAGCATTTCCAATTAATAGAGGTAACACACCAGTAGCATTAGGGTCTAATGTACCAGTGTGTCCTACTTTAGATTTTGTTATTTTTTTCACAATGCTCACAACATCATTAGAAGTATAGTTTTTTCCTTTATTTATTATAATTATACCATCCATTTTATTTCTCGCTTATTTTAAATAACATTTTACTCCGTTTAATATTTGATTCTTTGCTTGCTCAATAGTTCCTTGTATTGTGCATCCAGCAGCACGAATGTGTCCGCCTCCGCCAAACATCATAGCAACTTGTGATACATTAACATAGTTTTTAGAACGTAATGATACTTTTATTCCTTTATCAGTTTCTCTTAAAAATACTGAAACTTCTACATTTTCTACATCTCTTCCATTTTCTACTATTCCATCATAGTCTCCGTTAGATGCTCCAACTAAAGCTTCGTCTTCTTTAGTAACATATGTAAATGCAACTTTGTCGTCATACAAAAATTCTAGCCTATTTAGTGCTATTCTATGTAATTCAAATTTTGCTCTTGTTTTGCTAGCAAATACCTGTTGATATACTTTAGATACTTTTACGCCTTTTTCACAAAGTTCTGAAACAAATCTGAATGTTTCTGCTGTTACTCCATCATATCTAAATCCACCAGTGTCTGTGATTATTCCTGTTAATATGCAAGTTCCTATGTCTTTTGTAACGGTTATTCCAAAGTAGCTAAATACTACTAATAAAAGTTGAGCACAAGCTGGTGCATCTTGATCTACATAGTTGAAGTCTGCATACATTGTGTTGCTACTATGATGATCTATTAATACTCTTGTTCCTGCATTATCAAAGTATTTTGCGCAACCATTTAGTAGTTTTGTACTTGCACAATCTAATGATATAGCTAAATCATATTTTTCTACTTCTGATTCTTTTTTTATTTTGTCTGCTCCTGGAAGGAACTCAAAAACCTTAGGAAATTCTGGTATGATAACATCTGCATCTTTTTCCAGTTGCTTTAATGCTAATTTCATAGCAAGGGCGCTTCCTATTGCATCTCCATCTGGATTTTCATGTACGACTATAGCTATTTTATCTGCTTTCTTTATTTCTTCTAAAATATTATCTAACGTCATTTTTTATTTCCTTTCGTTTAGTTTCAAGACGTAACCCTTTGTTACTTGTTAAATTTCTCTTTTAACTCTTTATCTTGTATACTAATTTGTTTTAAGATATTGTCTATTTTTTCTCCATGTTCTATTGAGTCATCATATTCAAATACTAGCTCTGGTGTAATTCTTAAATTCACTGTTTTTGCTACTTGTGATCTTATAAATCCTGCTGATTCTTTTAAACCTTTCATCGTTTCTTCTACACTCTTTGGATTTAATATGCTTACATATACTTTTGCATATTTTAAATCTGGTGTAACTTTAACTCTGGTTACACTAATCATTCCTGTTACATCAGGATTTTTTAGTTCATAAGTAATTATATGACTTATAGCCTTCATTAATTCCTCATTAACTCTGCCTAGTCTTGCTTCATTTTTACTCATATTTTGACCTCGTTTCTTTTTTTATTTTGGTTGTAAAATAATCTAATGATTATTCTACAACCAATAAATTATTCTTGTGTTGAACCATGTTCTTGTTCTACTTGTTTAGCTTTAGATTTTTTTGTTCTTTTTACTTCTTCCATTACAAATACTTCTATAATGTCGCCTTCTTTTATGTCATTATATCCTTCTATTTGTAATCCACATTCAAATCCTTTTGTAACTTCTTTAACATCGTCTTTGAATCTCTTTAATGATGCAAGTTTTCCTGTATGAATTACAACATCTTCTCTTATAACTCTTACTCCGGCATTTCTTTCTACTCTTCCGTCTTTTACATATCCACCTGCGATTGTACCAACATTTGATACTTTGAATGTTTGTCTTACTTCTACATTTCCAATTACTTTTTCTTCGTATACTGGATCTAATAGTCCATTCATAGCAGCTTCTACATCTTCTAATGCTTGGTAAATTACAGAATATAGTTTTATTTCTACTCCTTGTTTTTCTGCTGCAGCTTTTGCTATTGCATTTGGTCTTACGTTAAATCCTATTATTATTGCTTTTGCTGCTTTTGCAAGGTTTACATCTGATTCATTTATTGCTCCAGCATTTGAATGTATTACTTTTACTTCTACATCCTCGTCAGAAAGTTTTTGTAAAGATTGTTTTAATGCTTCTGCAGTTCCTTGTACATCGGCTTTTACAATGATGTTTAATTGTTTTAAGTTTTCATGTTCCATTTGCTCAAATAGATTGTTTAGAGTGACTTTGTTGTAAGCATCCATTGCTTTTTCTCTTTCTTGTCTTTCTCTTCTCTCAATTAAATGTTTAGCCATTTTTTCGTCTTTAACTTCATAGAAAGTTTCTCCTGCTTCAGGAACTTTTGTAAGTCCCATTATCTCTACTGGTGTTGAAGGTCCAGCCTCTTTAACTTTCTTACCCTTGTCATCTTTCATAGCTCTAATTCTACCTATTGTAGTTCCAACAACAATTGTATCTCCTACATCTAGAGTTCCTCTTTGAACTAATACTGATGCGATTGGTCCTTTTGCTTTGTCTAATCTTGCTTCTATAACAACACCTTTTGCTTGTTTCTTTGGATTTACCTTTAAGTCTTTTACGTCTGTAACTAATAGCACCATTTCTAGTAATTGATCAATGTTAATATTTTTCTTAGCAGAGATTTCTACAAATATTGTATCTCCACCCCATTCTTCTGGTACTAATTCGTATTTCATTAATTCTTGTTTTACTTTATCTGGATTTGCTCCTGGTAAATCTATTTTATTTACAGCAACTACTATTGGAATTCCAGCTGCTTTAGCATGATTTATTGCTTCAACAGTCTGTGGCATGACACCATCGTCTGCTGCTACAACTAGTATTGCAACATCTGTAATTTGAGCTCCTCTAGCACGCATACTTGTAAATGCTTCGTGTCCCGGTGTATCTAAGAAAGTGATTTCTCTGCCATTTACAGAAACTTTATAAGCACCTATATGTTGCGTTATTCCTCCAGCTTCTCCTTCTATTACATTTGTCTTTCTAATTGCATCTAGAAGAGATGTTTTACCGTGGTCAACGTGTCCCATAACAACAACTACTGGTGGTCTTTGAACTAAGTCTTCTTCTTTATCTTCTGACTCGTCAAATAATATATCTTCTTCTTTTACTTCTTCTTTTTTATTTGCTGTTACTCCAAATTCTTCTGCTACTAAGAAAGCTGTATCGAAATCTAATACTTGATTTATTGTTGCCATGATTCCAAGTTCTAATAGCTTTTTAATTACCTCTGAGCTTGTTTTCTTTAAATCTGTTGCCAAATCTTTTACACTGATTTCTTCTGGTATTGTTATTTCTGTTAATTTGAATATTTTTTGTTTGTTTCTTTCTTCGTTATTTTTTTGGTTTTTACGTTTTCCTTTTTTACCACGAGCTGTTGATAAATCATAATAATCTAACATTCCGCCATCTTGATCTTCAAACATATTTGATAATCTGTCAACTTGTTTTAGATTTTTTAATTTGCCTTCATCATACTCTTCGTGTTCATTAAATCTCTTTGATTTTGAAGATTTGTTTTGTTTTAATTCATCATTTTTGCTGTTTCTAGCTTTATAATTTACTCTTGTAGAATAATCTCTTTGATTTTCTTTCTCTACAATTTCTGTTTCTAAAATATCATTAATTTTCTTATCTATTCTTTTATCATCTAATGGTCTAGAACCCTTGTTGAAGTTATTGTTTCTAAAATTATTATTTCTGTTCTCATAATTTTCGTTTTTATTATTTCTATAATTGTTATTATAACCATTGTTTGAATTATTATATCTATTATTTTGTCTAAGGCCATCTCTTTGTTGATTATTATTTTGATGTCTATTATTGTTGTTGTAGTTATTTCTTTGTTGATATTGATTATTTCTTTGAGAATGTTCATCTCTATTTGGTCTATCATTTCTTCTTGCATTATTATTAGAAGTATCTTTTTGAGTATTAACTGGTTTTGTTTCTTTTACTTCTGATACTTTTGGTTGCTCAGTTTTTGTTTCAACAGGTTTCTTTACTTCTTCCTTTTTCTCCTCGACAACAACCTGTGGTTTCTCTTCTTTTACAGGTTCTTTCTTTGGCTTTTCTTCTTTTTTGCCTAATCCAAATAATTCATTTACTGTAAGAGGTTTATTAGGTTTGTTTCTATAAACAATATTGTAATCATTATTGTTTCTTCTTTTTACAAATCCTATATCTTTTCTTTCATTAACTTTTTTATCTTCCTCTTGTTTTGTTTCTTCTTCATCATTTAATATTACTTGTCTTCTAATTATTACTGGTCCAGCTTTTTTATTTTCCACCTTGCTTTCCTTGCTTGGTTTCTTGCTGTTATCTTTAACTTTTTCACCATTAGAATATGATTTTTTTATTTTCGATACTTGATCATCTTCTAAGCTACTTAAATGACTTGATAATTCTATTCCAAGTTTTTTTGCTCTTTCTATTAAGTCTTTACTTGTTATTTTTAATTCTTTAGCAAGTTCATATGCTTTCATTTTACCCAACAATTACACCCCCTATATTTATGTTTTTTATTGTTCCCTTTTTGTTTTCTTTATTTATCAATAATTACACCTCTTAAGCTTTCATAAATTTCGTTATCTATCTTAGTTTCAAAGTTATTTTCTAACCTTTTTGACTTTATAGCTTTTTCTAAACATTCTATATTATTACATATATATGCGCCTCTACCATTAGCTTTTCCTGTTTTGTCTATAAATATTTTGCCATCATTCTGTTTAACTATTCTTATAAGTTCTTTTTTGTTTTTAGACTCTTTACATCCTAGACAAGTTCTTTGTGGTTCTTTTTTCAATTACTCCACTTCCTTTTTAGTAGTTTTTCTTGTTCTTTTTGCTTTTGGCTTTTCTTCTTGTACAACTTCTTCTTCAACAGGTTCTGCTACTGGCTCTTCTACAACTTCGTTAACTTCTTCATTTTCTTCTACTTCTGGATTCTCTTCTTTCTCTTGTAATTGTTCTAGCATTTCTTGGAATTGAGATTTACTCTTTATATCTATTTTCCAGTTTGTAAGTTTTGCTGCAAGTCTTGCGTTTTGTCCTGATTTTCCTATTGCTAATGATAATTGATCATCTGGAACTATTACTTGTGCAAATTTCTCTTCTTCCTTTATATCAACTGCCATTACTTTTGCTGGAAGTAATGCTTCTGCTATGAATATTGATGGATCTTCGTTCCATTCTATTACATCTATTTTTTCTCCACATAGCTCATTGATTATATTTTGAATACGAATTCCTTTTTGTCCTACACAAGACCCTACTGGATCTATGTTCTCGTTTTGAGAATATACTGCAACTTTACATCTCTTTCCTGGATCTCTTGATACACTCTTTATTTCTATTAATCCTTCATATATTTCTGGTATTTCTAATTCAAATAATTTTCTTAAGAATTCGTTGTTTGCTCTTGATACTATTATTTGAGTAGAACCCTTTGGTCCTTTTTCTACATCTGCTACGCAAGCTCTTAATTTTTGATTTACATAGTAGTTTTCTGTTGGAATTTGCTCTTTTAGTGGCATTATTCCTTCTATTTTTCCTAAGTCTATTACAACTATTGATTTATCAACTTTTTGTACTATTCCTGAGATTATTTCTCCTTTTTTCTCTGTAAATTCATTGAATATTACATCTCTTGAAGCTTCTCTTATTCTTTGTACTATTACTTGTTTTGCTGTTTGAGCCGCAATTCTGCCAAAGTTCTTTGGCATTAATTCTTTTTCTACAACATCTCCTGCTTTGTATTTAACATCAATTTTCTTTGCATCTTCTAGACTTATTTGTGTAGCTGGATCTTCTACTTCCTCTACAACATCTAATTCTTCGTATACGTGTGTTTCTCCTGTTTCTGGATTCATTGTTACTTTTACATTTTCTGAGTTTACATCAAAATTTCTTTTATATGCAGTAACAAGTGCAGTTTCTATTGATTCCAACACATAATCTTTTTTGATTCCTTTTTCTTTTTCTAGTTCTTCTAGTGCAAGTATTAATTCTGCACTATCTATTCCTCTGTTTTCAACTTTCTTTACTTTCTTTTTCATTTTTCCAATCAGTCCTTTCCTTTTTTTTACCATTTATAAGCCAATTTCATTAAACTTATATTTTTTCTTTCTATTGATAATTCTTGTGTTTCTGTTTCTATAATAATATTTGCTGCATCAAATGATTTTAATATTCCTGTTACTTCTTTTTGTTTTTCTATTGCTTTAAATAATTTGATGTTAATTTCTTTTCCAATACTTTCTTTTAAATGTTTCTCTTTTCTTATATGTCTTTCTATTCCTGGTGATGATACTTCTAAGAAATATTGATCTTTTATATAGTTTGCTTCATCTAGCATATCTGTAATTGCATTATTTACTTTTTCGCAATCATCTAAACTTATTCCATTTTCGCTGTCTATAAAAATTCTTAGATAATTGTCTTTTCCTTCTTTTGTATATGTTACATCATATACATTATATCCTAAATCATTTATTGGTTTAGTGACAAGTTCTTCTACTTTTTCTTCTATATTTGCCAATTTGAACCTCCTTATAACATATCAGAAGAGTGGAATTTGCTTCCACTCTTCTGCCGTACTCTTTATGTCTTTATTATTATACCCTTTTTCCCAAAAAAATGCAATAGTTTTTGAAAAAATTGTTACTATTTTGCTTGCCAAACTGGAATTCCTGTGTATTCTAGAGCTTCTTCTTCTCCTCTTAATACTCTTAGAGCTCCATTTGCTAAAGCATCCATTTCTTTTTCTCCTGGTATTACTACTATTTTACCAAGGTATGATACATAGTCTTTTAATCCTTCTACTACGTATTCGTCTCTTGCAATTCCACCTGTAAGTATTATTGCATCAACTTTTCCTTTTAATATTACACTATATGCTCCAATTGCTTTTGCAACTTGATAAATCATTGCATCATATACAAGTTTTGCTTCTTTGTCACCTTTTTCTATCATGGCGTCTACGTCTCTTGCATCACTTGTTCCTAATAATGATACTAATCCACCTTTTTTAGTGATTAATTCTTTCATTTCTTTTTCTGTATATTTTCCGCTATAGCACATTTCTACTATTGGCATTAATGTTACAGAACCACTTCTTGTTGGTGAGAATGGTCCATCTCCTTCAGCAGCATTGTTTACATCTACTATTCTACCTTTTTTATGTGCTCCTACTGAAATTCCTCCACCCATGTGTGCTACTATTAGATTTAGTTCGTCATATCTCTTATTTATACTTTTTGCATATCTATATGCTACTTCTTTTTGGTTTAGAGCATGGAACATGCTTACATTGTAAACTCCTTTTATTCCTGATATTCTTGTAACTTCTTCTTTTTCATCTACTGTTATTGGGTTTACTACAAAGCTTCTCTTTCCAAATTTTTGTGCTAGATTGTAAGCTATTTGTGCTCCTAATATTGAAGCGTGTTGTACTGTGTAACCGATTCTTGCATGTTCTAATAATAAATCGTTTACATTGTATGTTCCACCTTTTACAGATACAAGTCCTCCACCTCTTCCCGAGAATGCGTCTATTGATGATAACTCAATATTGTGTTTTTTTAATGCTTCAATTACCATTTCTGTTCTGTATGGTAATTGATCAGAAGTTGTTTTGTATTCTTCTAATTTGCTAGCTTCATGTGTTAGCTCCTCTTTAAAAATTAATTCCTCGTCATCGTAAAGTGCGATTTTTGTTGATGTTGAACCTGGATTTATTGTTAATATTCTAAATTTTTCCATGCGTCTTCCCCCTATTTTTAATTTAATATTTGTATTATATCACTTGGTTTAACAAAATACAAGAGTAAATTTGCATTTACTCTTGTGGTTTTTTAAATTTCTATTCTTTCTTTCCTTATTTTTTCTACTAGTTTTTGTAATGGCTTATTTTCTTCTTTTTCTAATTTTGGATCTTTGCTTTCTATTTGTATTGCTAGTTCTTGTACTTGTTTTAGTATTTTTACATCTTCAAATATATTTGCTATTTTAAATTCTGGAAGTCCATGTTGTTTTGTTCCGAAAAATTCGCCTGCTCCTCTTAGTTCTAAGTCTTTTTCTGCTATTTTAAATCCATCCTCAGTTTGTGTCATTGTTTTCATTCTTTCTCTTACTAGTTGAGAATTACTGTTATATTTTAATATACAATATGATTGATATTCTCCTCTTCCAACTCTTCCTCTTAACTGATGAAGTTGTGCCAATCCAAATCTTTCTGCATTTTCTATTACCATTATATTTGCATTTGGTACATCCACTCCTACTTCTATTACTGTCGTTGAAATTAATATACTGATTTTATTTTCCTTAAAGTCCTGCATTGTTTTTTCTTTGTCTTTTGGCTTCATTTTTCCATGCAGGATTTCTACTTTGTAGTCTTTGAAGATTTTTTCTTTGTATGTCTTTGCCAATTCTTCTACTGATTTAACATCTTCCATCTCCTCGTTTTCATCTACAAATGGACATACTATGTAGGCTTGTCTTCCTTCATCTACATTCTTTTTTATAAAGCTAATTATTCTGTCTGCCATATTTTCTTTTACTGCAACTGTGTCTATCTTTTTTCTATTTGGTGGTAATTCATCTATTATCGAAATGTCCAAATCTCCATAAACAATTATTGCAAGTGTTCTTGGTATCGGCGTTGCTGTCATTACTAATACATCCGGATTATTACCTTTACCCGCAATTATACTTCTTTGCTTTACTCCAAATCTGTGTTGCTCGTCTGTTACTACTAATCCTAATTTTTTGAATTCTACGTTTTCTTGTAATAATGCATGCGTGCCAATCAGGATGTCTATTTCCCCATTTTTTAGTCTTTCTAGCATTTGTTCTTTTTGTTTTTTTGTTAAACTACTTATTAACAGTTCGCATTTTATTTCAAATTGTTCTAGTATCTTGTTAAAATTTACAAGATGCTGGCTTGCAAGTATTGTAGTTGGAGCCATTACCGCCACTTGGTATCCACTTTTTACTGCTTTATATGCAGAAATCATTGCTACTACTGTTTTTCCTGATCCAACATCTCCTTGCAAAAGTCTGTTCATTGGTTTTTCCGATTCCATATCTGAATCAATTTCTTCCAAAACTCTTAACTGAGCTTTTGTCAAATTAAATGGTAATACATTTATTACATCTGACATATGGACTTCTTTATTATATTGTATTCCTCTTTTTTCGTTTCCATATTGATTTTTCAAACTAAGTAGCGCTAGCTGAAATGTTAAAAGTTCTTCGAATACCAGTCGTTTTCTTGCTACTGTTAGTAATTCAAAATTTGAAGGAAAATGTATTTGTTCTACTGCTTGTTCAAAGTTTTCTAAGTTATATTCTTTTTTTATATATTCTGGTAAATTATCTTTTAGTTCCTCTTTTGCTAATTTTAGCGCATTTTCCACAGCTTGTCTTATTGCATTTTCTGACAAGCTTTTTGTTGTGCTGTATATTGGAACTATTTTTCCTGTATTTTTGCATTCTTCTTCTTTGTCAAAAACAGGAGATGCCATTTCATATTGTCCGATCTTTTTTGTAACTTTTCCATAGAATTTGTATTTTTCATGTGCATGAATTGAATTTCTTATATAGTCTTGATTAAACCACGTAATCATGCATCTTCCTGTATCATCTTGAACTTGCACCTTCGAAACTGACATGTTCCTTCTTAATTTAAAAGTTGAAACTCCTGCAACAGTTACCGCTTCTATCAGAGCCTCTTCTCCATCTTGTAATTCTTCTATTTTCTTTATTTGACTTCTATCCTGATACGTCCTTGGATAATAACTTATTAAATTCTCTATTGTATAAATTCCTAATATATTAAATAGTTTGGCTCGGTTGGGCCCTACGCCTTTTACATATTGAATATTTTGTTTTAAATCCACCATTTTCTACTTCCTATCTTTTTTCTTTATTAATAATATATTATTATTCAACAATATTCAAGTGTTTATAATGATTTATTTATTCCCTGTGATACTACTTTGCTCATGTTCTCTATTAGCTCGTCAATTTCTTTTGGTGTTACTATCATGTTATACTCTTTTGGTACTAGCGCTTGTTTTATTTCTTCATAATTGTCTTGCTCTTTTAATTTATTCAATGTGTCATTTGACATTGCTTTTTGTTGTAAGTTCTCTATGAATATATTAATGCAATCGTTTGTTATAGAAGCTAAGTCTACAACTGTTGGAATTCCCACTGCTATTACTGGTACATTTAGTGTTTTTACGCTTATCTCTTTTCTGGTATTGTCAACTCCTGCTCCTGGCACAATTCCTGTATCTGCAAGCTGAATGCTACTACTTATTCTTTCTATGCTTCTTGTGGCCAAAGCATCTATTACAATAAGCATTTTTGGTTTTATATTATCTACTATTCCTTTTAATATTTCAAGCGTTTCTATTCCTGTTATTCCAAGTACACCTGGCGATACTGCTGAAACTGGTCTTGTATCTGACGGCATTAGCTCTGGCATGTATTTTAATATATGCCTTGTTACTTCTATCTCTGGAATTACTTTTGGGCCAAGCGCGTCAGGTGTAACAAATCTATTTCCAAGCCCTACCACCAATATATCTTCTGTATCTGATATGTGTTTTGCAATTATTTCTTTTAATTCGGTTGCCAATACTTCCGAAATTTTATCTACTGTATCATCATCTATTGATTTCATATTTTTTATATCTAAAGTAATGTAATTTCCGATTGGCTTGCCTATTGCTTTTTCTCCATTTTCATTTAATACTTTTACTCTTGATATTTTGATGTCTTCCTTTTCTTCGTTTTCTACTTCTATTCCGTCTGCGTCATTTTGCAAATTGTTTTGATGCTTATAGATGTCATTTCTCTCCACTGCTAAATCTGTTCTAAAATTATACATATTGTCCTCCTATAAAATATAAATTTATTATATTTTGCCAAGGAGATTTCAATTTATGCAAAAATTTGATTTACATAAGCAAATGTGCTATAATTTATTTATATCCTACAGAAAGGAGGGTTTCCATGAAATTGGACAAAAATGGTCGGATTACAATTCCTGCACGATTGTTTCAAGAGGTAGGATTTAATCTTTATCCCAATAACGTGCGGATTGCACTTGGTTCAAATAATGTTTTGCTCTTCCGTGCGGACGATCAGTCGATGATCGATGTCGAGTATCACGATATTGCAAACTTTGATGAAAAGAATCGAATTTTTCTTCCAAAATGGTATAGACAAAAACATGATTTGGCAAGCAAAGATTTAATCGTGGGGGTCCGACGTAATACTGTCATTATCAGGTGGTAACCTTCAATAAAAAAGAGAGCAAATTCGCTCTCTTTTTTTTATGAACAATATTTACAAAGCAAAGATTCTAATCCTATATTTATATCTATTTCTCCTCTTTTTACTTTATAATCTAATTGTATAAATTCTTGAAGTATTTCTTTTAACTCATTTTCTTTAAAGTACTTTGCTTGCATGGTATATTTGTTTACTAAAAACGTTTGGTTTGGCTTTAGCTTCAAGCTTTCTGCAATATTTAGTTTTTCTTTTATTGCAACATTTGTAATGTATAATTTTTTAAAGTGATTGTATAGAGTGATAAATATTTTTTGTATCGGCTCTTTATTAAATATCAAGTTTCTAAGAATACTTAATGCTTCTGAAATCTTTTTTCTTCCCAAGGTATCTGTCAGATCAAAGATAACACTTTCAAATTGCTTAATTGCAAGTAAATCTATGGTTTCTTTCGTGATTGTTCCGCCTTGTCCAACATATTCAATTTGTTTTCTAATTTCATTTATTAAGTCTTGCATCGATGTTCCGCAACTGTCTATCAGATAATTTAATGTTGCTCCATCTACATTTACCTTATATGAGTTACATATTGCTTTTAGTCTTTTTGCAATATCTATTGGCTTTTGTTTTTCAAAGTTACATACACAGCCATCTTTATCTATTACTTGATAAAGTTCATTTTTTTCTGTTTCGTTTTCAATAAATACAATTATTACTTCGTCTTTTATTAGTTCAAAGTTTTCTTTTAAGTATTCTGCCAATTTGTCAGCAAAGTTATTTTCTGTTGATACTGCTTTCTTACCTCTTTTGGCAGTTTTTTGAAATAGTCCTGTATCTTTTGCTATGATTAGTTTTTTAGGGTATCCAAAAGCTGGTGTTTGAATATCTGCAATTATTTCAGATATGTTGTTATTATCTATTTGTATGTAGTTTATTCCATTTATCATGTCTCCAAATATCTTTTTTATTTTTTTAACACTGCTATCTAGTAAAAAAGTTTCGTCTCCATATAATAGATACATACAATCTAGTTTTCCAGATTTTAAATTATTTTCTAGGCTATTGATGTCCATTAAATCTTCCCTTCTTATTTTTTTGCAATTATTCTAAGAACTTCTGCCACACTCCAAGCTTGTGCAAATGCTCCTCTTGCTTCATAAGGTTCTTTCGAATCATATATTTCACTAATTGTTCCAATACTTGATCTAGAATACATTTCTCTCTCAAATGTCATTTTTGTAGTCATTCTTAGCTTTTGTATTTCTTCTTCCATCTCTTCTTTTTTAATATTGCTATTTGCGTATCTAACAGCATTTTTTAGTCCGTCATAGTATAGTCCTAGAAGCCAAGGCCATGTTATACCTTGATGGTAACTCGAATCTCTTTTGCATAGAGAGCCTTCGTAAACATCAACATATCCAACTTCTTCGCTTGCTAATGTTTTTAGTCCATAGTTATTAAGTAATTTTTTCTTTACTGTTTTTAAAATCTGGCAAATCATTTTTTCGTCATCTATTACTGGATGAGATAGGCTTACTGCAAATAATTGATTTGGTCGTATTTTGTAGTCTCCTAGCACATCTAATAAATATCCATGCTCAACATTGTAGAATTTTTCTATAAATGATTCTTTGGTATTTTGTGCCATTTCTAAGTATTTTTTGCATGTTGTTTTATCATTAAACATTTCAGCAAATCTTGCCATTATTTTTAGTGCATTGTACCACAATGCATTTAACTCAACTGTCTTTCCATTTCTAGGAGTTACTACTTTGTCTCCTATTTTTGCGTCCATCCAAGTTATTTGAGTTTGAGTTGTTCCGGCAGAAATCAAGTTGTCAGTATCTAAGTATATATTATCTCCATCAATATCAATCCTATCAGAATATGCATCCATTATTCTCGTAAGTATTGGGTATAATTCTTCTACAAACATACTGTCATTAGTATATTTTAAATATTTATATACTTGCTCTATTAATAAAAGTGAACTGTCTGCACTGTTGTACAAAGGTCTATTATCATATCCAGAGTATCCGTTTGGAACTAGTCCAAATTTTATATCTTGTATATTTGTTAATATAACCTCTTTTGCCAGATTGTATCTTTTAGTAACAAGAAGTAGTCCTTCAAGAGATATTAAGCTATCTCTTCCCCAATCCAAGAACCAAGGATATCCAGCGATAATAGTATGCAAATTAAATGATGGTCTATTTACTATAAAATTATCTGAAGCCATTACAAGAGTTTTTAATACTTCAATATCTTCGTCATTCATTTTTCTATCTTGTAAGATGTTTGCATCATATATAATTTCGCTTAATCTTGTAACTTCTTGATTTATTACATTGACACCGTCAATTTCCTCTATGTTCTCGTCCAAAGAACATACAAATGTAATGTCTTTCTTTTCGTTTGGCGCTATGTTGATATTATATACTCCTGGCACATAGTGGTTTTCCTCTGCTGTAAAGCCTCTTTCTTCTTCTCTTGGGTAATACATATTAATAAATTCGTCATTTATATGTCTTAGATATTTTCCTTCTGAACAATACATATATATAGGATTTTCAGAATTATTGTCTAATATCACTTTTACTTTTGTACTAAAATGTGTTTGAACTGCATTAAAGTGATGGTCAGTGCTTGTTGTATGAAAATCTCTAAAGTTCACTATTGGTGCTAATGTAAGTCTTGTTTCTTTATCACGGTTAATTACTCTGTATAATACAACAACAGTGTTTCTACCATATTGCATACATATGAATTTTTTTATTGTTATTCCCGCAACTTTGTATGTAAAAATTGGAATATATTCCTTTTTAAAATCTGTTAAATACTCATACCCTTCTGATATATCACCATTAGCAATATTTGTATAAAGATTATATTGTTTTCCATCTGTTTCTATGCTTTCGTCTACTTTTGATAGTACTAAAAATCTTCTTGCAGGAGGTGTTAATGGCGCTACTAATAATCCGTGGTATTTTCTTGTGTTACACCCTAATGCACTTTGGCTACAATATCCGCCAATACCATTTGTTATTACCCAATCTCTTTTTAATTGTCTTTTTGTTTTTTCATCTATATCACTATATTTCATCTAATGTTTACCCCTATCTTTTATTTTTTCTTTGCTGTACTCTGCTTTTTTGCCTTTTCCTTTATCTTTGTCTCACTTTCTCTTATTGATACTATTCTGTCATTATATTTCTCAAGGAATTTGCTTCCTGCTCGTTTATTTTTTGTTACTTTTTTATTTTTCTTCTTTTTGGTTTTTATTTTTTTATTTGCATCTTTTATCTTTGAATCTAATAATATGTATTGTGCATCGTTTTGCATATCTCTAAATTTCAAATCATCACAGATTAACTGCATTATGCTAGTTGCTATTATGTCTGAATCATGTCTGATTCTGCCGTTTTCTATGGCTGATAGGTTTCTTTGTATTAGTTTTATGCCTTCTTCTTTTACTTTTGCAACATCTTGTTCTACTAGTTCTGAACCTTCTTTATTATATTGTCTAATATATTCTGGAACTATCTCTCCTGTGTCATATATACAGTAATCTATTATTCCTTTTCCGGCATGGTCGAAGATTGCTTTTATGTGGTCATTTAGAGAATAATCATCAGTTTGTCCATATTCTGTCATTATGTTACTTACATATATTTTGAAGCCTTTTGCTTCTCTTATTGCTTTTGAAACGCCTGGAACTAGCAGATTTGGTATTACATTTGTATATAAACTTCCTGGTCCTAATACAATAGCATCTGCTTCTTTTATCGCCTCTATAACTCCTGGCGCTACTCTAATATTTGTAGGAGATATGTATATTCTGCTTATCTTACTTACTTTTTTACTTACCATTTCCGGAATCTTATCTTTGCTTTCTACTACTGTTCCGTCTTCTAGCTCTGCACATATTTCGATTTGATCAAGAGTTACTGGTAACACACGTCCTGTCATGTTAAGTATTTTACAACTTTCCTCAACAGATCTAGCAAAGTCTCCGACTGCTTCTTTCATTGCTGTTAAATATATATCTGCAAATTTAAGTCCTTCTAATTTTCTATTGTTTAATTCTAGATTTAGTAGACAAGACATTTCTTGTTCATTTGTTGCAAGAGCAATTAAACTTTCTTTTATATCATCCAATGGCAAAGTTCCTAAATCTCTTCTTGATTTATTTCCAGTCTCGCCATAATCTGATATTGTTACTATTGCTGTAATGTTGTCAGTATAATTTTTAAGTCCTTTTAATACAGTGTTTAGTCCTGCGCCTCCACCTATTACAACAACCTTTGGTCCTTGGTTGTAGACCTTTCTGTTAAATATTAGCGAATTTACCTTATTAGCGCTTTCGTCTTTTCGCGTATCTGTCGCTTCCACCATCATTTCTAAAGTCCTTCTTTGTATGCATACAATTCCAACTATTGTGAATGTGAAGCCAAATACAAATAATAATACATTGATGGCAAGTTCTTTAAATCCTATTACTTCCGGTATTATTAAAGCTTTGTTTATTCCATAGCATACTAACACGATTCCTACTATTATTAAAAAGATCCATCTTTTTATTTTTGTTCCTGATTTAAACCATTTAAAAAAGTCTTTCATTTTATTATTCTCCTATTATCTCTATTTCCAAATCTATGTCTTTATTAAATTTCTCTTGTACCTTTTGTTTTATTATCTCTACTAATTTTATAACATCTGACGCTGTTGCATTTCCTGTGTTTACTATAAATCCTGCGTGTTTTGTAGAAACTTGCGCTCCGCCCACTGTATAGCCTTTGAGTCCGCATTCATCTATAAGTTGAGCTGTTATAAAATTTTTTCCTCTCTTAAAAGTACTTCCTGCACTTGGTTTTTCGATAGGTTGCTTTGTTTTTCTCGATTCGTTATTTTTACTAATCTTTTTTTGTATTTCTTCTTTTTCAGCTTTTTTTAGTTGTAAAGTTGTATCTATTATGATGCTTGGCGTTGTTGAAAACAAGCTTTTTCTGTATTCAAATTTCTGCTCAGTATTGTTTATTTCTTTTATCTGCATATCTTTTAAATCAATATACTTTGTTTTAACTACCACATCACTCATTTGTGAGCCATAGGCTCCTGCGTTCATTTTTACAGCTCCACCTATTGTCCCTGGTATTCCAGAAGCAAACTCAAAGCCTGTTAAACTGTGCTCAACCAGAATCATTGAGACTTTGACATTTAACATTCCTGCATCAACTCTAATTGTTTCTTCGTCTAAGAACTCATAAGAGTTTGTGCATATTTTGGCAACTACTCCTCTTACACCATTGTCTTTTACTAGAATATTGCTTCCATTGCCAATCACTTTTATTGGTACGTTTTTTTCATTGCATAAGTTTATGAGTCTTTCGATTTGTTCTGTATTTCTTAGCTTTACAAATATATCAGCTGTTCCACCTATTTTAAAGGTTGTATGTTTGCTCATTGGTTCATTTGCATATATGTCTTCTTTGTTTATAAATTCTTGCATCTCTTTTGTAAGTTTTTCGATTTCGTTATTTGTCATTGCAATTTTCCTTTCTTAAAGGCATTTCCTTTATTAAGGTATATTCTTAATTCAATTTTTTATTACGTTTTGTAAAACTCTGCACTTTGCTTATCACTGGTTTGCTCACACGCATAATAAAGTTTTTGTTTGTGAATATGCAGTATGCTACTACTAGTAAAAATACTATAATGTTTAGTATCATGTTGTTTTTATAATACGTTATTAGCGTGATTACTAATAATATCCAGAATACATAATTAAATTTTTCTTTTAACTTAATGTAATCCATAATTTTATATCTTCTGTAAAAATACACAACTATGTTTGAAATCAGAGTTGAAAATGTTGCAGCATAGATTCCAAACTTTGGTATGAATATAATATTTATTACTATATTTATTACTGCTGCTACTGCTGTCGTTGAACCCATTATTTTTGTGTTCTTGTATGCTGTAAATATTCCACCATAGAAATTTGACATGTTTGTATAATATATTGATATTATTAATATCGGAATGTATTTGTACGCATCATTGTAGCTCTCATTTACAAGTAGTGGAAACGCTAATGGCATTATTGCTATCAGTCCTAGCACTATTGCTTTTAAGAAGAATTTAACATCTTTATAAATGCTGTTGTAATATTGAGATTTGTTTTCTTCTTTTAGTATTCTCGCTGCTGATTCTTTCCATGCTGTTGAGAAGAATCCATAGCATGTATATACTATATTAGGGAATTTATTTGCTACTGCATAAATTCCGTTTGCATCAGCACCCGTCATTTGGGTTAACATTAATCTGTCTGATAAACTTATAATTACCCAAGATAGATTGTTTGGTACTAGTGGTGCTGAATATCTAATCATTTTGCCTAATGTTTCTCTGCTAAAGTCTTTTTTACTTACAAATTGAGGCAAATGCAATTTGTAAAACATTATTACTGCTGTGGCTGTGTTGGCTATTATGTTTGACCATAGTAGTCCATTTACTCCCAGTTTAAATGTGACTATAAACAATATGTTTAGGATAATTGTTATTACTCCTAAAATAAAGTTTGATAAAGAATATAGGTTTACTTTGCCCATTCCTCTTGATAGTGCATTACTTAATCCCAACAATATGTTTGATATGATAAATATTATGAATATGACTGCATATTCATAATGGATGATTCCCATTATTATTGCTGCAAGGATTGTAAAGATTACTGTTCCAACAGCCGTGTATACTATTGTTGCTGTTATTGTTCGCTTTTTACTCTTTAAGTCGTCTGCGTCTATTAAGAATCTAAACATTGATTCTTCCATTAGCAGTGTTATTATTGGTAGCAAAAACACTGATAATGTTACAAAAAAATCGTATGTTCCAAACTCTTCTGTTGACAGTTTTGCTGTATATAATGGCAATAATAAAAATGATACCATTTGCGTGCTAAGTTTGCCTATGGCTATTATTGCCGTGTTTTTTAATAGTTGTTTTTTCTGATTCATTTTTTCCTTCCATAATTATAAAAAATTCCACTCATATTTTATCATACTATATGTTTATGTCAATATTATATGAAGAAAAAAGTCCTCACTTTTTTGTTTTATTGATTTCATGTTTTGGTAGTCTAGAATCTGTACAAAGACTTCCAATAAAGGAGTTTGAAGGTATTTTTCCTTCAAACTCCTCTGTTTTTATTTTGTAGCAAACTCGTGAATACAGTCTACTAACACTATTTTTTCACTTTTTTAATTATTTATTCTTTATCCATTCTAAAAATTCTTCATATGTTTTTATATCGTCCTCTACTGCTTGTAACTTTCGAGTTTCGTCATCACTATTATTCATTGCTCCCACACCCACAGAGTTCAAATAGTATAGCTCACTTAATTTAGCCTTTGGCTCTGTGTTTTCGTCATATCCTATAATAGCTCCACATTTTTCTTTTGCATTTATAATATTTCCCTTACTATAACACTTTGTAATTACGTCTTCTCTTCCTCTATTTCTAATTGTTCCTATTATGCCTCCTGCTTCCATATCGCTTAAATCCTTCGCAATTATATCTCCACTGTTATAGCATTCACTTAAATTTGAATATGATAATTTATTTTCGGTATTTCCAAATTGTCCAACAATTCCTCCTATAAAACAATATCCCTCAACATTTCCAATATTGCTACAATTTTGTATATTAGCTCCGATATATGATGAACCTACTATTCCGCCAACAGCATAAACTCCTTTTATTTTACCCTCATTATGGCAATCTCTAATTATGCCCTTTCCTTCTATATTAATATTATCTGCTCCGCATATACCACCTACATAAGCTGGCCAATTTTCTAGTTTGCTAAATTCTGTTTCTTCTACTTCTATACTTATATCTCCATAATTGATGCATTCAATATAGTCTGTATTTACCGACACTCCGGCTATTCCAGCAATTTGTGTAAACCCAGTAGTTGCTGTTGCATACGAAATTATCTTGCCTGTATTTGTACATTTTTCTATTTTTTCTCCGGTGCATTGGGCTACAATGCCTCCTACTGTCATATTGTCACCTTTTTTTAACACAACTGTTGTATTGTTGTTATGGCAATTTTCTACCGTGCCTTTTCTTGCTACTCCAGCTATCCCTCCAGTACAATTCAATCCTTCAATATAGCTATTTTTTATTGTTAAGTTTTTTATAGAATTGCAATTTCCAAATATTCCATTGAATTTTTCATTTCTATTTATATATACTCCACATATATAGTGATTATTCCCTTCAAATGTTCCCAACATTGTTTTATCTTTGGTTGCTCCTATTGGAATCCACTGTTCTCCCGATATTAAATTGCCAGTACTATCAAATGTTGCACCTAAATTCAAATCATTCATCAAGTAAATTGTTGTTTCTTCTGTAATTGCTATATCTTCTACTGTTGTATTATTGTCTGTAATCATTTTCTGATCTTGTTCTGTTAATGTATTATTTACGTAATTTGCTAAGAATTTCATTTGTGATTCATTATATATATACCAATCAAATTTACCAGTCGTTTCATTCTTCTTTATTTCGGGCATTTCTGTTTGCTTACCATCCCAGTTTGAAAAATTTTCTTTTACGAAATCATCCATCTCTTTTTGCTCTTTTTCTTGAGCTTCTGCCCATTTGTTTCTTACATCTTTCGATTTTGATATTATCCCATTTTCATCTAGTAATAAACTTATTGTTACTCCTGCTAGTATTAAAAGTACAACTATTGTTACTACTAGTGCGATTAGGGTTATACCCTTTTGTTTTTTTAACATGATCTTTTCCTCCTAAGTTTTTTTATTTTTAGTTTCATTTGTCCATATTTATTGTTCTCGTTTTTCGTGATTTTATTATAAAACATTTTATTCTATCTTTCAACCACTATTTAACTTTTTTTATTAAATATGTTATTCACTTAAAAAATTTTTGTTTATAGTCTCTAGAGTCTTTAAGTTCTTACTTTTAGGCTTTTATTTTTTGTTTTTTATGTACTTTTCCCTTTTTTTGTGCTATACTGTTTGTATTGATTATTTTAAGTGATAACTGATTTTGAAGGAATTAGTGCCTTCATATCATTCAGTCTTTTTAATTAAACACGAAAGGAATGAAATTATAATGAAAATTGGAATAGTAGGATTACCAAATGTAGGAAAAAGTACTTTGTTTAATGCAATTACTAATGCTGGAGCAGAATGTGCTAATTACCCTTTTTGTACAATAGAACCAAATGTTGGTGTTGTACCTGTACCAGATGAAAGATTAGATAATTTAGCAAAAATATATAACCCTCAAAAGGTAACTCACGCAATAATAGAATTTGTTGATATTGCTGGTCTTGTTAAAGGTGCTAGCAAAGGTGAAGGTTTGGGTAACAAGTTTTTATCTCATATTAGAGAAACTGATGCTATCTGCCAAGTTGTAAGATGCTTTGAGGATTCAAACATTGTTCACGTTGATGGTAGAATTAATCCAGTTAGAGATATTGAAACTATTAACCTAGAATTGGTTTTTGCTGATTTAGATACTGTTGAAAAAAGAATTGATAGAGCTAGTAAATTGATTAAAGGCGATAAAAAGTATCAATTTGAATTTGACACTTTGAAAAAGGTTAGAGAAGCTTTACAAAACGGAAAACCCGCTAGAAGTCTTGATTATTCTGATGAGGAATTAGAAGTTATTAAGGATGCTTTCTTACTAACAATGAAGCCTATTTTATATGTAGCAAATGTTTCAGAGGAACAGTTATCTAATCCTGATGACGAGAATGTAAAAAAGGTTAAAGATTACGCAAAAGAAGATAAAGCTGAGGTTATTACTCTTTGTGTTAAAATCGAAGAAGAATTGTCTGCTCTTGATGGAGATGACAAAAAAGAAATGTTAGAGGCTCTTGGACTTGACGAGTCTGGACTAGATAAAGTTATAAAAGCAAGTTATGATTTGTTAGGATTAATGTCTTTCTTAACTGCTGGAGAACCAGAAGTTAGAGCTTGGACTATTAAAAAAGGAACTAAAGCGCCCCAAGCTGCTGGAAAAATTCACTCTGATATTGAAAGAGGATTTATTAGAGCAGAAATTGTTTCTTATAATGATTTAATGAGAGAAGGTTCTCTAAACGCTGCTAAGGAAAAAGGACTTATGCGTTCTGAGGGAAAAGAATATATTATGCAAGACGGAGATATTGTTTTATTTAAATTTAATGTATAGGCGGTTAATTATATGGCATTTGATGGAATTGTAACAAGAGCTGTTGTTTCTGAATTAAATGGCTGTTTACTAAATGGAAAAATAAATAAAATCTTTGAGCCTAATAAAAATGAAATTTTATTAGGCATTTATTCTTGTGGTAAAAATTATGCTCTAAATATTTGCATTAATCCTGTAAATTATAGAGTTCATCTTACTACCCACTCTAAACCTAATCCACAAAATGTTTTTAATTTCTGTATGGTTTTAAGAAAGCATTTAACTGGTGGCACTATTAAGAAAATTTATATGAATGGGCTTGAAAGAATTATTTACATAGATGTAGATTGTTACAATGACTTTAACGATTTGGTTACTAAAACTATTGTAATTGAACTTATGGGAAAACATAGTAATGTAATTTTACTAAATTCCGATAATACTATTATTGATAGTTTGCGTCATCTTGATAAACTTGATAATTCGCTTAGAGATATTCTTCCTGGCTATAAATACTTAGTATTAGATAGTTCTAAGCAAGATTTTACAAGTTCTACTTTTGATGATTTTTATAAAATCTTGCAAAATACAGAAAGTATTGCTACTGCCCTTTCTAACTATTATACTGGGTTTAGTAAAGCGGGAATTTCGTATATTCTTTCCGATTTAGATATAAATACCGAAAAAATTTCTCTTGATGACTATAAAAGATTATATAAGTATTTAAAAGACATCATATCTGGTAACCCTCTTCTTTGTTATAAGATTGATGGGAAAAAGGATGATTTCTATGTAAAATTGCAAAATTCTGACAATTTTCAGGTCAACTTTTTTATTGATGATTTTTATTTTGGCAAAGAAGAAAAAGAAAAGTTTTCTTCTTATCAAAACGATTTACTACGTCTTATTTTAAATCGTTTAAAAAGATTGGAAGATAAACTAAGTACAGCAAATCAATCTTTAAATGAATGTTCTAAGATGGAAGATTATAGATTATACGGCGAGCTAATTACTGCTAACTTGTATAGAATACAAAACTATAATCAGACTTCTATAACTTTAGAAAATTATTATAAAAACAATGAACCAATAGATATAAAGTTAGATGGTAGCATCTCCCCTTCTGCTAATGCAAAGAAGTTTTTTAAAAAATATAAGAAATTGCAGAATACATATTCAATAGTTCAAAAACAGAAAGAGCTGATTACTGCTGAAATCGAATATTTAGATAGTATTGTCTATGAAATAAATAATTGCCAAACTCTACAGGATTTAGAATCAGTTTACTCAGAAATTTCTGAATCTTTAGACTTAAAAATAAATGATAAGAATACTCCAAAGAAAAATGAGAAGGTAAATTCTTCTATGCCAACAGAACTTACAATAGATGGTTTTACAATTTTAGTTGGCAAAAATAACAAACAAAATGATTATTTGACTTGCAGAATTGCTAAGAGTTCCGATTTATGGTTTCACACTAAGGATATTCACGGAAGCCATGTTGTTTTAAAACTCAATAAAAATAAACCTGCGACTGATTCTATTATTTATAAATGTGCAACTATTGCAGCATATTATAGCAAAGCCAAGTTGTCACAAAATGTGCCAGTCGATTACACTTATATAAAATATGTTAGAAAACCTAATGGAGCAAAGCCTGGTATGGTTATTTATACAAATAACAAAACTTTATATGTTAATCCAAAGAAACCTTAGACATAAATTAAGCCCACTATTTTTATAGTGGGTTATTTTTCTGGTGGATTCATTATATTTTTTATTTCTTCGTCTTCTCTTAATTCTGGAACTATAAAATCATATGCTCTTTTGTCCTGTTTTATGGCTTCTATTGCAATATTTTTTTGACTTCTTAATCTTTTACTTGCATATTTGACTATTAATCCTTTATTCTTTACCGCTTCTAAAACAACATCTTCATCATCTCTTAGTTCTTTACTTAGATAATATAAAATTTGTCCATCTGTTTTAGCAGCTTTTAAAGCTAATTCTTTGTCCTTTTTTAGTTCTTCGCTTGCATAACAAAGAACCCATCCTTTTTTTTCAACAGCTTGCATTAATATGTCTTTATCTCCTTTTAGCCTAATTGACGCAAACTCTAATGCTCCTCCATCTTTGGTTACTGCTTTCATAACTAGTTCTTTGTCATCTCTAAATTCTTCACAAGCTCCTTCTAAAAAAAGTCCATCTTCTTCTATTGCTTTTTCCACAAATGCTTTGTCTGTGCTATTGTTTACTACATCTTCTAATGTCATTTTATCATCCCTTCAGCATTTTATTTTGAAACTTTATACTCTATGTGTTCCATATATGGAAATATCTCTTTTAATCTCTTGTGTGTTATTATTGATAGTCTTGGAAGTGGATTTTTTAGATCCTCTGTCAATAATTGCTGTGTATAACAATCATCTGTTGTCTTGAATAATTGGTATCTATTTCTTACATAAGTAAAGAATATTGTATAACCCTCTTCAAGCTCTCTCTCCATTCTATCAAATGTGTACTTTCCTTCCATATTGTTGTATCCTTTCTTAGTTTGTTATTTTATCATATCTATAAATTCTTGCTCTGAAATTATTGTTACTCCCAAATCTTGAGCTTTTGTTAGCTTAGATCCTGCTTCTTCTCCAGCTAGTACATAGCTTGTCTTTTTTGATACCGAGCCTGATACTTTTCCACCAAAGTTTTCTATAATTTCTCCTGCTTGGTCTCTTGTGTAATTCTCTAAGCTTCCTGTTAACACAAAAGTTTTTCCTTCAAATCTCTGGTCATAACCTGCTGATTTATAATCTAATACCTTAGTATTTACTCCTGCATCTTTTAATCTTTGGATTAAGTCTATTGTTTGTTCTTGTCTGAAAAATTCGTAGATACTTTTGGCTGTGATTTTTCCAACATCGTCAATATTACTTAATGTTTCTAAGTCTGCATTTGCTATTTCATCTATTGTTTTAAATTTTTTAGTTAGCCCTTTTGCAGATTTTACTCCTATATGTCTTATTCCTAATGCTGTTATTAATTTAAATAATTCATTTTGTTTACTTTGATTAATTGCATCTATGACATTTTGCGCGAATTTTTTACCATTTTTCTTTAATGACGCAACATCTTCTACTGTTAAAGTATATATGTCTGCTATGTTTTTTATTAACCCTTTGTCTACTAGTTGTTCTATTATTTTTATTCCTAGTCCATCAATGTCCATTCCTTCTTTTGACACAAAATGTGCTAGGTTCCTTAAAATTTTTGCACTACATTCTATTCCAATGCAACGAGCTATTGCTTCTCCTTCTTCTCTTACAACAGGCGAACCGCAAATCGGACATACCTTTGGCATTACAAATTCTTTTTCTGTACCATTTCTCTTGTCTTTTATTACATCTACAACCTCTGGAATTACATCTCCTTGTTTTTGTATTACAACCGTGTCTCCTATTTTTAAATCTTTTTCTTTTATAAAATCTTCATTGTGAAGTGTTGTTTTCGAAATAGTTGAACCTGCTACCTTTACCGGTTCTATTATTGCTGTAGGTGTTATTGCTCCTGTTCTTCCAACTTGACAAACTATGTCTAGTAGCTTTGTTTCTTTTTTCTCTGGTGGATATTTGTATGCTATCGCCCACTTTGGTGTTTTATATGTTGTTCCTAAAATTTCTCTTAAATGTAAATTATCTACTTTTACAACTGCTCCATCTATTCCAAATGATAGTTTTTCTCTATCTTCTCCAATTTTCTTAATTGCATCTATTGCTTCATCTATAGTACTACATAGTTTTCTAACTGGAACAACATTAAATCCTAGGTTTTCTAGTTTATTTAATTCTACAAAATGCGAATTTTCTGAGTCAAATGTATTTGCATCATATTTTTGTACATTAAATACAAATATATCTAATGGTCTTTGTGCTGTTATCTTTGAGTTTAATTGCCTTAAAGAACCTGCTGCTGCATTTCTAGCATTTGCAAATAGAGGTTCTTCTAGTATTTCTCTTTCCTCATTCATTTTTTCAAATTCTTTTGTTCCGATAAATACTTCTCCACGAACTGTAATATTGATTTTTTCGTTTATCTCTTTTGGAATATGTTTAATTGTTTTTAGATTTTCTGTTACATCTTCACCAATTTGTCCATTTCCTCTTGTTGCGCCTTGCACTAATATTCCATTTTCGTATTTTAGAGCTGTTGATAATCCATCTATTTTGGTTTCTACTACATATTTTAGTTCTTCATTGTTTTCTTCTGCTACTTTTCTTACTCTTGTATCAAAATCTCTTAGTTCTTCAAATGAAAATATATCTTGCAAGCTTTGAAGTGGCACTTCATGAACTACTTGTTTGAATCCTTCTTTTACATGTCCTCCAACTTTTTGTGTTAGCGAATCCCTAGTAATAAGCTCTGGAAATTGTTTTTCCAAAGCTTTTAATCTGTTCATCATCATATCATAATCGTAATCCGATATTGCTGGGTTGTCCATATCATAATATAATTTTGCATAATATTCTAATTTTTCTCTAAGCTCCTTTACTTCTTTTTGAGCTTGTTCTTTGCTGATTTGTTCCATCAAAAATCTTCCTTTTTAACAATCTTTTAATAGGTCTTTACCTTCTTTTAAATATTCATATCCAGAGAATATCGTAGCTATTACTGATATTGTCATTAATATACTTGCAAATATGTTTATTATAAAGTCTCCTGTGTTCATTTCTACTTTGCTTGCAAATGCGAAGTATGGTTGTGTTGTTAAGAACATTAATATTATAGCAATCATTTGTGTAACTGTTTTTAACTTTCCCCATATATTTGCAGCAATTACTTTGCCACTATTTTCTACTGCTATTAATCTATATCCTGATACTAAAAATTCTCTAAATATTACTATTATTGGTATCCAGGCTGGAAGTCTACCCATTTCTACAAACATTACCATTGTAGCTATTACTAGTATTTTGTCTGCTATTGGATCTAAAAATTTTCCAAATGTTGTTACTTGATTGTTTTTTCTAGCCAAGTATCCATCTAGTTTATCTGTTATTGATGCTATAATGAATATTGCACACAATATAAGCATCGTTGTTGAAATTCCAAGTGGACTTCCTGGTATGTTAAAAAATGATATTATAACCATTATTGGTACTAAAATTATTCTAAATAATGTTAATTTGTTTGGTAAATTCATATTCTTTTTCGTCAATATTTTGTTGACTGTCTCCTTCTATTTTAATTCTTGTATTGCTCTTTGTAGTTGTGCGTCTTTGTCTTCTGATGTTTCGTAGTAGCCTTCTGCGTCCTTTGTCAAATCCACTTCAATGTCTGGTTTTATTCCAACTTTGTGTATTTTGTTATGCTTTGGAGTGTAATATTCATCAGTAGTTATTTTTAGTCCGCTTCCGTCAGATAATGTATATAATGTTTGAATTACACCCTTTCCATATGTTGTTTTTCCTACTATTTTTGCTCCATATTGATCTTTTAAAGCTCCTGCTAATATTTCTGATGCACTAGCAGTTCCTTCGTTTACAAGTATTACTACTGGTATGTCTTTGATTATTGGATTTTTTGTTGATTTTGTAATTTCTTCCTCTTCGGTTTTACCTTTTGTAATTAATATTGTTTCGCCTTTTTTTACAAATAGTTCTGCAATTCCAGTTGCTTCGTCTACTATTCCACCGCCATTGCTTCTTAAATCTATTATTATTCCTTTTGCTCCATCATTTTTTAATTGTGTTATTTGTTCTTCAAAGGTTTTTTTTACACCACTGTCAAATGAATCGATTTGTATATAAGCTATTTGATTATCTAACATTTTAGAAGCAACATGGTCTACTGTTATCTTTTTTCTTGTTATATCTAGGTCTATTTCTTTGCCATCTCTTAAAACTGTGACTTTTACGTTTGTTCCTTCTTTCCCTTTTAATACGGATGTTGCTTCATTTAGCTGTTCTCCCAAATAGGCCTCTCCATCTATTTTTTCTACTATGTCTCCTGCCTGCATTCCTGCTTCTAGTGCTGGAGAGTTTTTCATGACTCCTACTATTAACAATGTGTTGTTTGATCTGTCGTTTGAAATATATACTCCTATTCCGACATATTCAGCATTAGTCTCTTCTGTAAAAGCCTCCATTTCTTCCTTTGTTAAGTATTCTGTATATGGGTCATCTAGTCCATCTATATAGCCCTTTATTGCTCCTTCTAGCAATTTTTCGTCATTGATTTCTCCAATGTACTTTTCGTCCAGCATTGCTTTAAAACTTTGAAGTGTTTTTATCATAGAATTACTGTCTACTGTTGCTGTTTTATCTGTATCACTATTTTTATATACTGATTCAAATTTGTTATACATCATAAATGTTGTAAGCATAAACACTATTGTTGCGGTCAAAACCACTAACATTATGACCTTATAAATATTTTGTCTTTTAATTTTCTTATCTTCCATTCTTTTTTCTCCTTAAGTTTATTATACTTGATTATTTTTATTTTATTACGCTTTTATTTGTTTTCTTCGCCTTTTAAGTATGAAATTGGGTCTTGTATTACCCCATTTTTTCTAACTTCAAAGTGTAAATGTGGTCCTGTTGAGTTTCCTGTTGAGCCGACTAACATGATAACGTCTCCTTGTGAAACCTGAGTTCCTAAAGTTGTAAGTACTTCTTGCCCATGTCCATATAATGTAACTATTCCATCTCCATGGTTTATCATGACGCAATTTCCGTATCCGCCCATGACCCCTGCAAATGTTACAACTCCGTCTGCAGCTGCTACAACAGGTGCTCCATATCCTGCATTTCCTATGTCTATTCCTGAATGGTTTTTGTACACTCCTTGTATTGGGTGCAATCTGTTGCCATACCCTGATGTTATGTATGTTCCTGCTTTTCCTACTGGCCATATCATTGCTCCACCAGTATATTGAATAGCTAATCTATCTCCCCAGTTGATTGCTGCAAGTATTTGGTTTTCTAAAGAAATTTCTTCTTGTTTATATGCTTCTATTTTTTCGTTTAGCTCTTTTTCCTCATCTGTTAGCTGTGCTAAATAATTTTGTTGTAGCAATTTATTATTTTCCATTAGTATTTGCCTTCTTGAGGCTTGTGCTTTTGCTACTTTTAAAGTTGATTTTCTTTTTTCTTGTTCGTTTTTTTGTGTTTCTATCTCGTTTTTTCTATTTTCTACTTCTTGTAATAGTTCATTATCATATTGCATTATTTCTTCTATCATATAATAATTAGATAAGAAATCCATTAATCCTTTTGAAGAAAGCAACACGTCTAAGTATGTCGTTTCTCCTGCTTCGTATAGAGCTACAACTCTTCTTTTAAATAGATTTTCTTTTCTCTTATATTCTTCTTGATTTTTTGCCAACTGTTTATCTGTTTCTTCTATTTCTTTCTCTAGTGTATTTGTTTGGCTTTGTATTTTACTAAGTTCTTCTGAATATTTAACTATTGAGTCATCTAATTCTTGTATTTTTTGCAAAGATACTGTTAATTCGCTCTGAACATATTTTAGTCTATTGTTAGATTCTTCTATTTTATCTTGTATTTCTTTTTGCTGTTCTTCCAAAGTTATGTTCTCTGCTACGGTATTGTTTTCGCTGTTTTCTATTTCATTATTAGAAAAGACATTTATAGAGAAAGATACTAATAATGAACATATAATTATCATTGTTATTAGTTTTCTTTTCATAAATGCCCCTCCTTTATTATTCTAATCTAAAATAGTATATCCTCCTGGTAAATAGTCTAATGGGTTTAGCCAGTTATTGCCAAAGAAGTTTGATATTGATGTTGAGTGTCTTATTTCAAAATGCAAATGTGCTCCTGTGCTACCACCTGAATTTCCTGATGTTGCGATAACTTGTCCTTGTGAAACATATTGTCCGTTTCTTATATGGCTTGAATTTAAATGTCCATATAAAGTTGCATAACCGTCTCCATGGAATATCATTATGTAAGTTCCATATCCTCCTGGGTTTGTTGCATTATAAGCATATCCTGATGCTGATGCATACACATTTTCATATCTAGCTCCGATGTCTATTCCTTTATGCCATCTGCCCCATCTCCACTTCATTCTTGATGTAACATATTTATTGTTACATGGCCAGATAAAGCTTCCATCAAATTTCACACCATCTCTATCTAATCTTTCTTGTGCGTCTTTTCCTATTTCTGATAGTTGTCTGTTTACTTCTTCCATAGCTGTATTGTATTTATCAATTTCGCTCTGTTTACTCTTTTCTTCATCAGATAATTTATCAACTTCTGATTGTTTATTTTTCTTTAATATTTTTAATTCATTACTTTTTATTTCTTGTTGATCTTTTAATTCTTTTACTTTCACTTTGCTTGTTTCTAATTCTGCTTTTTCGTTTTCTAAGCTTTTCTTATCATTATCTAAATCTGTTATTAAAGCTGTATCTGCATCAACTATTTGTTGAACTATTTCGTATTTTGATAAAAAATCTAGTAAACTGTCCGAGCCTAGCAAGACATCTAAATATGTAGAGTCTCCGGCCTCATATAATGCTACAATTCTTTCTTGTAACAATTTTTCTTTTCTTTTTATTTCTGCTTGTTTTTCTGTTATTTCTGACTCTTTTGTTTCTATCGAACTTTCTAATTCCGAAAGTTCAGCCTTTAAAGAATCTAGTTCATTTTCTGCATCCATGACTTGTATTGTAAGATTTTCAAGTTCAGATTTTGCATCTCTTTGACTGTTTTGGATGTTTTTTAATTCGCTTTTTGCATTGTTTATCTTGTCTTGAAGTGCATCTTTATCACTTTTGCTTACTGCAAATGTATACAGTGGGATTGATACCATGAGCATCAATACAGTAAATATTGTAGTTAATGTTAATACTATTTTTTTCATAGTTGTTCTCCTCTATACTTTTAGATATTTTCTCATCGATATTGTACTTCCTAAGGCTCCTATACCTATACCAAGTACTAAGTATACTATAACTAGTAATGTTGATATATTCGCAAAGCTTAGTAATGACATTCCTATTTTTGCAAGCACTGCAGAATTTCCTAGTTTGCTTATTATTAAGTTATATGCTAATCCTAGAATTGCAAGAGAAATTATTGCTGCAATTATTCCTATGATTATACCTTCAATTATGAATGGCCATCTTATAAAGCTGTCTGTTGCTCCAACGTATTTCATAATTGATATTTCTTTTCTTCTTGCATGAACTGTTAGTTTAATTGTGTTTGCTATGATAAATATTGATATTATTACTAATAATGAAAGTACAACTATCGAAACTATTTTTATTCCATTTGCTATTTTTACTAAGTTGTTAATTGTGTTATCTTGGCTCGTTATACTTGCTATATTATCTAATTTATAAATATTTTCTTGAACCTCTGAACTTAATTTTAAGTCTGTCAATGTTACTAAATATGATGCCTTAAATGGGTTTTCCTCATCATATCCTACAAATAGTGCAGGGTTTCCTAACTTCTCTCTGTTGTAGTTTAGAGCATCTTCTTTTGATATGAATTTAATTGTATTTACTCCATTAATTGCTTTTATTTGCTCGCCTATTTGGCTAATTTGTTCATCTGATGCATCTTTTTGAATGAACACTTGCATTCCTTGCTGTAATTCTATTGTTTTTACAGCACTATTGATGTTTTCTATAATCATAAAGAATATTCCAAAAATCAACATTGTTGCACACATTATCGCAAGTGATGCACCTGATGATTTTTTGTTATGAAATACATTTCTAAATCCTTCTCCTAATAAATAACCTATTATACTATGCTTCACCGTCATACCCACCTTTTTTATCACTTATAATATTTCCATGTTCTATACGAATAACTCTTTTATTCATTCTGTCTACTATGTCTTTCGCATGTGTTGCTACTACTAAAGTTGTTCCTCTTAAATTAATTTCATTTAATAATCTCATTATATCCCATGCTGTATCTGGATCTAAGTTTCCTGTTGGCTCGTCTGCTATTAACATAGATGGATTATTAACTAGAGCTCTTGCTAATGCAACTCTTTGTTGCTCTCCTCCTGACAACTCATTTGGATACATGTTCGCTTTTTCGCTTAGTCCTACCATTGATAATACCATTGGAACTTGTCTTCTTATATGTCTTGGTGTTGCTCTTACAATATACATTGCAAATGCAACATTCTCATATACTGTTTTGTCTGGCAATAGTCTAAAATCTTGGAAAACCACTCCCATACTTCTTCTTAAGTATGGAATTCTTTTTGGTTTTAAAAATGTTGTATCTTTACCATTTATAATGATGTTTCCTTTTGTAGGTTCTTCTTCTTTTAATATTAATTTTATTAAGGTTGATTTTCCTGAGCCTGAGCTTCCTACTAAGAAAGCGAAATCTCCCTTATTTATTGTAAAGTTTGCATTATGCACAGCTTCTGTTCCTGTATCGTAAACTTTAGAAACGTTTCTAAACTCTATCATTTCAGCATCTCCTTGTTTATTTCTAATCGTTATTTTTTATTTTTCAAAATTCTTCACTATATACTTTATCATAACAATAAACGACAGGAAATGCAAGAGTATTTTGAAAAAAAATCTAGTAATTTGTAAGGTATTTTTTACCTTGATTACTAGATTTCGCCTATTTATCATTTTATAAAAAATTCACAAAATTTTCACAATTATTTTAGCACTTCTTTAACAATACTTTCAGCATCTATTTTAAAATATTTCATTAATTCTTCTGCTTTTCCAGATTCTCCAAAAGTATCATTTATTCCCATTCTTGTAACTTTTACTGGATATTCTTCTGTAAGAACTTCACACACAGCACCTCCAAGTCCACCAATGATATTGTGATCTTCTATTGTTATAACTTTTTTTGTTTCTTTTGCAGATTTTACAATTAGTTCTTTATCTATTGGCTTGATTGTATGAATATCTATTACTCTTATATTTACACCTTGTTCTTTTAGCATTTCTTGTGCTTTTAAAGCTTCCGAAACTGTCACTCCTGTTGCAATTATACTTGCGTCGGTTCCTTCTCCTATTTGTATTCCTTTACCAATTTCAAATTTTATATTATTTTGTTTTATGAACTCCTCATCATATATAATTGGTGTTGCAAGTCTAGAAAGACGTATATAGAATGGTCCATTTATTTTTGATATTTCTTCTATTATCCATCTTGTTTGTGAGTCGTCTGATGGGCTAATAACTCTCATATTTGGTATCATTCTCATCATTCCGATATCTTCTAGCATTTGATGTGTGGCACCATCTTCGCCAACTGTTATTCCTGCATGAGTAGCACAAATTTTAACATTTGCATTCGTATGAGCTACTGTGTTTCTTATTTGGTCGTACGCTCTTCCTGCTGCAAACATTGCAAACGTGCTAGCAAATGGTATTTTTCCAAATGTTGAAAGTCCAACTGCTGTACCAATCATATCTTGCTCGGCTATTCCCATGTCCAAAAATCTGTCAGGAAATTTTTTAGCAAATATTGCTGTTTTGGTCGCTCCTGATAAATCCGCATCTAGAACTACTATGTTTTTATTTTCTTCGCCAAGTTTTGCTAAAGCTTCTCCATAGCTTTGTCTTGTTGCTATTTTTGTATCTAGAACCATATTTTTTCCTCCTTTCCCGGCAATGTACTTATATTGTGTGATATTTTTTCCTGTTCCAATTTTAGTGCTCTCATCGCTCTGTTATATTCTTCTTCGCTTGGTGCTTTTCCATGCCACTCTGCTTTGTTTTCCATAAAAGGAACTCCTTTTCCTTTTACTGTTTCTGCAATTATTATTGTTGGTTGTCCTTTTGTATGTTTTGCTTTTCCAAAAGCATCTATCAACATGTTAATGTCATTTCCGTTGCATGTTATAACATTAAATCCAAACGATTCCCACTTTGACATTAAGCAATCTAAGGCTTTTACATCTAATACTTCTCCATCTATTTGAAGTCCATTGCTGTCTAGTATGACACATAAATTATCTAGATTGTATTTGTTAGAAGTCATAGCAGCTTCCCAAATTTGTCCTTCTTCTATTTCTCCATCTCCTAATATGCAATAAACTCTGCATCCTAATCCATCCATTTTAGATGCTATTGCCATTCCATTTGCAACAGATAAACCCTGTCCTAGTGAGCCTGTTGACATATCTATTCCTGGTATTTTTTCCATATCAGGATGTCCTTGCAATTTAGAACCAAGCTTTCTAAATGTTCTTAGTTCTCCTTTTGCTAAATATCCTCTTTCTGCTAAAACTGCATACAAAGCAGCCGACGCGTGGCCTTTTGATAGCACCAACCTGTCTCTTAAATTTGAATCTGGTTTTTTAGGATCTATATTCATTTGGTTGAAATATAAAACAGCTAGTATGTCTGCAATAGACAACGCTCCTCCCGGATGTCCCGACTTTGCATTATATACTTGTTCTATTATATCTATTCTAATATCATTTGCTATTTGCTTTAATTGTTTTATGTCTGTATTTTTCAAAAAAATCACTCTCCTTTGTTATTCATATTTATATCATTTGCTTGCATAAAAGTCAATTAAAAAACGGCAGTATTTGCCGTTTTTTAGTTTATTCTACTGAATTTATTATTTCGTTTATATTTTCAGAAATCTTTTCTTGTTCTTCCTGTTCTTTTTTGTCAAGTTCTGCTTTTACTTCTTCTAGTCTATCTATTAAAGTTTGTAGCTTTTTAGTATCTTTTCCTATTTGTTCCCAATCATTGCTTTGTGTAGAAGTTTTTAAATTATTGTTAGCTTTTATGATTAATGAAACTAGTTCATCTATATTATCAGAATTTCCAACTTCTATATTTACTGCATATTGCGAAACTAGATTTGTTAAGGCTTGTGTAAATGTATCTCCTATTGCAACTTTTGTTCCAGAAGCTACTACTACTTTTTTAAGTACTGGAAGCGAATCTGTTTCATTTACATATTGTTGATATATAGGCTCTACATATAATAACGTGTTGTCAATTGGAACTATTATAATATCTTTTGAAATTTTGGTTCCAGTTACATTTAAGCTATCAATTTCTTTTGATATTCTTTCATCTTGACTTAATTGTGTATCTAATTGCATAGGACCTAACACATTGCTGTCCTCTGTATAGTTGTACAATTTTAATACATTATTTCCATTCTCATCACAAGATCCTACTAAATATGCTTTTATGTTTTGTTTGCCATATGGTGTATATGGTAATACTAGTCCTAATCTTGAAGAATTACTATCAGATGTTTTTAACATTGTATAATATGGTTTTATCGCTGTTCCTTTTGTTGATGTCATTTTACTACTTGTATTATGTGTTGCAATATCCCATATATCATCACTTCTGTATAATACATCAGGTTGAATGTTGTGATATCTCTCTAATACTTCTGCTTGGATACTATATAAATACTCTGGATATACAAAATGATTGCTTATATCTTCTGGTATTTCTTCTTTTGTAAATAGATCTGGATATGTCTTCTCATAAACCATGGCTATTGGATCAGTTTTGTCTGTTCTATAGAATGTTACTTCTCCTGTATATGCATTAATTATTACTTTTACAGAATTTCTAATATAATTTATCTCTTTTTTAGTAATTCCATTATTCTCTAGCATTGTTCTTTGTGAATATGGATAATTATTGCTTGTTGTATATGCATCTAATACCCATACAAGCTCTCCATTGTTTCTAATTACTAAATAAGGATTTTGGTCATATTCTAAATATGGCATTACAGTTTTTGCTCTTTGGATTATGTTTCTATTTGTTATTATCTTGCTATCACTCTTTACATTACCTGAGAATAATAAGTTTACATCCTTCTCTCTTAGTGATAAAACTAATCTGTCTAAGAAATTTGCTTTTAATCCTGCAGGTCCGTCATAAGTATTTTCTGTATTACTTAATGCATTCTCTGTTGGATAATCAAATTCTTTTTTATTGTTGCTGTTTGTTACAACAGTACTATTTGTTTCAAGTCCAAAATATATTCTTGGTTCAGATACGTTTACAACTTCATCTGTCTGCTCAAAAGATTTTTGTATGTGATTTATATTTCCTGACGATGTTGTACTTGTCGCAGATGTAATTATCGCTCCAAATCCATGTGTATACTCGTATGTTTTATTGTTGTAAGTTGCTTTTGCACTTGCTATTTCTCTTGGTGTAACATACACTAACTGTTGTTTGTCATCTATTGTATAATTTCCGATTTGTGCTCTTGTAAATTTGTAATATCCTTTTGTAGTTTGTGATCCTTCTAAATCTTTAATTACATTTTCCGCATTTACTATTGGAATATTGCTAATTGTCTCTGAGTTTGCTGTAATAGCTGATTGTGTTATTGTTCCTTCATCTTTTATTACATCTTCTTCAATATCTATTCCATATGCTTTTTTCGTATTTTTGATATTTTCTGCTATATATGTTCTTTCTTTGTCTAATTCATTTGAATTTACATATATCAAGTTAAACCCTAACATTCCTACTGCTAGTATTACCAAATATGCTGGCACCCATAATAACGCTTTTATTATTTTTTTAGTGTTGCCTTTTGTAAATTCTTTGATAGCTTTGAACACTGATAATACCATTATAATTGACAATCCAACATATCCCCATAATCTAATGGTAGTTTCTGTTATTCCTGCACCAAATATAGAATAGTTTTCTGTTTGTTCATCACTTAATACTATAAATTTTTGTACTCCAATATTTTGTGTTAGTAGTAATATAAGTATCGCAAATAAAACAATTATCTTTTTCAAATTAGAAAGTGCTTGTTTTTCTATGTTGCTCTTTTTTACCGATTCTCTGCTTATTCCATCAAAATATACATTAAATACTATTAAATAATATATTGCCATATATACTGTTGCTGCAATTATAGCTACCAGCGCATACATTGTTATTAACTCTAAGAATGGCCATATAAATACAAAGTATCCTATATCTAATCCGAATACTGGATCTGTTGCCACAAATTGTGTATTATAAAAACAAGGTAATGCTTTTTGTAATATATAGCCTGATGTTGCTATTGTTACAATCGTTGCTATGATAAATGCTATTGATTTTTGAGGAAGTTTTGGCATTGCCTTTTTTTCATCTTCAAAGAATGTTTTTAATCCATTTTTTATTTTACTTGTCGAAATATAAATAACTGTAAATATTATTATGAAATTAAGTATTGCTGTAATACTTATATTTCTTAGGTTTTGCCAGAATATTGGTAAGTAATTCTCTCCAATTTCTTTTATCTCTAAGTATTGTCCTCGTTCTATGATATATAGAATTATAGCTGCAAGTATTAAAACTATTGTTACTATTGTTTTTCTGATTTTGTTTTGTTTATGATTTTCACTAGTTTTTGTTTCTTCTTTTTTATTTTGTTCTTTATTCTCTACTTCTTCTGTTACTTTAATTTCTTCTGCTTTTGATTGTTCCTTCTTATTTTCCTTCAATCTTTATACCTCCTTAAATTAAAGCCTTTACAAAATCTTCACTATTAAAGATTTCCATATCATCTATTTGCTCTCCAACCCCAATGAATTTTACTGGAACTTGGTTTTCATTTACTATTCCTATAACAGCTCCGCCTTTTGCTGTTCCGTCTAATTTGGTTAAAATAATTCCTGTAATATCAACTGTTTCTTTGAACGCTTGTACTTGCATTATTGCATTCTGTCCAGTTGTTGCATCTAGTACCATTAATACTTCCTCAGAAGCATCTGGTAGTTCCTTGTCTATTACTTTCTTTATTTTTACTAACTCATCCATTAAATATTTCTTATTATGTAATCTACCCGCTGTATCACAAATTAATACGTCTGCATTCTTTTCTTTTGTTATTTTTATTGCATCATACACAACAGAAGCAGGATCTACGCCTTCTTCTCTTTTTACGATTTCACATCCAGCTCTATTTGCCCATATTTCTAATTGTTCTACCGCTGCTGCTCTAAATGTATCAGCTGCTGCAACTACCACTTTTTTACCATCTTTTCTTAATCTATTTGCTATTTTTCCGATTGAAGTTGTTTTTCCAACTCCATTTACTCCTACTACTAGTATTACTGATGGTTTTGTTTCTAAATTTAGTTTTTTATCTGTTTTGTCAAATATCGCTTGTATCTCTTCTCTTAGAGCTTGTTTTACTTCTTCTGCATCTTTTAGATTATCTTTTTTTACTCTATTCCTTAAATTATTTATTATTGTAACTGATGTATTTGCTCCTACATCAGACATTATCAATGCTTCTTCTAGTTCCTCTAGTAATTCTTCATCTACTTTTCTAAAATTACTAAATATGCCATTCATCTTCTCATCAAATGATGTCTTGGTTTTGTTTAACCCATTTTTTAATTTTTCAAAAAATCCCATGTTGTTTTCCTTTCAATAATATACTTTTGTAAATTTTTCCACATATCAATTATACACTATATCGTCCAATTTTTCAATAGCATAAAAAATCCCAACACGTAATCTTGTGCTGGGTTGAGTTTTTTATTTTATTCCAAATATTCTATCTCCTGCATCTCCTAGTCCTGGTACTATGTAGCAATCTTCATTTAGGTGGTCATCTATACTTGCACAATATATTTGTACATCTGGATATGTTTCTTCTACTCTTTTTATTCCTTCTGGTGCAGCTATCAAGCATAAGAATTTTACCTTTTTCACTCCATCTTCTTTCATCATTTTTATTGCTGCTACTGCAGATCCACCTGTTGCAAGCATTGGATCTACTAGTATTACTTCTCTATTTTGTATATCTTTTGGTACTTTGTAATAATATTTTACTGGTTCCATTGTTTCTTCATTTCTGTATAGACCTATTACTCCTATCTTGGCATTAGGAATTATTTTTGTTATTCCATTTGACATGCCCAGTCCAGCTCTTAAAATCGGTACAAATGCATATCTGTCTTCGTTAATCTTCTTAGCCTTTGTTTTCGTTATTGGGGTTTCTACTTCCACCTCATCTTGTTCTGCATCTCTCATTGCCTCATAGCAAAGCAACATTGCGATTTCTTCCGCTAACTCTCTAAACTCCTTTGTTCCAGTCTTCTTATCCCTTAATATAGCAACCTTGTGTTGTATTAATGGGTGTTTTACTTCAATAGCTTTCATTAATTTTTCCTCTTTCTTGCAAAATTGCATTTTATTTAAACAATGCTATTACACAGTACAATAATGGTTTTATTATCATTTTTATTGTAAGCATAAAAGTATATGTTTTTATTCCTATTTTGTTTAGTTCTTTGTATTTATTCATTAATCTTTCTTCATTTTCTTTGCTTAATATGTTTTCTTGCGATATATATTCTTTAGACAAATTTTCAGCTCTTGTCATTGCATCTATTTCCAGCGAATTTCTTACTACAAAAAATATAAATTGTAATGCTAGTAAAATTGTTAATAATATTTTTTGCATTGGCTCACTTATTTTTCCTAAAAGTGTTAAAATGCTTATTATCAAAAAATATATCATATTTATATTAGATATTACAAAATTAAATTTTAACATAACTTTGTTTTGCACCGAATGTATGCACTCATGTGCTATCGTTTGAATTCTCGTAAATGTTTTGTCTATGTTGGCTATTATTATTTTATTTTGCATTACAAGATACAAACTTGTCTTTGATCTTTCGTCCTGTGTATCTTCTATTGTAACCTCTGAATTATTTAGCATTTCTAATATTTCTCTACAAATCTGTTTGTTGGTTGGAAAGTCTTTGGTCAATTTGTTGTTGTCTTCGCTATACGCCATTTCTTTGACTTTTTTAAGATCTTTTATTCTTATGTTTAATCCTATTTTCAGAGTTACTATTGTAACTATTAATATAATTATCAGACATACGTACTCCATATTTTCCCCCTTTTCAAAAAAAGAAGCGTAAGATATAAAATTTATTAAATTTTATATCTACGCTTTGTTTTATAGAACATCTTTTATCGCTTCTGCTATTATCTTATTTACATCTGTTACCATTACATTAAATTTAATTTCATAATCAAAATATTGTTTCATTTCCTCATCCTGTAATAATTGAATATATTTTTCTTGTAGTTGTTTCAACTTTTCCTTGTTTTCTTCTTCGTTTTCAGTACCTTTAATTGTTCCCAGTTGCATCTCATATCTCATGTTTTCAAATTCTTCTAGTTTTGCTTTCTTATCTGGATTAGATTCTATACTGTCTTTTAATTTTTTATAATTTTTGTATTCTTCTGACTCTTTCATTTCTTTAGCTAGCCTATTTGCTGTATCATATATATTCATTTAGATTACACGCTCCTTACTTATGCATATGCATGCTTTTTCTTGAAACTTAATAAGTTTGTAATTTCTTTTTGTGTATTTTCTGCCTTTTCCGCTTTTCTTGCTCTTTCTTGTAATAATTGTTTTGCTTGTCTTTCTGCCATTGTTTGGCAAATTGCTTTTTCATATGTGAAGTGTGTATCTTGTGCTATTTTCTCCCAATTAAATTGTTCTTTTACTTTTTGTCTTGCTTTTTTAGATATATTTGTTGCTAACTGATGATCATATAATAAAGCTGTTACAGAATCTGCTATTGAGTTTGAATTTCCTGCATAAGATTTCATTCCATCCACTCCATGAGTAACTATTTCGTCTAGTCCACCTACATCTGACACCACTGTTGGGACTCCTGCAAGCATTGCTTCTAGTGCTACTATTCCAAAAGGTTCGTATGTACTTGGGAACACTGCAACGTCTGCACATTTGTACATTTTTTGTACTTTTTTAGAATCCATGTATCCTGTGAAATAAACTTTATTATCTAGTCCTAGGCTTGAAGTTTCTGCTTTCAAATCATCTATCATTCCACCTTTTCCCGCAATAACTAGTTTTGCATCATGATAATTTGATAATATTTTTGGCATTGCTGCTATTAGGTGTTGTATTCCTTTTTCATAAACTAATCTTCCAACATATAGTATTATTTTTTCGTTGTCCATTGCATATTGTCTTCTGAAATCATAGTCTCTTTCTATTCCTGTGAAGTTATTTAGGTTTATTCCATTTGGTATTACGTTTATCTTGTCATATGGCAGTCCAAATAATCTTTGTAAATCATTCTTCATAAAATTGCTGTTTACAATTACTTCTGTTGCTTCATATGTTAAAAGCCATTCTGTGTCGTTTATGTATCTTTGTGTATCGTCATGTATTCCGCTATTTCTACCAGCTTCTGTTGCATGTATTGTTGCCACTATTGGAATATCATATGCATTTTTTAGAGATTTTGCAGCATATGTAACTAGCCAATCATGCGCATGAATTACGTCAAATCCACTTTCTTTGTTTATTATTTCTGTAGCTTTTGCTATTAGATTAAAGTTTAATTGCATTATCCAGTCGATAAAATTATTTGGATGTATCATGTAATTATCTACTCTATATACATTTACCCCTTTATCATTTTCATATTCTGGAACACCTGCATTATCTCGATATGTTACGACTGTAACTTCATGTCCATCTTTAATTAATCTTTTTGATAAATCGTGTACTACTCTTGCTATTCCTCCAACAATTCTTGGTGGATATTCCCATGTTAGCATTAATATTTTCATTAAAGCGTTTCTCCCTTCACATTATTTTCTTTAGTATTTTATTCGCATAATTTCTGATATTTACATTTTATACAAAAAAAATACAAATGTAAATATATTTTGACAATTTTCTTAATTATTTTTTGTTTTTTTGGATATGTTGTTTTATGAAAATCAGCTACTAGTGAAGTAGTTTACTAATAGCTGATTTTACAGTTTGTACAGAGAGGCCAAGCACCAAATACATTTTGGTGCTGTACTTTTTTGTCAAGGCTTATATGATAAATTATTCAAAGAATTGTTTATTGTTACTCCTGCTAGTATTAAAAGTACAACTATTTTTACTACTAATGCGATTAGGGTTAATATGTTATTCAATTAAAAAAATTATTTAGGTCGTATTTATTAATTCTAAAGGAGTTTGAAAGTATTTTTCTCTTTCAAACTCCTTTGTTTTATTTTGCCATTCTTGTATTATGCTGTTTCTCACAATTTTATATTCTTTTGTTTATTATTTTATATAAATATTGGGATCTACATTTTGTCCATCTTTTTTCATCTCAAAATGAAGATGTGTTGTATCTGCTATTTCAAATGTAGCAGTGTTTCCAACTGTTGCTATTGTACTTCCTTGTTTTATTTCTTCTCCAACAGTTATAAATTCTGCTGTTAGTAAACTTGAATATATACTTTCAAATCCATTTTGATGTTCTATTACTACTGTTAATCCATATCTTGGATCATTTTTTATCGATTTTACTTTTCCATCTGCTACAGCTTTTACTACATCTGTTTTTTGCATTGCAATGTCTATTCCTAAATGTGTTGACCATTCTTCCAATGTACTTGAATATACTAAATTATCTTTTGAATAGTCTTTTACTATCTCTCCATCTGCCGGCTTTACAAAACTTGGATCTTTTACTTCTTCCTGTTTTACTTCTTCCTGTTTTATTTCTTCTTTTTTATTTTCCACTGACTTTTCTTCTTTTGTCTTATTCTCATAGTCGCTTGTATTTATTGCTATTTTTTCTGTGTTTTCCATTTCGTTCACACTTTTTCCCACTGATGAGCTAACTGATTTTGAGTCTGTTTCATTCGTTATCATATTTAACATTTCATTATCTGCTGACGATAGTATTTGTGTGTTTGTTGTTTGCATTTTTATGTTTCTTGCCATTCTGTTGTTGTATGCTACATAAGTCAATGTGAATGCTACCGCCACGACTAACACTATTCCTGTTAGAATTATCATACTTATATTTGTTTCTGGTTTTTCCCCTCTTCTTTGTCTTCTACTCATATTGTTCCTCCTTATATTTTTATATTAATATAAGTATTTCCTCTTTTTCTAAATTTATACAATTACAGTTTATAAATTATTTATTTCTACTCCTGTATAATAGTGTTTTATAATATTTTCGTAGTTTTCTCCTTGTTTAGCTAGTGCATCTGCACCAGTTTGACTCATTCCAACTCCGTGCCCATAGCCTTTTACAATAAATTTGATATTGTTTTCAGTTATTTCAACAGTAAAGTTGGCCGATCTTAATCCCAGAAGATTTCTTACTTCAACTCCTGATAATTCTAAGTTTCCTAGTTTTATTGTTTTTACTCTACCTCCCGCTGTTGTTTCTAATGTTTTTATACAGTCTTGTTGATTATAGTCTATTGAGAAATCTGGATGATTATCTTTTATCTTCTGTTCAAACTCACTCTTTGTAAATTCCGCTTCTGACGAATATTGAGTATACGCATCTTCTCCTGATGTTTCTACACTCTGTAAATATGGTAAATTTGCTCCGCCCCATACATTTGCAACTTCTTCTGTTTTTCCTCCACTATTAGAATGAAAGAACGCATCTATTGCTTTTCCATTGTATGTTACAATTTTTCCCTTTGTAGAGTTTACAGCTTCTTCTATTTTTGCCCAGTTACTTTCTCTTGATGCTTCTTCCCATTTATTTAGTCTATCTTCTTTTGATATCCACGCCTGACAGCATTTATAGTCATCGCATATATCTGCTCCTTCGTGCTTAGAGTTGCTATGTTCTATTGTATATACAGTATACGTCCTTGCAACAACTGCTTGTGCTTTTAAAGCCTCTTGTTCAAAGCTTGCCGGCATTTCTGCTGATACTACTCCCCACAAATATTCGTCCATTCCTAGTTCTTCTACTTCTCCACTTTCATGATGTAATAACTTTATTGTTCCGTATTTCGAATATGTATATGGATTTGTTTCTGTATTATCCATATTTTGTTCAACATTTTCCACTTCATTTTCTATAGCTACAGTTTCCTTAGCTTTGAATTTTTGTGTAAGAACTATTGGCACTAAAAATGTTATTAAAATTATTAATATTATAATTTCAATAATTCTCTTCATATTTTTCATCTCTTTCTAAGCAGTATCTGCTTGTAATTTTTGTTTCATCGAATATAATATTCTTTTTTCTATTCTTGAAACTTGAACTTGACTTATTCCTAAAATTTTAGCAACTTCTGTTTGTGTGCTTCCCTTGTAATATCTCATCATTACAATTTGTTTTTCTTGCGGTTGCAATTCTTCTATTAATTTATTTACTGTTAATTTATCATTTATCATTGCTTCTTGATTTTTTGTATCTGGAATGATGTCTTCTACATTTAATGTTTTGCTTGATTCTTTACTATAAACAGGTTCATTTATAGATGTTACTATTGCACTAGAATTTGCATCTATAGCTAATGCAATATCTTCTTTTGTCACTTTTAAGATTTCGGCAATTTGCTCTATTTTTATATCTTGCCCATTTTTCAAATAATACTCTTTCTGTATTTGATTTATTTTTGCACCTAATTCTTTAATGCTTCTACTTACTTTTATTTTTCCGTTGTCTCTTATATATCTTTTTATTTCTCCCATTATGAATGGAACTGAATATGTAGAAAGTTGTACATCAAAACTCGTATCGAATTTTTTTATTGATTTTATTAATCCCAACGCACCTATTTGGTTTAAGTCTTCTAACTCATATCCTCTTCCACTAAATCTTTTAGCAATATTATAGACTAGCCCTAAATTGTTTTTTACCAGACTAGCCATTGCCTCTTCATCTCCACTTTGCGCTTTTACTATTTTCTCATAAGTATTCTCATACATACTTTAACCTTCCTTTTGTTCTTCTTGTTCTAGTGGTTCTATGTACTTTCTTAATGTTACTTTTGTTCCCATTTCTGGTATAGATTCAACTCTCATTTCGTCCATAAAGCTTTCCATTATTGTGAATCCCATTCCAGATCTTTCTAAATTTGCCTTTGTTGTATAAAGTGGTTTTTTAGCAAGTTCTATATCCTCAATTCCTTTTCCTGAATCTGATATTTGTATTTCTACCCAATTATCCTTTAATTTGCATTCAACTTTGACTATTCCCATAGAGTTTTCATATCCGTGTATTATGCAATTTGTTACAGCTTCTGACACTGCTGTTTTTATATCTGCAAGTTCTTCTATTGTAGGATCTAATTGTGAAGCAAATGCTGCTACTGCTATTCTTGCAAATGCTTCATTTGATGATTTGCTTACAAATTCTAATTTCATTTCATTATCATAAATTCCTAACATTTTAACCTCCATTATCCAACTTTTTCTTCTTTGTTTATTGGAATTATTCTTAAAATTCCACTTATTTCAAAGACTTTTTCTATTTGTCTATTCACATTTATTAGTTCTAATTGTCCACCTAACATTCTAATAATTTTGTATCTTCCAAGTAACATTCCTATTCCTGCACTGTCCATGAAAGAAACGTCACTAAAATCAAATATAACTTTTCTAGGCAAAAATCTCGTAATTTCATTATCAATTTTCCTCCTTAATTTTTCTGTTGTGCTTTCGTCAATTTCCTCAGAAATTTTTAATGTTAATTGCTTTTCTCTGGGTACATAAATACATTCCACTTTTGTTCCTCCTTATTTCTTATTCTTGTATAAGTATACTATGTTTACCAGTATTTTCCAATAGCGAAACTTGACTAGTTTTATCGATTTATGGGAAGTTTTCGACATTTTTCGCTTTATTGTTGACATTACATTTCCATAATAAAAGACCATATATTATATTTCCAATTCAATATAATATATAGCCTTTTTTTATTTACAAAATCTATGTTTTCCTATTGTTACAGTTTGCGGTCTTGACCAAATCCAAGCATTTGTTGCTGTGTTAGGATTAAAGTAATATATTGCTCCATACGAAGGGTCCCAACCATTCAAAGCATCTCTTGCAGCATTGTATGCAGTTGTATTAGGTTCTAGATTTATTTGCCCATCTGATACTGCTGTAAAAGCTCCTGGTTGATAAACGACTCCAGCTATTGTGTTTGGAAAAGAACTACTTTTTACCCTGTTTAAAACAACTGCTGCAACCGCAACTTGTCCTGAATATGGTTCTCCTCTTGCCTCTGAATATACTACATGTGCCAATAAATTAACATTGCTATTATTGGTACTTTGACTTGTACTATTGCTAGAAGAGTATATTCCCATTGCTTGAAGTGTTTTTGTTCCTGCAATTCCATCTGCAGTTAGTCCGTTTTTTCTTTGAAAATATTTTACTGCTGCTAATGTTTGACTTCCATATATACCATCTATACTTCCGTTATAGTATCCCCATCTTTTTAATTTTGTTTGAATTTGTGTAACTTCATTTCCTCTAGAACCATATTTTGATAAGGCTTGAGCCTGGCTATTCCTAAAGAATACATTGTATGTTATAAAAATAATCATTAAAACAGAGATTATCGCTACTGCCTTTTTGTTTATAGTTTTTATTCTATTTTTCAACATAAAAAATCCACCTTTCAAGATTATTATTCCTTGAATTGGTGGATTTATACATTTATGGTTTTAAAAAATTCCTATTACATTTCCGTTTTCATCTAAGTCGATTTTTTCGGCTGCTGGTACTTTTGGAAGTCCTGGCATTGTCATTATTTTGCCTGTTATTGCAACTATAAACTCAGCTCCTGCTTTTAGTATTATTTCATTTACATGCAGTGTAAATGGTTCTTTGCATAGTAAATTCTTTGGATCATCTGAGAATGAATATTGTGTTTTTGCTATACAAACTGGGAATTTAGAATATCCCATTTTCTCTATGTTTTCTATTTGCTTTGTTGCCATCTCAGAAAATTTTACGTCTTTTGCTCCATATATTTTTTGAGCTACTTTTTCTATTTTTTCTTTTATTGAGTCCTCATCTTCATATATGTATTTAAAGTTTTCTTCTTTTTCTACTAGATTAATTATTTTTTCTGCTAAGTCTACTGCTCCAATACTTCCTTTTTGATGACTTTCTACTAAACTTAGTTCAACACCTTGTTTCTCTAATTCTTTTTTTAATAGTTCTATTTCTTTATCTGTGTCTGTCAAAAATTTATTTATTGCAACAATTACATTTAAGCCATATTTATTTTTTAAATTATCTATATGTCTGTTTAGATTTTCAACTCCGATTTTTAGTGCTTCTAAATTTTCTTGTTTTACTTCTTCTTTACTTTGGCCACCGTGATATTTTAGTGCTCTTATTGTTGCCACACATACCACTGCATCTGGTTTTATTGATGCTTTTCTGCATTTAATGTCTAAAAATTTTTCTGCTCCTAAATCAGAACCAAATCCTGCCTCTGTTACACAAAAGTCAGCTAGTTTCATTGCTGTTTTTGTAGCAATTATGCTATTACATCCGTGTGCAATATTAGCAAATGGTCCTCCATGAATTATTGCAGGAGTATGTTCTAATGTTTGTACCAAGTTTGGCTTTATTGCATCTTTTAGAAGTACCGTCATGCTTCCTTCTGCATGCAAATCCTTCGCCCTTATTGGTTCTTCATTTTTATTGTATCCTACTACAATATTTCCTATTCTTCTTTTTAAGTCTGCTATATCCGTTGCTAAGCATAAAATTGCCATTATTTCAGAAGCGACCGAAATGTCAAATCCGTCTTCTCTTTCTACAATGTTTTTCTCTCCAGATAATCCTGTATTTACTTTTCTTAATTGTCTATCATTTAAGTCTATACATCTTTTCCAAGTAACTTTCTTAAATCCTAATTCATTTCCATTATAAATATGATTATCTATCAAAGCTGATAGCAAGTCATTTGCATATGTTATTGCGTGTATATCTCCTGTAAAATGTAGATTTATATCTTCCATTGGCGCAACTTGTGCATATCCACCACCTGTTGCTCCTCCTTTTATCCCAAATACTGGGCCTAATGAAGGTTCTCTCAATGCAAGTATGGCTTTTTTTCCGATTCTTTTTAATCCATCAGCCAGACCTATTGCCATTGTAGTCTTTCCTTCTCCCAATGGTGTTGGATTAATTGATGTAACTAATATTAATTTTCCATCTTTTTTATTTTCTAATCTTTTTAACAATTTTTTGCTATCTATTTTTGCTTTATATTTGCCATATAGTTCTAATTCTTGTTCTTCTATTCCTACTTCTTCAGCAATTTTTGTTATATTTTCTAATTTGGTGTTTCTTGCAATTTCTACATCTTCCATAACAATTTCTCCTATTCCTTCGCCAAAAGGGCGAATATTTAAATTTTAAAATAGCATTCCTGCTGTAAATCCCACTATTGCTCCAACTATTACTTGAAGTGGTGTATGTCCTAATGCTTCTACTAGTTTTTCTCTAACCTGAACTGTTGATAATCCTGGTGTATTGACTATGTCATTTAATATTCTAGCTTGTTTTCCTGCCTGTCTTCTAACCCCACAAGCATCATACATTACAACTAACGAAAATATCAATGATACAGCAAATATTACTGAGTTTATTCCTTGGCTTCTTCCAACCATTGTGGTTATAGATACAACTATGGCAGTATGTGAGCTTGGCATTCCTCCTGCACCAATTATTCTTTTGAAGTTGAATTTTTTAGTTGTTGCAAGTTCCCACAAAACTTTAAAAGTTTGTACACAAAACCAAGTTACAAAAGGAACTATTAAATATCTGTACTGTGTATAAAAATCCATTTTCTTTATCTCCCTTTATTCTTCAATGTTTGCCACATTAAAGTTTTCTTCCTTAATGGTTCCATTATCATTTATCAACATAGTAATTTTCTTTTCTGCTGTGTCTAATAAATCACTACATTTCTTTGATAATTTCATTCCATCTTCAAACTTACTAACAGATTCATCTAAGCTTAGATTTCCCTTCTCTAGTTCTTCTGCTATTTTTTCCAATTCTTTCATCGCATCTTCAAAATTTATATCTTCTTTCATTCTTATTATCCTTTCTAAGGCTATAACACTTGTGCATCAACACTTCCGTCACTTAACCTGATTGAAACTTTTTCTCCTTGAGATAAGTCTTTGACTTCTTTTGCTATTCTTCCATCTTGTTTAGAAATTATGCTATATCCTCTCGTTAAAGTTTTTAGAGGGCTTAAAGCATCTAGCTTTGCCACCTCTTTTACAAATTTGGTTTTGTCTTCTTTGATTTTTAGTAATATGCTGTTTTGTAGAGATTTTACTTTCATATCTATTAACATATATTGTTCATTGATTTTTTGAGTAGGATTTTTAAAAGCTTGCCTTGTCATACATTTTTCATATGACATTTTCATAAGTTCGATTTTCTTTTTCAATGATACTTTATATCTATTATTGTATGTTTTTAAGGTTTCTCTTACATCATCAATATTTGCAACTGCTAGTTCCGCCGCAGCTGATGGAGTTGGTGCTCTTAAATCCGCAACAAAGTCTGCTATTGTAAAATCTGTTTCATGTCCAACTGCTGATATTATCGGAATCTCAGAATTAAACATAGCCCTTGCAACTATTTCTTCATTGAATGGCCATAAATCTTCTATTGATCCTCCACCTCTACCTATTATTAGTACGTCTGCTAATTTATTTTTATTCATAAACTCGATGCCTTCTGCTATTTTTTCTCCTGCTCCACTCCCTTGTACTGGTACAGGATATAAGCGTATATTCACATTAGGATTTCTTCTCGTGCTTACATTTATTATATCTCTTATTACTGCTCCTGTATTTGATGTTAAAACTCCTATTGTTTTTGGCATAAATGGAATTGGCTTTTTGTATTTTTCATCAAATAAACCTTCATTGCTAAGTTTATTTTTTAGTTCCTCATATGCAACATATAAGTTTCCTAGGCCATCTTCCTTCATAGCTTTTGCATATATCTGATATACTCCATCTCTTTCGAATACCGAAACGCCGCCTAGAATTATTACCTTCATTCCGTCTTTTGGCATAAATGATAAATGCGTAGTATATGTTTTAAACATTACGCATTTAATCAACGAATTTTCATCTTTTAAAGTAAAATACATATGACCTGTATAATGATTTTTGAAGTTTGATATTTCTCCTTTTACTAACACATTGTTTAGCATCTCATCATTATCTATTCTTCCTTTTATGTATTTATTTAAGTCTGTTACTGTTATTGGATTATATTGCATCCTTTTCCACTACCTTTGCTAATACACCATTTATAAATGATCCAGCAGTTTCTTCTCCATATTTTTTAGCCATATTTACTACTTCATTTATTATAATTTTGTATGGTGTTTTTATGTATTTTATTTCGTATATTGCAAGTTTTAGTAAAGATAAATCAACAGTAGATATTCTATCTATTGTCCATCCTGATTTTAGATTTTCAGAAATTATTTTTGTAATTTCTTCATCATTTTCTTTGATTCCTTTTGCTATATCTTTTACATATTCTCTTGCTCTGCCATCTTCAACTTCTGTACTGTCTAAGAATAATTTGACTTGACTTTTGCTATTTTGTTTTTGCACTTCTTGGCTATAAATATAGCAAAAAGCAAGTTCTCTTTTTGTCATTTCTTCCATTTGAGTCCCCTTATTATAATCTATCTATGAATTTTTTTAATTTTTCTTTTACTGTTTGTTTATTGTGTTGTACATAGTTTCCTACGTATATTCCTACGCCAATTAGTAATATCCAAATGATTAAATCATATAAACGTGTGCATAGTAGTATGATTGCTACGATTGCTCCTATTATTGCCCCACCATAATTTTTAAAAAAATTTTTTATCTCATCCATTGATTTCATTCCTTTCGCTCTGCTATAAGTTTTATACTTCTTTTGTTTCTTCTGGTCTTACCATGTCTTTTACTCTTATATCTAAGCTCTTTACTTCTATGTCTAGAGATTTTTTAATTGTGTCTTTCACACGAATTTGTATATTATTGCTTAATTCTTTTATTATTGCTTTCTCAGATACTTCTATTGTTAAGATTATTGATAAGTTATTGTCCTTGTCAAATAATATTTTTGTTTGTTGGCTTTTCACACTATCAAACCCACTAACAACCGAATTTACTATACTTACAAGTGTATCTTTTGTTATTAGTAACTTACCATCTTCGTTCTCTAGAAGTATTCCTTCTTTGTATTTTTCTTCTTTATCTGATGATTCAAAGAAAATTCCTTTTATTGCTAGTATTATGAATACAACATTAATTCCTAATAAAACGTTACAAATAGTTGTGTCTTTTAGCATGTTTGTGAACATTACAAAGCATGTTGTTACTTCAACCCAGCCAAATATAAAGGCACATGTTAATATTGACATTAACAATATTAATACTGAGAATATACATAATATTATTTTATCTAAAACTTTCATTTTTATTTCGTTCCTTTCTTGTAAACAGAAATGTTTTTATTGCTGTAATCTCTATAAAGGCACGTAAATAGTAACTGCGTGCCTTTATAAAAAGTTTTTTTAGTTTTCTGTATTGTTTTCTTCTTGAGTTTCTGTGTTTACTCCTTGTACATGTACATTGACTGCTACTACTTTTAATCCAGTCATTCCTTCTACTGCTGATTTAACTCTGTTTTGAATATCAAAAGCTACATCTGGAATTCTTGTTCCATATTCTACTATGATGTTTACATCTATTCTTGTTTCTTTTTCTCCTACTTCTACTTTAATTCCTTTTGATAAATTTTTCTTTCCGCTTAATACCTCTGATATTCCACCAGCAAATCCTCCTGCCATTGCATATACTCCAGGAGCTTCTGATACAGCTTTACCAGCTATAACTGCAACTACATCATTTGATATTTTTATGTTGCTTGATTCACCTTCTTGGTTTTCTATTGTAATTTCTTCCTCATTTACTTTATTTTCTTCTTTTTCCATAATAAATTACCTCCATTATTTTAGTTGATATTTAATATCTATTATAGTATATCAATTTATATTAATTTTTACAAGGTTTATTAATATTTTTTTGATTAATTTTAGTTAACTTTTTATATGCATTTTATTTAATTGGTTTCGTAAGTAAGTTTTTTGTGTTTTTGCAATATTTTTGATGAGCGAAGTAGTATTTTTAATGATCTTTGATAAAACAATCCCTCAGTTATACTGAGAGATTGTTTTATTTTGTCATTTTTTGCATCTTCTATATTTTTTTATTTTTTAAATTTTTTCTAGAGTTTTTAGATTTATTTTCCTTTTGATTTAACATCCAGATTAGCTAATTATTTTGTTGCCGAGATACTTATACATCGAACGCGCTACTCGCTCTGCCAAATCGTGTGTCATAGAAATTTTCCTTTTGTCATAATAGCTTCCCCAGTATATTCTTTTCCATCCTTAACTAATATTATTGTTTGCGTCGTGCCCCAAAAATTATCTTCCTCGCTGAGCTTTCCTTGGTTATCTAAGTAAGATCCTATATTTCCCGTATTCACTTTTTTCTCTTCATTATTAATAATACTACTTATATCGATTTTTTCTCCTTTAAATATTATATATGCATTTTCAAACTCTGTATATTCTCCAGTTAGTTCAAATTTTAGCATAATATCAATACTATCATTTCTTATATTTTTTTCGCTCACCAATGCATATTCTGGCAAACTTGTATCCACATTTGTTACTTCTACTTTTTTAGTATATGTTTTTCCTGTTACTGCATCTTGTACTTTGAATGTATATGTGCCATTTTCTGTGGCTATATATTTGTTAGAGGTCTCATTAGCCGGATTTGTTACAGTGTAGACTTCTATCATATTAGTAGATTCGTTAAAATATACTTCTTCAAGTATGTATATCAGATTTTTGTCTAATCCTTGTTTGCTTAATAGTTTTGTCCAAAAAGCATCTTCTGTCGCTTCTTCAATAATGTTCTTATTCTTTAACCAGTCTAATACATTTTGAAACGTTGTACAATTTGCTGATGGATCTTGTTTATTCACGAGCTTTATATACTCATTTCTAATTATTTCTTTCTTCTGTTCTTCACTTAGTGAATTTACAAAATTATTAAGTCCTTCATCTCCTTGGCTAACATCTATTTTTGTAAGTCCATCTACGGAATCTACTGTCAGTATAACTGCGCCTGATTTTTCTGTTTCTGGAAATTTGCTGATGTTTATTGTTACACTACTGTAACTTATTTCTTTTATTACAGTTCCGTCTTTTTTCTTTATTGTAATTAATTCTTGATTTCTATCTATTTCATCCTCGGTTAATAGCTTTCTAGAGATTAAACTTGCTAGCATTGTATCCGCACTTTCTTGTGCTTGGTTTGATTCTTTGTTTATGAAATTATGTTGTTTCCACATCCCCACTTCATCTTCTACTTGAGAAGCTCTTGTTTCAATCCTTGCGTCTTTTGATTTTGCAATAATTCCATTTTCATCTAGTAATAAATTTAAGGTTACTCCTGCTAGTATTAAAAGCACAACTATTGTTACTACTAATGCGATTAGGGTTATACCCTTTTTGTTTTTTAACATGATTTTTTCCTCCTGTGTTTTTTTGATTTTTAGTTTCATTTGTCCATATTTATTGTTCTCGTTTTTTGTGATTTCATTATAAAACATTTTGTTCTATCTTTCAACCACTATTTAACTTTTTTATTAAATATGTTATTCAATAAAAAATCTTAGAAGTGCAATTCCCTTGCCCTCTAGGGCTTTCTCGTTTTCTACCATTCCACAGTTTTATAATTCTTTGTTTTAGCCTATTGACTTTTTCCTTACAGTTATGCTATATATAAGATTAGTTAGTTTTAATTGAATAACATATTCAATTAAAAAAATTTGAGAGCGCTTTTCTCAGAAGTTCATTAGTTTTATTCACTTTTGGACTTCTGTTTTTGTTATTTTGCCACTTTTAATTGCCTTTATGCTAATAAGATGCTATAATTGTTGGTAGTAAACGTTTAGGAGATTTTTATGTTGGAAAAATATTTAAATAAATTAGAATATAATAAAATATTAGACATAGTTTCATCTTATTGTGCAACTTATATTGGCAGAAGTTTGTCAAGTAGCTTCTTACCAAATAGCAACAAAGAGATTGTTGCACGATTATTAGACGAGACTAATTCTGCTGTGAATTTGCTTATTAGAAAAGGAGAAATTCCTCTTTCTGATATTGAAAATATAGAAGTCTGTATAAAAAACTTGAAAAGTTATAATTCTTTAGGAGTAAAGTCATTGCTTGATGTAGCTAATGTTTTAAGAATTTCAAGACAGTTGCATCAATATTTTTTTGATGATGAAGAGTTTGATCTTTCAGATTTTTCAATTTTAGAAGATTTATTTTCTATGTTATATTACAATAAAAACATGGAAGATACTATTTTTAACTCGATTATAGATGAAGATACTATTGCAGATGATGCTTCAAAGGCGCTTTCTTCTTTGCGTAAGAACAGGCGTAAACTTGAACAAGATGTTCGTGATAAGCTATCTAATTTCATACATTCAGCTTCTTATTCCAAATATTTAATGGATTCAATTATTACTATAAGAAACGACAGATTTGTTGTGCCAGTAAAAGAGGAATTTAAGGAACATATTAGTGGGGCAATTTTAGATATTTCTGCAAGTGGCTCTACTGTTTATATTGAACCATCTACTGTTTTTGAATTAAATAACAAGATTAATGCTGTTAAAGTTCAAGAGGCTATTGAAATAGAAAAAATACTAAAAGGTCTTTCTTTAATGCTTTGCCCTATTGCTGATAGATTGAAAGTTACAATAGATATTATTGGAAGATTAGATTTTATTTTTGCCAGAGCAAAATATTCAAAGAGAATTAATGGAATCCGTCCTATTATTACAGATTCAAAAGAGATTACTCTACTTGGTGCTAGACATCCTCTTATTGACAAAAAAGTAGTAGTACCTATCGATATTTCGATTGGTAAAGATTATTCATCTTTGTTAATTACTGGTCCAAATACAGGTGGAAAAACTGTCGCTTTAAAAACTGTTGGGCTTTTCTGTCTAATGGCTTATAGTGGAATTTTACTTCCTGCCAACGAGAACAGTAGTCTTTATGTCTTTGATAATATATTTGCTGATATTGGAGATGAACAAAGTATTCAAGATTCTTTAAGTACCTTTTCTTCTCATATGATTAATATTATTGATATTTTGAAAAAGTCTACTTCTAATAGCTTGATTTTGCTAGATGAGCTTGGTTCTGGTACAGACCCTGTTGAAGGAGCTAGTTTAGCAATAAGTATTTTGGAACATTTTTATAATATTGGAGCTTTAACTATTTGTACTTCTCATTATCCAGAACTAAAAAAATATGCTTTAACTCATGAAGGTTTCGAGAATGCAAGTTCTGATTTTGACATAGAGAATTTATGTCCTACTTATAAGCTATTGATTGGAATTCCTGGCAAAAGTAATGCTTTTGCTATCAGCAAAAAGTTAGGGCTTTCTGAAGATATTTTAAATAGAGCTAAAACGTTTTTAAAAGAGGATGATATAAGTATTGAAAATCTTTTAAAGAGTATTTATGATGATAAATTGTCTATTGAGAAAGAAAAAGAAAAGATTGAGAAAAACTCTAATCAAATTGAAATTCTTAGAAAATCGCTTGAGAGAGATAACAGCAAATTAAATAAAGAAGCTGAAAATATATTGTCTGATGCTAAGATTAAAGCTAGAGAAATTTTGTTAGACGCAAAGGACGAGGTTAACGATATCATAAAAGAATTGAATAATAAAAAGACTGATTTAAAAAAAGCAAATGCTTTAAGAAATAAACTAAATTCTTCAATTAATGAAGTTTCTGAAGTTAGTACTGTTGCCGCTTCTTCTAGTCACTTATCAGCAAGTGACATTACTATTGGGCAAGAGGTTTTCTTTAATAAAGTAAATTCTACTGGTATTGTGTATTCTTTACCTGACAAATCTAATGAAATAAAGCTTCAAGTTGGCAGTATTTATATGAATGCAAAATTAGAGGATTTAAGTCCTGTAAAAGCTTCTGCTAATAAAAATAAAAAGTCAAATAGCAATATTTCTTATTCTAATAATAAAGCACAAAGTGTTGCTTCTGAAATTAATGTTATTGGTTTAAATGTAGATGAGGCCCTTCCTATTGTTGATAAATATATTGATGATTGTTATATGGCTCATCTGGAGCACGCTCGTATTGTTCACGGTAAAGGTACTGGTAAGTTACGAGAAGGAATCCACGCTTTCTTAAGAAAGCATCCTCATGTTAAGTCTTTTAGACTTGGAACTTTTGGCGAAGGTGAAATGGGTGTGACCATTGTTTATTTTAAATAAAATTAAGAGGAATTTCTTTAATTAGAACTTCCTCTTATCTTTTTTCTTATTCAAATATACTTCCTACATCTATTTTAGTTCCTCTTAAGAAATCTGTTGTAAGCATTCTTTTCGAGTTTTCTCCTTGTATTTCTAGCACTTGCAAGATTCCTTCTTTTGCTTTTATGAATAAACCATTTTTGTCATCAGAAAATAATACTGTTCCTTCTTGTACTCCTTTTAGATGTCCTTTATATTCTTTAAGATCTTCAAATTTTTCTAGTAATTCATTTTCTGTTAAAACTTGTACTTTCCAAAATTTTATTTTTTTATCATTCAAAAACGAGTACGCTCCCATTATTGGATTTAATCCTCTAACAAGATTTTTTATTTGAACTGCTGTTTTGTTCTCCCAGTCTATCTTTGCCATTTCTTTTGAAAGCATTGGTGCAAGAGTTCCTTCCTCTGGTTGCTTTTCTTTCTTCACTGTTCCCGCTTCTATTTGCTTAATAGTTTCTATTAACAAATCAGCTCCAATGTTGCTTAGCCTTTCCCAAAGTTCTCCTGTTGTTTCATCTTCTCCTATTTCAACTTCTTGTTTTAAGAGCATATCTCCAGTGTCCATTCCTGCATTCATAAACATTGTTGTTATTCCCGTTGTTTTATCGCCATTTAACACGGCCCACTGTATTGGTGCTGCACCTCTATAATTTGGAAGTAATGAACCATGTACATTTACACACCCATATTTAGGAATGTCTAACAGTTCTTGTGGAAGTATTTTTCCATATGCTACAACGCAAATTAAATCTGGATTCAATTTTTTTATTTCTTCTAAAAATTCAACATTGTTTCTTACTTTTTGAGGTTGATATATTGGTAAGCCTTTTTCTAGTGCATATTCTTTTACAGGTGATGCAACTAATTTCATTCCTCTGCCTTTTGGCTTATCTATATTTGTCACAACCCCAATTATGTCATACTTTGCTTCATATAATGCTTTAAGTGATTTTAATGCAAAGTCCGGTGTTCCCATAAATAATATTCTCATAGGATCTCCTCCTTTATTTATTTTCTGAATCTATATATTCTAATGTTCCTGGTATCATATTGTCTACAAATAAGATTCCATTTAGATGATCTATTTCGTGTGCTAATGCTTGTGCTAATAAATCTTTACCAGTTATTATTACTTTTTTACCATCTCTATCTAATGCTTCTACAGTAACTTCTTTTGGTCTAACCATTTTTGCGTATTCGTTAGGAAAACTTAAGCATCCTTCTTCTACTTCTTGTTTTCCTTTTGCTTTTATTATTTTAGGATTTACAAGTTGCAATGGTTCTTCTCCATCATATAAGTCAATTACTATTACTCTTTTTAGAATACCGACTTGTGGAGCTGCTAGCCCAACGCCATTATATTTATGCATTGTTTCTACCATATCATCTAACAATTCTCTTATTTTGTCAGTTACTTCTTCAACTTCTCTTGATGTTTTTCTTAATATTTCATCTCCAGATAATCTTATTTCTCTAATTGCCATATTTGTTTCCTTTCTTTTATAACATATTTGTTGGATTTAAATCTACTACGACTCTTACATCCTTTTTATTTATTTTGTTTATTGTTTCATTGATTTCATCTATTATATTATCTGCTATTTTGCATTTTATTATTATTCTCCATCTATATTTATTTTTTATTTTATCGATTGGAGCTGGAACTGGTTTATATAATATTATTGGAAGATTTTTGATTTTTATTTTTGCTTTTATATCTTCATATATACTTTTCGAAACCGATTCCACATTTTTATAATATTTATCAGAAATTCCAATTAACATTATATCACAAAACGGCGGATATCTCAATTGTTTTCTAATATGAATCTCTGTATCATAAAAGATTTTATAGTCCTGCTTTTTTGCATATTGAATACAGAATGCGTCTGGATTATATGTTTGAATTATTACCTTTCCTTTATCTTTTCCTCTACCAGCTCTTCCTGCCACTTGTGTTAATATTTGAAATGTTCTTTCGTGAGCTCTATAATCATCTATATTTAAACTACTATCTGCCGCTACTACTCCTACTAACGTAACATTTGGAAAATGATGTCCCTTCACTACCATCTGTGTTCCAATTAGTATGTCAATATTATCATCTTTAAACTTTTTTAATATATCCTCGTGAGAGTTCTTTTTGGTTACGGTATCAACATCCATTCGAATTGTCGTTGCTTGTGGAAATAACTCTTTTATTTGCTCTTCTAATTTTTGTGTTCCTGTTCCAAAATACCTTATATTTTTGCTTTTACATTCCGGGCACACATTAAGAGCCTCTGTTTCATATCCGCAATAATGACATTTTAATTTATTTTCTTTTAAGTGGTATGTAAGTGTTATATCACAATTTTTACATTTTGCAGTATATCCACAATCTCTACACATTATGAATGTAGAAAATCCTCTTCTATTTAGAAATAATATTGTTTGCTTTTTGTTTTTTAAGTTCTCTTCTATCGCTTCATATAAAGGCTTGCTAATCATTGTTTTATTTCCAGAAGCAAGTTCATTTCTTAAATCTACTACCTCCACTTCTGGTAGTTCAGATTTATTTGCTCTTTTTGTTAGCTCTAATACCTCTATTTCTTTGTTTTGTGCTTTATAATATGTTGACATATCAGGCGTAGCACTTCCAAGCACAACTGGCACATTGTTTTCTTTTGCAAGATATGTTGCAATTTCTTTTGTGTCATATCTTGGGCTCATTTCAGATTTATAAGAATCATCATGTTCTTCGTCTATTATTATTAAACCTAAATCTTTCACTGGTGCAAATATTGCAGACCTTGCACCTATTACAATTTTAGCTTCTCCTCGTTCTATTTTTTGCCATTGGTCATATCTTTCTCCAACAGATAACTTACTATGCAATACTGCTATTTTTTCTTCTCCAAATCTACTTAAAAATCTGTCCACTGTTTGAGGAGTAAGCGATATTTCCGGCACTAGCATTATGCTAGATTTTCCTAGCTTTAATGCTTCTTCAATTAGTCTAATGTATATCTCCGTTTTTCCGTGAGCCTGTTACTCCAAACAATAAGAACTCATCATATTCTCCAACTTGAAGTGAAGCATTTACTTGTTCAAATGCTTGCTCTTGTTCATCTGTAAGCTGTAAATTTTGGCTTTTCTCTATTACTTTATGTATAAATGGATTTCTTTCTACTTCTTTTTCTACGATTTCTATGTAACCATTTTTCTCAAGTGTTTTTATTACGGCACTTGTCACATCTGCAAACATTTGCAGGTCTATGCTTAATATATCGCAGTTATTATTTAGTAAAAATCTCAAAGCTCTTATTTGCTTATCTGATTTTAGTTTTTTATTTTCTATATCTTGTTCTATTTGTTCTTCTGTTGCCGTTAGATATACAAAATTTTGCTTTTTTTCATTGACTCTATTTGCAACAATTTTAGTAGTAGTTCCTGGTGGCAACATCAGCTTTATGCAATCTGATATATTACAAAAATATCTATATGCCATCCACTTTGCTAGTTTAATTTTATCTTCGCCTAAATAAACTTTGTCTTGAACTTCAGCGATTTCTTTTAACTTTGATAGATATTGTGATGTTTCTTTTATTCCTACTACAAATCCTTCTTCTAGGCTTTTCTTATTTCCAAAAGGTACAAAAATTCTACTTCCAACAACGACTTTTTCTTCAAGTGTTGTTGGAATTATGTAGTCAAATGTTTTATTTAAGTTTTTTACATTGCTGTTTATTATTACTTCTGCAATCACTACTGCTTTTTCTCCTTTTGTAAGCACCGATTATTCTTCTAACCATTTGCTGTATTCTTCTTCTATTATTTTTGCAACTTCTTCTGGTGTTTTATCTGTTGTGTCAACTACTAAGTCATAGTTCGACATATCATTTTTTCTTATTTGATAAAGATTCCAGTATCTTTCATTTTCATAGTTGTATCTTCTTATTATATCTTGTTTTTGTTCTTCCACTGTATTGAATTTTTCTGTTGATTTTCTCTTCTCATCATAAAAAGCTCTTTGAGCAGATACATCTAAATCTACTTTTAAATATACTTTAAATGATTCTGGTACTGCGTACCAGCCAAGTCTTGCATCTATTACAAAATTATCGTTTTGTTTTGCGTATTCTGCTGCACTATTTTCTATTTGTCTATCTATTTCTGGATGTTCTTTTACATACACATTAAAGCTTGTAACGTCCATTCCCATTTCTTTTGCAAGTTTTCTAAAATACTCTCCATTTCTATATATTCCGTAATTTAAATCTGCTGTTAATATGTTTGATACTGTTCCTTTTCCACTAGCTAAATCTCCTGATAAAGATATTATATGCTTTTTGTTCATTTTATTTTTTCGTATAGCTTGTAGGCTATACTCCCCTTTCTTCTTATACAAAAATTAATTCAAACTTTCTTTTTCACACAAGAATTTTTGAATTAATTTCGCTCAATTATTTTATTATTCTACCACTACTACTTGACCTGCATCAATCTCGTCAGCAGCAATAGTTACAGGAGCTACATCATCAGTTTTTACTAATACGTTGTCTCCGCTAGAAATTTGTCTTGCTCTTTTAGCTGTTGCTAATACAAGAGTATATCTATTGTCTACTTTCTCTAATAGCTCAGCTACACTTGGTTTTACCATCATAATGAAATTACCCTCTTTCTAAGTTTTCTTTATTACTATTTTTAATTTTACTACATTTTTCCAAATAAGTCTAGTATTTTTACTAATTATGTAACTATATCTTTTACATCACTTATATTATCCTTCCATTTTCTCTTTTCTTTTATTGTTACAGCTATTGATCTTACTAGATAATACAACGTTGCAAGTACTACTCCTCCCATTATAACAAATAGGAATTTTGTTCTGTGCAATATGTATATGTACATAGAAACTAGTGTTAATATTGAAAGCAACAATGTTTCTATTCCGTGTATCGCAATTTTCCCGCTGTCTTTGTTATATGCTATCTCAAATAATACTATTGTAATCGCTATTGTTGCAAGGCTAAATACTTTTAGATCTTTGATATAAGCTTCTTCTGGTATATTTATATATCCTAGTATCATCATTAAGAAGTATAAGATTACTATTACTGCTACTAATATATTTTCAAATGTCCTTTTGTAGATTCCCTTCTTTTTTTCCTTTGGCATAATTTGGGCTTGTTCTAGTTTTTGTGCCATTTGTTTTTCGTCTATTTTTACTGGTTGTTTTCTTCTTGCAATCTCTTCTTTTTCTTCTTCTATTTTGTCTATTGATTCAATCTTGTTAGCATTTTGTATTTGTTCAGATATTATTTGTTTTATTTTTTCGTCCGTCTTTTTAGATTTTTTAGTTGTAGAAGATTTATTTATCTTTTTTGTATCTTTTTTTATTTCACTTTCTTGTTTTTCTACTTCTTTAGGTTTTCTGTGCTTTGCAGTAGTTGTTTTTGGTTCTGCACTTTTCTTTGTTGTGGATCTTGTTGTCTTTTTCTTAGGCTCAGTTTTTTCTGCTGATGTTGTTTCTTTTTTTGCTACTGTCTTTTTAGTTGTACTTGTTTTCTTAGTAGTTGCTTTTGGCTTTTCAATTTTTACTTCTTCTACTTTTTCTTCATTTTTTACTACTGGTTTTCTGCCTCTTGAAGTTGTCTTTTTTACTTCTTGTTCAGTACTCTTTTTAGTTGTTGTGCTACTTTTTGTTTTGCTCGTACCAGACTTTACCCTAGTGGTTCTCTTACTTTCAGGCTTTTTTTCCTCAATTTCATTTGCCATTTAATTTTCCTCCTAAGATTAATCTATTAAATTATATCAAATAACTTATTATAATTTCAATATTTAATCTTCTAATTCATACATTATATTTCCAGACATTACTATTCCTGCTGTTTCTGTTCTTAAGATTCTTTTTCCTAGTGATACAAAACTAGTGCCCATGTTTTTTAGTATTTCTATTTCTTTTTCTGATATTCCACCTTCTGGTCCGATTACTATTGCTATTTTGTATCTGTCTTTTCTTTGTAATTTTTTTAATTCTTGTTTTAGCATATTTTTTTCTTCATTTTCATATGCTACTAAAACCACGTCATAATCCTGTTTTGTAATATCTTTTAATTTAACTATATTTCCTATTTCTGGGATTATATCTCTCATAGATTGTTTTGCTGCAACTTCTGCTATTTTTTGCCATCTTTCTATTTTTTTGCTTGCAGTTTTTTCATCTAATTTAACAACTATTCTTTCCATTAAAACTGGTACTATCTTTTTTACTCCGAACTTCTGTGTTTTTTTGTATAATCAGTTCCATTTTATCAAATTTTGGTATTCCTTGAAACAGCGTAATATCAACGTTAGACTCCACTGTTTCAATTATCTTTTCTACAATTTCACATTCAATCTCATCTTTTGAAAATGATATTATTTTTGTAATATAATTTTCTCCTGTTTCTTGATTACAAATTTGAACTTCATCTTCTTTTTTCATTCTTAAGACATTTGCAATGTGATTTACATCTTCACCTAGTATATGTATTTTATCGTTGTTTATTTGATTTTCTTTTACAAAAAATTTTGACATTTTATTTTCCTTCTTTTTATTGATATATCAATTATAACAAATTTTTCTTATTGTTTCAATAGAAGAAGTTTATAAATATTCAGCAGATATAAAATTAAGCCACCGTTTGCACGGTGACTTTGATTTTATTTTTTGATTACAGCAATTTTTAATGGTAATCCATTTATGCTCATATCTTTGTATTCAGGATTTTCTACATCATAGTTTATGCTTAATGCTAATGTGTCTTTCTTTATTTCTTGTTCATTTGCTTTTATTACATCTATAACTTCTTTGCTTCCAGATACATATAGGTCTATATTATCCATAACTTCAAATCCTGATTCTTTTCTCATATTTTGAACTTTAGATAATACTTCTCTTAGATATCCTTCTTCTTTAAGTTCTTTTGTTATAGTTGTATCAAGCATTACACCAATCTCGCCTTCTCCAGCAAAAGAGTAGCCTTCTTTTCCTTGCATCATCACAAGTAGATTATCAGAATTTAATTCTAATTCTGTATCTTCATCTAGCATAATTACATATCCTTTTCCAGATTTAACTGTATTAGCTAAGTCTAGAGGATTGCATTTTGCTAATTCTTCTTTGATTTTTGGAATATATCTACCATATGTTTTTCCTAATACTGGTAGATTTGGTTTTATATCAAAGTTTACATATTCCGACATTTCCGCACCTAAATCTACTTCTTTGATGTTTAGCTCTTCTTTTATGATATTTCCATAATACTCTGGTAAAGATTTAACAGAAATTAGCATCTTTGAAAGTGGTTGTCTGTTCTTGATATTTGCATTGTTTCTTGCACTTCTTCCTAGTTCAACTATTTTGTATGCTAAGTCCATTTCATTTTCCAATTTAGTGTCAACTTCTTGTGCATTGTATGCTGGCCAGTCGCATAGATGAACACTTTCTGGTGCATTTTTATCTAATCCTACAACTAAGTTTTGATATATTGCATCAGCCATAAATGGTACGAATGGAGCTACTATTTTGCTTATTGTTGTTAATACTCTATATAGTGTTGTGTAAGCTCCTATCTTTTCGTCATCTAGTTTTGTTCTCCAGAATCTTTCTCTGTTTCTTCTTACATACCAATTAGAAAGTTCGTCTGTAAAGCTTTCTATTTCTGCACCAGCACCGGTTATGTCATATGCATCTAATTTGTCTGATACAGTTTTTACAAGTGTGTTTAACTTAGAAATAATCCATTTGTCCATTACATTCTCTGACTTGAAGTCTGAATATTTTAGTGGATTGAATTTGTCAATTTCTGCATATAGAACATAGAATGAATATACGTTCCATAATGTGCTTAAGAATCCTCTTTGTGATTTTTTTACATTTTCTAGTGATAGTCTTGAAGAAATCCAAGGTGCACTTCCTGTATAGAAGTACCATCTTGTAGCGTCTGCACCAACTGTATCTAATAGATATAATGGGTCAACACCATTTCTCTTTGATTTAGACATCTTTTGTCCATTACCATCTAGAACGTGTCCTAGTACTATACAGTTTTCAAATGGAGTTCTGTCAAACAATGCTGTTCCTAGTGCAGTTAATGTATAGAACCATCCTCTTGTTTGATCTATTGCCTCTGATATGAATTGTGCTGGAAAGTTGTTCTTAAACATTTCTTGGTTCTCAAATGGATAGTGCCATTGAGCAAACGGCATTGAACCTGAGTCAAACCAACAGTCTATAACTTCTTTTGCTCTCTTCATTTCTCCACCACATTTTGGACATTTTAAGTGTATATTGTCTATATATGGTTTATGAAGTTCTATATCTTCTGGTACATCTATTCCTTTTTGTTTTAATTCTTCTATACTTCCTATACATTCTCTGTGTCCACAGTTTTCGTTTTCACATGTCCAGATTGGAAGTGGTGTTCCCCAATAACGATCTCTTGATATTCCCCAATCTATAACGTTCTCTAAGAATTTTCCAAATCTTCCTGTTTTTATTGTTTCTGGATACCAATTTACCTTGTTATTGTTTTCAACTAATTCATCTCTTAGTTGGCTCATTGCAACAAACCAGCTTTCTTTTGGATAGTAAAGTAATGGTGTGTCACATCTCCAGCAATGTGGATATGAATGCATATGTCTTTCTTTGCTAAATAGTTTGCTTTCTTCTTTTAACCATTTGCATATATCTTCGTTACAGTCTCTTACATTTTTTCCAGCCCAAGGTTCTACTTCTGCTACGAATTTTCCTGATTTATCTACTAGGTTTACAAATGTTATTCCATTTTTCTTTGCAACTAAACTGTCATCTTCTCCATAAGCTGGTGCTATGTGTACGATTCCTGTACCATCTGTAAGTGTTACATAATCTCCGTGAATTACTTCAAATGCTTTTCCTTCTACTTTTGCAAATGGCATTAATTGCTCATATTTTGTTCCAAGTAGATCTGCTCCTTTATATTCTTTTAGGATTTCATATTGTTTGTCTTTTAAAACTGTCGGTACTAACTCTTTTGCTAAAATGTATGTTTCATATTTTGGCTCTTCTTCAGTTCCAACATTAACTTTTACATCACAGTAATTATATGATTTATTTACACATAATGCTAAGTTTGAAGGTAGTGTCCAAGGTGTTGTTGTCCAAGCTAAGAAATATTTGTCTTCTCCTACTACTTTGAATTTTGCAATACAAGTCAAGTCATTTACATCTTTGTATCCTTGTGCAACTTCGTGTGAAGATAGCGCTGTTCCACATCTTGGGCAATATGGCATAACTTTGTGTCCTTCATATAATAGACCTTTTTTCCATAATTCTTTTAAAGCCCACCAAACAGACTCGATATATTTGTTTTCATATGTTATATATGGATGTTCCATATCTACCCAAAAGCCCACTTTGTTTGTCATTTCTTCCCATACATGAACATATTTGAAAACGCTTTCTTTACATTCTTTTACGAATTGTTCTACTCCATATTCTTCTATTTGTTCTTTTCCTGAAATTCCTAATTTCTTTTCAATTTCTAGTTCTACTGGAAGTCCATGAGTATCCCATCCAGCTTTTCTTATTACTCTGTAACCTTGCATTACTTTGTATCTAGGAATTATGTCTTTCATAACTCTCGTTAAGATATGTCCTGCGTGCGGCATACCATTTGCTGTTGGAGGTCCATCGTAAAATGTAAAATATCTCTTGCCTTCGTTTCTTGCAAAGTTCTTTTTTATGATGTCTTTGTCCTTCCAAACTTGTGCGACTTCTCGTTCCATCCCTACAAAGCCGTCATCATTTAATTCAACTTTTTTGTACATAATTTTTTCCTCCTTTATTTAAAATTAAAAAAAGCTAATTGTCCTTATATAGGACGAATTAGCTTTATATCCGCGGTACCACCTAACTTGAGAATCCTGTTGAATTCTCCCCTCAAACGTCTTTTAACGCAAGACATACGATTCATACTACTATTATTTCGTATAAACGATTCCAAGGTGATAATAAATAAATACGGTTTATCAAATTTTCAGCTACCTTTGACTCTCTAAAAACTTTAATTTATTTATCGCGTCCTTTTCATAATCTTTATTTGTATTTAATTAGATTATAATATATCACTGTTTTTATAAAAAAACAAGTGCTTTTTACAAAATTGGATTATTCAGCTTTTGGAGCTTCTTCTTTTACTTCTTCAGCTTTAGCTTCTTCTACTGGAGCAACTGTTTCTTCAACTTTTGCTTCCTCAACTGGAGCTTCTACTGTTTCTGTAGCTTCTGCTTCGACTGCTGGTTCTTCTACTAATTCTTCTTTTACATCGATATATTTAGATTCGATTTTAGCACCGATGTTTTCCTTTGTCTTAGCAGCTTTTCCAACTCTGTCTCTTAAATAGTATAATTTTGCTCTTCTTGCTTTACCAACTCTTACTACCTCTACTTTTTCTACTAATGGTGAGTGTACTAAGAATGTTTTTTCTACTCCTACTCCGTAAGCAATTCTTCTTACAGTAAATGTGGCGTTTACACTTCCGCCTTGTTTTTTAATTATAATTCCTTCGAATACTTGAATTCTTTCTCTGTTTCCTTCCTTAATTCTTTGATGTACTCTTACTGTATCACCAACTTTAAGGTCTGGAATTCTGTTCTTCAATTGTTCGTGTTCTATTGATTTTATGATATCCATCGATATTCTCCTTTCTTAAATTTCACATTTCCTCTGAAATGATTTTTTTGGCTTTTTTTATTTCTTCTTCACTAAGAAGTTCTGGTCTTTTTGTAAATGTATTTACAAGTGAACTATTCTGTCTCCATTCATCTATGTTCTTGTGATTTCCTGAAGTTAAAACTTCTGGTACTCTTCTTCCTAAGAATTCTTCTGGTCTTGTATATTGGCTGTATTCTAAAGTTCCTTTTGAAAAGCTTTCTTCTTTTACTGAATCTTCGCTTAGAACTCCTTCTACATATCTACTAACAGAATCTATAAGTACCATTGCTGGAAGCTCTCCTCCTGTTAGTACATAATCGCCAATTGAGATTTCCTCATCTACAATTTCGTCTAGTACTCTTTGGTCTATTCCTTCATAATGTCCACATAAAAGAATTAGATGTTCTTGTTTTGCTAGTTCTTGTACTTTTGCCTGGTTCAATGTTTTTCCTTGTGGAGATAAATATATGACTTTTGCTTTTCCATCTTGTACTGATTTATAAGCATCATATACAACATCTGCTCTTACTACCATTCCTGCTCCTCCACCATATGGAGTATCATCTACTTTTTTGTGCTTATCTTTTGAAAAATCCCTTATATTAATCAAATTAATGTTTATAAGATTTTTGCTTTCAGCTCTTTGTATAATACTGTGTTTTAGTGGCTCAAACATTTCTGGAAAAAGTGTTAGTATATCAAATTTCATATTTTTTCTCCTAATCTACTAATCCTTTAATTAGATGCACTATTATTTTTTGATTTTCTAAATCAACTTCTTTTAATACATCTTTAATGGCTGGTAACAGAATTTGTTTTCCTAGCTCATCTTTTACTACATATATATCGCTACTTCCAGCATTGTATATGTCATCAACTTTTCCAAGCAATTTTCCTTCGTCTGTATATACATCTAGTCCTAGTAAGTCAACTATAAAGTATGTATCTTTTGGAAGCTTTTTAGCATCTTTTCTGTCTATTTTTAAATAGCAGTTTCTTAGCTTTTCCGCTTCTTCAACAGTTTCAATTCCTTTTAATTTTAGAATTACCATATTCTTCTTGTAATTGACTTGCTCTATTTGGAATAATTTTAATTCATTTTTCTTTTCTACATATATTTCTTTTAATTCGTCATATCTTGTTATATCATCTGTAAAAGGAACTATTTTTACTTGCCCTTTTATTCCAAATGTATTTACAATTTGACCAATCTCTAAATATTTTTCCATTTTTTATTCCTCAAATATAATCCCAACCTTTGTTTGTTCTTTAGCTGTAATTGCTTTCATAACTGTTCTGATTGCTTTTGCAATTCTTCCTTGTTTTCCAATTACTTTTCCCATATCTTCAGATGCAACTTTAACTTTTAAAAGAGTTCCTCTTTCGTCGTCTACTCTAGTTACTTCAACTTGATCTTTGTTGTCTACAAGGTTTTCTATTATTGTTTTTAAAATTTCTTCCATTTGTTTTTTGTCCTTCCTAAATTGTAATATTAATTATTTTGCTTTTTCTATTAAAGCTTTAACTGTATCTGTTGGTTTTGCACCATTTTTAATCCATTTTTCTACTTTTTCTTTGTCTAATTTGATTGTAGCTGGATTTGTCATTGGATCGTATGATCCTATTTGCTCTACTATTCTTCCATCTCTTGGGCTTCTTGAATCAGCTACTACAATGTGATAGTATGGAGCTTTTTTTGCACCTGCTCTTTGTAATCTAATTTTTACCATTTAATTCACCTCCGCAAAATTATACTATTTATTTTATATATTTTTCTACTAGTTTTAGTAGTAAATATTAAAAACTATTTTATTGAATCTTGAAGCTTTTTCAATTCTTTTGGATCCATATTTTTCATCTGACCCATCATCTTTCTCATTGACTTGCTGTCTTTCATTTGCTTCATCATTTTCTGTGTCATTTCAAAAGATTTCATGAATTTGTTTATTTCTTGTACAGAAGTTCCACTTCCTTTTGCAATACGTAATCTTCTTTGTCCATTTAATATTCTAGGATTTTTTCTTTCCTTTGCTGTCATTGAACAAATTATAGCTTCGATTCTTGTAAATTCTTTATCATCAACTTTTAAATCTTTTATGTTTGCCATTCCTGGCACTAATTTAAGTAGTGATGAGAAAGAACCCATTTTCTTAACTTGTCTTAGTTGAGCTAGATAATCGTCTAAGTCAAATTCTTTTTTAGCTAATTGTTTTGAAAGCTTTTCTGCTTCTTCTTGATCAAACGATTCTTCTGCCTTTTCTATTATTGATAGAACATCGCCCATTCCTAAGATTCTTGATGCCATTCTTTCTGGATAAAATACTTCTAGTTCACTTAGTTTTTCTCCAACACCTGCAAATTTAATTGGTTTTCCTGTTACTTTCTTTACTGATAATGCTGCACCACCACGGGTATCACCATCTAGCTTTGTTAAAATAACACCATCAATTCCAAGTGCATCATTAAATCCTGTCGCTACATTTACAGCTTCTTGACCTGTCATCGCATCTACTACTAATAGTATTTCATGTGGATGAACATTTGCCTTTACATTTTTCAACTCATTCATAAGTTCTTCATCTATTTGAAGTCGACCTGCTGTATCTAGTATGATAACATCATTTAATTTACTCATTGCAATACTTAACGCTTGTTTTGCTATATGAACAACATCTTTTGAATTTTCATTTGCAAATACTGGTATATTTAATTGTGAACCTACAACTTGAAGTTGTTTTATAGCTGCTGGTCTGTAAACATCACATGCTACTAATAATGGTTTCTTGCCTTGTTTTCTTAGTAGATTTGCAAGTTTTCCCGCTGTTGTTGTTTTACCAGAACCTTGAAGTCCTACAAGCATTATTATTGTTGGTGGGTTTGGACTAAAGTTTATTGAACTTTGTGTTCCTCCAAGTAATTCTACTAACTCGTCTTTTACTATTTTTATAACTTGTTGTCCAGGAGTTAAAGATTTTAAAACATCTTGACCTAAGGCTTTTTCTTGTATTGACGCTACAAATTCCTTTACTATTTTATAGTTAACATCTGCTTCTAGAAGTGCAAGCTTTACCTCTCTTAGCATTTCTTTTAAATCTGATTCGGTAATCCTTGTTTTTCCTCTTAGTTTTTTAGTAAATTCTTGTAGTTTAGAAGATAATCCTTCAAAAGCCATATTAAAACCTCCTTATTTTCTTATGCGTTCAAACTTATTAATTCTTTTCTTACGCTATTTAAAATCTTTTCTATTTTTTTGTCTGATGAACTGTCTGTAATTTTACTTAGCTCTGAAAGAATAGTTTGGATTTGTTTTTCTTGGTTTATTGTCTTTTTCATAATCCCTAGCTTTCGTTCATATTCCAAAAGCCTTTTTTCTCCCTTCTTAACAATGTCATTTACTGCTTGCCTTGTAATTTTATTGTTTTCCGCTATTTCTGTTAGTGATAAGTCGCAATTAGCAAAGTCATTTAATACATTTTGTTGTCTTTTTGTTAAAAGATTTCCATATATTTCGTATAACATTCCTATCTCGACTTTTTTCTCCATACTGTCGCTTCCTTTCTTACAAGGTAATATAAATTATTTGTTAGTTTTGTAATGCTAATATACTTTACAACATTTTTATTAATTTGTCAAGTGTTTTTGCTTTATTTTATTAAAATTCATTTGCTGGTGTTTTACTTCCTTTTGTTTTAACAAACTTTTTTTCATCTCTTCTAATTCTTTTTTTCTATCTAATGTTGAAATATACATTCTCTCAAAGTCATCAACATTAATGATTCCTGATAGTTTGTCCTCATATAGTTGGTCGATTTTCTTATTCATAATTTCTATTTTACTTTGATTTGCTTGAATTTGATTTTGAATTAAATTCTTTTTTACTTTTCTTGCATAAATCTTCTATTTTAATTATATTATTTTGTTTTAGTCCTTCGAGTATAGATACTGATATATTTAGTCTATCAATACTTTGCTTTTGATTTTGTCTTCCATTAGTTGGTTTTGGAACTTTCGATGTAAGAAAAAGAAGTGCTAGAAAAGGAAGAAACCCTCAAACTAAAGAAGAAATAAAAATACCTGCTTCTAAAGCTCCAGCATTCAAAACTGGTAAAGCTTTAAAAGAGGTAGTTAATAAATAAATCATAAATCTCCTTAAAGGAAATGGTATATTAGCCTTTTTGCTAGTATACCATTTCTTATTTATATGTTCAGTTTATTATTTATCATTTCAAATATAAAATTCGGTTAAAGAATTTGCATCTATTTTTCTTTGTCAGCTAGTTCAAATACAGCCTTTGTATATTTTAATAATTCTTTTTTGTTTTCAAATCCACAAGTTTTCGCAAAATAATCTGCATATATTGTGTCCTCTTTTACTACTCCTGTTTGTATTGCTTTATTTATATTATAACTCTCTTTTGATGATATATCTCTTAGTCTTAAGTATTCTGTTACTGTTAGATTATAAATATTATCATTATTTTTAAATTTTTCATAGATCTCGGTTGTTATTATTCCATTATCTATTAGTTCATAGTTATTTTTAAATTCTACAATTTTTTTGTCTGGATATTTTGTTACATTTGCAACTCGTTCTATATATTCTGCTTTACCTTCTTTGTTTATTTTCCCTACATTTACAGGTTTAAATATCATTATAATTGCAGATATAACACCTATAATCAATAGTAGAACACCAATAGTACACACTAACTTTTTATTTAGCTTTATTTCCTTTCTAGTTTTAGTTCTTTTTCCTGCCATATAATCGCTCCCTTTATTTTTAAAAAGAGAACTAGAAAGTTCTAGTCCTCTCTTATGTAGTATTTTAGTTCATTTTTTTCTTTTTTGCAACTATTGTTGTTGCTACAAGTCCTATTATTGACATACTTGCTATTGCTACATAAAACATTATATTGTCGCCTGTTTTTGGATTTGAACCATTATCTTTCATTTCTTCTTTATCTTCTGGTTTTGATGGAGTATTATTTTCGTTGTTATTGTTGTTTTCAGCTTTTCTTGCTATTGTAAATGTTGTTTCTGCTTCTCCTCCATCTGCAAATGCTACTTTTAATCTATGTTCTCCAACTGCAAGTGTATCTACATAATCTTTATTTAATACAATTATTGTGCTTCCACTTTTGCTTGTATAATTTGAACTATCTACAAGTACATTATCTACATATACTTTGTTATTAAATAGGCTATAATCTGCATCTATTCTAAATCTTGCTTCTGTATCTTCTGTTATTGTATATGTTTGTTCTGCACCTTCTATTACTTTGTATTCTATTTTTTCTACTACTACTTTAATTTTCATATTTGATGTAATGTTCTTTAATTTTAATGTGTTACCATCTAATGCTTTTTCTACATCATTTACTAATACTTTTACTAGTTTGTAGCCTGTGTTTGCTGTTATTGTAAAGTCTTTGTTGTCTCCATAACTTACTGTTACAGTTCCATCTGGATTTACTGTTGCTCCTGTTACTTCTTCTACTGTTATTGTAAATGGTATTTTCTTGTAGCCTACTTCTACTGTTTTTTCTTCATCTACTGTTATTTCTATTTCATTTCCCGTTGCAGTTTTTTCTATTCCATTTACTAATACTTTATCTACCATATATCCTGTATTTGGTGTAAATGTTATTTTTACTTTACTTCCTTCTATAACACCTATACTACTTGGTGTAATTGTTCCATTTCCACCATCAACTGATGTTATTACATTAAATGTATTTTTAACATTAACTTCAATATCAATATCAGTTATTGTTTTATAGTTTGTAGTATCAACTGGAGTAAATGTTGCTTTATATGTGTTTGTTCCTACAGTTAACACTGTTGCAGGTGCATTCCAAGTAAATCCTGTTGGTAACACTACATCTGCTAATACTTTACCTTTTACAGAAGTTAATCCTGTTGGTACTGTATAGTCTGGTGTTGCTTGAGTGATTGACCAATTTAAAACTAAATCTGTAGTTGTACCATCTTTCCACTCATAATTAGATATATCTTTAATTTTTGCAGTAATAGTATTATTTGATACATTTTTTGCTTTAGTATTACCAGTTACTTCTATATTAGAATTAACATTATTTAATGTAGGTGTTATATCACTACCGGTATATTCAAAAGTATCTTTAACTAAAGTTACTTTATCAAGTTGTGCTTTTTTAATAGTGAATGTATAAGTAACACTTCCTACATAGTTAGGATTACTATCTTTAACTTTATAAGTTATTGTATAAGTACCAGCATCTACTGGAGCAAACTTACTACTATATGTTGTGCTACCAGTTCCATTGTAAAATATCTCTAATTCATTTACATCGACTTTATTATCTTCAACTGTAATTGTGCCTGTTCCCCATGGAGTTTTAGTAGTATTATCAAAAGTAAATACTTGATTATCCTCTAAACCACTGATTGTTACATTCTCTTTATTTACAACATGAACTGTAAAGTCTTTTGTTGTTTCTTTCCATTCAGGTGTATCATCTCCACCAAGGTTTACTTTTACTGCTGTAACTGTCATTACAACATCGCCTTCAGTATCTCCTGCTACATATTCATCATTTGTAGCATCATATGTAAGTGCTGTTCCTGATTTAATAGTAAAATCAATGTTTCCTACATTTCCAGTTACTGATTGTTCTAAATAACCTTTTGATATAGAACCATTAACTTTTACATATTGATTTGCAATTGCTAAAGGTTGTTCTGCACTTGTTACTTCAAGTACACCATTTACATGTGTTCCCATTGTATAGTTAGAAGTAATATCTTCACTATTTCTCATTACTTTAACATTACTTACAGTATTATTTGAAGTACCTACAAATTTTTGGCTACCAGTAATTGTAGCTTCTAACATATCACCTGGTATTAATACACCATCATTATATGTATAATTATTTTTTGTTAATTCAGTACCATCATATTCTTTATTATCTGAATCAGCTGTTACAACTATTGGTGTTGTAATTGGGTTTACTGTTAATTTACCAGCAGACGCTTTAATATTCTTGTAACAATGAGTTACATCAACACCTTCTGCATTTGTTATTGTAATTTTTCCTATTGTATTATTTTCAAGAGCTGTGTCTTTAACATCTCTTACTTTACCAGTAATTACTGCAGTAACTTTATCACCGTTAGGTAATATATTGCCAGCTACTGGACTAGCATTATTTGCCCATAACACATCATAAGCATTTTTTGTATGTTCTGTTCCATCATATGTAAATGATTCATCATAGCTTTTTACTTTTACTTCAGTATTAATCGGTGTGATTTCAAAATCAACACTAGCTTCACTTGCTGTATAATTTGAATTTGTAATACTTAAAGTAGCTTTATATTTACCTACTAATTTAGGTAACGTTGTTCCTATATCTTCATAAGAACCATTGTTTTCCTTAGAATAAGTGATTTTGTAATCGCCTACACCTAAGCCATTAACGCCTGTTGCAGTTGGAGTTTTAGTAGTACCATAAACCCATGTACTATCTAAACCACTAATACCTAATCCTGTTAATTGTTTTGGCTCAACTTTTAATGTAACTGTTGCCGTATAATTACCATTACTATCAGTTACAGTAATTGTTGCTGTGTAAGTTCCAACAGAAAGTCCTTCTATTGCCTTAATTTTATAGTCTGTATTTGTTGTACCAGCACTAACAGTTGGTGATGTACTAGGTCCTTCAACTACAAAATTAGAACTATCTACTGTTACATTTTGAATTTGTAAATCATTATCACTTATATTTTTAATTGATATACCGTTAAGGTTAGGTGTTTCCTTATAAGTTTCATTTATTTCTACATTATTTATTTCAAAGCCATTAACTTTTTTTATAATAATGTACGGATCACTTCCTCCAGTTGCATAGAAATTTCTAACTAAAGTATTTCTATCTGCTTCAGCTAAAACTGGAGCTCCTGTTGTATAAGGTAGCTTTTGAAAGTATGCCTTAGAATTAGGATCAATCACCTCATCTAATTTCATTTCACCCAATTTTAAACTACCTAATTTGCTTGTAAGTCCTAGCACTTTTAATGACTCAAAATTAAAATTTAGTTTAATATCTGAATCAGAATTTGATATAGTACCAAAAAGATACATACCATCATTTAATTTAAATACAGCATCTTTTATATTTACATCAACAGTAAGATTTTTACCATTTGTATAGTAATCTCTAGAAAAGAATTCAAAGAAATTAGGACTTGAACTAATCATTTCATAATATCCACCATCAATAGTTAGTCCAAATTTTTTTATTTCTTCATCATGATTAGTATCATAATAATTAAAGAAAATATTTTGTCTTGAAAGAATCTTACCAGTTTTACTACTACTACTATCCTTAATAGTTAATTTACTATTAAAGTTATAATAGTAATCGTTATTTGATTCATCATAATCAGACTGTCCATAATTAAATGAAAGACCATAGGAACCTATATCTAATGTTTGCCCATTTAATTCAAGAGTAATGTCATTTACAACATAAAAATTTAGGAACTTTGTTAAAGTAATATCTTTTGTCAATTTAATTTCATTTATCTCAGAATCAATTCCTTTTGATGCATTAATTAGTTCTTCTTCATTCTCTACTGTGATTGTTGTTGCACTTACATTAGTAGCTCCAATTAGTAAAAAACTAACTAGCATTAATAATATTGCTACTAAATATTTTGTTTTATTTTTCATAAAACCATTCTCCTTTCATTTGCTTGTTTTATTTTTAATTTTATCAATTAAATTTTTTATGTTGGTTCTAAATAGGATTATTCCTATAATTATAAGTACTATAATTATGAATATCATTCCACCAGCCATGTTCTTACTGTCTTGTTCTAGTGCTTTTGCTAGTTCTTCTTTGTTTGAAATTTTTGTTTGATATACATTAAAAGCATACGCTCCTGTATCTAATTTATATTCTTCAAAACCGTTTCCTACTTGTTTGGCAAGTATTGATATGTCTCCTAATTTTTCTAAATTTACATAGCTCATTTTAATTCTTATATCACCAACTTGAGGACTCCATTTTGAATTTGTTAGGTATTCACCTTTTCTCTTAAATCCCTCTATTTCTGGTAGTTCTACTTTTTCATTGTCATTTATTCTTTGTGTTAATTTTTCTGAAACAGTAAATTCTCCTAAATATGCTTTATCACATTTATTTATACTGCTCATTGATTTTTCTGGGTTTCTATATATTCCCCCTGAACCTGATATAATAGACTTTTTTTCAACTTTTTCGTTCCATTCATAACCAACTTCATCATTACCTGCTTTATATTGATACATCTCTACTATTTTATTTACTCTGAATGTATCTAGCTCTATTCCAAATGTATTATCTTTAAATACTTCACTTGCTTTAAGTTTTCCAGAAACTAAAACAAGTTCGCCTTCGTTTTCTGGAAGTACTTCTGCTTCATCCAAAATAAGTACTTTATCTAATATTTCTGGATTTGCTCCACTTTCCTGTTTTATAGCTTTTGCTATTAGAAAAGCTGAAAAAATAACAACTATTATATATATTACAATTTTTATTTTTTTAGCCATATATACTTTCCCCTTTATTGTTCATTCCAAACTCTTTTTTCAACGGAATCTGCTATTTCTTTATATTTAAGTCGATTTCCACTTGCTAAATTTACTGTGCTAGCAATTGTATCTTTCATATTTGCCTTTGCTGTTTCCATACTGCTCTCATCTCCACTTAACTTAGCTTTTGCAAGTCCTCCAAGTGCTTTTATTGCATCTACACTTTGTTTCATATTTCTTTTTTCTGTTTCTGTTCCTGTAAATGATTCTTTTATTCCTCTTGCAAATGATTTAAATCGTGGCTCTCTTAAAAAGATTTCATCCAAATGGTTTATTGGATCTTTTACACATAAATCGCTGTTAACATTTTTTCCATAACAAATTTTTATTGTTTTCACATATGGATGAGCCATTGCTTTTTCTTGTTCTGTCATTCCGACACTGTCTATTCCATTTTTACAATATAAGTTTATTTGAACACCAACTTCTGAATATTTTTTTCCACCTTCTTGATTGTTTAAACTAGAATAGATTTCATAATCTTTTATTTGATCATATCTGAATAACTCTTTAAAATTTTTCTTTTCTGTTTTTGGAGTAATCACCTCAAACATCGCTATACTATCTGCAAAAACTATACCGCTAAATTGATAAAATGTTCTAAGTTTTTCTTCTTTACTTAATGGTTCGAAAGCTTGTTTGTATAAAATATCTTGCTTTTTCATGTATTCAAAGTGCTGCTTTGCATATTCTGAATCAAATTTTGAAATATCTATAAATGCACTACAATTTTTTTCACAATCTCTACATATATATTTCTTATCTCTTAATTTTTTTCTTGATAGAATTCCTACTTTTTTATTACAGAAACAACACTCCTCTTTTGAAAATATTCCCATAAAATCCCCCCCTTTAAAATTATAAATTTTTACTCTATATCATTTTTCAAATTTTATTTTTAATTATTTCCTTAAAATCAAGTTTATTTGAACTTCCTGTAACATTTGTATTGTTTGCACCCTCCATTGTAGAATTATCAAGTCTTCTTCGTTTTGTAACAAATTTATCGTATTCTCTTAAATTTGTCATATTTGTTTTTGTTTCTGTTTCATGGCTATGTCTTGCACCACTATTTCTATATCTTGAATGCATTATCCAAAAATATATAATACCACTTAATAAAAATAGCCATGGCCAATTATTATCATCTGTTTTTGTGAATATCATTGCAATTATACCTAATATTTCAACAAGTGCTGAAATCAATACAAGCTTTGGCATATGTATTGGAACACTTCCCATTGTTTCCTTTGTTCTTGCATTTACAGCTACATAATGAAGTAAACTCTTATTTCCTTTTTTTTGTTGATAGCTGTAAAGCCATACTGGTAAATATGCAGATTTCCATTGTTGTCCTTTCACTTCTAAATTTTCAGTATCCCATCTAACACCACGGTCATAAAATCCTAGAGTTTTATTAGCTACAAATCTTGCTACATCTTTTGATTGTTCTTTGACTAAACCTTTTAATTCTTCAACATTAGTATCTCTTTTTTCAGATGTATATCCTTTAATGTAGTTTGCATCCCATTTGACACAGTTTTCTGTATCAAATGGCATTATTGAATTGATTATATTGTTTGTTTTATCTTTAGCTCCTGTGTCTAATTTATCTTTGCTTGATTCTACAGTTAATCCTTCTATTGTTAAATCAAATTCTCTTTCTACATCATATAAGTCTGCATCATAGTATGTATCATAACTATTCCCATTTTTTTCTGTCCATCTTTTTGTTTCATGTTCTCCTTGCCCTTTTAAATTTGCATGTGTATTTGCATCAACTATCATATATGGTAAATATACTCCCATTACGTTATCTGTTGTAAATTCTTTTCTAAACATTGGATGTGCAAAGAATTTTCTTTTACCAACAAATTTTTCTATTGCTTCCTTTGCTTCTTTTTTAGGAATGCTAAATGGCAATACTGTGTCTGGTACTGCACCATTTGGTATTTGTTGATTTACAGATAATGTATTTCTACACCAGTGACACCTAGCTTGTGTTGCTTTGGCAGTATCTACTACTACCTCTGCACCACAGCTACTACATTTAAATGTTACCATATCATTTGTATCTGCTATTATATTTGTAGCACCTGACCCTACTATTTCTCCTTCTAGTTTGCTTATGTCTTTTCCCATTGCATCTAGTTTTTCTGGTTCAAATTCGTGTCTACAAAAATTACATCTTAATTTTCCATTTTTGGGGTTCAAAGAGATATCTGTTGCTCCACATTTAGGGCATTTGTTTTGCCCGTCTTTTGCATCTACATCTGTTTTTATAACAGTTGCATTATTTTCTTGTACTTGAGATATTTCTTCTTGATTTTCAACTACACTTTCATTTTCATTCATTTATTAAACCCCCAAAAGTTTTTTCTTTGCTTCATCAAATTCTTCTTGAGAAATAACGCCATCATCTAATAGTTTTTTTAATTTTGCTAATTTTTCATAAGGATCTTCTTGTTGTTGTGTTTGTTGTTGAGGCTGTTGAGGTTGTTGGTTAACTGGTTGTTGAAATCCTCCCATAACATTTCCAGCAGCATTCATGCCCATTCCCATAAATGCCATTCCAGCTCCTCCACCATTTTCTCCAGCTGCTTGGAAACCACGAGCAACTGATTGTTGCATAAATGAATTCCCTCTTGCTCCTGATAGAGCATCTGCCTTTTTTACATCGCTTAATAATTTCTTCGTGTCTTCATCATATTCAATTGCTGTTATTGCAACTTTTACTATTTCTAATCCTCTTCCAGATTTCCAAGTATATCCTTCTTCTACTGCTTGTGATAAACTTTGAGCAAATCCTATCTGGTCACCTTGTATTTTTGATATACGGTTTCCTCTACTTGGGTCATTTGTATAATTTGAAAATGCTGCTGATAAGCTTCCTACTACTTCATTAAATAATTGTTCACCTGCTGGATTATCCATATCAGCAAAATCAAATACTTCTGCACCTGGTCTTAAATATTCCATTGGAACAAAGTTTTTTGCAAATAGTATTGGATCTACTATTTTCATTGTATATGTTCCTCTTGTTATAGCTCCAACCTGTGTTCCTAAAAACGCATCATCCCAATAAATTTCAGCTTGTGTTCCAAATCTATTTCCTGGTATTTCTTTTAGATTTACATATATAACAGTTTGCTCTCCACCTGGTGTTCCACCAAATTTGAATCTCTCCCAAGATGTTTTTAGTGTTGATGAAAAGAATCCATCTCCTGCTAAAAATGATTGTGAATTTTGATCATCTGATGAATATATAAAACCACCTGGTTCTGTTACACATCCTGTTATTGCTCCATCCTGAAATGTAAGTAATGCTGTTCCTTCTGGTACTACTATTTTACTTCCATTTGTTATTATGTTTTCTGAACCTTTTGTATTTGATCCTCTTCCACTGTCTGTTCCTCTTCTTTCAGCTCCAAAAATTGCTGCTGTTGCTGGTACATCACTTCTTGGTACAATAAAATCCTTCCATTGATCTGCAAATGTTCCTCCTAATGCTCCTGTAAATGCTTTAATAAATCCCATATTTAATTCCTCTCTTTCTATTCGTTTTATTATATTAATCTTGAGTTGTAAAGTTATTTAATACATTATTAACTAACTTTTCTCCAAGACTATCATCAACCCCAACATACTGAATATATAGAAAATCATATACTTTTCCATCTTTTTCAAAATAACCTGCTATCCAAGTTTTGTATTTTTCTGGTGATGAACTTTCTCCTATTGCGTGTCTTGATACATCTACTTTAACTTTTTGTCCAAATAATGTATAATCTTCAAATTTCATTTTGAATGTTTTTTCTTGGTATGCAAGACATGTATCTAAATCTTTGTAGTTTCCTTCATTTCCATAATATGTTAGTCTGAAAGATGCCCCTTCTCCTTTGTATTTATTTACTTCTTTTAAGGCATATATGCTTGTTACACCATTTGTATCTGGATATTGATTAACATAATACTTGCTTTCATCTGGATTTTCTAGGTTTTTTACTATTAATTTATGGTTTGATGATATTATTCCATCAACTTTTTTACCTTCTATCTTATCATTTAATGTCATAGAACTTAAGATATTTTTTAATTCTTCTGTTTTTGCAAATTCTGTTACATCTAAATTTGCTCCATTATTTTTGTTTTTACTTATTTTGACTATAACTTGTAAGCAACTACCTTCTTCATTTTTGTTTAATAAGCTTACTCCATAATAGTTGAATTTATCATAATACTCATATCCACCTAATTTAGTATAATTTGTTTCCGCATAATTTTCTTGGCTAGACTTATTCTCTTTTTCTTTTTTCATTGAACTTTCATATGTTTTTGAAAAATTAAATGAAATTTTGATATTTTTTTCTTCGTTTATAAGTTTACCTGCTACATATGGTGTGTTTTCTAAATCTGCTTCGAATTTATATCCTGCATCTTTTGGATATTTAATTGTAAATTCAAAAGGAGCATATTCATCAACTAATTTTGCTGTTTCTTTGTTTTTATCTTCTTTGTTTTTACCACAACCTGTTAGTATTAAGCATACGGTAATTAAAATTGCTAATACTGAAATAATTATTATTTTTTTATTCATTTTATTTCCTCCTAAAATATACGTTTGTACAATTTTTTTTGATAGCTTTTAATATTCTATTTTTTTATAACTTTTCCACCACCTTTTCTATAATAATTTCAAATTAAAAACTAATATATTGATATGTCTTTCACTAAGTTTTTATAATCAGTTATTGTAAATTTTCCATCCATACCACTAATCATTAGTGGTATGGTAAATTTTGTATCGCCAAATTCATATTCTACACCAACTCTTGGAAACACTTCTGTACATTGTGTTTTTATTAATAGTGGTGTTCCTACTGCTTCTAATAATAATTCTTCAGAATATAGTTCTCCATTTTCTGATACATTATATTTCCAAATTCTTAATGTGGCATCTAAACTTTTTGGAATGACTATAAATTGATATTCATCTCCTTCTACAACAGTTGTTAAAGATTCATATTCAATATCAGAATTAAAGTATTTTTCTTTAATTTGTGCTTCTTTTCCCTTTTCTATATATCCTATTGCAATACATTCATTATTTTTAAAATTAACTTTTGTTGATAAGTTATCTAAAAATATTCCTTTAGAGAAATTTGCTGTTCTTTCTGTTGGACTTGATGCAATTCCTGTTTCTGCATCAAGAGTGTATTCTGCCACTAATTCTGTATTATGATATATTGTTACATATATTATATTGGGTCCTACTTCTGTACAAGTTACGTTGTCTGGTTTATAGCCATAATGTTCTTTATAGAAAAGAGCTATTACTTTTCTCCATTCTTCTAAACTAATATTCTTAATGTCATTTGGTATTTGATTTTCAACATTTTCAGAATTGTTTTCATTCTTTTTTGTCATAGTACTATTTGCATTATTGTCTTTATTAATTATTTTAGTATAGATAAAATATCCACTTATCATTAATACTGCTGTTAAAACTGCTGTAATTGCAATTGTTATAACTATTTTTTTCAAGAGAAACCTCCTTTGTGAATTTAATATTCCTATTAATACATTTTCCTATTATTAATATACTCATAAGAAATTTATAACATAAAATCCATCAAATTACTATTGTACTTTTGGTGCAAATTTTCATTAAATTTTGCACTAAAAGTGCAAAAACGCCAAAAGTTATTTATTTTTTCACTTTTTTATGATACAATATATTTTGATGTAAGTAAGTTAGGAGGTTTCTGTTTTGTATAATATTATTGTAATTGATGACCATAAAATGTTAAGAGAAATGATTTCTGAAACATTAAATACAAGAGGGTTTAATGTTGTTGCTTCTAGTGGAGATGCAAAAGACTCTGTATCTTTATGTGAAAAATTTAAACCTGACTTAATTTTAATGGATATTTGTACTGAAAATAATTCAAGTGGATTAGCATATTCAAAAATAATAAAAGAGAACTTTCCAAGTGTGAAAATTATTCTTATGACTGGTGTGCCAGATTTAACATTTATAGACAAGGCAAAAGCTAATAATGTTGATAGCTTTATTTATAAAAATATTAGTAGTAATTCTCTTATAACTACTATCCAAAATACTATTGATGGCTATTCTTTATATCCAAGTTCTAATAGTCCTAAATCCAATATTCCTGATGTTTTAAAGGATCTAACAGATACTGAATTAAGTCTTCTAACTGAGTATTGTAAAACATTAGATAGAGATGAAGTTGTAAAAAAACTTGGAATATCTGTAAGAACATTAAAATCACATATTTCATCTATTTATGAAAAAACTGGTTATAATAATTTAGCAAAACTTGCAATATATTGTGTGGGTAATGGTTTAATAGTTCCAAACCTTGAAACACCGAATGAGTAAAAGAATAACTGCTATTTCAATGTTAGCAGTTATTTTTTATTGATATATTTACCGAAAACTCTGGAACTGTTGAAATATAGAACATTCCTCCTAGTTTTTTTACTTTTCTTCTCATATCTTTTATTCCCTGATTTTCTGTAATAAATTCATTTGGCTTTCTACCATCATTTGTTATTATCATATATGTTTCTTCTAGTGTTTCTTTTATATTCACAAATACTTTTGAACTCCCTGCGTGTCTTATTGCATTTGTGGTTGCCTCTCTTATTATTTCAAAGAACACTTTTGCAGTTTCTTTATTTGGTGGTAGTTTTCCATCTATAATAATGTCTGTTCCATTTTTCTTGTGTATTTTTATTAAATTTTCTAGGTTTGCATTTGTGTCATCTGTATCTTCAATATCTATGAACATTTTTTGTATCATAAATTTTATTTCTTCAAAATTTTCTTGGGTTATATTTTCTTTATTTAAATATTGTTGCAGTATGGAAAGATTTTGTCCTAATATATCGTGATATTTGTTTTTTAATTTTAGCAGATTCTTTTCCTTTTCTAATTCTTCTATATTATCAATACTTAATAATATTTTTTTATTATTCTCTTTTAACTTTTTATTTTGCCCATTTAACTTTTGATGTAATTTATATTCTTCTGTTATATCAAATGTAATTATTTCATTATTATTTATCACAAATACATAATATTTATCTTCTACTTTTACACAATAATTTTTATCTAGCTGGTCTATACTTTGTTTTATTATATTTATTATATAGTCTTTCTTTATGTTTAATTTGTCTAGTATTTCATACATTTTATTATTTATTAATTTTGCTCTCTTGCCTTTTAATACTAAAATTCCAAACTCACATTCATCTATAACTTTTTTTATTGAGAAATCTGTAATAGTTTCTTTTTTATAATATCTAAAATACATATATATAAGTGAAATAATTTCGTATATTATGCCTAGCAATGCAATTATAAATAAGCTATTTCTTGATATGCTTTCTTGCATAAATAATGCTATAAGTATTGTTATAGAAACAATATATTCTAGTGCATAATCTGTTATATTTTTATTTATTATTCCTTTTTTTAGTATGATTTTTTGAATCTGCCATACTAACAAAAGACACAGTATTCCTATAATTGCTACCATAATACTAATTTTCTCCTCTTAAAATTTTCAATTTTATAGTTGTTCCATCTTCGTCTATTATTTGCTCAATTTTCAATAATTTTTCTAATTGTAATTTTTCTATTTCTTTTTTGAAGTTCTTATGTTTGCTATCAAATAAATATTTTATTTCTGTATATGAATTGTTTACTTGTATATATAGAATAAAATTAGTTTCTCTAAATTTCATTATTGTTTCAAATATGATCTCATAAATATTTGCTGTTTCTCCACTACTTATCTCAAAATTATTTGTTTTCAAAACTCCATTTATTCCTAGTGCTTGTGCTTCTATTAACATTTCATTTATGATTATTTCTAGTCTTTTGTTATCATATTTTTCTTTGTTATAGCTTGATATTACTAAACTACTCATTCTTTTACAATAATTTAGTAGTAGTTTTATATCTTGCATTTTATCTATGTCTGTTATCTTCATTTCTTTTATTAGTTCATTTATTAAGTTTCTTTTCTGCTCTATTTTTACATCTAGTAGCTCTATAATTTCGCTTTTTAATTTTGTTTCATATATTTCTGTTGCAATCTTTCTTTGTTTTTGTAATATTGTTTCTTGTTCTATAAGCTCTTGTTGTATTAATTTCAATTCTTTTTCATACTCGTTTATTTTACTAAAATCTTTTTCTTCTATTGAATAGCCACCACTTATAGCCTTAACATTTTTTACAATATTGTTATCTTTATATGTATTTTTTACCTTATTATCTTTTATATCATTTATTATATTTTCTTTTAGATTTATGGAATGATTTGTTGCAATTCTAGTTTTTCCATCTTGTGATATGATTTCTAATGGCAAATTTGAATTTTTAAATATCTTCTTATATCTGAAATTATTTGGTATCAAATTAAAGTCAAGCATCATTTCTAATCCTACACAAAATAATGTTCCTATTATTACTGACATATTCGTTTTTCTTATTACTGGAACATTTTTTATATATAAAATTGTATATACTACACCAATTAAAATAATTATTGATATTGAGATTATGTTTTTGTACCCTTTATTTTTGCTTGATTTTATTAGATTTATTATTGCTACTACTATTAAACATAGAATCCAAGCAACTATTATAAAATACCCAATATTATGATTATAATCATTTATATTGCTTTTTATTTTGAACACAATATTATGCATGCTATTTGTAATTACTAATAAGAATAGTATTGTTGATATAATTATTGTGGCAATTCTTCTTTTTTTATTCTTACTGTTTATCAAATAACTACTACAATTATAATAAAATGTTGGAATCAGCAATAGTGGTATGTAATACAAATACCACAATATTTCTGTTGCATACCCTGTTGTATATGTTTTAAGCATTCTTACTACCATCCAAAATCCTAATAGCACACCTATTGATAATACATATTTTTTTAGTGTTTTATCAAATATTCTTATACATAATAGTGTTATCCATATTGTATATATTGCCAATGCTAATACCGTTTGTTGAGTCTGTGTCATATTTACCCCTTTTTATTTTTAATCTTGCTATAAATTTTATTTGTCTATAATATAATAACATAATAGCAGATTTTCTGTTTTTTTTCAACATATAGCAAAATACTAGCCTCTTATAGCTAGTATTTTATAACTTTAATTTTTCTTTTTATAAGGCTCTTCAATCACATATTATCTACAACTACCACCATTATCTTTAAAGTATGATTCTATGTATTCTACTAATATTTTACCTTTTTTAAATTCTTTATCCTTAACAATATTTTGAATATATTCACTACCACCAGCCTCTACTATATCACCATTTTCATCTATTTCTATGAGATAGCTATATTCTTTATCATTTAATTTGCAATTAAGATGAATAGTTTGACTTGACTCTTCTGCTGGTTCTTTTTTTTCAGCCCCAAACATAAATATTAAAATAGAAGTAACAATTAAAAACACAATAAATAGTATCCCAATTCCTTTTAAAATCTTTACTATTATTTCTACAAGTTTTTCTGTGTTACTAATTTTTTCAACCATTACTGATTTAATGTCATTATTTAGTAACTCATCAATGCTAACATTTAATGTTTTAGATAGTAATTTTAATTGCTCTGGATTTGGAGATGTTTCACCTAACTCCCAATTTGATATTGTTTGCCTTGTGACATCAACTTTTTCTGCTAATTGTTCTTGCGAAAGTTTTAAGTCTTTTCTTAATTTAAAAATATTTTCTCCTAATTTCATATTTTCCCCCTTTCACATACAATTATATAAGTGTTACTGTAAAACCTCTACCAAAAGTCTTTGGAACTTTGTCAAAGACTTTTAACATTTGTAATACAAATACCTATTATTCATTTTGTTAATTCATAACTTTGTTCTATCAACTCTTTTACTAATGTTTCATCAACATTTTTATCTATAATAATAGTATTCCAATGTTCTTTGTTCATATGATAAGCAGGTATTATATAGTCATAGCTACTTCTTAATATATCTGAATAGTCAGGATCTGTTTTTACATTGAGATATAATTTATTATGAACATTCATTATTAGTGCAAACCACTTTTTATTTTTTTTATGTTTCATTGTTACTGACTCAAAATCATCTGTAAATGGACAATCTTTATATGTATCTTCTTGTGATAAACAATATTTTATTATTTCTTCTTTATTCATATCTTTCTTCTCCAAAGGTATTATATCATATTTTTATATAAAAATAAATGATAAGATATTTACTTCTTATCATTTATTGCATATCTTACACTTTGATTTACCACTTTGTGGTGCTCTTTTTTTGGTGGAGATGAGGGGAATTGAACCCCTGTCCAATATTCTTTCCATATATGATTCTTCGAGTGTAGTTTGTTATTTAATTTTCCTATGAAAACACATTAACAAACAACCGTGTTTTTATAGTAGCTATTTAAGTTACCTACTGCTTTAATAGCTAAAACAGCTTTGTTATCCTACTAGTTGACACCTTAGCCAAGACCGTAGGCCTTCTTAGTAAGATGAGTTGCCTAAGCTTAGGCAGCGTATGCTAATTCTCTATTATTATCAGCGTTTATATTTAGTTCTGCTTTTTTATAGTGGCCGAAGCAGCCATCCACTACTCGCTACACATACTTCTGGGATACTGTCGAAAGCCAAATACATCCCCATATGTATATATTATACAATATTTTTTTAATAAAGTCTATGTTTTTTTCATTTTTCTCTTGCACATTGTTTTTTTTTGTGTTATTATTATTAAGTCAGATAGGGGTATGGTGTCAATGGTAGCATGACGGTCTCCAAAACCGCGGGTTCGAGTTCGAATCTTGATACCCCTGCCAAATTTTGGAGCTAAGAAATTAGCTCGTTTTTTTATTTTTACAGGAGGCATTATGGAACCAATTAAAGCTCTTTTTAAGAAATTTATGACTAAGGAAGTTTTGTTATATGCAGTGTTTGGTGTTTTCACAACACTTGTTAATTTAGGCTCTTTCTTTGTTATGAATACATGTTTTAAATGGAATGAAAATTTATCAAATTTTATAGCTATTTCTTTAGCTGTATTATTTGCATATATTACTAATAAGGATTTGGTTTTTCATTCTGAAGCTAAGAATTTAAAAGAAAAAACTTATGAGTTTTTTAAATTCATCGCTGGTAGAGCTTTTACTATGGTAGTCGAATTTGTGGGAGGATTCCTATTATTCCCTTTATGTAATACTTCATTTCAGAAAACTATCATGAAATTGTTTGTCACTGTTGTTGTAATTATTTTGAATTTCTTTATTAGCAAATTTTTTGCATTTAGAAAATCTAAAGATTAATATTAAAACTATTGGTTCATATTATTTTTAAGGAGATGTTAATATGACTAATAGTTTTTTTAAATATTTGTCTGTATATTTTATTGTTGTTGCCGTACTTGTTTTCTTTATTTCTTTTTGCTCTATTTTGCCCACTTCTGATTTCGTTTGGCCTTTGCCTGATTATACTAATATCAGTTCTTATTTTGGTTATAGAAATTTTCCAACTGCTGGCGCTTCATCCTATCATTCTGGAATTGATATTCCCGCTCCAGAGGGAACTCCTATTTTAGCAATTTGTAGCGGTGAGGTAACTTTTGCGAGCTGGGGCGCTGGAGGTGGCTATACTATTGTTATTGAAAATAATGATCTTAAAGTTTCTTACTGCCATGTTTCTCCTATTTATACTGTTTCTAGATATGACATTGTTACGGCAGGCGATGTAATTTCTACTGTTGGCCCTAAGAATGTTTATGGTATTGAAAATAATCCATATAAGGATGCTTTTGGAAATCCTACGAATGGTGCAACAACTGGATGTCATTTGCATCTTGCTATTAAGAAAAATGGAGTAAATGTTAATCCGTTAGATTTCATATCTGTTCCACGATAAAAGCTAGTTAAATGTTTTATCCATTTAACTAGCTTTGTTTTATCCAAATAATCCTCTTCTTTTTACCGGAGGTTGTTCATTCATAGTTTTTGCAAGTTCTACTAAAAGATCTCTTTGTTCTTTTGACAATCTTTTTGGTACTTGTACTTGGACTGTAAATACTAAATTTCCTCTGTTTCCAGAATTGATACGTACAAATCCTTTGTCTTTTATTGTGAATTTTGTTCCAGTTTGTGTAGCCTCTGGTATTTTGTATTTCATTTTTGTTCCATCCACTAAAGGAATTTCTAATTCAGCGCCAAGAGTTGCTTGTGTAAAGGTAATTGGCACTTCGCAATAAACATCGTCTCCGTTTCTTGTAAAGATACTGTGCTTTTTCAAATTAATTGTTATGTACACATTACCTTTTGCTCCGCCGTTTTTCCCTGGTTCTCCTTCTCCTTTTAGTACTATCGTTTGACCATCATCAATTCCTGCTGGTATTTTAACATTTATTTTGGCTTGTTTTCTAACAGTTCCTTTTCCATAACAAGTGTTACAAACTTCTTTTATAACTTTTCCTGTTCCATGACAGTTTGAGCAGGTTGTTTGAACTCTCATTTGTCCTAATAATGTTGTTTGAACTTGTGTTACAGTTCCTTTTCCTCCACAAACAGAGCAAGTTTCTGGATGTGTTCCTGGTTTTGCTCCTGTTCCAGAACAAGTAGGACACTCTTCATTTCTAGTTATATTTATTTGCTTGCTTGTTCCAGAATATGCTTCCTCAAAAGTTAAGTTTACACTACACTTTAAGTCAGTACCTTTTCTTGGCCCGTTTGTCTGTCTTGAAGATCTGCCTCCACCAAATCCAAATAAGTCTCCTAAATCTCCAAATATATCTCCAAATCCATCAAATCCAGAAGATGTATATGAATAATATCCACCTTGTCCTCCAAATGGTCCACCAGCTCCATTAAATCCTTGTGGGTCTGCTGTTCCAAATTGATCATACATTTTTCTTTTTTGAGGATTTGATAAGGTTTCATACGCTTCGTTTACTTCTTTGAATTTTGCTTCTGCTCCTGCTTTGTCATCAGGATTTGCATCTGGATGATATTTTTTTGCTAATTTTCTGTATGCTTTTTTTAGTTCTTCGTCCGTTGCTGTTTTACTAACTCCTAAAACTTCATAATAGTCTCTTTTTTCTGCCATTATTTCCTCCTTCGCCACTATTTTAGTAACGAATATTTTTTTAATATTTTCGCCCAAAAAGGGGCATCCCTATTGGGCGAAAAGTTTTTTATTTATTGTCATTATCGTCTTCTACTTTGTAGTCTGCATTATATACATTTCCGTTCTCGTCTGTTTGTGGTTGCTCTTGTGTTCCTGTTGCTTGACCAGCTGCTCCGTTTGGATTTGCTTTGCTATATAGTTTTTCAGACATTGAATAGAATACTTGTTTTAATTTTTCTGTTGCTTCTTTTATCTTCTCTACATCTGAACCCTCTAATGCTTTTTTTACATTTTCAATTTCAGCTGTTGCCTTAGCTTTTTCTTCTCCATTGATTTTGTCACCTAATTCATCAAGTGTTTTTTGGCAATTATAAGATAAGCTTTCAGCTTCATTTCTTGCTTCTATTTCATCTTTCTTCTTTTTATCCTCTGCAGCATGTGCTTCTGCATCTTTTACAGCTCTGTCTATATCTTCGTCTGTTAAGTTTGTTGAAGCTGTAATAGAAACTTTTTGTTCATTTCCTGTTGCCATATCTTTTGCAGATACGTGTACTATACCATTTGCATCTATATCAAATGTTACTTCAATTTGTGGTACTCCTCTTGGTGCTGCTGGAATTCCTGTTAATTGGAATCTTCCTAATGTTTTATTGTATGCAGCCATTTCACGTTCTCCTTGTAGAACATGTACTTCAACTGATGTTTGACCATCTGCTGCTGTTGAGAAGATTTGTGATTTCTTTGTTGGTATTGTTGTATTTCTTTCAATTAATTTTGTAAATACTCCACCATATGTTTCAATACCTAATGATAGTGGTGTTACGTCTAGTAATACTAGGTCTTTAACATCTCCAGAAAGAACTCCACCTTGGATTGCTGCACCAATTGCAACACACTCGTCTGGGTTTATTCCTTTGTCTGGATCTTTTCCTGTTATTTTCTTTACTGCTTCTTGAACACATGGAACTCTTGTAGATCCACCAACTAATAATATTTTATGAATATCATTTGCTGTAACTCCAGCGTCTTTCATAGCTTGCTCAACTGGTACTCTTGTTGCATCAACTAAATCTCTGATTAATTCTTCGAATTTTGCTCTTGTTAATGTAATATCTAAGTGTTTTGGTCCTTGAGCATCTGCTGTGATGAATGGTAAGTTGATTTGTGTTTGTTGCATTCCAGAAAGCTCTATTTTAGCTTTTTCTGCGGCTTCTTTTAATCTTTGCATTGCCATTTTATCTGATTTTAAATCTATTCCATTTGATTTTTTGAATTCTGATACTAAGTAGTCCATAATTCTTTCATCAAAGTCGTCTCCACCTAAATGTGTGTTACCATTTGTTGCAAGAACTTCAAATACTCCATCACCAATATCTAGTATAGATACATCGAATGTTCCTCCACCTAAGTCGTATACCATTATTTTTTGGTCTTGATCTTCTTTATCCATACCAAATGCTAAAGCTGCTGCTGTTGGCTCGTTTATAATTCTTAATACTTCAAGTCCTGCTATTTTTCCTGCATCTTTTGTTGCTTGTCTTTGGCTATCTGAGAAGTATGCTGGTACTGTAATAACAGCTTGTGTAACTTTTTGTCCTAAATAATTTTCTGCATCTGTTTTTAATTTTTGTAATATCATTGCAGATATTTCTTGAGGTGAGAATTCTTCTCCCTCTATTTTTACTTTTTCTGCTGTTCCCATTTTTCTTTTTATTGAAATAACTGTGTTATCTGGGTTTGTAACAGCTTGACGTTTTGCTATTTGTCCTACTAATCTTTCTCCATTTTTTGAGAATGCAACTACAGATGGTGTTGTTCTGTTTCCTTCTGCGTTAGGAATAACAACTGGCTCTCCTCCTTCCATAACTGCAACACATGAATTTGTTGTTCCTAAGTCAATTCCTATAATTTTTCCCATAATAAAATTCCTCCTTAAATTTATATACAATTTATTTTTTTCTTTCTTTGGTTTTGAGGTTCTAAAAATAAATTTCTTTATTATTATTCCCTCTATTTATAATTTTAAAATTATTAACTTATTAATTTGCTACTATGACCATAGAATGCCTTATTACTTTATTGCCTATCATATAGCCTTTTCTGTATTCTTGAGCAACTATTTTTTCTCCAAGTTTGTCATCTTGAATCATACTAACTGCTTCATGAAGTTCTGGATCAAAAGGTTGACCAACTGCTTCTATTTCTTTTACTCCATTTGCTGAAAGCACATCCTTAAATTGTTTTAACACTAGTTCTATTCCTTTTTTGTATTCTTCGTCTTTGCTTTCCGCTTCTGCTGCTTTTTCCAAATTGTCTATTACTGGAAGTAATGCAGATATTATATCTCCCATTATAGAAGCATATAAACCTTCTCTTTCCTTTGCACTTCTTTTCTTTAAATTGTCAAACTCTGCAATTAGCCTTGTGTGTCTGTCTTTGATGTCTTCAAGTTCTTCTTTTACCTTTGCCAATTCTTCGTTTGGTTCTTTTTTAGTGTCTTTTTCGTTTTCCTCTATATCTACTTTTTCTTCTTTATACATCCTTGTTCTCCTTTCCTTCTCCTAACATTTTATCTTCATTTAATTTCTGACTAATATATTTCATAGCAGAAATTACTTTCGAATAATCCATTCTTGTTGGTCCTATTATTGCAATAGTTCCTAAATCCTTGCCATCTTTTTTATGTTTAAATGTTACAATACTAAAATCTTTTAATGCTTCATCTGCATTTTCGTCACCTATATAAACATTTATCTCATCTTGATCATTTCCACTATTTAGTACATTCATTAATTGCTTTGTTTTGTCTGAGTCTAATATGTTTACAAAGTTCTTTGCAAGATCTAAACTTTTAAATTCTGGTAGTTCAAATGATTTGTCTGCACCTTCCATATATACTGGTATATCATCATTGATCGCCTTTTTTATTTGTTCTAGTATTGGTTTTACAACATTTAATAGGCTCTTCATTTCTGTATGCATATATTCTTCCATTGGTTTATCTATTTCTGTTATTGGCTTGCCTTTTAATTTGTTGTTGAACAAATATGTTATTGTTTCAACTTGTTCTTGTGTTATATCTTCATCAAACTTTATTATTGTTTCTTTTATAAGTCCACTACCTGTTAATATAACTGCCATCAATAATCTTGAACCTAATAGAACAAATTTTATTTCTTCTATATCTTGTGCCTTTGGACCAATTCCAACTGAAGTATAATGTGTTATTTCTGACAATGTTGATGTTGTGATTTTTGTTAAATCTTCTATTTGATTTACTTTACTTTCTAGTTGGTTTTGAATATATTTTATTTCTTGTCTGCTTATGCTATTGTAATTTATAAGTTCATCAACATAATATCTGTATCCTTTTGCTGATGGAACTCTGCCTGCAGATGTGTGAGGTTTTTCTAGTAGTCCAATCTTTTCTAGCTCTGCCATATCGTTTCTAATTGTAGCACTACTAAAGTCTATTTTTTGTTTATCTACAAGGGCTTTAGAACTTACTGGTTCTGCTGTTTCTATGTATTCTTCCACAATAGCTTGCAATACTTTTTTCTTTCTATTGTCTAACATATTTTCACCTCTTTTTAGCACTTTATACATCAGAGTGCTAAACTGTGTATATAATACATCCATATTTAGCAAATGTCAATAGAGATTGCTAATTTAATTGTGAATTTTTTGTGAACTACTAAAAACCTAATATTTTTATTAAATTTTCCCTTAATCTATTGACATTGCAAGGATTGGTAGCATATAATACAAATCAGTAAAGGCATTTTAGGAGGAACTTACTTTTATGAATTACAGCTTAGACTATAATAATATGTCTGATGAAGAATTAATCAATTCAATACGTGCTGATGATAAAAAAGCTTTAGAGTTTTTGATTTGCAAATATAAGGATTTAGTTAATTCGAAAGTTAATAAATATTTTATAATTGGTGCCGAGAAAGAAGATATTATACAAGAGGGCTTAATCGGCTTATATAAAGCAATTAAGGACTATAAAGAGGACAAGCAAAATTCTTTCAAATCTTTTGCTAATCTATGCATCGAACGTCAATTAATCACTGCTATTAAATCATCTAATAGGCAAAAACACATGCCACTTAATTCTTATTTGTCATTGAATATGCCTGCATACGAGGATTCCGATGGCAACGCTGATACAGAAGTTATGGAAATATTAGATGCTAATATTATAGAAGATCCTTTGGACACTATAACAAAAAAAGAATATATGTCAAATGTTGAAAGTGTGATAGATACTTCTCTAAGTGATTTTGAGAAGAAGGTTCTTAATAGATACATTCAAGGAGAGTCTTATGTAAAGATTGCTCAAAAGCTAGATGCTCCTGTTAAATCTGTTGATAATGCTATTCAACGTATTAGAAAAAAGACTGTTAAAAATTTAAATAATATAAATTAAAAATAATTGTCAGCTTGTTTTAGATAGGCTGGCAATTATTTTATGAAAAAGCGCTTGATATTGTTTGGTAATTATGCTAAAATAGTTTATGTACTCGCTACCATAGCTCAGTAGGTAGAGCGCAGCCTTGGTAAGGCTGAGGTCACCAGTTCAATTCTGGTTGGTAGCTCCATTTTTATATGCGGGTATAATTTAGTGGTAGAATGCCATGCTTCCGACCTGGTCGCGCGAGTTCGATTCTCGCTACCCGCTCCATTTGAAATCAACTTACGGACTAATTAAAGTTCGTAAGTTTTTATTTTATATAAAACTTTAAAAGTTCTCTTTCTAGAAAGGAGAACTTTTTTCATGCTTGAATTTAAAGTAATTGAAAATCTAAAACCTAATAAAGATTTAACCGGCATTTTAAAAAAATCTAAATATAAGATTAAATTATGACAAATTAAAACTATTTTACACACCAACTTACAAGTGATAATACCTACTGAATACAAAATTACATATCCTACTACTATTACAATACTAGAATACAAAGTTAATGAATAATTACAAGAATATGGCTGAAGAAATTGTCTTAAATGAATATGTTTTTATATAAATGATCTTTAAAAAAGAGGAAAAAATTATCAAAATAATTTAATCCTCTTTTTATATTTTCATTATTTTGGGAGTAAAATTATTGTCTAGCCAGCACTGAATTTATACTCCCGCATAAATTCTACTATGGGAACTCCCATACCCTTTATTTTAAAAATATTACCTTGAATTTTGAGATACAGAAAGAATAAATTCAGCCATAATAGAAGAATTTAATGCTAATCTAGCATGATAGTTTGGAATGTTTAATTTGAAAAAATCCCCATCTAAAATTGCGATTATATCTTTAGCCCTTAATACACTATAATTATTATTCATCTATTATTGTTCCTTGATTACATCATTTTAACTAAATCAATATCTGCCATTTTGTTTTCAATTAAAGCTTTTATACTATTAATAATCCAATTATATGATCTCAACTCATCTTTCATATTGATTAATTCTTCCCAAGTAAACCATTTAACATCTAGGATTTCATTAGAATCATATGTGATATTATCATCTAATAATTTAGTTGAAAATATAACACTTACAAGTACATCATCTTCTAATACTCTATTACCAATTTGCAGAACACCTGTTAATTCAACATTACAACCTGTTTCCTCTTTAATTTCTCTTTTAGCTCCGTCAAAAATTGTTTCATTCGAATCTAAATGCCCAGCAGGGATGTTCCATTTACCTCTGCATTTTTCTTTTGCCTCTTGGACTAATAAAAATTTACCATCTCTTTCAATTACTCCACCAACAATTACTGTTCCCATATATAACTCACTTTCTAGTTTATTTCTATAATTTCTAAATCATTTGGTACTATTACATTACCATTAAAATACTTCTGTGCCTCTTTCGTATATAATTCTTTTCTTTGCTTTTTATGCGATTCCTCTGTATGATATAAAATTAGATTTTTAATATCCAATTTGTTCATTACTTCACTAACACTTTTTGTTGTTGAATGATGTTTTTCATAAGCATGAAATATATTTTCTTCTGAATCTAAACAAAAGGCTTCATGCATTACATAATCTGCGCCTTTAACTCTATTATATAATTCTGGATTTAAAGTTTCATCACCTAAAAAAACTAATCGTTTGTTATTTATAATACATTCAAATCCAAATTGTTTTGTTCCTTTTGCATGTATATCAAAAAAAGTATATTCTATTCCATTTATATTATAAGAATCACCATCATGTAATACTTTAAAATCAACAATATTATAAATAGCATCCATTAATTTTTTGGGTAGAATATATTTAGACACTTCCATTATTGATTCAAATACAACATCGTTACAATACAAATTTATCTTTTCATTTATCTCACCATGCATTGCTAATCTACTTAATTTTTTAAATAACCAAAAAATTCCTAGAATATGATCCGTATGACTATGTGAAATAAATATATGCTTGATTTTTTTGTAATCAATATTAGCTTGATTCAGTTTTTTTATTATTTCAATACTTCCACCTGTATCAACTAAAAAATTACCATTTTCATTTTGAATAGCAAAACAAGTATTATATAAATCTAATGTTCCTCCATTACCAGTTCCTAGCATAATTATCTTATCCATATTATTCTCCTCTCATTTTTAATACTTCAACTGCCTTATCCCTATGCAATTCTTTAATTATTTCAATTTTATCTTTTGAATATTTTGCTAGTTCATCTATATCAGTTATCATTTCTGGGCAATAATTATCATTACTATCTTGTAAAGTTGCAGCATATACAACTTTTGAAAATTCTTCATATAAAATTGCGCCCATACACATCATACAAGGCTCACAAGACACATACATTGTTGCACCATTTAAATCTCCATATAGATTTTTATTTTTAGAAGCACTTTCTATTGCTTCTAGTTCTGCGTGTGAATACATACTTGTTTCCATTAAAGTGTTTTCATCGCTTCTACCAATTATTTGATTATCTTTAACAACAATAGCACCATAAGGTTATTTAGCATTTTTGCTAATTTCTATTGCTATATCAATATATTGTTCATCAGTCATTTTCAACCATCTTCCTTTTGTATTGAAATCTAGAATATTTAGAAATTTGTGCAATATCATGAATTAGGTTTTCAAAAGACTCTTGTGTCCAAAATCTTGGGTGCATGTATCCATGATCTACACTATTTCTATTGTCTCCACTATCTAAATCAGTAGAATTCTCAAAGTATTTTTTTATTTCATTCAATCTTTGCATATATTCTAAATTTTTATTATTTTCATCTTTTGCCAATTGTATTAAGCCTAATCCAACTTTTCTTCGCTTTTGATTTCCTTTTTCATCTAGTAATTCTCTGCCATATTCTGAAGTTGTACTTCTAATTAATTCTTCAAGGTATGCATATGCAAATGGGGTTAATACAGAATATGATTCTGGAATTTTTTCATAAATTTCTTTAACAATTAACCAATCTGGAGCCCAATTCCAATAATGAGCATAATCTAATATTTCCTGAAAATCATTTTTTATATTCATTTTTAATTCTCCGTATTAATTTATTTGTTACTTTTATTATAAAAAGTAGATTCAATAGGATGATGATTAATTTTTTCTTCTTCACATTTATAAATAGTCTTTGCTCTAAATTCTTCTATTTTATCATCAATATTATCACAAAAATCTGCATATATAATATCACATTCACGGTCTGATAATTATTTAAATATTCAATCCATTCAGGAGCATTTTCTTCATTAAACAAATGATATAAAAAATCTACAACTATTTGATGCCTATTTTTAGATTCTTCTTTACCAGAATCAGTTAGTATTAACTCTTTAAGTTTTAATATTTTTTCAAAAATATGGCATACACTACTATCTGCACATTTTCTTGTATATTTTTCTGCATTCATATCTTCAATTGGGAAAATATTTCTATCAAAAAATGGTTTTCCATTTTTCATACTATAAGTATAGACTCTTAAAATACCATTTGCTCCTAATGCATCACACATATCTACATCTGATACAATTTTCCCTTCAAGAGTTGTCTCCCTCTAATAGTTTTGCTACTTCATTTTTTACTTTTTCTATATGATTACTAACATTATATTTGTACATAACTTCAGAACTCCTTTTATAGACATTTGTTATTTTTGATAATTCAGAAATAATCATATCTTCATCACTATTTTTAGTATAAAACAATTCATTTTTATTTGAAAAATGAACAGTTTCTTCGGATATGTAATTTGTAAATATACTTCCGACTACTACATCTTTAATATTATATTTTTCAATATATTTTTTATAAAGTTCTAAATCATTGATTGTTATACCTTTTAAAACTGGTTTCATATATAAAACAACAGGTATGTCTAAACTATTAAAAAGTGAAAAATTTTGAAATCTATTAGAAATAGGTGTAGTATTTTTTTCAATGGTATCATGTTTAGAAATAGTTACCGAACTAACAAAAATAACTAGTTGTCCAAAATAATTTATTAGTGGTAATATTTCGGTAAGTTCTTCTTTCATTATTTGTTGCTTAGTTGATAATTGAATTTGATTTCCCTTTTTTAAAAAGTATTTTATTAAACTAATTGTTTCATTTTTATTATATTCATCCCAACACTCTGAATAACAACCAAGTGTTATTAAAGTTTTTTGATTTATATCAAGTTTATTTTTTTCTATAAATTCAATTATAGTTTGTGCTGAAATAGTCCTATAATTATCTGAACTATTACTATATCCCATTTTTGGTAAATAGCAATATGCGCATTGCCCAGCACATCCTAAACTTGTATTTATGAATATTCTTTTATTGTCTTTAGCAAAAAGATAACCATTATCAATCATTAATCATCACCTAAATCTTTCCTATAAACATTTCTGTATGAAAATCAAAACGAACGATGTCATCTTTTTTATATTTATTAAAAATAGTTATAATACCATTTATAAACTCATCATAATACTCACTATCTTCTTTTGGAGCATACGATAATGATTTAGATAACCCTATTAGCATATCTATAGTATAATCTTTAGAATGGATAAATGTATAAGTCTTATATTCACTATTCTTGAAAAATTTTTTACGATCATCAACATTTTTATGTTGATATGTTTTACCAGTAAGTTTAGTATTCCAAGAGCTTATATATTTGAAGTATTCCTTACTAAATTCATTATTTTCATCTTCCCAGTCATTCCAAACTATTGCAAAATCTCCATTAGATTGTAATATTTTATTTACTTCTTGTTTTAATTTTTGTTTGTCAAACCAATGAAAACTTTGGACCGCAAATACAATATCAACTGAATTTTCAGGCAATCCTGTTGATTCTGCACTTTTATTAATATAAACAATATTATCACAATCATTGCAATATTCTTTTCCTTTGTTAATCATATCAATATTTGGTTCAACATAATAAATTTGTTTACAATAAGAACTTGCTATTTTAGAAAACTTTCCAGTTCCTGCACCTAACTCAACTATAATTTTATTTTTCATATTATATTCCTTAGATAAAACATCAAAAAGTTCGGTTGGATATGTAGGTCTATATTTTGAATAATCTTCTTGTTTTCCAAAATAAAATTTTTTACTATCTTTTTCCACATTATATTTCATAAAATCACCTTTATAAAATTATACTATAAAACAACAAAATTTTCCATACTCCCGTTGAAATTTAACAAGAACTCATATATAATATTTTTTAGAAAGAGAATTTAGTTCGTAAGCTGTTGCTTAATCGCTCCATAGTGAAATCAACTCATGGACTTAACTGTTCGTGAGTCGTTTTATAATAAAAACATCAAAAGAAATATGGCGTTCTTGGAATACGTATTAAAAAACTGTAAAATTTCAATATGTGTGTATAATAAATATAGGAAATGAATAGCCTCAGCGAATGCGGTTACCACTATATAAAAAAATAACAACATATTCTCATAGAGGAATGTGTTGTTATTTTTATTTCTTATCTATTAATATCTATGTAACTTAATTGGTATTTGTATCAATCGTCAATAAAGAACAGTTGTAAATAAATTTTTTTATAGATGCAGTGCTTTTTTTGGGCACTCATCTATGCATTTCATACATAATATGCATTCTGTTCCATTTTCTCTGTTTCTTGCATTATCAGTCATGTCCACGTTCATTGGGCAGTTTTTTTTGCACTTGTTACAAGACACACATTTTTCTTTGTCGCACTTCACTCTCAATATTGAGAAATAGCTTGATGGTTTTAGAAAAACTGTTATCGGACATATATATTTACAAAATGCCCTATTGTCTTTAAATGCAAATGCCAAAATTATTCCTATTAAATAGTATAAAATATTTCCTATTATAAATGACCACAACATTATTGTGCTTTTATTTTCCACGTTTAGTAGAAATAGCGCACTTACAAATATTAACGATATTGCAAAGGTTATGTATCTTATGAATCCTAGTTTTTTTCTTTTTTCTTTTGGCACTTTGTACGGCAGTAAATCTAACACCATTCCTGTCCAACAGGCATATCCACACCATCCTCTTCCAAAGAATATTGGTCCACATATTTTTGCTACCAGATAGTGAATTACTGCCGCTTCGAATACACCCAAAAACAAGTAATACCAAAATCCCTCTATTTGCATGTTTTCATTACAGATAATTCCTAAATACACTAGCATATATAGTCCTACTGCAAATTGTACTATGTTTCTAGCATATTTTATCTTGTGAGAATATAAGTATATTCCTGTTGCCAAGCAGGTTCCTATGTAGGAGAAATTAAACAAGTAAAATTTGTTTTTTGTCGTACATGTTAATGTTACTGCAACTGTTTCGAATATTAGCCATAAGATTATTACTGGCCAATTACTTTTTATCCATTTCTTCATTTTATCATTCCTTATTTTATTATTTTTAGAGTTTCTGCCAAAGCCATTATTTTGTCTACAAAGCATACCAAAAAAGCCTCTTTACTTCTTGGAACTTTTGTTATTGTTAATGGCCACATATGTGTTTCGATTATTTTAGTTGTTTCTTCATTTGCGTCACACATTTCTCTTGCGTTTTTACTTGCTGTTAGCGGATGTCTGTATCCATGCCATCTATGTAATTTGTCTTTTTCGTGCCAATCATATAAAAATAAATCATGTAAGAATGCTCCTACTATTAAGTTTTTGTAGTTAAATTTTATGTTGAATCTCTTTTCTAATTTTTTGGCCCAAAGTAGACTATAATATGCCACATTTCTAGAATGTTTATATACCGTAGTTTTTCCATGTTGATAATATAGTGATTCTAGTTTGCACACTTGTTTATAATTTTTTATATTCTTCAAGTTGGTGCACAATTCTCTTTCTATTATATTTATCATTTAACTCATTCCTTTTTGTTCTAATATTATTGTAACACTTATATAACATTCTTTCAATATGAAAATATTGTAATTTAGTAACTTGTGTGCATATTGTATATTTCTGCTTTTATCTCTGAAATGCCTTTTTCAATGTATTGATTCAATCGTGTATTTTGAATTTTTAGTTTTTTATATACTGTGAGTATATTTGCGTATACTTCTTCTTTTTTTTTTAACTTCTTTTTTGGGTAACATTTTTTCCAGAGTTGTCATTAACGTTACACTAAAAATATTTATAATTAGATTTTTATAATCTTTTGAATAGCTTTGTAAAATTTCTTCGACATTTGGAATTGCTTTGCAAAATTCATTTTCGTAATACAAAGACTCTAGATATTTCTCAATAAATTCTATTCCTTCAAGTTTTCCTATTAAGTTATTATACAATGGATAGTCTGCTGTTATTTTCATATCTCTCGCATTGTAATCAGGATCATATATTCTAAAAAATCCTTTTATTCCTTTGATTATTGTATCATTATATCTTCTATAATTAAATTTCTCATATCATCACCTATTTGTTATAATAGCACAAAAGCAGAGATTTATCAATTATCTCTGCTTTGCTAATCTTATGACCCTGTTGATTTGTATTTTTTTAGTCCTATTTTCCAGACTACATAACAAGGAATTGTAAAGAGCATTGAAGCTATTGGCGCTAGCATGTAAAGTTTGTTGTCCGTTCGTCCTATTACATACAATAGTGGATAATAATTTACTAGTGCTAATGGTATTATAAATGTGAAGAATTTTTTAACCCATTCTTTGTATATGTCTAGTGGATATTGAGCTAAGTCTCTTCCTCCATCTGTAAATATATTCATTATTTCCAAGCTTTGCGTTGTAAAGAATGTAATTCCCGCTTTTAAAATGAACAAGGCCGAATATAATATAAATGTACCAATTATCATTAGTATTAGTGTTATCAAGATGTCTGCCCTTATCAGCTCTGGCTTGCTAACTAGCAAATATACGAATAATATTATTGCCATGGTTGACCTTCCCACTCTTTCAAATGATATGTTTGCTCCAAGTACTTGTAATATAATATTTCTTGGTCGTACCAATATTCTGTCAAACTCTCCATTTCCGGAGTATTGTGTCGAATCTATCAAATGCTCTAAAAAAGCATTCTGACAACGAGTACCCCAAAAATGATACGATAAAGCATATCATTACATCATTAATCGTGTATCCTGCTATATCTCCAAACTTGTTAAACAAGAATATTATTGATACAAACGAAAATACTGTTGTTCCCGTTTTTGCCAACAATGATATTATAAATGTTTTTTTGTACGCAAGTGCTATTTTTAATTGCATCGCTAAATATTTAAAATATAATCTCATCTCTCTACCCTCCTTGTACTACTACTTTTGCTATTTGTTTGTTTATAATTCTTTTACCAATGTATGTAAGTAATATAATCCAACATACTTGTAATATCAGTATTTTTATTGTTTCTCCTGCCGAGCTGATATAGCCATTGTATATGTTGAATGTTACATTTTGCATGTAGTAGAATGGTGTGAATTTTAAGATGTTTATTATAAATTCTGGCATAAATGGTATTGGAATAAGTCCTCCTGACGCAAAGTCCATCACTAGTCCGAACATGGTTTTTATTCCATTTGATGTTACCGTTTTTAGTATTACTCCATACATTATCATTATAAAAGATATCATTACTAGTACGGATAAAATCATTGCTATTATGCTTAAAACTAAGGATAATGCGCTCTTTGGTGCCATTATTTGATATTGTCCTAAAAACGGCATCATAGAGACTATTAATATTGGTAGAGCTCTTAGAGATACCATTGCTGTTTTCTTTGCTAAGCTCTTAGCATGCCATATTGAATATAAGCTAATTGGTTTTACTAGCTCTGTTGCAATATCTCCAAGTCTGCATTGTTCCTCGATTTCCTTGTCTATATTCCATATGTTAAAGAACGCAAAGAATGCTTGTTGCAACCATATATATGTTGTCATTTGTCTTACCGAAAAGTCGCTGGCGCTTCCGTCTTTTAGAAATGCAGTATATAGCATTATGTACATTCCTGCCCATACAAACTGTGTGCACGAGCCCGCTATCGCTGCTACTTTGTATTGGATCTCATTTAAAAATTTTATTTTGAAGTATGATAAATAGATTCTTATCATTCGTGTTAGCTTTTTTATTCCTTCCATTACTCAAATATCTCCTTTCCTAAATTTGATATTCTCTGTAAAGATTTGCAACAACGTCGTCTATTGGAGTATTGCTTACATCCAAGTCTTGCACTTCGACTATTTTTGATAATAATACGATTGCATCTGTCAGTTTCATTTGGTGTTCATCAACTTCGATTTTGGCTTCGTTTTGGTTCTTTTCTAATAACCTCATTTCAAGAGGTAGTTCTGTTATTTTTCCTTTGTATTTGATGTTTAACTCTTTTTTGCTATATCTTTTCATTAAGCTATTTAGACTTCCATCTAGTAGTAATTGTCCTTTTCCTATTAATATTATTCTTTTTGTTAGTGCTTCTAAGTCTCCTGTGTCATGTGTTGTAAGAATTATTGTTGTGTTTTTCTCTTTGTTTATCTTTTTTATAAATTCTCTGACTGCAATTTTCGATGTGCTATCAAGTCCTATTGTTGGCTCATCTAAAAATACTATTTTGGGGTCGTGTAAGAATGCTGCTGCAATTTCGCATCTCATTCTTTGTCCCAAACTTAACTGCCTTGTTGGTCTTTTCATTATTTCTTTGATGTTCAACATTTCTGTTAGCATGTCTCTTTGCTGTATGTATTTTTCATCTGGTATATTATAAATTTCTCTTAGTAATTCAAACGAGTCTTCTACCGGTACGTCCCACCATAGTGCCGACCTATTTCCAAATACTACTCCTATATCTTTTACATAGTCTTGCCTCTGCTTGTATGGAATTAAGCCATTTATTTTACATTCGCCCGAATCTGGCGTTAATATTCCACACATTATTTTTATTGTGGTTGATTTTCCTGCTCCGTTTGGTCCTATGTAGCCGACCATTTCTCCTTCGTTTATTTTAAAAGATATATCGTTTAGCGCTTTTACTTCTTTATATTCTCTTTTAAAATAACTCTTAAATGCATTTCCTAATCCTGCGTTTCTTTGTGCTACTTTGTACGTTTTAGTGATGTGTTCTAATTCAATCATAAAATTGCCCCTTTCTTTCTACTTTTAATTGTTAGAAATCAATTTTTTAATTAAATTACTAGTACTTTTTTAGCTTTGCCCTCCTTTTACAAAATTTCGCAACGGAAAAAATACCAAATATAAAGATATATACCCCTTATCTTTACATTTGGCATTATATGATTTTTTTATTTTCCCTTCGTTGTAGTCTTTTACTTGTTTTTATAGCATTTTCTTGACTTGCTTAAATCATATAATCCTATAAAATAGAGTTTGACTTCTGTGTTCGGAATGGGAACAGGTTCTCTCTATAATCGATGTCGTTTATTTTACTACGATTTTATAACTTTGTCAAGAAAATTTTAATAATTTAGATGATTTTACGCATTTATACTGTACCACGCTCTTCTATCAACCTTAATGGTTCTGATAAATCAGATTCTTGCCAAATTGGCATTACTTTTGTATAGTATTCATTTTCAGCAATTTTTACTTTTAATATTTTGTATCCTAATCCTATATATTCTTCATAACCAGATATTACCGAGTCTGATATATATACATGTATAACTCGAATAAATATTGGCTCTTCATTGTTGTCTACTTTATTTTTGTCTACTATGCAGAATATTACTCCTAGAATTATTATGGCTAATAATATGATTAAAATTATTGCTATTATCTTTTTACTCATTTCTCTTTTCCTCTCTTTTTTTACTGATCATATCATATTTATATAGATTTTTCCATATATTTTAAAGATAATAATTTCATTCTATTAAGTCTTAATATTTTTATTTAGCTATACTTTTTGATTGACTTTGATGTGTTTTTGTTGTATCATTGTATAGGTTAAAGGAGATGGAAATATATGGTAAAAAAGTAGGAAACTTAGATTCTTTAGAAGTAGAAAGCTTTAATATAGAATCTATAGCTCCAACACAAACTAAAATATCTATCTTTTTAAAAAATATTTCTTCTGAAGATGTTTCTAATCTTAACCTTGCTATTTATCTTGTCGACAAAAACGAGAATCATCTTGCTAAATTTAAGGCATATATTAGTACAATAGTTCCAAACGAAACTAATAAAATAACTATAAATACAGAAAAAAATTTATCTTTGGTAACTGATTTGTTGGTATGCAAATATGAATAAGTATTGTTTGGTTATTATTTTTAAATAAAAAAATTATCTTGCTCATTTTACTGAGCAAGATTTTTATTTAGTTTAATGGAATATAATATCTTAATTTTAATGTTCCTGATAGATCTATATTTGGATTTTTCTCTATACATTCATTAATATCCCATCTAATTATTTGATTGCTTTCATCATATGACATTCCATAATTTGCCAATTCTTCTTTAGATGCGCAATTAATCACTTCTGTATCATTGTTATAAACTACTAATGGCATTTCTAGTATATCTGATGCTTTAATTGCAATTTCTCCACATTTTATATCTGAAACTATATCAGATACACCTGTTATATAATTCTTTTTGTCATTCATATTTTCTAATATAGAAGTAAATTCTTGTATAAGCGTTTCTGTATTCTCTGCTGTATATACTTTCTTTACTAGCTTTCCTGATTTATCTTTTTCATAAACAGTTGTCATATTTGCTAATGTTTTGTAGGCATTCTTTTTTGGATTAGCTGCATCTTTTCCAAATCCTATACAGTATATTTCATCTGCTGTATTCTTGTCACCTTTTTTTAAATCGTTTAAGCTATCTGCATATTCTCCATTAATGTCTCCATCGCAAAGTACTATTACAATATTTCTATTTGCTTTTGTTGCTTCATTATTCTTGTATCCTTCTATTATTGTTTTTGCTTGTTTTAGAGCAGGATTAATATATGTTCCAAATCCCTCTCTTCTGCATCCTATTGTTATGCCATCAACTTTAGTTACTAAGTCAGAATAATTACTTGATGTTGCACTTCCTACAACATTAGCACCTGATTTGATTGTTGTATCTTTTATTTCGTAATAATTTCCGTCTGTTGCTTGTTCTACATATATCCTTTCATTGTTTTCTACAACATAATACTTAGTATAGAATAGATGCCTTTCTTCTTTTACTTTATCACTAGTATATGGACCTTTTCCTATAACATCAGCTGTATCTTCTTGATTAGATTCATTATTGTTAAATGTAATTACCGACATATTTGTATTCTTCAAGTTTTTATCTGCATAAATTTTATTGATAAATTCTTTTGTTGCAGTTTTAGCAGAATTTAATCTTGTTTTTTGTTCATCAGATGGTGCTACATAATATGAGTCATCGTTCAAATATGATGTATTTGCTATTGGTTCGTTCATACTTGATGAATTATCCATAATGAATATGATATTTACATCGTCTGCTTCTCTACCTTTAGTTATTTCTCTTACTTCTACAGTTTTTCCGTTTACTGTTGTTATAGCATCATTGCTATCTGTATTACCATTTAGAGTTGCTTTATTAGTAATTACTTCTCCTATTGAACTTTCTTTTATTTTTGCATCAAATTCAAATTTAATATTTTGACCTTTTCCAAGTTTTTCAACATTCCATTCAATACTTGTTTTTGCATCATTTAGTTTTCCATCTTGTGTAATGCTCTCTTGTATTACATTTAATTCTGATGGTAAATTATCTGTTACTTTTATATTTTTTGCATCTACTAGACCTCTGTCTTCAGTAACTTTAATTGTATAATGTAATATATCTCCTGCATTTGCTGTTGATTTGTTTACTTCTTTATTTATTGTAACATTTGGTGTTCCATAATATACGTTAATATAGTTAGTTCCAAGACCTATTATTAAAGGCATGGTTCCATTTGATGTTGTTCTATCATATTCTTCATATGTTACACCATTATATGTTGCTTTATGATCAACATCAGATACTTCTGCAAGATATTTTTGACCAGGAACTGTAACTAATTCTTCTTCCGCTTCTATTCCATTATAATAGTAATGTACTGTATATGTTAGGTCTGTTCTCTTTACATAATATACTTTGATTACATTTCCATTGCTTACTGTCTCTGGTATTGTTGTTGGATCTGTTTTCTCAAATTTATATCCATAATACTTATTTACAGTATTTATATCTTCTTTCTTTACTGTCAATGTATCTGGTTGTAATACTTGAACTTCTGTCTTTACTGTTTGTGTATCTCCTGATACTATTTCACCATCTTTGTAATATTCTACTGTATAGCTTAATTCTTTCTTTGCTTCTTCATCTAGTACATAATATACTTTGATTACATCTCCATTGCTTACTGTCTCTGGTATTGTTGTCGGATCTGTTTTTTCAAATTTATATCCATAATATTTATTTACAGTATTTATAGTATCTTTATTTACTGTTAATATGTCTGGTTGTAATACTTGAACTTCTGTCTTTACTGTTTGTGTGTCTTCTGATACTATTTCACCATCTTTGTAATATTCTACTGTATAGCTTAATTCTTTCTTTGCGTCTTCATCTATTACATAATATACTTTGATTACATCTCCATTGCTTACTGTCTCTGGTATTGTTGTTGGATCTGTTTTCTCAAATTTATATCCATAATACTTATTTACAGTATTTATATCTTCTTTCTTTACTGTCAATGTATCTGGTTGTAATACTTGAACTTCTGTCTTTACTGTTTGTGTATCTCCTGATACTATTTGACCATCTTTGTAATATTCTACTGTATAGCTTAATTCTTTCTTTGCTTCTTCATCTAGTACATAATATACTTTGATTACATCTCCATTGCTTACTGTCTCTGGTATTGTTGTCGGATCTGTTTTTTCAAATTTATATCCATAATATTTATTTACAGTATTTATAGTATCTTTATTTACTGTTAATATGTCTGGTTGTAATACTTGAACTTCTGTCTTTACTGTTTGTGTGTCTTCTGATACTATTTCACCATCTTTGTAATATTCTACTGTATAGCTTAATTCTTTCTTTGCGTCTTCATCTAGTACATAATATACTTTGATTACATCTCCATTGCTTACTGTCTCTGGTATTGTTGTTGGATCTGTTTTCTCAAATTTATATCCATAATACTTATTTACAGTATTTATATCTTCTTTCTTTACTGTCAATGTATCTGGTTGTAATACTTGAACTTCTGTCTTTACTGTTTGTGTATCTCCTGATACTATTTGACCATCTTTGTAATATTCTACTGTATAGCTTAATTCTTTCTTTGCGTCTTCATCTATTGTATATACTACAGTTTCTTCTACATCACTGAATGGCATTTCTCCTTGTACTACTGTTTTATCTGCTTTATATCCTTCTATTTTTGGACTTTCAACATTATAGCTTGCTTTTGGTATTAGAGTTTCTGTATATGTTTCTGCTGCTTGTTTTCCATCTTCATATATATATTTAATAGTTAAATTATACTCATTTTTTGCTTCTACAGTATTTTCTGTTTCTTTTTCTTCATTTCTGTATATTGCAGTTGCGATATTGGTTATGATTCCATCATTATCTAATGATTTTATTATATCTTCTTCGCTTACTACGTGTTCAGCTAGGATTTTTTCGTTTCTTCCTACTTCTAATGTTTTTATAGTTGTAGAAACTCCAACCATATCATCTCTAACTTCTATATCATTTAATGTTACTTTTCCTGTATTTGTTACAGTAATTGTATATTTAATTGTGTCTCCTACTTCGGCCTTGTCTGATTTGTTTTCGCTATATTTAACAATTTCTGAACTCTTTTCTATTGAGAAACTTGGTACACATATTTCTAGCCCATTGTTAGCTGTTATTGCTTGTAGGCTTATTGGTGCCCAAGTTATATCCTCTGTTTTCCAAGGATTTTCTACTACTGTTGTTTGTGTATATTCTGTATCTGGAACTGTAGTTCCTGCATTTCCTGTAGTAGTTCCAGTTGTTGTACCTTGGTTAGTTGTTGTTCCTGGATTTGTTGTTGTGTCTCCATTTTGAGCAGGTGTTGTTGGATTTTGATTATCATCTATTATTGGTATCTGCTCTGGATTGTCTGTGTTTGGTGTATTTGGATTTTCTACACCACCATTATTATTTGAGTCATTTCCATTGTTAGCAGGTTCTGTTACTTCTGTGTTTTCCATAGCAGCTGCTGCATTATTATTACCTTTAATATAAGCAACTGTACCTGTAATTGCTGCTATCAATAGAACTACTGCTATTGCTATAATTATAATGGTTTTCTTACTCTTATAATTAATTCTTGCTTTCAATTTTTTTACCCCCATTTTTTAAATTATATAATTTGTCTTGCTTTAGTTATCAATCTATTTTTGTGTCCATTTGTACATGTGATTAGTGTTATCTCTCTTGTTGTTGGATCTACACTGTTTGCACATGTTACATCACTTGGATCTATTGAATATATTTTAAATATTTTATATTCAATTGTTTCGTTTTTTAAATTGGTTAACTTAATTGTATCTCCAATTTTCAAATGGCTAGTTTTTCCAAACATTGTTCCATCTCTATTATTGTGTCCTGCCACGCAATAGTTTCCTATCTCATTTGCTTGTGGTCCACTAAATTTTGTAACAGAGATTTTCATTGTTTCTTCATTGGTTTCATTTATTATTGGATATTTAATATTTATTTCCGGAATTTCTATTATTCCTTCTATTTTATATCCCTTATATTCTACATCTAGTATTTCATTTTCGTTGTTTAAAGATTGATTGCTTAGTTCTTCTTCCATAGTTGTTAATGTTTTTGATATTTCTTTTTCGTTCAGATAGTTCTTGCCATATCTAATGATTATCATTCCTATAACTACTATTAAAGCAATAACTAAAATTGTTATTATCAAATTACAAATTTTATTTTTCATAATTATTTGTTCTCATCTTTTTTGTTTGTTCTTTTAATTATTGCTACTATGACTAAAGCTAAAACTATAATTCCTAATGTGATAAATAGTATTGTTCCACTATCAAATGTAACTGGTAGTTTAACTATTTCTTCAACAGTGGTTTGATCCACACCTTCTTCTGGTGTATAATCACATACTAAGAATTTTGCATCTACTACATATGTGTTTGGATCTGTTTCTTCTTTAAGATAAACTATATATTTGTCATCTTTTCTTGCTTCTTCTGGTTGTAGAATTTCGTTATTCTCTACTAATTTCCATCCTCTTGCGTCTGGCATTAATTGTTGATATAAGTCATAGAATTTTTTGCTTAAACTTAGGCTCTCGTATGTTCCTGTTATTTCTGTTTTTAATTGCTCTGCTAAGTTAAATAGTTCTGTTGCTTCTGCATTTTCTGCATCTACTGGAATTAATTGATAGTAATATTTTGCATCTTGTTTTGGTTCGTCTATTACAACTTTTCCTACTGTTATTGTTGTTTTTACTTCATCAATCATTTCTTCTTTTTGATTTTTTTGTGTTGTATCAACTTTAATTCTTTTTGTTGTGTTGTTTATAACTTCAATCATATCATCATTTAAAGCTTTGCTCAAATCTATTTTGTCTGCTGTCACAAGCATTTCATCGTTTAGATTTCTAATCCATAAATATGTAGATTTTGTTACATCATTAAAGTATGTATCTTTTAACGCTTGATTTACATATGCTATGTTTAAAGCTCCTTCTGATGTTGAGTCTTTTGCCGAACTCTTGAAAACTAAGTTTTCTACATTTTCAGCTGAATCATTTGAAAAAGCAAATTCAAATTCGTTATTGCAAATGTCTTTGTAATAAATTAAATAACCCTCTGCTTTTTCCAAAATCACATTATCTTTAGTGTCTGCCATTACAGGCAATTGAAAAATTGCTGCTAGCATTAATACTATAATTGTTAATGCTAAAAGTTTGGTTTGTTTTAGTTTTTTCATGGTTTCCCCTTTCTAAAATTTTTTTACTAGATGTCTGTTTTTCTTAATATTACATATTATTCCAATCTTTAAAAAATACTCCTAATTTTGAAAAATATGTTTCAGACAAAATACGGTTCTATGATATCACAAATTTCCTTAATTTTCAAGTTAAATTTACATAATTTTCTATTTTTATATGGATTTTTTTCGACAATTATCGGTTTTTGGTTGACTTTTTGTCTTACTATGTTATAATTTAGGTATAAAACAAAGGAAGGATTCCAGTTATGGTTGATTTATCAAATAAAATCGAGGCTGATTTAGAATCTAAAACACCAAATATTTTAGAAGAAAATGCTAATAATGACACACAAGAAAATAATTCTAATCAGGATAATTTAATAGATAATAAAAATGATTTGCAGATTGTAGATAATGTTTCTTTAGAAAATACTGAAAATGTAGAAGAATCTCCTATTGAAACAGAAAATCAAAATCCAGAAGTTGCAAATTGTTTAGCTTTGACTGTGAAAAAAGATTATAATTTATCAATTGTAAAGAATGTTGTTGTTAAGGCTTTTAGAAATGCGTGGAAAATTGCACTTTCTATATTCACTCTTAACTTTTTGAAATTCTTTTTATAAAAATATTCACCCAAGAAGGATACCCCTCTTGGGTGTGTTTTAATTAGTTTTGTTTTTAGTTGTTTTTCTTTGTATAAATTCTATCAGTTTATTCCATAAACTATATAACTTATTTTTATATACTACTGCTAAGGTATTTCTAGATTGATTCCTATTTACCTCTATATATTTTTTTAGGTATTTCTCGTTCATTTCACTCTTAAAATTTATGAACTTATCTTCTTCGTTTGGTGTATCTAATAATCTTCCAACCATTTCTTCGTAATCTTCTAATTTTTTTACTTGTTCATCTACTTCTTGTGGAGTAGTTAGTCTTTTGTACATTTTTGTGAAGTATGTTGTATAGATTAATTCTTGTGTTTGCATATATATGTCTATTATTTTATTTTCATCTCTCTCAGCTTTGTTGTTTTCCTCTAAGATTACGTCAAAATTCTTTACTATTTTTTCTGTGTTTTCTTCAAACGTGTTATATAGCTCATTTTCAAACTTGTCCGTGCTACTTATACAACTCTCTACTGCTTCTTTGTTCCCCATTAAAAATAAAATTTGTGCTATTAGACTTGTCATATATTTATAATAATTTTCACTGTTTGTGCAAATTGTTATTTTTTCATTATTGGTTCTATGTAGAGTTCCTCCTAATGCTTTTGCTGTTATGTATTGAACTATTGCTTCGTTTATTCCTAATGCAAATATTTTAAATTCTTGGAATTGACATATTCCAGCTCTATTTTCTTTTTTGCTTATTTTCCCAAAGTTCTGCAAGTAGTGTATATTTTCGTGTATTAGATAAGCATCTATATTTGATAAATCTTTTTTCTCATCTATGTATATTGTGTTATTCTTATAATAATAAAACACTCCTCTAAACTTTTGGTCCACATTTGCATAATACATATCACAGTTGAACATTCTCATATATAACTCGTTGTAGCAATCTGATAGCTCTTTTATATTTGTTGCTAATTTATCTGCTATACTTTTTGCTATATAATTCTTCTCTTCTATCTTTACTTTGTCTAGCGGAATTATTCCAATTTTTTCTAAGTCTTTCGATATATTCATTTAATTTTCTCCAAAATACTATAATACATTTTTATTATACATTATTTGGTATGTTTTTTTGTTACATTTATATTAAGTTTTTATTTCATTTCTGTAACAAAAAAATTAAAGCTTTGGATTTTACTCCAAAGCTCTATTTTTATTTTGCGTAATCTACTACCCTTGTTTCTCTAATGATGTTTACTTTTATTTGTCCAGGGTATTCCATTTCTTCTTCAACTTTCTTTGCTACATCTCTTGCAAGTATTGTCATATCTGCATCTGTAATTTGTTCTGGTTTTACTATAATTCTAACCTCACGACCAGCTTGTATAGCAAAAGATTTTTCAACTCCCTTAAATGAGCTTGCAACCTCTTCTAGTTTTTCAAGTCGTTTGATATAGTTTTCAAGTGTTTCTCTTCTAGCTCCTGGTCTTGAAGCTGATATAGCATCTGCTGCTGCAACTAATACAGCTTCTACGGTTTGTGGTTCTATATCTCCATGGTGTGCTTCTACCGCATTTATTACTAATGGGTTTTCTTTATATTTCTTTAATATATCTACACCAATTTGTACGTGAGTTCCTTCTATATCGTGGTCTAACGCTTTTCCTATATCATGTAAAAGTCCAGCTCTTCTTGCAAGTTTTGGATCTAGTCCTAATTCATCTGCCATTATTCTTGCCAAGTTAGAAACTTCTATTGAATGATTTAACACATTTTGACCATAGCTTGTCCTATATTTTAGTTTTCCAAGCAAGTTGATTAGGTCTGGATGAAGTCCTATTACGCCTGTTTCCATACAAGCTCTTTCTCCTTCATCTTTGATTGTTTGTGCAACTTCTTCTTTAGCCTTTTCTACCATTTCTTCGATTTTGGCTGGGTGAATTCTTCCATCTTCCATTAATTTTTCTAATGCAATTCTTGCTACTTCTCTTCTTAACGCATCAAATCCTGAAATAACCACAGCCTCTGGTGTGTCGTCTATTATTAAGTCGACTCCTGTCAATGTTTCTAAAGTACGAATATTTCTACCCTCTCTACCAATTATTCTTCCTTTCATTTCTTCATTTGGAAGTGGTACTATTGATACTGTAGTTTCTGCAGTATGGTCTGCCGCGCATTTTTGAATTGCATATCCTATTACCTCTCTAGCTTTTTTTACTGATTCTTCTTTCACTTTCGCTTCCGCTGCTTTTATTAAATTAGCTTTTTCAAAAGTTAATTGTTTGTCCATTTCTGTTAGTAATTGTTGTTTAGCTGTTTCTTTAGATAGTCCTGAAATTTTTTGAAGTTCTTGTATTTGTTTGTCTAGAGCTTCCTCTATTTCTTTCTTTTTGTTCTCAACTTCTTGTTTTCTGTTTTCTACTTCTTTTTCTTTTCTCTCCATTTGTTCTAGTTTGTTTTCAAGATTTTCTTCTTTTTGTAATAGTCTTCTTTCTTGTTGTTGAACCTCGCCTCTTCTTTCTCTAACCTCTTTGTCTAGTTCTTTTCTAGCATTAATAATTTCTTCTTTTGCCTTAAATATTTCTTCTTTTCTTTTATTCTCGGCTTCTTTTTGTGCTAGTTCTATTATCCTTTTAGCTTCGTTTTCTGCACTGCCAACTTTTGATTCTGCGATCTTTTTTCTTATTGCAATACCAACAAAGGTAAAAATAACTGCTGAGACTAGAAAAACGGCGATATTAATTATGATACTTAATTCCATAATTACACCTCTTTCTATTAAATTTTCAATGTGCATAAAAATATATATCTATTATTTTTAATTTTAGCATATATTTTATCTTTATATATTTTATCTTTATTCTTGCAAACTGTCAAGTACTTTTTACTTTAAGCTAACATATTCTTTGTAATTTATGTCTTTTTTCTTGTATTCTTGTGGTTCTAGCCCTACTCTGTCTTTCATGTATAGCAAGATTAATAACATTACAGCAAGGAACGCTACTCCAAATATTATTATTGAGTATTTTATGCTATTGTTATACGAAACTATTGCTGAGCCTAGTGCACATATTATTGTTGTTCCAAGTCCAGCAACCAAGCTATATGCTGAATATACTTTGTTTGCAACTTCCGCATTTGTAAAGTTTGTTACGTATTTTTTCATTAGCACATAGAAGAATCCTGTATCTAAATATCTCACAATATATGAAACAAGTATTACTCCCACAACTATTATATAAGGAAGCGCTGTTACTGATATTAGTCCAGCTATTAAACAAGCTGCTGTGTAAGATATTCCTATTACAGTTAATACTCTCTTTTTGAACTTTTCATGGAATCTGTTTTGTAGTTTAGATGATATTCCCGCAACTACCTGCATGATTGCATAAATAATTCCTGTCGTTGATGCTGATATGGAAATTTCTTCTAATAGTCCCATTTCGTAAGTGTTCATTACTGCTATTATTCCATACATTACACCTGCATATAGCATAAGTGATTTAAGTCTTCTTGATGTAAAGATAAATGAAAATGCTAATTTTAAGTCTTTAAAATATATTTTGTATCTTTTGTGTATGCTTATATTAGTGTCTTCTTGTTTTTCTACGCTTTCTATTTCTTGGAATTTTGTTGCAATAAAGGCCGAAAGCAATAGTATAACTACGCAAATTGCCAATGGAATGTATGGATTTATGTTAAATAAAAATCCTGATGCTACCGCTGAAATTGCTGAAACGTAAAAGTAATTTCCTAGTCCTTTGCCATCTACTTTCGAATAGGTCTTGCTCTTGTTTTCTGATTCTGGTATGGATTTATGTAACATTCCAGATTCTGCTACATCTCTTATGGCAAAGCCTATCCCTGAAAATAGGTTTGTTATTATCAGCCACCAAAGATTCGATGTGAACATAAAAATGATTATCGAAAAGGCATTTATTAAATCTGCTAGTATCAAACTTTTTCTAGTTCCTATTTTGTCTATTATAAATATTCCTGGTATTTGGGCGATTGCTTTAAATATTCCATAAAAAGCAGTTGCCAAAACTATGTCGCTTGCATTAATTTCTTTTACCTGTACTAGAAATAAAAATTTTATTCCATAAAAAAATAGAAGATCATATGTTAACGCCTTATGTATGATAGTTAATTGCATGTTTCGTTTTCTTTTTTCAGATAGTTCTTTTTCTTGTGGATCCATTTTTTCTCCTTTTTATATCTTATTTTGTAATACATCTCAGATTTTTGTCTACTATATTCAATATATAACATACTCATAATAAAAAATCAATATTTACAAAATTTATTTTGTTTTTCTATTGAATTTATTTTGTTTTTGATATATTATATAATAAGATTTTATATGAGCGAAAACAAAGGAGGAAAATATGCCAAGAAAAACAACAAACAAGACAGATATTGTAGAAGAAAAAGTTGTAAAAAAGGTAGCAAAAAGGGAAACAAAAAAAACAGTAACAAAGAAAGAGCCAGCTAAAAAGGTGGCTTCTAAGTCAACTGAAGCAAAAGCTACTAAAAAGGCTACCAAGGCATCAGAACCTAAAACAACTAAAAAATCAACATCTAGCAAAGCAAAGACTACTGCCAAGAAAGCTACTAAGACCGTTAAAAAGACTACTAAGTCTACTACAAAGAAATCCACTTCTAAATCAACCACAAAAAAATCCACATCAAGAGCAAAAAAGATAACTGCAAATTCTAACCTAACAAGAAAAATTGAGATTTTGGAATATTACGATTTGCCTTATAGATATAATCAAACTATTGTCAAGGTACTAGCTCAGACTCCTACCACTTTGTTTGTTTATTGGGATATATCAGATGCTGATAGAGCTCATTATGTAGAAACTTATGGTGAGAACTTTTTTAATGATACAAAGCCTGTTTTGGTAATTCATAATATTACTATGAATTATTCTTATGAAATCGATATTGATGATTTTGCTAATAGTTGGTATTTGCATGTTAATGATTCTAACTGCGAATATTCGGTTGAATTAGGACGTAGGCCTAAATATAATAATGAAGAATTTAATATGCCAAATAGTTATTTGTACGTAACTTCTTCTAATGTTATGGATTCTCCAAATGATCATATTTTGTTTGATAAAAATTTAAAGACAGTTTACTTTAGAGATGTTAAGACAAATATCGTAACTGCAAAACATATTACTTCTATATCATTTCTTCGTAATATGGGAAAAATATATAGTTTATATGATTTGCAAGGTCATTTCAATGAAGATGTATTTATTAACAGTAATGCTTGGAAATTTGATTTAAGAAATCCTTCTTCTTCATCGACTTTTAAATAGAGATTATAAGTGTCAATTTACGACACTTATTCTTTATCAATTTTTTTGCAAGGAGATTATTTTATTATGAAACAATACCCAAAGGGCTATGTATGTTTTGTGTTGCATGCGCATTTGCCTTTTATATATCATCCTGAGAGTGAAGATTATTTGGAGGAGCAATGGCTTTTTGAAGCAATTTCAGAAACCTATATTCCCCTACTTTCAAATTTTAAGAAATTAGAAAACGAGCATGTGGATTTTAGAATTACTATGTCTATGACTCCACCTTTATTAAATATGCTTGATAACGAATTATTGCAAGAAAGGTACATTAAGTATTTGTTAAGTCATATCGAGCTTGCTCAAAAGGAGATTGTCAGAAACGCTGATAATCCAGCTCTTAAAAATTTAGCTCAATATTATGTTGATAGATATTCTAATGATTTGCATATGTTTAGAGATGTTTATGAATGCAATCTTATTAATGCTTTTAAGTATTTTCAAGATATTGGTGTTTTGGAGATTATTACTTGTGGTGCCACACACGGATATTTCCCTATTCTATATGTTAATGAAAAAACTGTTAAAGCTCAAATTGCAGTTGGTGTAAATTGTTATGAGAAGTATTTTGGAAAGAAACCTAGAGGAATTTGGCTTCCTGAATGTGGTTATATTCCCGAAGCTGATAAGTATTTAAAAGAGTTTGGAATTGAATATATCCTTACTGAGACTCATGGAATTTTATATGCTAATCCTATTCCTGTTTATGGGACTTTGGCTCCAATTGTTTCTCCTGAAGGAATTGTTGCTTTTGGTCGAGATGTTGAATCTTCTCGACAAGTTTGGAGCTCTATTAATGGTTATCCAGGAGATTTTAATTATAGAGAATGGTATAGAGATATTGGTTATGATGCTCCATATGATTATATTAAGCCTTATATTGCTTGTAATGGTGCAAGAGTTCCTACCGGTATTAAGTATTATCGTATTACTGGTAAGAATTGTGAGAAGGATTATTATAATGTGCAATGGGCTCAAGATTCTGTTGAGAAGCAAGCTGGTCATTTCTTTGATTCTAGGCAAAAACAAATTACTGAAGTAGCTAATTTCACACAAAATCCACCTATTATTTTATGTCCATATGATGCTGAATTGTATGGTCATTGGTGGTATGAAGGTCCAGACTGGCTTTATACTTTATTTAAGAAAATTTATTACGATAAATGTGATTTTGATTTAATCACTCCTAGCGAATATATTGATAAGTATCCTCAAATGCAGATTGCTACTCCTTGTAGATCTAGCTGGGGTGCAAATGGTTATAGTGAAGTTTGGCTTAACCAAACTAACGATTATGTTCACAGACATTTACACGCTGCTGGAGATAAGATGGTAGAACTTGCTAATTTGTATCCGAACGAGCCTGTTGATTCGTTACGAGGAAAAGCTTTGAATCAATGTGCTAGAGAACTTTTACTTATGCAAAGCAGTGATTGGCTATTTATTATTACTAATGGCACAATGGTTGACTATGCTAAGAAAAGAATTAAAGAACATGTTGGAAGATTTACTAAATTGTATTTGCAGATTAAAAAAGATAAGATTGATGAGAAATTTTTGGATTCAATTAGTCAAATTGATTGCATCTTCCCTGAAATCGATTATAATATTTATAGATAAATCAAGCTGTTGGTGTTTTACCAACAGTTTTTTTGTGTCATTTTAAATTCTTTAGAATATTATGGTATATCAAATGTATTTTGGCTAATACTAATGTTATATTAAATTTGGAGGAAATGTTCTGTAATGGTATCATTATGTATTAAGACAACTAAAAACGATGTTGCTGATTTTTTAATGCAGAGTCTTGATAGTGTTGATTTGGCTGATGTTCTTTTTGTTCAAAAGGAGTTTTCTAAATATATTAATGTTATTGTGCATTATTTAGGAAATAATATTCCTGTTTTTTATAATGTAATCGCAAAACTTTTGACTGATTGTATTATTGCAAATTATGAAAGCTCTATTGTTTATAATTTGCTTGTTTTTAATTATTTTTATTTTTCCAATGATGATATTAATACAATTAAACATATTTGCTGTGACACTTTAAAAGACAATACTCCTTTGAACAACAGTTGCACTATGAACGAACTTCTTGATAGAAAGGTATTGTTATCAAATGATGTTTTGAAATATGTTTCCTATAATAAGTCTTTGGTTCTTGATGGTTTTGTTAATTTTAGAATTAGAGATTATATAGATTGTTTAGATAATATCGTGGATTTTTCGGTTAGTCAGTTTATCATAAATAGAGAATATGCAGAGTTTATTGATTTGCTAAGAATGTATATTGATTCAAGAGAGCCTGAAGCTGAAATTGTACATTTGATTTACTTAAGTGGTGAGTCTATTTTGTTAGATAAAAATAAAAATGTTATTTCTCTATCAAAAGAAAGCATGGATTCTAGATATTTATCTGATATTAGTTTTTCTTCTAATGACTATGCTTTGAATTCTTTGCTAGCACTGCTTCCCAGAAGGATTATTATTCATCTTATTGGCCCTTCTGACGATTTTATAGATACTATTAAGTTGATTTTTGAAAATAGAGTTTCTGTTTGTGAAGATTGTAATATATGTCAGACTTATAAGATTATGCAAGCAAAGAACAGTTCAAAATAACAAAATTTAATATAGCAAAGAGAAATGTTATAATTAAAATAATTGACAATAACAAATCCGAATGAAAAAGGAATTCTATATTTATTTTGAGTATAAAACTTGTGTGGAGACCGACAAGGTAGCAAATGTAAGAAAATCAGCAATGCCTTGCTGGTTTTCTTTATACATTTGGTTCGCAGTTGGGATTTGTACGCTAAAATAAATATACATTCCTTTTATAAAATCGTTTTTATGTTGTAGTTTGTTATTTTGAATTTTTTATATTTTTGCATTAAATGTATAGACATTTTCATATCCTTCTTGTAGCAATATTTCTTTTGCCATTCTACTTCTTTTTCCTGTTTTACAATATAACAAAATCACTTCATCCGGATCTATAATTTCATTTTTGATATTGTCCATCTCGTATAAAGGTATATTTATGGCTCCTCTGACGTGTTTTGATTTATATTCTTCTGGATTTCTTACGTCTATTATTATTCCATCATGTCTTTTGTAAATAGATATTGCTTCTTCATATGAAAGGTCACTTCTGTCTATTCTAAAAAAACTACACAGCTTTTTAAACATATAAATTCCCCCTTTTGTAACAAAAAAATGTTACTAATAATATATTCTATTATTAGTAACTAATTTTTGTTATTTTTGTTGTTCTTTATTTTTTTCTATTTTGTTTAAATAAACTATGTTTAGCATTATTGATGCAATGTATATTAATATTTCAATTACTACTGTTAACCTATTTACTGGTATTCTTGTTACTGCATAGAAGCCTGCAAGTATTGCTTGTGGTGCAACCATGTTCATTAATGTGTTGTATAGCACTTGCCAAATTTCTAGTTTTCTGAATGCTATCATTACATATACTATTGTAATAACACTTACTATTGCAACTGGTACAATGTATGGTTTTACTATGTCTCTTAGCCTTACGTTTGATTGTCTTGTAACTAGTACGTTTGAAAGTTCATTGCTTATCTCGTACTTTTCGTTTATTTTGTCGTTTAATGTTTTTATTTGTTCTTCCGAAGCTTCTTTTACTGTTATTTGAACCATATCTTTGTATAGTTCTACATATTGGATTTGTGTATTTTGTTTTTCAAATACTTCGTTTGTTATCGCTTTTATGTCTTTTAAATCAAATTCTTTTCCTATTTTAATGCTTATTTGTGTTGTCTCTGAATATTTTGTACCTACGTTAAATCCTATTGTTGTTACTATTATCACACCAGCAATTATTAGGCACATTAATACTATTTGAATTATTTTTTTCATTTTAGTTTCCTTTCCAATTTCATATATTTATTTCTTTTTGGTTATATAAAATTTTGTAGCTAATATTATTGCATTATATACTATCATTAGTAATATTGCCCAGAATAGTACCATACCAATGCTTGCTATTTGCTCCCATTTTATTAATGCAAATATTACTGACATTATTAGTATTGGTGCTATTGTTTTTGCTGAGTTGCTCATTACATTGTTTACATTTTTGTTGACTGTTGCTTCGTCTGTGTCTTTGTTGTATTGTTTTATTACTAGCATTGTAATTACGTATTCAATTATTGTTGCTATTGCAATTCCTGCAATTCCTGTTATTGTAAGTGTAACTTTTCCATATCTTATTGCTAATAGTAATAGTGCTAAGAAACCTACATTTGCTAATGCTCCTAATATTCCATTTGCTTTGTATTTGATTATCATATATATTAACATTATAGCAAATATTGAAGCTAATACTATTGTTGCTATTTTTAATGTATTTTCTGTTATATCTGAATATTCAAATCTGTTAATATCTACACTATATTTTATCGGTAAAGGTTCTGTGTTTAGGAATACGCTTATGTTTGATGCTTGTTTTAGATAGTTTTGAATATCTGTTGCGTTTGTTGTTGTTCCCAATGGTATTTGCATTATTCCATCTGTCATTTCTTCTCCAAAGTATGTTGTCATTATTGTTTGGTCATCTATTGACATTTTTACTTTTTTGGTTGTGTCATTGCCTTCACTATCTGTTGATTTTATATATGTTTTTGATACTTCTTGTAATTTTGAACTACCTTCTTTGTTGAATTCTATTACTAGATATACTGTTGTTCCAGCTGAGCTTGTACCATATTGTATACTTGCTTTTTTTAGGCTATTGTTGTCTAATAATACTTCACTTGTTTCGTCATCTGTCATTGTAAATTTTCCTTGCATTCCGGTATATTCCACAAAGTAATCTGTTGTTGCATCTTCTGGTATTTCTATGTCTATTGCTCCAGTTGCATCGTCTAACCTTACTAGATAATCACTTATTTCCAAGAATTTAAGTCTTTCTTCTATTATTTCTTTTGATTTAATATAATTATCATAAGTAAGCATGTCCTCTGCATTTGTGTCATCTACTTTTGCAACTATGTGTCTTGCTCCATATAAATCCATACCTAATTCATAGTCTGGAATTATATTTTTCATAGCATTTTGTTCTAGTTTAAAAATTCCTACAAATGATCCAAGCGATACTAACATTATAATTATTATTGTTAAGATTCTTCCTAATATTTTTAGTGATATTTTGCTGTTTTGTTTCTTTTTCTTTGTTTTCAATTTATTTTCCTCCATTTTTTACATTAATTTTATATCGTTAATAAGTAGTTCAAACCATATATTTAAAAATTTTGCTGCATATTTACTCATCATTGTTCTATCTAAGAATATTTCAAAATAATCTAGTACAGAGCATATCTTTCTGTCTACTGTCAAACTTAATGTTACTTTTCTTTCTTCTGTGTTCATTATAAAGTCTGCATTTGTAACCGCATAGTTTACTTTATCATGTTTATCGAATGTAGACATGTTTTGGTTTCGCACTCTGTCTCTATGAACATCTGACTTGTCTGCTAATATCAATGCGGCCGATATGTCACTAACAGCTGTTCCTGTTGCTTCGTCATGGTTTCCTATTGCCATCATTATCTCCGCTCTGTCTTCCATGTCCATTCCCATTTCTTTTAGAATTTGATATGCTAGTATTGCTCCAGAGTGTGCATGATCTGTTCTATTTACAGCATTTCCTATATCATGCATATAGCCTGCTATTCTTGCTAATTCTATTCTGTGTTCATCATAACCTAAGTTTTTTAATACTTCTGCTGCTCTATTTGACACAATGTTTATGTGTCTCATTGAATGTTCTGTATATCCTAATACATCCAATTGTTTTTGAGAAGTTAATATTAAATTGTTTATTTCACTATTATTTTTCACGTCTTCAAATGTTACCATATTTCCCTCCGTACCGCTTAATTTTACTCTATTTGCAATAAAATATCAACTGTTTTGTAGGATTTTTAGAAAATTTTATCTATTTTTTATATTGACTCCTATTATGCCACCTAACATTCCAGCTATTATTGCAGATGCTATTAATATTATGCTATTTATAGTTATTTCAAAATTTCCTTTTGCTATACTTGATATTATATAAATTGTTAATATATATATTAATCCAACTAATGTTCCATTGATTATTCCCTTTTTTTCTATTTTGGATACACTTATTATACTTCCTGCCAGTATGCTTATTGCTGTTACTGCTGTTATAACTGGTATCATTGTTTTTTCCGGTATGTTAGTATACGCTAATATTAGAGAAAATATCAATAAGCATATAATTGTTAATATAATCGACAACATGCTTCCTTTTATTATTCTTACAAAATTGCTATCTTCTTTTGTCTTTCTCTCACTTACCATGTTTTTGGTTATATCTTTTACATTCATATAAAAACCTCCAATTATAATTAATATAATACATATATATTATAATTGAAGGTTTTTTATGTTTGTTTTATTATTTATTTTTTGGTTCATTTTTATCTTTGTTTATTTCTTCTTTATCGTCTTCCCATTTTCTTGTATCTAAACCTGCAATCGCCCACTTTTCTATTGATACTTTTTGCATTGTTGGGTTTACTTTTAGTATAACTCTGTCCTCTAATACTTCATCTACAATTCCAGTTAGTCCTGCATATGTGATTATTTTATCGTCTTTTTTTATTTCTGATTGCATTTTTTTAGTTTCTTTTTCTTGGCTTTTTCTTTGAGTCTCTGCTATATAGAAAATTACTAATATAATTATTATTGTTACTATAAATTTAACGTATTCCATATTCTCCCTCTTTTTATTAATTTGCTGAGTTTTGACTATTACTTGTCTGGTTATTATTTTCACTGTTTTCTGTATTTGTCTGTTGATTTGTTGTCGTATTTTCATTGTTTGCATTTGAATTACTTGGATTATTGTTATTTTCTTCGTTTATTGGTTGTACTCCAACAGCTGTTTTTATATAGTTTATAACATGCATTCTATTTCCTTGGTATGTTAGATAATATTCTTTGTTTCCACCTGATATTATAGAATATACATTATCAACTGCCACCTCAATTAACATTTTTCCTGTTTTTTTATAATAATCCGGACCAAATATTCCGTATAATTTATCTTTGCATACTACTATTGCTTCATATTCTGGAATTAATAGAACACTATTTATTGATGTATCTTTGCTATTTATTATATTGCATCCCAAAGAATCATATTCTACTGGCATTACAGAGTTTCCATTTACATCTAATAATCCCCATTTTTGGTCTTTTTTGACTGGTATATATTTATTGTATAACAGATAGTCGTTTTCGATGTCATCTTCAGCAAAACTTCGAGCATCCTCTAGTCCTATACTGTCATATTCTAAATATACTACAATCTGACCTTTTTTGTTTACTATTCCATACTTGTTATCTTTTGATACTATATAAAGTCCTGTTTCTTCATTTATTAAATTTATGCTATTATATAAAGGTTCTATTCTTGTTTGTGCATTTGAATCTATTATTCCAACTTTTCCATCATCTGTTACTACCAAGAATTCTTGTGAACTTTCTATAAAGGTTATTTTTCTATACTTTTTACCTATTATTGTTTCTCCTGTGACTTTATTAACTCCAAGTTTTCCTGTTTCATTTTGTACTAGTATCATGTCATATAGTACGGCTTTTTTGTTTTCGTAGCTTAAATCATCGATTTTAACTGCATCTGCTGTTTTGCTTGTATACCTTTCTAATAAATATTGTAGTGTATATATTTTTATAGTATTGTTCGAGCTATTATATGAAGCAACAAAGTTAAATCCTTTTTCTGCTCCTTCCAGTGTTGTGTATAGTTCTCCATCTATTTGTTTTACTGGTTTTTTTAATGTGAAGTACTCATAGTCACTTTTATATGAAGAATCTGTTTTATCTATTAATTTTTTATACATTGTGTTTGAACCTAATATATATGATGCTGTTTCATAATTGTTATCTACATAGCATTTTGACGTATCCTCATCAAATCTATGTTTATATTCTCCATTATTTTTTGTGTAACCTAACTTTTTAGCTAGTCCACTTATTGAAACATATACATCATCATCTTCTATTGAAAATAGTGAAACTGATGAACTTGCATTTTTTTCATCTATATATACTTTTAATTCTTTATTTTTTAGATAATATATTGTACAAACTATTCCTATTGCTAAAAATAATAATATTACCATCAGTATTATTATTATTTTGATTATTTTTTTGTCATTTACTTTGTTGTTTCTAAATTGGTTTTCTCCATATAAATCCATCTATTTTTCCCCCTACTTTTCTATTCTTTAGTATAGCCATATTGTTTGTAGAATTCTGTTTTAAAGTTTAAAAGATTATCATTCTCTATTTCTATTCTAACTCTTTCCATTAATTTAGTCAAGAAATATAAATTGTGATATGATATTAATCTAGTTCCCATTATTTCCTTTGTTTTTACTAAGTGTCTTATATATGCTCTTGTATAGTTTTTACATGTATAGCAATCACACTTTGGATCTAGAGGTGTAAAATCTCTTTCATATGTTGCATTTCTTATAACTACTTTTCCATCCCAAGTCATAGCGGTTCCATTTCTTGCTATTCTAGTTGGTAATACGCAATCACACATGTCTATTCCTGCTAGTGTTGCTTCTATTAAGTAGTCCGGTGTTCCCACTCCCATTAGATATCGTGGCTTGTCCGCAGGCATTAGTGGAGCTGTATATTTAAGCATTTTTAGGTACTCTTCTTTTGGCTCTCCTACACTTATTCCTCCTATCGCATATCCTGGAAAGTCTAATTTTATTAAGTCTTCTGCTGATTGTTTCCTTAAATCCTCATAGAATCCACCTTGGATTATTCCAAATAGTCCTTGCTTTTCTTCATGTCCTTCGTGTGCTTTTTTACACCTAATAGCCCACCTAGTTGTTCTTTCCATTGAGTTTTTTGTATATTCATATGTTGATGGATATGGACAACATTCGTCAAAAGACATTATTATATCTGCACCTAAGTTTTCCTCTATTTTCATGACTTTTTCTGGTGTGAAAAAGTGTTTACTTCCGTCAAGGTGTGATTTAAATTCTACTCCATCTTCCGATATTGTTCTTAAATCGCTCAAACTAAAAACCTGAAATCCCCCACAGTCTGTTAGGATTGGTCTATCCCAATTCATAAATTTATGCAGGCCTCCAACTTCTTTTACTAGTTCATCTCCTGGTCTTAGATACAAATGATATGTGTTTGATAATATTATTTGTGCTCCTAGTTCTTTTAATTCTTCTGGTGATATTGATTTTACAGTTGCTTGTGTTCCAACTGGCATAAATACAGGAGTTTGTATATCTCCGTGCGGAGTATGCACAATTCCTCTTCTTGCTCCTGTATTTTTATCTATATGTAATAGTTCGTATGTTATTGCTGTTTTTGACATCTCTTTTTCCTTGTCTTTATATTTAGGTTTACGGTAACCTAGTAACCTTTTTTAGTATATGAACATTGCATCTCCAAAAGAGAAAAATCTGTATTTTTCTTTTACTGCTTCATTGTATGCATTCAGTATGTTTTCTCTTCCAGCTAGCGCTGATACAAGCATTAGCAATGTTGATTCTGGTAAATGGAAATTTGTTATTAGTCCATCTATGCATCTGAATTTGTAACCTGGATATATGTATATTCCTGTGTCTCCTTCACATTCTTTTACATATCCTTTCTCGTCTGCGATTGTTTCTAGTGTTCTACATGATGTTGTTCCAACTGCAATTACTCTGTGTCCTTCTTTTTTTGCATTGTTTATTTTTTCTACGTCTTCTTGTTTTATATAATAATGTTCTGTATGCATATGGTGTTCTTCTATATTTTCTTCTTTTACTGGTCTAAAAGTTCCTATTCCAACATGTAGAGTTACATTTGCTATTTGTATTCCTTTTTCTTTTATCTTTTTTAGTAAATCATTTGTAAAGTGTAATCCTGCTGTTGGAGCTGCAGCCGATCCCTTATACTTTGCATATACTGTTTGATATCTGTTGTTATCTTTTAAGCTTTCATGTATGTATGGTGGAAGTGGCATCAAACCAATTTGATCTAATATTTCGTTAAATATTCCAGTATATTCAAATTTAACTTTCCTTGTTCCATCTTTTAGAGTCTCTAATATTTCTGCTTTTAATAATCCATCTCCAAATACAACCTTTGCCCCTGCATGTAATTTATTTCCTGGTCTGACCATCGCTTCCCATATGTCACCTTGTATATTTTTTAATAATACAAATTCTACATTTGCTCCAGTTTCCTTTGTCCCATATAGCCTTGCTGGTATAACTTTCGTATTGTTTCTAACTATGCAGTCTCCTGGTTCTAGATAGTCTATTATATCTTTAAATATTTTATGTTGTATTTCTCCTGTGTTTTTATCTAATAGCATTAGTCTTGATTCGTCTCTTTTTTGTATAGGTGTTTGAGCTATTAGTTCTTCTGGTAAGTTGTAATTAAAATCTGTCAATTTCATTTTTATTTTGTTGCTCCTTCAACGTTATATACTAATTTTTTACTTTTAAATATGAATTTTATTTTTTCTATGATACTATTTACTTCTTCTATGATATTATGAGGCTCATCTAAAAGATCTAGTTGATAAGAGTACTCGAAATCACTTCTTTTAGCCGGTTTTAATTTATATATTTCCGCTGGTAAGCCTATATATTCTCCATTGCTTTTTATGTTTCTATTCATGTAATCCATATACCATTTTCTTTGTCCATCATGCATGTCATCTTTGTACCCATACTTTTCATAATCATGTAATGCCGGAACTGTGTTTCCATATTCTTCTGCATTTCTTTCTAGTGTATGTAAAAATTCATGTAAAAATACTTCTTCTGGAAATGTATTTCTACTAGAATATTGATACTCTAACGGAGTTATTCTTATGTTTGAATAACCTTTTCCTAGAAATATCATATTTCCTAATCCTATCCATTCTGATATTGAATCATCTCTTGTAAGTTCACTTTCCAAAGGTAGGTTTGTGCATATAAAAACGTGATCAAAATCTTTTTTTAGTACTTCTGATACCAATAGTTTATATGCATCTGCCTCACTTATATAGTAACCATTTACATCATCGTATGACAATGTCGTTAGTGGCTTATCTATCTCAATAATTTCATAGCTAATATTTATTTGATTATTAGACATTTCTTTTATTGATTTTTCTAATCTAGTCATATCTCTTCTTATTGTTGCTTTCTCATCTTCGCTTAGAGATACCTTTATTTCTTCGTTGTTTATTATTACGTCTGCGTTGTTAAGCAAAAAACATCCAAAGTTCCATGTTGTACTACCATCCGAAACGCCTTTTTCTATTTTTATATCTGAAAACCATGCTGTCCCTGATGCTTCAGTTAGGTTGCCACCTAATCTAAATCCTATTTCTACTTTATTTTCTTTTTTTGAATTGAAGAGAAATTCCACTTGTGTCCAATCTTTATCTCCCGTCAAAACTGCTGAATGTTCTTCTGTATTATTTAGACATATTTGCGCTCCTGATAGTGTTTTGCCAGTTTTTCCTTGTACATTCTCTGTTTTTATTTTGCAACTTATTCTATATGGCGTATTTGGCGTAACTTCTATTTTTCTATAAAACATAGCATCATTAAATTCTTTGTTCTCTATTTTATAACTTCTTTTTTTTGAACACTTAATTTTTGAGTCTCTGGAAAATGTTGTTTTTCCAGTTTCTTTCACTCCTTTTACAAAATAGTTATAATCATAATTCTTATATATAATAACCGCTACAATTAGTATTACTATCGTGATTATGTTGGATATTATATTCCTTATTTTCACTTTATTATTCATATTTTCCCCTATTTATCTTTTCGTTTTTTCTAAGCTGTTCCTATGTTTTTTCTAGGTGTTCTTCTTGCTGTTTTTATTTTTTTTGGTATTTCTCTATTATTGTTAATAATTATTTTTGGAGCTTCCCCATTTTCTACTGTTTCTTTTGTTATAATGCATTTCTCAATTTTTGGATTTGAAGGAATTTCGTACATTATGTCTCTCATAATGTCTTCAATTATTGCCCTTAATCCTCTAGCGCCTGTTTTTCTTTCTATTGCTTTGTCTACTATTGACTCTAACGCTTCTTTTTCAAAATCTAATTCCACATTGTCATACTTAAATAATTTTTTGTACTGCTTTACTAGTGAATTTTTAGGTTCTGTTATTATTTTTATTAAAGATTCTCTATCAAGTTCTCTCAATGTTGTTACTATTGGTAGTCTTCCAACAAATTCTGGTATCAATCCAAATTTTAATAAGTCTTGTGGTAATAATTGATCAAATATTGCATATTTATCTTGCTCTTTTTGAGTAGTGATTGTTGCTCCAAAACCTATTGTCTTTTTTTCTACTCTTTCTTTTATTATTTTTTCAAGCCCATCAAATGCTCCTCCACATATGAATAATATGTTTTGAGTATTTATTTGAATAAAGTCTTGATGTGGATGTTTTCTTCCTCCTTGCGGTGGAACTGATGCAACTGTTCCTTCTACTATTTTTAATAATGCTTGTTGTACACCTTCTCCACTTACATCCCTTGTAATAGATGGATTTTCTGATTTTCTTGATATTTTGTCTATTTCATCGATGTATATAATTCCTTTTTGTGCTTTTTCTACATCATAATCTGCTGCTTGAATTAGTTTTAGTAAGATGTTTTCAACATCTTCTCCAACATATCCAGCTTCTGTTAATGTTGTTGCATCTGCTATTGCAAATGGAACTTCAAGTATTCTTGCAAGAGTTTGAGCAAGTAATGTTTTTCCACATCCAGTTGGTCCTAATAAAAGAATATTACTTTTTTGTATTTCTACATCATCTTTTTCTGATATGTTTTTTTCACTATTAATTCTTTTATAATGGTTGTATACCGCAACCGCCAAAGTTTTTTTTGCGTCTTCTTGGCCTATTACATATTCATCTAATATCTTTTTTATTTCTTCTGGCTTTGGTAATTCTGCCACTCCTTCTGTTTCGTATGCAAGTTCACTATCTTCATATAAATCGTTTTCTATTATGTTTGAGCAAACTTTAACACACTCATCACAAATATATACTCCTGGTCCAGCTATTATTCTTTCGACATCATCTTGCATCTTTCCACAAAATGAACATCTTACAGCTCTTCCTTTTTCATTTCTTTGCATAAATGTATTCTCCTTCAATTTTATAATTTAGTTTCTTTTCTCTAGTATTCCGTCTATTAGTCCATATTCTAGTGCTTGTTGTGCAGTCATGTAGTTATCTCTTTCAGTATCTCTATTGATTACCTCTATTGGTTGACCTGTTCTTTCACTTAATAGTTTATTTAGTTTTTCTCTTGTTTTTACCATATGGTCTGCATGTATTTTTATTTCTGTCGTTTGTCCAGAAAGTCCGCCACCTCCGATTAATGGTTGGTGTATTAGTATTTCTGAATTTGGTGTTGCAAATCTTTTTCCTTTTTCTCCTGAAGCTAATAGTACTGACCCCATACTTGCAGCCATTCCTACACATATTGTTGATACTGGGCATTTTATATAGTTCATTGTGTCTACTATTGCCATTCCATCTGTTATAGATCCACCTGGTGAGTTTATATATAGATCAATTTCTTTGTCAGGGTCTTCTGATTCTAGGAATAAAAGTTGTGCAACAACTAAGCCTGCTGAAACTGAGTTTACATCTTCTCCTAAAAATATTATTCTATCTTTTAATAATCTTGAGAAAATATCATATGATCTTTCTCCTCTTGCAGATTGCTCTATTACATATGGTACTAAGCTATTCTTTTCTAACATAATTAAATTCCTCCTAATGTTTTATAATACTTTTTTTATATTTTATTTACAACATTTTGATTTGTTGTTTAAAAAGTCAAATAGTTAGTGAGCATACTAATATTTATATAAATATAAATAACCCCCTAACTATTTTGTTTCTTGTTTATTTTATTTTTGCATTTTTTATTATTAATTCTATGGCTTTTTCTGTTTTTATTGTGTTTGCAATATATTCTTTTAAAGATTCATTTTTTGTTAAGTCTTCTTCTTTTCTGCCATAGCTTTTTGCCATCTCTTTAATTTTTTCTGCTATCTCTTCGTCTGTAGCTTCTATTTTTTCTGCCTTGATAATTTCTTCTAATATAAGTCTAGATACGATGTTTCTTTCTGCTTGCTCTTTATAGTTATCTTCTAGGTCTTTTCTTGTTTTATTCATTATATGTAAATATTGTTCTACATTAATTCCTTGATATGCTAATTGTTGTTCTAAGTCTCTTATCATTGCATCTACTTCTGTTTCAATCATTCCTGATGGAATATCAATTTTTGTATTTTTTGCTACTGCTTCTATTGCTGCACTTTCTGTTTCATGTTTTGCTTTATGGTCATTTTCTGCTTGCATTTTTTCTTTAATGCTTTCTTTTAATTGTTGTAAAGTATCAAATTCTGAAACATCTTTTGCAAATTCATCATCTAATTCTGGTAATTTCTTTTCTTTTATTTCATGTAGTTTAACTTTGAATGTTGCATCTTTTCCTGCTAAGTCTTTTGAAAAGTACTCTTCTGGGAATTTTACATTTATATCTTTTTCTTCGTTTATTTTCATTCCAATAACTTGGTCTTCAAATCCTGGTATAAATGTTTTGCTTCCTATTCCTAGTTCATGCTTTTCTGCTTTTCCACCTTCAAATGGTTTTCCATCAACAAAACCTTCGAAATCAATTACTGCTATATCTTTATCTTTTACAGCTCTATCCTCTACTGTTATTGTTCTTGCATTGTGTTCTTGCATATGCTCTAATTCATGTTCAATATCTTTTTCTGTAACAGGATACTCAATTTTCTTTAATTCTATTCCTTTATATTTTCCAAGTTCAACTTCTGGTCTTGTTTGTACTATTGCTGTAAATACTAAGTCTTCTCCTTTTTTCATATTTACTATATCTATATGAGGCTTGCTTACAGCTTCTATTTTATTTTCTTCTATTTCTTTTTCGTACATTGGCGGAACTAATTCATTGAATGCATCTTCATAGAATATTTGATCCCCATACATTCTTTCAACTATATTGAATGGTGCTTTTCCTTTTCTGAATCCTGGAATATTAAAGTATTTTGCACTTTTTCCATATACTTTTAATATTGCTTCATCAAATTTTTTAGCTTCAATTGTAAATTCTAATTTTAATTCGTTTTTGTTTTCTGTTTTCTCTATTTTTATACTCATTTAATTCATGTCCTTTCTGTCTTTACAAATAAATAGCTTAATTATTATATCATATTTTTCAGATATTGCAAGCTTTTTTAGCATATTTCTTTAAGTTTAAAGCCTGTATAATCACAACTCGCCATTATATATTCTACCCCATTAAATATTCCCTCTACGGCATTAACTTGTGTTTTTCCATGTAAGTGTCCGTATATGCATTTTTTTACTTTATATTTTTGTAATATTGCTGCATATTCAGTGTTTGTATTTTCTTTTATTATTGGCGGATAGTGCATGCATACTATTATTTCCTTGTCCTCTCCATATTTTTCTATTCCATCCTTTATAGAGTTTTCCAGCCTCAATAATTCTCTTGCTTTTACCTTTTTATCTTCTTCTGTCTCTGTTGCAATATTCCATCCTCTTGTTCCTGCAATTATTTTGTTCTCATATTCGTAACTATTATTATATATAAAATCTATGTTATTATAATTGTTTTGTTTTAGATAATCTCTCATACTTTTTAGAGTTGTCCACCAATAATCATGGTTTCCTTTTAGTAATAATTTTTTTCCTGGTAGATTTGATAAGTATTCAAAATCTTTATATGTATTTTGCAGTCTTAATTCCCACGAAAAATCTCCTGGCAATAGAACTAGATCTTCGTCAGAAACTTTTTTATTCCAATCTTCCGCTATTCTATTTTCGTAATCGTCCCAACCAAATATATTCATTGGTTTGTCTGTGTTAAACGATAGATGTAAATCTGATATGGCGTATATTGACATTATCTCTCCCCTTTTTATTCTTCTTTAAGACTTAAATTTGGTACAGCATTTAATGTTAAGTCTGATTTTTTTCCCTGTATATATTCATTGTATCCTGCTGCTGCTATCATTGCACCATTGTCAGTACAAAGTTTTAATTCAGGATAATATATTTTTATATTTTTTTCTTGTGCAAGTTCGTCAAACTTCCTTCTTATACAAGTATTAGCTGATACTCCACCCGCTAATACTATTTTGTTTATGCTTGTAAGCTCTATTGCCCTTTGCACTTTTTCTACCAACATATCTGTAACTGTTTCTTGGAAGCTAGCTGCTAAATCTGCTTTGTTTATCTCTGGATTTTTGTGGTTCAAGTTTATTACAGCTGTTTTTATTCCACTAAAGCTAAAGTCTAAATTGTCTAAATGTGCTTTTGGTAATTCTATATTTGGAATTCCTTGTTTTGCTAGATTATCTATTTTAGGTCCTCCCGGATATCCTAGTCCTATAACTCTTGCTACCTTATCAAAAGCTTCTCCTATTGCATCATCTTTTGTCTTTCCAAGTATTCTAAATTTTGTGTAATCTTCAACTAATATTATTTGTGTGTTTCCTCCCGATGTCATTAGGCATAAAAATGGTGGCTCTAATTCTTTGTGCGATATGTAATTTGCAGCAATATGTCCTTCTATATGATTCACTCCTATAAGCTGCTTATTTAGTGCATAGCTAAGAGCTTTTGCATATGATACCCCTACAAGTAGCGCTCCTACTAATCCTGGTCCATACGTACAAGCAATAGCGTCTACCTGATTCATCTCTATCCCTGCTTCTTTAACTGCTTTTTTTGTTACATTTGAAATAGCTTCTACATGATTTCTTGATGCTATTTCTGGAACTACTCCTCCAAATTTTTCGTGTATACTTATTTGTGTGTCTATTACATTTGATAAAACTTCTCTACCATTTTTTACAATAGCAACAGATGTTTCATCACAGCTAGATTCTATTCCCATTATTAATATATCTTTCATTTTTTCCCCTATCCAAACAGACCGAATATTCCTGAAACTAATGCGTATATTCCATTTGATGTTACAGCTATTACTGGATCTATTATATAACTTACTATGTTAGTTATCCATAATACTAAAAATATTATATAGAAAGTATTTTCATTGTTTTTGAACCATGTTTTTGCATTGTATGGTAAGAAATGCATTAGTATCTTTGAGCCATCTAATGGTGGTAATGGTACTAAGTTGAATACTCCTAATCCTATATTAACTTGTATTGCTAATTGAATTGTTAATACTACAAAGAATCCCACTTTTGTAAGTGCAAATCCTGGTGCAAATTTTCCTATTGTATATAATACTATTGTTAATACTATTGCTATTAAAATATTCATTAAAGGTCCTGCAAACGCCACTATTGCTTCTTGAGCAGACATTGATCTTTTTCTGTTGAAGTTAGTAGGATTTATTTCCACAGGTTTTCCCCAACCAAAATGTACAAATATCAGCATAAAAAATCCTATTGGATCTATATGTGCTAACGGATTTAACGTCAGCCTTTTTTGATATCTTGGCGTATCGTCTCCTAATTTATCTGCTGCAAAAGCATGTGCAAATTCATGAAATGTTATTGCTATTATAACTCCTGGTAATGTTAATAACAAAGCAACTAATTCCATAGGATTTCTAGTATAATTTACCACCGAAAACACTACTAGTATTGCTATAATTACATATATTATTCTTTTGTCAATATTAAAATTAAACATATTTCTTCGGTCTCCTTTTTAATGTTTATATTATATAACATAAAGCGAAATATGTAAATATTTTTTAGCGTTTTTATGTTTACTCGTTTGTGAATTTCTTGTAAACTTTTATTATGCTACCTTTTTTCTAAGTTCTTTTGCATGTGATAATGCTATATCTGTAATTTCTCCTGACGATATTCTTGCTATTTCTTGTATTGTTTCTTCTTCTGTTAATAATTTTATTTTCGTGTTTGTTTTATTATTATTTATTTCTTTATATATATAATAATTGTGGTCCCCTTTTGCTGCGATGGTTGCTAAATGTGTAACTATTATTACTTGATGTTGTTTTGCTATTTTTTGTAATTTTATTCCTACTGAATTTGCTGCTTTTCCACTTATTCCTGTGTCGATTTCATCAAATATTAAAACAGGTACTTCATCAATGTCTGATAAAACAGTTTTTATGGCCAACATTATTCTTGATAGTTCTCCACCTGATGCTATTTTGTTTAATTGTTTTTCATCTTCCCCTAGGTTTGTTGTTATTACAAATTCTACATAGCTTTTTCCAAAATTACTAAAGTCTTTTGTTTCAATTATTTTTGCGTTAAACTTAGCGTTTTTCATTTCTAATTCTGTAAGTTCTTGATTTATTTTTAAATTAAGTATTGATGAATTTTGTTTTCTTAATTCTGTAATATTCTCGCAAAGAATATTCATTTTTATCTCTATTTGTGCTATTTCTTTTCTTGTTTGTTTATTTTCGTTTTCTAGGCCTTCTATTCTAGCAATTTCCTCTGCAACTTCGTTTTTATAGTTTATAATGTCTTGTATTGTATTTCCATATTTTCTTTTTAATGCATAAATTTCATCTAGTCTCTCTTCTGTTTCATTTCTTTCTTCCTCATCAAAATATATTTCATCTTTCATGTAATCAATATCTCTTGATAGTTCTTGTACTTCATAATATATATTTTTTAATTCTATTAATTTTTCGTTATATTTATCATCCACTTGATTTATTTTTTCCAATGCTCTTATTGAATCATTTATAGCATCTATTGCTGTTGTTCCCAGATTGTTGCTTACATTATTTAGACTTTCAGCAACTTTTTCCGAATTCATTATTATTTTTCTTTTTGCTTCTAGTTCTTCATCTTCTCCTTGTTTCAAATTTGCATTTTTTATCTCTTTATATTGATATTGTAACAAGTCTAATTTTCTTTGTTTTTCTATTTCACTTCCATAGTTGTTTTTTAACTTTGCTTGTAATTCTTTGTAATGACTAAATAGTTGAGTGTATTGAGCAAGTTGGCTTTCTATTTTTTCTCCTATAAATTTGTCTAAGTATTTTGTATGAAATTCTGTATCCATTAATGTTTGATTGTCATACTGTCCATGTATATCAATTATATTTTTCATAAATAGTTTTAGTTCATTTACTGTTACAAGCCTTCCATTAATTTTGCATAAATTTCTTCCCGAAGTACTTATCTCTCTTGATATTATTATGTTTCCATCTATTGAGTTTGGATTGTCCGGCATATAAAGACATAGTTCAACAAATGACACACTTTCTCCTTTTCGTATCATTTCTTTCGAGAACCTGCCTCCTGCTATTATTCCTAGTGAATCTATTATTAATGTTTTTCCTGCTCCTGTTTCTCCTGTTAATACGTTTAGTCCATTATTTAAATCTATTACTAAGTCATCTATTATCCCTATATTTTTAATGTGTAGTGTTAAAATCATAGCTGCCTCCTTGTACAAATTTTTGTTCGCATATATAGTACTACTTGTTTTTTTGTTTGTCAATACTTTTTACAAATTTTTGTTTGCATTTTATAAACAAATTTCGACACCCTTCATAAAATTATATAAGAAATCTATCCACCAGGACAGGTTTCTTTGCCTCTTTTCGTTTCCCTTGTAATTTATTTTTTCATAAAAAATAAGCTATTAATGAATAATAGCTTTATGTTGGTGACCCCTACGGGAATCGAACCCATGATTCAGCCTTGAGAGGGCTGCGTCTTAACCGCTTGACCAAGGGGCCAATATTTTGTACTTTATTAATATAACATTTTTCTTCAAATTAGTCAATATTTAAAAGCACATTTTTAGTATTTCTTCTAATCTTTGGTCTTGTTTGGTTAAGTACAAGTATCCTATTAAGGCTTCAAATGCTGTTGAGTATCTGTATTCTTCGACCGTTGAATTTTTTGGAAGATGATGGTTTTCTGCATTTCTTCCTCTTCTTACAATATCTTTTTCGTCTTCTGTTAGTTCATCATATATTCTTTTCAATATATTTGCTTGAGCTTCTGCTTTTACATATTTTATTGACTCAATATGTAACATATGTGGCTTTGATTTTTTTGTATTTACTAAATTCATTCTGATAAACAATTCATACACAGCATCTCCCACATATGCCCAAGTAAGTGGCGACATTGTGTTTACTTCTAATATATCTTTTTCTCTGTTTATTATTTCTATCATTTTTTACCTTTCTACTTTTTCTAGCGTAATTCTTCCTAAATTTCCGCTTCTAAAATCGTCTAATATTATTTTTGACACTTTATTTAAATCTATTGTATTTCCTTTTGCTACTGCTCCTCTTTTTTCTCCTATGTAGTTCATCACTTCTACTATTCGTTCATTTTCCGCAAGTTGATCGGTTGAAAGTATTTTTTCCACTACTTCTGGATTTAAAGAATATCTGTCAACTACTGCTTGTCTATATTCCTCAAGTAAGTATTTTAACAATTTATACGCAATCTCCACTTCATCTAGTATTTCACTTTTAATTGTCCCTGTATATGCTAAATTTAAAGCTATTTCTTCTTTTTCTAATCTAGGCCATAGCACTCCTGGAGTATCTAGTAATTCTATGTTATTTGATAGACGTATCCATTGTTTTTGTTTTGTTACTCCTGGTTTATTTCCAACTTGCATTGCTACTTTATTTGATACTCTGTTTATAAATGACGACTTTCCTACATTTGGTACTCCTAGTATCATTGCTCTTATTATTTTTGAAGTTCTTCCTTTGGCTCTTTGTTTTTCTAGTTCTTCTTGCATTATTTCATTTATTTGTTTTGTTATTTTGTTTATACCTTCACCTTTATTTGAATCACATAATATTGATGGTATGCCTTTCTTTGCAAAATATTCTACCCATTTTTTATTCTCTTTTTCTTCTGACAAGTCAGCTTTATTTAATATTATTATTCTGTTTTTGTTTTTTATTATTTTTTGTACTTCTGGGTTTTGGCTAGAAATTGGTATTCTAGCATCTAGTATTTCTATTATTATATCTACTAGTTTAACATCTTGTTCTATTTGATCCATGGCTTTTTTCATATGTCCAGGATACCACGAAATGGGGACTTTTGAAAAACTTTTTTGACTATCATTATTTTTCTTTTCTGCTCTAATTTTTCTTTTTTGATACATATCCATATTTTTCACTTCTTTCTTTTCTATCATTTAAAAAAATACTTAAAAGTATTTGTTTTTCATTTTTAACTTGAAAGTATTATATCATATTTTTGTTTATTTACATATTTATTATAGCATTTATATCAAATTAAGTCAACGGATATCCGTGTATATTTTCTTGCTTTTTCTTATAAAATATTAAAGAGAAAGTGAGGTAAAAAATATGCTATTTAAAGAAGCAACAAGCAAAAGAATTATAGAACTTTGTGAAGAAAGAAATATAACCACTAATAAATTAGCAGAAACATCTACTATACCTCCATCTACTTTAAGAGATATAATAAACTGCAATGTTGAAAATCCAAGTTCTATGGTTATATTTCAAATATGCAAAACTCTTAAAATTCAAATAAAAGAATTTTATGATTCAAAATTATTTGATATTTCAAATATAGATGAGTAAAGACTATTCGTGATTGAATAGTCTTTTTATTGTGTTGATTTACAAATTACTATTTTACTACTACACACTAATTGTAATTTATTTTGATAAAATATTTTTTCTTATATTTTCCAAATATTCATCAAAAAATATCATACAACAACTTTTTCTAATCTTCCTCCTAATCTACATAATAATTCATTTGTAATAGTACCTGCTTTATCAGCAACTTGTTCGGCAGTAATATTTTTATCTTTTCCTATAATTGTTATAATATCGCTTACTTTTACATTAGGTATATCAGAAATATCAATTAATAATTGATCCATGCAAATTCTACCTATTACATTAGCATAACTTTGATTTATTTTAACTTGCATATTTTTATTAGATAAACTTCTTGGTATTCCATCAGCATACCCTATTGATACTGAAGCAATTTTTTTATTTTCTCTTGCAATATATGTTCTTCCATAACTAACACAATCATTTTTATTTATTTCTTTTATACTTGTAATTCTAGCTTTCAATGTCAAAACAGGTTTTAAATTCAAATGTGTTAATTGATACGATTCATGTGAACTGTTTATTCCATACATAAGAATACCAACTCGTACATAATCATAACATAACTGACTATAATTTATTATACCATAACTACTTTGTAAATGTATTTTCCCTGTATCATATCCTTTTTCTTTTAGTTTTTTTATAGTTTCGTTAAATAATTCTATTTGGAGATTAGTAAATTCAATATCTTCTTTTACGCTAGAATCCGCAACACATAAATGACTAAACGTTCCCAAAATATTTAACTTTTCGTTTTCATATATTCTATATAATTTATCTAAGTGATTATATTTTTCTCCCAATCTATTCATACCGGTATTTATTTTTATATGACATTTTAACTTTTTATTAAAATTTAACTTTTTTATTTTTTCAGAATAATTATAATCAATAATAGTCTGAATTAAATCATATTTTAGAACATATTTTAAATCATCAAAATTAGTAAAACCTAGTATTAAAATATTTCCTTGTATATTATTTTTCCTTAAATATATACCTTCTTCTAATGTAGCTACTGCAAAATCAGTTATACCAATTTCTGATAATTTTCTCGCTACCAATAATACCCCATGCCCATAAGCATTAGCTTTCACAACTGCCATTATTTTTGTTTTTGCAGAAATTATTTTTTTTATTTCATTTATATTATTTACTAAATTATCTAAACTAATTTCAATCCATGCTCTATCTTTTAATAAATTATTATCTTTCATTTTTTATTACTTCCTTTATTTTTTCTATTAAAAATGCAAATATTGTTGTTGATATACAAACCAACAGATAAAAAACTAAATTATTTTCAACAACTATTTTTTTCATTCCAATACTACCAGAAGCAAACCTAATTCCTACAATAAAAAGTGGATGAAAAATATAAATATTTGTTGCTATATTTCTTATTTTCTTATTTGATGTTTTATTACAATTCATTAAATAGCAAAACAAAAAATACATAAGTGGTATTAAAAACAAATACATACTATCATGTCTTTGTAATTTATAATAATGTAAGATACTTCCCTCCACACTCATAAGAAGAAAGAAGAAAAAAGCATATAATAAATTATACTTTGTATTTTTCAATTTGATTTTCGCTACATGTCCTAAACATATAAACACCGGTGCATAAAACAAGCCATTTCTTGTATAATCAAAAATATTAAATACAAATTCATATATTATTCGTGTAATTTTATTCATAGCAGTTATACCAAAATAACTATCGCCAAATATACCTATTATATATAATAAAACAGTTATAATTAAGGCTATTTTTACTCCATTTTTTTGTATTAAATAATATGTGATCCACACTCCAACAATAAGTGCTGGAAAATACCATAAATGATATAATGTTCCATTTATAAATATATCTTTTAATATTATAATAATATCAATATCTTTAAAACTTCCCATATAAATATTTATTGGTAAATACAATATTATACAAAGCAAATAAATCTTAAGTATTTTTTTTGTATAATCAACTAAAACTTGTTTATCTTTTAAAGACTTATCCAATATATAATATCCAGTTATCATTAGAAATAAAGGAACTGCTATTCTTCCTAATATTCTTGTAAAGAAAAAATCAAATTCAGGACTAATTTTGGCAAATGGTGAAATATGTATAGCAACAATTAAGAATGAAGCTATAAATCTCCATATATCAATATTCATTTTTTTATTCATTATTTTGTCCTTTGATTGTTAAAATAAATCCATCTACATTGTTTCCAGAAACAGTATAATTTTCTTTCAATTCTAAAATAAAGTTTTCATCTTTGTAAGAAATAAAAAATATCTTATATTCTTTATATACTAAAGGATTATTTGGATATATATAATCTTTTAAAAAATCTATATATTCTTCTAAACAAATATCTTTTTCTGTTATTATTTTTGAGTGGGGATAACCAACATATCGAAAATGCCATTCTTCATTTGATATTTTTGTGACAGCTTCTTTTTCACCTTTATATCTCTCAATAAAACCATATTTAGGAGCAATATTTCTAAAACTTTGACATATACCATAATGAGGAAATTTAGGACAAATAAAATCAATATCATCTTCATTCAATGCTAAATCTATTGCTAATCCTGTTTGATGTTCACTAGCATTCGGTAGTGCAACATATTTTTGTGTATAATCTCTACCATTTTCTTTTAAAGATGTATTATATATATTTTTTTGTTCTCCCAGTGTTCTGTAACCACTTACAGGGACTATTTCATTTTTGGCATTTATATTATCTAGTATTAAATGCAAAGCATAATTAGCATTATCATTCAATTTTATATTTTTGTATTTTTCATCAAAAAATACTAAATTATTTATTTTACTTTTTAATGTATGCTTTTGATTTATAAGTACTAAATCACCTGTTTCAACATCTTCTTTTTTTAAAACTATCTTTCTCACTTTTCCCACCCTGATTCAATTAAACGTTCAATCACTTCTTCAAACGAAAAACCAATTTCTTTTAACATACTAGGGTATCTTGAATGTGATGTACAACCAGGAATAGTATTCACCTCATTAAAAACAATTTTCTTACTTTTCGTATAAAACATATCAACTCTTGCAAAACCACTACAACCTAATATTTTATAAATCGCAAGAGCAGTATCTTTAATTTTGTTCCTTTCTTCTTTGCTAATTCTTGCGGGCAAATGTATTTTACTTGTTTTCAAATTGTATTTTTCATAATAATCAAAGAATCCATCTTCTAATTCTATTTCGTCAACCTCACCAATTATTAAATCATCGGTTCCTAATACAGCACATCCAACTTCAAAACCGTCTACATTTTCTTCTATAATTACTTTATTGTCGTATTCAAACGCTTTTTTTAATGCTTCTTTTAATTCAATTATTTTATTTATTTTCGTAATACCGAAAGACGAGCCAGCTTTTAAGGGTTTTACAAACAACGGAAAATGTAAATTACAAATTTTATTTTCTATTACCTCATAACTATCTTTTTCATTAAATAAGTAAGATATAGGTGATAAATAACCATTTGAAGAAACAATTTCATGAGCTAAATATTTGTCCATACATATTGCAGATGAAGTCATATCACACCCAACATATTTTATTCCAGCAAGTTCTAATAGTCCTTGTAATCTTCCATCTTCTCCATTTTGACCGTGCAATACTGGAAAAGCAACATCAATTTTGATAATTTCATTTGTTTCTAAAACTATAATTCCGTGATCACTTCGATTTGTTGAAATTGTAATTTTTTTTGCATCACTTGTATTTAACCATTTGTCTTTGGCAATATTATTTACATCACCACTGTATAAATAAAAATCACCTTTTCTTGTAATTCCGATCATCAACATATTATACTTATCTCTTTTTATACTGTTAATTACAGAAGTTGCAGATACAAGTGATACATCATATTCACTTGAACACCCTCCAAATAAAATTGCTACTGTTTTTTTCATAAAAATCACATCTCCTCTACTTTAACATCGCTTGGCAATTCATATTTAATGAGAACTTTCTCATCATATAATTTCTCTTTCTTGATTTCTTTTTTTGTTTTCTTATCTATCTCAATTCTTATAACTTCCACGCATTCATAAATTTTATTATTTTCTTTAATATAATTTAAATTTCCATTAACTATTTTATAATCAATCGTTGATTCTTTATCTGATAATATTTTCCCATACATATAATTTTCATCAAATGAAATATCTATTTGATATATATTGTTGGTTTCATTTTTTACTTTTAAATCTAACCATCCACTACTAATTGTTGCATCAATTCCTTCTAAAGAAGATTTATCCGGATTAGGAAATGACTTAATCTTATGTCCGTGTCTTTCAACAACAGTAAGTGGACTCATCAAAAATAAATAATATAACAAATTACTTAAATGACAAATACCTCCTCCTTTTTTTGCTACTATTTTTCCATCTACCAATATCAATCCATCTTTATAACTTCCATATTTCCTACTATTTCTAACTAAATAATAAAAGGAAAAAGTTTCATTAGGATAAATTAAAATATGATTCATAGTTTGATTTGCTATTTTCAAGTTTTCAACTTTGTTTTTTTGATAAATAATATCATGTCCACTATTTTCATTTATCATTAATGTTTTAGACTCGCAAATTTCATATTTTAAATTTTCTCCAATATTTTTAGAATATTTATTTCCATCAAATCTCATTCCAATTTGATAAAACAGATTCCTTTGCCATACTCGTAATGGTAATAAAAATGGAAATAACTGTGTTAATCTTTTTCTTGCCATTTTTTGCACCTCCAATCAACAAAAAAAACAATCATTCAAATCAATATAATTACATTATATTAATTTATTTTAGATTGTTCTTTAATTTTTTCTTATAAATTTCTTAAAATTTTCTTAATTTTTACATAAAGGCAAAACTACTTCAAATACTGTTTCAAGATCATTACTTGTTGCAATTATTTTTCCATTATGTAATTCTACTATTTCTTTTGCAATAGCAAGTCCTAATCCACTGCCACCAGTCTTACTTGTTCTTGAAGAATCAGCTCTATAAAATTTTTCAAAAATTCTTTTTAATTTTTCTTCCGGTATTTTAGCACCTTTATTTTTTACTTTAACTATAACATTTTGATTATCTTTTTTTACTTCTATTTCTATTTTATCATTATTAATACTATAATTAATAGCATTTTTTATAATATTACCAAATACTCTAGCTATTTTATCAGAATCTGCATATATAATTATTTTATCATCACTTTTAATTGTTATTTCTTTATTATTTTCCTTTAATATAGGATAAAAATCATCAACTATTTGTTCTAACATCATAGTTAAATTTAATTCTTCTTTAGATAAAATAATTGTTTCAGCATTAAATCTTGATATATCAAATAATTCATTAATTAAGTCTTCTAAACGATATGACTTTTCTAAAGCAATATTTATGTATTTTACTCTTTGTTTCAAAGGCATATCGTTAATTTCATTAAGTAAAGATAAGTATCCAATCATAGAAGTTAAAGGTGTCTTTATATCGTGAGCTAAATATACGATTAAATCATTTTTTCTTTGTTCATTTTCTTGGGCAAGTCTTAAATTTTTTCTCGCCTGTTTTTTTATTTGATTCATTCTTTTTTCAACATCTAATAAATCTTCTGGAAGTACTATATCTTCTTCTTTATCACTTATTAAAAGTGCACTAGCATCTACTATTGAATCAACATATGATAATGTCTTATATAAACATTTTATAACTATTATTGAAAACCCTATTAACCATATTATTAATAATGTTGTAAAACTATATCCGATATTTCTTAATATATCATAAAAGAAATCGCCTTCATACCAAATAACACTAGAACATATACTTCTACATAAAAGCCATAATATTATAAAAATAAAAGTATAAATAGAAGTCCATAAAAATATTCTTTTTATAAATTTATTAGTTAATTTTTTGCCATATTTAATTTCCGTTTTCAATTTTATATCCAACTCCCCATATTGTTTTTATATATTTAGGCTCTCTTCCTATATCATTCATTTTTTCTCTTAAATGTCTAATATGTACCATAATTGTATTGTTATCTTTTTCATAATATTTTTCTTTCCATACTTCCATAAATAAATCTTCAGTTTTTACTGTAGTTCCCCTATTCTTACATAAGTACCACATAATAGAAAACTCAATTGGAGTAAGCAGTATCTTTTTATCTTTAAAATAAAATTCATGACTATTATTATTTATTACAATATTTCGAAAATCAATTACTTCTTCATTTTCTTCTACCTTATTATAATTTTTATATCTTCTAATTTGTGCTTTTACTCTTGCTACTAATTCTAATGGTTCAAATGGTTTAGTAACATAATCATCTGCTCCAATTGCAAATCCACTTATTTTATCTATATTTTCTACTTTAGCAGTTACAAATATTATTGGAAAGTTATACTTTTTTCTTATTTCTTCACATAACGAAAATCCATCAACACCAGGCATCATAATATCTAATATTGCTAAATCTATTTTTATGTTTTCTAAATCATTCATTATATGTTCACTAGAATAATATTTATAAACATTATAATTTTCATTTTTTAAGTATATTTCTATTAAATCTGCTATTTCTTTTTCATCATCAACTATTAAAATGTTACTCACAATATACCTCCATATAAATTACTATTTAACGATTTATTCATTGTATTAAATTATATCATTTATACTACAAAAAATCTATAATCCCATCTGAATTTATATAAATATGTATCAAGGTTATTTCTTTATTTTAGAAATAACCTCTTTAATCTTAATATACAAAATTCCAATACCTATAAATAATTTTAATAATGCTAATATCATCTAATTTGCTTTAAAGTAATTAAATTGTGATGTTTTACCCCATTCATAAGAACTCCATAAATCAGTCCCATCACTTGCAGGATCTACAATAATTACATTATTACCACTTATTCCAGTTATAGCAACCCAATGTTGATTACCTGGTGTTGCTCCTTTAACTTCTATTGCTAGATAATAACCTTGATTAAAGTATTGAGTTATTAATGCTAATTTTTCTGTCCTTGATTTTCCTCTTAAATTAACATTACCTACATAACTAAAATTAGGTACTGCTCTTGTTACTCCTGCATATTGCAAATTACCACTTCCATCAAAAGCATTATTCTTATTCAATGCCTCCAAAAAAGTTCCTGGATTAAATGGACTAATAGTTGTATTACAACCTGACTTTTCTATTAAAATTGATATGGATGTCACTAAACAACCGATTTGACCTAGTGTACTATTTGTATTACCAATTTTAATATTTGACCAACTTTGTCCTGCTTGTCGCCAATTAACATATTCGCCTGAATCAGCAGCACCATAAATAACTCCGTTCCATAAACTTGCATATTTATTATCTGTAAGTTCTACTAATTGTTTATTCTGGGCAGATGAAAAGTGATAATCATTTTTCATTTGTTCTAGTGTCTTTGTATTTATCTTGATATGCAACACTTTCTTTTGTACTTGTTTAGGCATTTCATCTGCATTAGTTCCTTGTTCTGTAACCATTTCATCTCTTACTTCTGATGTTAAACTATTCATATCCCAGAATATTTGTTTAATAACATTTTTCTTATTATCGTCTATTGTCATTACATCTTGTTGATTTACACCATTAGATTGTTTTATTGTATATACTGTTAGAACATCTTTCCAACTTGCCATACTCCCCTCTAAAACATAATCATCGTGTGGATTAGAATCTTGAATAGATTGTAACTTATCAGAAAATTCTTGATTACATTCTGCTACAACTGTATTCATTGTAATAGAATTAGCACTCGTTTTTTGACTACTAAAAAATATACCAAAAATTGAACTACACATTAAAGCAACTAGACATATAACTATGATAACTATCACGGCTACCCAACCTCCTGCAACAATGGCAGCAACCAAAGCCTTTGTTCCGGCTATGATTGTTTTTATTGCAGATATTGTTGTTTTAATTGCCACCTTAACTCCTTGTGCAGTTCTCTTTGCTGTTTCTTTTGCAATTTGTGTTGCTCTTTTACTTGCTTTAATTGTTTCTTTTGCAGTCTTTTCTGCTTTTTTTGCTACTTCTTTACTTGTTTTAATGGTAGTTTTGGTATTTTTAACTGTTGATTTTACTTTTCTTTTATCTTAATTTCTTCATCATTCATAGATTGTTCCATTAAATCAGTTAAAGTATATTTCAATTCATTTTCATCATACCAACCTGCGTAAGTAGTTAAATTACTCTGAGGATCAACATCTACAACTAACACTCTTTTTCCTTGTTTAGCCAATGCTACTCCAAGATTAAATGTTGTTGTGGTCTTACCAACTCCTCCTTTCTGATTTGTGATTGCAATTACCTTGCACTTACTTTCTTGCATATTCTCGCCTCCTTTCTTTTAATTTAGCCACCTTAACTTAATAAGATGGCTATGTATTCCATTTCTGGCATAAAAAAAGAACTGACCATTTTTAATCAGTTCAATATGTTTAATAAATTTTATTTAATTTTAAAATTAGTTCATCAATAGGTTCCGTACAGATACCTTGTTTTAATTTACCATTTTTAAATTGTATTAAGGCATTTAAAATTATGTTAGTTTCTATATTCTTAATAGGTATTTTTATTTTTTTCATTGTAACCACACTCCTTCTGTTTGTTATCTATATTATATAGGAATATGGTTAATAAATTAATTGTGCAATTTAATAAAAGTTTTTCATAACTCCTACACATTTATTTTTTTAACATTTTTCAAGAAAAAATATGCTTAAAATGTAAAAAGGAATTTTATTTTTTTCCTTTATTTTCAAGGGTTTAATAGTTGTTTTTCATAACTCCCCACTTACCAGTTGATACTTGTACTTGCACAACTTTTTTCATTACTCATTTTACTCACCTACTTTATAATTTAATTGTTTTCTCAATTCTAATAATTTTTCTTTATCTTCTTTATATTCAAATCTTGGTTTTACAAAATTTTTTGAACCTCTTTTTTCAAATGAATATCGTGGAATTAATTGAATATGAAAATGATTCATTGGTCCATCACACATTGTACAAAGATATACACTTTCAGCATTATAAACATCTTTTAAAATATTCATTATTTTTTTAGCTAATACAAATATTTCATTACATGTTTCATCATCTATTTCCATCATATCTTTATAATGTGTTTTAGTGCTTATTGCAGTATGTCCATCTGCTCTTGGATTTCCTACTAAAAAGCATTCGAATTTGTCATTTTCAAATATCATTTTATCAGTATTGTCTCCATATAAAATATGATTGTTCTTTTTATCAAAGCAAGTAGGACAAATTCCTGAATCAACAATATCAGCCACTTCTACTTTTCCACTTTTTATTAAATCAACTATTTCTTCATTTTTTAATTGCTTTAAATTATCCATTTCATCTCCTATTTATTAATTATTTTCTTTTAAACTCTATTTTTATTGATCCATCTTTATTTAAGTATATCATATTTATCAAATCATAAATATACTTTCTATTCAACTTATCTATTTGGGTTGTTTGTCTATTACTTATTTCTGTAATAACTTTTTCCTCTAAAATATCTTTTCTTATTGTATGTTTATTATCGCATCCTCTTTTTCTCACATAAGATGAACAAGCATAATATGTATATTCTTTACTCTTTCTAATAGTCAAGTTACTATCACATTCTGTACATTTCAAATATCCTGAAAAGAGATCATATTCATTATTTGAATTTACTTTTGCTGAATATTTAATTATATCTTGCACTCTTTCAAATTGCTCTTTGCTTATTATCTCCATATGATTATTCTTTGTGATTATTAACTCGTCTTCTCTTGTTTTTACAAATTTATGATTTTTGAAACTTATTCTTTTTCGCTTTTGCTGAATTAAGTCCCCAGTATACACTTTGTTGTTTAGAATTCCTGTAATCATACTAGTATTCCACTTCTTGCCTTCATTTGTATTTTTAATATGTTCCATCGAAGTTCTAATTTCTTTTTGATTTGATATGCTATTTACTTCTTTTTCTTTTTTTGAAATTCTAATATATACAGCTATTCTTAATTTTGATATTTTAAATCACTCCTTAATTATTGACAAATTCTTGTGCACTATCTGCAATTAATTCATATGTTATGTATGCAACTGTTGCTGATATAAATCTTTTTAGATCTTTAATATCTTTATCCTCGTATTTACGAACATAATGAGTTTCATCATTGCCTATCCAAATAGATGCTTTTGCAAGATTTTTTATTTTATCACTTAAAATGTAGTTGGTTATTACCTGACTCAATGGCTCTTTTTTTATTTTCTCTTCTTGTTCTTTGTTTTTATCAATGCAATAATCTTTAATTAAAAACTCTAAAGCTTTTCTATATCCTATTCCAGCAATTTCATTAAGATTCATTTGTTCAGCAACATAAGCTTGATTAAATATCTCACAAAAATTTGAAGATAACTTTTTAATGTTTTCATCAAATTGATGTAACTCTGGGACTTTTGGATATGAGTTTACCAATTTCAACATATTATAACTAATATTATTTTTTATTTTTCTTTCATTTGTATAATTGTAATGAGTAATAAATCCCTTATTGCAAGCAGGGCATTCAAACATAAAAAAGTACATCTTACTATCACTATTAAAAAAATTACTTTTCTCTACTGCTGCAATTGAGCTATTACATATAGGACATTTATTAACTGTTTCATAACATATTCTTTCATTATTAGTTATTGATACATATTTTTCCATATACATCACTTCCTTTATATTTACTATATTAATTTTTTCGAATTTTCAACTATTCCTTTAGTTAATTCAACATTATGATATTTCTTTAAATGACCTGTATCATTCCAAATTCTATAAATGATCATTCTTTGTTCTAAAAACTTTATTTCATTTAACTCTTTATAGTACTTTTTTATATAGTTCCAAATGTTTTTATAGTCCTCTGGATTTTGATATGGATCCATCTCAATATCCGCCCATTTCCATGGTTGTTCTTGACACATATATAATAATCTAAATTCAAAATCAATTGGTGCTTGTATAGAATCATTAAAATCAATTATTGTGAGTTTTCCATTATTATAAATAACATTATCAAAATGTAAATCATTATGAATCAATGCAAATTTATTATCAGATAAATATTCATCATATTTATCTATACTTTCTAATATCATATTGTAATCTTTAATTTTAAAATATTTTTTACATTTGATAATTCTATTTTTTATTTCGCCTTTAATTTTATTTTTCCAGTCATATTCTTTTCCATTAACTGAATGGAATTTTTTTATTATATCAATTAGTTTTTCTATTGTTTTTTCTCTATCTGCTTCATTCATTTTATACCAATAATAATAAAGTGTTTTTCCTTTTATTTTCTCTATAACTTCATATATATAATCACAATCCACTTTTGAATCATCATATTTATATAATTTGGGAATAAAACAATTATCCTTATTAGATAAATAAAAATCTTTTTCATTTTCGAAAGTATTTTCCAATTCTTTATTAGTGCATACTTTAATTACATATTTATCATTAATATTAAATAGTGTATTATTAAATCCTGAATTTATTTCTTCTACTTTAACTATATTTCCAAGTAAATCTGTATTTTTACTTGCTATACTTTTTCCTAGTTTTAATCTCTCTTCGACTAAATTTTTAGTAACTTTAAATATTTCAAAGATTATCTTATCATCTTCTTTAAAATTTGGATTAACAGATTTAAAAAAATTCAAATGAACTTGTTTCCAATAATTAAGTGATAAATCTCCTTCACCTTCTAACTTTGCAAGTTCTTCTGTCATTTCGTTATACTTTATTATTTTGTAATCTACTGTTTCTACTATACAAGCATCCTTTTCATTATCAAAATGAATAATCGACTCTTCCCCAATTACCGGAATTTTATCAAAGTTATATAAAGATGATGTAGCAGTTTTCTTTCCTTCTAACACTAATCCAATTAATTTGTCATTGTCTATTCCAAAACTCCAATTATTCATTTTATCACTCCTTTTTATTTCCATCTCCCAATAATTTTATTTTTTCTGCATTGTTAAGTATATCTAATTGATATTTCGCAATTTTACTTAAAATTTCAAATCTCTCTTCTTTGCTTTTTCCTTCTTTTATTAATTCAGCATTATGTGATTCTAAATTTGATAATACTGTTAATTCATTTATTGTAGCATAATCTCTAACATTTGAATTTTTAGCTAAATCAGGATTAAGTTCTCTCCATTTCTTAGCCGTTGTGTTAAATATGACTACATTTAAAATATCAGCTTCTTCAGCATATTTTAACCATTCTCTATTTTTATAAAAATCATTATCTGGCAATATGTAATTTTTAATTGCATCCGTATGTATTAAATAATTGTTTTTCGTTAATATTCTTTTTACATCCCACTCCCTGTTTTGATTTTCAATTTCTTTTAACCTTTCAAATTCTTTTATTAAATATAGTTTAAATACCGGACTAATTGCAGAAGCGAATTCGAAAGCTATATCTTTATGTGCATAAGTTCCTCCATACTTTCCTCGTTTTGAATATATACCAATTGCATTTGTTTTTTCACACCATTCAGTAACACTTAATGTAAATGTATGAAGTCCTGCACTTTTTCTAAACCCGTCGAATTCGACGGAATTAAAATTTGGATTATAAATAGACTCCCATGTTCCTAAAAATTCCAAAGTAATTCTATTTCTTAGCCAGTTTCTTATAATGTCATCAGCTTTCGATTTTCCCTCTTTGTATTTACAAAAATCAGAAATACAAATATAATCATTATCATCTATGTTTGTAATATTTACTTTAATATTTTGAACTTCTATTATTTTATTTGACATATATTCACCTCTAGTTTATCAAATTACGAAAGATAAAATTTTGAAAAAATGTTGATTTTTCAATAGTTTTGGCTAGTGTTTAGATAATTCGTACTTTCCCAGTTAATTCCGACTGATGGAAAACTTTTTGGACTATCATCTTTTTTCTTTTCTGCTCTAATTTTTCTTTTTTGATACATATCCATTTTAATCACTTCCTTATTCATCACTTTTATTTTCATTTAGATATTTATTATAAAATTCATCCATTGAAGAAATATATTTTTGATCTTGTATAACTCTAAATTTTTCATATTCTTTTTCAGCTTTTTCTACAGCTTCTTTATGAGATATACTGCCACTGTTATTTAATATTTCTTTTCTTCTAAATTTTAATAAATCATCGGTTGCATCTATCCAATCCTTCATTGTCATTACATGTCTTTGTTTTGCTTCATCCTCTGCAAATACCAAAAATAAATTTGTTAAATCTTTTAAATTATTCATTTCTTCTTCGTTTAAATAATTTTTTGCAATAATCACATCATATTTATATATTAAACCATCAGGAGAATTTTTCCAACTAGTTAATCCCATATGCTCCTTTTTTGAACTTGCTCTTTCAAAAATAAGGTCTGCAGCAGTATGTCCACTTATAGCATAGTGCAACTTATTTTGAACTATTTTAAAGAAAGTATAAGCATCTTCCGATTTAGGATTGTAATCTGCTGCTGTTGCAATAAATAAATCAGTGATTTTTTGGTATGCCATTCTTTCACTTACTCTAATTGTTTTGATACGTTCTAATAATTCATCAAAATATTTTGTATCATATTTATTTCCATTTATAAAACGTTCATCATTTAAAGCAAAACCTTTTGTCATATATTCTTTTAATATTTTTGTTGCCCATATTCTAAATTCTGTTGCTTTTTTAGAATTAATTCTATAACCCACAGCAATTATAGCATCTAAACTATAAATAGTTGTGTTATAGTTTTTTCCGTCATCGGCAGTTAACGAGCATTTCTCGGTAACTGATTTTTTATCTAACTCATTATCTTCAAATATATGTTTCAAGTGTAAGCTTATATTATCTGTAGAACATTCAAAAACTTTTGACATACCTTTTTGTGATAGCCATAAAGTTTCATCTTTATAAATAGCATCTACTATAATATTACCTTCACTATTTTTATATATAATTAATTTATTATCTTCCATCAATAATCTTCTTTCCTTTAGTTTTTCATAAGTCATACACTTATCAATTTAAATTAAAATTTTATTAAAAAATGTCCCAAAATGTACAAAGCATTTAGTAAAAATTCCTTTTATTTTCAAGTATTCAAGTGTGTTTTTTCATGACTCCCCACTTACCAGTTAATATTTGTTTTATTTTCGTTATTCATTATCTTCACTTCCTCTTTTTTATACATAAAAATCATCTATTAATAATTTATATCCATCTTTTTCTCATTATCAGTATCTATCACACTGAATTTTATTCCTTTTTGATTGTTTTTTATAGCTTCTATTTCAAAGTCTATCATATCTTCAGGTAATTTATTTATATCGCACCACACTAATTCTGAACATTTTTCTGGTTCGTTTATTTTTATGTCACCTTTATACTTTGATACTTCAAAATATACATCATAGTATGGCAACAACGATTTGTTACGTCTATTCACTACAAATGTATCGATTATATCATTCAATGATAATTCTATTCCCAGTTCTTCTTTTGCTTCTCTAACAAGAGCATCGTATGCATTCTCGCCTTGGTCGATGTGTCCAGCCGGTAATGCTAGAAAGCCAGGCCATAATTTAGTACCTTGTCTCCTTTGTAATAAAATATCATTTTTTTCATTTCTAATTATCATATATACTGATGATAAAAATTTTTCTTTTTCCATAGTTTTTTCTCCTTAATACATTTAATATTTTAACATAAAAACAAGCGATTTTCAACTAATCGCTTGTTTTACATAACATTATTTTTTGTATCTTTTATCTCCCCACCAATTTGGTACTAGCTCGTTTAGATGAACTATTTTTCTTGTTTCATAGTCTGTAAGTATTTCCATGTCTCTATTTTCGTAATTAAGTTGCATTAAAAATTCTCTACAAGCCCCACATGGCATTCCTCCGTTTGTTTTTGGTGGTTCTTTTCTAAATGCTATCATTCTTATAATTTTGGTTTCACCTGTATTCAAATACATATTCAATGCAGCAACTCTCTCTGCGCATAAGTTCATTACTCCGCTTGCCCCTTCTATGCAAAATCCTGTAAAGATTTTACCACTTTCGCTTTGAACAGCTGCAACCACATGATGAGCTGTTATGAATGGTGATATCTCTTCTGGATGATACTCCTTTTTTGCCTTTTCATACATTTCTTCCCAAATGTCCATTTTCTTCTCCTTTTATCTTATATTTCTTTATACATAAAACATTCTTTGTCGTGCGAATATATCACACCTATTGCTTGTAAATATGAATATATTATTGTTGATCCAACAAATCTCATGCCTTTTTTCTTTAAGTCTTTAGAAATTTTATCTGATAATTCTGACGTTATTTTGTCTGTTTCATAGAATGTCTTTCCTTCTGTAAACTTAATTAGATAATCATTAAACGTACCATATTCTTTTTGTATATTTTTGAATATTCTAGCGTTATTTATACTAGCATTTATTTTTAGTTTGTTTCTTATTATTTTTTCATTTGATAATAGTTCCTGTATTTTTTTATTGTCATACTTACATATTTGGTCAATGTCAAAATTATCATATGCTTTTCTAAAATCTTCTCTTTTATTTAATACACATTCCCAAGATAGTCCTGCTTGGAAAGATTCTAATATTAACATTTCAAATAAGTATTTGTCATTAAAGTTAGGTTGACACCATTCTTCGTCGTGATATTTTATATACTTTGGATTTTGCAAATTACACCATTTGCACCTATTTTTATTATTCATATATTCTCCTAAAAAGCTGTTTCTATATAGTTAATTAGTTCTTGTTTTATTTCTTCTGTTTTTGTGTTTTTTATTTTTTCTGCATATTCCACCACGTCTTGTTCCATCGGTAAGTTTGGCTTATCTATATTAAATTCTTTTAGAATTGGAAGTATCTCTTTTTCCATTTCAGGATAATATTTATATAATGTGTCATATGCATTTAATGGTTTATCAGGTTTTGTATATCTTGCACTTTCCCAGTCTAGCACCATTTCTATATAATCAGCTTTGTTTTTTTCTACTTCATTTTCGTGATGTGAGGACAATTTTCTATGTAAAGCTGATACATCTTTTTTATTATAAAATAAATACATAAATAGTTTGTCTATGTCGTGATTTTGTATTTGTTTTAGCACTGCTTCTTCTTTTACATATTTATTAGCTAAATACATAACTATTTTTCTATGTTTGTATGTGTATTCTATATGTTCTTGGTTTTTCATTTTTTCCTCCTAATAGAAAAAGAGGCATCTTTTAGATGACGCCCCTATTTTTTTATAATGTTCTGTAATTATTTTTATCTGCTCTATCATCTTTTTGTATGTCATATTTTTTGTTTCTATAAAACCAGTCCGTTTTTTTGTCCGTTGGATGTAGTTTTTTGTTTTTGTCTAATAGCCAGTCAAACATTGTTAATGTTGGCAATATGATTCCTATGAAAGACATGAATACACTTAAATAGTCATCTATCATTCCGCCAACTGTTTGCATTTGCACTATGTTTTTATATAGAGCAACACCAAAATATCCATAGTATCCTATCATATAGATTACTGGACCTAGTAGTTTTCTTTTTACTATTAATATGAATGCTAAGAGTGTAAAGAATATTAATGCTATTTCTACGTTTGTATCTAATGGTTTTATCATAAAGTCTATTCCCATTGTGTATGTGTATGTTGCTACTATTCTTAGCATCCAAAATATTACGTCTAATGATACAATCATCCATGTACTAAATTTTTGCATCTTTTTGTTCCCCCTCAGGTTTTCCTTTTGTTTATAGGGACAGTCTTTTCTGTTTAAAAGAACTGTCCCTATCTTGTTAGTCTACAAAATCAAATTCATCTTTGAATTTTTCTTTAAACATTTCAAATACTTTATTTAATGTTTCTTCGTCTTCTACACTTACATAAGATTCTTCATTTTCATTTTCTGTATCTTCTACTTGTAGTATTACGACTTCTCCTGGTTCCTCTCCGTGTTTGTCTTCTGCTGGTAGTAATACAACATATTGTTCATTATCTAATTCTATTAAATCTAGGAATTCAAATCTTACTTCTTTTCCTTCCTCATCATTTAATATTATCATGTTATCATCTAATTCCTCGTTTACATTGTTTGGTGTCTTTTCGTCACTCATATTATTCTCCTTTCATTACTTTACTTTATTTTGTTTTGTTTTGTATTTCTACAAATAGTAAAATCACTTATTTTATACTATTATCTTTCAATTTTGTCAATATATTCATTTATTTTTATTTATTTTCATGTACGATTCTAGAATGTACACTGCTGAAATGGTATCTACTATGTCACGTTTTTTATATTTGTTAATGTTTAAAAAGTTCATTGTTTTGTGTGCTTCCACCGTTGTAAGTCTTTCATCAATTCTCACGATTTTAACTTTGTTGAATTTGCATTGTAGTTTGTGAATAAATTTTTCTGTTACTTCTGCTCTTTCGGTTTTGATTCCCTTCATATTTATAGGCATTCCTATTGCTATTGTATCTATTTCATATTGATTTAATATTTCTTCTAATCTTTTTAATACAATTTTGTCGTTGCCTTGATGATGTATTGTTTCCAATCCCTGAGCTGTATAACCTAACGGATCTGTAATTGCTAGTCCAACTCTTGCATCTCCATAATCTATTCCTAATGTTCTCATTTATTTTTCCAATCCTATATATGTTTTTACCATTTCTTCTAATAGTTCATCTCTTTCTATTTGTCTTATTAGGTTTCTTGCATTATTATGACTTGTTATATATGTTGGATCTCCTGAAAGAATGTAACCTACTATTTGGTTGATTGGGTTATAACCTTTTTCTGTTAGTGCTTTGTAAACTTCTTTCAAAATTTCTCTTGTTCTTGCATTTTTTTCTTTTTCCACATTAAAGCTAACTGTCTCGTCTGTAACCATAAAAACCTCCTATAAATAATTTATATTGCTCTCTGTTGGATTTGCCATGTCTAGATATTCCTCTAGTCGTTTTGTAACTCCAACAAGTGCTGTTCCTTTGTAATATCTTGCTAAAGCAATGTTAATCTTTGGTGAAACTATTGTTTTTTCTCCTTTGTAATCTTCTGCTGTTTCTATTTCTAAGGCTTCTACTTTTTCTTTAATTGTTTTCATGAAGTCTCCTACGGCTTCTTCTTCTACTCCAGAGAATACTATTGCAAATTTTGGTCCCATATATCTAACAAATAAATATTCTGGTGACAAATCTCCTTTTATAGCTTTGCATATTTGATTTATTACTCTATCTCCAGTTTTTCTACTATATGTTTCATTTATATCTACTAAGTTTATTATTTTATATAGGCATACAGTTGATGTTGTATACTGGTCTATTGTCTTTTTTCCATCCGCATATAAGAACTCTGCTGTTTTTAGTTCTGAGTATTTGTCGTCGTTTACAATTCTCTCTATTATAGATTGGTTTTCAACAGTTTTTAATACTGATACTATGTTATTTTTAACAACTTCTAAAACAGTGGTATCTACATTGTCATATTCGTGTGGTAAATTTCCTTCTATAATCCAGTATCCAATATATACGTTATCTATATATAAAGGGAAGAACATTGCTGACTTTGCTCTTGCAAATTCCATCTTTTGATATGGAAGCTTTTCTCCTTCATTATTTACTGTTATATATTTTGAAATTCCAGTCTCTATACTGTCTTTGAATATTGGTTCTAATTGTAATGTTTTTAGAGCTGACCAGTGTTTTTCTGCTACGTTTGTTGCTTTTATAACATATTCAGCACCATTGTAAACCACAATGGTGGAATATTTTATTTTATATTTTTCAATTAAAATGTCATTTATCTTTTTTAACTTTTCATCTACACTTGAGGTTTCGCTAATAGTATTTATAAAGTCTTGTAATACATTTAAATTTACTATTTGTTGATTTATATTGTTAAATGCTTGTATTTTTTTATGAATTGACATGTTGTATAAAACTAGTCCTACTATTATTGCTACTAGTAGTAGAATCACTCCTATTATTGTCGCTGACAAAAAGTATCACCTCATTTTTCGTTTTTTAAAAATTATTTCTCATTTTGTTTAGTGTTTCGTTCATGCTACTGTTGAACGTTTGATTTCTCTTGTTATAATCATTATAGTTCTTGTCTTGAACTTTTCTTTGTCTATCTGCTATTAGTGGATATACCATATCTCCTAATTTGTTTAATGCTTCTAGGAACATTTTTGAATAGCCATTTAGCGAAATTTCGCAATCAACCATTCTTTCTAGATATTTTGCATATGTTTGTGTTTCAAATGGTATTGTTGTATATCTTACTTTATCTTTATCAAATAATGTGTTGATATATGTTGATGCAGGATCATTATAACAAGATATTCCTCCAATTATTAATTGATCTGTTAGTTTTCTTAAGTTTAATGCTTTGTTTATTACTATTCTTAGTTTGTTTTGATCTAATATGTTTCTATATTTTAGTTCATTTAAGAATAATGTTAATGGTTGAATTGTTAGTATGTCATATGTTTGAACTAAATATAGTTCTTGTGCCTTTGCAAAGTAGTTGATGTTTGTATTAAAATCACAATCTAATAATATTAAAGAATGATTTTTTACTAATGTTTCTAAAATATTTTCATAATCGTCATATTCTGAATCATCATCTTTTGCAACATTTGTATAGACTGTAAGATTTTTGTCTACTTGAATTCCCTCTGCAACTCCTCTTCTTAGTCCTTCTATGCATCTAAATGCTCTATCTCTTAAACTGTCTTCATTTAATGTATAAATGTAATAAGAGTTCTTGTTTTTTGTAAGGTCTAAAATTGCTGTATTTATTCCTTTACTTGATAGTAATGCCGCTAAGTTGTTTACTAGGAATGAAGTTCCATTTTTTGATGTTCCCACAAATGCTACTATTTTTTTGTCGCCTGTTAATAGTGTTGATAGTCTGTCATTATCTCGGTAAATTGAGTTTTGTTCAACAGCTGTTGGGACATTATTAATATAATTATTTTGTGGTCTTTGGAAGTTGTTTGTTTCTGGCCTAATTTGTTGACTTGCTTGGTTGTTATTAACTAGTAAATTATCATCTTCGTAATCTTCTATTTTTGGTGCTTCTACAACTTTTTCGTCATCGTCATCAAATCCTGGCAATATTGTAGCTTTTTCTTGTTCTTCTTTGTTTGCCACAATTTCTTCATCTTCTTCATCTAATAAGCCTGGTAATATTCCAGTATCTTCTTCTGGTTGCTCTTTTTCTTCTTCAAATCCTGGTAGAGTAGTTGCTACTTCTTTTTCATCTTCGTTTTCATCAGGCATATTGAACAAGTCTACTTCTTCTTGTTTCTCCTCTTTTGGTTCTTCTACTATTTTTTTAGGTCTGCCTCTACCTTTCTTTACTTTATTCTTTTCTTCTTCAAGCTCTTCTGGCGTTTTTTCTTTTTTAGGTCTGCCTCTGCCCTTCTTAACAGGTTCAGTTGCCTGTTCCTCTATGTTGTCCATCTTGCTAACAGCCTCTGTTGTTGCCAGTCTCTTGTCTAATTCCTCTTCTATGCTATTCTTTGTTTCATTTTTCATTTCTGGTTCAAGTCTTGGTAAGGTTTCTTCTATTTGAGGTTCTATTGTTTTTTCTACCTTAGGCTCTTGAATTTCTGGTTGCTGTGGAACTTCTGGTTTTGTATATGCTTTTCTTACATCTTGCATGTTTATTGTAGAAGGTATTACAACCGGCTTTGTAAGTCTTGATTTTTGAAGTTCTTTGTCTATTAAGTCTATTTTGTTTCCTCTTGAATTTGATATACTCTTTGTTGTATATTTGTTATTTTCTTGTCTTTTTTGTGCCGCTACTTGTCCTTTTACGCTTCCTATCATTACTTGTTGGTATTTAGGACTTCTCTCTTCTAGAACCGCTCTAACATTTAAAGGCAAGAATTTTGTAATAAGTTTTAATTGTGTATCAGTATACTGTTCTGCTATATCATTAAAACTTTCTACATATTTTTCTTCATTTTTTCCTAATTTTCTGTAATGTTTGATTATATTTTGTATTTCTGTTTCGCTAACACTGTCTGGATCTACTAGTTGATAATCAACATCTTCTGCTTCAATTCTGTAATATGCTTTTGCTTCTTTTTTTGTACGAGGTTGCGCTATTAATTTACAAACATTTTCTATGCTTCTGTCTTGTCCTAATAACACGTTATATATTCCTATTCCAAATAGTTTAACCAGAATAGCACTACCTTTTTCTCGTCTATCTGCACCTATAAGGATAATAGGAATATCTCCGTCTCTACTATTTGAAGCCTCGTCACTTATACTATCAAGTTTATCAAATAAGAAATTATCGATAACCTCATAGTTGTTATTTGCATATGGTTCTAAATCTTCTCCTATGACGATTCTGTCATAAGATTTATCTTTTTGTAATTCTTTTATTATCGCATTGAAAAAATATACATTTTTACATGAAATTATTTCTTTATACATCATTTGATATTTTTTTATGATGGCTGTTGAAACTTTTTCATTATTTACAGCGAATAAAACTTTCATTAGTTTAACCCCTCCAACCTTTTACTACTATTGCGAAAACAAGTGGTAATACTTGGCATATTACAACTAGTGTAATACTTGCAATCATTAGTCCAAAGCCTTTATCTCTTACGTCTAATTTTTTTAGTCCTATAATGTATTGATATATTGCAGCTATTATGATTGTTACAAATCCAAATGGTATACTATAAATTCTTACTTTATTTAGTAAAAATGCTGTTAATCCGTATGAATCTGATCCATATGCATTTCTATAATCTTCTAGAGTTTTTAACTCTTTGTCTTTAATTTCTATTAATTTACCTGTTGCTGTTTGTTCTACTTCTCTAGTTGCATTTGTTGCATATACTGTTACACTTGCTAACATACAAATAACTATAGATATAATTGCAATTATTTTCTTCATATAACTAACCCTTTCTATTTTTTCTATTAAATATCATTCATGTAATATTTTACACTAGAATGAAAAAAATAGCAAGGAAATACTTGCTATTTTTTAAATATTTTTAATATTTTTTATTATTTTGCTGTTTTTTTACTATTTTAGGTCTTCTTTTATTTTTACAAGCGTATTTAATGCGTCTATCGGCGTTAATTCGTTTATATTTATTTTATCTAATTCGTGTGCAATTTCTGCTAATTTAAAATTGTACATATCAAGCTGTCCTGAAACTTGTTTGTTTGACTCTTTTTCCGCTTTTTTGTTTGTTAGCACATTTTTTCTTTCTATTGATTTTAGTATTTCATTTGCTCTTTGTGTTACAACTTTTGGAACACCAGCAAGTCTTGCAACGTGGACTCCATAGCTTTCATCAGTTCCGCCTGTAACTATTTTTCTTAAGAAGATTACATCTTCTCCCTTTTCTTTTACAGCGATTGAGTAATTTTTAACACCTTCTAGTTTATCTTCTAGTCCTGTTAGCTCGTGATAATGAGTTGCAAACAATGTTTTTGCACCACACTTTTCTTTATCTTCTATATATTCTGCTACTGCCCAAGCTATTGAAAGTCCGTCATATGTTGATGTACCTCTTCCTATTTCATCAAGTATAACTAAGCTATTTCCTGTCGCTTCTTTCAAGATATTTGCAACTTCCATCATTTCCACCATAAAGGTACTTTGTCCCATGCTTAAGTCATCAGATGCTCCAACTCTTGTAAAGATTTTATCGACTATTCCTATATGAGCAGATGTTGCTGGTACAAAGCTTCCAATTTGAGCCATTAGCGTTATTAAGGCTACTTGTCTCATATATGTTGATTTACCAGCCATATTAGGTCCTGTTATTATTGATAATCTGTTTTCATCCTTGTCCATATAAGTGTCATTAGCCACAAAACTTCCTGCTGGAAGCATCTTTTCTATTACAGGATGTCTTCCATCTTTTATGTCTATAATTCCGCTATTATCAACTTGTGGCATACAGTAGTTTAAGTCTTCTGCAACAGTTGCAAAAGATGCTAAAACATCTAATTTTGATATTACCATTGCAGATTTTTGTATTCTTTGTATTTGCGATTTTATTTGTTCTCTTATTTGTGTAAATAATTTATATTCTAATGATACTACCTTTTCTTCTGCTCCCAAGATTTTGCTTTCTAACTCTTTTAGCTCTTCTGTAATATATCTCTCTCCACCAGTTAGTGTTTGTTTTCGTATATATCTATCTGGAACTAATGACAAATTCGACTTTGTAACTTCTATGTAGTATCCAAAAACCTTATTATAGCCTATCTTTAGGCCTTTTATTCCTGTTTGTTCTTTTTCTGTTGCTTCTAGTTTTGCAAGCCAGGTTCTTCCATCAGTCATTGCTGTTTTTAGTTCATCTATTTCTGAGTCATATCCAAATTTTATTATTCCACCTTCTGTTACGCTAATTGGTGGGTCTTCTATTATTGCATTTTCGATTAATGTATATATGTCCTCTAGTTCATCTAAATCTTGGTACAGATTTCGTAGCATATTTGATTTTGAATTTTCAATTAACTTTTTAATTTCTGGTAATTTCTTAGCAGACGCTTTTAATGAGTTTAAATCTCTTGCATTTGCACTTCCATACGATACTTTTCCAGCTAATCTTTCTATATCGTATACGCCTTTTAAGCTAGATACAAGTTCGCCTCTCATCATTACGTCTTCTTTTAATTCTTTTACTGCATCTAATCTATTATTTACTTCAAATACATCTATTAAAGGATCTGAAATCCATCTTCTTAAAAGTCTTCCTCCCATAGATGTTGCTGTTTTATCTAGCACCCATAAAAGAGTTCCTTTTTTTGATTTATCTCTTAGTTTTTCTGTTAATTCTAGGTTTCTTCTTGCATTGATGTCTAATGCCATATATTTTGTTATTGTGTATATTATAATTTTGTTTATGTGTTCTAACTTTGTTTTCTGTGTATCTTCTATATATTGTATAAGTCCGTTTATTGCAGATACTGCAAACAATCTTTGCTCTAAGTCTTTTAGTTTTTCTCCATTGTCACAAAGTATTTCATATTGGTTATAAAGGTTATCTATTTCTTCACTAAATTTTTCTTCTTCCTCTGTCGAAATATATACATCAAATCTTTCTTTTATTTTACTTATTTCTTCACTGCAATTATAAAGCATTTCATTTGCTATGATTTCAGATGGCGCATATCTTGATATTTCATCAAGTAATCTTTCAAAATTATTTTCTTCCTTTATTTCTGATGCATAAAAATCTCCTGTTGATATATCACATACAGCAATGCCAAAGAACACACCTTTTTGAAATATACTCATTATATAATTATTTCTTTTTTCTTCTAAAAGATTTGTTTCTGTTACTGTTCCAGGTGTTACTATTCTTATTACATCTCTTTTTACTATTCCTTTTGCTTGTTTTGGATCTTCTAGTTGCTCACATATCGCAACTTTATGTCCATTACTAACAAGTCTTGATATATAGTTTTCAGCGGCATGATAAGGAATCCCACACATCGGAGCTCTTTGTTCTTGTCCACAATCTTTTCCTGTTAACGTTAATTCTAGTTCTCTTGAAACATTTATAGCATCATCAAAAAACATTTCATAGAAATCGCCTAATCTATAAAACAAAATACAGTCTTTATATTTTTCCTTTGTTTCAAGATAATGTTGCATCATTGGTGAATATTCTGCCATATTATTTTTCTCCTTTTAAATACCACATATGTTCTGATACGATTTTTAAGTCTATTATTTTTCCTATCAAGTCTTCTGTTCCTTCAAAATTAACAACTTTATTAGTAGAAGTTCTCCCTGTAAGCATATTTTCGTTTGTTTTACTTTTCCCTTCTACTAGAACCTTTTGCATTGTTCCAACATATTTTTCATTATTTTTTTGAACTTGACTCTCTACTAATTTTTTTAGTCTATCAAATCTTTTATGTTTAATCTCTTCCGGAATTTGATCTTCCATTTTATCTGCTGTAGTTCCAACTCTTCTCGAATATATAAACATATAAACTTGCTCAAAACAAATTTTATCCACTACATCAAGAGTATCCTCAAAATCTTCTTCTGTCTCTCCTGGGAATCCAACTATTATATCTGTTGAGAATACTATTTCTGGTATTTCTTTTTTGATTTTTTGTGCTAATTCTAAGTATTGTTCTTTTGTATATTTTCTGTTCATCTTTTTTAGAACATTAGTACTTCCTGATTGAAGTGGTAAATGTATTATTTTGCATACTTTATCACAATTTTTTATTGCATCTATTACATCGTCTGTAAAATCCTTTGGATGAGGTGAAACAAATCTTATTCTCTCTATTCCTTCTATCTTATTTATCTCTTTTAAGAGTTTGGCAAAAGAATTTATCTCTCCTACATCTTCGCCTCTTTCTCTTTCGACTCTCATATAAGAGTTAACATTTTGTCCAAGCAAGGTAATCTCTTTATATCCCTCTTTCGCCAAGCATTTTACTTCTGCTATAATATCCTCTGCTTTTCTGCTTCTTTCTCTTCCTCTTACATATGGAACTATGCAATATGTACAAAAATTATTGCAACCATTCATAATTAAGACAGACGCTTTTATATTATCTTCTCTTTTTATTGGTAATCCTTCTATTACTTCTCCATCTATATCTAGTATATCTTCTATTCGTCCTTTATTTTGTATAACTTCATATACATCTTTTGGAAAGGTGTGTAATGTATGTGTCCCAAACACTATATCAAAAAATGGATAGCTCTTTTTTAGCTTTTCTACAATGTGTTTTTCTTGCATCATACAACCACCAATGGCAATTATTGTACCATTGGCTTCTTTATACTTTTTTACTTCTCCTAGTTTTCCAAATAACTTGTCTTCTGCATTTTCTCTAACACAACAAGTATTAAATATTATTAGATTTGCTTGAGAAATATCATCTGTTTTGGTATATCCCATCTGTTCTGCCATTCCCGCGATTTTCTCAGAATCGTTTTCATTTAGCAGGCATCCCATTGTTAATATTGAATATTTTAAATTTTTTCCTGCATTTATTTTATTAACTTTTTCTGTGTAATTTTGTTCTTGTTCTTTTTGCATAATGTGCTTACCTTCCATTTTCGTTCATTTTCCACTATTATATTACATTTTGTCCAAATTTTCAACAAAAAATTATCGATTTATTTCGATAAGAAAAACACAGGCACTGGTGATGCCTGTGTTTTTTCGTAATCTTTTGGATTACATTCCAACTTTTAAAGGTTGTGTTCTATGAAATCTCCACTATAATACATTATATTATATTTATAAAAATATGCAATACTTTTTAGTAAAATTTAATCATAATCGTTCGACAAATTTCGTTTTTTGTTGCAAAATTAAAAAGAATAAACACATATGTTTACTCTTTCTAATATATTTAAATTATTGAATTCCATATTTCTTTTTGAATTTGTCTGCTCTACCACCTGTTGTTTCTCTTTTTAAGTTGCCTGTCCAGAATGGATGACACTTTGAGCAAACATCAACTTTCATATCTTTTTTTGTTGATCCTGCTTTTATAACATTTCCACATGCACATGTGATTGTTGTTTCTGCATAATTTGGATGTATTCCTTCTTTCACTGTTAATTCACCTCTCCCTTTTTTTATAAAACTACCATCCACTATAATAACATAATCTTATTATATTTTCAAGAGTTAATTATATTTTTATTTATTTTGTTCAATATTACTAATTTCATTTGCTTGTTGCATGTATTCTATAGAACTTTCTACCTCTTGTTTCAGAGAATATTTTTTTACTATTTTGTTTACAATGTTAAACAAGCAAGCTATTATTAATATTGCCATTAATAATTTTTTCCAAATCTTAGCCATTTTTTTCTCCTAATAATTTTACTATATTCTATTATAGTTAATTTTCCGCTTTTTGTCAACTAAAATTGTTCTTTTTACTGTTTTTGGTGTTATTTTTTTATGTTTTCTATTATTATTCTTCCAGTTTTGTCTTTTATTTTTTCTGGTCTATATGTTAGTATTTTATACTCTGCTTTGCCGTCAAATCTAAATATTAAAGTTTTAGTAAAGTCGTTTTCTTTCATTGGATGTTTCTCTTCTATTATCAAAGTACCCTTAGTTTCTTTTAGTGTTTCAAATGTTGTGATAAATCCAATTCCTGTTCCGCCTTCTTCTTTGTGTGTTGTTGCTGGTTCCAATCCTAACTTTAATAATGTCTTTGGTTCAAATTCTATTCCTGTATCTGATATTCTTAGTTCATATATTTTATCTTTTTCTTCTAGCACAGTAACAATACTTCTAAATTTGTTTTGACTATGGTTCACAGCTATTATTGCATCTCTTATGTGATCACCTATCAATGTTACTAATTTCTCTTGTGGTATTATTTTATTTACAAGATGTCTGATGTTTCCATTTATTTGTAGCTTAAAGTCTATGTTATTTTTTATACACTCACTTTGCATATATTTAAACATATCATCTATTTCTTCAATTTCTGTTGTTGGCAATTTTTCTATGTGTTTGATTTCTTCTAGTTTATTAGAATATTCTTTTGATAAATTATTTATTTGATCTATGACCGATATTTCGTTAGCCATTTCTGTGTTCATGTTAGACAATAGATTGTCTACTTTTAGTTGCATTGCTTTTTGTCTGTTATAAAATTCATGATTTAATTTGCTTATTTCAAATTTTTCTTTTGAAAGCTCTTCTATTTTATTGTCTTTGTCTTTTATTTCTTTTTCATATTCTTGTATATTTTTCTCTAGTTGTTTTTGTTTGTAGTATACTGTTAGTGTTTTTTGAATCATTATTATCATGATGACTACTAATACTATGAATGGAAATAATATTTGTTTTACTATTGCTCCGTTTCCTGTTCCGTTTCCAAACAGACAATATGCAAACATTATTACTGCACTAATGTTCATCATTATAATGTCTAAGTACTCATTATTAGCTTTTTTGTTTAAAAATACAAATCCGTTTTTAAATCTCCTAATTTTAAAAAATCCTATAAACAACGCTATTTCAAATATTAAAGCTATTGTTAAGTTTATAATATCTTCTTTAATTTTAACCGTATACATTGGAATCGCTTCTAATAGCATAGCAACAACCAAGCCTATATACGCCATAGCATTGGCAATCAAATTTGCTATGATAAGGGATTTGTTTTCATAAGCAAATATTATTCTCATAAACACTATTTGTATAAAGAATAGTATTATATTTATCAGGATATGATCTATATATTTACTCAAGAAAACATATATTGCAGTATCCATCAAACTTGCGACAATCATCTTGATTGAAGTTTTGATATCAATCTTATTATTTGTTATTTTTGCAAATATAAAAAATATTAAGCTATTTATAGTAAAAGTTTTCATTATTAATTCTATATTCATAATTTTCCCCTTCTAAACAACTCTATTATATACAAAAAAATGAATGTAATCAATAAATTACACTCATTTTTTTATATACTATAAACCTAATATATATTCAAGCCACTCCCAAAAGTCTCTCATGTGCACTCACCACCAATCTTTTTTATTTTTTACAAATAAAAAATACCACTTATACGCCCTTGTATAAGTGATATTTGGTAGTGTAGTTTTGTTTAATTTTGTGGTTTTTTGTTGGATTTTGTGATTTTTTATAATGTCTTTCTTATTTTTTCTACATAATAATATATAAATCCAGTAGGTGTTGGTATTCCTGTTTCATGATTTATCTTTGCAGTATAATGTTCTGATAAATCTTCTATTGACGATATTCTCCATGCATAAATTATTGCATTTTGCATTGCTCTACTTATTGTACTATCTGGTTTCTTGTATTTTGCTGTTAAGTATTGAGTAATTGAGATTTTGCTATCTTTGCTTTCGCTAGTTAATAAGTATAATATCGCATCATGTAAATATTTTCTTCCTTGCAGATGTGGACTTACTCCTATTATATCTAACTCTTTATCAACTTTGTCAGAAATCATTTTTAATTCTTCTTCGTCATCATTCTCATTGTTTACTGGTATTTCTCTTTCTTTATTTTTATATTCTCTCAATAACAATAATGTGTTTATCACTTTCTCTATCGAGTAGTTTTCTTGCTTTTTGTAAAATATAAAATCCACCTTGCTTTCATGTAGATAGTCATATACCGAATCTGAAAATACATTTGTTGTTACTACAATTTTAGGTTTTGCTTCTAATCTCATGTTTTGAAGTCCTTTTAAAAAGTCAAAACCGCTTCCTTGCCCCTCATTTAATTCTAAATCTAAAATTATTCCTTCAGGGGAATGTCTTTTGTATAGTTTTAACCCTTCTTCTGCAGAATTTGTGATTGCTACGAATTCAATTTCATCACTCTTATTCGCAAATTCTACAAACTTATTACATTCATTTTTGTCATCTTCTATTAATAATAGTTTCATTGGTACTTTGCTCATTTTTCTGCACTCCTTCATTTCTATTTTTCATATTTTATCATATTTTTTCATCAATTTCCATATTTTTGAGTTTCATTTTATCATTTCTTGTCGAATTTTGTAGTTTATTATATGTGTTAATAATTACTTTATAAAGAAAGGATTGATTTGTTTATGTTAAAAGAAGATATCGGATTAAGAATCAAACGTATTCGTGAAACTATGGGCTTCACGAAAGAAAAACTTGCTAATATGCTTGGAGTATCTGGTCAATATTTAGGAATGGTTGAACATGGAAAGGGCTGTCTTTCAATTGGAAAAATAGGAAAGCTTTGCCAAATAACTAATCTTTCTGCTGACTATATTTTGTTTGGTAAGGATTACTCTTTACCCGCTTCTGCACAAAAAGCCTTGGACGAATATAGCGAAGACCAGATTATATCAGGTTGTGAAGCTCTTGAAAAATTAGCTATTTTTATCAAAAATTTATAAATTTCCTTTAAAATAAAAAGCATTATAGCTTTTTATTTTTGTATATTTTTCTTATTTCTGCTAACACTATTTTTAGAGGTATAAATTATGAGTACTAATAAGAAAAGTTATTCTTCTATTTTTATAATTGTTTTAATTATTATTATTGGAGTGGTTTTATTTTTTATTTTTAGAAATAATGGAGAAACTGATAACAATTCTATGAATAATGAAGCTAAGCTTGCTCTTGATTCTAATGTCTTAGGAAATAATGATAAGACTAACGAAATTGCTAATAAGTTTGAAAACGCGATTTCTTCTCCAAAAGAAGAAGACCTTTCTTCTTTTTCTACTGATTTAGGATCAAGTCCAGAAGGTAGACTTACTAATATTAGGATTACTTGCTCCAAGCTAAATGGTTGTACTGTTGCAAAAGGAGAAACTTTTTCATTCTGTGGAACTATCGGTCCTTCCACTGCAGAAGATGGATATAAAGAAGCTAGCGTCTTTGTAAATGGGGAAACGGTTCAAGCTCTTGGAGGTGGTAACTGTCAAGTTAGTAGCACCTTGTACAACGCAGTTTTAGCAGTTCCTGATTTAGAAGTAAAGGAAAGACATGCTCATGGCAAAAAGGTCTCTTATGTTCCTGAAGGAAAGGATGCTGCTGTTTCTTATGGTTCTGTTGATTTAAAGTTCAAAAATAATACTGCAAATGATATCAAAATGTATTTTAGCACAGATGATAAAACTGTTACCGTTAGAATTGTAAAATTGGTTTAATTTGCATATTTTTCTCTTATATGAATATTATTTATTAATATTTCATTAGGAGGATTTTTTATGCATTCTTTTCATAAAAAAAGTTTAATAGTTATTTCTCTTTGCATTATTTTATTACTTAGTAATTGTTTTATATATGTTCAGCTTGCTGTTGAAAATACGCAATATGTCTGGTGCAATCAGTCAAAGCCTGTCGAGTCAAAAGAAACAAGCGTTGGCTTAACTTCGGATTCTGCAACAGTTACTGATAATCCTTTCAATTTGGATTGTGAATCCGCTTGTCTTATTGAACAATCTTCCGGATTGATTCTCTATGATCATAATATGCATGAGAAACTACGTCCTGCAAGTGTTACAAAAATAATGAGTCTTCTTTTAATCATGGAAGCACTCGATAGTGGTAGGATTAGTTTAACAGATACAGTTCCTTGTACAGAAGATGCCGCTGCAATGGGTGGCTCGCAAATTTGGCTTGATGTTCGTGAGACTTTAACTGTTGATGAGATGTTAAAAGCTATTTGTATTGTGTCTGCAAATGATTGTGTTGTTGCCATGGCAAATTATCTAGAAGGAAGTCAAGAAGCCTTTGTTGCTAAGATGAATGAAAAAGCTCAAGCACTTGGTATGAATGATACCACTTTTAAAAACTGTCATGGAATCGATGAAGATGGTCATTTAACTTCTGCTTATGACATTGCAATCATGTCCAGAGAACTTTTAGAAAATCATCCTTCTATTACAAAATATACGACAATTTGGATGGATTCTCTTAGAGATGGAAAGTCTAGCCTAGTTAATACAAATAAACTTGTTCGTAATTATAATGGCTGCACAGGTTTAAAGACTGGTTCAACTTCTCTCGCCTTATATAATTTGTCAGCTTCTGCAACCAGAAACGGCTTATCTCTAATTAGTGTAGTTTTAAAGGCTCCTAATCCTAAAACAAGATTTGCAAGTGCTCAAAAGCTTTTAGACTATGGTTTTAATAATTATTCTGTTACTGAGTTTGGAAAGCAAGGCGATGTTGTTAGAGAGTTAAAAGTCAATAAAGGTTCTTCAAATAGTGTAAATGCAGTCTTAGAAAGCGACGCTAAAGTTCTTGTTTCTAAGTCTAACAAAGGAGAAATATCTCAGGAAGTTACTCTAGACGAGAGTGTTAATGCTCCGATTTTAAAAGGTCAAAAGCTAGGCGAAGTTTCTTATAGTATTAATGGAAGTATTGTATCTACTGTTAATATTATTGCTGACAAAGAAGTCGGAAAGTTGAATTTTGCTAGTATCACAAAATCCACATTTGCTAAGTGGTTTAATCTTTTTAGAGTTTAAATATAAGACATCTGTTTAGTCAGATGTCTTATTTTAAATATATCTCTAAAAATTTGCAATTTGCATATTCTTTATTATTTTTTACTATATCTAGGAGTTCGTCTACCATTTCTTTTGTTATTTTACTATTGTGCTTTTCATAAAACTTTTTCAATGGTTTTTGTAAATCCATCATAACTTTAGTCGCTTTATTTACATTTTGTTCTTTTAATAGTCGATTCATTTTTTCCATTTCTGAGTTATATATCACTTTTCCTATATCGGTTTCTTTTATTTGTTCTAGTGTGTTTTCCTCTGTGATTTCATCTATTTTTAAGTGTCTTTCTGGTATTTTTCTTCCTAATACTTTCTCAAACTCTTTGTCTGTGATTTCTTGTATTTCTGCATTATAGTATTTATCTGAATATTTTGTTTTTACAACTGCATCTTGTGATTTTATTGTTATTCTATCCTTTAAAACTATATCCTCACTAGATTTTCCTACTTGTATTTCATATTTGTCTTCTTCTATTGCCCATTTTTTTAATTCAGTATTATAATATTCAAAACTATCTTTTGCCAATTCTATTTTTACAATCTTTTCTTCTCCAGGTTTTAATTCCACCTTTTTAAATTCTTTTAGTTCTCTTAAAGGTTTATAGATTTTAGGATTTGATTGTGATACATATATTTGTGCAATCTCTTTTCCTTTTACTGTTCCTATATTTTTTATTTTGAATGAAATTTTTACCTTATGATTTTCCTGTTCTATTTTTAGGTCCGAATATTTAAATTGAGTATAACTTAGTCCATATCCAAATGGGAAAAGAACCTTTTTCTTTGCTGTATTGTAATATCTATATCCTACATATATTGTTTCTTTATATTCTACTGTTAGCTCTGTTCCTGGATAGTTGTTATAGCATGGGGTGTCTTCTAATTTAATTGGATACGTTTCTGCCAATTTTCCACTAGGATTTACTTTTCCTATTACGCAATTTATCATTGCCCTTGCCCCTGCTTCTCCACCTAAATATCCTGTTATTATTGCTTTTGCTTTGTCTTGCCATTGCATTTCGATTGGTGCGCCATTTGATAATATAATTATTATATTTTGGTTTACTTTGCTTATCTCTTCTATCAAGTTTATCTGATTTGTTGGTATTTGTAACGTTTCTCTGTCTACTCCTTCTGATTCATAATTTTCTGTAAGTCCTGCAAATATTAATACTTTGTCATGTCTTTTTGCTACATTAACCGCTTCTTTCAATAGTTGTCCATCATTACCAGATTCAACTCTCTCATATCCTTGTGCATACTCAAATTCTATATTATTTTTTCTTAAACATTCCAGTGCATTTTCTACATTATATGGATTTATGGTAGAACTTCCTGCACCTTGATATCTAGGCTCTTTTACCATATCTCCGATTACTGCTATTTTTGTTTTTTTGATTGGTAATATGTTATCTTTGTTTTTTAATAATACTACTGATTCTTCTGCTATTTTTAAAGCAATCTCATGATGCTTTTTTTGATTATAAGAATATTCTTGAGTTTTATCATATGTTTTTTGAGCTGTTTGAATAATTCTTTCAACTATTTTGTCTAATTCTTTTTCGCTTATTATATTTTCTTTCACTGCTTTGATTATTTCTTCTTTGCCGTTTCCTCTACCACCTGGCATCTCCAAATCATTAGTTGCCTTAATTCCTTCTACTCTATTATTTTCTGCTCCCCAATCCGAAATTACTATTCCATTATATTTCCATTCTTTTCTTAGTATTTCTTTTAGCAAGTGTTTGTTTTCTGTACAATATTCTCCATTAACTTTATTGTATGCACTCATAACTGCCCATGGTTTTGATTTTTTGATAATCATTTGAAATGCTTTTAAATAGATTTCTCTTAACGTTCTTTCATCTATAATTGCATCAATAGTTCTTCTTCTGTTTTCTTGATTATTTACTGCAAAATGTTTTACACATGCTCCAATGTTTTGGCTTTGCATCCCTTTTACATATTCACTACCAAGTATTCCCGTTAAATATGGATCTTCTGATATATATTCGAAATTTCTGCCACACAGAGGACTTCTTTTTATATTTATTGCTGGTCCTAACACTATATTGACTTTCTCTTTTTTGGCTTCTTCTGCTAAAGTTTTGCCTAAAAGATATGCCATTTTTCTATTCCAGCTGTTTCCTAAAGTTGCTAGTGTTGGAAAGCATGTCGCCTTCTCGCTCTCATTTATTCCTAAATTATCTTGCTTATCTTTCTGTACCCTTAATCCATTTGGTCCGTCTGACATCGTTATTTTCGGAATATTATATTTTTTTATTTTTTTACTATTCCAGTAATCTTCTCCCACACAAAGTGACGCTTTTTCTTCTAATGTCATATTTTTTATATCCACAACTTTTTTCTCCATCATAAATTTTTCTTATTTATATCACATTATTCTCATATATTCAAGAATAATGCTTGACTTTTCTTAAATCCCGCCTTATAATAGGTAAGGTTAACTGTAACTTTTAGAAAAAGCAAGACTTCACGGAGGTCTTGTGCGTTTTTGAAAGAGGAGGTTAGTTCAAATGAAATTCTCGATCATCCTGCCTTGTTTCAACAGTAAGTCGTACATCAACAAGTGTGTTGATAGCATTCTCTCTCAGTCCTTCTCGGATTATGAGCTGATTGTTATTGACGATGGTTCTACTGACGGAACTTCTCAGATTTTGGACGAATACGCATCGACCTATCCTCACATTCATGTCCACCATTTTAGCAATGCTGGTGTTTCCATCGCTCGGAAGCGTGGCATCTCCCTTGCTACTGGTGAGTACTCTATCTTTGTAGACTCTGACGACACCATTGAACCTAATCATCTGGAGAATCTCAATGCGGGTATCATTAAGCACAACCATCCTGATATCATTCGGTGTCAGGTCAATCTGATTAATGACTCTCCTCACAAAGATTCTCAGCGGTACAATTTCACGTCGGGCATTGATATTCTTAATTCTGGAATCGACTCTTTGAAAATGTGGTCCATTCCCGGTAAGAAGTATGCAGTTTACTGGCTCTTTGCTTTTAAGACCAGTATTTTCTCGAAGGTTACGTTTCATCGTACCTTGAGATGTTACGAAGATGTGGCACTGATTCCCATTCTGATTGCCAGCTCTCCTCGCGTCGTTACTATTAATCATGCTGGTTATAACTATCTTTGCAATAACTCTGATAGTTTGACCAATACTATTAGTCTCGAGGCTGAGTGTCAGCGAGCTGAAGATTTCTATGAGGCCTGTCAGTTTGCCATCAAAAATTTTTCTAATCTTGAGCAGGTGTCGGAGGCCGATATTTCCTTCTTTGTTGACGACTACAATCGTCGACTCTTGAACAAATACGAGTCTCTGCCTGAGGTTCTGAAACCTCAGTTTATTCACTGGTTCAAGTAAATAAACGCAAATTTCCTATTTCTTAATTAGAAATAGGAAATTATTTTTATAAAAAAAGACATATATAAAAATATATATGCTTTTCTATATTTATTTTAATCTAAATTTATGACTTATTTTATAATAATATGGTTTAATATCTGTTAATATATCTTTTACCCATATAATGTTTCCGTCATTATCTTTATATTTTATATTTGGAAATGTTCTTAACATTTTTTCGTCCGTAAATATTGTGTTTGACAATTTTTGTACAAATTCGTTTTCTAAAACTTCCTGACTTACCATAAGGTTTTTATCTTCTACAAGATTTAAGTCATATTTTTTTGTAAATCTTGTATAAAATACTTGAAGTCCGAAGGCTGTTATTAGCAAATCTAAAATTAATAATATTGTTCCCCCTATTGTTAGTACACTAAATAGTTTTTTAGGAATTTTGTCTATAAATTTTTCTATATATGGATTTATTAACCTCATTAATACTAGTGCTAATATTCCCCAGAATATTGTAAATAACAAACATATTCTGCCATTTATATCAAATGGCATGTTTGAATAATCCCACCATTTAATATGAAATACTATTTCTCCTAGCCAGCTTATCACATATTCTACTATTGAGCCTTCTATTGCTCCTGCTAAGAATAATGTCCAGTTTTTCTTTTTAAATTTTTGAAGCCCTGGTATCATTACTGCCGCACCAAGTCCATATATACAGCAGAATGGTCCGTACAAACAGCTTTGTCTGCTCTCAATTACTCCTTTTGTAAGCATTCCAAATATAGTTTCTATTATAAATCCTAGAAAACTATATATTATAAAGTAGGCTAGTATTCTTTTAAATGTAATTTTTACGACTGGATCTTCTATTACTATTTTGCTTTGTATTTTTTCTTTTATTTTTTCTTCTAGTTTTATTTCATCTATCATATTCTTTCTCCAATTTAATATCCAAAATATGCATTTACTAAATACAAATCATATCTAGCTCTTGCCAAGGCAGTTAGATAATATTTTTGTAGGTTTACTCCATTTAAGTTTGTAATATTTACTTCATCTCCATTTAAGTCTGTTATATTTCCATATGATTCTCCATATTCGTCATGGTCTCTTCCGAATTTGTCAATTACTTTTCCTGCTATAATGTCATCTGTTGAGTATGCATCTGATGCTGCAACTATACAGTCATAGCATGCTTCATATGGTTGAGGATAGAAATAAGCATATTTTCCTTCGTTTATGTTTACTTCATTACTCTCTAATATTTGAGCAAGAGCATTTACATCTTCTCCTGTTAGAGATATAGCTTTTCGCTTAAAATCTATTGTTGAATATGCTCCCTCTAATGTCATTCTTCCATAATTTAAAGCTGTAATTAAAGCTTTACATCCTGGCTTATGATATTCCATTTTTCCTTCATCATCTTTTGATAATATATATATTGCATCATTTGATACTGTTTCTTTGTTTGCATTGTTTGAAACAACACAGTAATTATTATATATTTTTCCTCCTATTGGGAATCCTTGTAAAAATACCAATTCACATATGTTGTTTTCAATGTTGTCCCAATCTCCTTCTGTTAATTCTGGCATCGAGAATTCATATCCTGCTGACGAATGATCTGTATATGTTTTCATAGCTTGGATTAAATTTGTTTCTATTGAATATCTTATTACATTTCTTCTTTGTTCATTAAATGGTGAACTTGAAAGCAATGGATTGTTCTGTGTTCCTTTTGTATCAAATATTCTAGCATTGTCTAATTGTGTTGCAAATCTCTCTGGTATCTTATATCCTTCTGCATCACATGCCCATTGTTGAGTTACATTTCTTAGATTTTCATTTACCCATATTGTGAATTCAGCTGCTTCTTGATAAAATTTCTTTGCACTGTCTGAACTTAGTTGCTTTGTTGTTGCATCATAGTAAATGTTCAATGCATTTACTGTTTCTGATGAACTTATATAATCTTTTCTATATTGAGAACTATATTTAAAATATTTTCTACTTTCGTTTGTAGGATTTTTTTCTAAATATATTTTTTGGTTATTATATACCACATATTGGTATCTTCCTTGATATTTTGCTTGGTTGATTGTTTCTGCACTAGCATCATCATCTAATGTTACTAAGTTTTCTTCTAGCACTTCACTTAAATTAACGTAATCAGCTATTCTTGCTGGGTCTTGAGCTATTTGCTCTGCTTCATCATATGATATTAAGTGTCCTGTTTTTGTAACATAATTTCCTTCTACTGTGCCTATAATTGTTATGGTATTATCAAGTGTATAATTTACTACAAAATCATTGTGTCTACTATTTATATCAATATATCTGCATGAGTATGATGTAAATGGTTTTAGCCCGTATTTAAAAGCTTGTAATTCTGTGTCATAGTAATTTGTGTATATATGGTAGCCATCATACAAAGTGAACACAATAGCTGGTGTGTATTCTTTTAGTTCCTCTTTTGTATATCCCTTTACTTCTAGGTTTGTTGCAAGAGAAGAATAGAATACGTTAATAGATGCTTCTATGTCTCTTATTTTCGAGTTTGCTATATCTGAAAACTCGTTGTTTTGAGTGTTTATTTGAAACGCTCTAATAGAGTCATGTGCAGCATTTACTAAATTCGCGTCATATATAGTTTGTGTTTTTATTGTTTCCAAATGTGAACTTACATAATTTGATAATACTAATGATATCGGAAGTATTATTATTATAAAAATTATCGCTATGTGTTGTAATTTCATATGTTTACCTTTCTATAAAAAAACAGCTCTTGGACTTTTCTACATATTACAGTCCATAAGCTGTTACATTATACATTATTAGTTTTTACCATTTACAGTAACAATTCCTGCATATTGTACAGCAATTTGATACGTGTCATTTCCTGCAATTCTATAAAAGAAGTTTCTTAATGTCTGTGCTATTGTTGTATTTGTATTTTTAACAGTTACAGAGACTCTATCTCCTTCTTTTAATGTTATTTTATGTTTTTTATTGTCTTTTAAAACGCTTTCTAATTGACTTGTGTATAGGTTATAATAAATGTTTTCACCTATTTTAGTTGTTTCTGCTTGTGTTGTTTTTACTCCTATATTTTCATCCATTATTTGTACCATTAACTCTACATCAAAAGCATTTCCTGTTGATGTAATTGTTTGAATGTACTTATCATAATCGTCTAATGTTAATTCTCCAGTCGTTCTAACTTTATCTACAAAATCAGTAGTAGCTGTTTGTACTGTTAATTGTGAGATGTTATCTGATTTTTCAGATACAGACATCAAAGGGAAAACAAACATTAGCATTGCTGCTAAAAATATAGCTATAATTGTTACAAAACTATCTCCCATTTTCTTTGTTTCCTTTCTTTTTTATAGTATTTGCTGTTTAAAATCATTTGTTACTAATTTATCATCACATAGGTGATTACTTTTTTAGTAGTAGTCTTATTTCCTCTGATACCCGAGTTTTCGTTATCTTCTGCTTTTACAGTTACAACTTCTCCAACCATTTCAACAAATTTAGCCTGGTTAAATCTTTTTGCAAATCCTATTGAAGTGTAATCCATGTTTTCATATATTTCTCCTGCTAGAATCGCATCAAGATTCTTTTTGAGCTCTGATATTGCTCCAGTCCAAGGTTCTCTTCTAGATTGTTCTTCTTTTAAATCAAAAGAGCAAATGCTTGTACTTGTACCAGTATCATCAAAATCGTTTTTATACCCAGTGCTCCATAGTTCTGGATCTGTTTGGGTTTTGTATATTTCTATTGGCCTTCCTATTGAAACGTTAGTTATTTTTCCCTCTGAGTCATAAGAAGCACTTCCTGACCTAAATGTAATTTTTATGTCTTCTTTACTATATCGATAGAGAGTAGGGATTACTGTTTCCATCCCTACTATTCTATTTCCTAAATTATCTACTTCTATCCCATTAGCCTCTACATAAGAATAATATTTTTTTGGGTCTGTTAGATGTAGCATTAAATCTGATGTTTGTCTAGCTTGAGAGAACATAAACAAAGTAACGCTTAGTGCAATTATTAGCACTGCAACAGCAAATGCCAACATAAAAGCTTCTACTGCATTTTCCATAGTTTAAGTTTCCTTTAATTTTTATTATTTAGCAACTATTCCTACTGCAACAATGTATCCTGTACTAGCATCATATCCAAAATCAACTGTGTATGATTTTCCATTTTGTATTTTTGCTCTAATTGTGTTAACAGTAGCCGCTGTAACAGCTGCTGTTGGAGGTGTTGTTGTAGCAGCTTGACTTGCTTCTTTAACATCTATATTTAAAGATGCATCACTTGCGTTTGCAAGATTATGAGATCTTACTTCATCTAATAATGCTTTTACATTTATACCTGTTTGTGTTCCTACATATTGTTCAAAAACACTGTTATATGCTTTTACCTTTTGTGAACTTAAATCTGCTCCTTCTGTTGCGCTATTTGCTTTTTGGAATATGAACATTCCTAAACCTATAATTAAAATTGATAATATTATAGCTCCTGCTATAATTAATGCTTTACTTGCATTCTCCATAAATAAATCCTCCTTTAGTTTTTATGTTTAATATATTTTTTAATTTTTATATTTCTTTATGAAATATAAAATATTAATAACTTATTTATATTTGTTCAAAAAACATGTATTTAACATTGTTTGTATTTTGATGATATTCTATTTTTGTGCATTTAAAGCTTGTTGCTCCAAAAAGTATTAAAAATTTTTGTTCTCCTGATTTTTCTATCGCTTCCATTTTTATTATTTGTTCTTGCTCTTTGAATTTAATTTCTATTATTATCGAGTTTTTATTATTATCTATATAATGTCCTTTTTCGTCTTTATCTACTGCATTTTTTTCATTGCTGTCTATTGCTTTATTTATAATAGATATTACATCTGTTCCTAAAACTTCTTGATTGTAAAAGCTTTGATATGCTCTATTATTCTGACTGCTTTCTTTTTCTGTTCTTTTTATGTTATAAAAGCTATATGTAATAATTGCTATTACTACCAAAAAAATAGCTACTATAAATATAATATTTCTCTTCATATCTGCCTTTCTTAAAATAATTATATCATTATGTTTTTTATTATGCAATCATTATTTGACATATTTTTTAATATTTTATACTGGTTTAAATATCACTTTTTTTACTCTTTTAGTATATTGGTCTATTAGAATACTACAACTATAATCTTTTACTTGATAGGTTCCATCTTGCATTGTTCCTATTTCACTTTTCATAAATTTTATATAAGCATCTGTTGATAATGTTTCAAAGTTACGCTCTCCATTAATAGCTGATGTATCAATAGATATATAGAATGTTCCTTCTTTTTCTTTTTCTGCAAGACTGTCTGTTCCAAAATCATAATTTTGATTATTTTGTTTCGCAAGATTTGCTAAACTCACTATATCACTTGCTTTGCAAGTATTTTGCCAATTCCCATTGTCATCTTTATAGCTTTCGTATTGAGTAAATTGAACATTAAATTCATTAATTTTTTTTGATTCGAGTCTTGCTTGTATTAGAGAACCATAATCGCCAAAAATAGTGTATAAATATGCAATTAATGACAATATTAGAATTCCTACTAAAACTGAAGCTGCCATTAATAATGCTTTACTTGCATTTTCCACTTCTATAGTCCTCCTTGCTTTTATTTATCTTTGAACATTATTTTTATAATTCTACCATTTCCAGAATCATATTCTGTTACATCTTCATACTTAAATGTTTTTCTTGCAAAATCGGTTTGCTCTTCTACATATTTTTTATATATTATCCTATTGTTTTTTAATTTGGTATATTCTGATTCAGAGAAATCTGATCTTGCTTTTACTGTCTTTTCAGTTTCTTTATCACTTAATTTAGACCAGTATGAAATGCTTTTTCCAAATACGGTAATGTCTGCTTTTTTTATTTGAGTTACCAGTGCTTTATACTGGTTATCCAAATCATCAGCAGTATACCTACCAGCTTTAAAATATTCTCCGTTAAGTATTCCTGTACTTATTTTTACTTCTAATTCTATTGTTTGATACCCATCTACCGCTTTTCTTTTATTGTAGTTTATTACTTCATTTGCTAGCGAAAGTATTTCACTTCCATAAACAGTATCTTTAGCATATGACTCAAAATTTATATTTAATTTTGATAATTGCTTTTCTCTTTCAGCCCTTTGTTCTAATTGTTTTCCTTCTGATATTTGTGAATATCCAAATACCAGCATTCCTAATAAGATAACTCCTATCAGTACACTCGCAGCAAGGCTTAACGCTTTTGTTACATTTTCCATATGTTATTCCTTTCTAATAAGTATTCTTAATCGAATTCATTGTATTAAATGATGATGTCATACTTGTTAATCCTATAAATACTAGCGGAATAATTAAATATCCTACAAATAGTCCAACCATTGGCGCAAATCCTATTACTTTTCCAATTAATCCCTTCTTTGAAATTAATCTATCATTTGATTCTTTTCTTCTTGCTTGGTAATATTCTCTTTCTGAATCTAGTTCATCAAATGCTTCTGCAATCGGTATTTTTTCTACTGCTGCTTGCATGCTTTCTATTAATCTTATAAATTCTTTGTAGTTTATTTCTTCTTTCATTTGTTCTAGAGCTTCCCAAGGTCCACTCTCATAGTTGTTTACACATCTTGATATTGGCTCTCTAAATATATTTGAATATCTTTCTAGCCATTCTAATATCATTTCTACATTTACTCTCTCTATTCTCATAAGCATCAATATGATTGTCTGGAATTGCATTACTTCGTTTTCCATTTCCATCTTTCTCATTTTTGCCTGGAAGAATAATAGTGCTACTGGTAAATTGTATCCAATTACTGCAAATACCATTGCTAAAATCATTTCAAACCAGCTTAAATACTCGCTATTTACTTGTCTTAGTTTTTTCAAGACTCTTTCTGCTGCTGTTGTAATTTCATCTGGTTGTGCATTTGCATAATCTTTTGATTTTTTCATTGCTTTTTCTATATCTTCTTGTGTCGTTTTTGTTTTGCCTCTGAACATGTCTAAGAATTTGTTATCACTCGCAGTTAATTCTTCTGCTTTCTTTAAAGTTTTACCTGACATTTCTCCAACTAAATCGTATTCTGATGTTGGCTCTGTATAGATATAATTTATCTGCATTTTATGTAGGTATCCAAATATTAGTAAGGAACCTATAAATATAGTTATTGTTAGTAATATTCTTCTTTCATATATCCAATGAATTTTGTCTTTCGTAGCAGCATCTTTCATAAGATTCTTCATTTTTCTTCTTTCTTTTGTGCCCTCTTTTGGTATGAATAAATCTACGATTTTCTTTACTAATGGTACTTTGTATATTTTTTCTTCCCAAGGATTATCTGTTTTTGTTTCAATAGTTGTTGAACCATTGTCTTTTAGTTTTCTTGTTAAAATATAACATACAAATGTTAGTATAACTAATAGTAATTGAACTATCATGCCTTGTTTCCCATAGTAAAACGATTTTGTGAATGAGAATTCTTTTACTGCCCAGTTTTTTATTGGTTCCAATGCTAGTAATGGCACAATCGCTATTACTGACAAGCTTTGGAATACATAATTTAATTTATCTCTTTTTAATATTTCTAGTTGCATTTCTTGGCTTATATTGTTTAAGTTCTTTAAGTATAAAGATGTTTTATCTATTGTTCTATCACCAAATTCTTTTGTAAGATATGATATACCAGCGAATTCTTTTAAGAAGCTATTTGGTGCAATGTCGTAATATTTTTCTAATTCTCCTTCCGGATCATCAGATATTAATATTTCGTATATTTTCTCAGCTTGTCTAGACATTTCTGGTGCACTATCACCTTGTGCGACTTGGTATATTGCTTCTTCAACCATGTTAAACTCATGGTATGCATGTCTTATTTCTGCAAAGAAGTCTATTTGTTGAATTAGTAGCTTATTGTCTATTTTATCAACCATTCCATCTACTAATGTATCTATCATGAATAATTCAAATATTAGTAAAATCGATAGCAATAGTCCATTGCTTTTTGTGATAAATATTATTGCTAGTGTTATCGGAATTATTATCAACAATGCTTTTGTTAATATTTCCGAAGTCTGTTTTCTTGTTAAATACTCATCATCAATATTTATTATTTCTAGTCTTCTTCTTATTTTAAATAGATATCTTTTTATGAATGGAGACCTCAAATATCTAACATATAGCTTTTGATATAATATCTCTTTTGAGAATTTTTGCTCCTTTGTTCCTTTTCTTAATTGTCTAATTTGTACTATGTCTGATGATTGTGTTTTCTTTTTTAATAATAAGAATGCAACTACAATACCAGCAAGTATTACTGCTGCTCCAATCATCATGTATAATATAATATTTTCATTCATATTTTAGGCTTTTGCACCTCCTTTTTAGATGATGTTTATTATGCTTCTTCTTCCATCATATCAGCATCTCTATGTGCTTCAATTCCCCAATTTTTCTTAACGAATTTTTTGAACTCTTCAGCATCTGTATCATCCATGTTGTTTAGCATAGCCTTGATATTTTCTTCTGATATTGGGTTTGTTAGTACATATGTACCATCATGATATTCTAGTATATTTCTGTATTGGTATAATTCTCTGTTTGTTGTTTTTGTAAAGAACATTGTTGCATTATCCATGAATTTTTCTATTTTCTTTTCTGTTGTTTTTTCTTTTCTATAATCAAATGTATATTCGTTTCTTTCTTCTACTGGTATACATTCTGTTATTCTTTCTATGTATCTTCTTCCTCTGAAGTCCTTTACTAAGTGGATATCAAAGTTTAATACTTGTACAACTTGCTCTTCTGCTGTTCTTTCATCTTTGAACACTCCTGCTCTAAGCATTGAGTTTCTTAGTGCTGTAACTAAGTCTGGGAATGTTTTAGCGTGGTGAGTAAATAATGTAAATTTAGATGCAACCTGTGCTGATTGGATCATCCAAGATGCTACGGGGTCAGTTGCAACCTCACCGATGATGTTAACAGAACCGTCAGTCTTCTTCTGAACGTCCAAGCAGGCCTGTCCAGAAATTGTTTCTGTTTCACGCATTGATAATATGTTTCTTGTTGGGTATATTTTTCTTAAGTGAAGCTCGAATGCAGTTTCAGTGATACGAAGGTTCATTGTTTCGTATATGTTTTCTATCATCGCCATAAGCATTGTTGTTTTACCACACCCCTGCTCACCAGTAAGTGATATAATTCTTGCTCCTTTTACTAAGTATTTTAATAAATCTATTGTTTCGTCTTTTCCAGGGAATTTTACTATTTGTTCTAGTGTTGCTCTCTTAACGTCAAACTTTCTTACGAAGAATGCCCATGTTTCTGACATACTTGGTCTAACAACAACGATACGAGAACCATCTTTCATTTCATTGATTTTGTAACCATTTGTGTCTGATAATTGTCCTGGGTTATTGAATTTATATATATTCTGGCAAACTCTCTTTAACTCTGCTTCTGTTCCAAATGACAAGAATGCAAGTCTTATTGATTTACCACGGAACATTATCCAAATACTATCACAAGCACGTGGTACTTTGTGTTCAACTATTTGTCCTAAATAATCTCCATCTGTTTGTGCTACTTGGCTTAAAAAGCTTTCTGGAAGTCCAGATACACCACCAGATATACCATCTATGTTCATATCTCTTATTTCATCTATACTGCTATATCCTTTGTAATGTTGATATATTCTTTGTACAACTATGCTTAGTTTATCTTGGAATGTTAATGCAAAGTTTTCTTTTTCATATATATCTGAAATTTCTTCTGGTGTTATTACGTAAGAAGGTTTTGATTCTCCTGCCACATATTTTAACTCGTCTAATTTGTATTTCTTTATTATTTCTGATAAAGCTTCATATCCGAATTCAGATTTATACATGTATAGTATAATATCAAATTTATCTTGTGCTGTTAAAAGTGATGGTACATCAAAAGGAATTGCTTTTGATACATTTATCTCGTCAACTCCATATTCGTTGTAAAGCATGTCATATATTAATTCCTTAATATATTTCTTATCATTTACGTCTCCATACGTACAGCCTTTTAATGCTTTCTTCAATTCGTATTTCTTGTTCTTTCTTCTTTTTAATTCTTCTTCTGAAAGACCTATATCATATAAATTGATTTTTGTGATTTCGTCTAATCTCTTCTTTACAAATTCTGTCATTGTGCTTAATGTATATGTTGCGTCGTCTACTTGAATTTGTTCTTCAACTTCTTGTTTTTGTTTGTTCGTTATGAACTTGTGAACAATCGCAACTGCTACACCTATTACAATGGCCATTAATATTAGATTAGTTATATTCATGGTATTTTCTCCTTTCGCTAAGGCTTATACTTTAGCTTGTAGTTCTTTTAACTTATATAATATGTTATCACATGTCTTTTTTGCTTCTTGTATAAATAATACATTTTTATCTGTTTGATCTGTTAAGCTTCTATATTTTAAAAAGTAATCTGCAACTTTTCCTTCTGAAGCTGCTTCGCCGAACAAAGTGTTATACGATATTGCTGATATTGTTCTGCTTTCTTTTAAATATCTGCTTGTATTTTTTGTGTTGTATTTTGAATATCTGTCATATTTTCCTAATAACAATAGTGATCGATTCATTTTGAATATTGGATTTTTTTCTCTTAGTTTATCAAATTCGTTCAATGAATCCATTCCTTGCTTGAATGTTATTACTATTGCATCCGATGCTTGAAGAATTGCTCTTTTGTGTTCTTCCTTCATTCTTTTATCTATATCTATAAAAACTATATTATAATTTTTATCAGCAATTTTAACTAGTTCAGGATAGTACTGTGTAATTGAATCATATGCATCTCTATGAGTTGTACTTGGTGCTACTAGCACATCCAATCTTTCTCTAAAAACCACCTTTGCGTAGTCTGCAACAACGTTTGTAGATGTTCTATTGCTTTGAAGAACTTTTACCAATCCTTCTATTCCGTTGTTCATTCCCACGTCTCTGATTCTAGTTCCTAATATATCTTTTAACGTGTCATCTTTTTCTTGTTCCCAAAAGCAATTCTCTACTGTTCTATCTTTGAACCCAGTTGCCACTTCTAATATTTTGAAGTTATGATTGATAGCCATAAGTGTTGCTATTGCTACCGAAGCCAATGTTTGTCCTGTTTCCTTTTCGCTATCACTCCAAAAAGATACTATTGCCATATTACATTCCTCTTTCTAATTGTTTAAATGCTCTTTTTACAGCATTTGATCTTTCATCATGCACTATTTCTGATGCTAGATAAACGAGTGCATCTTTGTATTCTGAGCTTAATCCTTTATATTTTATTTTTTCTGTTCTTTGGTTTTCCATTATTACCTCTTGGTCACTTGTTTGTAATGGAAAATATATTTTTTCGTCTTGCCATTTTATTTTATAACCTAATGATAGATAGTTTAAATATTCATCTTCCTCATCTGACATTATATTTGAGAAGTATATTTTTGTTAATTGTATCGGTAATTTTATTCCACTCAAAACTTCTAGTCCTTTTTTTAGTGAGAATAAATCTGCAGAAGTTACAAAGTAGTTTCTATTTGCTTCATATATTTCAAAGTTATCTATTGATTCAGCTTTATCCATATCTATCATTATATAGTCATATGTTAGGGCTGCCGTTTCTGGCATCCCTAAATATCTTTTTATTCCATTGTAGTCTGAAAAGCCAACAGCTACATCTATTCCTTCATACTCTGTTACATATGACATCGTCGGGCTAATAACTGGAACAACGTATTTAGCTTTTTGATTTACAGTTGAGTCAATTATTAATACTTTTTTGCCCATCTCGACTAAAATTCTAGAAACATATATTAAGAAATCCGTTTTGTCAAATGTTCCAATAAAGCCTATTTTCTCCATTGTTCCCTCCGATTATTTTAATTCTTTAATTTCCTGCTAAAGAATCTAAGTAAGATTTTCTTTGTTCTGTTGTTGTTGATATATCTTTTGCTACTCCTGATTCAACTCCAGTTTTTGCATCATCTTCATCCACATTAGAAACTTCTGAATTTATGCTGTCTCTAATTGATCTATAAGTTTGATATCTATTGTACATTGCTGTTTTAGCTTCTTGTACAACATTTGGATTTTGAGTTATTAAGTTGATTGTTTCTGTACTTGGTACATATGTAGGTGTTGCTTTTTCTTGTGTTCCTGGCTCTACATATTTTGCAGTATACAACATTGCACCTTTCATTTTATAAGCTTCAACTATTGCATTTGATAAAGATACTGTTTCATCTTCTGTTAATTTCATCCATATTGTATTTAAAGAATCAACACCTTCAATTTGTGGTATTTCTATTTTCTTTTTAGAAATAACAATATAATCTAGTCCAGAAGGCATTCTTAGTCTTATATCAATATAATCCTCAGATGCGATTTGACTTGATATTTTTATCATATTATATTCTTGAACTCTTAAGTCATTTGTAAGTGGACTGTCTGAATCTGTTATCATAGAATCTGTTATTATTGTTCCTTTTGTTAAATCTATTTTAGCTATTGTGTTTTCTGTTAAAGCAGATGCTTTTACTGCATTTGCTGGTGCAGCTAACTTATCTGTTGTTACAGTAGCTAATTTACTTGCATCTATTGTATCGCCTGATTTAACATCTGTTTTTAAAGCATATGTTATAACAAGGCTTGCTTGTCTTGCTTCTTCAGCCTTCTTCATATTTAACATACTGTAAAGTAAGAAAGCAACAACGATTGCCATTATTAAAAATGTTATTAATACTCCTAATATAAATGAGTTTCTCGCTTTTTTTTGCATTGGGTTTGTAGCCATAATTTTCTCCTCCTATATGCCAATATTTTGACAAAATATATTACTTATTTAATTGTACAACAAAATATATTAAAAAACAACAGATATTATCTGTTGTAATTTAAGTTTAACTTTTTTGTAATATTTTTGCAATATTCTTATCTTCTATACCAATTTATTCCATTTCCATAGCCTCTGTTATTATTACTATTGCACATGCAATTTCTGTTTCTATTGTTACATCCACAACCACTTGAGTTGTTGTTGTCATCATTATCGTCGTCACCATCATTGTTTATACTTTCGTTTGTATCTAATGTATCTGTTCTTATACGGTTTGCCCTTATGTTATTTGCTCTTAGATTTCTTATAGTAAGTCCATCATTGTCTACAACTCTGCATATAAACTGAACAATACTTGCTACAATAAAAGCTAATATTGTATACACTATAGCATTTACTAAGAAAGATTCATCAAATGCAGTAAATGCTAATATTAAGTATACTGCGAAAAATGTCGCCGCTACTAATAATGGACATTTAAGTATTTTTTGAAACACTACTGCCAATATTATTGTTGCTATTGGTAAAGCAAAAAATAATAATAAATCCATACTAATTACTCCTTTTATCTTTTTTATATATAATATGGTTTTATTATTATTTATGTTACTCTTAGTCGTATTTAACTTCTACTAGATAAAGGCCATGCGCCGGAAGCGTCTTTCCTGCTCTTTGCCTATCTTTTGATTCAATCATTTCTGGTATTTCTTCTGGCTGTATTTTTCCAAGTCCTACATCTAATAGTGTTCCTGATATTATTCTAACCATGTTATACAAGAATCCATTTCCTGTAAGTTCTATTATTATTTTTTCTCCTTCTTGTTTTACTATCGCTTTGTAAATTGTTCTAACACTATTTTTCGAACTAGTCCCGCTCGATTTAAAAGCCTTAAAATCGTGTTCTCCTTCAAAATACTTAGAAGCTTGTTTCATTTTTTCAGCATCTAGTTTGAATGGATATGAATATTCTAAATTTCTATATATTGCAGTTCCACATTTTGAATTGTTTATTATGTATCTATATGTTTTGCGCTTTGCATTATATCTACTGTGAAATCTCTCATTTACCTCTTCTGCCTCTTTTATTACTATACTATTTTTTAGTTGAGAATTAATTGCAAGAGGTAGTTTTTCTATTGATATTTGAGAATTTGTCTTAAAATTTGCTACTTGTCCAAGGGCATGAACTCCCGCATCAGTTCTACCAGAGCCGATTAAATCAACTTCTTCTTTTGTAATATTATAAATAGCTCTTTCTATTTCTCCTTGAATATTTAGTTTATTGGGTTGCTTTTGCCATCCATTATAACATTTTCCATCATATTCTATTGTTAATTTTATATTTCTCATTTATTTTAGAAGTTAGAAATAAAAGTTAGAAGTTGGAAGTATTCTAACTTCTATCCTCCAGCTTCTAACTTCCAACTTAATTATTTATTTTTGTTTGTTCTTCTGTTGCTTTTTTCTCGCTTTTTATCTTTTTGATATTTTTTAATCTTTTAATTTTATTTTCTTTTTTATTTTCTAGTCTATCTGTAACTATATTTTTGATTAATATTTTCTTCAACGCTTCTTCTTTTACATCTGCTATAAGTGTTCCGTCTTTTGCTATCGAAACCTTTCCAGATTCCTCTGATACAACTATTGCTATTGCATCATATTCCTTTGATATTCCAACAGCTGCTCTATGTCTAGTTCCTAAGTCTTTTGATATATCTGTACTATTCGCTAGTGGTAATATACAAGCTGCAGCTACTATTTTGTTATTATTTATTATTACCGCTCCATCGTGAAGAGGTGTTTTGGGTACAAATATATTTACTAATACTTGTGGTGATATTTCAGAGTCCATCTCAATTCCAGTTGCCACTATATCGCTCAAACTTATATCTCTTTGTATTACAATTAAAGCTCCTGTTTTTGTTTTGGCCATTTCTTCTACTGCAATAACTATTTTATATATATTTTCCCTTGTTCTTGCTTCCAAGCTTTTTTCCATTCCAAAGAAGTTTGTTAATTTATTTGTTCCCAGTTGCTCTAATGCCCTTCTAAGTTCTGGCTGGAATATCACAACTAATGCTATAACTCCAGATGGCAAGAAGGCTGTTAATACAGAGTGTACTATATTTAAGTTTAGCAATCCACTTATCCAAGTTATTAATATAAAGAATACAATTCCTTTTATAAGTTGTATTGCTCTTGATTTTTTTGCTAGTTTTAGTATTTTTACTATTATGTATATTACTATTGTTAAATCTAATATTAGCGAAACCAACCTTATTGGATGTTGTTGTAATAGACTAAAATATTCTGATATGTTTTCTCCCCATGTTGTTGCTATTTCTGTTATAAAATTTTCTTTCATATTTTATCTCTTTTCCGTTATTTTATATTAATGAACCATATAGTATATTAGTGTTCCAGCCATAGCAACTATCATTAATATTGCAAGCACAGCTGCCATGATTTTTACAAATATTCTTCCTGCTTCGTGTTTTTTTGACATAATTTTATACCTCCTATAAAAACTATTTATATTGTAACATTTTTTTGCTATTTTTTCAATATTTCAGCTAATGTTATTATGTACATTGCATGTGACCAGCCTAAGCCTATTACCCAATTTGGCTTCATTGTTTTGTTATCTACTTGTTCAGATAGGAATCCTAACTGTGTAGCACTTTTTGTAACAAATTCAAAACATTCTAAGGCTTTTTTTCTGTTGCCTGATTTTATGTAATATAAAGCCATCCACAATGTAGCTATTGGCCAAGGACTATTTCCGTCCATATAGCTATCTTGCTCAAATCTTAGGTAACCACTAGTATATGTTCTTAGTGTTAAATTTATTTTTTCAACTGTGTTTACTACTTTCTTTTCGTTTGGAGATAATAGTTCAAAAGGATATACTGTTCCTATTACACTAATGTCCATTTTGCTGTCTTCTGTGTTTCTGTGTAATATTTTGGTATTTTCATCACAAAGATTTTTTTCGACGTATTTTTTAATATCATTTATTTCATTTTTTATTTTTAAAGTATTTTTCGAAATTTGCTCTAGCTTTAATCTATTGTTTTCATATTTTCCTTTTACTTTTTCATAAATTTGAGTCATGGCATTTAGTCCCGCATATATGCTAGATAGAGAATATAAATGAACTCCTTCATTCATCTCCCATAAATCATAACTCGGATGTTTATATATTTTGTCCGTTTCTTTGCCAGATTTTTTTACCATTTCCTCTATTTCTTTTTTTACGATATCTTCTTCCTCTTTTTTATTAAAGACATTATCTAAATACTTGAACAAAAAGCCTAAAGCATTTTCGCACATTTTTAAATTATTATACAAAAATTTCTCATCTTTTGTTTTTACGTAGTGATCATATACGCCAAATATCACGCTGGCTGTTTCGTCTATTTGGTATCCCCAGCATGGAGCCAATGTTCCATCTGTGTAAAATCTTTGTTCCCACATTCCGTTTGGACTTTGAGTTTTTCTACAAAAGCCATCATAAAACTTTTCTGTTTCTTTTGTCATATTTAAAATGTCTAATGCTTTTGTTATAAAAACTGCATCTCTTGGCCAACAATATGAATATCTTCCACTATTTTCTAAATTTTCGTCAACCTCCACTGCCGCTGATATTCCGCCAGTTTCTTCATTCCTTAAAAGTGGAAATAGAAGTATTGTTCTTTTATATATTTCTTTCACTTTTTGACTTACATTTTTATTTTGGTCATCATCTATTTTTAACGAATCATGTTTACTTAAATAATTACTCCAATATTTTTTAGCCTGCTCATATTCTTTTTTTGCGTCTAATTTTTTTAGATTTGCTATTTTTTCTTCTAATTCATCTATTGTTTTGAAGTTCTTATTTTCTTCAATTAAAATGTATAGTAAAAATTCCACACTTTCCCCTGGTTTCAATACACCAAGTGAATAACTTATTGCAGAATCATTTGACATTCCAATGTAATCTTTATCTTCTAATATTGCATCTTTAATTACATTTTCTACATCGTTTATTCTATGTCCATCTATATTTTGTTTTGCAAATGTTGCAAAATAATATTCATGGTCATATTGTACTATTCCATTTTCTATTACTTTTGCAGATACCATATTGTTTGAATTGCTTAGTAGTTTTATACGAGTTAGCAATTTTAAATCAAGGTCGATTTTGTTATTATTTGTAAACGTGTATTTTTTTACTAATATGCTATTTTTTATTGTTACAAAATCTGTCTGTTTTGTTTTTAAGTTAAAGTATGTATTTTCTATTTCTGTATTTAAAATATTGGTATTTTCTGTATAATATTGATTATATTTATTGTTTATATCTTCATGAAGATATACTATTGCAGAATCGTTTATTTTTAGTCCAACTTGAAATGTATCTACAAATTGCTTGTAATCAACATTTGGATAATATATTCTTAACATTTCTCCTCTATCACTGAATGTTGCTTTTACGTTTTTATTTCCGATTACAGCATCATTAAAAAACTTTGTATTCATTAGTTTTTCTCCTCTTTGTTTTCTATTATTTCTACTATTTTTCTTTCTAGTTCTTTTATTCTATCATTAACTCTTTTGATTTCTTCATCATTCTTATCTTGGCCAAGCATATCCTCTTTTACAATGTTTTTCATATCTTCTATTTCCTCTTGCAATGTTTCCATTCTTTCTAGAACTTGTAACCTTAAATATTGTTTATCCACTTTTTCTTGGTATTTCTTCTCCATTGCCAAGTTGTCATCTAATGTGTAGCTTTCTGCATACCCTGGTATTGTTACTGGTATTTGTGTGCTTTCTACTAATTTTCCTTTTAGTATTAGTTGAGCATTTGGCTCTCCATGTACTAAAAATATATGCTTTGGTTTTTTTATAAATGAGTATACAAAGTTTAATAACCATTCTTGATCTGCGTGGCCTGAGTATGCTTCTATATATTCAACTCTTGCATTCACAGTCATTTCTTCGCCAAATATTTTTACTTTTTTTGCTCCATCCACTATTGCTCTTCCAAGCGTTCCTGGTGCTTGATATCCAACAAATAGTATTGTACTGTTTGGATTCCATATATTATGTTTTAGATGATGTTTAATTCTTCCTACTTCACACATACCACTTGCTGATATTATAACACATGGTTCATCACTTTCATTTAATGCTTTTGACTCGTCTGCTGTTTTTGTGAATTTTAATCCTGGAAATTCTAGCGGATTATCTCCTCTTGCTATTAATTTCTGTGTTTCTTCATCAAACAAATCCATGTTTTTCTTAAATATCTCTGTTGCAGATATTGCAAGAGGGCTATCTACATATACAGGAGCCTTCATTAAAGTTTCATATTCTTCTAAGAATTTAGGAGATTTATTTTCTGAGTCTTTTATCATATTTAGTTCATATAGCACTTCTTGCGTTCTTCCTACTGCAAATGATGGGATTACAACTGTTCCATTGTGTTCTAATGTTTCTGTAACTATATCCAAAAATTGTTGAGCCTTATCTTTGGATTTCATGTGTAATCTATCTCCATAAGTTGACTCCATTACTAAATAGTCGGCATCCTCTATCATTGTTGGTTCAGAAAGTAATGGTAAATCATTATTACCTAAATCTCCTGTAAACACTGCTTTTATTTCTTTTCCGTCTTCTTTTACCCATACTTCTATTATGGCAGAGCCCAACATATGTCCAGCATCATTAAATCTCACATGTATATTTTCATCTATTTCTATTATTTCATCATATTTTATTGGGTTAAATATTTCTAGGCACTTTGTCGCATCTTCTGCTGTGTATAGTGGCGGACGAGTTGGAAGTCCTTTTCTCTGTCTCTTTTTGTTTTTCCATTCATTTTCTTGTTCTTGAATGTGTCCACTATCTGGTAGCATTATTGAACATAAATCGCAAGTTGCTTTTGTTGCATAAATAGGTCCTTTAAACCCTTCATTATATAGTTTTGGTATTCTTCCTGAATGATCTATGTGTGCATGTGTTAAAAGCATAAAATCTATTTCTTCTGGATTATATAGAAATGGCGCTTCGTTCTCCAGTTCATCCTTCGCCTTTCCTTGATACATTCCACAATCTACTAGAAATTTTTTGCCAGCTCCTTCTACTAAAAAGTTTGAGCCAGTTACTGTTTTTGTAGCTCCTAAGAAAGTTATATTCATTAGTTTTTCTCCCTTCATTTTTTACCTTTTATAAAAACCGGTATTTTCTTATCCAACTTCACATTTAACTGATTTAAGTTGTTCACAGTAGTACATTCTTTTTCCTGCGCATCTTTTAAATCATATATGTTTATTGTTATGTAATATGTTGTTTCTTTTTCTGATTTTTCTTTTTTGATATTTGTTATTTTTATCTCTATTTCTTTTAATTCAATAATTTTGCTATAAAATATGTTTTTTAATATTGTATAGCAAAGGCTTGCACTGTCAGAAAAATTAGTAATTATTTCTTTATCTATGCTATTATCTATCAAACTATTCATTACCTTTTTTAATGGTTCTTGTAGTTCTTCTACGTCTTTTATATATTTCTGACTTGAAAAAGGTAATAAACAATAGTATCTAAATGCGTATATCATTTTTTCCAGCTCATTCTTATCAGTAGATTTTTCTATTCTGTTAGCAAATGTTTCTAGGAATTCTT